>Ga0180223_1000023_pt1 | contig 453223 bp, 415 predicted proteins | sample eDN5th30CKraftOP_FD_151337 | JGI IMG/M metagenome (GOLD analysis project Ga0180223, IMG submission 151337) | Enriched Organic Plus compost microbial communities from Emeryville, California, USA - eDNA 5th pass 30_C Kraft OP (version 2) (version 2) ...
CCTCGATATCGTAGCCGTCGCCGCCGAGTAGGCTGCGCTTTTCGAAATGACGGGGAAGGGGCCTTCGGGCCCCTTTTTCGTTTTCAGAAATTAGCCTTGAGACTAATTAGTGAATAGGCTAAATATGACTCATGGGCATGAACGCGATTTTCGAGGCGCTGTCGCACCCGGTGCGCCGCAGGATACTCGGGCTCCTCAAGCCGGGGCCGATGAGCGCGGGTGAACTGGCGACACATTTCGACCTCAGCAAGCCGACATTGTCGGTGCACTTCGCCAAGCTCAAGGAAGCTGAACTCGTTGCCGTCGAACGGCAGGGAACCAGCCTGATCTACCACCTCAATCTCTCCATCCTCGAGGAAGCCCTGACCGGGTTCCTCGCCTTCAGGGAACGCGATGAATGATACGGGAAGTCGTCCTGACGAGAATAAACCTTTTCTTCCTGGGGCTGCTGGCGCTCGTTACGCTTTGTGCGTTCGTCGCGGTTCCTCCCGAGGCCTCGATTCCCGTGCATTGGGGCATAAGCGGGGAGGCCGACGGCTTTGCCGCGCGCGACCAGGCGTTCCTGATGATGCCGGTCGTGGTGGTTGCCGTGCTGGCGCTGTTCGCTGCGATCCTGACCGTGTCGCCGGGCGGGCAGGTCAAGGCGGGCAAAGCCAGTCTGTCCGTCGTGCTCTCGGCGCTGATCGTGCTGTTCCTGACGATCCAGACCGGCATGTTGCTCATCGGTCTGGGTGTGGCGGTCAACATGGTGCAGATGATCGCGCTGGCAATGGCGCTGCTGTTGATCCTGGCGGGCAACGTGTTGCCGAAATCCCAGCCCAACCGCCTTGCCGGCCTGCGCTTGCCCTGGACGCTCGGCGATAGCGGCAACTGGCGCGCCACGCATCGGCTGGTCGGAGTTCTGATGATTGCCAGCGGCCTCGTGCTGGCCGCCATAGCACTGCTGCCGGTGCAGCCGGCCGCGTTGCTGGCGGCGCTGATCATCGCGGTGGCGGTTCCGCTCGCGATAGGGACCATCTATTCCTATCGGCTGAGCAAGCGCGCCTAGGCGCGCTTGCGGGCCTGCTGGCGCGGAACGTAATGCGCCATGACGCGCTCGATCACCTTGATGGCGTTGTCGGTGCCGTTCTCGGCTTGAAGCTTCTCGCCCAAAGCCTGCGCATGTGAGCGATAGGAAGCGTTGGTCGAGAGGTCTTCGAGAGCAGCCGCCAGAATTTCCGGCGTCAGCTTGCGCAGCCGCACCGGCTTGGGACCGCAACCCAGCTCATAGACGCGGCGGCCCCAATAAGGCTGGTCAACGGTCTGCGGCACCACGAAGGTCGGCTTGCCCAGCGTGAGGCCCGCCGACGTCGTACCGGCGCCGCCATGGTGGACGACGGCGCTCACATATTGGAAAAGCTTGTCGTGCGGGGCCTTTTCGAAGGCGAAGATACTGTCCGGCAGGTCGTCCGGGTTGATGCCGCCCCAGCCGCGCGCCACCACGGCGCGTCCGCCCCAGGCCTTGACGGCCTCCTTGAGGATCTGCGTGTTGCGCTCGGCGCCGAACGGCATCGAGCCGAAGCCGATATAGACCGGGGCCTCCCCGGCCGCGAGGAACTGCTTGAATTCCGGCGAGGGCTGCCAGTCGGAACGATCCTTGAGCTGCCAGTAGCCGGTGACGATGGCATTCTTCGGCCAGTCGCGCGGACGCGGCGAAACCAGGCTCGAATAGGCGTAAAGCGTGGTGAGGGGCGTGCCGTCCGTGTTGCGGAAGAAGCCGCCCTTCTTGCGAGATTCCAGGCCCATCAGCTCCCGGCGCAGCTTGTTGCGCGGCAGGTTGTAATAGATTTGCTGCACGGTCATGGCCGTGTAGCTGAGCTTGTTGAAGGTCGGCCCGAAGGTGGGGCTGTAGTAGATGCAGAGCGGAAACTCGCTGGTGGAGTTCAGCGGCTGCAGCGCCACCATGACGGCGGGAATGCGCAGCGCCTCGGCGATGTCGACGCCAAAGCTGGTGTTCATGTTGAGGATGATGGCGTCCGCGCCCTGCGCCATGTGCCAGGCCAGGCGGGCCGCCGTATCCACGATTCGCTGACCCTGCCGCAGCAGGGCAGGTGCATTGAGCAGCATGTTCTGCGACATCGCCTTGTCGAAGCGCGACGTCTGCAGGAAGGACTGGATGCTCGAGCCAAGGCTTTGAAACTCGATGCCATAGGAAGCGGCCATGGGCTCGAACTCGGCGGTGGCGCCGAGCACGACAGAATAGCCTTTTTCCTTCAATGCTATGGCCAGGGCCAGATATGGCTGGACATCGCCTTGCGTGCCGATAGTGGCAATGGCAATGCGCTTTACCATGCGAACCTCATTGTCCCAATCTGCGAAAAAGCGCCCGTCAGCGGGCATTTACAAGCCTGCAACGGCCAAGTAGAACGGGTTTCTCGCATGCTGGTTTCATTACAAAAATCGCGATATTAGGGCAAGAGATGCCGTTCCTGGTTGCCGCCGCTCAGACCGCTATCCCCCGGAATTTCCGGGGCGGCCCGGCATGCGCGCCAGCAGCCATCGCCCCGATGTTGGCGGTAGGCGCACCCGTTTCAAGGGCAGACGCACAAGCTCTTTAGCTCTTCCCACAGGCCGCCGGGCGGCTGGGAGGAGCGAAATCGAGCGAGCGCCGCGGCAAGCTGCCGCGTGACGGCCCAGCGGGCCTTAAGCAAATCCATACCATAATTCCGCGACAATCACGCGGACTCTATTACTGCCGTAGCGGACCGGGCATTCGGGCCGACGGCCAACCGGGCCCAACCGCATCCGGCCCCCAGAGGACTAAATGAGCGAAGATTTCCATCGCATCCGCCGCCTTCCGCCTTACGTGTTCGACCACATCAACCCGATCAAGGCCAAGGCGCGAGCTAATGGCGTGGACATCATCGACCTGGGCATGGGCAATCCCGATCTGCCGACGCCCCAGCATATCGTCGAAAAGCTGCAGGAAACCGCGCTCGACCCACGCACCCACCGTTACTCGACATCCAAGGGCATTCCGGGCCTCCGCAAGGCCCAGGCCTCGTATTACGGCCGCCGCTTCGGCGTGAAACTCAACCCCGATACGCAGGTCGTGGCGACGCTCGGCTCCAAGGAAGGATTCGCCAATATGGCCGCCGCCATCACGGCGCCGGGCGATGTGGTGCTGGTGCCCAACCCGACCTATCCCATCCATTCGTTCGGCTTCATCATGGCCGGCGGCGTGGTTCGCTCCATGCCGGCCGATCCCAACGAGGAATTCATGCGCACGCTCGACCGCGCCGTGCGCCACTCGATCCCCAAGCCGATCGCGCTGATTCTCAACTATCCGGCCAACCCGACCGCTTACGTCGCCGATCTCGATTTCTACGCCGAGGTCGTCAAATATTGTAAGGCACACGACATCTTCATCCTGTCGGACCTGGCCTATGCCGAGATCTATTTCGACGGCATTCAGCCGCCGTCGGTTCTGCAGGTTCCGGGCGCCATCGACATCACGGTGGAGTTCACCTCGATGTCCAAGACTTATTCGATGCCCGGCTGGCGCGTCGGTTTTGCCGTCGGCAACGAGCGGCTGATCGCGGCGCTGGCGCGCGTGAAGTCCTATCTCGACTATGGCGCGTTCACCCCGATCCAGGTCGCCGCCGCGACCGCGCTCAACGGCTCGGACGAAGTGATCGAGGAAGTGCGCAAGATCTACGAACTGCGCCGTGACGTGATGGTGGAGAGTTTTGGCCGCGCCGGCTGGAACATTCCCTCTCCGGCCGCGACCATGTTCGCCTGGGCCCCGATCCCCGACCAGTTCGCCCATCTCGGTTCGCTCGAATTCGCCAAGTTGCTTATCCAGGAAACCGGCGTGGCCGTGGCTCCGGGTGTCGGCTTCGGCGAGTATGGCGACCAGTATATCCGCCTTGCCCTCGTCGAGAACGAGCAGCGCATCCGTCAGGCCGCGCGCGCCATCAAGAAGTTCCTCTCCGGCGTGCCGTCCCACGGCAATGTCGTGCCGATCAAGGCCTGAAGCTAATCCTGCGCGTCATCGCCGAAATAGGCGATGACGTCGTGGTGGCCGTGCAGGACCCGAAGTATGTCTATTCCGCCGTCGACATAGCGGAAGACGAGCACATATCCGCGGAAGGGAAAGCTGCGGATATTCAACCCAAGATCGGCTCTGATGCGCCCCAGTTGACCGGGTAGCGTGGCAAGCTTGGCGCATTGTTCCTTGAGAGCCTGAGCGAACTTGTCCCCGGCGGCGCGGTTGCTGGCTGAGGTTGCGATGTAGCGAGCGATATCTGCTGCGTCCCGCTTGGCCAAGGAAGAGTACCGGAGCGTCCTCACTTAGTTGCTCGGGATTTTTCCCAAGCATCAAGCTCAGCCTTCACTCCTGCATCAACTTCTTCCTGCGTGACCCACGCGTCCTCATCCAGCGCCGCCTGGATGGTTTCGCGCAGGGCCTTGAGCTTGGTCTCGCGCTCTTCCACCAGCCGCAGGCCCTCGCGCACGACTTCGCTGACCGATCCGTAGCGGCCGCTGCGAACCGCCTCGGCCACGAATTCCTCCCAGCGTTCGCCGATTGATACATTCATGACAGGTTCTCCTTGCTTCGAGGAGAGCACGATAACACAAATTGCGCAATTTTTGCTATCAACATTCTCCTATTGACGCGCAGGCAGTTTCCTATTCATGTGTCGCGCCATGAGCGACATAGTTTCTTTCCGCCAGGCCGTTGAGGCCTTTATCACGCAACGCGGTTGGACCCCGACGCGGTTCGGGCGCACCATTGCCGGCGATCCGCTATTCGTGTTCGATCTACGCGAAGGGCGTGAACCGCGTTCGGATACGCGCGCGCGCATTCTCAAGGCGATGCAGGAGCAGGGCGATGCGACCGAAGTGGCGCCGTTACGCATCGGCGTGGCTGGGCTCGGCAATGTCGGAGCGACGCTTGTGCGCATTCTTCAGGACGATGGCGTCGAGCTCAACAAGAAGCTCGGGCGCCAGGTCGTGGTCACTGCTGTTGCGGCGCGGTCGCGCTCGCGGGATCGCGGCATCGATATTTCGGGCATCGAGTGGTTCGATGATCCGGTCGCTCTGGCCAAATCCGATTCCATCGATCTCTTCGTCGAACTGATCGGCGGCGAGGACGGCCCGGCGCTGGCTGCGGTGCGCGCCGCGCTGGAAATCGGGCGCCCGGTAGTGACGGCCAACAAGGCGCTGCTTGCCAAACACGGCGTCGCGCTGGCGCGGATCGCCGAGGATTCGGGGGCCCAGCTCGGTTTCGAGGCTGCCGTTGCCGGCGGCATTCCGGTGATCAAGACGCTGCGTGAGGGCCTTGGCTCGGCCCGGATCGGCCGCGTTTACGGGATTATGAATGGAACCTGCAACTACATCCTGACCCGTATGGGCAACGAAGGCATCTCCTTCCAGGATTGCCTGCGTGACGCGCAGTCGCTCGGTTATGCCGAAGCCGACCCGACCTTTGACGTGGAAGGCTACGACACAGCGCATAAGCTCGCCATTCTGGCCAGCCTCTGCTTCGGCTGCGAGATCGCCCCCAATGAAATCTTCGTTGAGGGCATCACGAGCATTTCGCAGGCCGATATCAAGGTGGCCGGCGACCTCGGCTACAAGATCAAGCTGCTGGGCATTGCGCAGCGCTCCCCGGAAGGTATCGAACAGCGTGTGCACCCCACGCTTGTTCCCAAGACCAGCGCCGTCGCCGGCGTCGATGGCGTGCTCAACGCCATCGCGCTCGAAACCGACTATGTCCACGAATTGCTGCTGGCCGGCCCCGGCGCCGGCGGCCCGCCGACGGCTTCCTCGGTGCTGTCCGATATTCTCGACATTGCCCGTGGCACGCGGGTGCCGCCGCTCGGCGTGCCGAGCCAGGAACTGACCCCGTACCGCCAGGCGCCGATGCGCGCGCATGAGGGCGGCTATTACATCCGACTAAATGCCAAGGATGTTCCGGGCGCACTTGCTGCTATTGCTTCACGCATGGGCGAGCGCGACATTTCTCTCGAGAGTGTCATCCAGCGGCCAGACTTGCGTGTTAGCGATCCCGCTGCGGAAGGGATCGCCACGCGGACGGTGGTTCTACTGACCCACAAGACGATGGAAGCCACCGTAAGGGCTGCCATCGCCCAGATCGCCAGCGATGGCTTTATCGTGGGCGAGCCGCAGCTCATCCGCATCGAAAAACTCTGATCTTGCCCCTTGGCTGGGGCCAAGGGGACAAGCGCATGATGTTGAAAACGGCCGAAAGCGATGGCGACACCGCTACGATCGCCCGCAATCTTACCCTGGAGCTGGTGCGCGTAACCGAGCGCGCCGCCATCGCGGCGGCCGGTTGGCGCGGCAAGGGTGACGAGAAAGCGGCAGACGCCGCCGCCGTCGAAGCCATGCGCAGCGAATTGCACAATGTCGCCATCGAAGGCCGCATCGTCATCGGCGAGGGCGAACGCGACGAAGCGCCGATGCTCTTCATCGGCGAAGAGGTTGGCGGCGGGCAGGGACCGCAGGTCGATATCGCCGTCGATCCGCTCGAAGGCACGACGCTCTGCGCCAAGAACCAGCCCGATTCCATCTGCGTACTGGCCATGGCCGAGCGAGGCGGGCTGCTCAATGCCCCCGACGTTTACATGCACAAGATCGCCATCGGCGCTGGCTATCCGCATGGCACGGTCGATCTCGATAAATCCGCCACGGAAAACGTGAAGGCGCTCGCGGCCGCCAAGGGCGTGCCGGTCTCGGAAATCACCGCCTGCGTGCTCGACCGCCCGCGCCATGCCGAACTCATCGAGGAACTGCGCAGCACCGGCGTGGCGGTGAAGCTCATCAGCGATGGCGACATTGCCGGCGTTATCCACGCCACCAACCCCGAGGAAACCGGCATCGACATCTATCTCGGTTCGGGTGGAGCGCCCGAAGGGGTGTTGGCGGCGGCGGCGCTGCGCTGCGTCGGCGGCCAGATGCAGGGGCGACTGATCCTCGACACGCCCGAAAAGCGCGAGCGGGCGCGGCGCATGGGCATCACCGACCCGAACCGGAAATACGAGGTCAACGACCTCGCCTCCGGCGACGTGCTGTTTGCCGCGACCGGCGTGACGGATGGCAGCCTGCTCGAAGGCGTGCGCTACCGCCGCGATACCATCGTGACCTCCACCGTGGTGATGCGCTCGTGGAGCCAGACGGTGCGCTGGATCAAGGCCGAGCACGCCCGCTGATCAGCCCTCGGCCGGCAGTTCCAGCTGCCGGATCGCGGTCACGCTATTGGAGAACAGCGCTATCTGGCCCACCGGCTCGACGGCGCTGTATTCGTTGGTGCGCCCCTGATACTCGATGCCGGTCGAGATCACGCGGACTTCCTGGGTGGCGATGAAGCCGTTGTCGACCAGAGCCATCGCGATCCTTTCGAGGTCGCGGTCGTCTTCGATAGTGACCGTTTCGGCGCGGCCGTCACGGGCGGCAAGGGTGATTTCGAATACCGGCATGGTTCCTCTCCCGGGCATCCTTCAAGCAAGCGTGACTCCAAATCGTGACAAGGGAAAGCACGAGCTGAGCAAAACCGGGCTTTTGCTCTCGACCTGCCGTGCCAAAGTCGATTAGTTCGGTCCATGCTCGATGAACGCGCCTATTTCCTTGACGTCGCCCGTTCGGTCACTGGCCGCGCCTGGGTCGATAGGCTCGATGCCAACGCCACCCGGATGGCGCAGGCCATTGCGCAACGCACGGACCTTTCGGAAATCGTCTCTCGCATCGTCGCCGGCCGTGGGGTTGGGCTGGACGAGGCCGAAACCTTCCTCAATCCGACTATCCGCGACCTGATGCCGGACCCATCGACGCTGACCGCCATGGACCGGCTGGTCGAGCGATTGGCGCGCGCCGTATCGGCGGGCGAGCGTATCGCGCTGTTCGGGGACTACGACGTCGACGGTGCCTGCTCCTGCGCCCTGATGAGCCGCTATCTTAATGCGCTCGGGCTCACCCCGCAGGTCTATATTCCCGACCGCATCTTCGAGGGCTACGGACCGAACGTGGCGGCGATCGACAAGCTGATCGATGCCGGGGCCACGCTCATCATCACGCTCGATTGCGGCACGGTCAGCGATGCGCCGATCGCCCATGCCCGCTCGCGCGGCGTCGACGTGCTGGTCATCGACCACCACCTCTCCGATTTCGAGCTGCCCGAGGCGGTGGCGATCGTCAATCCGAACCGGCCCGACGATGTCTCGGGCCTCGGATACCTCTGCGCGGCGGGCGTGACCTTCATGGTGCTGGTCGCCATGAACCGCGAATTGCGCAATCGCGGGCAGGGGCGGCTTCCCGACCTCATGGCCATGCTAGATCTCGTCGCGCTCGCCACCGTCTGCGATGTGGTGCCGCTCAAGGGGCTCAACCGGGCCTTCGTGCTGCGTGGGCTCGAAGTGGCGCGGCTCGGGAGCAATCGGGGCATTTCCGCCCTGGCGCTGGCGGCGCGCATCAACGGTCCACTCAACCCTTACCATCTCGGTTTCCTCATCGGCCCGCGCATCAATGCCGGCGGCCGCATCGGCGACGCGGCGCTGGGCACGCGACTGTTGACGCTCGATGACGAGCACGAGGCGCTGGCCATCGCGGCGCGCCTCGATGAGCTCAACACCGAGCGGCAACGCATCGAGGTCGAGGCGGTCGAGGAAGCGACGCGGGTTGCTGAAGCCGAGATCGGCAATGGCGAGGGCCCGCCGGTCCTCGTGCTGGCTTCCGAAAACTGGCATGCCGGCGTCGTCGGCCTCATTGCGGCGCGGCTGCGCGAACGATTCGAGCGGCCGGCTTTCGCGCTGGCCATCTCGCCCGACGGCACGGGCACCGGCTCCGGTCGCTCCATGCCCGGCGTCGATCTGGGGCGTGCCGTCATCGATGCCGTCGAAGCCGGGCTGATTCCCAAGGGCGGCGGTCACGCCATGGCGGCAGGCGTCACTGTTCGACCAGGGCAGCTGGGGCCGTTCCGGGCGCATATGGCCCAGGCGCTGGCCGGGCAGGTCGCGACAGCTCGTGCCGCGACGGCGCTTTCGGTCGACGCTGCACTCACCGCGCGCGGCGCCACGCCGGCTTTCGTTCATGACTTCGAACGCGCAGGTCCGTTCGGTTCGGGCAACCCGACTCCGATCTTCGTGTTTCCGGCACACAAGGCCAAGTACGCCGAAATCGTAGGTCAGGGCGGCCATGTGCGTTTTACCCTGGCCTCGGACGATGGCGCAAAGCTCAAGGGCATCGCCTTCCGCGCGGCGGGACAGCCGATCGGCGACATGCTGCTGGCCGGAAACGACACACCGCTGCACATTGCCGGCACGCTCGGCATCGATCATTGGCAGGGCCGCGAGCAGGTGCAGATACGAGTCGCGGACGTTGCTCAACCCGCTTCGCGATAAGCGAAGTCAACGTGTTGTATTGGTTGGCTTTCCCAGCGCCCCCGTTCACTTTCTCTTGAATCTGCCACTTGCATATCCGATCATGGCGGATAAGGTAATTTTTGGGTACCGACTGCCGGGGCCGGATGGCCTATGGCTGCGTGTGCATATCAGGGACACTTAAACTTCGGTGCGGACGAGGCGAGGAGAGCCGACATTCCGTGCCCGAGTGCGGATAATCCAATATGACTAAAAGCGTTGTAGATCAGAGGCCTGCCGAGCCGGCATTTTGGACGCGCCTCAAATCCGGCTTCGTCGAATGGGTCGGCGAGCGTTTGTTGAGAGACCCCAAGCATGGGGCCGTTACTGTTATTCTTCCCGACGGCCGCAGCCGTACGCTCGGCAACCCGACCACGGGCGTCCATTCCGTCCTGCGACTCAACAACTTCAAGGTCATCACCGAGGCGATGCGTCGTGGCACGGTCGGCTTTGCCGCCGCCTATATCAGCGGCGACATCGAGGTCGACGACCTGACGGCCCTGTTCCGTTTCTTCGTGCAGAACCGGCTTATGTTCGAGGAGGCCGGGCGCGGCTTTTTCAAACGCGCCGCCAAGGACCTCGCCTACCACCTTTCCCGGGCCAATACGCGCGAAGGCTCCAAGGCCAACATTTCCGAGCACTATGACCTCGGCAACGATTTTTACGGCCAGTGGCTCGACCCCTCCATGACCTATTCCTCGGCGGTGTTCACCTCCGGCGACCAGAGTCTCGAGCAGGCTCAGTACGCCAAATACCACCGCATCGCCGACATGGCCGGCGTCAAGGAAGGCGAGACGGTTCTAGAGATCGGCTGCGGCTGGGGCGGCTTCGCCGAAACCGTCGCGCGCGACTACAAGGCCAAACTGTACGGCATCACGCTTTCGCGTGAACAACTCAGTTTCGCCCAGGAACGCCTCAAGCGGCAGGGGCTCGATAACCTCGCGCAGCTGCACTTCGAGGATTATCGCGACACCACCGGCCAATACGATCATATCGGCTCGATCGAAATGATCGAGGCCGTGGGCGAGGAACACTGGCCGACCTATTTCAAGGCCGTCCACGATCGGCTCAAGCCTGGCGGCACCGCCGCCATCCAGGCGATCACGATCGATGAGGCCGAGTTCGAAGGCTACAAGTCGGGTCCAGACTTCATCCAGCGCTTCATCTTCCCCGGCGGCATGCTGTTGACCAAGGAGGCCATGCAGAAGCAGGGCGACCGCGCCGGGCTGATCCTCGAAAAGGTCGAGACCTTCGGCCTTTCCTATGCCCGCACGCTGCGCCTCTGGTGCGAGCGCTTCCTCGAGCGCTGGCCGATGATCGCGCCGCTTGGCTACGATGAAGAGTTCAAGCGCAAGTGGGTCTACTACCTCTGCTACTGCGAGGCGGGTTTCACCGAAGGCAATATCGACGTCGGCATCTACCAATACCGCCGTCCGGCATGAAACAAGGCCCTCCCGAGCGATCGGGAGGGCCTTTCGGTTTGGTCGGTCGGCGCCACCTCTGCCGCAAGCCCTACCAGCGAGGCCGCTTGCTATTATCCCATTACAGGCTCAAGATAATCGCCGATCGTCGCCTTTCCTCGCTACGGCATTTCAGGAGGCAAATATGACCGCCAGCGAATCCGCAAATCCCTTTGAAAGCTTCACGCGGCAGGTTCGCCGCCGCTGGGGCTGGTTCCTTGCCCTGGGCATCATCTACCTGATCGGCGGCATTGCCGCGATCTTCCTGCCGGTGATGGCCTCGATCGCCTTTACCATCGTGATCGCGTCGTTCCTGCTGGTCGGCGGCATCATCCAGATCATCCACGCCTTCCAGATGAGCGGCTGGCAGGGCACGATCTGGCATCTGCTGATGGGCATCATCACCGTGGTCGGTGGCGCCTTCGCGCTCTGGAACCCGGTGGCCGGCGCGCTCGCCATAACGCTGGTGATCGCCATTACCTTCATCGCGCAGGGCATCGTGGAGATCATCATGGGCTTCCGCCTGCGGCCGGTCGATGGCTGGGGCTGGATGGTCGCCTCGGGCGTGCTGGCGCTGATCGCCGGCATCGCGCTGACCTGGGCCTTCCCGGCCTCGGGCCTGGTGACGGTCGGCACCATTGCCGGCATCGCCATGATCTTCACCGGCTGGAGCTATATCTACATCGCCATGGCCGCCCGCCGGCTGGCCAAGGATCTGAAGGAAGATCTGGGCCTGGGGGGCGCCGCCAAGGCCTGAAACAGAACGGGCGGCGCGATTGTATCGGCCGCCCGTTGATCGTCGTGGAATGAGCCGGCAGCAGCGCTGCCGGCTTTTTCGTTACTTGGCGTCGATGTCGCGCACGGCGCCGCGTGCCGCGCTGGTGGCGAAGGCGGCATAGGCCTTGAGCGCGGTCGAGACGTTGCGCTTGCGCGGATGGGCCGGCTTCCAGCCGAGCTGCTCCTGGTCATGACGGCGCTGCGTCAACTCGTCGTCCGAGACCATCAGCTTGATGGTGCGGTTCGGGATGTCGATCTCGATGATGTCGCCATCGCGCACGAGGCCGATCGTGCCGCCCTCGGCGGCTTCCGGCGAGACGTGACCGATCGAGAGACCAGAAGTGCCGCCCGAGAAGCGCCCGTCGGTGAGGAGCGCGCAGGATTTCCCCAGCCCCTTCGACTTGAGGTAGCTCGTCGGATAGAGCATTTCCTGCATGCCCGGGCCACCGCGCGGACCTTCGTAGCGGATCACGACCACGTCGCCGGCCTTGACCTCGTTGCCGAGGATGCCCTTGACCGCCGCGTCCTGGCTTTCGAAGACTTTTGCCGGGCCGGTGAACTTGAGGATGCTTTCATCCACGCCGGCGGTCTTCACGATGCAGCCGTCGATGGCGATGTTGCCCTTGAGCACGGCGAGACCGCCATCCTTGGAGAACGGAGTCTCGACCGAGCGGATCACGCCGTTGGCGCGATCCAGATCGAGCGAGTCCCAGCGGCGGTCCTGGCTGAAGGCTGTCTGCGTCGGCACGCCGCCGGGGGCGGCCATGTAGAAGTTGCGGACCGATTCGCTGTTGGTGCGCGAAATGTCCCAGCGATCGAGCGCGTCGCCGAGCGTGGCGGCGTGGACGGTGGGCGAGGCGCGGTTGATGAGGCCGCCGCGGTCGAGCTGGCCGAGGATCGACATGATGCCGCCGGCGCGGTGCACGTCTTCCATGTGCACGTCCTGCTTGGCCGGCGCGACCTTGCAGAGCACGGGCACCTTGCGCGAGAGGGCGTCGATATCGTCCATGGTGAAATCGACCTCGCCTTCATGGGCGGCGGCGAGGATGTGGAGCACCGTGTTGGTCGAGCCGCCCATGGCGATATCGAGCGCCATGGCGTTCTCGAAAGCCTGCTTGTTGGCGACCGAGCGGGGCAGCACCGTCTCATCATCCTGCTCGTAATAGCGGCGGGCGAGATCGACGATGAGGTGACCGGCTTCCTGGAACAGGCGCTTGCGGTCGGCATGGGTGGCGAGGGTCGAGCCGTTGCCGGGGAGCGAGAGGCCCAGGGCCTCGGTGAGGCAGTTCATCGAATTGGCGGTGAACATGCCCGAGCATGAGCCACAGGTCGGGCAGGCGCTGCGCTCGATGGCGGCTACGTCGGCGTCGGAGACCTTGTCGTCGGCGGCGGCGACCATGGCGTCGACGAGGTCGAGCGCATGTTCCTTGCCGGCGAGCACGACCTTGCCGGCCTCCATCGGACCGCCGGACACGAAGACCACGGGAATGTTGATGCGGAGCGCCGCCATCAGCATCCCGGGAGTGATCTTGTCGCAGTTCGAGATGCAGACCATGGCATCGGCGCAGTGCGCGTTGACCATGTATTCCACCGAGTCGGCGATCAGTTCGCGGCTGGGCAGCGAATAGAGCATGCCGTCATGGCCCATGGCGATGCCGTCATCGACCGCGATGGTGTTGAATTCCTTGGCGACGCCACCGGCCGCCTCGATCTCGCGGGCGACGAGCTGGCCGAGATCCTTGAGGTGGACGTGGCCGGGCACGAACTGGGTGAACGAGTTCACCACGGCGATAATGGGCTTTCCGAAATCGCTGTCCTTCATGCCGGTCGCGCGCCAGAGGCCGCGGGCACCGGCCATGTTGCGGCCGTGGGTGGTTGTACGTGAGCGATAAGCGGGCATTGAAATCACCGAAAATGTGCGGGGTGCCATGACCCCGAATGGGACCGCCCTTGATAAAGCATTTCGAGGCTCATGCAAACCGATGCACGATATTGTTGTGACACGCGAAGACGCCGGCTCGGATTTCTCCGGACGCGCGCGGGCGGGCATCTGGCGGCCAGGCCGTAAGCACCGGCGCCCCTGGAAGGGCGGGGGGATAGGGAGGGGTGGTGAGGACGGGAATGGATTAGGGACACAGTCTGTGGCTTTTCCCCTCATCCGCCCTTCGGGCACCTTCTCCCACGAGGGGAGAAGGCGATGGGGCCACATCCCCGCAATTTTAAGCAAACTTGAACCATATCCACCGCCTCCGCTTCGGAGGCCGGGGCGACGGGCGTATCTTTGTGGGATGGCAAGCGTGCTTTATCTCGTCCTCAAATCCCGCGAAAAGTGGTGGGTGGATATGGAGGGCCAGTCGCTGGGGCCGTTCGAGACCTCGGAGATGGCCACCTTCGCCGCTATCGATGCCGCCCGCACCCGTGGCGGCATCAATGTTCGTGAGCGTCAGGTCTATGTCGAACAGCCCGGGCGCAAGTTCACCATGATCTGGTCGAGCAGCCATCCGCCCGACCAGGTCAGGAGCGCCTGAATCAGGCCCACTCGCCCTTGCGGAACACCGGCACGCGCGTGCCGTCCGGCTTGATGCCGTCGATATCGATCTTGTCCGAACCGATCATCCAGTCGATGTGGATGAGGCTCTTGTTGCCGCCGCGCGCGGCGATCTCGTCCTGAGTGAGCCTGGTGCCGTTGACGAAGCACTTGGCGTAGCACTGGCCCAGTGCGATGTGGCAGGCGGCGTTTTCGTCGAACAGGGTGTTGTAGAATAACAGGCCGCTCTTCGAGATCGGCGAGGAATGCGGCACGAGGGCCACTTCGCCCAGCCGCCGCGAGCCCTCATCGGTATCGAGCACCTTGTTGAGCACGGCTTCGCCCTTGCCGGCCTTGGCCTCGACGATCCGGCCGCCTTCGAAGCGCACCTGGATGTCGTCGATCAGCGTGCCGTTATGCGAAAGCGGCTTGGTGCTGACCACGGTGCCATCGACGCGATAGGCGTGCGGGGTGGTGAAGACTTCCTCGGTCGGGATGTTGGCATTGCAGACAATGCCGTTCTTGGCCATCGCCGCTCCGCCGGCCCATTCGTGCTCGTCGGCCAGGCCGATGGTGAGGTCGGTGCCGGGACCGGAATAGTGCAGCGCCGAGAAACGGTGGCTGTTGAGCCAATCGGTGCGCTTGCGCAGATCCGCGTTGTGGTCGCGCCAGGCCCCGATCGGATCGTCGTTGTCGACGCGCGAGGCGGCGAAGATGGCGTCGGCGAGCTTCTTGACCGCGATCTCGTCGGGATCGTTCGGGAAGACGAGTTTCGCCCAGGCCAGAGAAGGATAGGCGACGATGTTCCAGTTGATGTCGAAGCCGACGATCTTTTCGAGCGCAGGCTTGTAGGCATTGGACTGGGCGCGGTTGGCGCGCGCCACCTTGTCCGGGTCCTGGCCCGACAGCATCATTGGGTTGTCGCCGGCAATGGCAAGGCGCGCGGCGTTCTCGCCATAGGCCTTGGCCATGCCCTCGTAGAGCCAGCCGGCGGCCTTGTCGAAGCTTTCGCTATTGGCGTTCTCATAGCGGGCGAGGGTCACGCCTTCATCGGAAAGAATGGGCGTCACCAGGCCCGCGCCGGCCTTGTAGGCATGGGCCGCGATGCGGCGCACCAGCGGCAGGGCGGTCGACGGGGCGGTCATAACCAGGTCCTGGCCGGGCTGAAGCTGCAGTCCGACCTTGATGGCGACTTCGGCGAGCCTGTCGAGCTTCACCGGATCGATGGCAGACGAAAAATTCTCTGATTGTGCAGACATGGCCGTTCCAAAAACTGGGGACTCGAGAAGATGCGGGCGGGGAGGAACCTCGCCCAAGCCATTGAATCCGCTTCGCGCGGAAAATGCGAGCCCAAATTTGCCGGTCAGGCGGCCTGGGCGCGGGCCTGCGCCAGCACGGCCAGATAAAGCGCCTCGAACCGTGCCGCGGCCAGGTCCCAGTCGAACCGCTCGTCGGCAAGATCGAAGGCGGCGCGGCCCATGCGCGAGCGCTCCTGCGGCGTCATGGCGAAAAGGCGCAGCAGGCCCTCGGCAATCGCTGCCTCTTCCGGCTCGATCCGGATGGCCGCGCCTCCCGCAAAGGCCTCCGGCAGGCTGCATTGCGGCGTGAGCAGGCTCGGAAGCTCGTAGGCGAAGGCCTTGAGCGCATTGACCGGCAGCAATTCGCCGGCCGAAGGCAGCACGAACGCATCGGCAGACCGGTAAGCGGCGGCGCGCTCGGCGCCCATGGCCTGGCCGACGAAATGGACGCTGCTCCCGAGTTCCAGGACCTGGGCTTCCGCCTGCAGCGCCATGGCATGCTCGCCCTCGAGCGCGCCCACGATCACCAGATGCCAGCCGGCGCCTTGCTCGCTGCCCGCCACGCGATGCCAGGCGCGCAGCAAGGTCGAGAGGCCGCGACTGGGGACCAGTTTGCCGACGAAAAGCAGCACGCGCGCATCGGGGCCGAGCGGTTCGAGCCAGGGAGCGGGAGGGCCATCCTGCGCGCCGGGCTCGACGCCGGGCGGGATGACCCTGGCCGGCAGGGCATAGCCGGCGGCGGCGACCGAGCGCTGCTCGGCGGGGCTCGCCACATGGAGCGCGGCGGCGTTGCGGATAGGAGCGTCCTCGAACAGCAGCCGGGCCACCCGCTCGCGCATGCCGGCGCCCGGATCGGCAAGCCGGTCGAGCATGCCGTGCGGGCTGACGATATAGGGGCGCCGCGCCAGCTGGTGCCAGCGGCGGGCGGCGAAGGAAAGATAGTTCCACAGGCCATGGACATGCACGCAATCGAGCGCGCGCGCCTGCATCATGCTGACGAGGTCGGGGGCAAAGCTGAAGCCTCGCGGGCCGATCACCGGAGCGCAATGCACCGGAGTCTGGCCGAGATCGGGCATATCGCCCTCCGGCTGCTCGAGCGTGAAGACCTCCACGGTGACATTGCCGCGCCGCTCCAGGGCGCAGGACAGCGACTTCACCACTTCGACGATTCCGCAGGTCTGGATGGCCGACCCCATCAGCATGCCCACGCGCAGCGGACCCATGGCAGCGCTCATTCGCATCTCCCTCAACTTTCCCGCTTGGTTGAGAGCCCCCGTGACGCGCGGAAAGCCGTGCGGCCTCCGCGCCGATCATTCTCCTCGTTCCTTCAGAGATCGTCCCGCCCTCACGCAGGACACGCCTCTACGGCGCGCCGGAAAATGGCCAATTCCGTGGCGGGATGTGGGGATTATTGTGTCGCCGCCTACCTCCTTCGGAGGAGGTGCGGCACAAAACAGAGCGCCCCCGGATGAGGGGGCGCCAAGTGTTCTCTGGTCTGGAGGTTGGGGCTCAGATATCGGGACCAGACTGTTCGGGGAACATGTCCCTGATCTTGAAGGCCACCTCGGTGCGGTTGGTGGCGTTGAGCTTTTTCATGATGTTGCGGATGTGGACCTTGACGGTGCTTTCCCGCAATTGCAGCTCATGGGCGATGATCTTGTTGGCACGGCCGCGCCGCAAGGCCTCGACCACAGCCATCTGCCGGGCGGTGAACAGCCCCGCCATCGGACGCGTGGCCGGTCCGCCGGCATCGATGACATTGCGCATGGCCATCACGCTGCTGGCCGGCACGAAGACGCCGCCCGCCAGGGTCATGGCAATGGCCTCGGCCGCCACCCGCAGCCCCACCGAGGTGGGGATGAAGCCCTTGGCGCCGCATTCGAGCGCCTTGAGGATCTGCGTGAGTTCATCGGTATCTGCCACCACCACCAGCGGGATAGGCGAGAATTCCTGCACGGCCTTGGCAATGTCGCCGGCAACGCCAAGATCGGTCAATTTGCGGGTGCCGATGACCAGCAGGATCACCGAGACATCCGGGTGGCGGGCCCGATTGTCGCGCCAGTCCTGCAACGTTCCGAAAGTCGCAAAACGCGTAGCGGGGCTTTGCGTCCGCAGGCCGTGGACGAAACATTCGCGTTCGAGTTGCCGTCGGTCGATCACGATCACCTCGGGCAGGACGTCGACGTTCCGGTCGAATTCGACGGAATCGTCGGAAGGCATGTGAGGCGGCGCAGCCTTGGCTGCGCTATTGGCAATTTCGGAGATAGTGCTCCCAGCAAGCATTGTATCGCGCTCCCAATTTGGCCGGATCGCCTCCGCACGACCCTGGCTCCACGAAGATCAGTCAGCTCAATACTGGGGACATCGAAATGAGAGTGCAGCGTAGTCGGGCGGAGTAGCGGAATTATTCCGTCTTCGCTTCTTGGTTGCACAAGTTCATACGAATTGGCTAACCCCAGCACTTGCCCATTAGGTTACGCAACACGACTTAGGTAATTAACAATTGTTAATACCAGTTTTCGAAAACCTATGGGCTTTGCAGTTTGTTTCGGGGTGATGCAATTGCACCGCGCGGAGCAAAAACCCAGCTATCGCAGGGCCTTGCGGCCGCGTTCGCCGGGATTGTCCCCCTCCTGCAGGCTGCTGGCCTCGATCCACCACTCGTTAGGAATTTGACGCAGGTATTCGGGGCTGAACTCGGCAAGCTGGGCGAGTCGGAAGCGATTGGAGATGACGATCGTGCCCTTGCGCACGACCACAAGACCGAGCAGGCGCAGGTCACGCAGCGTGCGGTTGAAGTGGATGGCGGTCATGCCCAGCGCGTCGGCGAGATCGATCTGGGTGAGCGGGCAGGGGAATTCGACGGCGATCTCGGTGGAGCCCGGCTGCACGCGCTCGGAAAGTTCCAGCAGCAGGTGGGCGGTGCGCGCCGTGGCATCGCGCTTGCCCAGGCTGACCAGGCGCTCGACATGGATGGCTTTGAGGCGGGCGGCGGGGGTCGTGAACCGGTCGGCCAGCGCCGGCCAGCGGCGGATGAGCGGGACGAGGCCCGTCAGCGGCAACTCATATAGCGTGGTGTAGTCGACGGCATGGAGCGAAACGCGGCTATGGCCGTCCACCGTGGGCGGTTCGAGCAGGTCGCCGGCGACATAGAGGTCGACCACCTGGCGCGCGCCATCGCGCAATTGCGTCTCGCTGCAAACCCAGCCCGACTTGAGCAGCCGCACGCAGAACGAACGCTCGCCTTCATGCAGGATGGTGCTGTCGGGCGAATAGACCTTCAATCGCGCATCGAGAATTTCGGACGCGAGCGCGACCGCTTCCCCGCCATGGCTGGGCAGTTCCTCGAAGCGGAAGAAATGCAACAAGTCCGAATTCAGGGCGGCCATACGCATCACTTGGTCAAGGAAGTGCGTGCCACCTGTTCTTATGGCCGACGTAGCAATGAATGCGAGTATCGAAAGACGAAAGGGCGACCGAAACGGGTCCGATCGAACAAACCAGGTCTATGTCTGCTACCCCCAGCCCGCGACCTCGCCCCCTGCGGACGAACCAGATCGAGACGGCCTGCGCTCCTATGCAGTTAACGACGGAGCCCCCAATTCGGCTATTACTGTAGGGGTGTGAACGAATTCATGCAAGCAACTATCAAATTTGCGTGATTGTGAAAATATAGATGAGTTAAATAGCCGAAATAAGTTCGCATGAAAGCGCCGGAAGTATTGGTGGACACGACTTGCGAAAGCGTTTTCCCAATGACCGCCCAATCCATGCGGGCTAGATCGAGTTGTCATTGTGCCAGGTGCCAGACTAGATCGTTCGAGCTATTCGCGCCTCACTACTCGCCGGCTGCCGATACTTGCCTCATCTGCCGCTTCCCGGCGGATGCTGTTCCGGCAAAGGGGGTAGGTCGCTCAGCCCTAAGATCGCCTCCATGTTGTGGCCCGGTGTCGTAGGGTCGACGTGCGAGTGTGTGTGAGGGTTGGCTATGAAGGTCCTGGTCACCGGGCACAGGGGATATCTGGGTACCGTCCTTGTGCCCATGCTGCTCGAGGCCGGTCACGATGTCTCAGGCTACGACCTCGACTATTATGGCCAGTGCACCTATTCCCATGGCGGGCTCTACCGGGCCATTCCCACCATCCAGAAAGATATCCGCGACGCCGAACCGCTCGATTTCGAGGGGTTCGAGGCCGTCGTGCACCTGGCGGGGTTGCCGGAGGCGAGCGACGACGATCTGCTCTATGAAGTCAACCATCGTGCCTGTGTCCGGGTCGCGCTGGCGGCGAGGCAGGCCGGCGTCCAGCGGTTCCTGATGGCTTCGTCCTGCGCGGTTTACGGCCAGTTGGCCGAAGCCGGGGGCGGCGAGGAGGACGCATTGGCGCCGCAGACGACGTTCGGCGTTTCCCGCGTCATGGCCGAACGGGACGTCGGCGCGCTGGCGGGAGAAAACTTCTCGCCCACTTATCTGCGCCTGGCCGAACCTTGCGGGCTATCGCCCCGGCTGCGGCTGGACCTCTGCTTCAACCGCACCGTCGCCGAGACGGTAACCCGCATCCGCCATGCTGCGGATGGCGGGAGCTTGGTGGAGCGACCTTTCGTGCATGTGCAGGATGCAGCCCGCGTCACGGTGGCGATGCTTGCAGGCGAGCGGCGGCAGTTCCATGACCATGCCTTCAATATCGGGAGCACCGCCAACTTCATTCGAGGTACGCACCTCCGCGAGCTCGCGGCCGCGTTGGCTCCCGATCCCGCGCCCCATGTGGTGAACAACGCCGCGGACGCGTCTCAGCCCGTGCGCCGTCTCAGTTTCGAGAAACTGGCCCACACGTTGCCTTCCGCCATTCCGCAGTGGAACGCCCAGCGTTGCGTCGAACAATTGCTCGATGCTTTCGACGCTTCGGCGCTTTCTCCCGAGGACGTATTGGGGCCGCGCTACGACCGGGCGGCCGAATTGCAGCAATTGGTGGCCGCCGGCACGCTCGACCCGCAATTGCGCCGCAGCCAGGGACTGGCCGGAGCGAGCAATGTCAGCGAAGGCATGCGCGGCTGGCGATGAGTTTTGCGGATGGCGCCCTCTACGATTTCTGCGTGATCGGCGGCGGCATCGTCGGATTGGCCGTGGCGCGGCAGCTTCTGCTCAGTTTCCCCGGCGCGGGCGTGGTGTTGCTGGAAAAGGAGTCTGCGCCGGCCCGGCACCAGACGGGGCACAATAGCGGCGTCATTCACGCCGGCGTTTACTACAAGCCCGGCAGCCTCAAGGCGCGGCTGTGCAGGGCAGGGGCGCAGGCAACCAAGGACTATTGCCTGGCCAGGAACATCCCCTTTGAAACGCGCGGCAAGCTCATCGTGGCGACGAGCCCCGAGGAATTGGCTGCCATGCGCGCGCTCAAGGCGAATGCCGTTGAAAACGGCATCGAAGCCGAGGAGATCGATGGCGCAGAACTGCAGCGGCGCGAGCCGGCCGTTGCTGGGGTCGGAGCCCTCCACGTGCGCGAGACGGGTATCGTCGACTACAAGTCCGTCTGCGCCGCATTGGCGGGTGACCTCGCCGCAATGGGCGCGGATATCCACTATGCGGTCGAGGCGGATGCCATTGCCGAAATGGACGGCGAGGTGCAGGTCAAGACGCACGGCGGCGTGCTGCGCGCCCGGCGGCTGGTGGCCTGCGCGGGCTTGCAGTCGGACCGGCTGGCACGCAAGGCGGGGCTGAAGGTCGACCACCGGATCGTGCCGTTTCGCGGCGAATATTTCGACCTCGCTCCCGCGCGGCGCGGCATCGTCCGCAGCCTCATTTACCCCGTACCCAATCCGCAATTGCCGTTCCTCGGCATCCACCTCACGCCGACCATCGACGGGCGGCTGACCGTAGGGCCGAATGCCGTGCTGGGGCGCTCACGGGAGGGGTATGGACGCGGAGAGACCAATTGGCGCGACCTGGCCGACTACGCAGCCTTTCCCGGCTTCTGGAAACTCGCAGCCGACAATTGGCGCTCGGGCATCACGGAGTTTCGCAATTCCATGTTCAAGCGCGGCTATCTCGAGGAATGCCGCAAATATTGTCCTGACCTGGAACTGGACGACCTCGAGCCGGTGGAAGCCGGCATTCGCGCGCAGGCGGTGATGCGCGATGGCTCCATGGTCCACGACTTCCTGTTCCTGCGCAGCCCGCGCATGCTGCATGTATGTAATGCCCCGTCGCCCGCCGCGACGTCGGCATTGCCCATCGCCCGCATGATCGTCGACGAGATGCGGCAGGCTGCCTAGGCGTCCACGTCCCGGTTGGTATCGTCGGCCAGGTCGAGATATTCGGCATCTGTCAGCGGACGGCGCCCGGCCTGCTGGCCGTGAACGCGGCGCGCCAGGTCCTCGAAGGAAAATTGCTCGCCGCGCACCGCCGCCTGATTGGCAAGTCGCAGCAGCCGCGCCGGAAAGCGGATGGCTGCCGTGTTGGCCTCGGGCAGGGGCTCGCTGCGCTGCGGCGCCAGGTTCTCGGCGCTCAATAAGGCCTGCTCGATCTCGTCGGCGTCGAGCAGGCCCTTCTGGCGGATGGCCTCCACCAGCGCGGCCATGGCGATATAAAGCCCTTCCAGTTGCAGGTTAGCGGTGTTCATCGGCGTTCTCCCTTCGCGGCGAGTCTACTGCGCGCCCATGGGAATGGCCATCTCGCGGCAACTGGCCGCGCATTTTTCGCAGGCGGCGACGCAGGGCTCCATGCCCTCCAGACGCTTGCAGTCCTTGGCGCATTCCTCGCAGATTTCGGCGCATTCGGCGCAGACAAAGGCATGGTGATCCGAGCCGATCAGCATGAAATAAGCCGCCGTGCGGCAGATTTCGGCACAGGCCATCATCAGGGTCATGTGCGGTTTTTCGGCATGCTCTCCGCCGACCTCCAGGCAATGCCCCATCGCCATGGACAGGCAGGTCTGGTAGCAGGCGAGACAATCGTCGATGCATTTCTGCATGTGCGGGGAAACCATGGCGCGCTCCTCTGGCCGGATACCGCCCCCGCTAGAAGAACGTCCCTTAGCGCCAAAGGGTTCGCGGGTTTATCGGCCGGCGGCGATCTGCGCGGAGATGGTGTCGTAATCGGCGGCGCCGGCAATGAGCTGCCCGTTGACGAATACGGCCGGCGTTCCCTGGATGCGGAACGTCTCGATGGCCTGCTTGCGCATGGTGTTGAGCTGGCCGAGCAACTCGTTGTTGAGCATGGCCGCGTCGAACAGGACCGAGGAAATGCCCATCTCGGCCGCCACTTCCTTCATCGCGGCCAGCCGGTCGTCGGCATTCACCCAGCGCGCCTGGTTGCGCATGAAATACTCGACCACCGCCTGCGAGCGATCGGGCCCGGCGACTTCGGCTACCATGAACACCACGGCGTCCATGGCGTTGCGCACGAACGGGCGGATGGCCAGCCGCGCCTTGCCGGTATCAAGGAAATCCGCCTTGAGGCGCGGATAGGTCTCGTTGAGGAAGGTGGTGCAATAGCCGCAGGTGGGCGACCAGTATTCGATGATGGTGACCGGCGCGTCGGCATTACCGGCAAAGCTGTCGGGAATGTTGACGCTTAGCAGCGTTTCTTCTTCCAGCGCGATCGCGGCAGACGGCAAGGCTAGGGCGAGGGTGGCAAGGGCCCCGCTCACCAGGACTGCGCGGCGGGAAAGATGGAACGGCTTGGGCATCAGGAACTCCGAAACTCAAGAATGCTTCTAATAAACCATGCGGCGCGCTCCAACCGGTCAACGCAAAAAAGCTTGCACCTGTTGCACGAGAAGCGCGAAATGCGTGCCGTGCCGGGACGCGGCTGGAGCGGTTTCCACAGCGTTCGGCGAAGAAATGCAAAAGGCGAGAAAAGGCACTTGCGCGACGCAAACAACACCCCTATAGGGTGCGGGCGCTCAGCAAGCGCCCTTCGTCTATCGGTTAGGACGCCACCCTTTCACGGTGGAGAGAGGGGTTCGACTCCCCTAGGGCGCGCCACTTCCTCTCTTGAGGAGGCTTGCGCAAAAGGCACTTGCTGCCAATATACTGACGTCCGCCGCGCCCTTCGTCTAGCGGTCAGGACACCGCCCTCTCACGGCGGGAACAGGGGTTCGATTCCCCTAGGGCGCGCCAATCTTCTTCCGTCAAATCAAGCTCAACCTGCAAGTCGATAGCCGTAGCGGCTGGATCGATATTGCCATTTGGCGTCTCCTGCCGACGAATTATCGTTTTTGGACAGTTAACGAGCGGCCGCCAATTGTATCCGCCCGCCTATCTTCAGTTAACCGTGCGCGTTTAGCAATTGTCCAAGCCTGCTGGATAATCTCGCCCCGAATAATGGCAGGGGGCCGAGCATGTCCGCAGCAGAACAGCGAGCGTCTGGAGCGTTGGCGCCAGGGGGTCGCGATCCACTCGTCCTCGACGTGGACAATGCCTTGCTGCGGACCGATCTGCTGCATGAATGCGCCATCGCTTTCGTCAAGCTCAATCCGCTGCGCGCCTTTCTCATCGTCTGGTGGCTGCTGCAGGGCAGGGCCGTGCTCAAGCGCAAGCTGGCCGAGCGCGTGCAACTCGATTTCGCGCATCTGCCGGTCAATTCCGAACTCGAGGATTATGCCCGCGCCGAGCATGAGCGCGGCCGCACCGTTTGTCTCGCCACGGCCGCCGACGAATTGCTGGCCATCCGCCTGGCGCAGCGCTTCGGATTCGTCGATTTCGTGCTGGCCAGCAACGGCTCGCGCAATCTCAAGGGCGCGACCAAGGCCGCAGCCCTGACGGAGCGTTTCCCGGATGGCTTCGTCTATGCCGCCGACAGCAAGTCCGATCTCCATGTCTGGCGCAAGGCGAGCGGCATCATCCTGGTCAATGCCAATGCTGCGACGGCACAGGCGGCACGCGCGCTAAGCACGCCCATCGAGAACGAATTTCAGCATCCGCGCCTCGGGTTGCGCGGCTGGCTCAAGGCCGTACGCGTCCACCAATGGTCCAAGAACGCGCTGGTCTTCATCCCGCTCGTCCTGGGCGGACGCTTCCTGGATGCCTCGGCCTGGCTCCATGCCGGCCTCGCCTTCCTGGCGCTCGGCATCATGGCCTCGTCCACCTATCTCATCAACGACGCCTGGGATATCGAGGACGATCGCCGCCATTGGACCAAGCGCAACCGCCCGCTCGCCAGCGGCCGCATGACCATCAAGCAGGCGGCGTTTCTCGCCATTGCCGGCCTCGCGGTCAGCATCGGCATCGGCGCCATGGTGGGGCCATTGGTCGTGGCGGTGCTGCTGGCCTATATGGCGCTGACGCTGAGCTATTCCTTTTCCTTCAAGCGCAAGCCGGTGCTGGATACGTTCACGCTGGCGCTGCTTTTCACGGTGCGTCTGGTGCTCGGCATCGTCGCCATCGGGGCGGAAACCTCGCCCTGGCTGCTGGTCTTTTCGATGTTCCTATTCACCTCGTTGTCCTTCGCCAAGCGCCTGACCGAGGTGCTGCGCTTCGCCGAGAAGCAGCAGGATATCGGGGGCAAGGTTTCGGGCCGCGGCTATTTCGTGATGGATACGCCGTTCATCCTGAGCATGGGCGTGTCGAGCGGCATGGCCTCGATCCTCATCATGGTGCTCTACCTCACCAACGAAGCGTTCCTGGTCGATTTCTACGGCAATCCCTCCTGGCTCTGGGCCATTCCGCCCATCCTCTTCCTCTGGCTCTCGCGCATCTGGATGATCGCCCAGCGCGGCGAACTCATGGACGATCCGGTGGTTTTCGCCATGCGCGACCCCAAGAGCCTCGTGCTTTGCGGCTGCCTCGGCCTCTCCTTCGTCATGGCCTGGCAGGGTTTCCCCTTCTGATGAAGCAATTGCCGCAAGTCGTCCGCTTCCTGCTGCTCGGCGGCCTTGCCGCCGCCATCAACTGGGCCGTCCGCTTCCCGCTCTCGCTGGTGATGCCGTTCGAGATCGCCGTGCTGCTGGCCTATCTCATCGGCATGTCGGCAGGGTTCACCCTCTACCGGACCTATGTGTTTCCCGGCTCGGACCGCCCGATCATCGAACAGACCCTGACCTTCCTCGGCGTGAACCTCGTCGGCGCCGTGGTCGTGCTGCTGGTCGCCAACGCGCTCCTGGCGCTGCTGGCACCCACCGGCTGGCCTGAATTCGTCTGCGAAGGCCTGGCCCACGGCTTCGCCATCGGCGTGGGCTCGGTGGTCAATTTCTTTGGCCACAAGCTCCTAACCTTCCGCACCACAATCCGCACCTGACACAGCCGGCCTGGCCGGTATGGAGACCTCACTTGTCGCTCAAGCGCCTGTCGATCACCGTCGTCCTCGCAGCCCTTGCCCTGGCCTTCCTGGCCGTGCTCGGCATCGCCATCCTGCGCGAGCAGCCGTTTACCAACAGCTATGCGCAACTGGCGCAGGGCTGGCTCGACGGGCGCTTCGACACCGACAAATGCTTCGATGGCGATTGCGCGCTTTACAAGGGTCTGACCTACATCATCTTCCCGCCGCTGCCCGGCGTGATCGCGCTGCCTTTCGTGGCGCTTTTCGGCGCCGGCTTCCGCTTCTTCATGCCGATGGCCGTCCTCGTCTTCGCGGCGACCGGCTGGCTGTGGTGGAAGATCTTCAACCGGGAAAACGGCTCGCGCGACGTGGCGCTGCTGCTGGTCTGCGTCGTGCTGTTCGCCTCGCCGCTGGCCTTCGTGACCCTGCGCGCCGACCACGTCTGGTTCTTTGCGCAAAGCTGGGGGTTCCTCTTCGCGACGGCGGCGCTCTATTTCGCACTGGTGCGCCCGAACGCCCTGCTGGTCGGCATCTTCATCGGCCTGACCTTCCTCTGCCGGCAGATGACCATCCTCTACCTGCCGGTGCTCTATGTGCTGATGCTCGATAAGGATACGCCCTGGTTCCGTATCGACGGGGAGGCCGTCCGGCGCGTGCTGCTCATGGCGGTGGGGCCGCTCATCGCCCTCGCCATCTACTTCGCCTATAACTACCTGCGCTTCGGCTCGCCGATGGAAACCGGCTATTCCTACATCTTCCCCATCGAATGGCAGGGGACGGAATACGATGCCGGCCAGTTCCTCAAGGATCGCGTCCGCGACCTTGGCATCTTCTCCAGGCAATATTTCCCGTTCAACGCCATCTACATGTTCATTGCCGGCCCGCACGTCGAATTCGGCGGCAAGTATATGACGGACATGGTGAGCTTCGACGTGAACGGCGCCTCGCTGTTCCTCGTCACGCCAGTCTTCCTTCTGGCGCTGCTGGCGCCATGGAACCGCAGCTTCTGGTTCGGTCTGGGGACGGTCGCCATCATCCTCGGCATGACGCTGTTCTACCATTCGAACGGCTTCTCCCAGTACAGCGCGCAGCGCTATGCGCTCGACTGGCTGCCGATTCTGCTGATCTTCCTCGCCCGCGGCGTCCAGCCCGCCTTCGCAGCGCCCATGGCGCTCCTCACCAGCTATTCCATGCTGGTGACCCTCTCCATGCTGGCCTTCGGGGCGCTGCTGGGCGGGTAGCGATCAGCAGCCGCTGAAAAGTACCGGGCGCGTATAGCCGCGCGGGCGGTCGCGGATGTCGACGTGGATGAAGCTGCGGCCCGGATAGCAGCCGAGGCCGCCAACGGCGCTGTTGTTCATGGCGAAGGCGATGAGTTCGCCCTTGGGCACGCCCGGAATGTAGAAATCGGCGGCCATGCATTTCATGTGATAGGAGCTTTCGGCGCCGCCGGCCTGGCCATTGTGAAATGCATCGCGATAGCCGGACTGCATGATGACCTTCTTGCCGAAACGCCCCTCGAAATCCCAGATCAGCAGGCGCAGCTTGGGCGAAATGCAGAATGCATTGACCTCGCGGCTGGCCGTGACCGTGCCCCAGCTATTGTACTTGCCTTGATAGGCGGAGCCATTGCTGTTGGCGAAAATCGCCATCGGCAGGCAGCCGCTCAGGGAAACGGCGCAAACCAGCGCCAGGAGAAGAACGCGCATCGACCACTCTCCAGCCCGACCTGATGCAAAAAAGCACCATCCAAGCCGGGGCTGATGACGGTCGTTAAAATATGATCGATTATGCTAACCGCCCGCTAACCTTCGTGGTTAACGGGCGGTTAGCACTGGGACGCGGGGCTTACCAGGCGCCGGTATTGGGCATGGACGCCCAGGGTTCCTGCGGGGGCAGGGTGCCGTCCTGGATGAGCTCGATCGAGATGCCGTCGGGGGAGCGCACGAAGGCCATGTGACCGTCGCGCGGCGGCCGGTTGATGGTGATGCCCATGTCCATCAGATGCTGGCAAAGCGCATAGATGTCTTTGACCCGGTAGGCGAGGTGCCCGAAATTGCGGCCGCCGGTATAGACCTCGGGATCCCAGTTATAGGTGAGTTCGACTTCCCCGCCCTGGTCGCCCGGGGCGCGCAGGAAAACCAGGGTATAGCGGCCGCGCTCGTTATCGCTGCGCCGCACTTCTTCCAGGCCCAGCCCGTCGCAGTAGAATTTGAGGCTTTCTTCGATGTTGGTCACGCGGACCATTGTATGCAGATACTGCATCGGGCTTTCTCCTACAGGTGGTGTCCAGGTGGCGCGAAGCTAACAAGATAGCGCCGGAACGGGCAATGCCGCGCCTTTGAAAAGAAAAGACGGGGAAGCGAAAAACAATTTTGCAACCACTCCTTAACTTTTGGGTTTGAATCGGCCACACTGATTCAGGGTTGTAGAGTACCTCGCCATGGCGGGGGATATATTCAAAGAGGCGCAGGGGGCATGGGGGGTAAAGTTTCACCCGATCGTGACAATACCGGAATCCCGATTGGGGAGGAGGGTACCCATCCGCACTCCCGTGTGGAGGCTGGCGCTGCTCACGATATCGACGTGATCGAAGTGACGGGAACCATCAAGTGGTTCGACGTCGCCAAGGGTTTTGGCTTCATCGTTCCCGATAACGGCATGGCGGATGTGCTGCTGCATGTGACCTGCCTGCGCCGCGATGGCTATCAGACGGCCTATGAAGGCGCACGCATAGTGGTCGAGGCGCTCAACCGCCCCGGCGGCCTGCAGGCCTTCCGCATCGTCTCCATGGATGAATCGACCGCACTGCATCCGGCGCAGCTTCCGGCCGCCCGCACGCATGTGACGGTCGAGCCGACCTCCAAGCTCGAGCGCCTGGAAGTCAAGTGGTTCAACCGCATCCGCGGTTTCGGGTTCCTGTCGGCAGGCGATGGCCATCCCGACATTTTCGTCCATATGGAAACGCTGCGCCGCTTCGGCATCACGGAACTGCGTCCGGGGCAATTCGTGCTCGTGCGGTACGGTCAGGGGCCTAAGGGCCTTATGGTTGCCGAAATCCGCCCGGATGGTTGGGGCGACGCCCCTTCCTCGCACTGAAGACCATCATGACCGCTTTTTCGTTCGCCGCCCCGCGCTCCCCGCTTGCGCTTGGGCGCACTTTTGGATTGCTTCTCGCGGCCCTGATCGCTGTGACGCCGCTCGCTGCCTGCAGCGACGAAGGCAAGGCCGTGCTCCACACGGCCAAGGGCGATTTCGCCTTCAACGTCGAAGTGGTCGACACCGATGCGACCCGCGCCAAGGGTCTGATGTACCGGCAGGAACTGGCGCCAGACGCCGGCATGCTGTTCGACTTCCTGACCGAGCGCCAGACCGCATTCTGGATGCAGAACACGTTCATTCCGCTCGACATGGTGTTCATCTCGGCTGACGGCATCGTCAAGACCATCCACGTCAATGCCCGCCCGATGGATACCACGGCCATTCCCTCGGAGGTTCCGGTGCGGTTCGTGCTCGAAATTCCGGGCGGCCGCTCGGAGGAAATCGGCCTCAAGGTCGGCGATCGCTTCGAGCATCCGCGGGTGCAGGCCGCCGGCAATTAAAGCCTGCTGAGCACCATGCAATCCAGTATCGCGACGAGGTGGAGCACGCCACCGGCGACCACGAAGACGTGCCAGAGCACGTTCTGGAACTTGAGCCGTTCCCAGAGGTGAAAGATGATGCCGGCGGAATAGACCACACCGCCAGCGAGGAGCAGCCAGAGCGTGGCGGGCGGCAGCGCCGCGCCGAGCGACTGGAACACGGCAACCCCACTCCAGCCGATGGCCAGATAGAGCGGAATGGCCAGCCGTCCGAAGCGTTCGGGGACGATGAGCTTGAGCGCGATGCCCACAATGGCGCCGCCCCAGACGAAGCAGCCCAGCGCCAGCGCGGCCGTGCTGCCGCCAAGCAGCGCGAGGAACGGCGTATAAGTACCTGCGATAAATAGGAAAATAGCCGCCTGATCGAAGCGCGCCAGCCATTGCTTGAGCGGAGAAATCGGCGAGACGTTATAAGCCAGCGACACCGACAGCACCGCGACCAGCGTACCCAGGTAGACGGCTAGAGCGGGCGCTTCGCCGGGCGCCGTGCGCAGGATGGCGAAGGCCAGGGTCAGCGAACCGAGCGCGACGGCCGTCGCCAGGCCGACGATATGGACAACGCCATCGGCGATGACCTCGGCCTGGCTGTAGGGGCGGGTCGGATTGCCCCAGATGCGCGATGCGTGGCTTTGTGCCCTCGACTCCATTTGCTTCTCCTGCGGACGTGAAGGCGGCGCTTATTGCCGATCGCCTCCAGTCCGTCCCCGTCCATTCGGAGAGGAATTCGGCCCAAAGGCCGCAGGTTCCATCCCATCCCTCGCGGGCGGCAGGTGCAAGTCAAAAGTGCAGGAAGGGAGCCGGCCCCCGGCGGAGGGGGCCGGCAGGGATCGTCAATCGTCGAGGACGACGGCGCCTTTGACCGGCAGGCGAATGGCCGGCATGGGCGAGAAATGCAGGTTCGAGGGCACGCCGGGCGGCGCCAGCTGGCCGGAGCCCGAGGAGCGGGCGCCGCTGCCGTCGCCGCGCAGCGCCTGGTTGTTGTCATTGGTACCGCTGAGCTCGCCCTCGGCCGCGGCCAGGGCTTCGGAATCGCCTTCTTCCGACGTCCCCATCTCGCCCATGATCTGGTCGCCGGCATTGATATGCTCCTGGGCGGCCTGGATATCCTCGGCCAGCGACGAGGAATAGGGCACCTGGTAGGCACGGGGGGAGGCGGTCGGGAGATGGTCCTCGTTGATCTCCTGCACCCACATGAAGACCGCCCCGGCGGCGCCGGTCTTGCGGTCGGGCTCGAGCACGTTGGTGGCGAGCAACTGGAAGCGGTCGGGCATGGCCGCCGAGCTGGGCCAGCCGAGCAATCCCGAAATGGCGAGATAGGAGCAGACGAAGGCAATGGCGGTCACGATGATCGCGCCCGCCTTCACCCACCAGCGCCAGAGCGAAGCGATGTTGAGGCTCAGCAGCAGGACTGCCAGCAGCGCATAGACCGCTACGATGGCGGCGATAGCCGTCTGGATCACTTGCGCACCTCCCGGATCAGCGAGATGGGCCGCGTGTTGATGTCCGAAATGCCGCCATCCGCATCGACCGTGAAGCGAACGATGGTCTTCTCGTCGCCCTCATGGGTGAGGGTGACGGTGTCATAATAGACGACCTTGAGCTTGGGATTGATCTTTTCCACCTTCACCGTCACGGGCACGGGCTGCTTGGAGTCGTTGGTGAAGGCATAAACGTTCACCACGTACTCGCCGGCCACGAGCCCGCGCACGCTGACCGTTTCCTGGCGCAGGGGCGACGAGATCGTCTTGCCGTTGACCTCGATGCTGTTGAGGTAATTGCCGCGATCGTCGCGATCCAGCGACAGGAAGCCGGCGGCGGGCGAGTGATACCAGGCGACGTTGCCCAGAGGGTCCATCACATAGAGGTCGATATCGTCCGGGTGATTGTCCGGCCAGGTCGAGGTGATGAGCATCTCGGCGCGAATATCGACCGTGCCGGTCTTGGCCTCCTCCTTGATGAGGGCGAAGGCAATGAAGACCATGACGGCGAAGCCGAGCAGGGCGTTGAACAGGATGTCGGTGAACGGCACGAACGTCCCGTCATCGCTGCCGCCGCCTGAGAACAGGCTGTTGTCATCCATTCGAACCCTGCTCCAGGGTCGGAATGACGTGGATTTCCGTAACTTCCGTCACGAGGTCGAAAAGCTCGGCGACCGCCTGGTCGAGGAAGTAATATTCGAGCTTGAGGATGAGCGCGGTGGCGATGCCCGTCACGGTGACGTTCAGCGCCACGGCCATGCCGCCGGTCATGCCGGCCAGGGCCTTGCGCAGCGTATCGGCCTCGAAGGAGTCCAGCTGGGAAATCGGGATCAGCATCAGGATGAAGCCGATGGCCGTGCCCAGCAGCGCCATGCGCAACAGGGCCTCGGATACGAACCAGCCGAGCTTTTCGCGCGAGCGCAGGCGGTCGGCCAGCGCGCGCAGGAGCAGGGTCTGGTCGACCTTGCCGCCGCGCTGCTTGGTGGCCTTGGTGACGAGATTGCCGATATGGGTGGTGAGCGTGCCGGGCTCGAGCACGCGTCCGTCGCCCGTGGTCACGCCGTCCTCGGTCTTGCGGAAGCCGGGGATGCGGGCGGAGACGATGGCATCGCGCACCTTGCGGGCGGTGACGAGCTCCTGGGAAACATAGGTGGTCTGGTAGAGGCAATGGATCGCCGTCAGGGCGAAGACCACCAGGATGAGCACCGAGATGCGCGTATGATCGGTCGCCAGCATGGCCTGGATCAGGCCGAAATACCAAAGCCCGAGCAGGGCGACGACCACCACCGCATTAAGCAAAATCCAACGCAATACAGGCGCGAAATCGCGCGCCTCGCTTGCCGGCGCAAGAACCGCGCCCCGAACGTCTGCCATGATCCCCCAATCTCCAACTGGTGCTGTGCCGACAGGCGCCAGCCCAGTTACGGCCTCCTCCTCGACGGTGGCCGACACTATTCAATCGCGCAGGTTGATTTCGTAATGCCCGGTATAAGTTTTCCCTTAGACGCGTATCATCTCATTGGAAAACATGATGAAATCCGCCGAACGGGGTCGCATGGCGCACGAGGAATCGGTGAGCTTGGGATAGCGGCGAGGTCGCGACTCGGAAAAACCCCGAGCCGCTACCCTTATGCCCGCACGCGCGGGTCGAGCAGCAGGTAGAGGAAGTCGACCACCAGATTGGCGATGACGATGAAGAAGCCGGCCAGCATCACCACGCCGATGATGACCGGGCGGTCCTGCGTCTGCACCGACTGTACCGCGAGCGAGCCGATGCCTTGAAGGCCGAACACCTGTTCGGTGACCAGCGCGCCGCCCAGCAGCGCCGCGATGTCGGCGCCGAGCTGGGTGGTGAGCGGCGTGAATATGGCGCGCAGCCCGTGCTTGTAGATCACCTTGCGCTCGGAGAGGCCCTTGGCGCGGGCGGTGCGGATATAGTCCTCGCCCAGCACCTCCAGCATCTGCCCGCGGGTGAGGCGGGCATAGATGGCCGCCGAGGTCAGAGCCAGCGTGAACCACGGCAGCAGCATGTGCCAGGCCCAGAGCGATGGATTGGGCAGGAACGGCTTGTAGCCGCCGGGCGGGAACAGCGTGATGCCGGCCTGGCGCGGCAGGAAATAGAGGAAATAGAGCGCCGCCATGCCCAGCACGAAGGAGGGGAAGCTGATGCCGATGAGAATGAAGCCCTGGCCCACCCGGTCGCGCAGGCTCCCCGGATAGCGGGCCGACATGATGCCGATGGGTATGCCCATTGCCAGCCACATGATCACCGCGCCGATGCACAGCGAGATCGTCGCCGGCATGCGGTTCTGGATGAGCTGGATGACTGGCTGCTGGTTGCGGTAGGAAAAGCCGAGGTCGCCCGCGAGGCTGCGGCCTAGAAAGCTGACATATTGTTCGATGATGGGGCGATCGAGGCCCAGGTTCTCGCGCACCTGTGCAACCTGCGCTTCGGTGGCGCGTTCGCCGGCGACGAGCCGCGCCGGATCGCCGGGCGCCACGAAGAACAGCGTGAAGACGAAGCCGCTGAGCAGCACGAGCACCAGCGCGGCGAAGCCGATACGGCTAGCGATGAAGCGGATCATGAGGCGGCACTGGCCTTCTGTTTGGCGCGCTTGCGGAGCGGACGCTTCGAACTGTTGGGATCGAGCGCGTCGCGCAGGGCGTCGCCGAGGATGTTGAAGGACAGGGTGGTCAGCAGCAACGCCAGGCCGGGGAACAGGACCAGCCACCAGGCGAACATGTAGATCGAGTTATTGGCCGCATCGGCCAGCATGCCGCCCCAACTCGGCGCCGGGGGGACGATGCCGAGCCCGAGGAAGGACAACGTTGCCTCGAAGATGATCGAGGTCGGCACCATCATGGTCGTATAGATGATGATCGGTACCGTGAGGTTGGGCAGGATGTCGGTGACCATGATCGAGAGATGCCCGGCGCCGAGCGAACGCGCGGCCATGACGAATTCGCGCTCGCGCAGCGACAGCACCTGTCCGCGAATGACGCGGCCCATCGTGGTCCACGAGAAGAAGACGATGACGGCCACGCTCAGCGGCACGCTGGGGCCGAACACCGCCACCAGCGAGAGCATGCAGAGCAGCACGGGAATGCTCATGACGAGGTCCATGAGCCGGCCGAGCACGACATCGACCCAGCCGCCGAAATAGCCCGAGACCAACCCGACCGTGACGCCGATGAACGCCGCCAGCAGCGAGGCCACGACGCCGATAGCCAGTGAGATGCGGGCGCCATAGGCGAGACGCACGAAGACATCGCGGCCCAATTGGTCGGCGCCGAAGAGGAAGTCGCTGCTGGGGCCGACTGGCAAGCCCGTGGGCGTGAGCGCCGTATCGCGGAACTGCTCGACTGCCGAATGCCCCGTCCAGGCGGCAATGGCGTCGGCCCCGAGCGCAAAGGCGATCAGCAGGATGATGAAGGTGAGCGAAATCAGTCCCGCGCGATCGGCGAGCAACCGGCGCATGGTGATATCGAAGGAACTGCGCTGCTTGACTTGCTGGCTCATGCGCCGGCCTCCAGGGCGACCGGCTTGGCGCTGCGGAAATCGGGATCGGCAGCAGCCAGCAATTCGCGGGTATAGGGGTGTTGCGGCGCGCGGTAGAGCGTTTCCGTGTCGGCGTGCTCGACGATCTGGCCGGATTTCATCACGACGATTTCGGAACTGACATGGCGCACGACCGCCAGGTCATGGCTGATGAAGAGATAGGACAGCCCCAGCTCGCCCTGCAGGCGGGAGATGAGGTTGAGGATCTGAGCCTGAATGGAAACGTCGAGCGCCGACACCGGCTCATCGAAAATGATGAGCGAGGGATTGAGCGCCAGGGCGCGGGCAATGCCGATGCGCTGGCGCTGGCCACCGGAGAACTCGGAGGGGAAGCGGTTGTAGTGCTCGGGGTTGAGCCCGACGATATCCATCAGGTCGCGGACGCGCTTCTTGCGGTCGGCACCGCTGGCCACGTTCTGGATGCGGAAGGGATCGCCGATGATCGAGCCGACGCGGCGGCGCGGATTGAGCGAGCCGAACGGGTCCTGGAACACCATCTGCACGCGCTTGCGCATGTCGATCCAGTGCTGGCGGTCGAGCCCGGTAATGCTCTCGCCTTCGATCACGACATCGCCCGAGGTCGGCGGCAACAGGCCGGCGATGATGCGGGCAAGCGTGGACTTGCCGCAGCCGCTCTCCCCGACGATGCCCAGCGTCGTGCCGCGGGGCAGGTCGAAGCTGATACCCTTGAGCACTTCGATGCCCGGCGCCGAGCCGAACAGGGTCCGGGTGCCGTAAGAGAGGCGCACGTCCCGCACGCTGACGATGGGGGCGTCAGCGGGATCGGGACGTGCGGCCTCGACGGGCTGCGCCGGAACTATCGGTGCAGCAGAGACTGCCTTGGTTTCGAGCCAGCAGAGCGATTCCGTGCCATCGTCGAACCGACGAAGCGGCGGGCGCTCCTGCTTGCAGATATCCATGACGCTTGGGCAGCGCGCCGCGAAGGCGCAGCCGACCTGATCGTTGAGAAGGCTCGGCGGCTGGCCGGGAATGGAGGGCAGGGGGCCGCGCGTCTCGTTGCTGGGCGAGGAGCGCAACAGGCCGAGCGTATAAGGATGGGCCGGCGCCTTGAGCACGGCCTCGCCGGGGCCAAGCTCCATGCGGTTGCCCGCATACATGACCATGGCGTGGTCGGCGATGGAGGACAGCAGCTCGAGGTCGTGCGTCACCATGACGATGGCGGTGCCGAGCTCGCGCCGCATCTGGTTGAGCAGCGCCAGGATCTGAGCTTGCACGGTCACGTCGAGGGCGGTGGTGGGCTCGTCGGCGATCAGCAGCGCCGGGCGCAGCACGATGGCCATGGCGATCATCACGCGCTGGCGCATGCCGCCGGAAAACTGGTGCGGATAGTCGTGGACACGCTGTTCGGGCGTATGGATGCCGACGCGGCCGAGGATTTCGATGGCCTCATCGAGCGCGGCGCGCTGGCTCACCTTGCGGTGGGCGCGGATGGCCTCGGAGATCTGGTGGCCGATCGTGTAGAACGGGTGCAGGCTCGACAGCGGGTCCTGCGAGATCATGGCGATGCGGTCGCCGCGCAGGCGCTGCATCTGCCGGGGCGACAAGTCGAGGAGGTTCTTGCCCTCGAAGAGGATTTCGCCGTTGATATCAGCGCCGGGCAGTAGGCCCATGATGGCCTGCGAGAGCACGCTTTTGCCCGAGCCGGATTCGCCGGCAATGCCGAACAATTCCTCGGCTTCGACGCTGAAGGAGACATCGCGCGCCGCATGCACGTTGCCGTCGCCCGTCGGGATGTCGATGCTCAGGTTGCGGACGGTGAGTATGGGCATGGCCGGGTCGCGTAGGGACAATCTAGAAAATGGACCGGAAATCCCGAGCGGGGAAATCCGGTCCGTCGTGTCGGATAGGCCTTAGCCTATCAGCGGTTCAACCACACATTGGTCCAGTCGCCGTTGCCGCCAGCCGCGAAGGGCAGGAAGTTTTCGACGTTGACGCCGTGGTAGAGCACGGTGGTCAGCGAGACCAGCGGCACGGTCGGGGCATCGGCCATCACCATCTCGTCGACCTGTTCCCAGAGCTTTTCGGATTCGGCAAGGTCGGTCGTTGCCAAGGCGCGGTTGGCGACCTCGGTAGCGGCGTCGTTGTTGTAGTCCGAGAAGTTGAAGGTGCCGTGAGTGCCGTTATAGGTGTATTGCGGCTGGTAGATGGAGCGCGCAGCGCCGCCCGGCCAATCCGGCGACCAGCCCGATGGCACCAGGTCCCACACGCCGTTGAGGGCGTTGTCGAAATTGGTGATGAGGCGGGCGTAGAAGTCCGAAGCGGGGGTCGGCACCAGTTCGATGGTGAAGCCGGCCTTCTGCAGGCTGGCCTGCAGCACCTGGGCGATGGCCGGGTTGATGCCCAGATTGCGGAACGGCATCTTGAGCGTCAGGCCATCGGGGTAGCCGGCTTCGGCCAGCAGCGCGCGGGCCTTTTCCGGATCACCGGCATTGTTGGCAGTCGGGTAGGGCGCGAATTCGTGGTTGCCCAGGATGCCCAGCGGGAAGATGCCGTTGAGCGGCGAAGCGAATTCGGGGCCGCCGTACTGCTGGACCACAGCGGCCTTGTCGATCGCATAGTTGAGGGCCTGGCGGACCTTGGGATTGCGCAGCGCGCCGTCATTGTTGTTCGACACGGTGTTGATCCAGATCATGCTGGATGCGCCTTCGGCCAGCGTCGAGAGCTTCTCGTCGCCCTGCATCTTGAGCATCTGCACGGTCACCGGCGGCACCGGGATGTCGAAGAGCATGTCGCCGTCACCGGACTGAAGCTGCTGCATGGCGGCGTCGGCCTGCACGCCCGCGACCACTTCGATGGCGTCGACATAGGCCTTGCGCAGCGGATCGCTCTCGGCGTTCCACGCGGGGTTGCGAACCAGGCGGACCATGGAATCGGGCACGTAGGATTCGATGGTGTAGGGCGCGGCCGAAATGAAGTTCTGGCGGTATTCCGGGCTATCGGGGAGATAGTCGAGCACTTCCACCGGAGCCGGCGAGGTGACCGGTAGGGTCAGGAGGTAGATGAAGTCATTGGCGGCCCGGGTAAGCTGGAAGACCACCGTATCGTCGGACGGGGTCTCGATGCCCTTGATGTCGCCCTGCTCGATATAGGCCTTCATCGCGTCGACCTTCGCGTCGACCTTGGAGAAGCCGGCGCAGAAATCGGCGAAGCCGACGATCATGTCCTCGAAATAGCTGGACGAGGGCGAGGGCAGGAACGGGTTGCACAGGCGCATGAAGCCGCGCTCGATATCGGCCGAAGTGACCTGGCGCGGGCCGCCCGGCGCATTCCAGTTGACGCCCTGGCGCAGCTTGAACGTGTAGGTGAGGCCGTCATTGGTGGCCGTCGGCACGCTCTCGGCAAGGTCGGCCTGCGGCGCGATCTGCTGCTGCGGATCGTCGGACGCGGCGAAGCTGATGAGCTGGCGGGTCACGGCGCGGAAGAAGCTGCCGGTGACGGCGGTAGCCGGCGGAACGGTGTCGAACCGGTCCACCTCTGCCGTGCCCAGGACCCGCAGGGTGCCTCCGGTTTTGGCTTCCTGCGCCTGGAGCGCGGTCGAGCCCATGAGCGCCAGCGACAAGAGCCCCATGATGGTGGCAGATGCGCGAAGTTTCATTTGGTCAGATCCCTTTCCGCTTGTGCGGCTGTTCCCTCAGAAGATTTGTTGCGTCCCGGGCCGGGTTTCCTACCCCTCAGAGTGGCCTGGGAAGACGATGAGCATTTGATCAAGCGCATGAAACTTTAGAAGCGGCTCCGGCTTTCTGTCAACGCTCTATGATGGAAATGCCCAAAATCCGCTGATCTCCGGTCCTTTCAGGTTTGCCGGGCCTTTCCGCGCGATGACCCTCCGTGCTCAGTGAACGGGCAGGGGCTGTCTACAGGATCAACGATTTTTTGATCAAACGACTTTACACGCTTCGTTTGCCTCGCCTAAACATTGGGCATCGAAGACGGTTTTGAGGCCGTCGAAACACCCATCCATATCCAGGGGCAGAACCATGGCAGCAGTCCTTTTCTCCAACGCCACCGTTTTTGACGGAGTGAGCGAGGAGGCTGTGCCGGGCATGAACGTGCTGGTCGTCGACGGCCGCATTGCCGAAGTCTCGGAGCACCCGATCTCATCCAAGGGCGCCGTGGAATACGACCTGGGCGGCCGCATGCTGCTGCCGGGCCTCATCGATGCCCATGCCCATGTGTTCGCGATCAACCTCGTCGAAGAGCGCAACCGCAATATCGCGCTCACCGAAATGACCGCCCGCGCCGTCCCCCGCATCCGCAAGATGCTCGATCGCGGCTTCACCGGCATCCGCGACGTGGCCGGCGGCGATGTGGGTATCCGCAACGCCATCGCCCAGGGCTACATTCCGGGCCCGCGCCTTTTCGTCGGCGGCCCGGCGCTCAGCCAGATCGGCGGCCACGGTGACCACCGCAGCCTCACCGACGACCGGCTCGATATCGACGTCAACGCCAGTGCCTTCACCTTCACCTGCCGCATCGTCGATGGTGTCGAGAACATCCGCAGCGTCGTGCGCAACGAACTGCGCAAGGGCGCCGACCACATCAAGGTGCTGGCCTCCGGCGGTGTGGGTTCGCCCGCTGACGCCATCGAGGCGCTGCAGTTCACCGAGGACGAGATTCGCGTCGTCGTGCAGGAAGCCGCCGTGCGCGGCAAGTATGTCTGCGCCCATGCCTATGAGAGCGCGGCCATCGCCCACTCGATCCGCGCCGGCGTGCGCACCATCGAGCACGCCAACCTCATCAATGCCGAAACCGCCGCCATGGTCGCGGCTGCCGATGCCTATGTGGTGCCGACTCTCGTCGCCTACGAAGTGACGGCGCAGCACGGCGAGCAGCTTGGCCTGTCGCCCTACGTCATGGAAAAGCTCAACATGGTCAACGATGCCGGCATCGCCATGCTCGGCCTCTGCACCGATGCCGGCGTCAAGCTCGGCTTCGGCACCGACCTCATGGGCGAGATGGAATTCGCGCAATTGCAGGAATTCACCATCCGTGGGCGCGTGCAGCGTCCGGTGGACGTCATCCGCTCGGCCACCTCGGTCAACGCCGAAATCGTGCAGATGGCCGGTGAACTTGGCGTCATCGCGCCGGGCGCCATCGCCGACATCATCGTGGTCGATGGCGACCCGCTCAAGGACATCGCCATCCTCGCCGAGCCCGAGAAGAACCTGCGCCTCATCATGAAGGATGGCGCGATCTACAAGACCGACCTGGCCGCGAAATAAGCGGCGAAAAGAGACCAGACATGACGCGGCGTTCTATCTATTCGGGGTCCCGCTTCGAGGAATTGGCCGGCTATGCCCGTGCCGTCGTCGATGGCGATTTCATCTTCATTTCCGGCACGTCGGGCGGCGATCCCAAGACTGGGGCGTTTCCCGAGAGTGCCGAAGAGCAGGCGCGCAACGCGCTGACGGTGATCGGCAACACGCTGGCCGGGGCCGATGCCGGTTTCGAGCACGTGGTCTCGGTGCGCGTCTATCTCGCAGACCGCGCCGACGTGATGGCGGTCTCCAAACTTCTCGGCGCGACCTTTGCCGATCCCCGGCCAACCAACACCACGATCATCTGCGGCTTCCCGGTCGAGGAGATCAAGGTCGAGCTCGAAATGGTCGCCCTAAGGCGGCGCTGAGCTTTAGCCAGCGCCCCTGCCAGAACGAACACAGGACGTCACTATGCGACGCGTCGCCAAGCGGATTTCGGAAACTCCGGCCAAAAGTTTCGGCATGTATGAACGCGCGGCCCGCGCGGAAGCGGCCGGCTTGCAGCCGATCCGCATGGAGTTCGGCCGGCCGTTCGCCGATACGCCGGAGCACATCAAGCAGGCCGCCATCGACGCCATTCGGGCAGGGCACGTGCATTATTCCGACCCCGCCGGGCTGCCGGAACTGCGCGAAGCGGCGGCAGCGAAGCTGCGCGAGCGCAACCGCCTGCCGGGCGTGACCGCCGACGATATCCTCGTGACCAACGGCATGTCCCATGCCGCCTTCATCACCTTCATGGCGCTGCTCGATCCCGACGACGAAGTGATCCTGCTCTCGCCCTATTACCCCCAGCATCTGGGCAAGATCGAGCTGACGGGCGGCAAGCCCGTGGTGGTCGATCTCGACGCCGCCAACGGCTATCGCATCGATAACGCTGCCATTGCCGCCGCGATCACGCCGCGCACGCGCGCCATTCTGCTGGTCAACCCGGCCAATCCGACTGGCCGCGTCTATACCCAGGCTGAACTGCGCGGCCTGGCCGATCTCGCCATCGCCCACGATCTCGTGGTCGTCTCGGACGAGATCTATGAAGACGTGATCTTCGACGGCCTGCCGCATGTCAGCATCGGCGCGCTGGAGGGCATGGCGGACCGCACGGTCTCGATGTACGCCTTCACCAAGTCGCATGCCATGGATGGCTGGCGCATCGGTTATCTCGCCGCGCCGAAATGGCTGCTGCCGGCGCTGATGAAGGTCTCGACCAACGACATCACGCACGTCAACACCTTCATCCAGTACGGCGCCAAGGCCGCCATCGAAGGGCCGCAGGAAGTGCTCGACCATCTGCTGGCCGGGGATCGCGAGAAGCGCGATTTCACCGTCGCCAGCCTCAACCAGATGCCCGGCGTCCGCTGCGCCTCGCCGCAGGCTGCGACCTTCGCATTCCCCGATGTGTCGGCACTCGGCATTCCGTCCCAGGAGCTGGCCGAAATGATCCTCGACAAGGCCGGCGTTGCGGTGGAGGCGGGGCGTTTCCATGGCGAAGCCGGCGAGGGGCATCTGCGCATCAGCTTCGGCTCGGTGTCGATGCCGGAGCTGGAAAACGCCATGCAGCGGCTTGCCCGCTTCTTCAATGCCCTATGAGCGGCTCACGCTTCCAGGCCGGGTACGCAGAGCGGCACCAACAGCGCCTGGGTCTCGCGGATATCGGCCTTGATCTGCTCCACCGCCTCGGTCGCGTCGCCTTCCTTGAGCGCCGCGATGAGCTTTTGGTGATGGTCCCCGTAAACCTCGAACTTCCCGGCCGCCAGTTCGGGCTCGAGGTGGTTGGTCAGCATGCGCAGATAGGGGCCGAAACGCAGCCAGAGCGTATCGATGAGCTGCAGCAGGACGGGCGAATTCGCCGTCTCGTAGATCATGAAATGGAAGTCGCGGTTCTTGGCCAGCATAAGCTGGATATCCTGGTCGCGACCGGCATCAAGGTGATCTTCGGCCAGGTTCTCGATGGCGCGGATGATGCGCGGCGTCATGTTGCCGACCGCCTGCGCCGTCGCCGCCGTTTCCACGATCACGCGGGCATTGCACAGGTCATCCAGCCGCTCGCGCGACACGGCAGGCACATAGGCCGAGCCATTGGACGCGGTTTCGAGCGCATTCTCGGCCACCAGCCGCCGCAGCGCCTCGCGCACCGGCATGTGGCTGGTGCGGAAGAGGGTGGAGAGCGAGGAAATAGTCAGCATCTGGCCGGGCTTGAAGCGGCCGGTCATCAGCGCGTGGCTCAGCCGCTGATAGACGACTTCCTGCACCGTCCGGCGCTTGGAGACCGGTTCCAGCCCCGTTTCGTCCAGCCCGCTCGCCTTGCGTGGTGCCGTCATTGCCGGGCCTCTTTCCGTCGCATCTTGCTCATTGACGCCGCTTCTACTCTCTCAGTGGCGATTTGAGCAAATGATCAATTATCATTCCTTTCGAATTACCTACGACTATCCTTGGAGCAAGCGGCAATGAGCGCGAAGGCGGAAGCAGAAAAGACGCTGTGGTGGGCAACGGCCAACCCCGCGCCCAGAACCGCGTCGCTGGCGCAGGACATGTCCGTCGATGTCGCCGTGATCGGCGGCGGCTTCACCGGCCTCACGGCTGCCTGGCATCTGGCCCGGCGCGGCGTGCGCGTCGTGGTGCTTGAAGCTTCGGCCCTCGGCATGGAAGCGAGCGGGCTCAACGCCGGCTTCGTCGTCCCCAACTTCGCCAAGGCGCCGCCTGCCGCCGTCGTCGCCAAGTTCGGGCAGGAGCGCGGCGAGCGGCTGCTGAACATGATCGGGCAGGGCGCCGACCGCGTGTTCCAGACCATTCGCGACAACGGCATTTCCTGCGACGCCGAGCAGAACGGCTGGATGCACGTCGCCCATTCCCATGAGGCCCTTGGCCGCTTGGCCGGTCAGGCGGAAGCCTGGCAGAAACTCGGCCGGCCGGTTCGCATGCTGGGCGCCGCCGAAGCCAAGCGCCGCACGGGCCTCCGCCTCTGTGCTGGCGCCCTGATCGATGAGAGCGGCGGCATGCTGCATCCGCTCAACTATCTCTATGGGCTAGCCGAACTGGTGCAGGCTGCAGGTGGCGTCGTTCACACGCATAGCCCGGCCGAACGGCTGGATGCGGCTGGTTCCGGCTGGAGGATCGCTGTCGGCGGCCACACCGTCACGGCGGGCAAGGTGCTGATGTGCACCCATGCCGGTGGACACGGCGCCGCGCGGCCGCTCTCGCGCGTCAGCGTGCCGCTCTTCGTCTATCAGATCGCCACCGAGCCGCTGCCGCAGGATGTGGTCGCGCGCTTCTCGCCGCAGCGCAATCCGATCGCCGATACCCGCGCCAACCTCTTCACCTACCGCCTCGATCGCGACAACCGCCTCATCAGCGGCGCCATGGCGATGATTCCATTCGGCGCGCATCAGCGCATGGGGAGGATGGTGGTCGAGCGTCTGGCCGAGGAATTGAACCTGCCCAAGGTGCCGAAGGTGGATTTCGTCTGGCGCGGCAAGGCTGCCATGGCCCCCGATTTTCTGCCGCATCTTTATCAGATGCAACCGGGCGTCATCGGCGGCGTCGGCTGCAACGGCCGTGGCGTGGCGCTGACCGCCATGCTTGGTGAAGTGCTGGCCGATGCCGCCTGCGGCACGCCGCTGGCCGACCTTCCGATCCCCAGCGGTCCGCTGCGCTCCATCCCGTTCCACGGCCTGGTGCCGGTTGTTTCCTCCCTGGCGATCGGGCAGGCGCGGTTTGCCGACCGCAAGCTGGCCGGCCGCACGCAGGCCGATTGATAGATATGAGCGAGCCAAAGATGACATCCACGAACACTTCGCCCGACGCCCTCACGCTCGAAATGATCTATACCGAGCCCAGCATCATCGGTACGCGGCCGATGGCCATGACCTGGTCGCCGGATGGCAGCCAGCTGGCTTTCCTCTGGAACGACGCCGGCCACACCTTCCGCGATATCTGGGTCTGGGATCGCGCCAGCGGCGCGACCAGCAGGCGCACCGATCTCGGTGCCGGCCAGATCAGTGGCGAACCCAAGGGGATCACGGAACTGGCCTGGCTCGCGGGTGGTCGACTGGCCTTCGCGCTCGATGGCGAGATTCTGGTTGTCGCAGCCGATGGTGCGGTGACCCCGTTCACGACGGGCGCCCATGACGCCTGCGCTTTGGCGGCGTCCCCGGATGGCAGCAAGCTCGCCTTCATCGCCGGCGGGGCGCTGTTGCAGGTCGGCGAAACCGGCGGCACGCCGACCCGTCTGGTCGGTTCCTCTGCTTTCGTCACCGTCGAGAGCTTCCAGTGGGCGGAAGCAGGCGACCGCATCGTCTTCGTTGAGGCCGACGACACCAACACCCGCAAGATCGAGATCGCCTACGACGCGCGCGGCGAGGCCCGCCGCGACCGCTTCACGCGCTCTTTCCCCGGCGACCTCATCACCCGCCGCCGCGTCGGCATCGTCTCCGCCGCTGGCGGCGAGGCACTCTGGTTCGACCGTCCTGACGCCGAAGACGCCATCTGGGACTACGGCATTTCGCACGATGGCAGCACCGTCTTCATCGATAGCAGCGACCTCTCGATCAAGAACCATACGATCTTCACCTTCGACACCCGCTCGGCCGAGCGCACGGTCTTCTACGCGTTCCATGACCCGATCAAGATCCGCCCTGATTGGCAGGTTGCTTTCGCTCCCGACGATAAAGGCTTGCTTTTGCTCACGGATCGGGATGGCTTCAACCATCTCTACCTGATCCCTGAAGCCGGTGCCGAGCCCGAGGCGATCACCGAAGGCGAGTGGGAGATCGCCAATTTCGCGCTCGATCGTGGCAATGGCGAAATCTACTTTACCGCCAATATCGCCCATCCCGCCCAGCGGCATGTCTATAAGGTCGCCCTCGACGGCGGCGACGTCACGCAGATCACGCAGGCGCCGGGCATCCACGTGCCCGCCTATGCCCCTGGCTTCGATTTGCTGGCCGATATCTTCAGCGACGACATGACCCCGGCCGAAATCTTCGTGCAGCCTTTGGCCGAGGGTGCCGAGCCCAGGCAGATCACCAACTCGCCGCTTCCGGCCTTTGCCAAGCGGCGCTGGGCCGAAGTGCGCTACGTGCCGTTCAAGAGCAGCGTCGATGGCGCCGAACTCATGGCGCGCGTCATGGTTCCGCACGGGTTCGAGCCTCATGGCGGACACCCGATGATCGTGGGTTCGGTCTATTCGGATGGCCTGCTCAACCAATGGGGCGGCCGCGCCGCGCATCCGAGCTGGGGCATCGACCAGTATCTGGTGTCGCGCGGCTTCGTGGTCGTGAGCCCCGAAATCCGTGGCAGCTTCGGGCGTGGTCGGGAATGGAACCGGCCGATGCTGCATAGCTACGGCACGCAGGACATCGAGGATATCGCCGACTGCGTGAAGACGCTGACCGGCCTCGGCTATGCCGACCCCAAGCGCGTCGGCATCTGGGGTTCGAGCTATGGCGGTCTCATGACCCTGATGTCGCTGTTCAAGAAGCCGGGCTTCTACGCCGCAGGCGTCGCCGGCGCACCGGCCACCAATGTTTGGCACGCCTATCCCGAGCAGGAATGGATCATGGGGCCGACCCACGGCGCCGACTATCCGCAGCGCTACAAGGACCAGTCGGCCCTGTTCCACACCGCCGGCCTCGAAGACGCGCTGATGATCATTCATGGCACGCGCGACGAAGTGGTGCTCTATGCGGACACCATGGCCGTGGTCGAGCGCCTGACCGCTCAGCGCAAATGGTTCGAACTGGTCACGCTGCCCGGCACCGGCCACGCCTGGGCCAATCAGGACCGCACGCTGACCCGCTTCGCCTACGGCAAGCTGGCGCGCTTCTTCGAGCGGGAACTGAAGGGCTAAAACAGCATCGAAACCGGGTCGCGCCTCAGGCGCGGCCCAGGTCCCGGATCGCCTGCCGCACCTTGCCGATGAATGCGGTCAGCTGGCTCTGCGTATTGTTGTTCATGTCGTAGAGCGCAAGGTAAGTCGGTGGCTTGGGCGTACGGAACGTCACCCAGGCCCAGCGCTTGGCGACGCGCCGGGGCGGGTCGCCCATGAGCCAGGTGCGCCAGCGATTGCCGCCATAGGTGGTGATGTAGATCACCTTCTTGATGTGCTTGAAGTTGGCCTTGGGAATGCCCTTGTCGCCCTCGCCGTCCATGTAGAACGACACGCCCGGCAGGAATACCCGGTCGAAATATCCTTTTAGAATAGCAGGATATCCGTAATTCCACACCGGATGAATGAAGACCAGCACCTCTGCCGCCAGCAACCGGTCGGCATAGGGCTTGATCTCGTCGGTCAGGTTGACCGCCAGGTCATGATAGTTGAGCCGCTCCTGCCGGCTGAGCACGGCGTCGAACCCGGCATCGTAGAGGTTGAGCGGATCGACCTCATGGCCGGCGCTCCGCGCCTCTTCGACCACGGCATCGAAAAGCGCGCGGTTATAGCTGGTCTCGACCGGATGGGCGTGGACGACGTGGACGCGCATCAGGCCCCCGCAGGTGCCAGGCCGCTGAACAGCCAGATGCGGCCGGATTCGAAATCGAAATCCGGATCGTTCCAGGCGATCATCTTGCCGGGGTTGAGAATGCCGAGCGGATCGGCCTCGCGCTTGAAATCGAGCTGGGCCCTGTCCGTCCGCTTCATGCCGCCTTCCTCGAGCGTATAGCGGTGCGGGTTGAAGACCGCGCAGCCATTCTCCTCGTGGATGCGGATGATCTCCTCCAGCCGCTCCTCGCTGGTGTAGCGCACCATGGGCAGGCCGGCGAAGGCCACCTTGCCATCCTGCCGCGCCACTTCGACATGCATGGGCAGCTCGTCGCCGAGGATATCCATGATGGTCTTGATGTGCGCCACGCTCGGATAACGCGTCTGCAGATAGGTGATCGTGGGATCGACCTTGAGCGCCCGCAGCGTCGTATGGTTCCACGCCAGCTCATAAATCGGCGGCAGGCGCTTGCGCTCCTCCTCGCTCGCCGTATCGGAGCGATAGAGCACTTCGCCCGTGTGGTGGTCGATGAACACCATCATCGGGTCAACCGCCACCGGCGCCACCATCAGCAGCACCGCCGATTGGCCGGGGCGCACATAGGTCTTGTGGCGGGTGAAATAGGTCTCGGGGATCGGCGCCGCACAGGCGGCGACTTCCTTGACCAGCAGCCCGTCCTGATGCCCCACGGCCTCGGCAAAGCGGCAGGCATCGAGATAGTCGTCGAACCCGACCATCACGTCGACCCAGTCATAGCTCTGCGTCAGCGGCATCTCGACTTCGACGATGATGCCGTTGGTGCCATAGGCATGGGCGACCTTGAGGATATCCTTGCCCACAAGATCGAGCTCGCGCGGCGTCTCCTCGCAGGTAATGACCTTCAGGCCCAGAATATTGCCGAACGCCCGCAGCCCCGCCCAGCGGATCGAGCCCACGCCGGCCGAGCCACCCGCCACGAACCCGCCGATGCTGGCCATGCGATAAGTCGATGGATGAAAGCGCAGCTCGCCGCCGACGGCAGCACGGGTCTGCTGGTCGATATGCTCCATAACCGCACCAGCCTGCGCACGGACGCGATCCGGCTTGATCTCGAGCACCTTGTCCATGTTCATCAGGTTGAGCATGGCGCCGCCGGCCAGCGGCATGGCCTGGCCGTAATTGCCCGTGCCCGCGCCGCGCGGCGTGATGGCGACGTTGTGCCGGTAGGCGGCCGCCAGCACGGTCTTCACTTCCTCCACCGAGCGCGGCGAGACGACGATCTCGGCGGTGACGTTTTCTAGCTTTTCCTTGAGGATCGGCGAATACCAGTAATGGTCGCGGCTGCGCTGTTGCACGAGGCGCGGACGGTCTTCAACCGGGATATCGCCAAGGTCGGCGCGGAAATTGGCGATGCTCATGATGGGGCTCCGATGAGGCCGTCGAGTTCGGAATAGTCGGGCAGGGTAGTGTCGATCGCCCGCCCGGACCGGACCACGATCCGATCCGCCTGCGGGCGGCTGTGCAGTTCGCTCCACGACCGGGCGCGCAGGATGACGAGATCGGCCGCGTGGCCGACAGCGATGGTGCCGTCATAGGCGAAACGGACCGAGGCCGCGGGCAGGGCGGTCAGCGCGCGCAGCCAGTCCCAGGCATCATCGCTCGGATGGTCGATCTGGGCGATGCGTGCGGTTTCGCGAAACACTTCCACCATGTCGAGATCGCCATAGGCGTAGAAGGGGTCGCGGGTATTGTCTGAGGCCACCGACAAGGTACAGCCGGCTGCCTTGAGTTCCTTGATCAGCGTGATGCCCCGCAGGCGCGGCGTACGCACAGCGCCCTTAGGCTGGCGATCCTGAAGATACATGTTGCAGAGCGGCAGCGAGACAACCGCCACCTTTGCCTCGGCAACCTTATCGATTGTCCGGGCCGCGACTTCGGCGGATTGGGTCGCCAGCGAGCAGCAATGCCCCGCCTGCGCGTGCCCCGCATATCCGGCGTCGAGAATAGCCTCGGCCAGACAGAGCAGCGAGCTTGCCTCGGGATCGAGCGTCTCGTCGCAATGCACGTCGATATCCAGCCCGAACTCGTCGGCGGCCTTCACGACATTGGCCATTGCCGTCCGCGCGCCGGGATGGTTGGCAATCGCGCCGCCGAGGACGCCGCCAAACGGCTTGATCCAGCGCGCAGCCGCTCGCACTTCTTCCAGATCGCACATGCTGTCCGGCCCGATCAGCGCCACTAGCTGCAACTCGATCCGGCCGCGCCAGGCGTCGCGCATCTTGTCGAAGATCGGCCAGCTCACCAGCCGCTGCGCGGGGTCGCTATCGAGATGCGTGCGGATAGCCGCCGTGCCGTGGGCAAAGGCGCAGCGCAGCGCAAAATCCATGCGGCGCTCGATATCCTCGGCCGACCAATATGCCTGCCGGTCAGCGCCAACCGATCGCAATGCTCCTAGAAAACTGCCGTCAGGATTCTCGGTCCGCGTCCAGACGTGCCCCTTGTCGAGATGCGTATGTACGTCGACAAAGGCCGGCACCACGAGGCCGCCCCTGCAATCGTGGCTGGCCTCGCCGGGCTCCGGTGTCACGTCGGCGCCGATGGCAATGACCTTGCCACCGGCGATCCTGATATTGGCCGATTGCACCTTGCCGGACGCCAGCCCGCGGGCCGCGTCGGGCAGGCGGGCGTTGAGCAGCACAACGCTGTCGCCCGCCCAGGATGCTGCGCTGGCGGCCACTGGCTAGTTCTCGCGCCGGATGGCGCTTTCGTGCCAGCGATGCAGCGTCAGCCAGGCCACGAACGAGGTCAGCGCGTAGATGGCGATGCCCGTGCCGCAAAGCATGATGAGCGCGGCGAACATGCGCGGCAGGTTGAGGCGATACTGGCTCTCCAACAGGCGGAAGGCGAGGCCCGAACCCTGTCCGGCCGAACCCGCCGCGAACTCGGCAACCACGGCCGCGATCAGCGAGAGGCCGCCGGCAATCCGCAGGCCCGCCATGAAATAGGGCATGGAGGCGGGGATCTTGAGGAAGAACAGCGTCTGCCAGCCCTTGGCCCCATAAAGCTCGAAAAGATTGAGCAGGTTATGGTCCACGCTCTTGAGACCCTGCACCATGTTGGAGAGGATCGGGAAGAACGCCACGAGGAAGGCGCAGATCATCAGCGCCGTCTGCGTGTCCGGCGCATAGATGAGGATCAGCGGCGCGATGGCGATGATCGGCGTCACCTGCAGGATGACCGTAAACGGAAACAGCGCCAGTTCCAGCCACTTGGACTGCACGATGATGATCGCCAGCACCACGCCGCCGAGCAGCGCGACGCCGAGCGCCATGAAAGTGATGCGCAGCGTCACCCAAAGGGCCGGCCAGAGCGTGCCGGAATCCTTGAACAGCGCCACGATGGCGTCCACCGGGCCGGGCAGGATGTAGGTCGGGATGCCGCGCAGGCTGACGAAGGCCTGCCAGAGCAGCACGAAGACTAGCAGTGCCCCGATCGGCACGATGAAACGCAGCAGCTTCTCGTTGTTGGATACACGCGGCGGCGCGATGATCGCGGCGCTGTCGGTGCCCTGCTCGCTGCTGGCGGCACGGGTGATGTCAGCCATTTCAGCTCTCCGCCGACTGGATGGCGCGCTGCAGGGCGTCCGAGACGGTCTGGCAGTTGGCGCGGTAGAATTCAGAAACGCGATAATCCGCGTCGCGGGTTTCCGGCTGCGCGATGGGCAGGTCGGTATAGACCTGGCCCGGCCGCGCCCGCATCACCACGATGCGGTTGGATAGATAGGCGGATTCGAACACCGAGTGCGTCACGAAGATCACCGTCACGCGGGTACGGGTCCAGAGCTCGAGCACGTCGTCGTTGAGCTTCTGCCGGGTGATTTCGTCGAGCGCCGCAAAGGGCTCGTCCATCAGCAGCAGCTTGGGCTGGGTGACGAGGGCGCGCGCGATCGAGACGCGCATCTTCATGCCGCCCGACAGTTCGCGCGGATAGGCCTTGGCGAAGTCGGCGAGACCGACATTGGCCAGTTGCTGCATGACAGCATCACGCGCATCGGCCTTGGAAACGCCACGGAGCTTGAGCGGCAGGTAGACATTGCCGAAGACCGTGGACCACGGCATCAGCGTCGGCTCCTGGAAGACGAAACCGACATCGCCTTCGGGCAGGCCCTTGCTGTTGATCTTGGAGCTTGGCCAGGCCACCTGGCCGGAGGAGGGCGCGCCGAGCCCGGCGATGATGCGCAGGGCAGTCGACTTGCCGCAGCCCGAGGGGCCGAGCAGGGAGATGAATTCGCCGCTCTGCACGTCCAGCGACATGCCCTTGAGGGCAAGCGTGCCATTGGAAAATACTTTGCTGACGTCGCGCATGGTTACGACGGGCCGCTGTTCGCTGGCCGCCTCAGGCGCTCGGGTCGTGTACGACAGATCGGTCAATGGACGATTTCCGATAACAAAAAGGGGCGCGAACACGATTGTCCGCGCCCATCATCAAGGGTGTTGTCAGTTCTTGACCAGGTCCTTGCCCACGTCCTTGCAGACGAACTGGGTGGTGTAGGCCTTGGAGAGGTCGATGCCGGCCTCATAGACGCCGGCTTTGATCATGCCGTCGTAAAAGTCCTGCCAGTGCGCGTCTGTCATGCAGCCGATGCCGTGAGCTTCTGCGTCACCGGAAACGAGAATCCCGTATTCCTTCATCTTGGCAGTGGCATAGGCCAACTGCTCGTCGGTCATTTCGGGATTGTCCTTCTTGATCAGGTCGTTGGCGGCCGTGTTGTCGCCATAGAGATAATTGTACCAACCGATGGTGCTGGCATCGACGAAACGCTGGACCAGGTCGGGATTGTTGGCGACCATGTCCTGGCGGGTCTCGATGGTGGTCGAATAGGGCTGGTAGCCGAAATCGGCGATCAGGAAGACCTGCGGCGCCCAGCCGGCCTGCTTCTCGATCTCGAAAGGCTCGGCGGTCAGGTAGCCCTGCTGCACCGACTTGTCGTCGGCGATGAACGGGGCAGGGTTGAAGGTATAGGGCTCGTACATATCGTCGCTGAACCCCTTGAAGTTCGAGCGCATCCACGGCCAGTAGCCGGCAAAGAAGCTGTCCTTGCCCATGATGATCTTGCTGGCGCCGGCGAGGCTCGCCAGATCCGTGAAGCCGGCATCGGGATGCGACATCAGGATCTGCGGCGACTTCTGGAACATGGCCGCAACCGTGACGTTCGGCATGCCCTGGCGCGCCGCGTCGATGGTCGACATGCCGCCCATGTAGAAATCGATCTGCCCGGCGGTGAGCAACTGGCCGTTCGGCACCTGCGGCCCGCCCTGGCGGATGGTGACGTCGAGGCCGTATTTGGCATAGGTGCCATCGGCAAGCGCCTGGTAGAAACCGCCATGCTCGGCCTGGGCCAGCCAGTTGGTGCCGAAGGTTACCTTGTCCTGCGCCATCGCCGTGCCCGTGAGGGCGCCCGCCAGAATCGCGGCCGCTGCGGCCAGGTTGACTGCATGTTTCATTGTGTCTTCCCTCTCAGCCGCGCGCAAAAAGAGCTGCGCGGTCCTCCGCTCTCCCAGCGGCCCTGAAATCCTTGTCGGTTTTCGCCGCCTTGAAAACAGAAAAGTCAGAGAAATGCTGCCAAATTGAGCGAGATTCGGTGTTGCAACCGTTTTAAATTTGACTACGATGCGGTCCTGACGTGAGGTCAAAAGCGCAATGAAACCACTGTCTCCGGCGGCCATTGCGCCCCCGTTCGCCCCCTATAGCCATGGAATTGCCGTGCCCGCCGGGCATCAGCTCGTCTTTTGCTCGGGTCAGCTAGGCGTCGATGCCAATGGCAATGTCCCTGTCGACAGCGCCGGGCAGGCGCGTATCTGCTTCGGCAACATCGCGGCCATCCTCGCTGAGGCCGGTTTAGGGCTCGAGCATGTTGTTCGAATCAACGCCTTCGTCACCGGCCGCGAGCACATGGCCGGCTATATGGACGTGCGTAACGCCCTGTTTTCGGAGCCATATCCGGCTTCGACCCTGATGGTCGTCGGCGGCTTCACGCGCCCGGAATTCGTCGTGGAGATCGAAGTCGTCGCCGCGGGGCCGGAGCAGGGAGCGCAAAAATGACCCGGAAATTCTGGTGGATGGAGTTCCGTGCCGACGAGTTCGAAGGCATCGATCCTTTGAAAACGATTGCAATTTTGCCGATCGCGGCCGTCGAGCAGCATGGTCCGCATCTGCCCTTGGGCACCGATGTCATGCTCAATGCCGGCTGCCTCGACCTGCTGCGGCCGCGCGTCCCCGAGAGCATGGACGTGCGGGTGCTGCCGATACAGGAGGTGGGCAAGTCCAACGAGCATCTCTGGGCGCGCGGAACGCTGACCCACGACGTCCATAGCCTCATCGATTCCTGGGTAGCCATCGGCCTCTCCGTGGCGCGCGCCGGCGTCAGGAAGCTGCTGGTCATCAATTCGCACGGCGGCAATGAAGAGGTGATGGGCATCGTGGCGCGCGAGCTGCGCGTGCGTACCAACATGCTCGTCGTCAAATCCGGCTGGAGCAAGTTTCCGCCGCCGGACGGACTGCTCCCGGATGTGGAGCGCCGCCACGGCATTCACGGCGGCGACTTCGAGACCTCGATGATGATGTATTTCCGCCCCGACCTGGTGCGTACCGAAAAGCTCGCGAACTTCCATTCGGTGGCGGCGAAGGACGAGGCGCAGTTCACCCATCTGCGCCCGACCGGCAGCCACGCCTATTCCTGGATCTCCAGCGACCTCAACGCCTCCGGCACGGTCGGAGACGCATCCAATGCGACGGCTGAAAAGGGCCGCCTGATCGCCGAGCGGGAAGTGAGCGGAATGCTCGAATTGCTGACCGATATCGAAAAGTGCCCGCTTCCGGCTCCGATCACGATACCCGATATCCCCTAGACCGGTTTCCGTCGCTCGAAACGCCGGAAATTTCCGTTCATAATCGGTTATTTTTCGTTCAGATATCGATCAGAACGTAGTCGTCCTCGGTCTTTACCGGGAAGATTTCGGCAGTGTATTCGCCCCGCACCAGTTGCGTTCCGGGCAGCACTTCCGTCTTGTAGCTGCGCACCTTTACCCGATCCGGCTCGCACCAGGATTTGCCGGTGCGGATGTCGAATTCCCAGGCATGCCACGGGCAGCGGATCACCTGACGCTCCGGGATATACTCGTAATGCCCTGGTTCGCTTGAGGTAATTGCAACCGTCAGCAGGCCGTCGCACAGCCGTCCGCCCTGATGCGGGCAGCGGTTGAGGATCGCGAAGAACTCGCCCTCATGGTTGAAGATCACGACCTCACGGCCCTTGACCTCCACCAGCTTGCGCTGCCCGACGGGAATGTCGCTCACCTGAGCTACGACGTGGAACGGCATGGCTTAAAGTCCGTAGAGCGCTTGGGCATTGCGATAGCGCACCATCGCGCGCTGCTCGGCGCCGAGAGACGGCGGCAGGCCGAATTTCGGGTCGTCGAAATCCCAGTGCGGATAGTCGCTGGCGAACATCAGCCGGTCCCAGCCGATATAGTCCATGATCTCGACCACCTGTTGTGGCCGCTGGGATTCCTCCATCGGCTGCGTGGTGATCCACACGCGCTCCTTGATGTATTCGGAAGGCGGGCGCTTCACATGCGGGACCTCGCCGCGCATGCGGTTCCAGAGCTTGTCGAGCCGCCACGAGAAGGCCGGGAGCCAGGCGAAACCGGCCTCGATCACCAGCAGGCGGAAATTCGGATAGCGCTCGAAAACGCCCTCGAAGATGAGGCTGGCAATGGAGGCCTGGATGCCGGCGGGGTGGGCCGCGCCTTCTTCGAGATAGAAGGAGGGATGCCCGCTATTGGTCGCCGGGTGGCCGCTGTAGCCAAAGACGTGCACGGCGACCGGCAGGTTATGCTCGGAAGCCGCCTCGAAGATCGGCCAGTAGCGTCGTTTGCCCAGCGGCTCGCTGGTGCGGCTGAGCAGCAGCACCTGCACGAAATCCTTTTCGGGCGCGCGACGGTGGATTTCCGCGGCGGCGGAAGCGCCATCCTCATAGGCCACCATGATGGAGGCCTTGAGCCGCTTTTCCTTGCGCGTGAACGTTTCGAGCAGCCAGTCATTGGTGGCCGAGCACAGCGCCGCGCTGAAATCGACATTGAGGTCGCCGCCCGACGGATTGAGCGGGTTGAGCACGCCGAGCTGGATGTTGTGGGCATCCAGGTGCTGGGTCTGCATGAGCTTGAGATCGCTGCCCGGCAGGCCGGTCTCGGGCCAGGCGTCGCGACGCATCGCGGAGGGCGCGATCTTGGGGTAGGGCGTGCCTTTGACGAAACCCTGGCGCGAGCGCAGGCCATAGGTGGAGTAATAGTCCCACCAGTGCTTGCTCAGATAAGGCTTGAGATCCTCGAACGAGCGGATGGCCGGATGGATATCGCAGTCGATGACGCCATCGTTCTCGATCGGCTTGGCGGGTGCGTCGGTCATGACTGGACCTCCTTGAGGCGCGGATAGGTCTCGAGCGGATTGTCGTGCGCCAGGCGTCGCGTGAAGTCCTCCGAGAGCCCGGGCGGCAGCACGGCATCATCCTCGTACTGGAAATGCGGATAGTCGCTGGCAAAGAGCAGCATGGCATCGCTCTGCATGTGCTCGATGATCCGTCCGACGATAGCGGGATCGTCCGGTGCATCGAACGGCTGGATGGAGAGCCGTACGTGATCGCGCGCAATCTCGATCGGTGGACGCGTCACCCAGGGTACTTCGCTGCGCGTACCGCGCCAGAATTTGGTCATGCGCCACAGGAACGGGATCAGCCAGGAAACGCCGGATTCCAGCAGCACCACCTTGAGGCCGGGGAACTTGTTGAACACGCCCTCGGCGATGAGGCTGCCGAGCTGGCCCTGGAAGGCGTAGGACTGGCTGGCATAGTCCTCGACGTAATAGCTCGGCCAGCCGACGGGCGTGACCGGGTGGCGATAGCTACTGCCGGCGTGGATGCCCACGGGCAGCCCGTGGCGCTCGGCGGCCGCATAGATCGGCCAATACTGACGACGGCCAAGCGGCGCCTCGACCATGGCGGGCAGGAGCACCTGCACGAAGCGCTTGTCGGGAGCACAGCGGTCGATTTCGGCGGCGGCGCGCTCGGGGTTCTGCGGCGCGACCACGATGGAAGCGCGCATGCGCGGCTCTGCATCGAGCCAGTTCGCCACCATCCAGTCATTGACCGCCGAGGCCATGGCCACGCCGATATCCTCGCTCAAGGCCAGATGCGCGCCATAGAGGCAATTGCCAATGGCGTATTGCACGTTCCAGCGATCCAGCACGTGCCGGCGATAGTCCTCGACGCTCGTAGGCAGGCCCTTGCCGTCCGGCCGCCAATCGGGCCGGGCCGATATCGGCGCGTTGGGCGGATAGGAAATCGAGTCGAAGCCCTCGATGCCGCGATCATTGACCGAAGCAGCCCAGTTCTTGGCGAGAAACGGCACCAGCGCGCGGATATTGGGCACGACCGGATGCATGTCGCAGTCGATGGGCCGCAGGTCTTGAATTCTCATTCCATGAAATCCTTGTGCTCAGGAATGTGAGGGCTGTTGCCGCATGAAAAGCTTCGGATCGAAGCTCGGATCGGCGAGATGCTCGGGCCGCAGATCGAGGCCATCGCTGAGGATCTTTCGCGCCGCGACGTGATCGCCCGGCGCATTGATCGCCTCGACGCACAGCAGCTTGTCATTGGCGAAGAGGTAATAGGCGAAGCTGCCGTCATTGCCGGACGGACGCAGGATAGCCTGGTCGTAGCCGTTCCAGAGTCCGGCGATCTGGAGCTTGGCGTCGTACTGGTCGCTCCAGAACCAAGGCACCTTGTTGAAGGGCTGCCGCTTGCCGACAATGCTCGCCGCAACGGTGCGCGCATGGTCGGTGGCGTTCTGGACGGATTCGATCCGCAGGCGATTGCCACCGTTTGCAGGAAAGGCCGCGCAATCGCCGATGGCGTAAATGCCCTCGTGAGAGGTCTGCAGGTGCGTGTCGACGACGATGCCGTTATCGGCCTCGATGCCGGCGGCAACCGCCAGCTCGACATTCGGCACTACGCCAACGGCAACGAGAACGAGGTCGGCCTTGATGCGCTGGCCGGATTTGGTCACCACCGCTGACACGGCCTCGTCGCCCTCGATAGTGGTAATGCCGTCATCGAAGATGAACCGGACGCCGTTAGCCTCGTGCATCTTCTGCAGATGCTGCGCCATCTCGGGCGAGAGGCCGCGGAGCAACGGGCGCGACGTGGCATCGATCACCGTAGTCCTGCGGCCCGCACGCGCGGCCACGGCGGCAAACTCCAGGCCGATCATGCCGGCGCCAAGAACGACCACATCCTGCGCGCTCGTAAGGCTTGCTGCCAGCGATTTCGCATCGGGAAGGGTGCGCAGCGTCAGCACGTTGCGCAGGTTGATCCCCTCAATCTGGGGAATGCGGGCCCGCGCACCGGTAGCCAGCACCAGATGGTCGAAGCCTATAGCCTCCTCGCTCCCGAATCGCACCACATGCTTGTCTAGATCGATGGCATCGACGCGCTTGCCAAGGCGAAGCGTGATGTCCTTCTGTTCGTAGAAGGCGCTCGGCCGCAGCATGAGGCCGTCGGGTTGAGCCGGGTCGAGCAGAGCCTTGGAGAGGGGCGGGCGATGATAGGGCAGGTGGGGCTCTTCGGCCGCCAGGATGATGCGGCCGGAATAGTTCATCTCGCGCAAGGAAGCCGCAACCTGGACGCCACCATGGCTGGCCCCGATGATGACGGTGGTTTCCATCAGGTCTGCGTCTCCGGCATCTCGACGGTCAGTCCATCGAGCGCGTCGCTCATCCTGATCTGGCAACTCAGGCGGCTATTGTCCCGGCGTTCGCTAGCGGTGAGATCGAGCATGGTGTCTTCGATTTCGCCGACCGGCGGCAGCAATCCGAGGAATTCTTCCCGCACATAGACGTGGCACGTGGCACACATCGCCGAACCGCCGCACTCGGCGACGATCCCCTCCACGCCATTGGCGATAGCGCCTTCCATGACGCTGTCGTCGGCGGGAACATCGATCTGCGTGCAATTGCCGCCATGATCGACGTAGTTGACTATAGGCATCTACTTCTCCAGTGCGCGCCCGCTGGTCCGATGCGCGCGATCCTCTTTGGCTTTCGGCCGGCACCCTCCCGAGGCGCCTAGGTTCAACTTTCAGGGTTTCGGCGCGTGCGCATGGCTCCCGCGCCGGATGAGTTCGGGGCGGATCAACGTCGTCCGCGGCGTATCGGTTTTTGCCTCGATCCGATCCATGAGCATGTGGGCAATCGTCGTCGCGCTGGTGCGCGCATGCGCATCGAAGGTCGTCAGGCCGGGTCGCGTATATTCGGCGGCGACGATGTTGTCGTAACCGACGACCGAAAGGTCGTTGGGCACCGAAAGTCCCGCCTGCTCGGCTTCTGCCATGATGGAGATAGCCAGCTCGTCGAAAAGCGCGATGATGGCAGTCGGACGCTGTTCGGCATTGAGCAGGCCGCGAATGACGGAGGAACGCGCCTTCCTGTCGAAACGGGGGGCGCTGACGATATCGAGCCGCACATCCGGGTCGCCGCGCCGCGCAATAGCGCGCGCCAGGCCGTTCTCGCGATTGAAGCGGAAGGTGAGGAGCTCGGAAACGGTCAGCAGGCCGAAATGCCGGTGGCCATGGGCATAAAGCAGCTCAAAGGCCTCGCCGAACGCACTCTCGCCATCCGCGTCGAGCCAACTGTATTCGCCCTGCGCATCGAGCAGCCGCCCATGGGCGACAAAGGGAAAACCGCGCTCCATGAGATAGGCGACACGCTGATCGGCAATTTCGACGCGGGGGATGACGACACCATCGGCGCGGCCCGATTCCACCACGTGCCTGAGTACCGAGATTTCAGATTGCCCCTTTTGAGCCGTCGCCAGCAACAGGTCCACCCCATGCTGCACCAGCCCCTCGCCAAGGCCGGTAATGAACTCGCCCAGATAGGAATCGACCAGTGCCGTATCGCGGATGGGCAGCACGAAACCGACGAATCCGCTGCGGCCGGAAACGAGCTGGCGCGCCGCGGCATTGGGCACATAGCCGATCTCGCGGGCCGCTTCCGCAACCCTCAGGCGCGTCTTCTTGGCGATCTGCTCATGGCCAGCAAGCGCGCGGGAAACGGTCGTAACCGAGATCCCGAGCCGATCGGCCAGCTCTTTGAGCGTGCGTGCGCCTTCTACTGCCACGGATCTCACTGCGATAAATTACAAACGTTTTAAATTGCTCTCACGCTCCGATTGAGTTGTCAATGCGAATAGGTCGGTGCAGGAGTCGGCCGCTTGTAGGATTTGGCGCTGACCGCATGGCAGCGCCCCAGCTAGCTCTTTTTGATTACAGGCGAACTGCACCTTCTCGGCTAATTCAGCCGTAAGGGCTCGCGTCATTGACGTCCTGGGTAGCGGGAGAAGTTTGGCCTCGTTGTTTCCATGCCGGACGACCTGCAATGTCGGTGAACTCCCATGATTGCTGAAGCCGAACAAGGTGGAGACGCTGGCGAATCTTCGAGCCGTCCGCGGGCCGAGGTCTGTCCGATCTCGGATGGCGATCTGGCTGACGTGGGGCGCTTTCTGGGTACGCAATTTCCACCGGATACGCCGGCACACGAATGGGGCGAGGCCTGGCTCCGCACTGTCAATCTGCCGGGAAGCGCGGCGCCGAACCATGGATTCATGTTGCGCGCCGCCGGCAGGATCGTCGGTGCCTATCCGGCCATCTATTCCACCCGCATGATCGATGGCCGGCGCGAGCGGTTCTGCAACTTGGCTGTCTGGTGCGTGTCGCCCGATTTTCGGGCACAGAGCCTCGGCATGTTGAAAGCAATCCTCGCGCAGGAGGGCTTCCATTTCACTGATCTGAGCCCGATCGAGCGCGTTCAGAAATTGAACGCTGCATTGGGATTTCAGTACCTCGACACAGCCACCGCTCTGGCGCCCAACCTGCCATGGCCCGTCTCCCGGCGAGTCGTGATCAGCGCAGATCCCGCAATGATAGAGACGATAGTGACCGGAGAGATAAAACAGTTCTTCGAGGACCACGCCGGTTGCCGATGGGCGAAACACCTGATCCTGGTGCATGAAGGCGAGTGGTGTTACCTCCAGTGGCGCAAGGAGCGCAGGAAGAAGTTACCTCTCTTCATCTCGATCCGGTACGCCAGCCATCCAGAGGTGCTTCGCCGTGCGTTTCGATCTCTGGCGAGCTACTTTCTCTTCCGTCATGGCGCGCTCTTCACGCTGGGAGAGCTGCGCATCACGGGCGGCCGCGTCTATCCATCGCTTATGCTCCGCCGGCCCACGCGCCGGATGTTCAAGAGCAAAACCCTCTCTCCCGACCGGATCGATTATCTTTACAGCGAGATTACCAGCGCTCCTTAGTCACAGCGGAGGATGTGGCGATCCCGGGAGGACTCGAACCTCCGACCAACAGCTTAGAAGGCTGCTGCTCTATCCAGCTGAGCTACGGGACCATCGGCGCTTCGTTTAACCCATGAGGGGCGTTCGCAAAAGCTAAAGTTATGCGTTGGCGGCGCGGCTTCGCGGGCGCGGGCTTGCGGTGCTGCCGCGCACGATGAGTTCGGACGGAAGCACGATCCGTAGGCCCGAATCCGGGTTGGTCGTGCCATCGATAATGTCCAGAAGTGTTGCGGTCGTGACCCGGCCGAGCTGGTAGCGAGGCTGGCGCATGGTAGTGAGCGGCGGCCAATAGCATGAGGCGATGTTGATGTCATCGAAGCCGACCACCGACACGTCGCGCGGGCATTCGATCCCGTATTCGCGGCAGCGTGCGAGGAAACCGATCATCGATTCGTCGTTGGCGCAGAAAAGGGCCGTCGGGCGGTTCTCGAGCGCAATGAACCTGTCGGCAGCGCGAATACCCGCTTCGAGGGTATGGTCGCCCGGAAACTGCCAGTCCTCGGGGAACGGCAGCCCCGCCTTGCACATGGCGTCCTGGAAGCCGAGCGTGCGCTCGTTGGGGAATTGGTGGACGACGCGGCCCTGGAGATGCCCGATTCGCGTGTGGCCCAACTCGATCAGATGCCGCGTCGCACGCTCGGCGGCGGCGCGGTTATCGGTCATCACCAAGTTGAAGCCGCCGTCAATGATCTCGTCGCAGGAAAGTACCAGCGGCAGGATACCTTTCTGGCCGGGAGGCTCAGGCAGGTGCCCGAGTTCGAGCGAGGCATCGAAAAGCAGAAGGCCATCCGCGCGGTTGGACGAAAAATAGTCCCGCAGCCATTGGGTGGGATCGTTACCAAGCCGGTTGGCGACCAGCACGCCGTAACCGCGCGCCGCCGCTTCCTCGACCACCGCGTCCATGATCGTGGAATAGAACGGGTTGTTCATATTGGGGATAGCGACGAGGATCGTACGGGCCTCACGCATGCGCAACGAACGAGCCGCCTGATTGATCGTGTAGCCGGTGGCCTCGACTGCCTCGGCAACGCGTTCGCGCGTCTGCTCCGAGACCCGCTCGGGGGTGCTCAGTGCACGGCTGACAGTTGCAGCGGAAACGCCGGCTTTCCGTGCAACATCCTGAATTGTTGGTGTTTTACTCGAAGCGAAAGGGGCCATTCGCGCCTCCTGTCGCCTTGGCTGATGGCCTTGTCTAAATCGATCTTGACAGCCGCGCAAGAAGTGTCTGAATGTAATGAAATCGATTGCGGAGCTTTTTTATGCAGTGCGCTGCAATCGATTACATGCGGCCGGCTGGAGAGCCTCGAGGAAGGTTTCTGCGGCGGGCGGCTTCGTGGGGCGCATTGCTCCATAGTCCGTTGGGAGGAAACATTATGAAGAATATTTCGGCAGTGGCCTTGCTGGCCGCTGCAGTGCTCGGCAACGTCTCGTTCGCGCAGGCGGCTGACGTTGAAGTCATCCATTGGTGGACATCCGGTGGCGAGCAGGCAGCTGTTTCTGTTTTTGCGAACGAATTTGACAAGACCGGCGACAAGTGGGTCGATAACGCCATTGCCCTGGGTGAAACCGCCCGCGCCGCGATCATGCAGCGCGCTCTCGGCGGCGATCCGCCGGACGCTGCCCAGTTCAACCCGGGCCGTCAGTACGAAGAACTGATCGAGGCTGGCCTGCTGCTCGACCTCACGCCGCTGGCCGAAAAAGAAGGCTGGGACAACTTCATCCGTCCCGCCGAGACCGTTGCTCCGTGCAAGATCGACGGCAAGTGGTGGTGCGTTCCGGTCAACATCCACATGAACAACTGGGCCTGGGCCTCCGTTGCCGCCTTCAAGAAGGCCGGCCTCGAAGTTCCCTCGACCTGGGACGAATACACCGCCGACCTTCCCAAGCTGAAGGATGCCGGTGTCATTCCGTTCGCCATCGGCGGTGACGGCGGCGGCTGGCAGGTCAGCCTTGCCGCGAACCAGCTCATCCTCGCCCAGCTCGGTGCCGAGAAGGTCGAGAAGATCTGGAAGGACAAGGACCTCGATCTCGCCGGCGGTCCGGAAGTGCTCAAGGCCTTCTCCGACCTCAAGACCCTCGGCACCTATGCCGATCCCGGTTCGCCGAACCGCAGCTGGTCCGACACCACCTCGCTGGTGATCTCGGGTGACGCCGCGCTCCAGGTCATGGGTGACTGGGCCCAGGGCGAGTTCCAGGTTGCCGGCCAGAAGCCGGGCACCGACTATGCGTGCCTGCTCGGGCCGCTGCTGCCCGAAGCCAAGAACGTCCGCATCGGCGGCGACATCTTCGTGTTCTTCAAGCAGAGCGATCCGGATGTCGAACGCGCCCAGCTTTCGCTGGCCTCGATGATGGTCAACCCGCAGGTGCAGGCGCTGTTCAACAACGCCAAGGGTTCCGCACCGATCCGTGATGACGTCGACATGTCCCTGGCCAACGATTGCATGAAGAAGGCAATCGACGTTCTCAAGCAGCCGGGTGCGGTTGTTCCCGACCAGAACGTGTGGCGTAACGAAGCCTTCGCTACGGCTCAGAACTCCATCTTCTCGGATCTGGTTTACAACGCCAACACCACTCCGGAAGCCGCTCAGGCGCAGTTCGTCGAACTGCTCAAGAACGCCGAGTGATTTGTAGCGGCGGTCCGGATCTGATCCGGGCCGCCGTCCTTCTTCTGTCTTTGCATGCGGGGATCAGCGCGTGACCACGACTGTTGCGACCGAGCAGACGCTCACACAGCGTCAGCTCAAAGCGAGAGCCGGTCGCCGGCGACTAGCCGGCAAGCTTTCGGCCATCATCGGGACTTTGCCCATGATGATCGTGGCGATTGGCGTCTTCGTCATCGGCATCACTTTCACGGTGGTGCTTTCCTTCACCAATTCCAAGCTTTTTCCGAGTTTCAACTTCGTCGGCTGGCGCCAGTATGAGATTCTCTGGGCGACGCCGCGCTGGCAGCAATCTGTCATCAATATCTGGTTCTACGGTTTCGGTCACATCGCCCTCTGCCTGAGCCTCGGCTTTGCGCTCGCAGTGGCGATCGATCAGCGTGTCCGTGGGGAAGATACGTTTCGCACGGTGTTTCTCTACCCATTCGCACTTTCGGCGGTGATCACGGGTCTCGTCTGGCAGCTGATGCTCGATCCGAACTGGGGCTTCCAGGCCTTCGTGCGCAGCCTCGGCTACACTGATTTCACCTTCGCTCCGCTTGCCAGTTCCAACACAGCCTTGCTCGGCATGGTCGTCGCCAGCGTCTGGAACGGCGTCGGCGTGACGATGGCGATCCTTCTGTCCGGCTTGCGCGGCGTGGATGAGGAAATCTGGAAGGCTGCCCGTATCGACGGCATCCCGACCTGGCGCACCTACCTCAGCATCGTCGTGCCGATGATGCGCGGCGCCATCGCCACGGCACTGGTGCTGCTGGTCGTCAACGTCGTCCGCACCTTCGATATCGTCATCGCCATGACGGGCGGCGGTCCCGGTATTTCGACCCAGATGCCCGCCACCTACGTCATCGACAACATCAACTCGCGAAATGTCGGCCACGGCATGGCCGCAGCAACCTGCATGCTGCTGCCGATCGCCGCGCTGATCATCGTCCAGGCGGTCTACCGTTGGCGCGCCTCGCGCCGTGGGAGGACCACATGAGCTCCATTACCGCAACTGCCGGCATCGAGCCGTTCGGCCCGAAGCCCAAGCAGGTTACCGCAGCACGGATCGGCATTTATGCCTTTCTGATCATCGCGGCGCTGTTCTTCCTCGTTCCGTTGATCGTCATGCTGATGACTTCGATGAAGTCGATGAACGAGATCCGCGGTGGCAACATCTTCGCGCTGCCGACCCAGCCGACCTTCGACTATTGGGTGAAAGCCTGGAGTTCGGCCTGTACGGGCGTGGCGTGTAACGGTCTTGCGCCCGGGTTCTTCAACTCGGTCAAGATCACGCTGCTGTCGGTGCCGATTTCGATCGTGATCGCGATGATCAACGGCTATGCGCTCAGCTTCTGGCGCTTCCGCGGCGCCGAACTGATGTTCGCGATCCTGGTATTCGGCGCATTCGTGCCCTTCCAGGTGCTGGTCTATCCTATCATCTTCGGATTGAGCCGCGTGGGGTTGTTCGGCACGCTGCCCGGCATCGTGATCGTGCACACTATCTTCGGCATGCCGATCCTGACGCTGCTGTTCCGCAATTTTTTCTCCTCGCTGCCGGTTGAGCTTTTCAAGGCGGCGCGCGTGGATGGGGCAGGGTTCTGGCGCATCTTCTTTTCGGTGATGCTGCCCATGTCCGTGCCGATCGCCATCGTCGCGGTGATCCTACAGGTCACGGGTATCTGGAACGACTTCATCTTCGGCCTTGTCTTTGCCGGGCGCGAGAACATGCCGATGACGGTCCAGCTCAACAACATCGTGCGCACTTCGACCGGTACGGTCGAATACAGCACCAACATGGCGGCCACCGTGCTTACGGGCGCTGTTCCGCTGATCGTTTACTTCGTTTCCGGCAAGTGGTTCGTCCGCGGTATCGCTGCCGGCGCCGTGAAAGGCTGACAATTGGCTACCAGCGTAGATATCAAGGACCTGTCGCTCAACTACGGCGCCGTGACGGTGCTGGACAAGTTGAATCTCGAAGTCGGGCGGGGCGAGTTCATCGTGCTGCTCGGACCTTCCGGCTGCGGCAAGTCCACCCTCCTGAACTGCATCGCCGGCTTGCTGGACATCTCGGCCGGCCAGATCTTCATCTCGGGCAAGAACGTGACCTGGGACGAGCCCAAGGACCGCGGCATCGGCATGGTGTTCCAGTCCTATGCGCTCTATCCTCAGATGAGCGTCGAGAAAAACCTCTCCTTCGGCCTGCGCGTGGCAGGCGTAAAGAAGGAGGAAATTGATGCCCGTGTGAAGCACGCTTCAGAAATCCTGCAGATCCAGCCACTGCTCAAGCGCCGGCCCGTGGAGCTTTCCGGCGGCCAGCGCCAGCGCGTCGCCATCGGCCGCGCCCTGGTGCGGGACGTGGACGTGTTCCTCTTCGACGAGCCGCTGTCCAACCTCGACGCGAAATTGCGGTCGGACCTGCGTGTCGAAATCAAGCGCCTGCATCAGCGCCTGAAGAACACGATGATCTATGTGACGCACGATCAGATCGAGGCCATGACCCTCGCCGACCGCATCGCCATCATGCGCAACGGCATCATCCAGCAGCTCGATACGCCGCACCAGATCTACAATAAGCCGGTCAATCTCTTCGTTGCCGGCTTTATCGGCAGCCCGTCGATGAACTTCCTCAAAGGTGATGTTGGACAGGACGGTGCTTTCGATGCGCAAGGCATGAAGATTCCGCTGAATGGCTATGATTGGGAAGACGGTGCCGCCAAGCCTGGAGCCGCCGTACTCGGTATCCGCCCGGAGCACGTGACGGTTGGCGAGGGTGCCAAGGCGATGCCTTTCAGTGCTCAGGTCGATATCGAGCTGGTCGAGCCAATGGGCGCTGACACGATTGCCTGGACAAAGCTGGCCGGACAATCCCTGACCTTCCGCGCCGCAGCCGAGGTCGACCTGCATTCGGGCCAGAAGGTCACGATCGGCTTCGATCCGGCACGAGGCTCCCTCTTCGATGCCGCGAGCGGCGAGCGCATCTAGTTTGGGGGCGCGGGCACAGGCGTTCCGCCGCCGCGGGCGTCTGTGCTTGCCCTCCAAAATCGACCGGAGGCGCCGACCATCGGCCGGGCCTTACCATACGAGCGCTTCGCCTGCCGCAAAGCAGGGACAGCGCATGCCCCCTTAGTCTATTCCCCCGCGAGCATCCGTCCCCCGCTACGCGGTTCTTTCGCAAGAGGCAGTCATGAAGGACTTTTCATTCCAGCTCTTTAGTGCGCGCAATTTTCCGCCGCTCGAGGATACGCTGGCCCTGGTTTCACGGCTTGGCTACACGCAGGTCGAAGGTTTCGGCGGCCTCTATGCCGACGCGGACGGACTGGCCGCTGGGCTCAAGAAATACAACCTCGCCCATCCGACCGGCCATTTCGGCATCGACCAAGTGAAGGATACTGCCGGCACGCTGCGCACCGCCGAAAAGCTGGGCATCAAGAAGATCATCTGCCCCTGGATTTCGCCCGATGAGCGTGGCCAGGACGATTCCAAGTGGCTGGCCCTCGCCGAGACGCTGGCCAAGGCCGGTGAGGCTTACAACCGAGAAGGCTATGCCTTCGGTTGGCACAACCATGATTTCGAGTTCGTCAAGACTACCGATGGCCACCTGCCGATCGACCTGATCCTCGAAAATGCACCCAATATCGAATGGGAGGCCGACGTCGCCTGGATCGTGCGCGGCAAGGCCGATCCGCTGGCCTGGTTCGACAAGTACGGCAAGCGCATCACCGCCGTGCACGTCAAGGACATCGCTCCTGCCGGTGAGAACAAGGACGAGGATGGCTGGGCAGATGTCGGCTACGGCATCGTCGGCTGGGACAACCTCATCAAGGAGGTCAAGGCCCGCACCGCCGCGCAGTATTTCGTGGCCGAGCACGACAATCCGTCCGATCTCGAGCGCTTCGCCTCGCGCTCGATCGCAACCGCCAGCAAGTGGGCGTGATCCATGAGCAAGGTTTACGGCGTCGGCATCATGGGTGCCGGCAATATCTCGACTGCCTACCTCAAGCTCGCTCCGCTCTTCCGCAACCTGGACGTGCGCGCCATTTCCGACATCGTGCCGGAAGCGGCCAAGCGCCAGGCGGATGCCTTCAACGTCCGCGCGCAGACGCCTGACGAATTGCTCAAGAACAGCGAGATCGACGTCATCGTCAATCTGACGGTGCCGGCGGCGCATTATGCGGTGTCCAAGGATATCGTCTCGGCGAGCAAGCACGCCTATTCCGAAAAGCCGTTCGTGCTGTCGGTTGCCGATGGTAAGGCGCTCAAGAAGCTGGCCGATGAAAAAGGCCTCAAGGTCGGCTCCGCCCCGGACACGTTCCTGGGCGGCGTCCACCAGCAGGCGCGCCAGATCATCGATAGCGGCAAGGTCGGCCGCATCGCCTCGGGTACCATGCACGTGCTCGGCCGCGGCATGGAGCACTGGCACCCGAACCCGGACTTCTTCTTCCAGCCGGGCGGCGGACCCATCCTCGACCTTGGACCGTACTACATCACGGACCTCATCAGCCTTGTCGGCCCAATTAAGCGCGTAACCGCCTTCACCGGCTCCGCCAATGCCGAACGCACCGTGACGACGCCGGGCTCGCCGGTCCTGGGCAGTAAGATCAAGGTTGGCACCCCGACCACGATCCATGCGGTGCTGGAGTTCCACAACGGCGCCATCATCACGCTGGGCGCGAGTTGGGACGTGTTTAGCCACGGCCACCACAATATCGAGCTCTACGGCACCGAAGGCTCGGTCTATGTGCCGGATCCGAACTTCTTCTCGGGCGATCTCGTGGTTTCCGACAGGGAAGGAGCCAAGGAGACGGTGGCACCCTGGAACCATCCGTTCGGTCAGCCTAACTGGAAACGCGATGACGGCACCAGCTTCGCCAATTACCGCGCCGCGGGCCTTTCCGACATGATGGACACCGTCGAGTCCGGCCGTGCCGCCCGCTGCGGCCTCGATGTGGCCCTCCATGCCGTGGACGTGATGCTTTCGATCCTCGAGGCCGGCGAGACCGGCAAGGTCGTGACGCTATCCACGACCTGCGAGCGTCCGGCGGCGCTTGGCCCCGACGACGCCAAGGCGATGCTGAAGGCCTGAGCGGCCAGTTGACTCCCCGTCACGGGGAGGCAATCTATTCATTACGAGCCAATCGGCTGGCGGAGCGCATCCGCCAGCTTCTTGTCTTTCGGGAGGAATGCACGGGGCAGGGGCAGTGCACCTGACGTACGTGCCACAAGGGAGGAAATCGCATGCGGACCATCAAGGGGCCGGGTATCTTTCTGGCGCAGTTCGCGGGGGACGCCGCGCCGTTCAACTCGCTGGATGCCATCTGCGGCTGGGCCGCCGAACTCGGCTACAAGGGCGTGCAGATCCCGACCTGGGTTTCGAGCTTCATCGACGTCGAAAAGGCCGCCAACTCAAAGACCTATGCCGACGAAATTCGCGGCACGGTCGAAAAGCATGGCCTCACGATCACCGAGCTTTCAACCCATTTGCAGGGCCAACTCGTCGCCGTGCATCCGGCCTATGACACGCTCTTTGATGGTTTCGCCCCGGCATCCGTCCACAACAACCCCAAGGCGCGACAGGAATGGGCGGTGCAGACGCTGCTCAACGCCGCCAAGGCGTCGCGCAATCTCGGCCTCACCCAGCACGCGACCTTTTCGGGCGCGCTCGCCTGGCCCTATCTCTATCCCTTCCCGCAGCGCCCGGCCGGCCTGGTCGAAGAAGCCTTTGACGAACTCGCCCGCCGCTGGACGCCGATCCTCAATGCCTTCGATGAAGCCGGCGTGGATGTCTGCTACGAAATCCACCCCAGCGAAGACCTGCATGACGGGGTGACCTACGAGATGTTCCTGGAGCGCGTGAACAATCATCCGCGCGCCAATCTGCTCTACGATCCGAGCCACTTCATCCTGCAGCAGCTCAACTATCTCGACTACATCGATATCTACCACGAGCGGATAAAGATGTTCCACGTCAAGGATGCCGAGTTCAACCCGACCGGGCGTCAGGGCGTCTACGGCGGCTTCCAGAGCTGGGTGAACCGTGCCGGCCGCTTCCGCTCGCTGGGCGACGGCCAGGTGGATTTCGGCGCAGTGTTCTCAAAACTCTCCCAGTACGATTTCGACGGCTGGGCCGTGCTCGAATGGGAATGCGCCATCAAGAGCCCGGAGCAAGGTGCGGCCGAAGGGGCGCCGTTCATCGCAGCCCACATCATCAACGTCACCGAAAAAGCCTTTGACGACTTTGCCGGGGCCGGCACGGACAATGCCGCGAACCGGAAGCTGCTGGGCCTGTCGTGACGTCAGGCGGGGACATCGAGACAGTTTCCCTGGGCGCATTCCATCTGGCGGGGCTCGAAATCCGCACCCGCTGGCAGGATCTGCATACGGCCGTTCCTGCCGGCTGGCGTTCGCTTTTCGCGCACCTGCCGGATGCCACGCGCTTCCTGGAAGTCAGTATCGAAGTCCTCGACGGCACCTATTCCGAGCTGATCGGAGCCGCCTGGGCCAAATCCGAGCCGCTGCCCGAAGGGCTGCGGCTCCTGCACGTTCCGGCTAATCGCTGGCTGCATCACGTGCACGAAGGTCCGGTAACGGATGTCGCGAACGGCTTTGACAGGCTCTACACTCACGCCCGCGAAGCCGGCTTGACGGTCGGCGATCTCAAGCTGGATTTTGGTTACAGGCCTGCCGGCGACGAGGTGCGCCACGATCTCTATCTGGCGATAGAACCGGCGGAGCGGCCGCAATGGATAAAATGAAACGAGGAGGAGAGGTCTGATGGCAGAGAATGGCGCACCGCGCATTCGCCTGGGCATGGTCGGCGGCGGCACGGGAGCCTTCATCGGCTACGTGCATCGCATCGCGGCACGGCTGGATGACGATTACGAACTGGTGGCGGGCGCCTTGTCGTCTCGCCCCGACGTGGCGATCGAATCCGGCAAGAACCTGCGGCTGGCCGAAGACCGCATCTACACCAGCTATGAGGAAATGGCGGCCAAGGAGGCGGCGCGCAAGGACGGCATCCAGGCCGTTTCGATCGTGACGCCGAACCATATGCATTTCGGCCCGGCCAAAACCTTTCTCGAAGCCGGCATTCACGTCATCTGCGACAAGCCGCTGACTTCGACGCTGGACGACGCGCGAGCTCTGGCGGCGATCAAGCCGAAGAAGGGTGCTAAGTTCCTGCTGACGCACAATTATACCGGCTATCCGCTGGTGCGGCAGGCGCGTGAGCTGGTGAAATCCGGGGCGCTCGGCAAGATCCGTATCGTGCAGGTTGAATACCCGCAGGATTGGCTGACCGAGGCCGTTTCCAGCAAGCAGGCCGATTGGCGCACCGACCCCAAGCGCTCGGGCGCCGGCGGGGCTATCGGCGATATCGGCACCCACGCCTACAACCTCGCGCGCTTCGTCACCGGCCTCAAGCTGGACGCGCTTTCGGCGCAGCTGACCAGCTTCGTGAAGGGCCGCAAGCTCGATGACGACGTGCAGATCATGCTGCGTTTCCAGGGTGGCACGCGTGGCATGCTCTGGGCGAGCCAGGTTGCCGTCGGCCACGAAAACGGCCTGAAATTAAGGGTTTACGGGGAAAAGGGCAGCATCGAATGGGTGCAGGCCAACCCCAATGAGATGTGGTTTGCCGAGTTCGGGAAGCCTCGGCAATTGCTGACCCGGGGCGGCTCGATCGCCGGCAATGTGGCGCCGGCGATGAACGTGCGAATCCCCGGTGGGCACCCGGAAGGATATCTTGAGGCGTTCGCCACGCTTTACAGCCAGTTCGCCGAAGTCATCCGCGGCAATGGCAAGGATTACGTGGGTGTTCTGCCAACTTTGGCCGATGGCGTGGAGGGCATGGAGTTCATTACCGCCGCCGTGCAATCGAGCAAGAACGACGGAAAATGGACGAAGCTGAACGAAGTCTGAACGCTTTCTGAACGAATTCTGAACGGAATTTTCGACAGCCGCGCCCGAAGCGCGGCTGTTTTGCATTTGCGACCGGCCTACTGCACCCGCTCGACCTTTATCCCCGCATCGGCAAGCAGGGACGGCACGTTGTTGTCGCCGACGAGATGGGCTGCGCCGACCACCACCAGGAACGTGCCCGGCTCGTTCTTCAAGACATCCTCAAGCTCGGCGACCCAGCGCACGTTGCGCTGGTGGAGCAGGGTTTCATCCCAGTTCGCGTCCATAGTATCGAGACTGTCCGAGAGGGCGGCCCTGAGAGACTCTACGTCGCCCGCCGACCATGCGTCCACGAGGCCGATCAACATATCCGGGCGCTCCTTGAGATCCCTGGCGGTGGCGACGAGGGCGGTGATCTGCTGATCCTCCGGCATGTCGGCTAGGAAATGCAGTTGCTCGTCGATCGTTTCGAAGAACCGCTGCTCGCCATATGCCAACTCACCCTGGAGCACCACGTCGACGCCTGAGAGGATGTCAAAGCCCTGCTTGGCGGCAAAGCTCGTGGTCAGCAGATTGGTTGCCATCCAGGGCTTCCAGATATTGAGACCGGAAAGCGGAATGCCGGCCTCGCGCGCCGCATCCGTCACGATCACCTTCTCATCGGTATCGAGCCTGTCGAGGAGTCGCGTGCCGCCCGAAACGAGGCCCAGCTTCATGGTCTCGGCCGCCATGGCCTGCTGGTCGGCCATATCGAGCGACGTCTCGAAATAGACAGCATCGGCTTCGTCCAGCACATCATCGAGCGCCGGCGTACGCCATTGCGTATCCTTGGGGAGGATGTGGACGGAGCCGAAGAGATAGATGCGGGTGTCTTCGTCGCTTGCCAGCCACATGGGCGGCGCGGCGGTGGCAAGCGACGACACGGCGAGCCACAAGCCGCCTGCGAGGCCCAGAATCTTGGCGAGGAACAGTCTGGTCACGCGATCGCACCCTCTCGTTGAGGCCGGCAGGTTAACCCGCTGGCGAGCAAGCGCAAGACCGGCGGCGGCGCAAAACAAAAGCGACGCAGGGATGCGGCGCTTCGGCGAAACACGGAATGTCTGACGAACTCAGTGGGTCCAGGGCGTCTTGCGGTCCGACCGGAAGTTGTCGGGATAGCTGTTGCGCTTGGGGATCGGGTCATGCGCGGGCTGCACGGAATAGGCGATGCCATTGCGGTGCGCATAAGCTTCGGCGAGTTCGAGCGTATCGAATTCGAGCCGCACCTGCGTCCGCGTATCGGAGGAAGATGTATAACCCATCAGCGGTTCGATCTGGCGCGGACTCGACTGTTCGAACACCAGCACCCAGTTCTTGGACTTTCCACGCCCCGACTGCATGGCATTGGGGGCGGGGCGGTAAATACGAGCAGTCATCTGGTCCTCGTGTAGCTTTCGAGCCCTATTGTCCAAAAGCTGCCGAAACATAAGGGTTTCCTGGCGCACTTGCCAGTCGTTCTTTCCCTTTTCAGGCGTCCTTCTTTTCGCAGCGCCAAGGGCAATGCGACAAAAGAAAAGGGCAGTCAACCTTTTCGAAATCCGGCTGGCCGGGTCATTGCCGACGTCGGCAGCAATTGTCCGTCTAGGCGGAAAGCACGACCACCTTGGTGTTGACCGGCGTACGCGAATAAAGGTCCAGCATGTCCTGGGTGAGAAGCCCGATGCAGCCGCTCGAAACGCCCTTGCCGATCGATTCGGCTACCCGGGTGCTATAGATCGTATAAAGCGTATAGACGCCGTTCTGGTAGAGATAGAGCGTACGGGCACCGAGCGGGTTGTCGAGGCCAGGCGCCATGCCGCCGGCATATTTGGCGGCCTCCGGCTGGCGGGCGATCATTTCCTTCGGCGGCGTCCAGACCGGCCATTCGGCCTTCCGCCCGACATAGGCGTCCCCGCTCCAGCGGAACCCGTCGCGGCCGACATTGGCGCCATAGCGCGTCGCGTATCCGTCGCCCTCGATACGATAGACATAGTAATTGCGTGGATCGACGATGATCGTGCCGGCCGCTTCCTTGGTGTTGTAGGCGACCGTACGGCGGAAATATTTCGGATTGATCTTGTGGACGTTGACCGCCGGGATAGGAAAGCGCTCGCTGGGCACCGGCCCATAAACCTTCTCCGCCTCGGCAAAGCTCATGGTGGAGCCGCCAAAAGTGGTGCAGCCAGCCAATCCCAGCGCACCGATACCGGCAGCCGAGCCGAGCAGGAACGACCTGCGGCTGAGACGCACCTTGCCGCCCTCGGCGGTTTCATCATCCACGATCATGCTTGAAGTCCCCACTTCCCGTTGTCGGCCCGGAGCGTGCCCGGCCGCGAGATTGGGCTCGTGTGGCTCGATTGGCAAGCGGGGAGTGGGGAAAGGGCGTGGGAAGACGATGCTCCTAGCCCAGATTATACATGACATGCCTAGTCATCTTATCTAGATTGCGCGCACGGAGGGCAGGGGTGTCCCGGAGGGTGCGAGGCCATCCCGAACTCTTCCCTGCATCTCGCTTTCGCCACAGATAACGGGAAGAGGCATGCTCAAGCAGATCGCGATCGCCACCACGGCCATGATGTTAGTGACCCCCTCCATGGCTGAATCCTGGACTTATGTGGATGGCTCGGGAAAAACGGTGACGCTCGACCATGTGCCGACGCGCATCGTCGCCAGCGCGGATGCCGCCGCAGGCCTCATCCCGCTGGGTATCCGTCCGGTCGGGATCTACGCCGACAGTCCCGTAGCCGAGAGCAAGCCGTTGCAGGGCCTCGACCTGACGGGAATCCAGATCGTTGGAACGGCCTGGGGCGAGATCGATATCGAGAAGGTCGCGGCACTCCAGCCCGATGTGGTCATTGCCGAGTATTGGCCGCTCGACAAGGCCTGGAGCGGCGGCGAAGCCGTATCGGGCGAGGCCAGTCCGCTCCGCAAGCTCGTGCCCATCACCGGCCCTGCGCAAGGCGATTCGATCGTTTCCCTGATCGAGAATTACGAGGAACTGGCCAAGAGTCTGGGAGCGGACCTCTCCGCACCGCAGGTGACTGACGACAAGGCAAAGTTCGAAGCCTCGCTGGCCGGGTTCAAGGCGGCAATAGCAGCCAAGCCCGGGCTTGAAGTGCTGGCGGTCTGGGCGGGAAGCGACGCCCTCTATGTCGCGTCTCCTCCCGGTTCTGCCGAACTCATGGACTTCAAGAATTGGGGCCTCAATCTCGTGACGCCCGAAATTGCGGACGATCGCGGCTATTGGGAAACCCTGAGCTGGGAGAATGCCGACAAGTATCAGCCTGATCTGGTCATCGTCGACAACCGCTCCCCGACCACGCTCGAGACGGCGCAGGCGCAGCCGACCTGGAAGACGATCAAGGCGGTCAACGCCGGAGCCGTCGCCGAGTGGCCCGCTTTCTGGCTGCGCAATTATGCGGCCTATAGCGCGGAACTGGACAAGCTGACCGCCGCCATCACCGCGGCCGACGAACACCTGGTCGACTGATTTGGGGGCTCAGCCAAGCCTCCTGCGGCGAAGGATATCGGGACTCGCCCTGCTTGCCCTCCTTCTGGTGCTGGTGATCGTGCTTTCGTTCTCGCTTGGGGCCCGGCAGGTGAGCCCGGCAGCCATATGGGCGGTCCTGTCGAGCGCTGATACCAGTTCCACGGACAGCACGATCATTTGGGCGTTGCGGGTTCCCCGGACCATCATTGGACTGCTAGTCGGCGCCGCGCTCGGGCTTTCGGGCGCGCTCCTGCAGGGCGCGACCCGCAATCCGCTCGCAGACCCGTCCATTCTGGGCATCCAGGCCGGTGCGACATTGGCCGTCGTTGCCGGTATTGCCCTTTTGGGATTGGGACCGGGCCAATATGCCTGGCTCGCGCTGGGTGGCGCAGGACTGGCGATGATCGCCGTTTATGCCATCGCTTCCATCGGCCGGGAGGGCGCCACGCCGATCAAACTGGCGCTGGCAGGCGCGGCAATGACCGCCGCCCTGATGTCGGTGGTCAATGCCGTTCTCCTGATGAGTCCCATCACGCTCGACCAACTGCGTTTCTGGCAGGTCGGGTCCCTGGCCGGCCGGGACATCAGCATCGTGGGCGAGATCGGTCCGTTCTTCGCGGTGGGCATAGCGCTCTCGCTTGTGCTGGGGCCGGCGCTCAACGGCCTGGCCATGGGAGAGGACGTCGCCAAGGGGCTCGGCCAGAACACCAGGCTGAACCGGGGACTGGCGGGACTCGCGGCGGTGATCCTGGCCGGCGCGGCCACGGCGGCTGCCGGACCGATAGCGTTTGTCGGACTGACCGTACCGCATATGGCGAGAGCGATGGCGGGCTCGAACTATCGCTGGATTCTTCCCTATTCGATGGTGCTGGCGCCAATATTGCTTCTGGGCTCGGATGTCGTCGGCCGCATCATCGCCCGCCCCGGGGAAGTGCAGGTTGGCATCATTACCGCCGCGCTCGGAGCACCCTTCTTCATCGCGCTCATCCGGCGCCGAAAGCTGGCTGAGCTCTGATGGACATGGCGCAAGCCCAAGAGAGACGTGGCGATGCGGCCGCGCTGGCCGATATTCATCGGCGCTGGCACCGCCAGTCTGCGCGCGTCTGCCTCGTTCTCGGCCTCGGCCTGCTGGCCATCGCGTGCATCGCCATGCTGCTGGGGGACTATCCGGCGTCGCCATCCGAAATTCTCCGGTCGCTGCTGTCTCCGCTCACCGGCGAACAGCAGCCCGGCGTGGACTTCATCGTTTTCCAGTTGCGCCTTCCTCGGGTAGTCCTTGCAGTTCTTGCCGGCGCCGCCTTCGGCCTTGCCGGAACGATTTTCCAGACTCTGCTGCGCAATCAGCTCGCCAGTCCCGACATCATCGGAATTTCATATGGGGCGAGCGCCGCCGCCGTGTTCTGCATCATGGTGCTGGACCTTTCGGGCGTGGCAGTGGGTCTGGGCGCGCTCGTCGGGGCGCTGTTGACACTGGCCGCCATCTACCTGCTGGCCTGGCGGAATGGCATCAGCCCCTACAAGATCGTGCTGATCGGCATCGCCGTGGGGGCAATGACGATGGCCTTCGTCTCCTATCTCTTCACGCGGGCCCGGATTTCCGAGGTCCAGCAGGCCATGGGCTGGCTGGTTGGCAGCCTCAATGGCGCGAATTACGAAGAGATAGGATTACTGGCCGCGGCACTTGTCGTTCTCGTCCCCATCAGCCTGGTTCTGGGCCGCTCCCTCGCCGCCCTCGAACTGGGTGACGACGTGGCGCGCGCGGTCGGCAGCCGGGTGGACATGGCGCGGGTTGCTCTCCTTGCCACGGCTGTCGGTCTTTCAGCCTTCGCCACGGCGGCTGTGGGGCCACTGGCATTCGTCGCCTTCATGTCGGGGCCGATCGCGCGGACTGCCGTGGGGTCAGGTCGGGGGCATATGGGAGCGACGATGCTCGTGGGCGCCCTTGTCGTGCTTGTCGCCGACCTCGTCGCGCAGAATGCCCTGCCGGGGACGCAATTGCCGGCAGGTGTGGTGACCGGTCTCCTCGGAGCGCTGATGCTGATGGCCCTGCTGATCAAATCCAACAGAAGAGGGTCGGTGTGAGCGTGAAAACCACCGCATCGCTTGGCGCCCACCGGCTGGGCGCCAGCAATCTGTATCTGGGCTATGGCGACCGCCCGGTCGTCCGTGGCGTGGATATCGCCATCCCCTCGGGTAAGCTGACAGTGGTGATCGGTGCCAACGGCTCGGGAAAATCCACGATGCTGCGCGGCCTCGCGCGGCTGCTGGCCCCGAGCTCGGGCGAGGTCCTGCTGGATGGCAAGGCCATACATGCGCTTTCCACCCGCGAGGTTGCGACGATCATGGGAGTGCTGCCCCAGACGCCATCGGCGCCCGAGGGGATCGTCGTTGCCGATCTCGTGGGACGAGGCCGCTATCCGCATCAGGGCTGGTTTCGACGCTGGACCAGCGAGGACGATACCGCCGTGATTCAGGCGCTGGCCTCCACCGGAATGGAGGCCTTCGCCGAGCGGCCCGTCGACTCGCTCTCGGGAGGACAGCGCCAGCGCGTCTGGATCGCGATGGTGCTGGCGCAGGGCACGGAGCTCCTGCTCCTCGACGAGCCGACCACGTACCTGGATATCCAGCACCAGGTGGAAGTCCTCGACCTGCTGACGGAACTTGTGCGTTCAGACGGGCGGACGATAGCCGTGGTCCTGCACGACCTCAATCTCGCCTGCCGTTATGCCGACCATATCGTGGCGATGAAGGACGGAACGATCGTGGCGGAAGGCGTGCCCGCGCAGATCGTGACCGAGGCCCTGGTGCACGAAATATTCAATCTCAAGGCCCAGGTGGTCCCCGATCCGATCTCCAACACCCCTCTGGTGGTGCCCATCGGCAGGTACCACACCATGGCCGGCTAGGTCCGTCGCCTATTTCGAAAGCTCGACCGCGCGGCTGGTGGCGGCGGTGAAGCCGGTCAGGGAGACGTCGAGAGACACCTGCTGGCCATTGTCCGCGCGCATACCGGCCACGCTGAGCTTCTTGCCGACGCGCAGGGCGGCGAGCGTCGGCTCGTCGAAAGTCAGCGGGACCAGGCAGCCATTGGCGATGCAGGTGAGGAAAGGGCGCGGCGCGGCCCCGAGGCCGGAGCCGTCGACCTGGAATTGGATGCCGTCGGCGAGCTTGAGCCCGAAAGGCATCAGCAGCATGCCTTCGGCGCGGTTCGGCGCCGGCATGGACAACTCGATCGCCAGGACGCGCTCGCCGGTTCCGGCATTGCCGAGAGACTGGGACACGACGCAGAGCTTGTCGGGCCCGTTCATCTGGCAGGACACCGTCCAGTCGCCATGCGCCTCGCTCGAGGCATTGGCCCCGCCGGGCAGGGTCGAGGGCGCCTGAGCCGCACCCTGGGCCAGGGCGGGCAGGGTCAGGAACAGCGAAGCCATGAAGGCCGCGGTGATGGTGCGCATGGGATATCCTTTGAAATCAGCGGAGAAGGCCGTCGCGCGAGGCGAGGCGGAAGATGGCGTCGGCAAGGTCTGATCCAACCGACATGTCGAAATGTTCGGCATCGGACGGCAGCAACACGGAAACGTCGGAAACGCCCAGGTCGGCGAGTTGAAAGGGCGTCCCGTGCCGATATTCGAGATGCCCGCGGCCGATGATGCCGATGACCAGCGGTGCATCAGGCGCTGCGAGTGCCGCAGCGATATTGCAGGCGAAAGCACGATCCCAGGTTTGCTGCGCCCGTACGAAGCGGTCGAAGGCCGGGTCTTGCGGATCCGCCATCTCGCGGCCGGCTCGCCCGCCGCCGGTGATGTCGAAGAGGTAGCGCCTGTATTCCGGCGAGGCCGGGCGGGCCGGGGTCAGACCGTCGCGTTCATCGACAGGAACGGCGTCCCAGCCTTCCTTGCCGACCCGCGTAACCAGCGGCCGATGGCAGTTGAGTGCCCGCATCGGCACGCCGAACTGGCGGCAGAACTGGAAGAGCGGCAGGTAGAGGTCGGGATCGAAGCGCCAGACCACGTCCCATTCGGACTGCGCGAGGAAGGTCTCGGTGTCGAGCTGCCCGGCAACCCACGCATCGAGCACCGGTTGCACCCGCCGGGGGAACATCTCGAAACCGAGCACGATATTGCCGCGCAGCGCCAACAGTCCCGCCGCCACGTGTAATTGCCAGCGGTGAATGTCGAACCGGTCGTGGGTCTCGCCCAGCAGCACCACGCGCTGCCGCGCCATGCGTGCCAGCAGGTCCTGATGAGCGACCTCCTCGCCGGTGGCTGGGTCGAGCCAGGCACCCGATCGATGCGTGACGAACCCGCCCATCAATGGGCCTTCTGGAACGCGCTGGCGCGGCCGGTGACGACGAGCCCGGTCGGCTCGCCGTCGAAGTCCACGGCAGACAATTCCACGGAGCCCTGCGCCTCGGTGCGCGTCCAGCCGGCGACCGTGCCGGCCTTGAGATGCAGGTGGAAATCGGGACGCATGACGTTGATGAAGCCCATCGCCGGCTTCACCTGTTCTATCGTGCCATGCCAGGCCTGCGAAAACCCGCGGCGGCTGAAGAGAATGGAAACCGGCTCCCCCGTGGCCGAAGCCTGCGCGAAGGGCAGGGCGCCCACATCGTCGGACGCGACTTCCCCGCGCTCACCCCGCTCCGGCCTGGCTTCGACCGGCAGGACCACGCCGCCACCGAGCGGGGCCAGAGCCATATCGAACGGCTCGAGCCCATCGAAGCCCACGACGCTGAACAACACCGTTCCGGCGTCGTCGGCGAAGTCTATCCTCGGATAGGCCTTGTCGCCCATGATGCTGGTGCGATCGACGGTGACCGTGGCGATTTCGGAAGGATCGATGCGGCTGTCGTGCTCGGCGCCCTGGCACAGCAGCATGCCGTCCTCATGTACGATCCGCTCGACTCGACCGATGCGCTCATGGGTCGCGCCCGACTGCCTGGCCGTGATCATCAGCCTGCCGATAGCCGGAAGGCGGACGATGACTTCCGCAGCGGGTCGGGAAAGGCGTTCGCGGGGATTATTGCTGGTCATCTGATTTTCGTCATGCGGGTTGCAGGGTAGGGCGGGGCGTCGCTGCCGGGCGGTTCTTGAGATTGATCGTGCGGACGTCGTCGAGACCCCGCAATTGGCGGTGCGCCACGATCACGATGGTGGAGCCGACGAGACTGGCGCGAAGCAGAGCGAGCAGTTCGGCCTCCGCGTCAGTGTCCAGGGCGGAGGTAGGCTCATCGAGCAGCACCCAATCGGGCTTGTGCAAGATTACGCGGGCAAGGATCAGCCGCTGCTGCTCGCCGCCCGACAGACCGTGTCCTTCGCGGGTATCCGAGCGACCAAATTCGACGCCGATGCGATGGGCGAGACCGACTTGCCGCAGCACATTCTCCAATTCTTCTCGCGAATAGGCGTCGACAGGTTCCGGGTAGGCAACTGCCGAATAGATGTCACCGATCGGGAAATAAGGCCGCTGCGGAGAGAACATGAGACCGGCTTCGGGCAATTCGATGCGCCCTTCGCCATAGGGCCAGAGCCCGGCAATGGCCTTGAGGAGGGTGGTCTTGCCCAATCCGGACGGTCCTCGCAGCCAGATGGTTTCGCCCCGGCCAGCGCTGAGCGCGCCAACGGCAATGATCGGTTTTCCCTCCGGCGAGCGGATGGCGAGTGCGCCGGCATGCAGATTTCCATCCGGCGACGGAGCGCGTTCGATGGCTGGCCGCTGACTTCCGGCAGACCCGGCAGCTTGCAGGAAACCATCCAGACGTGAGGAAGCAGCCACCAGATCGGCCAGGTCACGATAGGAGAAGACGAACCAGGAAAGCGTTGTCACGACATTGGAGAAAGCCGAGCTCAACTGCATCAGCCCCCCGAACGCCACATGTCCGGCGAGATAGCCGGGAAGAGCGACGAAGAGCGGGATGCGCAATACCGAGTGATTGAAGGGATAGGTGAAGCAACCCAGGATGAGGTCCCGGTTCACCAGCTTGCGCCAGTTGCCAACGATGGCATCGAAACGCGACTGGAATTCGCGCCGCTCCGCCGCCTCGCCGCCGATAAGCGCCACTTCCTCGAAATTGGAGCGCAGACGCGCCAAGGCAAAACGGAAATTGGCTTCGCGGCGCTGCTGCTCGACGATGAGCCCCTTGAGCGGGAAACCAAGGACATGCGTGAGCAGGCTCGAGATCGCCACGTAGATGAAGGCTGCCCAGATCATGTAGTGGGGGATTTCTACGGGCAGACCGATAAAGGCGAGCGAGAGCGGGAAGCTGGCCAGGCTCCAGAGGAGCGCGATGTAGGAGAAGAGCCCGACCACGCGCGAGATGAAATCGAGCGCCTCGGTCAGCAGGCCCTCCAGGAAGAGCCGGCAATCCTCGGCGATCCGCTGGTCGGGATTGTCGATGTGATGGCCGCGCGGACCGTTGGTCGTATCGTTCCAGTGCGGGTAGGTGCTGGTCGCCAGGTGCCAATAGGCCTTGTTGGCCAGCCAGATATCGAGCGCCTTCTGCGTGAGCGTGCGCCGCCAGCGCATTTCCAGGTGCTTGCGCACGTATTGTCCGAGCAGATGCCGCGCCGAATTGAGGGCGACGATAATGCCGAAGATCCCGACCTGCCGAACCGCTTCCCCGGCATCGACCTTCTCGAGGGCGCCATAGAAGGCGCCGGTCCATTCAATCAGCCGCACAGAAGCATAGACGCTGCCGAGGTCGAGGGCGACCACCACCACGAACAAGACGAGCCCCACCTTGCCGCCGGGGCCGGAAATGCACAGCGCCATCAGGCGCCAGATTTGAGAGAGTATCCGAAACACGAGCCTGGAAATCCTAAGCCGGGAAGACCAGGGGAGCGGTCAGTCGCTCCCCTGGATTGATCGACGGGGCTGTTGCCGATCAGAACTTGATGGTCGTGCCGACCTTGAACGTGCGGCCGGGCGCAACCTGCAATTCGAGCGGGTTGACGTTGGCCACCGCCGCGCTGGCGGGCGTGTTGGCGTAGCCGCTCAGCGTGTTGGGGAAGTAGCGGGTGTCGAAGATGTTCTGCACCCCGAACGTCACCTCGACCTTCTCGGTCGGCTTCCAGGTGGCGAAGGCATCGAACACCGCATAGCCGCCGGGCTTGAAGGCATCGGGATCGGCGCGCTCGGTCACGCCAGCAGCCAGCGTGCTCACCAGCTCCAGCTCGAGATTCTGTTCGGGAAGCTGGTAGCGCAGGCCCAGCACCGCCGTCAGCGGCACGGCGCCGTCAAAGGCCGTTTCCGCCGAGCCGCTGCTGACACGCTGGATACCGCGTTGCCAGCTGACATTGGCCGAGGCGAAGAGGTTATCGTAGACCTCGAACTCGCCGCCGACCTCGATACCCCAGAGCTTCACGGATTCCACGTTGTCGGACCAATAGATGGTCGGGTCGCCATTTCCGTCGAGGGGCGCGCCGGGATAGGGCTGCAGGCTCCGGATAAAGTTGCTGTAGTCCGAATAGAACGTGCTGACGCTGAACCAGCCGCGGTCGAATTCGCCGCGCACGCCCACCTCGAAGTTCTGCACCGATTCCGGCTGGAGGTTGGGGTTGGGAACGATGTCGACGAACCCGGTATTGCCGATGCCCTGGCTGGACTGGAAGAGCTGCTGGGCGTTGGGCATCTTGAAGCCCTCGCCGTAAGCCGCATAGACCGAGTAGCTGTCATCGAGCTTGTAGGAGGCCGAGAGCTTCTTGATGAGCTCGGATCGCGAAACGGCATCCGGCGTATAGCCGGGGAGGGAGGTGTAGGCCCCGTCCGGCTCGATCCGGTAGTTGGCCAGCCGCAGGCCCGGTGTGATGGTCAGGCGATCATCGAACAGCTTGATCTCGTCCTGGAGGAAGAGGTCGGCCCGCACGGTCTGGGTGCGCGGGAAGCTGAACCCCTGGTTGAGGGCGATGGTGGTAAGCCCGGTATTGGAGGCCCAGGTTTCGTTGCGGCCTTCATAATTGGTCTGCGTGAAATCCCCGTCGAAGCCGTAAGTCAGGGTGTGGTGCGTCTCGCCAAGGTCGAACGAGGACTGCGCCTGGATGTCGCCTTCGAGGAAAGTCTCGCCGTAATCGCGCAACTGATAGACCCGCGCCGTACGGTTCGAATAGGTGCGGTAGGAGGTGCTTTCGGTAACGCGCTTCTGGGGCGAATAGGAGAGGCGCCACTCGACATTGTCGAGCCAGGGCGCGCCAACCTGCCACTTGTGCTCGACGGCGAGGCGATAGCGCTCCATGTCGAGCGTGCGCGGATAGGCGGTGCTGACATAAGCCGTCGTGGTCGGGATGCCGGAAGCAGCGGCGCTGCTGTCATAGATCTGCTGGATGGTGGTCTGGCGATCGAAGAACTCGCCCGTCAGCTTGATCTCATGGTCGGCATTGGGCGTCCACACCAGCTTGACGAGGCCGTTATAGGCGGTGGTGTCCGCCGGGAACAGGGCGTCGCAGCGGAAATAGGCCGGGCGCGTGCAGCCCCAGATGCCGCCGTCCGGGTCCGCCTTGGTCATCTTCGGCTCGGTGCTGGTGAGGTTGCCGAAGCTGCCCAGAATCTGCACGTCGCCAAAGTCGTAGGCTGCGGTGATCTGCTTGCGCCAGGAATTGTCGTAGCTGTCAAAGGCCGTCTTGATCTCGACTGCCCAGGGCTTGTCCTCACCTTCCAGCAGGTCGGACGGATCCTTGGTGCGGAAGGCGACGAGCCCGGCCATGGCGTCGGCGCCGGTCAGCACCGAGTTCGGGCCGCGTACGATCTCGACGGCCTTCATGTTGAAGACGTCCACGAAGTCGCGGCTGCCGTCGGTGATGCGCTCCTGGATGCGCGAGCCGTCCACCATCATCTGCACGCGATTGCCGCCCATGCCGCGAATGGTGAAACTGTTGAGCTGGCCCCAGGGATTGGTGATCGAAGTCTGCCGGTCGACGCTGACACCCGGCTCGTAGCGCACCAGGTCCTGGATATCGCGGACGGCGTGCTTTTCGAGGTCTTCCGAAGTGATGACGGAAACCGTCGCCGGGACGTCGAGCAAGCGCTTGCTCGTACGGGTCGCGGAAACGACGAGCCGCTGCAGGATCGTGACCTGATCCGCCGTCAGGGAGGCGGTCGCCTGCGCCCAAGCCGGTTCGGCCAATGCCAGTGAGGAGAGAAGGGCCGTGCCGCATAGCAGCGCGCGCCCAAAATGTGTCGATTGCCGCGCGGCGCCAGCCACGCGATCCGGATGAGTGCTCATACCCGCCCCCAGAGTTGAAATTCTGCGTGGCTGGCTGCGGGGTAGTCCCTTGCTCGCTCCGTGATGAAACCACGGCTGTGACCGTGCTCATGTGGAACTACTAAACATGACTTTTAAAATCAAGAATTATTCCGCGCCGCGGAACTGCACGGCTGTACGGCGATGATAGGTCTGCTCTCCGCTCCCGGCAGAGGCGACGATCACTGTGGCGAAGGGGGAGAGCGGTTCTTCAAGCGCGTCAAACGCTGCCTGGAAAGACTGCGCGATGGTCGGGGCAGAGTGATTCGAACACTCGACCCCCGGTTCCCAAAACCGGTGCTCTACCAGGCTGAGCTATACCCCGGACAATCGCGGATCACCGGTTACAAGGTCTTGAGGCAAAGGGCAAGGGTGGTTGACGCGCGAGGCAAAATCGCATTGATCCCTGCCATGATGGATTTCCGCAACCCGTTGCCCCTTGGGCTGAATCGCAAGAACTGGCCGCTTTTCGCACTAGGGCTCCTGGCTGTTCTGGCTGTACTTTTGCCGTTTGACCGCATGGCCTCGGATGCCGCCACGGCCTGGCCGGAACCGTTCGCCGGTTTCTTTGACGCGATCACCAATCTCGGGCTCTCCGACTGGATACTGATTCCCTCGCTGGTCTTCTGCCTGGTCTCGGCAGTCCTGGCGCTGCTGATGAGACAGGAGCGCGCCAAAACGCTGTGGCGCCGGATGAGCGGTATCTGGGGCTTCGTCTTTTTCGGGGTTGGCGCGCCGGGCCTGACCGTCAACATCGTCAAGCGCCTGATCGGGCGCGGGCGGCCGGTCGTCTTCGACGGCAACGGCACGCTGGCTTTCCACAGCGTCGTCAACGATTGGCAGTTCCAGAGCTTTCCGTCAGGTCACTCGACCACGATTTTCGCCTTCGCCTTTGTCGTCGGCTTCCTCTGGCCGCGCGCCTTCTGGCCGGCAATGGCCCTGGCCGTGCTGGTGGGAATTTCGCGCGTCGCCGTGGGCATGCACTATCCCACCGACGTGGTGGCAGGCGCCGTGCTCGGCACGATGGGCGCCTATCTGGTGCGCTATGTCTTCGCCCGGCGCGGCTGGGTGTTCACGATCGCACCGGATGGCGCAATCGTGAGGACGGCGGCCGGCCGGCAGCCTGCGGCTTAGCGCTTGCCGAGATAGCGCTCGAGGCCGGCTTCGAGGTCGCGCTTGAGGTCGTTCATGCCCTCGAAGCCGATATGGAGGCGGATGAGCGTGCCCTCCTCGGTCCACGGCACCGCCGTGCGCATGCGTCCGGGATTGCTCGGAATGCAGAGGCTTTCATAGCCGCCCCAGGAATAACCCATGCCGAACAGCTCCAGCCCATCCAGGAACACTGCCAGATCGTCATGCGAGCGTGGGTGAAGGATAGCGGCGAACAGGCTGCCGGAGCCCGAGAAATCGCGCTTGAAGAGGGCGTGGTCGGGATGGCTGGGCAGAGCCGGGTGGATGACGCGCTTGATTGCCGGATGCCCGTCGAGCCAGGTGGCCATTTCAATGGCGCGCTGCTGGTGTTCCTTCATCCGCACCGCCAGCGTCCGCAGGCCGCGCGCGATGAGAAAGGCCTCGTCGCCCCCGGTGAAGAAACCCAACAGGGCGCGGGTCCTGGCGACTGAGGGCCAGCTTTCGGCATTGGCCGAAATGGTGCCGCCGAAGGCATCGGAATGGCCCACGAACATCTTGGTCGCCGTGTGGATCACGATATCGGCGCCCAGCTTGAGCGGGGAATGGAAGAGCGGCGTGGCCCAGGTATTGTCGATCAGAACCTTGATGCCGCGCGGCCGGGCGACGGCGGCGATGGCCGGCAGGTCCTGAATCTCGAACGTCACCGAGCCGGGGCTTTCGGTGAAGATCGCCCTGGTCTTGTCGGTGATGAGATCGGCTATGCCGGCGCCGATCCGCGGATCGTAGAACCGGTGGCTGATGCCCATGCGCGTGAGAAATTGCAGCGCGAAATTGCGGGTGGGGTCGTAGGCGCTATCGGTGATCAGCACCTCGTCGCCCGTCGACAGGCAGCTCAGCAGCGCGACGGTGATGGCCGCAAGCCCGGACGGCACGAGCTGGGTGGCGTGAGCGCCTTCCAGCTCGGTGACGATGTCCTCGACCTGCCGAGTCGTGGGATTGCCCGCGCGCCCGTAAACATAGGGCTGCTGCTCGGATTCGAGCGCCGCCAAAGTTTTGAACAGGACGGTCGAGCCACGAAAGACCGGCGTGTTGACGAAACCGAAATGATCCTCGGGATGTCGTCCGGCATGAGTGAGAGTAGTTTCAACGGCTTCCGGGTGGGAAAGAGGGTCATCAGGCTTCCGGCTCACCGGTAAAACTCCTGCACAAAAAAACGTCACACATACGAAGTGAACGAGAAGTGTTCACTTTCTATGTCCACAGGCGGCCATTCTGCTTGACGCGGTCAAAAAATGCCTTTTCGATACTTAACAGCATCCGAACCAACCTCAAAGGTGGACGGTGCAGCCGGGGGTGGATGGGGCAAAACGTCCGCCCGTCAGGCAAACAGGGTCAGGAAAAAAAGGCAATAAAGATGCATAAACACATCGTATCGGCCGTCTTGACGGCCATACTGAGCGTGGCGGCGACCAGTGCCTACGCTGATACTCTTTCCGACGTCAAAGCGAAGGGCTATGTGCAATGCGGCGTGACTGCCGGTGTGCCGGGCTTTTCGGCGCCGGATGCCAACAATAACTGGAGTGGCCTTGAAGTGGATTATTGCCGCGCTCTTGCCGCGGCCATTTTCAACGACGCCGACAAGGTCCGCTACACCCCGCTGACGAGCCAGGAACGGTTCGCCGCGCTTTCCTCCGGCGAAATCGACGTGCTGTCCCGCACGACCACGTGGACGATGAGCCGCGATACAGATCTCGGCATCAAGTTCGTCGGCACCATGTTCTATGACGGGCAGGGCTTCCTCGTCCGGAAGGCCGACAATATCGCCTCTGCCCTCGACCTGGGCGGCGCCGCCATCTGCATCGAATCCGGCACGACGACCGAACTCAATGCTGCCGACTATTTCTCGGCGAACAAGCTGGAATTCAACCCGGTGGTGTTCGTGGACAAGGACGAAGTCCTCAAGGCCTATGAAGACGGGCGTTGCGACGTGCTGACTTCCGACAGTTCGCAGCTCGCCTCTGACCGCAGCAAGTTCGCGGTGCCCGCCGACCACGTCCTGCTGCCGGAAATCATCTCCAAGGAACCGCTTGGCCCGTCCGTCCGTCAGGGCGACGACCGCTGGTTCAACATCGCCCGCTGGACCTATTACGCGCTGCTGGAAGCGGAAGAACTGGGTGTCACCTCGACCAATATCGATGAGATGCTCGGCTCGGATAACCCCTCCATCAAGCGCCTCGTCGGCGTGGAAGGCGATTTCGGCGCGCCGATCGGCCTGACCAAGGAATGGGCTTACCAGATCATCAAGCTGGTCGGTAACTACGCCGAATCCTATGACCGCAACCTCGGTCCTTCGACCCCGGTCGGCCTGGCGCGCGGCATCAATGCGCTCTGGAAGGACGGCGGCATCCAATATTCGCCCCCGATCCGCTGAGCAGTAAATTGGCCCGGCCCGAACCGCCGGGCCAATTTCATTGCCTCTCTTCCCGACTCCAATCGTTCTTCGGGGGACCGCAGCCTATGGCTATTATGGAGCATGAGCGGGGTGGGCGGACCTCGACTCTGAATCTGAACGATCCGAAACTTCGGGCACTCATCTACCAGATCGCGGCAATCGCGGCGGTTGTGATCGCCCTGATCTGGATCGGCTACAATGCCGCCGTGAACCTGGCGGCGCAGCACAAGACCACCGGTTTCGACTTCCTGTTCAGGACCGCCGGTTTCAACGTCAGCTTCTCGCTGTTTCCGTTCGACCGTAATTCCTATTACTGGCAGGCGTTCCTGGTCGGCCTGACCAACACGCTGCTGGTGTCGTTCCTCGCGATCATCGCGGCCACGGTGCTGGGTTTCCTCATCGGCATCGGCCGCCTGTCGTCGAACTGGCTCGTGGCGCGGGCGGCGACGCTCTATATCGAGATCGTGCGGAATATCCCGCTGCTGCTGCAATTGTTCTTCTGGTACTTCGCCGTGCTCAAGGCCATGCCGGCGGTCAAGCAGAGCCATGTCTTCCTGGGCAGCATTGTACTCAACCAGCGCGGGCTCTACGTACCCAAGCCGATATTCGGCGATCACGTGGGCTGGATGTTCGGCGCCTTGCTCGTCGCCATCGTCATCTGCGTCTGGCTGCGGCGCTGGGCCAGACAGCGTTTCGAGCGCTCCGGCGAACGGTTTCCGGTGTTCTGGACTTCGCTCGCCCTGCTGGTGATGCTGCCGGGCATCGTCTGGATTCTGGGCGGAGCGCAATTGTCGTTCGACATGCCCGAACTCCAGGGCTTCAACTATCGCGGCGGCGTCGAACTGCCGCCCGAATTCGTGGCCCTGGTCTTCGGCCTGAGCATCTATACGGCCTCGTTCATTGCCGAAACCGTGCGCGCCGGCATCCTGTCGGTGAACAAGGGGCAGACCGAGGCGGCGCAGGCTTTGGGACTCAAGGAGGGCGACCGGCTGCGGCTGGTGGTCATTCCACAGGCCATGCGGGTAATCATCCCACCCCTCACCAGCCAGTATCTCAACCTGACGAAGAACTCTTCTCTCGGGGCGGCGATCGCCTTCCCTGAACTGGTGAGCGTCTTCACCGGTACGACCCTCAACCAGACCGGCAAGGCCATCGAGGTCATATCGCTGACCATGCTCGTCTACCTCACCCTGTCGCTCACCACGGCCGGCATCATGAACTGGTACAATGCCCGCGTGGCCCTTGTGGAGCGCTAGGAGGAGCCATGGCAGACCAAATCTCGATCTCCGAGCGTCCTCCCGTCCAGTCGCGCAACTGGATCGCCTGGGCGCGCCGGAACCTCTTCGCCACGCCGCTGGATATATTGCTGACCCTGATCGCGGTCGCCGCCGCCTTCTGGATCATTCCGCATCTCTATGGATTCTTCATCGGCAATGCGGTGTTTTCGGACCCCGAAGGGCTCAAGGGAGCCGCCTGCCGCATCGAAAATGTCGGAGCGTGCTGGATCTATATCGCCGACCGCTTCGACTTCTTCATCTTCGGCTTCTACCCCCGCGACCAGTATTGGCGGCCGATCCTCGTCTTCGCGCTGACCGCCATCCTGCTTATTCCGCTGCTCTGGCCGCGGGCGCCGTTCAAGCGCACCAATGCCGTGCTGTTCTTCGTGGTGATGCCCGTGGTGGCCTATTACCTGCTCAACGGCGGAGTTTTCGGTTTACCCGTCGTCACCACCGAGAAGTGGGGCGGACTGATGGTGACTCTGATCATCGCGCTGGTCGGCATCATCTGCTCGATACCGCTGGGCATCCTCCTGGCGCTCGGCCGGCAATCCAAGCTGCCGGTGGTCAAGACGCTGTGCATCATGTTCATCGAGCTCTGGCGCGCCGTGCCGCTGATCACGGTGCTGTTCATGGCCTCGGTGATGCTGCCGCTGTTCATGCCGCAAGGCACGACGGTCGACAAGCTGCTCCGGGCACTGATCGGCGTGACGCTGTTCGAGTCGGCTTATCTCGCCGAGGTGGTGCGCGGCGGCCTGCAGGCACTGCCGCGCGGGCAGACCGAGGCCAGCATGGCCCTCGGGCTCAACTATTGGCAGCGGATGTTCCTAGTGATCCTGCCACAGGCGCTCAAGCACGTCATTCCGGGGATCGTGAACACCTTCATCTCGTTGTTCAAGGATACGTCGCTGGTGTCGATCGTCGGCATCTTCGATCTGCTCAACGCCGTGCAATCGGCCGCGTCGGATGCAAGCTGGTTCGCGCCGACCCAGGCGATCACCGGCTATGTCTTCGCCGCATTCGTCTTCTGGATTTTCTGCTTCTCGATGTCGCGCTACTCCCAATACATGGAGCGGCGGCTCGACACGGGCCACAAGAGGTAAAAGCCCATGACCCTTTCCGAAACCACGGTGGATCACGCCATCGACCGCCGCCACATGCAGGTGTCGACCACCGACGTCGCCGTGGAAATCATCGGCATGAACAAATGGTACGGCGATTTCCACGTGCTGCGCGACATCAACCTCAAGGTGATGCGCGGCGAGCGCATCGTCATCGCCGGGCCCTCCGGCTCCGGCAAGTCGACGCTTATTCGCTGCATCAACCGGCTGGAAGAGCACCAGACGGGCAAGGTCATCGTCAACGGCGTCGAGCTGACCTCGGACCTCAAGCGCGTCGATGAAGTGCGCCGCGAGGTCGGCATGGTGTTCCAGCACTTCAACCTGTTCCCGCACCTCACGATCCTCCAGAATCTCACGCTGGCGCCGATCTGGGTGCGGGGCATTCCCAAGGCGCAGGCCGAAGAGACGGCCATGCACTATCTGGAGCGCGTCAAAATTCCCGAGCAGGCCAACAAATATCCCGGCCAGCTCTCGGGCGGCCAACAGCAGCGCGTGGCCATCGCGCGATCGCTCTGCATGAACCCGAAGATCATGCTCTTTGACGAACCGACCTCGGCGCTCGACCCCGAGATGATCAAGGAGGTGCTCGAAGTGATGGTGAGCCTGGCCGAGGACGGCATGACCATGCTCTGCGTGACCCACGAAATGGGTTTCGCGCGGCAGGTGGCCAATCGCGTGATCTTCATGGACCAGGGGCAGATCATCGAAGAGAACGAGCCGGAGCAGTTCTTCTCGAACCCGCGCCACGAGCGCACCAAGCTCTTCCTCAGCCAGATCCTGCATTGAAGAACGCCTAAAACCTGGTGGGGAGCCGGGGCTTGCGCCTTGACCCTCACCGGCACCGTGCCCAATATTGCCGGTAAGTCAGGAGCGGCCTCGGGCCGGCAATATTTGGGCGTTCGCAGAATTTTGCTCCAATCCGTTGCGGCGCGCCTCATGGGCGCGCTGTTCGCATTGGCCACTCTCGTGCTTCCGGCTGCGGCGATCGACCTGGGCCCGACGCTCAAGACGGTGCGCGACCGTGGCCACCTCATCTGCGCGGCGAGCCGGGCGCTGCCCGGATTTGCGCAATTGAGCGAGGGCGCCTGGTCGGGGTTCGACGTCGACCTGTGCCGCGCCGTGGCGGCGGCGGTGCTGAACGATCCCAACAAGGTGGAGTTCCGCGCCCTGGGCGGCGACAGCCGTTTCGCGCTGCTGCAAACGGGCGAGGTGGATATCCTCTCCCGCAACGCCCCCTGGACCCTCAAGCGCGACACCGGATTCGGCGCCAGCTACGTGACCACGATGTTCTTCGACGGCGAGGCCTTCATGGTTCCGCAATCGCTGGGCGTGGTTTCGGCCTATGAGCTGGAGAACGTCTCGGTCTGCCTGATCGACGGCAGCGACGAGCAGATCGCCGTGCGCGATTTCTTCTTCGAGAACCAGGCTGCCTATACCGAGGTGCTCTACCAGGACCTCGAGGACCTGGGCGTCGCCTATCGCAGCGGCCTTTGCGACGCCGTGGCGGCGCCGGCGCGCTGGCTCAATGCCATCCGCCGCAGCCTGCCGGAACCGGCAACCCACCGCATCCTGCCCGAACGCATCACCAAGGAGATGATCGGCCCGGTGGTCCGCGAGGGGGACGACCAATGGTTCGAGATCGTCCGCTGGACGATGTTCTCGATCATCGAGGCCGAGGAGCTAGGCATCACTTCGCGCAACATCGAGTCGATGTCGACGGTGAACAACCCGGCCATCAAGCGGCTGCTGGGGCTGGAGGGCGATTTCGGCAAGCCGTTGGGGCTCGATGCCAAATTCATGTCGCGCGCCATCGCCGCCGTGGGCAATTATGCCGAACTCTATGAGCGCAATTTCGGCCCGCAGACCGGCGCATCGCTGTCCCGCGGGCAGAATTCGCTCTGGACGAATGGCGGTCTGCTCTACGCCCCGCCGGTGCGTTGAATCAGGCGAAGAGCAGGCTGACCCGGCGGTTGGCCGCGCCCTTCTTCTCGATCTTGCCGAGTTTGAGCAGACCGATCTCGCCGGTTGTCGCCACATGCGTGCCGCCGCAAGGCTGCAGGTCCACCGAGCCGATGCGGACCAACCGCACGCGGCCCTGACCCATGGGCGGCTTGACGTTCATCGTCTTGATGAGATCGGGATGGGCGGCCATTTCCTCATCGGTGATCCATTCGGTGGTGACCGCGTGGTTTTCCGCGACGAAGCGGTTGAGCGTCGCTTCGATCGAGGCGAGGTCTTCGGGCACCTCCGGCATATCGAAGTCCAGACGCCCCTTGTCGGCGCCGACCGAACCGCCCGTCACCGGGAAAGGGAAGGCGACCGAGAGCAGGTGCAGGGCCGTATGCATGCGCATGAGCTGATAGCGCCGCTCCCAATCGATGGCGAGGCGCACAGGCGTGCCGACGGCAGGCAGGGTCTGTCCTTCGGCGGGAACGTGGACGATGCGGGTCTTGTCGCCTTCCGGGTGGACGGCCGTGGCGATCGCAATGGTGCCGCCATCCACGAGTTCGAGCGTACCGTTGTCGCCGGGCTGGCCGCCGGAGGTGGCGTAGAAGATGGTGCGGTCAAGGACCAGCCCGCCCTCGGCGGTCACCTCGGTGACAACGGCCTCCGCGGTCTTGAGATAGGCGTCGTCGCGGAAGAGAAACTCGGTCATGGGCCTGGGTCCGTCTAGAGAATGGGCGAGAACAGCCGCGCGGCGTGGCCGATGAATTTCTGAATCCACGGCTTGTCGCGCACGTCCTCGATATGGGTTTGGTGCGACGCCGCGAAGTCCGCGTCAAGCATGCGATCGACCGCCGCAATCATATCGGGGTGCGTGAACCAGAGGGTGCACTCGAAATTGATGGTGAAGGAGCGATTGTCGAAATTCACCGTGCCGACGCCGGCGATTTCGTCGTCGACGAGGATGATCTTCTCGTGGAGGAAGCCCGCCAGGTAGCGATAGATGGCGATGCCGTGGCCGATCATGGAATCGGCATGCGAGTTGCTGGCGAGCCAGACGAGGATGTGGTCAGGCTTCTTGGGCAGCAGGATACGCACATCGACGCCGCGCAGGGCGGCAGCGTAAAGCGCAGTCTGCACGTCGAGTCCGGGCACGAAATAGGGGCTCACGATCCAGAGGCGCCTGCGCGCCCGCGAAATGACCTCGGTAAAGGCGATGCCGCAGCCTTCGAGCTTGTCGGCAGGGCCTGTCGGCATGACGAGCACGGGCTGATTGCCCGGCGTGTCGACGCTTTCGGGCAGGGGCGCGGGCAGGCGCTGTCCGGTGGCCCATTCCCAATCCTCGCGGAAGACCAGGCTGACGGCGAGCGCCGCCGGGCCGGTGACATGGACATGGGTATCGCGCCAATGGCCGAAACGCGGGTCTTCGCCCAGATACTCCACGCCAACATTATGCCCGCCGACCCAGGCTTCCTTGCCATCCACGCTCACCACCTTCCGGTGGCTGCGATAGTTGATGCGGGTCGGGCCGTAGATGCGCAGGAATGGGTGACGCTGGTTGAACGTGGCGACGTGAACGCCAGCCTTGCGCAGACGATCCACATAGGTGAGCGGCAGGCCGTTGCTGCCGATATCGTCATAGAGCACCCGCACCGACACGCCGGCCGCAGCGCGCTCGACCAGCAGGTCGGCCAGTTGCTGGCCCAGCCGATCGTCGCGGATGATGTAGAACTGGATGAGCACGTATTCGCGGGCGCGGCGGATCCCGGCGAAGATCGACTCGAACGTGGCCTCGCCGTCGATCAGCAGTTCAGCCCTGTTGCCGCGCATGAACGGCATCTGCGCGACATTGGCGAGCACCGGCCATCGGGCGCTCGTCTCGGGATCGGTGATGTCGAGTTCGGCCGCGTGCTCCGCGCGGGCGCGGCGTCCGCTATGGGTCTGCACGGCCGAATAGTCGTCAAAAAGCTTCCAGCCGAAGATGAGATAGAGAAAGGCCGTCGGGAACGGCAGCATGACCAGGGACAGCAGCCAGGCGATCGAGCCCTGCGATGTCCGCGAGTTCATGATCTCGCGGACGGCGCAGACGAGGGCCAGCAGGAAGTTGGCGGCCAGGAACCAGGCGACGATATCCAGATGCTCGAAGAGAACGACGAGCGGGGCGCCGCTCATGCCTCGGCTGGCTCGAACACTGTCGCGATGTCGATCGAGGGTTCGCGCTCAAGCCATTCAGGCACGGGCAGCCCCTTGGCGCGCAGGAAGGCCGGGTTGAAGAGCTTGGACTGGTAGCGGTTGCCATAGTCGGCAAGGATCGTCACGATCGTATGGCCGGGGCCCATTTCGCGCGCCATGCGCACCGCGCCTGCGATATTGATGGCGCTCGAACCGCCAAGGCAGAGCCCTTCATGCTCGAGAAGATCGAAGACGTAGGGCAGGGCCTCCGAATCCGGAATCTGGAACGGCATATCCACCTTGAGATCGGCGAGATTGGCCGTGATGCGGCCCTGACCGATGCCCTCGGTGATGGAATTGCCGGACGATTTGAGTTCGCCCGTGGTGAAATAGCTGCAGAGCGCTGCGCCTTCCGGGTCGGCCAGGCCGATCTTGATGTTCGGGTCACGCTCGTTGAGCGCCAAAGCGACGCCGCCCAGCGTGCCGCCCGAACCGACCGCGCAGATGAAGCCATCCAGCTTGCCATCGAACTGCTCGTAGATTTCGGGACCGGTGGTTTCCACATGCGCCTGACGGTTAGCGACGTTGTCGAACTGATTGGCCCAGATGGCGCCGCCCTTGAGCTCGCGATCGAGCTGCTCGGCCAGCCGGCCGGAAACCTTGATGTAGTTGTTCGGGTCCTTGTAGGGGCGGGCCGGGACTTCGAGCAGTTCGGCGCCGTAGAGACGCAGCGCGTCCTTCTTCTCCTGGCTTTGCGTATCGGGAATGACGATCACCGACTTGAAGCCCATGGCATTGGCGACGAGCGTGAGGCCGATGCCGGTATTGCCCGCCGTGCCCTCGACGATCGTGCCGCCCGGACGCAGGGCACCGCGCCGCACGGCATCCCGGATGATGAAAAGCGCCGCCCGGTCCTTGACCGATTGCCCCGGATTGAGGAATTCGGCCTTGCCCCAGATTTCGCAGCCCGTGAGTTCGGAGACACGGTTGAGCCGGATGAGAGGAGTGTTGCCGATGGCGGCGATCAGGTCTTTGTGCTTGGTCATGCGGGCTCGCCAGAAGTTCGATTGTTATGCGGATGGTAAGGAGCCCGAGCGGGGCAAACAAGGTCCGAAGCCTACAAAAGCCATTGCTTTTCCGTTGGTTCCGTCTCCCTGAGAAAGAAGGGCTAAGGTTTGGCGATTTCGCGGAAAACCGCTGCTCGGGAGCGACGCAAGCGGGCGGGCCCGGACACGGTTGAAATAGTTTTTCCAATTTTCCGAGGCCTCGGGCGGGGCATCCTCGCGGCTGCGGGCTTGGGCAAGCCGCGCAACTAGCGCCGGCGCGATCCTTGAAAACAGGGCGGATTCGCGGGGCTTGCGCGTCCTGAGGTGGTCTTGTAACCGGTATTGGAACGGGCGTATCCCCATGCGCCAGATCAACCTGGGAAACCGTAGATGACCGTCTCCTCCGACCGGCTGTCCCACCTCCAGGCACTGGAAGCAGAAAGCATTGAAATCTTTCGCGAAGTCGCCGCCAGCTTCGAGCGGCCCGTGATGATGTATTCGATCGGCAAGGATTCTTCCGTGCTGCTGCATCTGGCGCGCAAGGCCTTCTACCCCAGCCGCATCCCGTTCCCGCTGCTCCATATCGACACGACCTGGAAGTTCCGCGAGATGATCGCGTTCCGCGACCGGATGGCGGACGAGCACGGGTTCGAGCTGATCGTCCACACCAATCCCGAAGGGCTGGCCAGCAACATCAACCCGTTCGATCATGGTTCGGCGCGCTATACCGACATCATGAAAACGCAGGCGCTGCGGCAGGCGCTGACGGCGGGCGGCTACGATGCCGCCATAGGCGGGGCACGGCGGGACGAGGAGAAGTCGCGCGCCAAGGAACGCATCTTCTCGCATCGCAATGCCCAGCACGCCTGGGACCCCAAGAACCAGCGGCCCGAACTCTGGCGCGTCTTCAACACCCGGCTGGCGCCGGGCGAAAGCATGCGCGTCTTCCCGCTCTCCAACTGGACCGAGCTGGACATCTGGACCTACATCTATTCCGAACAGATCCCCATCGTGCCGCTCTATTTCGCCCGTCCGCGCCCCGTGGTCGAACGGCTAGGCACGCTGATCATGATCGATGACGAGCGCTACCCGCTCCTCGATGGCGAAACGCCGCGCGAGGAACTGGTGCGTTTCCGCACGCTCGGTTGCTACCCGCTGACCGGCGCCATCCGCTCCTCGGCCGACGACCTGCCTTCGATCATCATGGAAATGCAGGCAAGCCGCACCTCCGAGCGTGAAGGCCGGCTGATCGACAGCGACCAGGCCGGTTCGATGGAAAAGAAGAAGCAGGAAGGGTATTTCTGAGTTGCGTAACGTGCTCGAGGCCGCCGCCACCCCCGATACCGACATCGATCTCTGGCTCAACCAGCAAACCGAAAAGAGCCTGCTGCGCTTCCTGACCTGCGGCAGCGTCGATGACGGCAAATCCACGCTGATCGGCCGGCTGCTCTACGACAGCCAGTTGATTCTCGACGACCAGCTTGCTTCGCTGCGCCGCGAAAGCCGCAACCGCACGACCGGCGAGGAGGGGATCGACTTCTCGCTGCTGGTAGATGGCCTTACGGCCGAGCGGGAGCAGGGCATCACCATCGATGTCGCCTATCGCTTCTTCTCCACGGACAAGCGCAAGTTCATCGTCGCCGACACGCCCGGCCACGAACAATATACTCGCAACATGGCGACAGGCGCCTCCAATGCCGATGTGGCGCTGCTACTTGTCGACGCGCGCAAGGGGCTGCTGACGCAGACCCGGCGGCACAGCTTCATCCTGTCGCTGATTGGGGTGAAGCATGTCGTGCTGGTGGTCAACAAGATCGACCTGGTCGACTACGATGCCGATGTCTTTGCGGCCATCGAATCCGAGTACAGGGCCTTTGCCGAGCCGCTGGGCTTCAGGACGTTGCAGGCTATTCCGGTCTCTGCCTTGCGCGGGGACAATATCGTACGCCCCAGCCGACACACATCCTGGTATCAGGGACCACAGCTCGTGCCTTATCTTGAGAACGTCGAGGTGAGCGAGGACAGGGCAGGGGGCGCGTTCCGGTTCCCCGTGCAATGGGTCAATCGCGCCAGTCTCGATTTCCGCGGCTATTCCGGCACGGTCGGTTCAGGCGCGGTGCAGGTGGGCGACGACGTGCTCATTGCCGCCTCGCGCAAGCCGGCGCGGGTCGCGCGGATCGTCACCATGGATGGCGACCTCAAGCGGGCGGTGGCAGGACAGGCGGTGACGCTGGTGCTCGACCGGGAAGTGGACATTTCGCGCGGCGACGTGCTGACGCTGCCAGGCGCGACACCGGAATATTCCAACCAGTTCCAGGCCAGGATCGTCTGGATGAACGAGGAGCCGGCCTTTCCGGGACGCTCCTATCTCTTCAAGCTGGGTTCGCAGGTCGTGGCGGGCACGATCACCGGCATCAAATTCCGTACCAACGTCAATACGCTGGAGCATGCCGCTGCCACCAAGCTCGAGCTGAATGAGGTCGGCACGGTCACGATCGCGACGGACAAACCGCTGGCATTCGACCCCTATGCGGCCAACGCCCAGACCGGCGCCTTCATCCTCATCGATCGGCTGAGCAACGCGACGTTGGGAGCCGGCGTCATCGATTTCGGCCTGCGCCGCGCGCAGAACCTTTCCTACCAGGAATTCGATGTCGACCGCGCCGTGCGGGCGCAGCTCAAAGGGCAGGAGCCGCAGGTCGTGTGGTTCACCGGGCTTTCCGGCTCGGGGAAGTCGTCAGTGGCGAATCTGGTCGAAAAGCGCCTGACTGCTGAAGGGCGGCATGCCTATATCCTCGATGGCGACAATGTCCGCCATGGCCTCAACAAGGATCTGGGCTTCACCGAGGCCGACCGCGTCGAGAACATACGGCGCGTGGCGGAGGTGGCGCGGCTGATGGCCGATGCCGGGCTCATCGTGTTGGTCTCTTTCATCTCGCCGTTCCGCAACGAAAGGCGTCTGGCGCGCGAGATCGCGGGCGATATCCGCTTCAATGAGGTCTATGTGAACACGCCGCTCGAAGTCTGCGAGGCGCGCGATCCCAAGGGGCTTTACGCGCGGGCGCGGCGCGGGGAGATCAAGAACTTTACGGGGATCGATAGCCCCTTCGAGGCGCCCGAGGCGCCGGACCTCGTACTCGAAGGGGGAAGCAAGGAAACGTCGGTGCTGGCCGACGAACTCCATGCAAAGCTCTTCGCCTGAGGTCAGTGCCCCAGCATCAGCTTGATGACGAGGCCGACGAGCGCCACCACGAGGACGCCGCCGGCCCAAAGGCCGACGAACCAGGCGAGGCGGCTGCCCAGCAGGCGGGCGCTCGGCATCAGTGATACCCCTCCTCTGGATCGATCTTGCCGCGGAACACCCAATAGGCATAGCCGGTATAGAGCAGGATGATCGGGATCAGCACCGAGGCGCCGACCAGGAGGAAGCTCAGCGAGGAATCGGGCGCGGCTCCTTCCCAGATCGTGAGCGCGCCGGGCACGATATAGGGGTAAAAGCTGATGCCGATGCCCACATAGGAGAGGACGAAGAGCCCGAGGGCGGCGAGGAAGGGCTGCAGGTGCTTGTCGGTCCTCAGGCCATGCCAGAGCGCAAAGGCGCAGATGGCCACCAGCAGGGGCACGAAGGCCGAGAAGAACGCCGTGGGCCAGCCGAACCAGCGATCGAAATAGATCGGGTTGATGAAGGGCGTCCACAGGCTCACCACGCCGATCAGCGCGACGGTGGCGATGCCTGAAACCATGGCGATGCGCCGGGCCTTGGCCTGCAGCTCGCCATGGGTCTTGAGGTTGAGCCAGGTGGCGCCGAGCAGCGAATAGCCGACGACCAAGGCAATGCCGGTGAGGATGGAGAACGGCGTCAGCCAATCCCACCAGCCGCCGGCATATTCACGGTCGACGATCTTGATGCCCTGCACGAGCGCGCCCAGGGCAATGCCCTGCATGAGCGCGGCAATGGCCGAACCCGCAAAGAATCCGACATCCCAGTAGATGCTGCCGCGATGGGTGCGCCAGCGGAACTCGAAGGCGACGCCGCGAAAGATGAGGCCGAGCAGCATCAGGATGATCGGCATGTAGAGCGCCGGCAGCACCGTGGCATAGACCAGCGGGAAGACCGCCAGCAGGCCGCCGCCGCCCAGCACCAGCCAGGTTTCGTTGCCGTCCCACACCGGGGCGACCGAATTGGTCATCACGTCGCGGTCGCGGCGATTGGGGAAGAGCGGAAAGAGGATACCGACGCCGAGATCGAACCCGTCGAGGATGACGTAGGCCAGCACGGCCAGAGCAATGAGCCCGGCCCAGATGAACGCCAGATCAAGCACCATGACCGTCTCCCATCGGCGTGCCCTGCACGGGGCCCGGCATGATGCCGGCGGCGCGGTTCGGCGCCTTTTCCAGCTCGTGGTCCTCCCCGATCGGCGGCCGCCGCATCAGGCGCAGCATGTAGAAGACGCCGGCGCCGAAGACGACGAAATAGACCACGATAAAAGCGACGAGCGATGTACCCACGGCCTGCGCCGCGATGGGCGAAAGACTGTCCTCGGTGCGCAGCAGCCCGTAGATCGTGAAAGGCTGGCGGCCGACTTCGGTGGTGTACCAGCCAGCAAGGACCGCGACATAGCCGGAAGGGCCCATGATGAGGGCGGCGCGGTGCAGCCAGTTGTTTTCGTAAAGCGTGCCGCGCCAGCGCGACCACAGCGACCACAGGCCGATGCCCAGCATCAGGAAGCCCAGGCCTACCATGATGCGGAAGGTGAAGAACGGCACGAGCGCATTGGGGCGATCCTCGCGCGGCCAGGATTTCAGCCCCTTCACCTCGCCATCGAGCGAGTGGGTGAGGATCAGCGAACCGAGATAGGGGATTTCGATGGCGTAGCGCGTGACCTCGGCCTTGTCATCCGGAATGCCGAAAAGGATCAGCGGCGCGCCCTGATGCGTTTCGAAGTGACCCTCCATGGCGGCGATCTTGGCCGGCTGGAATTCCAGTGTGTTGAGGCCATGCAGGTCGCCGACGCCGATCTGGACAGGCGTGACGATAGCGGCCATCCACATGGCCATCGAGAACATGATGCGCGCATGGCGGTTGGTCTTGTCGCGCAGCAGGTGATAGGCGCCGACAGCACCGACCGAGAAGGCCGTGGTGAGATAGGCCGCCAGCACGGTATGCACCAGCCGGTACGGGAACGACGGGTTGAAGATCACGGCGAACCAGTCGATCGGCACCAATTGCCCGTTGGCCGACGGCGTGAAGCCGGCCGGCGTCTGCATCCAGCTATTGGCGGCGATGATCCAGGTGGCCGAAATCAGCGTGCCCGTCGCCACCATGAGCGTGGCGAAGAAATGCAGTTCCTTGCCGACGCGCTTGAGCCCGAAAAGCATGATGCCGAGGAAGCCGGCTTCGAGGAAGAAGGCGGTGAGCACCTCATAACCCATCAGCGGGCCGACGATGGGGCCGGCGACATCGGAGAAGCGCGCCCAGTTCGTGCCGAACTGGTAGCTCATCACGATGCCCGAAACGACGCCCATGCCGAAAGTGACCGCGAAGATCGTCTTCCAGTATTCGAAGAGCCTGAGATAGGCATTGTCCTTCCGGATCAGCCAGAGCGCTTCCAGGACGACCAGGAAACTGGCCAGGCCGATCGAAAAGGCCGGAAAGACGAAATGAAAGGAGACCGTGAAGGCGAACTGAAAGCGCGCAAGAATCTCTGCGCCCAAACCGTCGAACATCGCCGCACTCCTTATTAAGGGCTTTCAATACCCTTAGACCCGTTCACCCGATTTGGCGACACCGCCTCCGCGTGGCGGTTTGGCGCGCGACCCGCTGGCGCGCGGCAACTTGCCGCCGAAATCATGGTAAACAGTCAAAGCCGGAATCGCGGCCTGCTCATAGCAAACGAAAGCGCGAAAATTTCATATATCCACGCTGCCCGTCTTCTGTGCTCGACAAGAGATATTCTTGTCTTTGGTGCCTGGATTATTCGCCAGCATATTTGGATATACGGCATGCTATCGCCGGCTATGCCACATTATCGCCCGATATGTGGCGTGGTCGCAACAGTGTGCGAAAACCGCCTGTTCCAACGCAATTCCCTTTGACTTCAATTGTCTCCGTGCGGTTATTTGCAATGCGGTTTGACGAGTTCTGGTTTGGGGGGCGTTGGTCTCGGTTCGCGAAGCATGCTGTCGCTCTGGAGGGAGCAGCGTGTCATCTGGAAGGTTCGGTGGTCTTGGTCCTGCCTGGCGCAGGTCATGAGGCGTGGCTCATGCCACGGCACCCGAAGCCTGCGCGGAGCCGGACTCGTTTTCCATGGCAAACGGCAATCGCCAGGGGGCAGCGGTCCTGCCCGGCACGAATACGCGACTCCGCCGGCAATGGCCGCGACGGAGATGAAGCTATCAGGGGCCTGCAGGTTATTATGAAGTCGCTTCGCATCCATTTGCTCGGAACCGTCGTCCTCGCCTCCCTGTTCGGTGCTACCGGAGGGGCGTCGGCACTGTCCTTGCAGCAGGCCATTGCCACAGCAGTGAAGACCAATCCCGAAATCGGCCAGGCCATCGCCAACCGGGAAGCCACGGAGTTCGAGCTCAAGCAGGCCCTCGGCCTTTATATGCCGCAAGTGAGCCTCGATGCGTCCATGGGCGCCGAACTGAGCAACACGCCGTCGCGCCGCGCGGTTGGTATCGAGGACGATCCGCTCTATCCGTCCCAGGTCGGCGCCACGATCAGCTACGACATTCTCGACGGCGGCTATCGCCAGTCCGAAGCCAATCGCCAGGCCGCCCGCATCGACGGCGCCTCCTACCGCGTGCTCGAGCGCTCCGAGGCGATTGGCCTCGAGATTGCACGCCTCTATTTCGAAATCCTGCTGCAGAGCCATATCGTCCAGATCGCCCAGCAGAACGTGTCGTTCCACGAAACGACCCTGGCCAATGTCGCCGACGCCATTTCGAGCGGTCAGTTGACCGAAGCAGACCGCCAGCAGGCTTATGAGCGCCTGGCCTCGGCCAATTCGCGACTCTTCGAAGCGCAGGAATCGCTCGAATCCGCGCGCATCAGCTTCTTCAAGGAAGTTGGCGCGCCTTTCGAGAACCCCTCGGCGCCGCAGCGTGTCGGCAAGGCCATGCCGCGCACGCTCGAACAGGCGATCGCCATCGCCCAGAAGAACAATCCGCGCATCGGCATGACTGCCGCCGATATCGACGCCGCCTCCGCGCTGGTCGAGCAGTCGCGCGCCGGCATGTTCCCCAAGCTGTCGCTGGAAGGGCGCGGCTCCGTCGGCAACGACATCAGCGGCGTCGCCGGTTACTCCACCGATCTGCAGGGCCGGCTGGTCCTCAAGTGGAACATCTTCGACGGCGGCATCAAGAACAACGAAACCCAGGAAAACATCCGCCGCGAGACCGAGGCGATGCTGGCGCAGCAGGCCGCCTTCCGCGAAGTCGAGGAAGCCGTCCGGGTCTCCTGGTCGCGCATCAATCGCCAGACCCAGCTCGCGACGCAGTACGGCGCGCAGATGGCGGCGTCCGATGGGCTGGTCAAGGCTTACCGTGAGCAGTTCACCATCGGCCAGCGGTCGCTGCTCGACGTGCTCGACGCCCAGAACAGCCGTTTCAACGCCCAGGTACTGAACGAGACCGCCGTATATGCGGCGCGCTTTGCCGAATACCGCCTGATGGCAGCGACCGGGCAGTTGATGTCGTTCCTCAAGGTGACGCCGCCGGCACAGTCGGACGCCTATGCGCGCACCATGCTGGGCACGCCTCCCGCCGACAGCTACAAGAACCATGAGGCCACGCCGATTTCATTCGGCAAGTCGCTCGACATCAATTAAGTTCGCGGCTCCATCGTCACCGGTACACGGAACCAGCCGTTTCTCCCGTGGCGCGCTGGGCGTCTGTTAACTGCAACGACCTGTCCTGCTTGAGCCTGTGGCGCTGCAGGCTTAGAGCGTGCCGATGCGGCACGGGAATGGACTATGGCTTTCGATAGCGCATCCAGGACTTCGGATACGTCGCCTGCATCGCTAGCCGAGGATGCGGCTCCTTCTACCGTGGATGGGCTGCAGGCCGAGACGCGGCCGGATGATCCTCTGCTTTCCATAGTCCGCTACCTCGCCATGCGCTGGAGCCGGCCCACGGCACCGGAAGTGCTGCTGGCCGGGCTGCCATTGGTCGACGGTAAGCTGACATTCGATCTGCTGCCCCGTGCGCTCGAACGGGTGGGGCTCACAATTTCGCAGAAGCGTACGGCGCTGCGGGACTTGCCCGAGTTCGACATGCCGGCGATCATTTCGGGCAAGAACGGGCAATTGCTCGTCTGTGTCGCCCGCATCAGCCGGCACAAGCTGCGCTGCTACGATCCGGTGTCGCGCAGCGAAATCGTCATCGCCACCAACACGCCCGAATGGCGCTTCCGTCATCGCATCCATCTGGTCAAGCAGACACAGGAGGCCGAGGGCGCGACGGACGACGATGGCGCGATCCAGGAAACGCATTGGCTGCGTGCCGCCCTGCAGGGGCATTGGGGCAATCTCGCTTACGTGCTTCTGGCTGCGACGTTCATCAATGTCTTCGCCATCGCCATGCCGCTGTTCTCGATGAACGTCTATGACCGCGTGCTGCCGAACAAGGCGGTGTCGACGCTCTGGGTTCTGGCGATCGGCATCATGACCGTCTTCGTGTTCGACTTCCTGCTCAAGATCGCACGCGCCGCCATTATCGACCATGCAGGCAGGGCCATCGATTTCCGCCTGTCCTCGGTGCTGTTCGACAGGGTGCTCAATACCTCGGTCGCGGCGCGGCCGGCCTCGACCGGCGCTTTCGTCAACCGCATCACCCAATATGAGGTGCTGCGCGACTTCTTCACGTCCCAGACCGTCGTGATGTTCGTGGACATCCTGTTCATGGGCGTCTTCATCTACGTGATCGCGGCGCTGATCGGCTGGGTGGTGATCTTCCCGGTGATCGGCGCCTTGCTCGCCATTGTCGGCACGATCCTGATCGGCATGCGCTCCAAGTCTTCGGTGGAGGCGGCGCTGCGCGAATCCTCGCAGCGCAATGCCATTCTGGTTGAGGCACTGTCGGCTTCCCAGACCGTCAAGGCGGCGCGGGCGGAGGGGCAATTCCTGCGCAAGTGGGAAAGCTCGATCTTCGCATCGTCCGAAACGCAAAACCGCATCAAGTGGTATCAGTCGCTGGCGACCCAGCAGACAGCGGTGATCACGCAGATCTCGACCATCGGCATCATGATCGGTTCGACCTATTCGTTCTCCGAGAACCAGGTCACCATGGGCGCGATCGTGGCCGCCATGATGCTCTCCAACCGCGTCATCGCGCCGGTCGCCATGATCTCGGCGGCATTGTTGCGCACGCGTTCGGCCATGGAGGCCTATTCGGCGCTCGACAGCATCATGAAGCTTCCCGACGAGCGCAAGGTGCGCAAGAGCTTCATCAGCCGCACGGTGGAATCGGGAAAGATCGAGTTCCGCAAGGTGCGCTTCGCCTATCCGGGCATCGAGCATTACGTGCTCGACCAGGTTTCGTTCACGATCAATCCGGGCGAGAAGGTCGGCATTATCGGGCGGATCGGCTCGGGCAAGACGACGCTGGGCCGGCTGCTGGTCAATTTCTACCCGGCGAGCGAGGGCGAAATCCTCATCGATGGGGTTTCCATCAAGCAATACCATCCCGCTTCGCTGCGCCGGCAGGTGGGCCTGGTGCTGCAGGACCCCGAATTGTTCAACGGCACGGTCAAGGACAACATCCTGCTTTCCGACCCCGAGGCCAGCCAGGAAAAGCTGCTGGAAGTGGCGCGGCGCGCGGGCGTGGAAGAATTCGTGGCGCGCCATCCGCTCGGTTACGACATGCCGGTCGGCGAGCGCGGTTTCCTGCTTTCGGGCGGCCAACGCCAGGCCGTGGCTTTGGCACGGACCATGCTGGTCGATCCAAAAATCCTCTTCCTCGACGAGCCCTCCAGCTCCATGGACCTGGCGACCGAGCGGCAGCTCATCGGCGCGCTGAGCCGGACGCTGGCACCGGACCATACGGTGCTCATCGCGACGCACCGCTTCAGCCTGCTGCAACTGGTGACGCGGCTCATCGTGGTGGACAACGGCCGCATCGTCGCCGATGGCCCGCGTGATGCCGTGCTGGCGCAATTGCGCGCCCAGGGCAATCCGGGAGGGGAGGCATGAACAAGCCTGCCGGCTCCTTCGACACCCTGCTGCACAGCGTCCCGGAACAGGAGCCGCCGCCGCGCGGCTGGCTCTATGTCATCCTGCTGGTCTGCGCGTTCCTCGCCGCCGCGCTGCTCTGGGCTTCGCTGGCCGAGATCGACGAGATCAGCCGGGCCGAGGGACGCGTCATCCCGTCGAGCAAGATGCAGGTCATCCAGAGCGCCGAAGCGGGCGTGGTGACGGACATCCTGGTGCGCACCGGCGAGCAGGTCAAAAAGGGCCAGCAGCTCATTCGGCTGGACGACACCAATACGGCCTCCTCGGCCGGTGAAGTCGAGGCCAAGGTCAACGCATTGCAGGCGCAGGTGGCGCGGCTGCGGATCGAATACGAGGGCAAGGCCGCCGATGGCTATGTGTGTCCGCCCGAAGTGCTCTCGGAGGTGCCGGCGGTCTGCGACAACGAGGCCGACCTGCTCAAGGCCCGGCAGCAGACGCTCGATCAGGGCAAGCAGGTGCTGCTGCAGCGCGTCGAGCAGCGTCAGCGCGAACTGAGCGAGGCGCTGGCCAACCAGACGCGGCTGACCGAAGCCAACCGGCTGGCCTCCGAAAAGCTGGCGCTGATCGAGCCAATGGCCAAGAAAAACCTCGTTTCGCAGAACGATCTGCTGAGCGCCCAGCGCGACGTGACCGACACCAAGGGACAGCTCGATGCCGTGGTGGAATCGATCGCGCGCCTCAACGCGGCGGTTTCCGAAGCGCAGCTTCAGGTGCAGCAGGCCGACCTGCAATTCCGGCAGGATGCCCTGACCGATATGACGACGCGGCTGGCCGAACTGGCGAGCGCCCAGCAGGCGCTGCGCGGCGCCGCCGATCGCGTCAGCCGGACCGATATCCGCTCGCCCGTGGACGGCGTGGTCAACAACCTGGCGGTCAACACCATCGGCGCCTTCGTCTCGCCGGGCGAGCGCCTGGTCGACATCGTGCCGATCGAGGATACGCTGCTGGTCGAAGCCAAGCTCAAGCCTTCCGACGTCGCCTTCATCCTTCCGGGGCAGAAGGCGAACATCAAGATCACGGCCTATGACTTTTCGATCTTCGGTGGCTTGCAGGGCGAGGTGCAGAACGTATCGGCCGACAGCATCGTCGACCCGGATACGCGCGAAACCTACTATCTGGTATTAATCAAGACGGACCAGGCTGCACTCGAGTACCATGGCAAGAAATTGCCTATACTGCCGGGCATGGTAGCATCGGTCGAAATCCTGACGGGCAAGAAGACCATCCTTCAGTATCTGATGAAGCCGATCAACAAAGCGCGCGACGAGGCCCTCCGTGAGCGATAAGACCGCCGCAGAGCAGCGTTCCGAAGAGGAGGTTGTGCAGACGGCCGTCGAGGGCTCGCTGGACGACCTGCTGACGCCCGAGTTCCGCGTCATCAATACCGGCAACCGCCGGCGCGGCGTCCGGCTGGAACGGCTGTTCTGGCAGGTGCTGGCCGACATCGCCCAGGCGCGCGGCATCCGCCGCAGCCAGCTCGTCGGGCTGATTCTCGATGAGGCCGGCCCGGACGTCGACAATACGGCGAGCGCCCTGCGCGTCTATGCGACGCGCGAACTCGACGTGCAGCGGCGGGCGCTGGCGGCACGGGGCGAGCCGTCCTATGTGGTGAACCTGCTGCAGGCGGCGCCCGTGCCGGCCTTCGCCATCAACCGGCAGAAGCGGCTGCAACAGGTCAACCCGGAATTCGTGCACCTGCTGCGCGTCGTCTCCGGCAACATGTCCCAGAAGATCTCGGCCGACGTGGTCCACATGTCGCTCGAAGTGCCGCTCGAACAGATCTTCGTGCAGTTGAGCGATCCGGCAACGCCGACCCTGCAATGCGGCTACACGCTCACCATCGACCACAAGCAGCGCCGGGGCAGGGCGAAGGTGATCGCCGTGCCGCCCGCGCCCAGCCACGTGCTGGTGGGCTACATCATTTCCTGATCGATCACTCGCCCGGCAAGACGTCGCCGATATTGGCGGCAACGCCGGTGCGGCGGTCCTTGAAGCCGTGCAGGTAGTTCTTGCCGCCGACGAAGGACATCACCGGAACATAGCTGATGAAGGCCGTGTCGCTGGCGACGGCGTTGCTGAGATTGTCGAGGATATAGGCCTTGCCGTCCACATGCACCGCGAGCACGGCGTGATAGAGCTGGCGGCGCGTATCCTTGAGCACGACGAGCTGCAATTGCTCGTCGGTGAAGCCGGCGCTGCGCAGCAGCCAGAGCTTGGTCGTAGCGAAATCCTCGCAATCGCCTGCGCCGACGCGGATGATCTCCTCGGGAGACGCCCAGTAATCGTCGACGCCCCAGGCTTCCTTGTCGCTGCGATAGACAAGGTTGCGGTTAACGGCGCGATTGACCGTGTCGAGGGCTTCCAGAGCCGAGAGGCCGCGGGCTTCGCGCACGGCGCGCAGCAGCTTGCCGCGCAGGCCCGAGCCGCAATCGCTGCTGCAATCAAGGCCGAAGACATTGGCGACGTTGGGTCCGAGCGCATGGTTCCAGCCTTTGGCCGCCGGCAGCGCGCCGACCGGCACGACGACCGAGCCGAAGACGTTGTAATTGCGGATCGGGCCATTGCCGCGATTCCATCCGGGGAGAGTCGGGATGCCGGTGGAATCGAGCGCGGCGACTTCCACGGTGGAGTCGTCGAGGATATCGGTGCGCAAGTGTGCGAGCAGTAACAGATCAGCGGCAGGCGTGGTGTTTATGCTTGATGAGGCGTTAAGCGCCGCGTTAAAAGTTGAAGTAGAATATTGAAGCGCCTGAACCGGCGCTGAATACAGCGCTAAACCGAGTAACAATGCGCCGATTGCCACTCGCGCGATCTTGTTCTTGTTGAGCATTGAAGCTCTCCCTGTTGAGGGAGAAGCTACAATTCAACTGATAATGGCGCGCAAAGAGACGTGGTCTATTTACACTGACCACAATCGATAAAATTTGAAGGAAATTTCGACGTCTGTGCGACGGCTTGAATGCGAAGAAAACCGCCGTTGCATGGCAAACGCCGTGAAAGGAAAGTACCGCCCACGGCCAAGACGAGAAGCGCATCGCGCAAGCACGTCGACAATATGCAGCGATGCAGGGGAGCTGGGTACTTAGAAGAATGGCTCCGCGAGTAGGACTCGAACCTACGACCCAGCGGTTAACAGCCGCTTGCTCTACCAACTGAGCTATCGCGGAAGACATTCTTGTGTGCCCTCGTCGTCGAGAGCAGCGTCCGTGTACCGGGTTTGATTTGGTTTGCCAAGCCCGAAATTGCGATCCGTGTTTCTATTTTTGTGAATTGGCGGAAAATCGCAGTGGCGGGGCGGTTTTCGTTAGGCAGCGCAAGGAGTTGACCGCTTTGAGGGGGTCTGGCGGCCGGGCAGGGCGGCTGCCCGGCGCCTTTCAGCGGGCGGTGTCGCGCGGCTCGGTCAGCTTGAGCAGTAGCGCCAGGGCGAGGCCCGCGACAATGCCCCAGAAGGCGGCGCCGACGCCGAGAATGGTGACGCCGGAGGCCGTGGTGACAAAGGTGAGAATTGCCGGCACGCGCCCGTCCTCGCGCGCTACGGCGCCGGCCATGGCGGAGGCGAGGCTGGAGAGCAGCGCCAGCCCGGCGACGGCTTCGATGAGCAGTGGCGGGGCGGCCGCAATCAGGGTAGCGGCGACGCCCGAAAGGAGGCCCAGTGCCAGATAGCCGCCGCCGGCAGCGATGGGGGCGACCCAGCGGCGGGCCGGATCGGGATGGGCTTCGGGCCCAGCGCAGATGGCGGCCGTGATGGCGGCGAGATTGACCAGGTGCCCGCCGAAAAAGGCGATGACGCCGCTGGCGATGCCGGTGGCGACGAAAACCGGCGCAGGCTCGAAGGATTCGTAGCCATTGGCGCGCATGACCGCGATACCCGGCAGGTTCTGCGAGGCCATGGTGACGATGAAGAGCGGAACGGTGACGCGAATGAAGGCATCGAGCGAGAAGGTGGGCATGACCCATTCCAGCATCGGCGCGCCGCCGAGCGAAACACCCTCGGGCAGGTGCGTGGTGGCGCCGAGCACGACGAGGGCCACGAGAACGGCAATGGGCACCGCATAGCGGCGGGCGAAGGCGAGCCCGAGCGCCCAGGCGAGAATGATGGGCAGCGCCAGCAGCGGAAAAGCCTCAACGGCCTTGATTGGCGCGAGACAGAGCGTGAGCAGGATGCCCGCCAACATGCCGTTGGCGATGGGCGCCGGAATGGCCGAGACCAGCCGCGAGAATGGCTTCCATATGCCCGACAGGACAATGAGGGCGGACGCCATGAGGAAGCCACCGACCACGGCGGAAAATCCGCCATCGACTTGTCCGACGGTGGCGAGAAAGGCGACGCCCGGCGTCGACCAGGCGATCGAAACCGGCAACCGGGTGCGCCAGGCGATGGCGATGTTGAGGATGCCGAGCGCCAGGCAGAGGGCGAAGAGGCCGGAACCGGCCTGCGCCGGAGATGCGCCGACGGCGGCGAGGCCGGCGAGGACCAGGGCAAAGGTGCTCGAATAGCCGACCAGCGAGGCGAGGAGGCCGGCAATGATTGGTTGCACGGACCCGGCGCGGGAGGGTTCGGCCTCCGAAAGCTTCGATTCGACGGACATGATTTTCTCCAGACGCGCTTGTATGCGGCAATTTTCTGCTGCGTTGAAGCCTCGCTGAGGCAAACGGCCGCACACGCGGTCATTGAGTCCGGGAGAGCGCCCTGCGAAGGGCAGGCGTCCACAACTCGCGGAGCCTCTCATGAAACTCTACTACAAGCCCGGTGCATGCTCGCTGGCCGCCCATATCGTCGCCAACGAAGCCGGGTTGCCCGTCGCCTTCGAGCAGGTCGATCTCGCCAACAAGAAGACCGCCGATGGCGGCGACTATTTCGAGATCAGCCCCAACGGCTATGTGCCTGCGCTCGCCCTGGGCGGCGAGCAGGTGATCACCGAGGCCTCGGTGGTGGTGCAATACCTTGCCGACCAGAAGCCGGAAGCGGGGCTGATGCCCGCCGCCGGCAGCATGGCCCGCTACAAGGCCCAGCAATGGCTGGCTTTCATCTCGACCGAGCTGCACAAGAATTTCGGCATGTTCTTCCGCTCCGACAGCACGGACGCCCTCAAGGCCGCCAACCGCGCGCTGATCGAAAAGCGCCTCGCCTATGTCGACCGCCAGATCGGTGAGGGCACCTACCTGCTGGGCGACACTTTTACCGCCCCGGACGCCTATCTCTTCACGGTACTGCGCTGGGCAGGCTTTGCCGGCGTCAGCACCGAGGGCCTCTCCAACCTGGCCCGCTGGGTAGCCGCCGTTTCGGCGCGCCCGGCCGTGCAGAAGACCCTGGGCGAGGAAGGCATCGCCTGACGAAGTCATGGGGTGACCGGGCCCGCCACGCAACGGGAGCGCGCCGCCGCAACCGCTCCGACCGCAGCAAAGCGGCGGGCCCGATCAACCAAGGCTGCTAAACTGTCAACGCGACATCCGCCAACGCTCTTAACGCGTTGATGACAGTGATGTTTTTCACTGGTTAACGCGGTTTTGCCTGAAAGAATCGAATGCGAGCGAGTGCCAAGCGCCAAGGGCGGCGCTTGGCAGCGATATCGCGGAGCGCTATCGATATAGGCGACTACCCAGGAGCGCCCCATGAGCAACGTCGTCAAGCTTTCCGAACGCAAGAAAGCGCGCGAAGAGCAGGCCCGAAAGGCCGCTGCCGAACAGCGCGCGCGCCAGGCCGGCGCCGGCGCCAGCAACCGTGCGAAAATCCCGCTGCTGCTGGTTTCCGTAGCTATCGTCCTGCTCGGAATCTTCTGGGAGCCGGTCATGCATTTCCTCGTCAGCCTCTTCGGCCGCGGTTGACACGAAGGGGAACTCCCCATCGCTTCGCCTCGTTGTGTCGGCTCACAGCAAGGAGAAACATCATGGATTGGAACCGCGTCGAAGGAAGCTGGAAGCAGGTCAAGGGCCGCGTCAAGGAACAGTGGGGCAAGCTCACCGATGACGACCTGACCCAGATCGCCGGCAACCGCGAGCAGATGGAAGGCAAGATCCAGGAACGCTACGGCAAGGCCAAGGACGAAGTCCGCAAGGACATCGACGATTGGTACCGGCGCCAGACCTGGTAAGAAAACAAGCCCCGCTTCGGCGGGGCTTTCCATTTTCACCGCCCCGATTGTGATCGCCTCCGTGGAAACCAGAACGGGGGCGTTTCGTTGGCCTTTCAGTGCGACCACGGAAGGAACACCAGATGCATGCAAAGCAATTCGCGCTCCGAACCGGCATTGCCATGGGCCTGCTGCTGGCGGCGCCCATCGCGCGGGCCCAGGACAACGCCAACCCGCCCGCCGCCGGCGATGTCGTCGCGCCGGTGGAGGTGGATGAGACTTATGCGGGCGTGCTCGACGCCATCAAATCAGGCGCGGCCGCTGCCGATATATCCGGCAGTTCGGGCGCCGACGTCACCGTCATCCAGCTTTCGGCGCTGCAGGGCGACGCGGAGCACGATGGCGCCGAGGTCGATGCGGCTGTGGCCGACAATCAGGCCGCCGTCGGTGAGTTGCGAACCGCCATCACCGCCAATGCCGCGCTCGTCGCCAAGCTTCAGGAAGTGGGCGCCACGCCCGAAGAAGTGGTCGCTGTCGCCAAGGGCGATGACGGCACGCTGCGCGTCTATGTGGACGACCGCAAGAAATAAGTGCGGAGAGGAGGCGCGGCTGCGGCCGGGCCTTCTCGGACGCGCAACCAGAGCCTCGCCAAGGGCGTTCACCCTCAGTCAATTCATCGGTAATGGAGAGGACGATTGCGGATCAGATCGCTAGTCGTGGGCGCCATGCTTTGCACCCTGCCGCTCGGGGCCCTTGCCCAGGACGCCAGCCCTGAGGGCGTCTGGCGCGACGAATTCGGCACTATTTTCGACATTTCGCTCTGCGGCAGCGGGACGGATCTCTGCGCCATTCTCGTCGACGTGCAGGGCAAGTCGCGCACGGAGCAGAATCTCGCCTATGTCAACCAGCAGGTGCTGCAGGCCGAACAGACAGCCGAGCACGAATGGAAGGGCAGCGTCATCTACAACGGCAGCGAAGCGGGCGCGACCGTCAGCCAGAACAGCCCGGATTCCCTCAGCATCACCGGCTGCCGCGTGATCCTGTGCCAGACGCTGGTTTTCAACCGGATGTAGGGACGAAAAGTCGCAAAGCTCCAAACTCGGGCTTGCCTAAGCGAATGGCGTCACTTAGAAACCGGCGCGTGAGGCCACGTGGCGGAGTGGTGACGCAGCGGATTGCAAATCCGTGTACCCCGGTTCAATTCCGGGCGTGGCCTCCATGATCCCTCCTTGCAGATCTCGCTACTTGTCCGCCGCGCATGCTGCGACGATGTCAACGTGCTTCAAGTTCCTTGAACGGAGGTCTGCGCATGCAGCGGAAGTATTCAGCCCGATAACGGGACGAACATTTACCGCCGATAGGGCAGCCTCTCCCGACACACGGCCAACGTCGTGATGAAACAGGCAGGAATCGATCTCAAGTTTTGAGTGCGGGCCTGCCGCTTCTCATCCGAGCGTGATCCTGAACCGTGCCTTGAAATCGCCCTCCCACCACATGGGAAAATTGGTGCCCCATTTGTTGTTGTGGAGATTGAAGCGGATACCCTCATCGAAGGCGGGTGGATGCTTGTCGAAGGGCATGAAGGGCTTGCCGGCGGGCGCGACGAGGGGGGTATCGAGCGGCGTTACGGTGATGTTGCCAGCGCGGGCGCAGAAGATCGCCTGGAGCTGCCCGCCGCCATAGGCGGCAACACGGCCGGCGGGCTGCCAAAGCCCGGTTTTCTCGAACAACCAGTCTTCTTCGCCCTGTGGGGTGAAGTGGAGGAAGCCGGCTTCCGGCATGCGATTGGCCGGTTTGTCGCGCAGAATCACGGCAATTTCGATGCTGCGACCATCAAGCGCGGTGGCGACGATCTCGACCCGCGCCGGGGCACCGAGAGATTCGTGGGCCGTCGCCGGCAATTGCATCTGCCAGCCGGTGGCGGAGGTGCCGGCGAGGAACGGTTCCCAGACGGCGGAGCGTGCCGTGGTTGCGGCGGCGAGGCCCGGCTTGTCGTGGTCGAGGATCGCCCATTCGGCGCGATGGGTGAGGTAGGTATCCATGTGGCGCGCCACGTCGGCGGAATCGTAGCTTTCGTGGCGATAGCCCAGCAGCGAGCCATTGCGGCCGGCGAGGCGGATACCAGAGGGAGTGGTGAGAGCTGCGATATCGCCGGAAGGGGTGATTTCGATGCGCCAATTGCCGATGGCCAGCGAGGCTTCCGCGGCGGAGGGTTCGACTGCGGCCGGCACCTCGAGTTCTGCGAGCGCAGCTTCGGCGCGGGCGCGGTCGGGTTGGTCGAGGTGATCGACGGAGCGGTCGAGATAGGCGCGCTGTTCGACCCAGGAGGCTTCGGTGTAGGCGAAGCGGTAGTCGGTCTTGCGGGCGGCTTCGAAGGCCAGGCGGTCCCAGGCCTTGTCGTCGCGCAGGTAGCTCTTGATATCGACGCCGCAGGTATGTTCGGCGACCATGGCGAGTTCGCGCCCGAAGGCGAGGCGCGATGGCGTCAGGCCTTCGGATTCGAAAGCATCATAGGTGCGCTGGAGGGCGCGGTAGCGGGCGGATTTGATGGGGTCGCTGGCGCTGCCATGAATCCAGCTATCGCCCAGTTCGATGTCGAGCACGGGGAATTCGGCGCGGCGATCCCAGAGGAGGGCGGCATAGGCGTCGAGGGTCGAAGCGCGGAGCGTTGCGCCGGGATTGTGGGCCGCGATCTCGCGCAGGCCTTCGCTGGTCTGCGGCACGCTTTGCGGACCGATATTGTCGCTGGTATGGGCGAAACTCAGGCCCTCGGTGAACCCTTGTGGGAAATGCGTGGCGCCGTAGGACTTCTGGTACATGACCACGATTTCCTCGCCGGACGGCGCGCGCCAGCGGAAGACATCGGGCACGTCGGGCGGCGGGGAGGCGGTGTTGACGCCCAGATGCAGGAAGCGGATGCCCGCCTGCGCCATGAGCGGCACGATGCCGAGCGTATGGCCGGGAACGTCGGTCATCTTGGCGGCGATGGTCTGGCGACCGAAACGCTTGTCCAGTTCGGCGGCATAGGAGAGGCCGGCGCGGAAAAGGGCCGGGGACATCAACTCGCTATGGGTGGTGTAGGGCAGGGCGTGCCAGGTGATGAGGCCGCGCTCGATGGCCTGTTCGAGCCGCGCGATTTCGGCGGGGCTGCGGGAATTGAGGTGATCCCAGATCAGCCAGGCGCCCGTGGTCCAGATGAAGCGCGGCTCGTCGGGATTTTCGCGGAAGAAGTGCTCGCCCGTATCGATCGCCTGGGGGATGAAGCGCTCGTGATACTGGCGGCGGACTTTTTCGGCGTGGTCGGTGAAACCGATATCGAGATGGGTCTTGAAGACGACGTGGATGACCGGCGCGGCCATGAGGATACGCTTTCGCTAAAGGGCTAGCCGACCGTGCCGCGCACGACGAGCTTGGTGCGGATGGTCTCGGACAGAGCCGGGGCATCCGGGTTCTTGAGGCGGCGCAGGATCAGACGGACGAGGGCGCGGACGCGCTCGTCCAGATCGATGCGCACGGTGGTGAGGTCGTAGCTTTTCCAGTGGCTCTGCGCGATGTCGTCGAAGCCGACGACCTTGACGTCCTGCGGAACCTTGAGGCCGAGCTCGTGGCGCAACGCGTCGAGGACGCCGAAGGCGCCGACGTCGTTGGCCGCGAAGATGGCATCGGCGCCGTCTCCGACCCGGAAGAGATCGATAGTGGCGCGGTAGGCAGTGTCATAGGTGAAATCGCCCGGCACGATGAGCGGCTCGCCCAGGCCGCGCGCGGCCATGACCTGGCGCAGCACATATTCGCGCTCGAGGCTGGCGGAGGCATGGGGGTCGCCGGCGAGATAGGCGAAGCGGCGGGCACCGAAGCCCTGCATGAGGGCAATGGCCTGGTCGATGCCGTCGCGCTGGATGACGTCGAGGCGATCGAAGCGCGGACCGGGAGCAATGGGCTCGATGGTCTCCTCGTGCGGATAGCTCACATAGATCGGCACGGCGCGATCGAGGATCTGGCCGAGGATTTCGGGGCCGACATTTTCGGTGAAGGCGATGACCGAATCCGGATTGTAGCCCTTCATGTAGGTGAGGAGCTGGCTATCCATCGAGCGATCGGTGCGCGTCTTGAAGAGCAGGGTGGCAAAGCCTTCTGCCTGGAGCGCCGTGGTGAGGGCGTCGATCTCCTGGCTTTCCCAGGGCGAGCAGACATCGGGCACGATGACGCCGACGAGATGGGAGCGGCGGGTGACCAGGGAGCGCGCCGCTACGTCGGGCGTATAATTGAGCTCCTGGGCGACCTTCAAAATCCTGTCGCGCTTTTCGGGTTTGATCGAGGCATGCGGGTTGAAGGCGCGGGAGACGGCCACGCGCGACACCTCGGCAACACGGGCGACATCGTCGGCCGTTGCCCGGTTCCTCGCTCTGCTGGTCGCCTCGCTCACGCCAAAACCTGCCTCGATAATGAAAGCGCTTACAATCTGTTTTGGCGTTTCGCCCGAGTTCAGTCAAGCTGGGGCGTGCCGAAGGTCCCGGATTTTGCGCGTTATGGCAGCAAGGCTGCCCTGTCATTGCAAATTCATTAAGGACCCGATTGACGCAAAGTGAAAACGTGTTCAATCTGACGCTCGTGAACTGCGGTACTACCCAGCGCACTGAAATCGACTGCCGGCCAAGTCCGGACCATCGAATGGGAGGAAACTTCGATGAGCAATCGTCTGCGTTCGTATTTTATCGGCCTTGCTGCGGCGACCGCTCTGGTCACGCCCGCCCTGGCCGTTGACCTGACCATTACCTGCCGCTGCGTGGAAGGCGGCGTGAACAGCGAAACCGCCGCGTGGATCAAGCAGGACGTGATCCCCGGCTTTGCCGAAAAGGCCAAGGCCGAAGGCAAGGACATCAACGTCGCCCTCAAGGAATTCGGCGGGCAGGACGAGCAGCTGACCCAGCAGCTCGCGCTCGACTTCTCGACCGGCGCCGGCGCCGACATTTCCGGCTTCGATGGCTTCCTGATCCCGAGCTTCGTGGAAGGCAATCTCCTGAAGCCGCTCGAGGACCTCGGCGGCGACGCCGTCAAGAACTGGGAAGGCTGGAACCACATCGCCCAGGGCTCGCGCGACCTGATGAGCTACAAGGGCAAGGATTACGGCCTGGCTCTCGGCACGGACGTGCGCGCCATCTTCACCCGCAAGGACCTGCTGCAGGCCGCCGGCATCGACCCCGCGACGTTCCAGCCCAAGTCCTGGGCCGAACTGCTCGACGCGGCCCGCGCCCTCAAGAAGGCAAACCCCGACAGCTTCCCGCTCCAGCTCAATGCGGGCGTGAACATGGGCGAAGCCACGACCATGCAGGGCTATTGGATGGCTCTGCTCGGCACGGGCGAGGCGGTGACCGATGCCGATGGCAAGTACATCGTTTCGAGCCCCGGCATCCTCGACACGCTCAAGCTCTACAAGACCATCTATGTGGACGAACAGCTCGGCGACCAGCGCGCCCAGCTTCTCGCCGATGGCCGCAATCGCAGCTTCACCAATTTCCGCGACGGCAAGACCATGATGCTGGTCGAAGGCGACTGGTTCTACAACTCGGTGATGGCGCCGGGCGCCGAATTCGCCGTGGACGACCGCGACGCCAAGGTCGGTTGGGCCTCCATGCCGGCAGAAGAGCCGGGCAAGGGCCTGCGCGGACAGGATTTCGTGACGGTTTCGGGCGGCACGGGCTTCGTGATCAACCCGAACACGGCTCATCCGGCGGAAGCCTGGGAATTGCTGGCCTATATGAACAGCGCCGACCAGCTCAACAAGTTCCAGGTCCTGCGTGAAGCCCGCCGCATCCGCGACGACGTGCCGACGCCGAACAACGTTTACCTGCAGAAGACGCAGGAAAGCCTGCTGCCGCTGACCACCGCGCGTCCGAACGATCCGAACTACAACAAGGTTTCCGCTGAAATCCAGCGCATGACCGAGAGCGTGGTTTCGGGCGAACTGTCGCCGGAAGACGCCATGGCCCAGTACAAGGCCGCCGTCATCGGCATCGTGGGCGAAGCCAACACGGTTTCCAAGTAAGTCGGGTTCCTCCCCGGGGGAAGGCTGTTGCAGCCTTCCCCTCATCCGGCGCTTCGCGCCACCTTCGCCCAAGGGGCGAAGGTGTCCGAGGCCGTTGCGCGGACTACGCCCCTAAGAGTTCTCGCCTTATAGGGCTGGGCGGTGAGGGGACGGTTGTCACGGGGCCGAATATTGGGCGATCAATGAAGAAATTCTCGCTGTTATCCACCCGGGCGGGTGCGCTGTTCCTGACGCCGGCGGCGATCCTGGTGGCGCTGTTCGTCATCTTCCCGTTCTTCTGGGTGATCTTCGTTTCCTTCACCAACCGCACGCTGCTCGGGCGTACGGCGGTGAACCCGGATTTCGTGGGCTTTGCCAATTACCTGACGCTATTCAACCCGGAGACGTTCTTCACGCGCGGGCAGTTCGGCTTCTCGCTGATCCTGACCACGCAGTTCGTGATCCTTTCGGCCCTGGTCGGGCAGGCGCTGCTCGGGCTGCTGCTGGCCTGGCTGATGCAGGCGGTGCCCAAGCCGCTCAAGGCTTTTACGGAAACCTTCGTCATCGCGGCCTGGATCCTGCCCGAAGTGGTGATCGGCTTCGCCTGGTTCGCCTTCCTCGACTACGACAACGGCACGCTCAACGGCATGCTGCGCTCGGTGGGATTGCCCGGTGCCGACCTGCTGCTCCAGCAGCCGTTCTGGGTGATCGTGTTCTTCAACACCTGGCGCGGCGCGGCCTTCTCGATGATGCTGTTCAACTCTGCCTTCCAGTCGATCCCGCCCAGCTATTTCCAGGCGGCCGACGTGGCCGGCGCGACGTCGTTCCAGAAATTCCGCGATATCGCGCTGCCGCTCATCCGCGGGCATGTGGTGACGGACCTGATCCTCATCACCATGTGGACGTTCAACGTCTTCACGCCCTTCATCCTCACCCATGGCGGGCCGTCCTACCGGACGGAGCTGCTCTCCATCTACACATACCGCATCGCCTTCAAGGACTTCGAGTTCGGCAAGGGCGCGGCGGTGGGCGTCATCATCATGCTGATCAACCTCGCCTTCGCGCTCGTCTACCTGCGCATCGCGCGCGGCCGCAAGAAGGAGGAGGCCGAGTCATGAGTGCCGGACAATTCTTTTCGCGGCTGGGCTATTCGATCCTCTCGTGCCTTATCGGCGTGATCTTCGCGCTGCCGCTCATCTGGTTCATCTTCGCCCCGTTCAACGCGCGGGCGGAACTAGGGCTGGCCATTCCCAACCCCTTCACGCTCCAGAATTTTTCGACTGTGTTCGAGAACACCTTTGCGGTGCGCGCGCTGCTCAACAGCCTGATCCAGGCGCTGGGCGGGGTGGTGCTGGTGGGGTTCGCGGCGACGCTCGCCGCCTACGCGTTGTCTCGCTCATCGGTCCCCGGTAAGGGCGCGGTGACCTACATATTGCTGCTGTTCTCGTCCGTGGTGTCGGGTTCGGCCGCCATGGTGCCGATTTTCCTCATCATTTCGGCGATGGGGCTGATCGATAGCCATATCGCGGTGATCCTGGTTTTCGGCGGCGGGCTGCTGCCGACGGCGATGTTCATCCTGCGCGATTTCATCGACGGCATTCCGCGTACTTATGAGGAAAGCGCGATGGTGGCGGGGGCTTCCCCGGTCCAGGCCTTCTTCGACGTGGCGCTGCCGGTGATCCGGCCGGGCATCGTGGTCGTGGTGGTGTGGGCGTTCGTCAACATCTGGGGGAGCTTTCTCATCCCCTTCATCCTCCTGCGCAGTGACAGCGTCATGCCGGCATCGGTGGCGATCTATTCCTTCTATTCGGAGGCGGGCACGCCGATCGTCACGTTGCTGGCGGCCTATTCGCTCATCTACTCGCTCCCCGTTATCGTCCTTTACCTGTTCGTGAGCTGGAAATTCGGTTTCCGGTTCTTCGGCGGCATCAAAGCGTAAGTCTCATGGCCTCAGTAGAATTCCAGAAAGTCACCAAGAGTTTTGGCAGCTTCCATGCCGTGCAGGGCGTGGACCTCCAGATCGGGGACGGCGAGTTCGTGTGCCTTCTCGGGCCCTCCGGCTGCGGCAAGACCACGAGCCTGCGCATGATCGCCGGGCTGGAAACGCCGACCTCGGGCAAGATCCTGATCGGGGGCGACGACGTCACCAACCTGCATCCGAAGGACCGGCAGATCTCGATGGTCTTCCAGGATTATGCGCTCTACCCGCACATGAACCTGGCCGACAACATCGCCTATCCGCTGAAAGTGCGCGGCGAGCCGGTGGACAAGCGCCATGCGCGCGCCAAGGAAGTGGCCGACGTGCTCAAGATCGGCGACCTGATGAATCGCCTGCCGGCGCAGATTTCGGGCGGGCAGCAGCAGCGTACGTCGCTGGCGCGCGCGCTGGTCTATCCGAGCCGCGTCTATCTCTTCGACGAGCCGCTTTCCAACCTCGACGCCAAGCTGCGCCTCGAAGCCCGTGGGTTCCTCAATCACCTCCAGCGCGACATGGGCATGACGGCGGTTTACGTGACGCACGACCAGGCCGAGGCCATGGCGCTCGCCACGCGCATTGCGGTGATGGACAAGGGCCATATCGTGCAATACGCCCCGCCCATCGAAATCTACCGCCGCCCGGCAACGACGTTCGTGGCCAATTTCGTCGGTAACCCGCCGATGAACCTGGTGCCGGCCGAAGGCATGATCGAGAACGGGGCGCTGCAATTGCGGGCGCATGGGCTGAGTGCGCGCGAGCTGCCGATGTCCAGGGGCATCGCCAAGGCGCTCGAGCGCGGCAAAACGCTGACGCTGGGCGTTCGGCCCGAGCATCTCAAGATCGGCACCATCACCGACGCCAACACCATTTCTGGCAAGCTTTTCGCCAACGAGAATATGGGGCCGGAAAAGCTCGTGACCTTCGAGCGGATTGATGGCGGCCGGGTGACGGCCCGTATCTTCACCGACGACCTTGTAGATGTCGGCGACACGGTGACTTTCGCCTTCGAGGCGCGGCATGCGCATGTCTTCGATGGCGATGGCCTCCGTATTCCGATGGACGACGAGCAGCCGTTGACGCCGTAAGCGCCGCAATCCCCATCCGGCCCTCCTCGCGAGGAGGAGGGCGGTTACCCGGTTCGAGCCAGAGCAGATGTCTCACACGCGCAATATCCAGATCACGCCGGCCGACCAGGCGGCCAATCCCTATTTTTATGTGCCGTTCGATGTGCCCGAGGGCACGACGCGCATCGATGTGACGATGAGCTATCCCAAGGCCGACAATTGCGTGATCGACCTGGGCGTGCTCGACCCACGGATTACCGATTATCCGTCGCGCGAAGGTTTCCGCGGCTGGTCGGGCGGGGCGCGGGACAGTTTCTTCGTGGCGCGGGACGACGCGACGCCCGGTTACATCCACGGCGAAATCCAGCCGGGACGCTGGCAGGTGATCCTTGGCCTCTACAAGGTGCCGCCGGAAGGCGCCGAGGTGACGCTGACTTATGCGCTCGACGACGCGCCGCGCCAGTTGACCGGGCAGCCGGAGCGCACCTTTCCGGTAAGGCCGGGCGCGGGCTGGTATCGGGGCGACCTCCATACGCATACGTTCCATTCCGATGCGCGCGGCGCGCCGGAATTGCTGCATGCGGCGGCCAGGCAGGCCGGGCTCGATTTTCTGGCGGTGGCCGACCACAACACGCTCACGCAGCGGCGCTATTTCCATCCGCAATCCTCGCCCGACCTGGTTTTCGTGCGCGGCATGGAAGTGACCACCGCGACCGGGCACGCCAATGTCTTCGGCGTCGACGCCTGGATCGATTTCCGCATGACCAGACCCGAGCATGCCCATGTGCTGGCCGATATGGTCCACGAGCATGGCGGTTTGCTCTCGATCAACCACGACAAGCCGACCATCCCCTGGGATTACGAGCTGCCCGATGCCGACCTGCAGGAGGTCTGGCAGACGGCGTGGCTGGCCTATAACTGGATCGCGCTGGCGCGCTATCAGGAGCGGCTGGCGCGGGGCCTGCGCATCTCGGCCATCGGCGGCAGCGACTTCCACCAGCCGGACCGGCTGCTGCCGGAGGGGCCGTTCGTGGTCGGACGGCCGACGACGGTGCTTTATCTCCCCGAGCTTTCCGAGGACGAAATCCTCAAGGCGATGAAGGCGGGCAGGGGCTATGTCACCGAAAGCCCGACCGGGCCGCATCTGGCGATATTCATCGGCGAGGTGCCCATGGGCGGGGAGGTGCCGGCCGGCGAGATCGAAGCGCGAGCTGAAGTGCGCGGCGCTACTGGCGACAGGCTGGCCTGGATCGACGCGACGGGCGTGGTCGGGGAGACCATGATCGATGGCGACGACGCCATGCTGACGTGGAAGGGGGCGCCAAAACTTTTCCTGCGTGCCGAAATCATTGCCGTTGCCAGCCACGACCGCATTTTCGCCGAGACGGAAGGCGCGAAAGTGCATATCTCGGATGCCGACCTCATCGACTTCGAGGGCCAGCCGATCCGGCGCGCGCTCTCCAATCCCATCTACATCAATAGCTGACGCTTTTCAGGACTTTTGGACATGTCGCTCAATACCGCCCAGCGCCTCGACAGGTTGAAGACGCGCCTCGCCGAACTGCCGATGTGGCGCGAAAGGGCGGCCGTGCCGATTACCGACTGGCGCTTCGAAGACCAGCCGATCGCGCTGGGCGACGGCTGGCCGCACCGCAACGCGCCGGTCAAGTTCACGGCCTCGGCGCAAGTGCCGGCCGATTGGCCGCTCGAAGAGACGATCCTGCGCATGGATGTGGGCGGGGAAAGCCTGCTTTCGCTCAACTATGCCGATGGCAGCGTCAAGCGTTTCGGGCTCGATCCCTATCACCGCGAATTCCCGGTGACGGGCTGCGCCTTCGCCATCGAAACCCAGAGCGTGCCGCGCCTGCCGTTCGGCGAGCCGGTGCGCAAGCCCGTGCTGACCGAAGGCCGGCTGATCCGTCTCGAAACCGAACTTGAGGACCTCCACCTGCTTCTTACGCAAGTGGCGGAAACCGCTGAGGTGCTTGGTGAACATGAGGTCGTGCCGCATCTGCTGACAGCGGCGGAAGCGACCTTGCGCAGCCTTGTCTGGCCGTCGGCTACCGCCGACTATGTGGCGCGCACAGCGCCGCTGGAACAGCAGCAGAGGATCTGGGAGCTGCCCGAGCTCAAGGCCGATCCGGCCGGGCTCGATGAGGAGCATCGTGTTTCGATCCGGGCGGCCCATGCGGCGTTGACTGAGGCACTGCGTGAGTTGCAGAAGCGCTATCCGCCGCAGGGCGATATCGTGATGACGGGGCATGCCCATATCGACCTGGCCTGGCTCTGGCCCTATGGCGAGACGCGGCGAAAGGTGCGCCGCACGTTCCATACGGCCCTGGGCCTGATGGAGCGGAGCGACGATTTCCGTTTCAACCAGTCGACGGCGGCCTATTACGACCAGCTCGAACGCGACGATCCGGCGGCGCTCGAAGCCATCAAGGCGCGAGTGAAGGCGGGGACCTGGGAAACCATCGGCGGCATGTGGGTCGAGCCCGACACCAACATGCCGACCGGCGAGAGTCTGTCGCGCCAGATTCTCTACGGGCAGCGTTATTTCGAGCGCACTTTCGGCGTGCGCCATACGGTCTGCTGGCTGCCCGACTGCTTCGGCTTCTCGGGGGCGCTGCCGCAATTGTTGCGGCAGGGCGGCATCGAAAACTTCTTCACCATCAAGGTGAACTGGAACGAGACCGACCGCTTCCCTTATGACCTTTTCTGGTGGGAAGGGCTCGATGGCAGCCGGGTGCTGGCCCATACGTTCGACAACCCGATCGAAGGCTATAACGGCATCGTACGGCCCTCGACCTATCTCCACACCTGGCAGAACTTCCGCGGCAAGACGCGCCACGACACGACGCTGCTGGCCGTCGGCTATGGCGACGGCGGCGGTGGCGTGAACCCCGAAATGGTGCGCCGTGCCGAACAACTGCGCGATTTTCCGGCGTTGCCGCAGGCGCGTTGGGGCAAGGTGGCGGACTTCTTTGCCGCTGCCCATGCCAGCGCGGAAAAGGTCGGGCTGCCGACCTGGAGCGGGGAAATCTACCTCGAACTGCACCGCGCGACGCTCACCACGCAAAGCCATGTGAAGCGGTCGCATCGCCATGCGGAGCGCGCGCTCATCACGGCCGAAACACTGGGTTCGCTGGCCGCGCTGCTGGGCGGCGCGCAGCCGCAGAGCCTCGAAAAGCTCTGGCATCCGGTGCTCAAGAACGAGTTCCACGACATCCTGCCGGGCTCGGGTATTCGCGAGATCAACGCCGAGGCCAAGGCGGAGCTGGAAGAGGTGATCGAGGCCGCCGGCGCCGAGCAGGCAGCGGCGCTCGACCGGATCGCGGGGCAATTGCCGAAGGGCGATGTGCGCGACGCCATCGTGGTGGTAAACCCGTCGCTCTCCGAGCGGCCGATGCGGTTCACGCTGGAAGATGGCTCGCAGATCGCCAGCGATGGCGTCGTGCCGCCGCTGGGTGTGGCGGTGCTCGATCATGCGAAGATCGCGCCGATGGCGGGCCTCGTGGTCGCGACCGACCGATTGGAGAATGCGCATATCCGGGCCGAGATCGGCGCGGATGGCACGATCACCAGCCTCATTCACAAGGACAGCGGGCGCGAGGCCCTCAGCGATCGCGGCAACCAGCTCTGGGTCTACACCCACGACAAGCCGCGCAACTGGGACGCCTGGGACATGGACGAGGACTATGCCGAAGTCGGCGTGGAACTCACCGAGGTCGAGAGTGTCGACGTGGTGGAGGCGGGGCCGCATCGGGGCGCCATCCGCATCGTCAAGCGCTTCCGGGATTCGCGCGTGGTGCAGACCTATGCGCTCACGGCCAATGGCCGCCGGCTCGATATCGAGACCGAAATCGACTGGCACGACCGGCGCACGTTCCTGCGGGCACTGACGCCGGTGGCCGTACGCTCGGATTTCGCGACCTTCGAATGCGCCTATGGCGTGGTGCGGCGCTCGACGCACACCAATACCTCCTGGGACCAGGCGCGCTACGAAGTGCCGGCGCATCGCTTCGCCGACCTCAGCGAGCCCGATTTCGGTCTGGCCGTGCTCAATAACGCCAAGTATGGGCATTCGGCGCGCGGCAACGTGCTGGGCCTGAGCCTGATGCGCTCGCCGATCTATCCCGATCCGCTGGCCGATGAAGGCGAGCAGCGCTTCACCTATGCCCTGATGCCGCATGCCGGCGACTGGGCTGCCGGTGGCGTACGCGAGGAAGCCGAAGACCTCAACCAACCGCTGCTGGCGGCGAGGGCATCCGGCCTTGCGGCGGGCGTGGTGACGCCGGTTGGCGTGACCGGCGTGACTGCGGCGCTTTCGGGCCTCAAGCCGTCCGAAGACGGCAAGGGGCTGGTGCTGCGCGTTTACGAACCGCGCGGTGCGCGTGGCGAGTTCGGGTTCTCGCTGCCGGATGGCTGGGCGAACCAGGGCGCGGTGACGCTGCTGGAAGAGCCGCAGGACCGGAATGCGCCGGTCGACCTGATGCCGTTCGAGGTACGCAGCTGGCGGCTAGGGAAGGCGTAGGGCTGATGTGAGTTAGCGACGGGGGATATACGGCTTTGGGTGCCCCCGTCTCACCTGCAAAACAAAAGGCGCAGCGCGCGGGTTTCGCGGCTGCGCCTTTTGCTTTGAGCTTGAGGCCCTGGATTACTCGCGGTCGATCAGCGGTTCGTAGTCGCGGGTGACAGCCCCATCATAGAGCTGGCGCGGACGGCCGATCTTCTTCTGCGGGTCGGCGATCATTTCCTTCCACTGGGCGATCCAACCCACCGTGCGGCTCAGCGCGAAGATGGCGGTGAACATCGAGGTGGGGAAGCCGATGGCGTCGAGGATGATGCCCGAATAGAAATCGACGTTCGGGTAAAGCTTGCGCTCGATGAAGTAAGGATCGGAAAGCGCGATCTTTTCCAGCTCCTGGGCGACCTGCAGGGTCGGGTTGTTCTCGACGCCCATGAGCGCCAGAACTTCCTTGGCCGTTTCCTGCATGACCTTGGCGCGCGGATCGTAGTTCTTGTAAACGCGATGGCCAAAGCCCATCAGGCGCACGCCGCTGTTCTTGTCCTTCGCCTTGGCGATGAACTCAGGAATACGGTCGACGGTGCCGATTTCGCGCAGCATGTTGAGGGCGGCTTCGTTGGCGCCGCCATGGGCAGGGCCCCAGAGGCAGGCAACACCGGCGGCGATGCAGGCAAAGGGGTTGGCGTCGGACGAGCCGGCCAGGCGAACAGTCGAAGTCGAGGCGTTCTGCTCGTGATCGGCATGGAGCGTGAAGATGAGGTCCATGGCCCGGGCGATGACCGGGTTGACCACATATTCCTCGGCGGGAACCGAGAAGCACATGCGCAGGAAGTTCGAGGAATAGTCGAGATCGTTGCGCGGATAGACGAACGGCTGGCCAACCGAATACTTGTAGGCCATGGCCACGATCGTCGGGATCTTGGCGATCATGCGGATCGAGGCGATCTCGCGCTGCTCGGCATCCGAGATGTCGATGGAGTCGTGGTAGAAGGCGGCCATGGCGCCGACCACGCCGCAGACGATGGCCATCGGGTGCGCGTCGCGGCGGAAGCCGCGGTAGAAATAGTGGAGCTGCTCGTGCACCATCGTGTGACGGGTGACGCGATCCTTGAAATCATTGAGCTGCCAGGCATTGGGAAGCTCGCCGTAGAGCAGCAGGTAGCAGACTTCGAGATAGTTGCTCTTGTCCGCAAGCTGCTCGATCGGGTAGCCGCGATACATCAGCTCGCCCTTGTCGCCATCGATATAGGTGATGGAAGAATCGCAGGCGGCCGTCGAAGTGAAGCCCGGGTCGTAAGTGAACATGCCGGTCTTGGCATAGAGCGACCGAATATCGATCACATCCGGCCCGACGGTGCCGTGCAGCACCGGAAACTCGTAGGTTTTGTCACCCACAACGAGTTTTGCGACTTCCTCAGCCATATTGCTCTCCTTGGCGGTCCCGTCCGGCCGAGGGGTGGCCGGAAGGGGCAGGCATGCTGACACTTTCAGCGGGGTTGGGAGTATCCGATTTACCCCACGCATGCAACAAAACGTCGCGGCCGGAGCCTATGGACTTTCAGGCTAGGGCCACCTGATCGGCGAGGCGCGCAAGCGTTTCCTCCTTGCCGATCAACACCATGACTTCAAAGATTCCCGGCGACACCGTGCGGCCCGTCAAAGCGGCGCGCAGCGGCTGGGCTACCTTGCCCAGCTTGAGGCCGCGTTCCTCGGCGAAGACGCGGGCAGCGCCGTCGATGGCCGGAACCGACCAGTCGTTGAGACCACGCAGCACTTCGGCGAAGGCGCCGATCATGCCGCGCGAATCCAGCGTGAGCTGCGCGGTCGCGGAGGCATCGATGGGCAGCGGGCGCTGTGCATAGATGAACTGGGCAAGGTCGATCAGCTCCAGGACGGTTTTGGCGCGCGGCTGCAATTCGGGCAGGGCGGCGAGCACCGTATCCCGGTTCTGCGACAGGCCGACGAAATCGGCGTTGCGCGCAACTTCCTCGGCGGTGGCGAGCATGACGGCGTAAAGGCGGGCCGGATCGGCTTCGCGGATGTAATGGCCGTTGATGTTCTCGAGCTTGACGAAATCGAAGCGCGCCGCGCCCTTGTTGAGGGCGTCAAGCGAGAACCACTCGACCATCTGTTGGGTGGAGAAGATCTCGTCATCGCCATGCGACCAGCCGAGCCGCGCGAGGTAATTGCGCATGGCCTCGGGCAGGTAACCCATCTGGCGATAGGCCTCGACGCCGAGCGCGCCGTGGCGCTTGGAGAGCTTGGCGCCGTCCGGTCCGTGGATGAGCGGGATATGGGCCATTTCCGGCACTTCCCAGCCCATACCGTTATAAATCACGATCTGGCGGGCCGCGTTGGTGAGATGGTCATCGCCGCGAATGATGTGGGTCACGCCCATGTCATGGTCGTCCACGACCACGGCGAGCATGTAGGTCGGCGTGCCGTCCGAGCGCAGGATAATGAAGTCATCCAGGTTCTCGGCCTTGAACACGACCTTGCCCTGCACATGGTCCTGCACGACGATTTCGCCCGATTGCGGGGCCTTGATGCGGATGACCGGCGCTACACCCGGAGGGGCTTCCGACGGGTCGCGGTCGCGCCAATAACCGTTATAGCGCGGGGGCTTACCGGCAGCGCGGGCCTCTTCGCGCATCTGGTTCAGCTCTTCGGGCGAGCAATAGCACTTGTAGGCCATGCCGCGGTCGAGCAGCTCCTGGGCGACCTCGGCGTGACGCGAGGCGCGGCCGAACTGCAGGATGGGTTCGCCGTCCCAATCGAGCCCCAGCCAGCGCAGGCCGTCATAGATGGCTTCGATTGCCGCTTCGGTCGAACGCTCCCGGTCGGTGTCCTCGATGCGCAAAAGCATCTTGCCGCCCGTATGTCGTGAAAAAGCCCAATTGAACAAAGCCGTGCGCGCACCACCAATATGCAGGTAGCCGGTGGGAGAGGGGGCGAATCGAGTGACAACGGGCTTGGACATGGCTCGGGAACGGCAAGGGAAAAGGATTGGCCCCGTGTGTATCACAGGGCCGGCCCAGCGCAAGGGCGGCCACGCGCCATGAGCCAAAGCGCCGAGCTTTTGGCGCCCCTCGCGCCGACGCCACCAAAGGAGCGCAGCGACACCGCGCGACCGCCCGCCATGACGCGGCGATCGGCGGCGAGGCCGGGGCTGGCGGCGTCATGGAGGCAGGCGCTCGAAGAGCGGCGGCTGTTCGTGCTGACGCCGTTCCTGGTGATCGCCGGCCTTATCGCCTCGCTCCTGCCCGTAGAGCCGCCCGATCCGAAAGTGCTGGTGGCGGGAGGCGCTGCGCTGGCAATCGCCGCGGTGCTCGGGCGGCATTCGCTGCGAGCCGGGCGGATTATCCTGTGCCTGGCCTCCTTCTGGTTGGGCTTTTCGCTCTTTGCCATCCATGGACAGGTCTTCGGCACGGCCATGCTGGCGCGTCCGGCCTATGGCACGTTCGAGGCGCGTGTCTCCGAAATCATCTCCAAGATCGACGGCGAGCAGCGGCTGATCGTTTCCGACATCGTGCCGACAGGCAACGCCAAACCGGTGCCGATGCGGCGCGCGCGCATTTTCGTGCGCGCGGGGCCGGACCTCGAGCCGGGCGACCTGATCCGCGCCGGGTTCCGCTTCTACCCGGTGCCTGGGCCGGCGCTGCCGGGAGCGTTCGACGCGCAGTTCCACGGCTATTTCGCCGGCATCGGCGCCTATGCCACGACGACCTCGACACCCGAGATCGTCGAGCCGGGCGCCTCGACGCTCCCCGCCCGCATAATCGAGAACGTGCGCTCGGGCATTGCGCGGCGCATCGATGCGGTGTTGCCGCAGCCATCGGCGGGCGTGGCCCGCGCGATCGTCAACGGTGACCAGAGCGCGGTGACCGAAGGGGCACGGCAGGTGATGTCGACGGCAGGGCTGGCGCATGTGCTCTCGATTTCCGGCCTCCACCTAACGCTGGTGGCCGGCGGCGTCTATTTCACGCTGCGGATGCTGCTGGTGGTGGCCGCAGGCACGCGACGGCCCTATCCGGCAAAGCGGCTGGCCGCCGTGGGCGGCATGGCGGCGGCTCTGCTCTATTATGCCATCTCGGGGGGCAACGTCGCAGCGCTGCGCTCGACCATCATGATTCTGCTGGTCTTTGGCGCGATTTCCGTAGGGCGGCGAGCGCTGACCATGCGCAATGTCGCCATAGCCGGGCTGCTGGTGATCCTGAGCGATCCGGCCAGCGTCTTCCGCCCGAGCTTCCAGCTCTCGTTCTCGGCGGTGATCGCGCTTGTCGGCGCCTATGAAGGTTACCGGCCGCGCGGTGGCGAGAAGCACTGGTTCAAGGGTCTGGTGAGCTATTTCCTCGGCATTGCCGGCACGAGCGTGGTGGCGGGCGCGGCCACCGTGCTGTTCTCGGTCTATCACTTCCAGCAGACTTCGCCGCTCAGCGTCATAGGCAACCTGGTGACGCTGCCACTGGTGGGCTTCGTGATGATGCCGGCGGCTTTGCTCGGCGTGCTGGCCATGCCCTTCGGCCTCGAAGGGCTGCCGCTCGTCGTCATGGGGTGGTCGATCGATGCCATGCTCGGCTGCGCCGCACTCGTCGCGGACCTCAGCGAAAACCTCAATGCTTCGCCACTCCTGACGCCGCTGTCGCTGGTAATCGGGCTGGCAGCGCTGGCGTGGTTCTCATTCCTGCGGACACGCTGGCGGCTGCTGGGACCTGCGGTGGCGTTGCCGATGATCATATTATTCGCCGTGGACAGTCCGCCGGATGTGCTGGTTGCCGATACAACGCAGGCGGTCGCCGTCCGCACCGAAGAGGGACTGGCGCTGGCAAGCGGCAAGGCCAAATCCTTCAGCGTCATGATCTGGAGTGATACATATGCGCAGCAGATCGAGGCGATGCAATCAGGCCTCGCCTGCGACAAGCTCGCCTGCATCGCGAGAGGAGCGCCGGGCTTCAGCGTTTCGGTCGTCAAAAGCCCGGATGCGTTCGGCGAAGATTGCGCCAATGTCGACCTGGTGGTGACGCGGCTCTACGCCCCCGCCTATTGCCGGCGCGAAACGCAGGTGATCGACGCCGCAGACCTCAGGGTCGGCGGCGTCCAGTGGTTGCGGTGGACCGGAGGCGGATTCGACCTGCGCCCTGCCATCCCCCAGCTCAACCGGCCCTGGCGAGCCGCGCTACGGTGACGCCGGCGGCAGGAATGGCGCTCTCGCCCACGACATAACCCGCTTCGTCATCGGCCGGCGCCAGCGTGGCGGCGGTCGTGCCGTAGTTGACATAGACGCGGAAGCCATCGCGAACGCGGCAGCGTACGCCCGCCGGCAAGTTGAGCGTGGGAACGGCAGCTTCTTCGAGCAGCCGGTCGATGACGCGCTGCATCAGCGCCCGGTCGCCGGAGGCAGCGAGATAGAAGAGCTTGCCCTGCGAGACGAGAACCGGGAAACCTTCCACATCCTCGAACTCGACCTGGGCCCGCGTTTCAAGCCGTTCACGCCAGTGGCGAACGGCACCACCGCCGCGCACCGGCACTTCGATGGTTGGGCTGGTGCTGTCGACGCGGATAATCTTGGCATCGAGCATGTTGCTGGGCAGAGCTGGCGGCAACTCGCTTGGAATGGTGAAATTGCCGGTCTTGGAGCCGGTACGCGGACCGATGAGCAAATGGCCTTCGTAATTGGCGACGGCGGTGCGCAGCTTATCGTTCCAAGCGAAGAGCGCCGGGATGATGACGACGTCGTAGCCATCAAAGCTCTCGGTGTCCGGCGGCAGGATATCGACATCGACGCCACGCTTGCGCAGCGGCGCATAGGCCGCCTTGACGTGGGCGTGATGCGAAAAGCCCTTGGCCTGCGGCTGGATCTGCCAGGCCCACTCGCTCTCGTAATCATAGACGATGGCGGCGCGGCCTTTGCGTGGCACGCCAGCAATGCCGGTGGCGCGCAGCTCCTGGGCGACCTGAAGCGCCTCGTGATAGGCCGGGGCCGGCTGGCTATCGGGCCGCAGGAGACCCGCATGCATCTGCTCCTGGGCGGAATGATATTGCCGCCAGCGGAAATAGGACACGACCTCGGCGCCATGGGCGAAGGCTTCCCAAGCCCAGAGGCGAGCCATGCCGGGCAGGGGATCGGGATTGTAAGCGGCCCAGTTCACGGGGCCCGGCTGCTGCTCCATGACCCACCAGCGGCCACGGCCGACGGCACGATAGATATCGTGCTGCAGACCCTGCGCATCCGGCTCACCCTGGCGCAGGAACTGCGCCTTGACCTCGGGGCTCTCGTCGCTGACGTCGAGATGGCCTATGGGGTAGGAATCCCAACTGGCGATATCGAGCGTCCTGGCGACCTCGTAATGATCGAACTCGGTGAAGCGGCCCATGAAATTATGAATCACGGGCAGATCGGGCCGCGCCGCCTTGAGGATGTCGTACTGCACCTTGTTGAAGGCGGCGACCTGATCGGACGAATAGCGCCGGAAATCGAGCGACGCGTTGGGATTGGGCTCGGTGACGGTCAGCAGCGGCAGGTCGATCTGGTCGAAGTCATTGTATTCCATCGACCAGAAGATATTGCCCCAGGCCGTGTTGAGCGCATCGACGCTGCCATAGCGCTGGCGCAGCCACGCGCGGAAACCGGTGCGGGCGGCTTCCGAGTAGGAATAGGTGGTGCTGTGGCAGCCATATTCGTTGTCGGTCTGCCAGCCGGCCACAGCCGGATGCTGGCCGACATGCTCGACGAGGAGGCGCGTGATCCGTGCGCTTTCCTCGCGATAGCCGAGATGGGAGAAGCAGTAATGCCGGCGTGAGCCGAAATTGCGCGGGCGGCCATTCTCATCGATGGCGACCATGTCGGGGTGCTTGTCCATCATCCAGCGCGGCGGCGTGGCCGTGGGCGTACCGACGATGACCTTGAGACCGTGGCGGCCAAGGACATCGAGCGAGCGGATCATCCATGAGAAATCCAGCTCGCCCGGACGCGGCTCAAGCTTGGACCAGGCGAATTCGCCGATGCGGACATAGCGGATGCCGACTTCGGCCATGCGGCTGGCATCGCTCTCCCAGCGTTCCTCGGGCCAATGTTCGGGATAATAGCAGACGCCAAGCGAAGGAGCGGACATCGGACAGCAGGCTCTCAGAGTTTGATGAGGGGTTCGGGCAGGCCGGGCACGTCGACTTCTATGGCGAAGATCGAACCGGCATGGACATCGGCGGCCAGTTCCCCGGCGCTCATGTGCTCGCGCGCCGAGGTGAGGTAGAGGGTCTTGAAATCCTTGCCACCGAAGGCGGGGCAGGTAATGCGGCTGGTCGGCACTTCCACCACGCGGTCGACGGAGCCATCGGGCGCATGGCGCACCACGCAATGGCCTTCCCAGCGAGCATTCCAGAGAAAACCCTCGGAATCGACGACCGAGCCATCGGGGAAACCGCGATCGACTTCGGCAAAGAGCGACCAGTCGCCCGCCGGCATACCGGTGTCGCGATCGATGGCGCGCTTGAGGATGCGCCGGGTCGGTGTATCGGTGAAATAGGCGGTGCCGCCATCGGGCGAAAAGCAGATGGAATTGGGGATGGTGACGCGATCGAACAGCAGCTCCATGCGCCCGGCGCGATATTGATAGACCGCCCCCATTTCCGGCCCGTCGTCGCCCTTGCGGCTCATGGTGCCGATCCAGAACCCGCCGGCCGGATTGACGCGGCTGTCATTGGGGCGGTTGCCGACATTGCCGGCCTCGAGCGGCGCCAGGAAGCGTGTCTGCCCGGAAATGAGGTCAAGCTCGACCAAGGCGCCTGCGGTGGCAACCACCATATGAGTGTCGTCGAGTAGAGCGGCGGCAGTGGCACGATCATCGAATCCGTAGCGTTCGACGACATTACCGCCGGCATCGGCGCCGAAGAGAGCGTTGTTGAGGATATCGAACCAGTAGAGCCGCCCGTTGAGGTGGTTCCAGATGATGCCCTCAGCCAGTTCGCACCGGCTATCGATGAAAAGCTCGGCGCGTGCGGTCATCGGGCCACTCCGCGATCGTAGGAGGCGACGGCCTCGCGAGCGCGCTCGGCGACTTCGGCAGCGGGACGGCCGGGCTTGTAGAGGTACGTACCCAAACCGAAGCCGGCGCAGCCGGCGGCAAAGAATTCATCGAAGTTATCGGGATTTGCGCCGCCCACGGCATAAACCGGCAATTGCGGCGGCAGCACCGCCTTGATGGCCTTGATGCCCCTGGGGCCCAGCACTTCGGCCGGGAAGAACTTGAGGCCCGTCGCACCGGCGCGAATGGCCTTGAACGCCTCGGTAGGGGAGAAAACGCCAGGATAGGATTTGAGCTTGCGGGCCACCGTTTCCTCGATGACCTTGCGGTTCGTGTCGGGCGAAACGATGAAGGTGCCGCCGACATTGGCGACATTCACGACATCCTCGCGCGACAGGACCGTGCCGGCGCCGATCATCGCCTCATCCCCGAAAGTCTTGGCAGCCAGCTCGATGCTGCGCAGCGCATCGGGCGAATTGAGGGGGATTTCGATCATGGTGATGCCGGCGTCGATCAGGGCCTGGCAGACATCGACAGTCTCGGCCGTGGTGATGCCGCGCAAGATGGCGATGATCTGGCGCTCTTTAGTCATGAACTAAGCCTTTCGTGCGGCCTTGAGGCCGGAAATGGTGGCATCGGTCGCGTCGACAATGCGCCCGGTGGCGCCGATGGCGGCCAGCGCCTTGATGTAGAGCGCGCAGAGGCCGGGGCTGCCGATCAGCGGCACTTCGCTGCCCGAAAGCCAGCTACGCTGCCCGCCGACTTCGGCACCGATAAGGAGGCCCGACAGAAACCCCGCGCACCAATCGGGCGTGCGGCCGGCGAGGAGCGAGGCGGCGCGGACCTTGAAGAGCGTCGCGGCCAGCCGCTCCGGGCGATCGAGCCCAAGCGCCATACCGGCGTCAAAACCTTCGGCGCGGGCAGGGCCGTCGAGCTCGCCCTGCAGCGAGTGACGCAGCACGGAATGGGTCTTGAGCAGATCGAACAATTCACCGGTCATCACCGTGGTGAAACGCTCGACGCGGCTGCCATCGAGTACGGCCCATTTGGAATGCGTACCGGGCATGACGACGACGCCCGAAAAGCCGGGCTGGAGAGCGGAAAGGCCAAGGAGCTGGGTTTCCTCGCCGCGCATGACATCTTCGTCGCCCGCCAACCTCTGGCAGACGCCAGGCAGGATGCGCGGCACGAAATCCGAGCCGGGCATGGAAGGGGCCACGCTGCCGGATATGAGGTCGCCAAGGTCGGTCGGCGCTTCGAGATAGGGCGCTTCGAGCCAGCCCTGGCGGGCGCCGGCCATGCCGCAGATCACCACGTCGCGCGCCGAACCCGCCGCATCGCCGAGCAGGCCGGTGAGCACGGCGGGGTAATCCTCGCGCCCGATCTTGCCCATCCCCTTGTCGGAGGCGCGCGAAAACGTCACCGCGCCATCGCGCGAGATTCCCCAAGCGCGCAGGTTGGATGTTCCCCAATCCACCGCGATCCACTCGGTCTGTTCAAAAGCCAAGTCCAACCTCCCTTGCGCCGCAGACGGGCGGCGGCGCGGCGTACCTAAGCCGATCGTTCCGGGGAGTTCCAGCGGTGATTTCGAAACCGCATGAATCTTTTGTTTTGCCGGAGTGTTTTCCCGGATATTTTCCCCCGCAATGCCCTATAAGTCAGGGATCTGATTTACGTGCCGCAAGGCGCGGTGGAGGAATTGACGATGACGGGGAATAACGGCGCCGGTGGCGCCGGCAAGCAGTTGCGTTCGCGGGCCTGGTTCGACAATCCGGAAAACCCGGACATGACCGCTCTTTACCTGGAGCGCTACCTCAATTTCGGTCTTTCGCGTGAAGAGCTGCAATCGGGCAAGCCCATCATCGGCATCGCGCAGACCGGCTCGGACCTTTCGCCCTGCAACCGTCACCACATCGTCCTGGCCGAGCGTGTGCGCGAAGGCATCCGCGAAGCGGGCGGCATCGCCATCGAATTCCCCGTCCACCCGATCCAGGAAACCGGCAAGCGCCCGACCGCCGGCCTCGACCGGAACCTGGCCTATCTCGGCCTCGTGGAAGTGCTCTATGGCTATCCGCTCGACGGCGTGGTGCTGACCATCGGCTGCGACAAGACCACGCCGGCCATGCTGATGGGCGCGGCCACGGTCAACATTCCGGCCATCGCGCTCTCGGTCGGCCCCATGCTCAACGGCTATTTCCGCGGCGAGCGCACCGGCTCGGGCACCATCGTATGGAAAGCCCGCCAGATGATGGCCAAGGGCGAAATCGACTACAAGCAGTTCATCGAACTGGTGGCCTCCTCGGCGCCTTCGACCGGCTATTGCAACACCATGGGCACGGCCACGACCATGAACTCGCTGGCCGAAGCGCTGGGCATGCAATTGCCGGGCTCGGCTGCCATTCCCGCGCCCTACCGCGACCGCCAGGAAATGGCCTACCGCACCGGCAAGCGCATCGTGGAAATGGTGCATGAGGACCTCAAGCCCTCCGACATCCTGACGCGCGACAACTTCCACAACGCTATTGTCGTCAACTCGGCCATCGGCGGCTCGACCAATGCGCCGATCCATATCAACGCCATCGCCCGCCATATCGGCGTCGAGCTCGATATCGACGACTGGCAGAAGGAAGGGCACGAGGTGCCGCTGCTGGTGAACCTGCAGCCGGCCGGCGAATATCTGGGCGAGGATTATTACCATGCCGGCGGCGTGCCGGCCGTGGTCAACGAGCTAATGAAGCACGGCCTCATCGCCGAGAACGCGCCGACCGTGAACGGCAAGTCCATGGGCGACAATTGCCGCAACACGCCGATCGAGGACGAGAAGGTCATCCGGCCCTACGACAACCCGCTCAAGCAGGAGGCCGGGTTCCTGGTCCTGCGCGGCAACCTCTTCGACAACGCCATCATGAAGACGAGCGTTATCAGCGAGGAGTTCCGAAATCGCTATCTCTCCAACCCCGCCAGCCCCAACGCCTTCGAGGGCAAGGCCGTGGTGTTCGATGGACCGGAGGACTACCACCACCGGATCGATGATCCCTCGCTCGAGATCGATGAATACACCATGCTGTTCATGCGTGGCGCCGGCCCGATCGGCTATCCCGGCGCGGCGGAAGTCGTGAACATGCGTCCGCCTGCCTACCTCATCAAGAAGGGCGTGACCTCGCTGCCCTGCATCGGTGACGGCCGGCAGTCCGGCACGTCCGGCTCGCCATCGATCCTCAATGCGTCGCCCGAAGCTGCCGCCGGCGGCAATCTCGCCATCCTCAGGACCGGCGACCGCGTGCGCATCGATCTCAATACGGGCGCCGCCGACATGCTGATCTCGGATGAAGAAATCGCCAAACGCCGCGCCGAACTCGCGGCCAATGGCGGCTACAAATATCCGAAGAACCAGACACCCTGGCAGGAAATCCAGCGCGGGCTGGTGGACCAGCTTGGTAGCGGTGCGGTGCTCAAGCCCGCCGTCAACTACCAGCGCATCGCGCAGACCGCCGGTCTGCCACGGGACAACCATTAAGAGACATTGACGGCCGTCAATGCCAGTTAACAAGAGGGCCGCGTCTCACGACGCGGCCCTCTTAATTCCAACGAATGAATACGCTCAGTATTTGCGCAAAAGGCCCACGAGACGGCCCTGGACCTTGACGCGGTCGGGCCCGAAGATTCGGGTTTCGTAGGCGGGGTTGGCGGCTTCGAGAGCGACCGAATTGCCCTTGCGGCGCAGGCGCTTGAGGGTGGCTTCTTCATCGTCGACGAGAGCGACGACGATTTCGCCGGTACCGGCCGATTCCTGTTTCTTGATGATGACCGTATCGCCATCGAAAATGCCGGCCTCGATCATGGAGTCGCCCCGCACCTCAAGAGCATAGTGCTCGCCGACGCCCAGCATTTCGGGCGGGACGGTGATGGTGTGGCTATGGGTCTGGATGGCTTCTATCGGCGTGCCGGCGGCGATGCGGCCCATGACCGGCACGGAGACAGGACGCCCGGCTTCGGCGCCCAGCGCATTGTCGACGCGCGGGGGCGGGGTGGCGACCTTGCCGAGATTGCCCTCGATGACATTGGGCTCGAACCGCGCCTTGCGACCGCCGAGCGACGGGTTCATCGAATCCGGCAGCTTGATGACTTCGAGTGCTCGCGCCCGGTTGGGCAGGCGGCGAATGAAGCCGCGCTCCTCGAGCGCCGTGATGAGGCGGTGAATACCGGATTTGGACGCGAGATCGAGCGCGTCCTTCATTTCGTCGAACGAGGGAGGAATCCCGGTTTCCTTCATCCGTTCGTGGATGAACATGAGCAGTTCATGTTGCTTGCGCGTCAGCATCGGCCGCCCCAACAGAATCAGAACAAAGGCTGAACTTGTTATATGTGTTCCAGTTATGTTCTGCAACAGAACGGTGAAAATTGGGTTATCACCGCCGCCAAAGGGGTTCGGCACCATGCTGATCTTGACGCAAAATCCGATTTCAGACGTTGTGGACACAATCCAGGCCGCGTGCGGCCGCTCGATCCCGTTTGGCGAAAAAGGGGAAATATGAAGTTGGTGGGTATGGACAAGGCGCTGCGCCTGGCAGCCGCGTTGGTAGTGATGGCGACGCTCGCTGCCTGCTCGTCTGGCCCATCGGCGCCGTCGATCGCCATTTTCGGCTCGTTCTTTCCCGCCTGGATCATCTGCGCCGTGCTCGGCGTGATCGTGGCCGTCCTCGTGCGGCAATTGCTCATCATCATTGATCTGGACGGCTATCTGCCGGTACCGCTGCTGGTTTATCTGTCGATGGCCATCGCCTCGGGCATCGGCCTGTGGTTCCTCTGGTTCGGAGGAATTCCGCAATGAGCGAGCGGCATGTGGTCCGGCGCCTCATCGGACTGGTCATCGCGATAGCGAGCATAGGAAGCGCCGCCGTCGCCACCTATTTCGTGCTCCAGGAAATCGACCAGAGCCCACGCACCGACGTTGCCGAGATTTCGGCACCGACCGTGCATGTATCGGCGACCGTTCCGGGACGTATCGTTTCGGTGGCGGTGAGAAACAATGCCGCGGTCCAGAAAGGCGACGTGCTGTTCCAGGTCGATCCCGAGCCTTACCAGCTTCGCCTCAACCAGGCGCAGGCCGAGTTGCGCGCCGCGCAATCGGAGGTGGAGCAGGGCGGCCGCAATATCGCCACCGAGCAGACCAATGCCGACGTCGCGGACAAGCAGATCGAGCGTGCCCGCATCAATGTCGACCTCGCCAAGCAGACGCTCGACCGGCTGGAGCCGTTGCTGCCCAAGGGTTACGTGACGGCCCAGCAGGTGGACCAGGCGCGGACGGCCTATAACGACGCCCAGGTGAGTCTTGCCCAGGCCTTGCAGCAATCACAGGGCGCCAACCAGATCATCGGCACGCTCGATACGCGCAAGGCGCAGGTGGATGTCGCGCAGGCCGCCGTGGCGCTGGCTCAGCGCGACCTCGACAACACCACGGTGCGCGCACCGTTCGACGGCAAGGTCACGGGCCTGGAAGTGGCGCCCGGCGAATATGTGGTCACGGCGCAATCGGTCTTCACCCTCATCGACACCAGCCATTGGGAAGCCGTTGCCTTTTTCCGCGAAACGGAACTGGACGCCATCCGCCTCGGCAGCGCCGCCGATGTCTTCGTCATGGCCGACCGCTCGCAGCGGATCACCGGCGAGGTCGAGAGCATCGGCTGGGGCGTGCGTTCCGAGGAGTCGGCCAATATCCTTGGCCTGCCCATCGTTTCGAGTTCCCTCAACTGGGTGCGTGTCGCCAAGCGCTTTCCGGTCTATGTGAAGCTCCATGAGCCGCCGCAGGAGCTGATGCGCATCGGCGCAAGTGCCATCGTCATCGTGGGACGGCCGTCGGCAGGGGCAGGGGCAGATGCAGAACAGCCAAGCCCGTAGGCGCCCCAACTTCCTGCCCATCGTCTGGGAGGAATTGCTGCCCTATCCGGGGCGTCTGGACCTGACCCTGCGCATGGCAGTGCTCTGCGTTCTGGTAACGGTGGTCTCGATGGCCAACCAGGTGCCGGAGGCCGCGCTTTCCTGCTACCTCATCTTCTTCGCCTCCAAGGACAATTCCGGCTCGGGCATCCTGATCGGCATCGGCCTCATCATCGCGGCATCAGTGGGCATCCTGCTGGGCGTGCTATTCCTGATGATATCGGCCGATGCGCCGTTCCTGCGGCTGGCCATGATCGCAGCCTTCACCTTCGGCGGCATGTATTTCTCGCAGGCGAGCAAGCTCGGCCCCATGGCGGGCACAGTGGGTTTCGTCTTCGCCTTCGTCATGACCATCTACGACATCGTGCCGATCGCCGAGCTGCTGACGCGCGCGCTCACCTGGATGTGGGTGGTGGTGTTCTTCCCCATGTTCTTCCTGGTGCTGGTGAACGTCGTGGCGCCGCGCAGCCCGCGGCGGCTTCTCCAGACGCTGCTGGGAGAACGGCTCGACGCCGCGGCAGCGGTGCTGCTCCGGGAGGACGGCGCCAGCAGGAAGGCGGAGAAGCTGCTGGGAGCGGGCAACGGCACCGCCGGTACCTACCAGCGCATGGCGCGGCTGCTGTCGCTCTATACGCGACAGGAAGCCTGGCGCGCCCAAGCACTGGTCGACCAGAGCTATCGCATCCTGGCGCTGAGCCTGGCCGCGACTGCCGAGGGTCATGTCGAGCAGCCGGAACTGCTGGCGCGACGGCTCAGGGCCTACGCCGCAGCGGCGCGCGAAGGCCGGTTGCTGGAGACATCGCCGCAGGACGGCGGCGCGAGATCGGAGCTGGGGGCGCTCCTCAACCAACTCGGCACGACGCTTTGGCAGGGGCATACGCCCACCGAGCCGCCCGCTGCCCCCAGGGATTCCCTGCTCAAGCCCGACGCCTTCACCAACCCGGCCTATACGCAGTTCGCGCTCAAGACTCTGCTGGCGGTGATGGTCTGCTACATCACCTATACGGCGCTCGACTGGTTCGAGATCCATACGGCGATGATCACGTGCTTTTACGTGGCGCTCGGCACGACCGGCGAGACCGTCCACAAGCTGACGCTGCGTATCGTCGGATGCCTCATCGGCGCGGCGATGGGCGTGTTTTCGATCATCTTCTTCATGCCGCACATGACCGATATCGGCCATCTGGTGCTGCTGATCGGGGCAGGGAGCTTCATCGCCGCCTGGATATCGAACGGCAGCGAACGCATTTCCTATATGGGCTGGCAGGCCGCTCTCGCCTTCTTCCTCTGCACGCTGGGCAGCTTCCATCCGAGCTTCGACCTGGCGGTGGCGACCAACCGCATCATCGGCATTCTGTTCGGCAATATCGTGGTGACGGTAATCTTCTCCAATATCTGGCCGGTGAGCGTGGGTACATCGATCCGTGCCGCCATCGCTGCTGCCGGTGAAGCGATGTCGCGAATGATCCGCGGCGATGGCCCGGCGGGCGCGGAAATCGCCAGCCTCCACACGGCGCAAAAGCAGATAGAGAGTGGGCTGGAATTGCTCGCTTTCGAGGCAGACCACGTCAAGAAGAACGAGATTTCCCCGGAAAGCGCCAGGGCGATACTGGGCAATATCAAGCGCCTGTCGGCACCTGTGCTCCTGCTTTCGGAGGAGGAGACGCGCCTGCGCCGGGTGCCGAAGTATGTGAAAGCTGCAACGGTCCGGTTCGAAAGCGCCGTGGGCCAATGGCTGGAAGAGCGCGCTTCGGCTATAAAGGCGGGGCGCTGGGCAGACCCGCCTTTGGCTTGGGAGGGCGGGCTCGATCAGGTTGAAGCGGCATTCCGGCGGGCGCGGCGGCAAGCCAGCGCCGAAGGAAAACGGCTTCCGGCAAGCGTTCGCGACGAACTGGCGTTCCGTCTGGAAATCTATCGCCAGATCGACGATCAGATCACGCGGATGGCACGATAAGGCGGCGGTGCATGGGTTTGAGTGGGCTTGGAGTTCGGCGGGCGATCCGGGGTGCGCGGGCCTCGAAATGGATTTGGGCGCCTTTGGGAGCGCTCGCGCTGGGCCTGGCGCTGGCGGGTTGCACCTCATCGGCAATGAAATTCGCGCCGGCCACGGCACAGACCCCGTTCAAGAACGGCGTGGCGCAGACCAGTGCGCCCGGCGGCGCGCCCGATTTCGGGCTGGCGCCCGATCCGACCATGCCGATCACCATCGCGGCGCCCAAGATCAATCCGGGTCACACCTATTCGCTGCCCGAACTCATCGACATCGCGCAGTTGAGCAATCCGCTGACCAAGGCGAGCTGGGAACGCGCGCGGCAGGCGGCCATCGCGGTTGGCGTCACCGAGGCGGCTTACCTGCCGGTGCTCTCGGCCAACGTGCTGGCGGGCATGGAGCAGACTTCGACGCCGGCGCCGGGATTCGACGGTCCGCTGATCCAGGTGCCGCCGGGCACTATCACGACGACCGCGGCGCAGGTGGTGCCGTCGCTGGCGGTGCAATGGCTGCTGTTCGATTTCGGTGGGCGCGATGCGGCCAACAAGGCGGCCAAGGAAATGTCCTATGCCGCCAACGTCACCTTCAACGGCGCGCATCAAAAGCTCATTTTCGACGTTTCGAGCGCCTATTTCAGCCTGAGCGCGGCGCGCACGCAGTTGCAGATCGCACGCGAGACACTGGCCAACACGCAGACTGTCCTGAGCGCCGCCGAAGCGCGGCTCAAGACCGGCGTGGCCACCACGATCGAGGTGGCGCAGGCCAAGCAGCAGGTGGCGCAGGCGCAATTCGGCCTGACGCAGTCGCAGGGGCATGAGCGTTCATCCTACCTGGCGCTGCTGCAGGCCATGGGCGTTTCGCCCATGCTTACCATCAAGGTGCGGGACGCCAGCACGCGGGCGCTGCCGCGCGCCGTGCCGCAGGACCTGGGCCGGCTGATCGAGGCTTCGCTGCAACGCCGCCCGGACGTGCAGGCAGCCTTCGCCAAGCTGCGGGCCGACCAGAGCGGCATCGCGGCGGCGCAGGCCGAGTTCATGCCGAAGGTCGCCGTTTCGGCCAGCGTCAACCGCGTTGCGGCCTCACTCGATATCGACGACAGCCGCTTCGGCCAGATCACGCATCTGGCGGGGAGCCGGCCCAACGCCAACCTGCTGCTGGGCGTTACGATTCCGATCTTCGACGGCGGCCTGCGCGATGCGCGGCTACAGGCTGCAATGGCGCAGGCGGCAGCTTCCGAGCAGGACCTGGCGGCGTTGCAGAATTCGGCGGCGCAACAGATCGTCGTGGCCTATGACCTGCTGCGCACGAGTCTTTCGGGCTATGGGGCGGCGACGGAACTGACCAAGGCGGCCCAGACCACTTATGATGCGGCGCTCGACTACTATCGCAACGGGCTGGGAACGCTGGCGGATGTGAGCGTGGCGCAGACCGGGCTGTTGCAGGCGCGGCTTTCCAAGGCGACGGCACATAGCGATTCGCTCGTTGCCGCCGCGACGATCGCTTTTGCGACGGGAACGCTGACCAACCGGATGTCGCCCAACGGCCTTTAGAGGGGAATGACCTCGACGAGCGTGCCGGCCGGCTGGCCGGGGTCGTTTTCCGGCTGCACGATCAGGGCCTGAGCGCGCGCCAGCGAGGAGGTGTGGCCGCTGTCGGTTTCCGAGATCGGGCGGACATGGGTGACGCCGCTGCCGATGGTCTCGATGGTGCCGCGCTGGTAATGGCGGCGCGGGCCGGCGGGGCCGAGCGGTTCGGCCAGCGGTAGCGCGAGCCGCGGGCCGAGCGGATTGGCTTCACCGGCCCAGAGGCGCAGGGCAGGGAGCAGCAGGAGCGTCGCCGTCACCATGGCCGAGACCGGATTGCCGGGCAGGCCGAAGACCAGCGTCCTGCCGCGCGTGCCGAACATCAGCGGCTTGCCGGGGCGCATGTTGATGCGCCAGAAACCGATCTCGACGCCGAGGTCCTTCAGCACGTCCTGAACGATGTCGTGGTCCCCGACGCTGGCGCCGCCGGTGGTCACGACGATGTCGGCATTCAGGGTCCCCTCCAGCTTGTTTTTCAGATCTTCGACATTGTCGCGAGCGATGCCGTGGTCGGAGACGAGTTTAGCAAAAGGGGTGAGAAGGGGGACAAGTCCGTAGGAGTTGGCGGAGACGATCTGGTCAGGCGCCAGCGGCGAGCCGGGGAGCACGAGTTCGTCGCCGGTGGCGAGCACCGAAATTGTCGGGCGTTTGGAGACACTTAGCGTCGACGCATTAGCCGCGGCGGCGAGCGCGAGCGAATAGGGCGTGAGCCGCGAACCGGCGGGAATCAGCGTCTGGCCGGCGGAAAAGTCGTTGCCGACAGGGCGGATAGAGCGTCCGGGCGTCGGTTGCTCAGAGAATGAGACGCGACCTTCGGAAACGGTCGCAAGCTCTTGCATCATAACGCAATCTGCTCCTTCTGGAACAGGAGCGCCGGTAAAGATGCGGACGGCCTCTCCCGGCCCCACGGCGCCCGAAAAACCGGCTCCGGCCTGCGAAATGCCGACCAGATGAACGGATTCTGAACGATCATGAACGAAATCCGCCGAGCGAACCGCGTAGCCATCCATGGAACTGGCATTGAACGGCGGCTGATTGTGCGTGGCGAGGAGCGGGGCGGCCAGAACGCGGCCGTTGGCCTCTGTGAGCGACACCGTTTCCGGCTGCGGAGCAGGAATGCGCGCAAATATGGCTTCAAGCGCTTGTTCGACGGGGAGCAGGCTCATGGTTCGCGCCGATAATCGCCGGACTTGCCGCCGGTCTTCTCGACAAGCTGCACATTGGTGATGGTCATGCCGCGATCGATGGCCTTGGCCATGTCGTAGAGCGTGAGCGCGGTGACGGAGGCAGCAGTCAGCGCCTCCATCTCGACGCCGGTTTGCCCGGTGGTTTCGGCGGTCGCGGTGATGGCGATGGCGACGCCTTCGCCGACGATCTCGACTTCCACCTTGGTCAGCGGGATCGGATGGCAGAGGGGAATGAGGTCGGCAGTCTTCTTGGCGGCCATGATGCCGGCAATGCGGGCGACGGCCAGGGCGTCGCCCTTCTTGAGCGCGCCGCCAAGGATCGCCTCGACGGTTTCGGGTTGCGCTTCGAGCAACGCGCGGGCGACGGCGCGGCGGCGGGTGGAATCCTTGCCGCCGACATCGACCATATGGGCTTCGCCCTTCTCGTTGAGATGGGTGAGGCCGCCCGTCATGTCAGACGACCTCGACGCCGTGCAGCAGCGCACGGGTCGCGGCCACCACATCGGCCTGCCGCATCAGGCTTTCGCCCACGAGGAAGGTCGAAATACCGGCCGCTTCCAGCCGTTGGACATGGCCGTGATCCATGATGCCGCTCTCGGACACCAGGAACTTGCCGGCGGGGAGACCGCCGGCAAGGTTGATCGAGGTTTCGAGCGTGGTTTCGAAGGTGCGCAGGTTGCGGTTGTTGATGCCGATGAATTCGGCATCAAGACCGAGCGCACGATCGAGCTCGAGCTGGTCATGCACTTCCACCAGCGCGTCCATGCCCCATTCCCGGGCCGCATCGAGGAGGTAGCGGGCAACGTCGTCGCCCACGGCCGCCAGGATGACGAGGATGCAGTCGGCGCCCATCGCCCGGGCTTCCGCCACCTGATAGGTCTCGAACAGGAAATCCTTGCGCAGCACCGGCAGCGTCACCGCCGCGCGAGCCGCGATGAGGTAATCGGGCGAGCCCTGGAAAGAGGGGCCATCCGTGAGAACCGACAGACACGTCGCGCCGCCCTGTTGATAGGCGCGGGCGATCTCTGCGGGATTGAAATCGGGCCGGATCAGCCCCTTGGAGGGGCTGGCCTTCTTCACTTCCGCGATGAGACCGATCTCGCCGGCGGCACGACGGGCCCTGAGCGCCTTGAGGAAGCCGCGCGGGGCGGGCTGGTCGTGGGCGGCGGCTACCACCTCGTTCCAGGGCCGCGCCACCTTGGCCGCCTCGATTTCCTGACGTTTATAGGCTTCGATCTTCTGGAGAATGTCGGTCATCAGGCATTTCCGTTGGAAACGGCGACGAGCTTGTCGAGCGTGGCTTTGGCCGCGCCGCTGTCGATCTGGTGGGCCGCAAGGTCGACGCCTTCACGGATATCGGCAACGCGATCGGCAACAAGGAAGGCCGCCGCGCTGTTGAAGAGCACGATGTCGCGATAGGCGCCATGGGCGCCATCGAGCAGGGCCCGCAGGGCGGCCGCGTTGGACTCGGGATCGCCACCCTTGAGATCGGCAAGCGTCGAGACCTTGATCCCCACATCCTCGGGCGAAATCTGGAAAGCGGTGAGACTGCCGCCCTCGATCTGCGCGACACTGGTGGGGCCGGTCGTGGTGATCTCGTCCAGCCCATCGCTGCCGTGAACCACCCAGGCCTTGATGGCGCGGTTGGCGAGCAGCGCTGCCGCAACCGGCTCGACCCAATCCTCGGCATAGACGCCCAGGAGATAGCGGCGAACGCCGGCCGGGTTGGATTGCGGCCCAAGCAGGTTGAACATGGTGCGGGTGCCCAGCTCGACGCGGGCAGGGCCTACATGCTTCATCGCTGGATGATGGGCCGGCGCGAACATGAAGCCCAGGCCCGCTTCACGGATATTGCGGGCGATCTCCTCGGGCGTCAGCTCGATCTTGATGCCGAGGGCCTGAATGGCCTCGGCCGAACCGGACTTGGAGGAAAGGGCGCGGTTACCGTGCTTGGCGACGGGCACGCCCGCCGAAGCCACGACGAAGGCGCTGGCCGTCGAAATGTTGAGCGTGCCGGCGCCATCGCCGCCCGTGCCGACGATATCGATGGCGCCTTCGGGCGCCTCGACCGGGATCATCTTGTCCCGCAGAATGGAGACCGCCGCGGCGATCTCGGTGACGGTCTCACCCTTGACACGCATCCCCATGAGGAACGCGCCGATCTGCGACGGCGTGGCTTCGCCTTCCATGATCGCGGAAATGACTGAACGCATCTCTTCCCCGGACAAGTCCCGGCCCGATGCGATCTTGTTCAATGCAGCCTTGATTTCCATGACGCTCCCCCCCGATCAAGCGGCACGGCGCACGTTGAAGTCGCGCGCGACGTTGAGAAAATTCTGCAGCAGGGCGTGGCCATTCTCCGAAGCGATGCTTTCAGGATGGAACTGGACGCCGTGAATCGGCTGCGTCTTGTGCTGAAGGCCCATGATGAGGCCATCATCGGTGGTCGCGGTGACTTCGAGCACTTCAGGCAGCGTCTCGGCCTCCACGATCAGCGAGTGATAGCGCGTTGCCTCGAAGCCGGAATTGAGACCGCGGAAAATGCCCTTGCCGGCATGGGTGATGCGGCTGGTCTTGCCGTGCATCAGGTGCGGCGCACGGATGACGTCGCCGCCCATGGCCTGGCCGATGGCCTGGTGGCCGAGGCAGACGCCGAGCAGCGGCACGGAGGCGCCGAAGCGATCGATGACCGCCAGGCAGACGCCGGCGTCGTCGGGCGTGCCAGGGCCGGGCGAGAGCACGATGGCCTCCGGCGCCAGCGCCGCGATCTCGTCGAGCGTGATCTTGTCGTTGCGGCGCACGGTGGAATCGGCGCCCAGGTCGCCCAGGAACTGGACGAGGTTGTAGGTGAAGCTGTCGTAATTATCGATGACGAGGAGTTTCATGGCTTTCTCCTGCCGGGGATTTTAGCGCATGGTGCATTCCATGACCAAATGCGCAGCCCCCGCGTGATTTCGGGTTCAGAGCGAAGTCGAAATATCCATGAAGGCCCGCCATCGCGGGCAGGGGTGCGGAAGCAGGTGATGATCGCGGTTGTCAGCGGTCTGCGGCTTCCCCCTCATCCGGCCCTTCGGGCCACCTTCTCCCCGACGGGGCGAAGGAAGGCCGGCGGCGGCACGGCGTGTTCCTCTCCCCGTCGGAGAGAGGTTAGGTGAGAAGGAGGCGGCGAGGGCGCTCACTGGCCTATCCCCGCTTCGCCCGCATAACGCAGGGCTTCCTCGGCGGCGGAGAACAGGGCGCGGGCCTTGTTCTCGCATTCGAGCTGTTCGAGTTCGGGCTTGCTGTCGGCCACGATGCCGGCGCCAGACTGCACATAGATCTTGCCGTTGGCGACGATGGCCGTGCGCAGGACGATGCAGGTATCCATCGTACCGTCGGCGCCGAAATAGCCGACGCACCCGCCATAGACGCCGCGGCGGGTCTTTTCGAGTTCATCGATGATTTCCATGGCGCGGACCTTGGGGGCGCCGGACACCGTACCCGCCGGGAAGCCTGCGGAAAGGGCATCGACGAAATCGTATTTCGGATCGAGCTCGCCCACGACATTGGAGACGATGTGCATGACGTGGGAATAGTATTCGAGGAAGAACTTGTCGGTGACCTGCACCGAGCCGATCTTCGACACGCGGCCCACATCGTTCCGGCCCAGATCGAGGAGCATCAGGTGCTCGGCCAGTTCCTTGGGATCGTTGAGCAGTTCGTCGGCCAGTTCCTTGTCGCGCGTCGGCGTCGAGCCGCGCTTGCGGGTGCCGGCAATGGGGCGGATGGTGACCTGGCCCTTGTCCACCTTCACCAGAATCTCAGGGCTCGACCCGGCGACCGAGAAGCCGTCGAAATCAAGGAAATACATGTAGGGCGAGGGATTGGTGCGGCGCAGCGCGCGATAGAGCGCGGTGGCGGGCAGGGTGAAATCGGCCTCGAAGCGCTGCGAGAGCACGACCTGAAAGATGTCGCCGGCGCGGATATATTCCTTGGCCGCCTCGACCATGCCGAAATACTCGTCGCGGCTGGTATTGCTGGTGACCTCGATGCTCTCGATATCGGGCAGGTCGCCGATGACGGGCAGGGCCCGCGCCAGACGCTGTGTGGCGTCGTCGATGCGCAGATTGGCCGATTCGAACGCCTGCCGGGCCGATACCGAAGCGCGCGGATAGACCGGGGCCGTGAGGTAAAGCTCGTCCTTGAGGGTATCGAAGATGGCAAGCACGGACGGACGCATCAGGATGGCATCAGGCAGGCCGAGCGTGTCGGGATTGGCGTCGGGCAGCTTTTCCATCTGCCGCACCATGTCATAGCCCATATAGCCATGAATACCGGCAGCGGTGGGGGGCAGGCCCTCAGGCACCTCGATGCGGGACTCGCGCACCAGTTCTCTCAGCACGTCGAGCGGCGGCTGCTCCACCGGCGCGAAAGCGCCCGGATCATGGGCCGCATCGCGGTTGAGGAAGGCCTGGCCGCGTTCGACCTTGAGGATCAGGTCGGGCAGGAGCCCGATGATCGAATAACGGCCCTTGGTGGAACCGTCCTGCACCGATTCGAGCAGGAAGGTGTTGCGACGACCATCGGCGAGCTTGAGGTAGGTGCCGACCGGGGTTTCCAGATCGGCCACCACCCGCCGATAGACGATCTGGGCTACGCCCTCGTCATACCGGCTCGCGAAGCGCTGATAGAAGTCGTCGCCCATCTTACTGCGTGACCGTGCTCAGGAGCTGGTTGAGGGCTGCCTGGTTGACGCGGACGCCGGCCTGATCGCGCAGGCCTGCCACGAACTCGCCGAAGAGACCGTCGCGCGCGGAATTCTCGAGCGCATCCTTGAGCTGGGGCTGCATATCGCCCGCAGCGGCGGGAGTAACCTCGGCGACCTTGAAGACCACGTAGTCGCCATCGGCATTCTTGACGGTGCCGTGGTGATCGGCGGCGCCGGCAAAGATGGCGTCGGCCACGGCGGCGTTGAAGGTCGGCGTACCGTCGCCCTGGCGTCCGAGGGGAGAGGAAACCGAGGGGAACTGGTTGAGCGCGGCGGCGATGTCGTCGATCGACTGACCACCGTCGAGCTGCTTGCCGATCTTGTCGGCCTCGGCTGCCAGCGCCGCATCGGTCTGCTCGTTGGTCCAGGCCTGGGCCACGGCGTCCTTGACCTCGTCGAGCGTCTGGTCGCGGGCCGGTTCGATCTTGGTGAGATCGAAATAGGCGTTGCGGTTGGCGGCCAGCGAAATCGAGGGCGTCAGCTTGCCGGCCTGGGCGGCGGCGAAGATGGTCTGGCCGATCCTGGCGGCATCGCCATCGGCGAGCCCGGCCACGCCGGTGAGCTGCGGGCTGCCCGGGGTGAGATCGAGATGCACCAGCGGCAGCTTGTAGCGCTCGGCAATCTGGGTGAGCGGCTGGAAGGTGGCGCGCAGTTCCTCGACCTGGTCGAGCACGTCGCCGAACTCGGTCTTGGCCTGGCTGAGCGCCAGGCTCTTGGCCACCTGGTCCTTGGCTTCGGCCAGCGAGAGCGTGCCGCCGGCCACGATGTCGGTGACCGAAACAGCGCGCTGCTTGCCCTGGATGCCGGGGATCAGCACGAAATCGCCGGCCTTGGCGAGGCCGAACGCGGCTTCCGCGAGGGCAGGGTCGGTGACCTGGGCCTTCGAGAGCGTGCCGATGACGGTCGGGGTGAGCGCGGTTTCCTTGAGCAGGTCGTCAAAGGACTTGCCGGCGGCGAGGCCATCGGTGAACGTCTTGACTGCGGCGTCATCGGGCAGGACCGCCTGCACGATGGTGCGCTGCTCGGTCTTGGTGAGGCTGGCCTTGGTGCGCTCGTATTCGGCGGCGATCTCTTCGTCGGTCGGCGTCTTGCCGGCCGCGAGCGTCTCGGGCGAGAGCACGAGCAGATCCACGGTGCGCGTTTCCTGCGTGCGGAAGCTGCTCTGGTGATCCTTGAGATAGGCGGCCAGATCCTCGTCGGTGGGATCGGCGATGGGCGGAATGGCGGTGGCGTTGAGGACGAAATAGTCCACCGTGCGCTTGTCGCCCTGGTAGCGGTTGATGAGATCGAGCGCGGTCTGGGGCACTTCGGTATCGCCGAAGAGGCCGACCGCGAGCTGCTGGCGGCGTGCGATGCGCGCCTGCGCGGTGAGATATTCGTTCTCGGTATAGCCGTTCTGGGCCAGCACCTGCACGAACATCTGCCGGTTGAACCCGCCCAGCGTGCCGCCGAACGACGGATCGTTGCGCACGAGCTCGGCGAGCTTGTCGTCGGAGACGCCCAGGCCGAAATCGTTGGCAAGCTGGTTGATGGCTGCATCGGAGGTCAGCCGCGACAGCGCCATGCCCGGAATGCCGAGCTGGCTGGCCTGCTCCGGAGTCGGCACCTGACCGATCTGCTGGGAGAAGGCCTGGAGCTGCTGCTGGTAGGCGCGCTGGAAATCGCGCGTCGACACATCCTGGTCGCCAACGCGCGCGACGGTGGTGGCGCTGAGGTTCGTCACCACGTTCTGGATGCCGAAGGCAGCGAAACTGACGATGAGGACAGCAAAGAAGACCTTGGCGATGAAGGTCTTGGAGAAGCTGCGCAAACTATCGAGCATGTGGTGTCGTCCGGGATCGAAGTTCTTTATTGCCAGTTCTGGTCTGGCCTTGGCTTTGGGCGGCGGATAATAGACAGGCAAAACCCGCAGCCGCAAGGCGGGGTAAGACAATAAGGCGCACGGCGCAAGAGGCGAGGAGTAAAGCCTATGTCAGCGGACATCACGCCCCTGATCGCAGGGAACTGGAAAATGAACGGACTGGCCGCCCAACTGGCCGAGTTCGACGCCCTTGGGGAAAAGCTCGCAACGCTCGAAAACCGGCGCGCCCTCGTCGCCATCTGCCCCCCCGCGACCCTGCTGGCCGCGATGAGCGCGAAAGGCGCGGTAACCGGCATCGCCACGGGCGGACAGGACTGCCACGCCGAGCCCGACGGCGCCCATACGGGCGACATCAGCGCGCTCATGCTCAAGGATGCCGGCGCACGCTACGCCATCGTCGGCCACAGCGAACGCCGCGCCGACCACGGCGAGACGGATGCGACCGTGCGGGCCAAGGCACAGGCCGCAATCGCCGCCGGGCTTATCCCCATAATTTGCGTCGGCGAGACCCGCGCCGAGCGCGAAGCAGGGCAGGCGGAGGCGATCGTGGCCGGCCAGCTCGCCGGTTCGGTGCCCGATATGGCGTCGGAAGCGGAAATCGTCATCGCCTACGAACCCGTCTGGGCCATCGGCACCGGGCTCACGCCCACCAATGCCGATATCGCGCAAATCCACAACGCCATCCGCGCGCGCCTCCTCGAGCGCTTCGGCGCCAAGGGCGGAACCATCAAGATTCTCTATGGCGGCTCGCTCAAGCCGGGCAATGCCAGGGAGATTCTCGCCGTGGAAAACGTCAATGGCGGACTCGTCGGCGGCGCTTCCCTCTTGGCGAACGACTTCTTCGCTATTATTTCAGCAGCGTGACCTCGTCACCACGCGGGAAAAAACACGCGCCTTCCGGCTGGCTTTTGCCGGAATGTGCGTGTATGACCGCGCATCCTTTGCAGAAGCTCCGAGACTGACTCCACATGCAAACCGTCCTGCTTGTTGCCTATTTGCTGATCGTGATCGCGCTGATCGCAGTAATCCTGCTGCAGCGCTCCGAAGGCGGCGCCCTGGGCATTGGCGGCGGCTCCAACCAGTTCATGACCGCGCGCGGCTCGGCTAACCTGCTGACCCGCACCACCGCGATCCTGGCCACGCTGTTCTTCGCGATGGCCATCGGCCTCACCATTCTCGCCGAATTCGACCGCGGCTCGCAGAGCATTCTCGATCGCGCCCAGCAGACGCAGGACGGCTCGCAGCCGACCAGCGTGCTCGACGCGCTCAACCAGTTGCAGGGCGGCGACGCCGCCAGCACGCCGGCCGCGCCCGAGACCAGCACCGAGGCCCCGGCAGCCCCGACCTCGACGGACACGCCCGACCTGGCCGTTCCCGCCGCCCCGGCTGCGCCCGAGAGCGCCGCGCCTGCCGCTGAAACCACGCCGGCCGCGCCGTCCGATGCTGCGCCGGCTGCGGCTCCCGCCGAACCCGCCACCAGCGGCGACGGCAAGACGACAACGAACTAACCCGCCGTCGACGGCGAGAACGGAAAAAGGGGATGGAAACATCCCCTTCTTCTTTTTGTGTGGGGCTCCGAAAGTCGAAGAGTCGAGGCCCTTCGAATCGATGCGAAAAAGTGTAAGGTGAAAGCCCATGGCTCGGTACGTTTTCATCACCGGAGGCGTGGTCTCCTCATTGGGTAAGGGTTTGGCATCCGCGGCGCTCGGCGCGGTGTTGCAGGCCCGTGGCTACAAGGTTCGGCTGCGCAAGCTGGACCCGTATCTGAACGTCGATCCCGGCACGATGTCGCCCACCCAGCACGGCGAAGTGTTCGTGACCGATGACGGCGCGGAGACGGACCTGGACCTGGGCCACTACGAGCGCTTCACCGGCCGCGCTGCCAACAAGCAGGACAACATCACCACGGGCCGCATCTATTCTGACATCATCGCCAAGGAGCGCCGGGGCGATTATCTCGGCGCCACCGTGCAGGTGATCCCGCACGTGACCGACGCCATCAAGAATTTCGTCCTCGAGGGCAACGAGGATTTCGATTTCGTGCTGGTCGAGATCGGCGGCACCGTGGGCGACATCGAAGGCCTGCCGTTCTTCGAGGCCATCCGCCAGCTCGGTAACGACCTGCCGCGCCACCACGCCGTCTATGTCCACCTGACGCTGATGCCGTTCATCCCGAGCGCCGGCGAACTCAAGACCAAGCCCACCCAGCACTCCGTCAAGGAACTGCGCTCGATCGGTATCGCGCCCGACGTGCTGCTGGTGCGCTGCGACCGCCCGATTCCCGAAGGCGAGCGCCGCAAGCTCTCGCTGTTCTGCAACGTGCGCGAGAGCGCCGTGATCCAGGGCCTCGACGTCCAGTCGATCTATGACGTGCCGCTGGCCTATCACAAGGAAGGCCTCGACACCGAAGTGCTCGCCGCCTTCGGCATCACCGATGCGCCGGCACCGGACCTGTCGGCCTGGGAAGACGTCTCCAGCCGCCTCCACAACCCGGAAGGCGAAGTGAACATTGCCATCGTCGGCAAGTACACGGGCCTCAAGGACGCCTACAAGTCGCTCTCGGAAGCGCTGACCCACGGTGGCATCGCCAACCGCACCAAGGTCAACATCCAGTGGATCGACAGCGAGGTCTTCGAACGCGAAGACCCGGCGCCGTATCTCGAACATGTCCACGGCATCCTGGTGCCGGGCGGCTTCGGCGAGCGTGGCTCCGCCGGCAAGATCCAGGCGGCGCGGTTCGCGCGGCTCAAGGACGTGCCGTATTTCGGCATCTGCTTCGGCATGCAGATGGCCTGCATCGAAGCGGCGCGGAACACGGCGGGCATCAAGAATGCCTCCTCGACCGAATTCGGCCCGACCAAGGAGCCGGTCGTCGGCATGATGACCGAATGGGTCAAGGGCAACGACACCGAAACGCGCGGCTCCGAGGGTGACCTCGGCGGCACCATGCGCCTTGGCGCCTATCCGGCCCAGCTCGTTCGCGGCAGCCGCGTGGCCGACATCTACGGCTCGACCCGCATTTCGGAACGCCATCGTCACCGCTACGAAGTGAACATGGACTATCGCAAGCTGCTCGAAAAGAACGGCCTGCTGTTCTCCGGCGTCTCGCCGGACGGCAAGCTGCCCGAAATCGTGGAGCGCACCGATCACCCGTGGTTCATCGGCGTGCAGTTCCACCCGGAACTCAAGAGCAAGCCGTTCGAACCGCATCCGCTGTTTGCGAGCTTTATCGCAGCGGCGGTCGATCAGAGCCGGCTGGTTTAAGCGAAGGCACCCTCATCCGGCCCTACGGGCCACCTTCTCCCCGACCGGGAGAAGGAAAGGGTGGTGGAGGCGAGGAGGGGGCTAACGCATGGCTGAAATCGTCAACCTCAAGCTCGCCCGCAAGCGCAAGGCGCGGGACGAGAAGGATACCCAGGCCGCCGAGAACCGGATCAGGTTCGGGCGGACGAAAGCCGAGAAGCAGCAGGCCGAGGCGGAGAAGGCGTTGGCCGAGCGGCGGATTGAGGGGCATAAGCGGGAAGAGGAGTAGGGCGTTCTTCCGGGGCGTTTTTCTCGTCTTACGCACGAAGATGTGCTTGTAATTATCTGAAATATCAAATGAATTACGGGCCTTGTTGGCTGCAAACTAGTAAAATTTGAGTCAAATTCGGCTGTCGCGGCGGGAGCTTGCTGCCGGGTGAGCGCGATATGGGCGTTTGCTTGCGATGGGGTCGATATCGAGGGCGCGGGGATGTGGCTCACCCCCCCTCCCAGCCTCCCCCGCAAGGGGGGAGGTGTTTCGATCCAGTTGCTTGAGCACTGAGCGTCCCACATCCTCGATCAGCACCTCCCCCCTTCCGGGGGAGGCTGGGAGGGGGTGAGCCACGGGCGCCGGTTCATCCCGCGCGGATCAACTGGATCGCCGTGTCTTTCCTGAACAGGTAAAGCAGCGTTCGCAGCGCTTCGCCTTCCGGGCCAGTTAGTCCCGGATTACCCGTCAGCGCCGCTTTCGCATCGTCGTGGGCCCAATCGAGCAGATGTCGGTGGGCGTCGGGGACGGCAAGGCGGTAGCCGGGCATGCCGGATTGCCGGGTGCCCAAAATGTCGCCCTGGCCGCGCAGTTCGAGGTCGCGTTCGGCGATGACGAAGCCGTCTTCGGTGCCCTTGATGGTGTCGAGGCGGGCGTGGGCGGTTTCAGAGAGCGGCTCCTTGTAGAGCAGCAGGCAGGCCGAGCGGTTGGAGCCGCGGCCGACGCGGCCGCGCAGCTGATGGAGCTGGGCGAGGCCGAAACGCTCGGCATGCTCGATGATCATGATCGAGGCATTGGGGACGTCCACGCCCACTTCGATTACGGTGGTGGCGACGAGGATCTTGGTTTCGTTGCGGGCGAAACGATCCATCACCTCCTGCTTGGCCGCGGCGCCCATCTTGCCGTGGATGAGGGCGACCTGATCGCCGAAAACCTTCTTGAGCTCGGCGTAGCGGTCCTCGGCGGAGACGACGGAGAGGTGTTCGGATTCCTCGACCAGCGGGCAGACCCAGAAGGCTTGCGCGCCCTCGGCGATGCGGGCTTTCAGGCGCGCGATGACGCGGGGATATTCGGAGATCGAGAGCACGGCGGTGTCGATGGGCTGTCGGCCGGCGGGCTTTTCGCGCAGGATCGAGACGGCCATGTCGCCGAAATGGGTGAGGACGAGGGTGCGCGGAATGGGCGTGGCGGTCATCACCAGGAGATCGGTGTGACGGCCCTTGTCCGAGAGGGCGAGGCGCTGATGGACGCCGAAGCGGTGCTGTTCGTCCACGACCGTGAGGCCGAGATCGGCGAATTCGACGCCGGACTGGAAGAGGGCGTGGGTGCCGACCGCGATGCTGGTGGCGCCGCTGGCGAGGCCGGCCAGCGCGGCGCGGCGCTCGGCGGCGGGCATCTTGCCGGTGAGAAGGACGATGCCGAGGCCGGCGGCGTCGGCGAGGGGTTTCAGGGTCTTGTAATGCTGGGCCGCGAGCAGTTCGGTGGGGGCCATCAGCGAGGATTGGGCGCCCGATTCGGCGAGGGCGGCCATGGTCATGAGGGCCACGACGGTCTTGCCGGAGCCGACGTCGCCTTGCAGCAGGCGCGACATGCGGTCGGGCGAGGCGAGATCGTGGCGGATATCCTCGATGGCCTGTATCTGGCCGGCGGTGAGGGCGAAGGGCAGGGCGGCTTCGACGCGGGAGGTGATCTCGCCGGTAAAGGCGCGGGCGATGCCACGCGCCGCCACGAGCTGGGTGCGGACCAGTTGCAGGGTGAGCTGGCCGGCCAGGTATTCGTCATAGGCGAGACGCTGGCGGGCAGGGCCGGTGAGGTCGCCATCCTCGGGGGATTCGGGCAGGTGGACCTTGTGCATGGCCGCCGAAAAGCCCGGCCACTTGAACCGTTCGCGAGTGACGGCGGGTATCCATTCGGGGAGGTCGGGGACGGTTTCGACGACCTGGCGTATGACCTTGGTGAGGGCCTTTGAGGAAAGGCCCTGCGTCAGCGGATAGACCGGCTCGACCAGCGGCAGCGTCGCGAACTTTTCGGGTTCGACGATGTAGTCGGGATGCGTGATCTGCTTTTCGCCGTTGAAGAAGCCGATCTCGCCCGAGACGAAGCGCTCTTCGCCCACCGGCAGCGCCTTCTCGATCCAGCCGCCTTCGGAGCGGAAGAAGATGAGCTGGATATCGCCGGTTTCGTCATGGGCGAGGACGCGGTGGGGAATGCCCTTGCGGCCGCGCGGGGGAACGATGTGGCGGTCGATATGGAGCTTGAGCGTGACCGTGCCGCCGACCCAGGTATTGGCGACGCCCACCATCTTGCGGCGGTCCACGACGCCCGAGGGCATGTGCATGAGCACGTCGAGCGCAATCGCTTCCTGCCCGTCCGGCGCGCCGAAGAATCGGGTCAGCAGCGCGGACAGGTGCGGCCCCACGCCCTTGAGGGAGTGGAGCGAGCGGAACAGCGGATCGAGAGCTTGCGGTCTGGGCACGATTCTTCCTTGGGGGAAGGAGTAGAGGGTTTTGGGGTGGGGGGGAAGCGGAGGGGCTTGGGGGGGTGGGTCACCCCCCCTCCCAGCCTCCCCCGCAAGGGGGGAGGTGTTTCGATCCAGTTGCTTGTGAGCGACGCGCCCCATAGCCACGATAGGCACCTCCCCCCTTGCGGGGGAGGCTGGGAGGGGGGAGCCAAGGCCCCGCATCCAAACATGTGACAACCGCCTTCTTTGCGCGTAAAAGGGCCTCCCACATCATTGAGTTGACCCCGATCATGGCTCTTCAAAACAGCGCCGGTGAAGACATTGGCATGCGCCGCAGGCGTATGCGCTATCGCGCCTGGCACCGTGGCACGCGCGAGATGGACCTGATCCTGGGGCCCTATGCCGATGCGCATATCGAGGGGCTGGGCGAGGCCGAACTCGATCGGCTCGAAGTGCTCATGAACGAGGAAGATACGGACCTCCTCATGTGGATCATGGGGCGGGAGCCGCCGCGCGCGGACGTGGATGCCGAATTGCTGGCCGTGCTGGCCGCATTCAACGACAAGAGGCTGGCGGGCATATGAGCGAGCACCCGGTACGCACCATTTCCAACGTACCGGACGGGATGCAGCCCATCGTGCTGGCCCGGCTGGTCGAAGAACGGCTCAAGGCCGACCCCGAGGCACCCGCGGCCGCGGTGTTTGTCGCACGCGACGGGCGGCGGCTGCAGCGCATGGCCGAGACGCTGGCGCAGCTCATGCCGGGACACCCGATCCTGACCGTGCCCGCCTGGGACTGCCTGCCTTACGACCGCGTTTCGCCCAATACCGTGACCATCGCCGACCGCATGAAGACGCTGGCGGCGCTGACCGATGGCTCGGCCAAGGGCGCGGTGATCCTCACCGCGGTGAACGCGCTGGTGCAGCGGCTGATCCCGCGCGAGGTAACGGCCGGCATGTCGTTCTCGGCGGCGGCCGGGAAGGTAGTCGATAGCGAAAAGCTCATCGCCTGGGCGGCCAATAACGGCTACCTGCGCGTGCCGACGGTGCGCGAGGCGGGCGAATACGCGGTGCGCGGCGGCATAGTGGACCTGTTCCCGGCCAGCCACGAAACGCCACTGCGCTTCGATTTCTTCGGCTCGCAGCTCGAAACCATCCGCACCTTCGATCCCGACAGCCAGCGGACGACAGGCAATATCAAGGCGATCTCGCTCTCCCCGATGAGCGAAGTGGTGCTCAACGAGGACACCATCCGCCGCTTCCGCGGGAATTACACGGCCACCTTTGGCGGCAATACGGCCGACGATCCGCTCTATGCGGCGGTGAGCGCGGGCGCGCGCTATCCGGGCGTCGAGCACTGGCTGCCGTTCTTCTACGAGGAGATGAGCCGGCTCTCCGACTATACGGGCGACGCCCCGTTCATCTTCGACGACCAGGCCAAGGAAGCCTTCGCCGAGCGCCAGCAGCAGATTGCCGACTATCACGACGCCCGCGTCGAGGCGCGAAAGGCCCCGCCGGGTGCAACCTCCGGCGCGCCCTATAAGCCGATCGAACCGGGGCTGCTCTATGAGATGGAAGCGCCGGCCTATGCGCAGGCGGGCGCGAGCGTGGTGCAATTCTCGCCCTTCGCGGCGCCGAGCGGCAGGAAGCAGGACGATGCCGGCGGGCGGCTGGCCCACAATTTCGCGGCGGAGCGGCAGGCGGCGGACGTCAACCTGTTCCAGGCCGTGGTCGACCTCCTCAAGAAGAACAGCCGCGACGGGCGGCGCACCATCATCGCCTGCTGGTCGAACGGCACGCGCGACCGCATGGCGCAGGTGCTCAACGACCACGGCCTCCAGCACCCGCGCATGGCCGAAAACTGGCGCGATGCGGAAACGACCTCGCCCAATACCACGGCCCTCGTGGTGCTTGGGCTGGAAACGGGCTTCGAAACCGATGACCTAATGGTGCTCTCCGAGCAGGATATCCTCGGCGAGCGCATCCTGCGGCCACAGCGCAAGAAGAAGGCCAGCGACGCGCTGACAGAAGCTTCGAGCCTGGCGGCGGGCGATCTCGTGGTCCATGTCGACCACGGCATCGGCCGGTTCGTGGGGCTAAAAGTCATCGAGGCGGGCGGGGCGCCGCATGAATGCGTCGAGATCGAGTATGCGAAGGGCGACAAGCTCTACCTGCCGGTCGAAAATATCGAATTGTTGTCTCGCTACGGCTCGGAGGAAGCGGGCGGCGAACTCGACCGGCTGGGCGGCGTCGCCTGGCAGGCCAAGAAGGGCCGGCTCAAGAAGCGCATCCGCGAAATGGCGGAACAGCTCATCAAGATCGCGGCGGCGCGCCAGCTCACCAAGGCCGAGCCGCTGTCGCTGCCGACCGGCGCCTATGAGGATTTCGCGGCGCGATTCCCCTACGAAGAGACGGAGGACCAGCTTGTCGCCATCGAGGCGGTGCTGGACGACCTGACCTCGGGCCGCGTCATGGACCGGCTGGTCTGCGGCGACGTGGGTTTCGGCAAGACCGAAGTGGCGCTGCGCGCCGCCTTCGCCGTGGCGCTCTCGGGCAAGCAGGTGGCCGTGGTCGTGCCGACGACGCTGCTGGCCCGCCAGCACCTGCGCACCTTCAAGGAACGCTTTGCCGGCCTGCCGGTGCGCGTGGCCGGCGCCTCGCGCCTCATCCCCTCGGCCGAACTCAAGGCCACCAAGGAAGGCCTCGCCGACGGGCAGGTCGATATCGTGGTGGGAACGCACGCGCTCCTTTCCAAGAACATCAAGTTCAAGGACCTGGGGCTGCTCATCATCGACGAGGAGCAGCATTTCGGCGTGGGCCACAAGGAACGGCTCAAGGAACTCAAGGCCAACGTGCATGTGCTGACGCTGACGGCAACGCCGATTCCGCGCACGCTGCAACTGGCGCTGACCGGCGTGCGCGACCTGTCGCTGCTGGCGACGCCGCCGGTGGATCGCCTGGCGGTGCGCACGTTCGTGTCGCCCTTCGATCCGCTCTCGATCCGCGAGGCGCTGCTGCGCGAAAAATATCGCGGCGGGCAGGCGTTCTACGTCGTGCCGCGCATCAAGGACCAGCCCGATATCGCCGAGTTCCTGAGCCAGCAGGTGCCGGAAGTGTCGTTCGTGGTGGCCAATGGCCAGATGGCGCCGGGCGAGCTCGACGACATCATGAACGCCTTCTACGACGGCAAGTTCGACGTGCTGGTGGCGACCACCATCGTCGAGTCGGGCCTCGACATTCCGAACGCCAATACGCTGGTGGTGCACCGGGCCGACAATTTCGGCCTGGCGCAGCTCTACCAGATCCGTGGGCGCATCGGGCGCTCCAAGCAGCGCGCTTATGCGCTGTTCACGGTGCCGCCGGACCGCAAGCTCACCGACACGGCCGAGCGGCGGCTGGGCGTGCTGCAATCGCTCGAAAGCCTCGGCGCGGGCTTCCAGCTCGCCAGCCATGACCTCGATATTCGCGGCGCAGGCAACCTGCTGGGCGAGGAACAGTCCGGCCATATCCGCGAAGTCGGCTACGAACTCTACCAGTCCATGCTGGAGGAGGCCGTGGCCTCGCTGCGCTCGGGCGAGGAGGAATACGAGGAAAAGGGCGAGTGGAGCCCGCAGATCTCCATCGGCATGCCGGTGATGATCCCCGAATATTACGTGCCCGACCTGCAGTTGCGCATGCAGCTCTATCGCCGCCTGGGCGACCTCGACGATGCGCGCGAGATCGACGCGGCGGGGGCGGAGCTCATCGACCGCTTCGGGCCGCTGCCCGAGGAGGTGGAAGCGCTGCTCAAGATCATCCTGGTCAAGTCGCTCTGCCGCGCGGCGAACGTCGAAAAGGTCGATGCCGGCCCCAAGGGCGTGATCATCACTTTCCGCAACAACGAATTCGCCGATCCGGCGGGTCTGGTGCGGATCGTGGCCGATCCGGGCCAGCAGGCGCGCGTGCGGCCCGATCAGAAAATCGTGTTCGCCCGCAATTGGCCAAATGCCGAGGCAAGGCTAAAAGGAACAGCCGCCATACTTTCGCGGCTGGCCAAGCTGGCCGAGGTCAGCCGCGCTTCCGACACAGTCCCCGGATAAAGCTTTGGTTAATCGCTACGGTCATGTTATTGCCCGAATTGCCCCATTGAAGGGCGACAGTCAGAAGGTGGCCGAGACCACCACAGGAATTGCCAGGGAAACCCCATGAAGTTCAAAAAAGCTCTCATCGCCGGTTTGGCGGCAACGGCACTGATGTTGCCGTCCTTTGCTGCCCTGGCGCAGGACGCCGCTCCTGCAACGCCCGCTCCTACCGAGGAGCAGAAGGCTACTCCCGAAAACAGCCAGGTCTCGCCCACCAACGAGCAGGCTGCTGCCGATCCGAACCGCGTCCCGGCGCAGAACTGGCTCAAGGTCTGCGACCCGATCGACGGTGGCAAGAAGGCCTGCATCATGCGTCAGGTCGTGCTGGCGAACGGCCAGTTCCTCGGCTCCTTCCTGCTGCGTGACGATCCGGGCCAGGAAAGCCGCCTGCTCGCCGTTGCTGCCGTGCCGCTTGGCGTGCTGCTGCCCTTCGGCCTCACCTGGCAGATCGACGGCGGCAAGCCGATCCGCGTGCCGTTCATGCTCTGCGATCCGCAGTCCTGCGCGACGCAGCTCGTGATCAACGAAGCTTATGTCAACAGCCTCAAGAAGGGCGGTAAGCTCAAGCTCACCGCCAAGAACCGCCAGAACCAGGACCTCACCATCGAGATCAACCTGGCCGGCTTCACCGCCGTCTATGATGGCGACGCCGCCCTGACGTTCGACGAATTCCGCAAGGAGCAGACCGGCGCCTCCGCGCTCGAGCAGCAGCTCCAGGATCGTGCCGAGCAGCTCCGCAAGGAACTCGATGCCGGCAAGACTCCGACCGAGCCCGGCGTGTCGAATCAGACGCCGCCAGCCGACGCCACCCCGCCGGCCGCCAACTAAGGCTGCGGTTTCAAGCGAATGTGAAGGGCGCCGTTTCGGCGCCCTTTTTCGTTGCGCGCGATGCGTTCCCTTCCAGCCGGCCTCAGCGGTTGCCCATGCCCATGCTGAAAGCCTCGTGGCGCAGGACGGGGAGGGACTTCAATGCCCAGAGACCGCCGGCACGAAGGGCCTGGGCCGGGAGCATGTCGGCAAGCAGGGAGCGGAAGAGAGCATCGACGATGCCGGTCGTGCGGGCGAGGTCGGGCGCGCGGCGGCGGGAATAGTCCTCGCTCAGGCGACGGCCCCAAAGGCCGGGCGTGAAGTCGCAAGCAACGAGGGACGCGGCGAGGTCTGCCACGTCGCGCAGGCCGAGATTGAGGCCCTGCGCCCCGATGGGCGGGAAGGCGTGGGCGGCTTCGCCCACCAGCACGATGCCGTTCCTGCCGGCTTCGTCCACCGTAAGGGTCGAAAGCGGAAAGACATGGGTGGGTGTCGCCAGCCTGATGTCGGCGAAGAGGCGCATGGATTTTTCGCGGAAAGTGGCGAGAAGGGCGTCGTCGCCGGCCGCGCGCGCGGCATCGAGGACCGCGCGATCATCGATCCAGACGAGATTGGCGCGATTGCCGCCCGCCGGCACCAGGGTGAAGGGCCCGCGCGGGTAGTGGAACTCGACCGAGCAATTGCCGATGGAACGGCCCAGTTCGAGATCGCAGACCAAGGCAGCCTCGGTGAAAGCGCGCTCGCGGGAGCGGAACTCGCCGGCCTGGCGCACCAGCGATTTCTTGCCATCGGCCCCGACGACGAGATCGGTAACGACGAGCGAGCCATCGGAAAGCTCAGCGCGCCAGCCGGATTCGGCAGGGACCAGCGATCTGAGCGTCACGTCGCGCGCCGAGAGTTCGGGAAAGCCGGCAGCGGCGGCCGCGAAGGCATCGGTGAGGCGAATATTGGGGAAATTCCAGCCGAAGGCGGGAAGACCTGCCTCGGCGCTGTCGAAGAGCGTTTCGGGTGCGCGAAGCAGTCGCCTGGTGGCGTCGATGATGCGAATCTGCCGGAGGGGATGGCCGAGGGCGGCCGGATCGGCAACCAGCCCGGCCTCATCGAGGTAGCGAACCGCCGGCATCATCAGGGCAGAAGTGCGCCGGTCGGGCGGGGCCTTGGGCGCCAGATGCAGGGTGGAGAGACCGGCGCGGGCGCAGGCCACGGCCGCCGCGATGCCGGTCAGGCCGCCTCCGACAACCAGAACTTCGACGCGCGCGCTATCCGTCATTTTGCCATGGCCAATCGTTTGTCATGTCCCGAAGGGATCACATAGGCTCCGGCATAGGAGCCGACAAACATGGCCACAAGGAAAATCCACAAATTGTCTGGCAGAAAGGCGATGAGCGCGATGGCGGGGCCGGGGCAGATGCCCGACATGCCCCAGCCGACCCCGAACAGGGCCGAGCCGAGGACGAGCGGCGCATCGATGCGGGTATATTCGGGCGCATGGAACGCGGCATCGAAAAGGGGCAAGGAACGGCGCCGTCCGATGCGCACGGCGATGAACATCACCACGATGGCCGGAACGATGACGAAGGCCAGGCTCGGGTCCCAGCCGCCCGAGGGAATGGCCGTGACATCGAGGAAACGCAGGACCTTATAGGGATCGACCATCTGGGAGACATAGAGGCCGGCGCCGAACAGCAGGCCGCTCAGGGCGGCGGTGGCGAGAGCGGGAAGCTTCATCTCAGACGATCCCCGTGACGGTGACGGTTGCAATGGCGACGACGAAGAAGATGCCGACAGCAACGAAGGAGCGACGAGAAAGCCGGGCCAGCCCGCAGACGCCGTGCCCGGACGTGCAGCCATTGCCCAGCCGCGTGCCGAAGCCGGTCAGGAGGCCCGCGATGGCGAGCCAGAGCACGGGCGGCACGGAGCTGCCGGCCGGAGACACCGCAAGCTGCGCCGGCGCGCCACCGGACCCGCCGACGCCAAGACCGGGAACCAGCCAGGAGGCGAGGAGCGCGCCCAGGACCAACGCGACCAGAAAGGCCAGGCGCCAGGCGACCGTCCGCGCCGGCGGCAGCAATTGGCCGAAAATGCCGGATATGCCGGCGATCCGGCCATTGCCCAGCCAGAGCACGGCGGCGGCAAGACCGATAAGCGTTCCGCCGATGGCAGCGGAGACGGGCGAGAAATTTTCCATGGCAAGGCGCTTCCAAGATAGCGATCGCCAAGGCTAGCACCGGCCCCGGGGAGCGGCCAGCGCGCGCCGAGGGACACGTTGCCACCGAGAGGGCCGCTGCGAAAATTTCCTTGCGCCGGGTTCTTACATGGGTGGAAGCCCGATCCTAGATAAAGGCATTCGTGCCAACGGGATGGAGCCCCTGATGCTTGAGCTGCTAACCGATCCGAATGCCTGGATCGCCCTTGCAACCCTGACCGTCATGGAAATCGTCCTCGGCATAGACAACATCGTTTTCATCTCGGTCCTCGTCTCGCGATTGCCGCGCGAGCAGGCCGATCGGGCCCGCAAGCTGGGCCTGGCGCTCGCGCTGATCTTCCGCATCATGCTGCTGCTGGTGCTCTCCTGGATCATCGGGCTCACCCAGCCGGTCATCTCCGCCTTCGGCTTCGACCTTTCCTGGAAAGACCTCATCCTGCTCTTCGGCGGCCTGTTCCTGATCTACAAGGCCACGCACGAGATGCATGCCGAGATCGAGGAGCCGCACGAGCCGACGCTGGCGCAGGCGGCCAAGGCCACGTTCTCGGCCATCATCGTGCAGATCATCGCCATCGACCTCGTGTTCTCGATCGATTCGATCGTGACGGCCGTGGGCATGGCCGAGCATGTGGAAGTGATGATCGCCGCCGTCATCATCGCCGTGGGCGTCATGTTCGTAGCCTCCGGGCCCGTGGCCCGGTTCGTGGCCGAACACCCCACCACCAAGATGCTGGCACTCGCCTTCCTGCTGCTGATCGGCGCCTCGCTGGTCGCGGACGGGCTGGGCTTCCACATTCCCAAGGGCTACATCTATTCGGCCATGGCCTTCTCGGTGCTGGTCGAGGCGATCAACATCCTGGCGCGCCAGCGCAAGGCATCGCGGGTTCGGCTGGAAGCCGCCGCGACCCTGCCGGGCGCCGATATCGAGGACGAGATCGCCCGCCTGCCGGCGGATGCCGATCCCATGATCGACGCTCCGGTCCGCGAGAAGGCCAAGACACGGTCGACGCCGGCCTCGCGCGCGCAATCGCGTCCGAAATCGGCGCCGCGTAAACCCAGGACGACGCGATAGGGAGCACAAGACGATGAGCAAGGCGATCGTGGTCCGCGCTACGGGCGGCCCGGAGGTTCTCAGGCTGGAAGACCGCGACGTCGGCGACCCCGGTCCGGGCGAGATCAAAATCCGCCAGCACGCCATCGGCTTCAACTTCGTGGATACCTACCAGCGTTCCGGCCTCTACAGGCGCGACCTGCCCTTCGTGGCGGGCAATGAAGGGGCCGGGGAAATCACCGCGGTCGGCTATGGCGTGACCGATTTCCAGGTGGGCGACCGCGTCGCCTATCAGGGCCAGCCCGGCGCCTATGCCGAGGAACGTCTGCTGCCGGAAGGCCGCGCCGCGCACCTGCCGGACGGCATCGACTACGAAACCGCCGCCGCCATCGGCCTCAAGGGCGCGACCGCCTATTACCTGCTGTTCCTGACCTACCGGCTCAAGGCGGAGGAAACGATCCTCTTCCACGCCGCCGCCGGCGGTCTCGGCCTCATCGCCTGCCAATGGGCGCACGCGCTGGGCGCCCGCGTCATCGGCACGGCCGGCTCGGAGGAAAAGCTGGCGCTGGCCCGCGCCCATGGATGCGACGAGGTGATCAACTACCGCACCGAGAACTTCGTCGACCGCGTCCGGCAATTGACGGGCGGGCAGGGCGTGGACGTGGTCTATGACGGGGTGGGCAAGGACACGTTCTTGGGCAGCCTCGACTGCCTGCGCCCGCGCGGCCTCATGGTGAGCCTGGGCAATGCCTCGGGCCCCGTCTCCATCCCCAATCTCGGCATCCTCTCGGAAAAGGGCTCGCTCTACCTGACGCGCCCCACCGGCGCCACCTATTGGCGCAAGACCGAAGACTACCGCGATGCCCTGGCGGCCGTTTACGACGCCGTGCTCAAGGGCATCATCACCGTCTCGATCGGCCACCGTTACGCACTGGCGGACGCCGCCGAAGCGCATCGCGCGGCGGAAGCCAGGGAAACCATGGGATCGGTGGTGCTGGTGCCATAGCCTTCGCGGCGTTCCCGGAGCCGAAACCGATGGCGTCGATCCGCTAATACCGGCGCATCGCCCCAGCCTGCTTTCTCTTTCAGCAACAAAAATCCCAAAACCGACGCGGCCAAATATTGGTGCGAGGTTGTTTTGCTATGCCGACGACGCGGCTGAGGCCGGCCGAGGCGCGCATTGGGCGCAAGACCGGTCAGCCGCACAGGCAATATTGCACCGCAAAAGGAGGGGGCATTGTCCAAGAAGAAAGGAATTACCGGGTTGCGCACCATCGGCGCATCCATCCTGCTATCGCTGGCTTTGATCGCCGGCAGCGCTCACACGGCGGCCGCGCAAAGCGCGTTTTCCGAAAAGTGGCGCGCAGTCGAACCAGCACAACCCGACTTCGACTTTTCGACGAGCCCAGCGGGCGTGCTGGTCGATCCACCCGCCAAGAAAGGCTTCACGATCGAGGCCGGTCCCCTCAATTCGACGGCACAGGCCACCAAGATCTGCCCGACGCTCTGCGCCAAGCAGAATGCCACCTACACGTCGCAATGGTGGACAACGATCAAGGGGAAAATGTCGGTCTGCCAATGCCTGCCGATCTAGCCGCAACCATCGGCATGCGCTGAAATCTACGGGCGATCCGCTGAGGATCGCCCGACAGCATCATGCATGAGTGTCGCGGGGGGAAGGCTCGCTCGGCATTCACCAGCTTTTCCTGATCGACGTGCCGTGCCAACGCAGCAGGCAATGGCGGGCTGAAGCCGAAGAAACGGAGAACTACGTCTACGCTATGACCCTCAAGCATAACCTGGCGCAGGAGTGCCGGGACCTTTCGAGCGGTTGACGGGAAACTCCGCAAGATTTGTCGGCTCGCTCCGTGCCATGGTCCCTCATGTATCGGAGTTGGACGGCCATGAGCACATCGAAAGCACCAGCGGCATATGAGACCCGACTGAACCGGGTTGTCGATCATATCTACGAACATCTCGAAGACGACATCCGCTTCGAAGATCTGGCGGAGGTCGCCTGCCTTTCCCCCTGGCACTGGCATAGGGTCTATACCGCCATGCGCGGCGAAACCGTCACCGCGACGATCCGGCGGCTTCGGCTGTCGCGGGCAGCCGAGCGGCTGGCGAACTCGGACCTGGCCCTCGACGTGATCGCCGGACGTGCCGGTTACAGTTCGGCCGATGGCTTCGGACGGGCTTTCAAGGAAGCCTATGGCAAGAGCCCGGCCGACTATCGCGAAACCGGCAGCCACGCGGCGTTCAAGGCCGCCCTGCTGGCGGAAGACGGAGCCGGTTTTCCGATCTCTATAGACGTGCTCGCGCCGATCCGCTGCGCCAGCATCGCCCATGGCGGCAGCTACATGCAGATCGACCACGCACTGGGAAAGCTGTTCACCGCGCTCGCGGCACAGGACGCCATGGCGCCGGGCCAGCGGATGCTGGCCGTCTTCCATGACGATCCCGACCTCGTGCCGGTCGAGGATCTGCGTTCGCGCGCCTGTTCCCCGGTGGCCGATGGCGTCGCGCTGGCACCGCCGATCGAGGAGGTGATTCTGCGCGGCGGGCTCTATGCGCGGCTGCGCTACCAGGGCCCCTATGCCGATATGAAGGTCGCCTATCGCTGGCTGCTCGGCGTATGGCTGCCGCAATCCGGCCATGAGCCGGACGATGCCCCGGTTTTGGAAGCCTATCTCAACAGCCCGCAACAGGTCGCGCCGAACGAACTCGTCACCGACATCCATCTGCCGCTACGGGCGTCGTGATGCGCGGTGTTCCGGCATCGCCGGTCCTCCCCGCGGAGGTGGCGGCGGCCTTCGCGCTGTTCCCGGAGCCCGCTCGGATGCAACTCCTGGAGGTGCGGCGTTTGATCTTTGCCACGGCAGCCGAAACGGCCGGCGTCGGCCCGCTGACCGAAATGCTGAAATGGGGAGAGCCGGCCTATCTCACCCGAGCCACGAGCAGCGGCAGCACGATCCGGCTCGGCCAGCCGAAATCGCCGAAGGGCATAGGCGCGGTATTGTTCAACTGCCGTACAAGCCTGGTCGAGACCTTTCGCGCGCAGTTTCCCGAGGCGTTCCTCTTTCAGGGCAACAGGGCGATCCTGCTCGATCCATCCGTTCCGCTTCCGACCGAACAGCTTTCGACGTGCCTGGTCATGGCGCTGACCTATCATCGCCGGCACGTGGCGTTCGTGCGATGATCGGTCAGATATATCGGGCTGAAGCTTAGCATCGGCGGTTTTCGATGCTCCATGGTGCAGATGCGGTCATGGCGGGCCGAAAACGATGAAATGGAGAACTACGTCTACGCTATAGCCCTCCAAAACCGAGGCACGAGCTAATCGCCATTTGGGGGTGGGAAGTGGACGGTCGGCTATCAGCATGGAAGCATTCGGAACCGGACGCCGTTATTGGGGACTGAGACAAAGTTCCGCATGTTCGGCACGAGCCGGCTCCCCCCTCAACCCGACAACGATTGTTGGCATGGATACAAGGCAGTCCTATTCTCTTGCAGCGCTTCGCGGCCAAGCCCGATGTGTTGGCGGAGTGGCTTCTAATGCTCGACAAGAGCAGGCGCCACGACCGCAGAATCATCTAGAAGTAGGCAGTTTTAGGATTTTGGGGGAGCTAACGATTGGACTACCAGGCTTATTCGATCCGCAAGATACTGGACGCGGTTACTAGCGGGGAAATCAGAATACCCGCGTTTCAGCGCGGGTTCGTGTGGGAGATGGACCGAGTGGCCCATCTCCTAGATAGCATTTACAAGGGGTATCCCTTCGGCTCCCTGCTCTTCTGGCGAACTAAGCAGCAACTGGCTGCTGAGCGCAATCTGGGTAGCTTTACGCTACCTGACCCGCAGGCCGAGTATCCAATCGACTATGTGCTAGACGGACAGCAACGACTGACATCGATCTTCACGGTGTTCCAGACCGAGCTTGAGCCGGAAGCCAACAGCGACTGGACGGATGTCTATTTTGACTTGGAGGCCGGCGACAATCCTCAGGACAGCGCGTTCGTGGCATTGGAGCAGGTCGACGATGCCGAACGTCACCGCTACTTCCCAATGCGAGTATTATTTGACTCTGTTGGTTATCGAGCCAATACGGATCACTTGGACAAAGCAAAGGTCGCAGTCATCGATAAGTTGCAGGAGAAGTTCAAAGAGGTCACAATTCCAGTTCAGATACTCAAGAACGAGAATCGGTCTATAGTTGCCATCGTCTTTGAGCGCATCAATCACCTTGGTGTGGCGTTGGATACGCTGCAACTACTGTCCGCGTGGACTTGGAGCGAGGATTTTGATCTCCTCGATAAATTTCGCGACCTTCGTGACGAATTGGCAGGATTCGGATTTGCTGGGGTGGGTGATGACTCTGACCTCATCCTCAGCTGTGTTTCAGGCATCTTAGCCAAGGAGCCGGGCCCGGAGACTCTTCTGAAGTTGAACGGGTCAGAGGTCCGAGCTCAGTTCCCTCGGGTCGAAGCTGGCATTCGTGGCGCGATCGACTTCCTCCGGACGCAACTCAAGGTTGTGCACTTAAAACTGCTTCCGTACCCATCGATGCTTATCCCACTGGCGGTCTTCTTTGCAGAGCCGGAGGGAAAGGATGTCGTGTATGACGCTGCCACCTATCAGCGTTTAAAACGATGGTTTTGGAGAACCTGCTTCTCTGCCCGATATTCGAGCCAAACTCGTAAAACTACCATCCATGACATTCAACAGGTAGAGTTCCTGAAGAACGGTCAACCAAATACTTTCGGGGACATCGACCTTAAAATTGAAGAGCACTTTTTTATGAACTCGTTCCGGGTCGGATCCGCGGCTACGAAAACATTCGTTCTATTGCTGTCAAACAATTCTCCGAAAAGCCTGCTCTCTGGCAAGGACATCGATCTAGACCGCGTCCTGCAGGGCTATAATCGATCAGAGTTCCATCACACGTATCCAAGGGCGTTTTTGCGGGACGCAGGATACGGCGACGCAGACATCAATATGCTTGCAAATTTCTGCTTTCTCAGTGCCGCAGAAAATAGAAATATCGGTCGGAAGAAACCGTCCGTTTACGTCAAGGAACTGGGTGGGCCCGAGCATAACATTGAGGCGACGTTGGCTTCAGCCTTTTGCAAGGTAGAGGAGTTCAATGACGACTACGACGTCTTCGTGAAGGGGCGGCTATCACGGCTTGTGACCTTCGCAGAAAAGCTCACTGCATAGAGCTTATCGATGCTCTAGCAACCGATCTGGCCAGATGCATCGAGGTCGATTTCAGTGGTTTCACAGTAGTGTCGACCTCCGCACTTCAGGACGAGCGTAGGCTATCCCATAATAGCCATCTCAGTTTTCGTTAGTTTTGACGGTATCGAAGCATGCCGAAGATTCAGATGGCAGCTTTTGGTGAATTCCTAGGCCCGTATGAACGACCCCAATGGGGTCGCTTGCTGCCGTTGCTGATATTCAAGATACATTGGGCTGTAGCGTAAAACCGGCGGTTTCCAGTGCCGCTTGGTCGGAGTGCGGTGCGGCGGCAATGGCGAGCCATAGAGGGCAATCGGCGGTCATGGCGGGCGGGGAGGGATTCGAACCCCCGGAACGCTTGCGCGTTCGCCGGTTTTCAAGACCGGAGCAATCAACCGCTCTGCCACCCGCCCGGTAGCAGGCGTTTAGCCGAGGTAGGCGCGGCTGTCCATATCCGTGGTAAAGCTGACGCCGCCTGCGGCGACTCAATGCGCTTTGCCGGCAGCCACTCGAGGACGGTCATGGACGAATCCCTGCCATTGCCGACGATCATGCCGCTGGGCGACCGCGCGCTGCTCATCCGGTTCGGCACGACGCTGACCGACGGGGCCAATCGCGCCGCGATCGCGCTGGCGCGGCGGCTGGAGGCGGCAGTGCCGGTGGGAGTTGAGGAGATCGACCCGAACCTGATCTCGGTGCTGCTGCGCTACGATCCGGCAAAAATCGAACCGCAGCGACTGGCGGGCGAGGTGCGGCTGATGGCTTCGGCGGCGGCGGACGGGCGGGAATTTGAGGCGCGGCGGCATACGATAAAAGTACGATTCGGCGGTGAGGACGGCCCCGACCTCGACGCCGTGGCGGCGATGCTCGGGCTCACAGTGGGCGATTTCCTCGAGGCGCATAATGTTCGTCCGCTGCGGGTGCTGACCACCGGCTTCGCGCCGGGCTTCGTCTATTGCGGTTTCCACCCGCCGGCGCTCGTGCTGCCGCGGCGCAGCGAGGTGCGGGGCCGGGTGCCGCCGGGCACGATATTGTTCGCGGCGGGCCAGACGGCGATTACCTCGACGCCCATTCCGACCGGCTGGCACGTCATCGGACGCACCGACTTTTCTAATTTCGACGCCACGGCCATGCCGCCGACGCGGCTGCGCGAGGGTGACGACGTGCAGTTTGCCGAGGCAGGCGCATGAGCGGAGCGCTGCGTATCCTGCGAGCCGGACCGCTGGCGACCATCCAGGATCGCGGACGGCCAGGCATGCTGCGCTACGGCATCGGGGCTTCGGGAGCGATGGTGAAAGGCGCTTTCGCGGCAGCGGGCGGATTGCTGGAGCGGAGAGGCAGCGCGGGAATCGAATTCACGACGACGGGGCTCGACTTCGCGGTCGATTGCGACCTGCAAGCGGGGTTTTGCGGCGGCGCGTTCAGGCTGACGGTCAATGGCGAGGCGCGGAACTGGGATGCGGCGCACAGGCTGGAGGCGGGGGCTGTCGTGCGGATCGCGCCGGGCGGCTGGGGGAATTACGGCTACCTGCGGCTCGACCGCGAGATCGCGACGACACCGCTGCTCGGCTCGCGTTCGACCAACAGCGTCGTGGGGCTTGGCGGCTTCGAGGGGCGGGCATTGCTGGCAGGCGACAGGCTGCCGCTTGGCGAGGCGGGCGAGGAGGCCGGGACTGAGTGTGCGGCGCCTGCGGCGCCGGACGACAGGCCAGTGCGCGTGCTTTGGGGATTGCATGCGGACCTTTTCCCATCGGTCCTGCGCAGCCGGTTCGTCTCGACGCCGTTCGAAATCTCCAAGCGCCTCGACCGCATGGGCGTGCGGCTCGACAATGGCGGCGTCTTTCCGCAGGATCGCATCCTGTCGCTGGTCTCGGATGCCGTGGTGGCCGGCGACATCCAGATTCTGGGCGACGGCACGCCGATCGTGCTGATGCGCGACCACCAGCCGACGGGCGGTTATCCGCGCATCGCCACGATCATCACGGCCGACCTCGATCGCTTCGCGCAGATGCGGCCGGGCACGTTCGTGCGGTTCGAGCCCGTGACGCTGGATCGGGCGCTGGCGGCGGGAAAGGGGGCTTTGTGACGGTAATCGACCTCAACGCCGATATCGGAGAGGGCATGGGCACCGACGACGACCTGCTCCAGATCGTCTCGAGCGCCTCGATCGCCTGCGGAGGACATGCGGGCGACGCGCCGACCATCCGGCGCCTGCTGCGCATCTGCAAGCAGACGGGCGTGCGGCCCGGCGCGCATCCGGGCTATGCCGACAAGGTGCATTTCGGCCGCTTCCGCGTGGTGATGCCGCTCGAACAATTGCTGGGGCAGATCCGCTCGCAATTGTTCCTCATCCGCTGGATCGCCGACGAAGTGGGCGTGGACCTCGGATATGTGAAACTGCACGGGGCGCTGGCCAACCAGACCGCCGAGGAACTGGCCTTCGCCATCGGCATTTTCGGGACGATCCAGGCCATGGATCCCGATCTCGCCATCCTGGCGCTCGACAACAGCCAGCAGGTGCGGGCGGCGCGCGCCGTGGGCGTGCCGGTGATCCTCGAAGCCTATGCCGACCGCGCCTATACGCCCGCCGGGCTGCTGGTGCCGCGCAGCGAGGAGGGCGCTGTGATCGAGGATGTGGACGCGGTGATCGAGCGGTGCCTGCGGCTGGCCAGAAGCGGGGAGATCGTGGCGGCGGACGGCACCGTGCTGCATTCGCGGGCGCGCTCGATCTGCCTCCACGGCGACACCCCCGGCGCCGTCGACCTCGCCCGCGAAGTGCGGCAGGCGCTGGAAGGCGAGGGGATCACCATCGCGCCGGTCGGCGCCGACTAGGGAGAAGCGCCATGGCCGTACGCCGGATCGTCGCCAATATCGCCACGAACGACATCGCCAGGGGCAGGGCCTTTTACGGCGACCTGCTCGGGCTGGAGATCGTGATGGATCATGGCTGGATCGTCACCTATGCCAGCGACGGCGCGATGACGCCGCAATTGGGCCTGGCGAGCGAGGGCGGCTCGGGCACGCCGGTGCCGGACCTTTCGATCGAAGTCGACAACCTCGATGAAGTGCTGGCCGGCGCGCGGGCGCAGGGGCTGGAAATCACCTACGGACCGGCCGAGGAACCCTGGGGCGTGCGGCGCTTTTTCGTGCGCGATCCCTTTGGGCGGCTCGTCAACATTCTCATGCATGGATGAGCCGTTGCGCTCGCCGGTTTTCTGCTCCATTAGGAGGCGCAACAGAACCGGGGAGCGATGCGCATGACTGCAAAACTCATTGACGGGAAGGCCTTTGCCGAGGGCCTGCGGGCGCGGGTCGCCGGCCATGTGGAGCGCCTCAAGCGCGATCACGGCATCACGCCCGGCCTTGCCGTGGTCATCGTCGGCCATGACCCCGCCAGCCAGGTCTATGTGAACAACAAGGCCCGCCAGACCGCCGAGATCGGCATGGCCTCGTTCAAATACGAACTGCCCGAGGATACGCCGGAGACCGAAGTGCTGGAGCTGGTGCGCTCGCTCAACGCGCGCGAGGAGGTTCACGGCATCCTGGTGCAGAATCCGCTGCCCGCCCATATCGACCCGCTCAAGGTGATCGAGACCATCTCGCCGGCCAAGGACGTGGACTGCTTCACGCCCGACAGCGTCGGACGCGCCGTGATCGGGCTGCCGGGACCCCGCTCCTGCACACCCCTCGGCTGCCTGATGCTGCTGCGCGATACGCTGGGCTCGCTCTCCGGGCTCAATGCCGTGATCATCGGGCGTTCCAACCTCGTCGGCAAGCCGATGGCGCAATTGCTGCTGCATGAGAACTGCACGGTGACGATCGCCCATTCGCGCACCCGCGACCTGCCTTCGATCGTGCGGCAGGCCGATATCGTGATCGCGGCGGTCGGGCGCCCGCAAATGGTCAAGGGCGACTGGATCAAGCCGGGTGCCACGGTGATCGACGTGGGCATCAACCGCGTGCCGGCGCCGGACAAGGGCGAGGGCAAGACGCGACTCATCGGAGACGTGGATTTCGCGGCTGCACGGGAGGTCGCCGGGGCCATCACGCCGGTGCCGGGCGGGGTCGGTCCGATGACCATTGCGTGTCTTTTGGCCAACACGGTGACAACGGCGTCGCTGATAAATGGGCTGTTACCGCCCAAGGACTTGACCGCATAGTTTTAGCCTTTAGGAACCTTTAAGAGCGATTGTCCAACCGGCGCCCCTCCTGGTGCTCAAGCGCAAGAGAATAGACTTTGTCGAAGTTCCTTTCGGCGGCCATCGCCGCCGCTTCCGTGATGGCCCTTTGTGCGCCGGCGTCTGCCCAGACGGTGGGCTCGCTCGACCCGCTTTACGACAATGCGGTGTTCGTGTTCGGCGGGCGCTATTATGAGGAAACTTTCTTCACCGGCGCGCGCCCCTGGGGCGTCAACTACGAGAACAATTACGTCGTCGGCGGCGGCTACCAGTATTTCTTCCTGACCCATCCGACGCTGCTGCGCATCGGCGGCGAAGTCGGCGGCGCGCTACGCGGCGGCGACGATTTCTCAGCCGAAGCCTGGGCCGGCATCGTGGCGCGGTTCGACGGCTTCGTCTTCGGCGACAAGGTGCGCGTTTCGCCGGCCTTCACCTTCGGCCTTTCGGTCGAATCGGCGCCGGTCGGCATCGAGGCGCAAAACCGCGGTGGCGGAGACTCGACTTTGCTGTTTTATTTGGGGCCGGAAATCAACGTGTCCTTGACGGACAACCCGAATGCCGAAGTCTTCTGGCGTATCCACCATCGTTCCGGCGCCTGGGGCACACTGGGCGACATGGCCGACGGCGCCAATGCGACGAGTTTCGGCGTGCGCTGGAAGTTCTGACCGTCCACCTTATGGAAAGAGCTTTCGGCTAATTTGACCTGATTCCCCGCTTGCACGGGGAGTGGCTGCTTCCGCGTCGCCTGGGGGGCACGGGCGGTAGCTTCCACTTCAATGACCTGGAGTGGTGCATGGTTTTTGTGAGATGGGCGGGGACGGCGATCCTCGCGGTTGCGGGCGCATTTTCCCCTGTCGGGCCGGCCTGGGCGCAAGGCCCGGTGGCTGGCACCGACGCGGCCAGCCTGCAGACGGTCTTCGTCTTCGGCGGACGCTATTACAGCCAGTACATCGAATACGGCATCAATCCGTTCAACCCGACCTATGAGAACAATTACGTCGTAGGCGCCGGCTACCAGCGGTTCCTGCCCGGAAGCTGGCATTCATGGAAGCTGGGCGTAGAAGTCGGCCTGGCGGCGCGGCTCGGCGATGCGACCTCGGCCGAGATGTGGGCCGGCGGCGTGGCGCGCTTCGACGGCATCGTGCTAGGCAATGTGAGGATTTCGCCAGCCATCACGCTGGGTATTTCGGCGGAAAGCGGCGTGGTGGGCGTGGAAGCCGAGCACGCGGCGGAAGTCGGCGGCGGCGACCCGGCGCTGCTGTTCTACATGGGCCCGGAAATCAACCTTTCCTGGGCGGACAACCCCAACCTCGAAGTGTTCTGGCGCATTCACCACCGGTCGGGCGCGTGGAATACGCTGGGCAACATGCAGGACGGGGCGAACGCGACGACGGTGGGGTTGCGGTACAAGTTTTAGCGGCGCGGGATCGTAGCGCGAGACTTAGACCATATGGAAGCTGCGGGCTACCGTATGGTCGCGCAGGCCGAAGGCGGGCTGGCGACCGGGGATCAGACGGTCGATGACCGCTTGCGGGCCGTTGACCTTGCGGGCGTCGATGATGACGGACGAGTAGGGCGGCACGAGGCCGCGGCGGGAGCGCTCCAGCAGATCGAAGAGCAGCACGCGGACGTCGCCACGCGAGGCGCAGGCGATGCATTCGGCGCCGGCCGCATGATCATGCAAGGCCGGCTCGATGGTGAGGATAGCGGCACCCGGCAGGACCGGCAGCGCGGCATCGGGCTCCGTAACCACAATCACGGGCGTCGATGCCGCCGATCGCTGGAAGGGCGCCGCGCTCATCATCAATCCTTGGGCGTGTAGTTGAGAATGGGGCCGAGCCAGCGCTCGACTTCCCGGATTTCCATGCCCTTGCGCTTCGAATAGTCCTCGACCTGATCGCGCTCGACCTTGGCGACGCCGAAATAATAGGCGTCGGGGTGGGACATATAGATGCCCGAGACCGACGAGCCCGGCCACATGGCATAGCTCTCGGTGAGGCTCACGCCGATGCGCTGCTTGGCATTGAGCAGGTGGAAAAGGGTGGTCTTCTCGGTGTGATCGGGCTGGGCGGGATAGCCCGGCGCGGGGCGAATGCCCTGGTAGGGCTCCGTCACCAGCTCTTCCGGCGCGAAATTCTCGTTCGGGGCATAGCCCCAGAATTCCTTACGGACGCGCTCGTGCATGGCTTCGGCGAAGGCCTCGGCGAAACGGTCGGCGAGCGCCTTGACCAGGATCGAGGAATAATCGTCGTTCTGGCGCTCGAAGCGCTCGGCAATGGCGTTTTCCTCAAGCCCGGCCGTGACCACGAAGCCCCCGACATAGTCGGGCTTGCCGCTATCGAGCGGAGCCACGAAATCGGAGAGCGCCATGTTGGGGCGGCCGTCGCGCTTGGTGAGCTGCTGGCGCAACGTGTAGAAGGTCGCCAGCTCCTGCTTGCGGCTCTCGTCGGTGAAGAGACGGATATCGTCGCCCACGGTATTGGCCGGCCAGAAGCCGATGACGGCCTTGGGACGGAACCAGTTCTTCTGCAACACGGTCTGGAGCATGGCCTGGGCATCTTCCCAGAGCTGGCGCGCGGCCGCGCCCTGATCGGGGTCGTCAAGGATGGCCGGGAAACGGCCCTTGAGCTCCCAGGTCTGGAAGAACGGCGTCCAGTCGATATAGCGGGCGAGTTCGTTGAGGTCGTAAGTCTCGAAAACCCGTGTGCCGAGAAACGACGGCTTGGGCGGCGTATAGCTCGACCAATCCGGGCGGAAGGCGTTTTCGCGCGCCTTGGTCAGCGGCAGGCGCGCCTTCTCGGCCTCGCTCTGCGCATGCCTTTCGGCCACGCGCCGGTATTCGGTGCGGATATCGGAGACATAGCCGTCGTGCTGCTCCCGCGAAAGCAGGCTCGAAACCACGCCGACGGCACGGCTGGCGTCGTTGACGTAGACCGCCTGGCCGCGCTCGTAACGCGGGGCGATCTTGACCGCCGTGTGCACGCGGCTGGTAGTGGCGCCGCCGATGAGCAGGGGGATGTCGAAGCCCTCTCGCTCCATCTCGGCCGCGACATGCACCATTTCGTCGAGCGACGGGGTGATGAGGCCGGAAAGGCCGATCACGTCGACATTTTCTGCGCGGGCGGTTTCGAGAATCTTGGCGGCGGGCACCATGACGCCCAGGTCGATGATCTCGTAATTGTTGCAGGAGAGCACGACGCCGACGATGTTCTTGCCGATATCGTGGACGTCGCCCTTGACCGTCGCCATCAGGATCTTGCCGGCGCTGCGGCGCACTTCGCCGCCATTGGCCTCCTTCTCGGCCTCCATATAGGGCAGGAGGAGGGCCACGGCCTGCTTCATGACGCGCGCAGACTTCACCACCTGCGGCAGGAACATCTTGCCCGAGCCGAAGAGGTCGCCAACCACGTTCATGCCGCTCATCAGCGGTCCCTCGATCACGTCGAGCGGCCGGGCAGCGGCGACGCGGGCTTCCTCGGTATCGGCATCGATGAACTCGGTGATGCCGTTGACGAGGGCATGGGCGATGCGCTCGGCCACCGGCTTTTCCCGCCAGCTCATGTCCTTGGCGCTGCTCTCGGTCTTGCCGCCGCCACGGAAGCGTTCGGCCAGTTCGAGCAGACGATCGGTCGCATCCTCGCGCCGGTTGAAGATCACGTCCTCGATGGCGTCGCGCAGTTCGGGATCAACCGATTCATAGACGACGAGCTGACCCGCATTGACGATGCCCATGTCCATGCCGGCCTGGATGGCATAGTAGAGGAACACGGCGTGCATGGCCTCGCGCACCGGCTCGTTGCCGCGGAACGAGAACGAGAGATTGGAGACGCCGCCCGAAATATGGGCGTACGGCAGCTTCTCGCGGATGGTGCGGGTGGCATCGATGAAGGCGACGCCATAGCCGTTATGCTCGGCAATACCGGTGGCCACCGCAAAGATGTTGGGGTCGAATACGATGTCCTCGGGCGGGAAGCCGACGACCTCCGTTAGGAGCTTATAAGCGCGGGTGCAGATCTCGACCTTGCGCTCGTAGGTATCGGCCTGACCCTGCTCGTCGAACGCCATCACGACCACGGCGGCGCCATAGGCGCGCACGAGGCGGGCGTGATGCAGGAACGCCTCCTCGCCTTCCTTCATGGAGATGGAGTTCACCAGGGCCTTTCCCTGCACGCATTTGAGGCCGGCTTCGATGACCGAGAATTTCGACGAGTCGATCATCAGCGGCACGCGGGCGATATCGGGCTCGGCCGCCAGCAGGTTGAGGAACTCGACCATCACCTTTTCGGAATCGATGAGGCCTTCGTCCATGTTGATGTCGATGACCTGCGCGCCATTGGCCACCTGATCGCGCGCCACTTCGAGCGCGGCGGGATAGTCGCCGGCAGTGATAAGCTTGCGGAAGCGCGCCGAGCCGGTGACATTGGTGCGCTCGCCAACGTTGACGAAGGGAATTTCCTTCGTGAGCGTGAAAGGCTCGAGGCCGGAGAGGCGCAGGTGGCGCTCGACCTCGGGAATCTTGCGCGGCTTGTATTTGGCGACGACTTCGGCAAAAGCGCGGATATGGTCGGGCGTGGTGCCGCAGCAGCCGCCGATGATGTTGATGAGACCATCGCGGGCGAAGGTCTCGATCTGGCTGGCCATGAATTCCGGGCCCTCGTCATAGGCCCCGAATTCGTTGGGCAGGCCCGCATTCGGATAGGCGCAGATGAAGGTATCGGCCACGTCCGAAAGCTCGGCCACGTGGGCGCGCATGGCATTGGCGCCCAGCGCGCAGTTAAGGCCGATGGTGAACGGGTTGGCGTGGCGCACCGAATACCAGAACGCGGTCGGCGTCTGGCCGGAAAGCGTGCGGCCCGAAAGGTCGGTAATGGTACCCGAAATCATGATCGGGCGGGTAAGGCCGCGCTCCTCAAAGATGCGCTGCGCGGCGAAGATGCCGGCCTTGGTATTGAGCGTATCCGTGATGGTTTCAAACAGCAGCAGGTCGGCGCCGCCGTCGATAAGGCCGTTGATGGCTTCGCCATAGGCCTCCACGATCTGGTCGAACGTGATGCCGCGATGGCCGGGATTGCTGACGTCCGTGGACATGGACGCGGTCTTGTTGGTCGGCCCGAGTGCGCCGGCGACGAAACGGCGGCGGCCGTCCTTCTCTTCGGCCAGCTTGGCCGCCTCGCGCGCCAGACGGGCGCCGGCGACGTTGAGCTCATAGGCCAGGGACTGCATGTCGTAATCGGCCATGACGATGGACGTGCAGGAGAAGGTGTTGCTCTCAACGATATCCGCGCCGGCCAGGAAATACTGGAGGTGAATGTCGCGGATGGCGTCGGGCAGGGTGAGGTTGAGCAGGTCATTGTTACCGCGCACGTCGCGGTGCCAATCCTTGAACCGCTCGCCGCGATAGCCTTCCTCGTCCAGCTTGAGACCCTGGATCATGGTGCCCATGGCGCCATCGAGAATCAGGATGCGCTCGGCTGCCGCCTGCTTGAGCGCCTCGAGCACTTCCTGCCCGTCGGGCAGGCTGGAGGTGTCGGCGTTGGGATCGAAATGAACAGTCATGGCTATAACTACCGCCTGGCCGGGGCCCCTTGGGATGTGGGGCAGGGCTTGGAATGGGATATAAAGATTTCTTTATATGATTGAACGAAGCGAGGCAAGCAAGGCGCGACGCTTGCGGCAAAACCAGCCTTAACTCCCCATCAACCATGACGGAAACCAGCGCAGTGGATTACGCACGCCTTCGGCTAAACTGCTTACAACTTTATATAAGGTGTGTGCGTGTTGAGTTCGAAGCGTAATAGCTGGCGATCGGTTGGCCGGCTGGCCTCCATGTTGCTGGTCCTTGCTCCCGTGGTGGCGGCCTGCAGTTCCTCGGGCGGCTACCACGGCAGCACAGGCGTCAAGCGCTCCGCCTTCACCTCCGACAAATTCGGCGTTTCCTCCTCGCCGCGCGTTTCGCGCGTGGCCAATCCGCCGCGCGGCGGCGGGCGCTACCTCGTCGGCAAGCCCTATACGGTCGCCGGCAAGACCTATACGCCCAAGGAAGACCCGAGCTATGTCGCCCAGGGGAAAGCCTCCTGGTATGGCGCCGATTTCCACGGGCGGCTGACGGCCAATGGCGAAATCTTTTCGGCTAACGCCATTTCCGGCGCCCACCCGACCTTGCCGCTGCCGTCTTATGTGCGCGTCACCAATCTCGACAATGGCCGCTCGCTGGTCGTGCGCGTCAACGACCGCGGTCCCTATCTGCCCGGCCGGCTGATGGACGTTTCGGCGCGCGCCGCCGATCTCCTCGGCTTCATGAATCGCGGCAGCGCCAATATCCAGGTCAATTATGTCGGCCCGGCACCGCTCCAGGGCGACGATACCCGTGTGCTGCTTGCCAGCCTCGAAGGCGCGGCAGCGCCCAAGCAGGAAATGAACCCGGGCAATACGCTGTTCGCAATGCTCTCGCCGAAACAGCAACAGCCGCGTCCGGCCCCGCAGGTCCAGCAGGTGGCGGCCGCTGCGCCGGTAATGGCTCCGGCTCCAGTCGCCATGGCGCCGGTGCCCGTAGCTCCCCAGCCTGCCGGCGGCGCGGTGCAGGTGGTGACCTCGTTCGGCGGCCACCAGGAAGTCGAAACCTACCAGCAGAGCAGCAGCGCCAGCGCCTTCGCCGGCCTCTTCTCCTATGCCGAAGGCGGCATGTCCGCACAGGCCGAGAACGACGTCATTCTCAACGCCCATGACGCCGTCAATGCCATGGCGACCCGCAGCCAGGCGCTGCAGCAATGGGCGGCGACCGTCGATGAGAATGCCCGCGCCATCAAACTCCAGCTCGGCGTCTTCGCCGATGGCGACATGGGTGAGGCCGTCGAAGAACGCTTTGCGGCGCTCGGAGCGGTCGAGGAGCAATGGGTCAATGATGGCGCCCGCGACGCCATGCGGCTGACGCTCACGCGCCTCAAGCCCGGCGTTGCTCGCGAGGATGTGCTCGCGCTCGGTCGGGAACTTGGCCTTAAAGAAATGATTCTATACTAAACTTGGCGTTCCAGGATCGTCGGTGGTCCTTCGCGCCGCTCGGGCGCGGAGTGAGGGGATGATTTCGTGATCGCTTTCAAGCGTTTGGTATTCGTCGTTATTGCCTCGTTGCTGTCGCTGGGCGCAGTCTCGGCGCAGGAGTTCGACACCAAGGCCAAGTTCGCCGTCCTGATGGACTATGACAGCGGCATGCTGTTGTTCCACAAGGAGGCCGATGCCCCGCTCGAACCGGCGAGCATGGCCAAGCTGATGACCGTCGCGGTGGTCTTCAATCAGTTGCGGGACGGCCGTATCAGTCTCAACGACGAATTCTTCATCTCCGAACACGCCTGGCGCGACGGCGGCGCGAAATCGGGCGGCTCCACCATGTTCGCCGAGCTCAATTCCAAGGTGCGGGTCGAGGACCTGCTCACCTCCGTGATCGTGCAGTCGGGCAATGATGCGGCGATCGCGCTGGCCGAGGGCATCGCGGGCTCGGAGACGGTCTTCGCCAACATGATGAACCGGCAGGCCGAGGAAATCGGCCTGACCGGCTCGCACTTCACCAATGCCACGGGGCTCCCCGATCCCGATCAGTATTCGACCGCACGCGACCTGGCGCTGCTGGCACGCTACCTCATCGCGACCTTCCCGGAATATTACCACCTGTTCTCGATTCCCGAATTCACCTGGAACAAGATCCGACAGCCCAACCGCAACTCGCTGGTGGAGATGGGGATCGGCGTCGACGGGCTCAAAACCGGGCACACGGAAGCGGCGGGCTATGGCAGCGTGGTCTCGACGCCCGAAGGCGGGCGCCGGCTCATCGCCGTGGTCCACGGCCTCAAATCCATGAACGAACGCGCCGAGGAAGGCCGCAAGCTGCTGCTCTGGGGCACGCGCAGCTTCGACCGCATTCCCGTCTTCCCCAAGGGAAAGACGGTGGGCTATGCGAGCGTCTTCGGCGGCGAGGAAGCGCAGGTGCCGCTGGTGGGGATGGGGGATATCGACCTTTTCATCCCCAAGGGCGCCAAGGATTGTCCGCAGGCGACCATCACCTATAGGGGGCCGCTGCGGCCGCCGGTGGAAGAAGGCGCCAAGGTCGCCCAGCTCAATATCATCTGCGGCGGGGTTGTGGTGCAGACCGCTCCGCTTTATGCCGGTGCCACCGTCAACGAAGGCGGGATCGTCCGCAAGGCCACCGACGCGCTCAAGCAACTGGCGCTCGGCTGGCTGTAACAGGGAAATTCATGGCCGACGCAGCGCAGTCCGTCAAAGCCCGCTTCATCACCTTCGAAGGCGGGGAAGGCGTGGGCAAGTCCACGCAGGCCAAGCGCCTGCAGGCGCGGCTGCACAAGCACGGCATCGAGGCCATCCGCACGCGCGAGCCCGGCGGCACGCCCAAAGCCGAGGCTATCCGCTCGTTCATCCTGCAGGGACGCTCGGAAAGCTGGGGCGCGGGCGCCGAGGCGGTGCTGTTCGCGGCGGCGCGGCTCGACCACGTCAACCAGCTCATCGCCCCCAATCTCGACGCGGGCAAATGGGTGATCTCCGACCGCTTCCACGATTCGACCCGCGCTTATCAGGGGCTCACGGGCGGGGTGGATGACAAGCTGATCGGTGCCCTCGAAGAACTGGCGCTCAACGGCCACAAGCCCGACCTCACGCTCGTGCTCGACATGGACCCGGAAATTGCCTTCGCCCGCGTGCGCGAACGCCAGCTCGAGGACGCGCTAGTGGCGACCGGCGACCGCTTCGAGAAGGAAGACCTCGACTGGCACCGGCGGCTGCGCGACGGCTTTCTCAAGATCGCCGAGAACAATCGCGACCGCTGCGTCGTGATGCTCGCCGACCGCACCGAGGATAAGCTGGAAGAAGCCATCTGGCAGGCCGTGCTCGAACATTTCCCGGAAATCGAAACGGCACAGACGGCGTGAGCGACGACGTTCCCATTCGCGAGCCCGACCAGATCGAAGGCGTCCGGCTTCCCGAACAGCAACACAGCGTCATCGGCCACGATGCGGCGCTCGCGACCATAACGGCGCGGCTGACCGGCGGGACGCTGCCCAATGCCGTGCTGCTGCACGGCCCGCAGGGGATCGGCAAGGCGACGCTGGCCTTCAAGCTGGCGCGCGATATCTTCGTCGCAACGGGCGACGAGGACGCTCACCGCGTCGACGAGCAGGTGATGGCCGGCTCGCACCCCAACCTCTTCGTGCTCCGCCGCGCGCCCAAGGACGGCAAGGGCTTCTATTCGGTCATTCGCGTCGATGACATAAGGCAACTGGTCGAAGACCTGCGCAAGACGCGCGGACGGGCAGGGCACCGGGTGGCGATCATCGACTCGATCGACGACTGCAACGCCAATTCCGCCAATGCCTTGCTGAAGATACTTGAAGAGCCGCCGCAGGATACGATTTTCCTGCTTGTGTCGCACCGGCCGGGTTCGCTCCTGCCGACGATCAAGTCCCGCTGCCATTCGCTGGCGCTGCGGCCCATCGCCGATGATGACGTGCGGCAGGTGCTGGCTGCCAATCTCAGCGAGGCCTCGCCCTCCGAGATCGGGGAGGCCGTCAGCCTGTCGCATGGCCGCCCGCGCAAGGGCTTCGAGGCCATGCTGGTGGCCGGCGACGGCACGCTGGCGGCCTTGCGGGGCTGGCTCGCGGACCCCGCCCGGTTTCCATCCGGCGCACACCTGGCGCTGGCCGACGCCATCGCCGCCGGTTCCGACAGCGCGGAAGCCGCGTTCGCGCGCGAGCTGATTATCGACTGGCTGGCCACGGAGGCAAAAAACGCAAGCCTTGGAGGGGCTCAGGCCCGCATGCGGCTTGCCTCTACCACCGAGCTATGGGACAAGGCGCAGGCCCTGTTCGAGGAGACCGACAGTCTCAATCTCGACTTGCGGCAGACGCTGACCGTCATCTTCGATGCGATCAAGCGCCACGTTTCAGAGACATCGTCCCCATCCGAGCCATCATGACCCGCAACGCCTATTACGTCACGACCGCTATCGCTTATCCCAATGGCGCACCGCATATCGGCCACGCCTACGAGATGATCGCGACCGACGCCATGGCGCGGTGGAAGCGGCTGGAAGGGCGCGACGTCTATTTCCTGACCGGCACCGACGAGCACGGCATCAAGATGGTGCAGACGGCGGAGCGCGAGGGCATTCCCGTCCGCGATCTCGCCGACCGCAACTCGGCCCGCTTCCGCGAGCTGGCGGGCGTGCTGAACATTTCCAACGACGATTTCATCCGTACCACCGAGCCGCGGCACTACGCAGCCAGCCAGGCCATCTGGAACGCCATGGTAGCGGCGGGCGACATCTATGAAGGCAAGTACGAGGGCTGGTACTCGGTCCGCGACGAGGCCTATTTCGATGAATCCGAACTCACCGACGGCGAGGGCGGCAAGAAGTTCGCGCCCTCGGGCGCGCCGGTCGAATGGGTGGAAGAAGCGAGCTATTTCTTCCGCCTTTCGGCTTTCGCCGACCGCCTGCTCAAGCATTACGAAGAGAACCCGGATTTCATCGGCCCCGCCGAGCGGCGCAACGAAATCCTGGCTTTCGTCAAGCGCGGGCTGGACGACGTTTCGATCTCCCGCACGACGTTCGACTGGGGCATCCCGGTGCCGAACGCACCCGGCCACGTGATGTATGTGTGGGTGGACGCGCTCACCAATTACATGACCGGCGTGGGCTATCCCGATACCGCCAGCGAGAGCTTCCAGCGCTATTGGCCGGCCGACCTGCATGTGATCGGCAAGGACATCACGCGCTTCCACACCATCTATTGGCCCGCCTTCCTGATGAGCGCCGGCCTGGAGCTGCCGAAAAAGGTCTTTGCCCACGGCTTCATCACCGTGGACGGCAAGAAGATGAGCAAGTCGCTCGGCAACGTCATCGAGCCCTTCGCGCTGATCGAGGAATTCGGCGCCGATCCGGTGCGCTACTTCTTCCTGCGCGAAGTCAGCTTCGGCAATGACGGCGATTACAGCCGCGAAAAGTTCGTCAACCGCAACAATGCCGACCTCGCCAACGACATCGGCAACCTGGCGCAGCGCTCGCTCTCGATGGTCAACAAGAACTGCGAGGCCAAGGTGCCCGAAGTCGGCGCCTATTCGGACGCCGACCGCGCTATCCTCGACCTTTCGGCCAGCGCCATCGAACGGGCGATCAAGGCCATGGACCAGCAACTCGTCCATGAGGCGGTCGCGACCATCTGGGAAGTCGTGGGCGAAGCCAACCGCTATTTCGCCGCGCAGGAGCCCTGGGCGCTGAAAAAGACCGATCCCGCCCGCATGGCGACCGTGCTCTACGTGACGGCCGAAACCATCCGGCGCGTCTCGATCCCGGCGCTGGCCTTCATCCCGGAATCGGCGGGCAAGATCCTCGACCTGCTGGCTGTGCCGGCGGACAAGCGTTCGCTGGCTTTCGCCAATGACGGCGCCGCGCTGGTGCCGGGCACGGACCTGCCGGCGCCGCAGCCGGTGTTCCAGCGTTTCGAGCGGACCAAGGCCGAGTAGCATGCTGATCGACAGCCATTGCCACCTCGATTTCGAGGCTCTGGCCGCGGACCGGCCGGGCGTGCAGGCGCGCGCCCGCGAGGCGGGCGTTACCGGCATGGTGACGATTTCCACCTGGGTGGACAAGTTCGCCGAGATCGCCCGCATCGCCGAAGATAACGACAATGTCTGGTGCTCGGTCGGCACGCATCCGCACAATGCCGACCAGGAACTGCACATTCAGGTCGCTGACCTCGTGCGGCTGTCGCAGCATCCCAAATGCGTGGCGATCGGCGAGGCGGGGCTGGATTATTTCTACGACAACGCTCCGCGCGACGCGCAGGCGGAAGGTTTTCGCCGCCACATCGCCGCCGCGCGCGAGACGCAGTTGCCGCTGGTGATCCACAGCCGCTCGGCCGACGAGGACATGGCCTCGATCCTCGAGGAAGAGACCGCAAAGGGCGCGTTCCCCTTCGTGCTGCATTGCTTTTCGTCGGGTGCGGAACTGGCGCGGCGCGGCTTGGCGCTTGGCGGGTATCTCTCGTTCTCGGGCATCCTGACCTTCAGGAATGCCGAGGAAATCCGGGAAGTCGCGGCCTTCGCGCCGGCCGATCGCATTCTGGTCGAAACCGACGCGCCGTATCTCGCGCCGATCCCGCATCGCGGGCAATCGAACGAGCCGTCCTTCGTGCGGCACACCGCCGAGAAACTGGCTGAGGTGCGGGGCGTCAACCTCACCGAAATCGCCGAACAGACCACCCGCAACTTCGCTCGCCTCTTCTCCAAAACGGGCCTCTGACATGCCGGCTGCCGAACGTATCGTCGCCACCATACTGGGCTGTGGCTCATCGGGTGGCGTGCCACGGGTCGGCAATGTCTGGGGCGATTGCGACCCCGAAAACCCCCGCAACCGCCGCCGCCGCTGCGCGCTGCTGATCGAAGGCTTCAGCGCCGTCAGCCCCGAGCCGACGCGCGTGGTCATCGACACGGGCTGCGACCTGCGCGAGCAATTGCTCGACGCGCGGGTAGGGTGCCTCGATGCGGTGTTCTACACGCACGAGCATGCCGACCATACCCACGGCATCGACGATCTGCGCGTGCTGGCGCTCAACACCATGAAGCGGGTGGATGTCTACTACTCGCGGGAAACGGGTGCTCGCCTGCATGAAGCCTTCGGCTATTGCTTCGTCTCCCCGCCCAATAGCGGCTATCCGCCGATCCTCAACGGGCACGTCATCGACGCAGGCCAGGAGACGGTGATCGACGGGCCCGGCGGCACGCTGAGCCTGCGGGCTTTCGATCAGGAGCACGGCGATATCAGGTCGCTCGGCTTCCGCATCGGGGGCTTTGCTTACTCCTGTGATCTTTCGGGCGTGCCGGACAATTCGCTGGCCGCAGTATCGGGCCTCGACGTTTGGGTGATCGACGCGCTGCGCCCGACACCGCATCCGAGCCACCTCAGCCTGCCGGAATCGCTGGAGCTGATCAGGCGGCTGGCACCGAAGCAGGCCGTGCTCACCAATCTCCATATCGACATGGACTATGCGCAGGTCGACATGCGCACCCCGGACAATGTGGTGCCGGCCCATGACGGGCTGCGCATCGACATCACGGCGGGCAGGGTGTTGCGCTAGGTCCTGGCGGATCAATCAGTCAAATCTCAGTCACGGGCGTGTCACACGGCACGGCTAGAAATGCACTCATTCGAATGAGTGAGTGCAGATGCGCAGCCAGGGACTTTCTTGGGAAAAGACGCGGGACCGGATCAGCCAGGAGATCGCCTCGGGGCTGCTGGCGCCGGACGCACGCCTGCCGTCCGAGCCGGAATTATGCGTGCTCTACGATACCCGCCGGCACTCGTTGCGCCGCGCGCTGGCGGCCCTGGTGGCGGAAGGCAAGCTGCGGGTAGAGCAGGGACGGGGCACGTTCGTGGAGCGGGCGCCGCTGCTCAACTACGTCATCGGCTCGCGCACCCGCTTCCACGAAAACCTCATGTCGCAGGGGCTGACCGCCTCGGGTCAAACGCTGAGCGAAATGCAGATACCGGCCAGCGCACGCATCGCGGCGGCCCTGCAGATCGACGTCGGCTCGCCGGTGCTGGCACGCTCGGGGCGCGGCTTCGCCAATGAGCTGCCGATCAGCCTGGGCTGGTCCTATCACGACGCCCAGCGCTTTCCTGACCTTTTCGAACGCCGCCGCGAGAACAGGTCGATAACGGCCGTCTATCGCTCCTATGGCATCAACGACTATCGGCGCCTGCGCACGACGATCTTCACGCGCCTCGCCACCGAGCACGAAGCGGGACTGCTGATGCTGCGGCCGGCGCAATCGGTGCTCATCGTCCAGAAAATCGACGTCGATCTCGACGGCCGCCCCATCGGCTTCTCGGAGGCCGTCTGGGCCGGTGACCGGGTGCAATTCACCTTCGAGAGCGACCAGCCCACTCCCGTCCCCACCGAAAGGACCGATGATGTTTAACGAAAGCGGCAGCGGCGGTTTCGATCACGCTGCGACCCTGGGCATCCTCGCCCGCTCCCGCCCCGAGCGCCTCAAGGCGCTGGCGGAAGCCGTGCTCGACGGCATGGGCGACATCCGCGTCATCACCAACCGCACGGGCCTGGTGATGGTGCCGATGCGCGACACCGTCGAGAACGTCGATTTCCACCTCGGCGAAGTGCTGGTGAGCGAGGCGCATATCGCCGACGCCGCGGGCCATGTCGGCTACGGCATGGTGACGGGCCGCGACCTCGAGCGCGCCATGGCCATGGCCGTGGTCGACCTGCACCTGGCGATGACGGGCTCGACCGGCGACGTCGCCGGGTTCCTCGTAGAGGAGAGCGCTCACCTCAGAAGCGAAGACGAATTGCGCATGCGGCAGGTGGAAGCCACCCGCGTCGAGATGGAGACGTTCTGATGCTCACGATTGCTCCTGCCGACGCGGCCGAAATGCGGTGCAACGCCATCTTCGAGGCGTTGATGTGGTCGATGGCGCGTCCGGGCGAAGCCCGCACGATGCCCGAGCCCGGCCTTGCCGGCCTCATCGAAACCCTTGTCGATATCGAGTGCGCGGTATTCGCGGACGATGCCGCGCTACGCGAACGCGCGCTCCACACCGGGGCGCTGATTGCCGAAAGCCCGGCTGACGCGGACCATGTGTTCCTCACCAGCCTCGACAACGCCGAGACGCTGCTCCCGATGCTGCGGCGCGGCTCGGCGCTTTATCCCGACGATGGCGCGACACTCGCCGTCAATGCAGCCCATGGCAGCGGCCACAGGCTTCGCCTGACCGGACCGGGCATCGAGGGCGCCCGTGACGTGACGCTGGGCGTATCGCCGGCTTTCTGGGCTCTTCGCGAACAGGTCTGCATCTACCCGGAAGGGTTCGACCTGCTGCTCGTGGACGGCGGCGCGGTGATCGGCATTCCCCGCTCGACCAAGGTGGAGGTTCTCTGATGGCTTATGTAGCAACCCGCGGTGGCGAGAAGGCCATCGAGCAGGCCGAGCGGCTGTTCCGGCAGGACCTGGGCACGATCGACGCCGAGCGCGTCGAGACCATTCGCCGGACCATGCCCTACCTCATCGATCGCGTGATGGGCGAAGCCTCGCTCTATAGCGAGGAACTGGCGGCACTGGCGCTGGCCCAGACCGGCGGCGAATTGTACGAGGCGGTGCTGGTGCTGCGCGCCTGGCGCACGACCCAGCCGCGCATCGCCGTCGCCCGGCCGGTGCGCCAGTCCGAACTTCTCACCCAGCGCCGCATCTCTGCCGCCTTCAAGGACATTCCGGGCGGACAGATCCTCGGCCCGACGCTCGATTACTCGCACCGCGTGCTGGCAACCGACGTGCTCGAAGGAAAGCCCTTCGCGCCGCCGGAAGTGGACAGGGCCGATCGCGCCGCGCCGCAACACCAGCCGTCACTGGCTGACTGGCAGCGCGAACAGGGTCTGGTGGCGCCGGTCGCCGAACCGCAGGTGGCGCCCGAGGACATTCCTGACCTCACCCGCGAACCGCTGTTGTTCCCGGCCTCGCGCGCCCATCGCCTGCAAAGCCTTGCCCGCGCCGAAACCGGTGGCGTGCTGGCACTCGGCTATGCCGCAATGCGCGGCTACGGCAATGCGCATCCGACGGTCAACGAGCTTCGACTGGCGGAAGCGGAAGTGGTGGTTTCTCATCCGCGCGGCACCCAATTCGCCGCCGGCCGCGTACGCGTCAGCCAAGCCGAGGTCACGGCCAAGGAAAAGGACGGCTATCTGGGTCTCGGCTTCGCCGCGACCTTTGGCTGGAATGAAGTGAAAGCCATCGCCGCCGCCACTCTCGACCTCAACTCGGACGACGCGCCGGTCGGCTCGGCCATGCACGAGGAATTCTACCTCTACCATACCGAGAGCGTGGAGGCCTCCGGCTTCTGCATCCACTTCAAGCTGCCCCATTACGTCACCTTCCAATCCGCGCTCGACGCCATGCGCGACGCCAAGGCCAGGGCGGCCAAGGCGAACGCGCCGCACGACGAACCTGCGGCCACGCGCCAGGAGGAACCCGCACTATGAGCCTCGCTAATCTGACAAAACCCTGGGCGGCGACGAGCTATGGCTTCCTCGATGCCTCGGCCAAGCGCGAACTGCGCCGCAAGATGCTCAAGGCCATCGCCGTACCCGGCTGCCAGATGCCTTATGCCAGCCGCGAAGTGCCGATGGCGCGCGGCTGGGGCACGGGCGGGCTGCAGGTCACGCTGACCCTGGTAAACCGGAATTCGCGGATCAAGGTCATCGACCAGGGCGCCGATGATGGCGTCAACGCCGCCTCGATCCGCCGTTTCGTAAGCCGGGTTTCGGGCGCAGCGGAGACGTGGGACACGCTGGACGCCTCCATCGTGCAATCGCGCCACCGCATTCCCGAGGAAACGCTGCGCGACGACCAGGTCCTCGTGCTGCAGGTGCCCAATCCCGAGCCGCTGCGCGGCGTGGAGCCGAACATCTCCATCGCCCGGCAGATGCATGCCGATGCCGATTATGGCAAGCTGTGGCTGACGCTCTACGAGCAGATCGTGCGCAAGGGCCGCATCATGCAGGGCGCCGGCTATCCGAGCATGGTCAATGGCCGCCACGTCATGACGCCGTCGCCCATTCCGCGCTGGGACGTGCCCAAGCTCAACATGGCCCGCCACCTGACATTCCTGTCGGCCGGGCGCGAAAAGCGGCTCTTCGCCGTGCCGCCCTTCACCCGCGTCGAGCCGCTGGTGTTCTCCGACCGGCCCTATCAGGTCGAGGAGCATGCCGATCTCGTCTGCCAGCGTTCGGGCGTCAGCGGCTATTTCATGAACGAGCTGCCCGTCGATGGCGGCGGCTCGACCTTCGAGGTGTCCGACAGCAATCTGGGCATCAAGGCCATCCAGCGCGCACAGGGCGAACCGACCGTGATCGGGCCGACCTGGTACCGCAACGGGGAGTTTTCAGCATGAACCTCGACATGAGCCAGCCTGCGCTGGAACGCACCGCGCCGCGCCTCATGCGCACTGAGCCGCTGCTGACCATGCGCGACGTCTCCCGCCGCTTCGGTGAGGTAGAGGCCTTGCGGAACGTGGACGTGACTGTCTATCCGGGCGAAGTGATGGGCATCGTCGGAGAGTCCGGCTCGGGCAAGTCGACGCTGCTGCGGATGATGAACCTGGAGGACACGCCCGACAGCGGCGACTATCGCCTGCAATTGCCGAACCGCGAGGACGGCAACCTCTTCGACCTCGCCCGCTATGATCGCCGCATGCTGTGCGCCCGACATATCGGCATCGTCTATCAGAACCCGCATCTGGGCCTGCTGATGCGCCACAGCTCCAGCGGCAACGTCGCCGAACGCCTGCTGGTGGCCGGCGAGCGCAGTTTCGACGTGCTGCGCGGCAAGGCCCGAGAGGCACTCGATGCCTCCGAGTTCCCACTGGCACGCATGGATGCCCGGCCGATCGAACTATCGGGCGGCATGCAGCAGCGCGTGCAACTGGCCAAGGCCATCGCGCTGGAACCGGCGCTGCTGCTGCTCGACGAGCCGACGACCGGCCTCGACGTGAGCGTGCAGGCCCTCGTGCTCGATACGCTCAAGCGGTTGCAGCGCGACCGCAGGATCACCATGGTGCTGGTCAGCCACGACCTCGGCGTGATCCGCACGATGGCCGACCGCGTGATGGTGATGCGGCATGGCGAAGTGGTGGAGCAGGGGCTGGCCGACCAAGTCTTCCAGGACCCGCAGCACCCCTATACCCAGCAACTCGTTCACGCCAAGCTCTAGAGGACCAGATGACTTCCTCAACTTCGCTGCTGCGTGTCGAAGGCCTCACCAAGACCTTCCGCATGTATCACCTCGACAGCATGCTGCACGCCTTCGAAGGCGTCAGCTTCGATCTCCACAGGGGCGAGTTCCTGCTGCTGCGCGGCCATAACGGCGCCGGCAAGTCGACGCTGCTGCGGACCATCTGGCGCAGCTACCTGCCTGTGGGCGGTCATGTCTGGTATCAATCCGAGGAGGGCGAGATCGACCTCGCCAATGCCGCGGATGTGGATATCGCGCTGCTCCGCCGCCACGAGATAGGCTTCGTCACCCAGTTCCTCAACGCCCGACCGCGGGTGGCTGCGCAGGATATCGTTGCCGAGCCGCTGCGGCTGGCCGGCTATTCGGCCGCCGAGGCTCTGGAACAGGCGCGCCACTGGCTTGACCAGTTCGGCGTGCGGCCGGAACTCTGGCGCGCCTATCCGAGCACGTTTTCGGGCGGCGAGCAGCAAAAGGTGAACCTCGCCCGTGCACTGATCCTGCCGCAGCGCCTGCTGCTGCTCGACGAACCGACCGCTTCGCTCGACGTCGGCGCCCGCGCCGCGCTGGTGCGGCGGCTGAGCGATCTCAAATCCCAGGGCGTCGCCATTATCGGGGTTTTCCACCATCCCGGCGATGTCGCAGAACTGATCGACCGGGAAATCAACCTCGCGACCCGCGTGGTCGCCGACCAAACCGAAAGCGACGAAGATGTGGCTGTCTGACTTCCGTATCGTCCTGGCGGATCGCGTGATCGAACGCGGCGCGCTGCGCATCGAGGAGGGGCTGATCGCGCAGATCAGCGAAACCCCGATCGAAGGCGCCGACATCATCGGCAACGGCCTCATCCTGATGCCGGGCATGATCGACATGCACGGCGACATGATCGAGCGCGAGATCGAACCGCGTCCGGGCGTGCGCATGCCGATGGAAATGGGCCTGCGCGACCTCGACCGGCGGCTCGCGGTCGCGGGCGTCACCACGGCCTATGCCGCCGTGTCGTTCAGCCCCGGCTCGACCTACGGCCATATGCGCTCCTACGACTTCACCAGCGAGATGATCCGCGCTGTGCGCGCCCACAACGACATGCTGCTGGTGGACCACCGCGTCCATGCGCGCTTCGAGGTCACGTTCCCGGCGGCCCTCTCGGTGGTCAAGGAACTGATCGCCGAAGGCGCGGTGGACCTGGTTTCGCTTTGCGACCATACGCCGGGGCAGGGGCAGTATCGCGACCTCGAGCTGCAGGCGGCTAACCTCGCCAAATCCAAGGGCATCACCCGCGAGCAGGCGGAAGAGCAACTGGCGCGCCGCATCCGCGAGCGCCAGGAATCGGCCGGCGACCTGACGGCGACGCTGCGCGCCATCGCGCAATATTGCGCGATGCACGGCGTGCCGGTGGCCAGCCACGACGACGATACGGTCGAGAAGGTCGCCCTGATGCAGAACCTGGGCGCCAATATCAGCGAATTCCCGGTGACGCTCGAAGCGGCCCGCGAGGCCCGGAAGCTCGGCATGGTCAACGCCATGGGCGCCCCCAATGCGCTGCGCGGCCAATCCTATTCCGGCAATCTTTCCGCCCGCCAGGCACATGCCGAAGGCGTGCTCGACCTGCTGGCGGCGGACTACCACCCCTCGGCCATGCTGCCCGCGGTGCTGGTGCTGGCCCAGACGGACCCGGATGGACTGGCGGGCGCCGCGCGTTTGACGACGCTCAATCCGGCCCAAGCGCTCGGCCTCGAAGATCGCGGCGAAATCCGCGTCGGCCTGCGTGCCGATCTCCTCATCGCCGACGCTTCCGGCGTGGGTCACGTGCGCGCCGCCTATAGCGGCGGCAGGGCGATCTATTCGGATGGAACCGTGCCGGTGCCGGGCTTTTCGCGCGTCACCAGCATGTCATTCGAATGAGTTAATGCTGTCATTGAGACCAACTAGCGTCTGAACATAGCAAAACCGCAAGGTGAGATATGCTCGAACTCAGGAAAGTCACGAAACGCTTCGGCGACACGATTGCAGTCAACAACGTGTCCCTCAACTTCGTCCCCGGCCAGATGGTCGGGGTCATCGGACGATCGGGTGCCGGCAAGTCCACACTTCTGCGTCTCATCAACCGCCTGACCAGCGCGGGTGAAGGCAAGATCATCTTCGGCGACACCGATGTCGGTGCGCTGGAGGGCAGGGAACTGCGAGCCTGGCGCGCCCGCTGCGCCATGATCTTCCAGCAGTTCAACCTGGTGAACCGCCTCGACGTGCTCACCAACGTCCTGATCGGCCGCATCGGCACCGCCGGCACGCTGCCGGTGATCTTCAAGCGCTTTGCGGACTCCGACCGCGCGAATGCCGCCATGGCGCTCGACCGGCTGGATCTGCTGACCCAGGCGCTCCAGCGTGCCGACACGCTTTCGGGCGGGCAGCAGCAGCGCGTGGCGATTGCCCGGGCGCTGATGCAGAAGCCGAGCCTGATCCTGGCGGACGAGCCGATCGCCTCGCTCGATCCCCGCAATGCCCGGCTGGTCATGGACGCCCTGCGCGCCATCAACCAGCAGGACAAGATCACCGTGATCTGCAACCTGCACACGCTCGACGCCGCGCGCACCTATTGCGACCGCATCGTCGGCATGGCGCATGGCCGCGTCGTCTTCGACGGCGTGCCTGAAGAACTCACCAGTTCAGTCATCCAGGAAATCTATGGCGATGACACCGATCTGGCCGTGGACGAGAACCTGACCTCGACCATGGCTGCCTTACGCCCGGCACAGATGGCCGGCGGACGACAGATGGCAGCGGCGCACTAGGCGCCGCCACCTCCCCAAACCCGGAGCAAAATCATGTTCACTTTCGTGCGCCGCAGCCTTGCGGCCGTACTGATCTCGGCTGCCTTCATTTCCTCCGCCGCGCAGGCCGAAGACTGGCGCGTCCAGTACCCCGAACTCACCATCGGCGTGTCCTCGGGCGAGAACGAGGCTGACGCCATTGCCCGCAACCAGCCTTACGCCGACTATCTCAGCCGCGAACTGGGCGTGCCGGTAAAGATCATCCGCGGCACCGACTACGCCGCGATCGTCGAAGCCATGCGCTCCGGCCACGTCCAGATGGCCTCGGTCGGCCCGGCCGCCTATGCCCTGGCCCGCAAGATCATGGGCGACGGCATCGCGCCGGTGGCAACCACGCTCGATGGCCATGGCGAAGCCGGCTATTACTCGGTCATCGCCGTGCGCGCCGACAGCCCTTACCAGAACCTCGATGACCTGCGCGGCAAGTCCTTCGCCTTCGCCGACCCGAACTCGACTTCCGGCTACGCCGTGCCGTCCTATTATCTCTCGACCGTGCTCGGCACGAGCGCCGAGGAATATTTCAGCGACGTGGCCTTCTCGGGCGGCCATGAGCAGAGCGTGATGGCGCTCATCAACGGTACGTTCGAAGCCGTGGCAACCCACTGGACCAACGAAACCTCGGGCAACATCCAGACCATGGAGAAGAAGGGCCTCATCCCCGCCGGCTCGACCCGTATCGTCTGGACTTCCCCGGTCATTCCGAACACCCCGGTGATGATCCTCACCAGCCTGCCGCAGGAATTGCAGAACGAGTTCAAGGCCGCGCTGCTGGCTTTCCCGACCAAGGACCCGGAAGGCTTCGCCCAGTATACGCGGGGCAATTCCACCGGCTATGCCGAGGCCAAGCACGAAGACTACCTCGACGTGATCGCCATCACCGAGCACAACGCCAAGGACCGCCGCCGCAACGCCGGCAATTAACGACGAAACGACACGAGCCGGCACGCAGCACAGCGCGCCGGCTCTGCTTTTTCAGGGGAAGTCCAATGTCCGCATCCAGCCCCACAGGCAGCGGCCCGATCGCGTCGGCGGCTCAGCACGACCGGCTCGTCACGTTTGAAGGCCGCTACCAGCAACAGCGCTCGGTGCGCCTTGCCTGGATGCTCGCCTATGGCGCGCTGTTCCTGGCTGCGCTCATCGCCTCGATCGTCGTCAGCGATTTCAACCTGCCTAGCCTGTTCAGCGGGCTACCCAAAGCCTGGAACTACATCGTGGGCACGTTCCCGAAGCTTTCGCTCGCGACGCTCTGGGCCGACCTTTCCGAATGGTATTGGGGCCTGCGCTTCTGGATGCGCCTGCTGCTCGAAACCATCCTCATGGGGTTCATCGGCACGGTGCTCGGCGGCATCCTCGCATTGGCGCTGTGCTTTCCCGCTTCGCGGAACCTGGTCGAAAACACCGGCATCTACTTTGCGGCGCGGCGCGCGCTGGAATTCCTGCGCACCGTGCCAGAGCTGGTCTTTGCGCTGATCTTCGTCTTTGCCTTTGGCCTAGGTCCGTTCGCCGGCGTGCTCGCCATCGCCGTCCACACGGCCGGATCGCTCGGAAAACTCTTCGCGGAGGTCAACGAGAATGTCGACCCGCGCCCCATCGAGGGCGTCCGCGCCGCCGGAGGCAACTGGCCGATGGTCATGCGGCTGGGCGTGGTGCCGCAGGCGCTGCCGAACTATGCCAGCTACCTGCTGCTGCGCTTCGAAATCAACGTGCGCGGCGCCTCGGCGCTCGGCATCGTGGGGGCAGGCGGCATCGGGCAGGAACTTTACGTCGCCATCCGACAGTTCGAATACACCGACATCTCGGCCATCATGCTGCTGCTGATCGCGACCACGTCGGTGATCGACATCATCTGCGAAACCATCCGCCATCGCCTGATCGGCCACGATCTCATCGGAAAGGCCTGACCCATGAATATCGCAGCTCACGCCGATATCGCGCGGCTCAAGCGCTCCCACTCCGAAATCTTCCGGCGTCCGCTGGCGCAAAGGCTGCGGGACTGGTCGCTCTGGCTCGTCTTCATCGCACTGACGATCTTCTCGCTCTGGTGGATCGACGCCTCTCCCATGCGAATTGCCAACGGACTTTCCAAGCTCGGCATGCTCGTCGTCCTGATGATCCCACCGCTGCCCGGCGATGGCTTCTGGGATTATTGCCAGGCCATGCTCGAAACGCTGGCCATGGCGTTCCTCGGCACCATCATCGCTGCAGTCATCGCCGTGCCGCTGGGGTTCCTCGGCGCCAAGAACATCGTGCCGAACTGGATCTTCCACTTCACGCTACGCCGTTTCTTCGATGCGTTCCGTGGCGTCGACGGGCTGGTCTGGGCGCTGATCTTCGTGTCGGCGGTCGGCCTCGGCCCCTTTGCAGGCGTCCTCGCCATCGCCGCCGGCGACATGATGGTACTTGGCAAACTCTTCGCCGAAGCCATTGAGAACGTTGATAAGAAGCCCGTCGAAGGCGTGCGCGCCTCGGGTGGCGCGGATCTGCATGTGGTGCGGCTCGGCGTCTTTCCGCAGGTGCTGCCGGTGATGGCCAGCCACGTGCTCTATTTCTTCGAATCCAACGTGCGCTCGGCGACGATCCTGGGCATTGTCGGGGCAGGCGGCATCGGCCTTCAGCTTTCCGACCGCATCCGCATCAACAACTGGCAGCAGGCCGCATTCATCATCCTGATGATCCTCGTGACGGTCGCAGTGATCGATGCCATCTCCCGCCGCATTCGCGCCCGGTTGATCTGACAGGGTGGGTTGCGCGCGAAGACGTGAACGAGCGCCATAGCACGCTTAACACGATCTTAATTCGCGATCGCGGATTCTATGGGCAATGCTCCATCCTCGCCCAAGGCGCGGAGCCTTCTCCACATATCCGAGGCTGCCATGTTTCGCTTCGCCAAATCCGTTCCATTTTCAATGTCCCGCCGCGGCTTCTCGCTGGGCGCAAGTGCGCTCGCCGTTTCGATGATCGTGCCGCCGCCGGTCCTGGCGGCGGGAACGAGTGCTTTCGTCGACCGCATTTGGCAGCAGGCAAGGGCGCGTGGCGTGTCGCGGGGCATTTTCGACGCTGCAATGGGTGGGTTCAAGCCGATCAACAAGGTGCTCGAACTGAGCGGCAAGCAGCCGGAATTCGCGACGACGGCCGGCGATTACGTCGACAAGCGCGTCAACGACCGCCAGATCAATACCGGCCGCGCCATGCGCGGCGAATGGACGAAGACGCTGGCTGCTATCGGCAATCGCTACGGCGTGCAATCCGAAGCAGTGCTAGCGATCTGGGGCATCGAGACCAACTATGGCGGCTATATGGGCGGCAACAACACCGTCCACGCGCTCGCCACGCTGGCCTATGGCGGCAACCGCACCGATTATTTCGGCAAGGAACTGATCACCTCACTCGAAATCCTGCAGGCCGGGCACGTAAAGCCTGGGCAGATGGTAGGCTCCTGGGCCGGCGCCATGGGGCATCCCCAGTTCATGCCGTCGAGCTTCATGAAATATGCCGTCGACTTCAACGGCAACGGCCACAAGGACATCTGGAATTCCGTCCCCGATGCCCAGGCCTCCATCGGCAACTACCTGCGCTCGTTCGGCTGGCGGCCGGGCGAAACCTGGGGCTACGAGGTACGGTTGCCACGGGGGTTCAACTACAACCATGTCTGGTCGGGAACCAAGGCATCGCTGCGCGACTGGAGCGGCGCGGGCGTGACACGCGCCAACGGCAAGCCATTCCCACGCGAGGGCGACATAGCGCGTCTCTATATGCCGATGGGCGGCAACGGACCGGTTTTCGCGGTGCTGCCGAACTTCGATGTGGTCAAACGGTACAACAACTCGGACAGTTACGCGCTGGCCGTAGGCCATCTCGCCGACCGCATCCTGGGGGGCGGGAGCTTCGTCACGCCCTGGCCGAACGATACCGCCCTGACCAAGGACGGTCGCATGAAGGTGCAATCGCAATTGCTCAAGCGTGGCTACCAGATCGGCTCGGCCGATGGCGTGATCGGCGTCAAGACGCGCGCGGCGGTGATGGATTGGCAGGCAAGGGCCGGGCTCCTGCCGGACGGCCACGTTTCGGGCAATCTGCTCAAGGCGCTGAGCTAAGGGCGACAAAAGAAAAGGGGCGGCCGGCCCGCCCCGTTTCCGAACGTCCTATTGCGGCTGGATTTCCCGGCGCTCGTCGCTGGCGCGATAGGCCGCATCGATGACGCTCACGACATGGCGGGCATAGCGGCCATCGACAGAGACGGGGGCTTCGCCGCGCATGGCGGCAAGCAGGCTCTGCCACTCGCGGATGACGGCTCGGTTCGCCCAATCCGGCTCGGTGGAATCCGGGACCGGAACCCATTGGCCGTTCTTGCTCAGCGCGATACCGTTGTCGAAATCGAGCCGCAGCGCGCCGTTCTCGCATTGCAGTTCCATCGAATAGTCGAAGACGCCATCGCGATAGCCAACGCTGCGCACCTGACCGATGCCACCACCGGCAAAGCGCAGGCCGATAAGGGCGGTGTCGTCGGCCTCCTGCTCATGGAAGAAGGTACCGACGAGCGCGTTGACGCCGACGACATCTTCGCCCATCAGCCACATGAGGCGATCGAGCGAATGGATGCCGGCCGTCATCAGCATGCCGCCGCCATCAGCCTTGCTCAGGTGCCAGGCACGCCGATTGCTTTCCATCCAGAACTTGATCATGACGCTCGATCCGATCACGGGCCTGCCAATCGCGCCGGACGCGATGATCTCCTTGGCCTTGAGGCAGGGCAGGGCGAAATGCATGACGTGGCCGACCATGAGGTGCACGCCTGCCTTGGCGACCGCGGCATTGATGTCGTCGCACTCGGCCAGGGACGGGGCCATGGGTTTCTCGAGCAGGATATGCTTGCCGGCTTCGGCGGCACCGATGGCGATGTCGCGGTGCAGGTGATGGGGCGTGGCGATGACGACCGCCTCGACCGTCGGGTCAGCCAGCAGATCGCGCCAGTTCACATAGGGCTTGCCGCCATGCTCGGCCGCGAACGCCGCCACCGCTTCGGCATCCTCGCGGCAGACCGCCGCTATCTCCAGGCCCTCCACCTGCGCGATTGCCCTTGCGTGGACCGCTCCGAAATGGCCCGCGCCGATAATTCCAATGCCAGTCATAGTCCTGCCTTTTCGTATGCCGCATCGATGAGTTGCATGGCGGCCAGATAGTCGTCGAGAGAGATCGCGGGGCCGCGACCTTCGGAGAGCCGCCGCACGATGTCGGCGGTGAAGAGCCTGTAACGCGTGGAAGTATGCTCGGGGACAAGCAGGCGGCTCTCACCGTCGTCCAGCGTAGCGCAAAAGGCGGCGTCGCCTCTATCCACCAGCGTCGCATTGGCGCTGGCGAGCCGCCACTCGAAGTCGCCTCCCGGCGCCATCGAGGCATAGGTATAGCCGGCTTCCACGGTAAAGAGAGTGCCCGCGGTGTCGGTGAGAACGACCAGGGCATGGTCCTCCACGCGCTCCTCGGGGTGAATGAGTTTCCCGACGCTGCTCGAGACGACGGTCAACGGGCCTTGCGCGATGGACAGCGCGGCATCGATGCCGTGGATGCCCAGATTGCGCAGCGCACCGCCGCCACCGATCGCCGGGTCCAGCAACCAGCCGACCGCATCGTCGCGATAGCGCTGCGGCGGACCGTTGACGAGGCGGAAGGAGGCATGGGCCAGTTTGCCGGCCCGACCAGTCTGCTTGAGACGCGCATATTCTGTCATTGCCGGGCCGAACCGGTTGGGCAGGGGAACGCCGACGAAGGCGCTCCTGGAGCGAGCCAGTTCAGCGAGCGGCGCGAGATTTTTCGTCGAGGGAGCGGCCGGCTTTTCCAGGATCATGGGCGTGCCGGATTCGATCACACGCCGTGCCAGAGCCGGCACGGTGTCGGGGTAACCCATCAACACGACCAGATCCACGGCCGCGATCGCCGCGTCGAAATCCGATTCTGCTACAAGGCCGAAACGATCGGCGAACTCCTGCGCGTTCGCCGCGTTCAAGTCCCAGACCGAGACAAACTCGGCACCCGCATGCTGCGCCGCATCCAGATGCATCTGCGCGTGCCAATGGCTCGTTCCAGCCAGCAAAATCCTCATGACCGCCTCGTTATCCGATATTGACTTGAAGGATATCCCATATGTTGCTATACGACAAGCATTGACCCCAGTGAGATTGCGCGCCCATTAACCGGTCGACGCATCGAACAGGAGCAAGAATGGCACGAGCAACATCGATCAGGCCGTTGGCCCGTCCGCCTCTGCTGCACGTCACAGTGCAGGAGACGCTCAAGGGCTATATCGAAGCCAACAAACTCAAGGCAGGCGATCCGTTGCCGCCGGAGGCCACTCTTGCCCAGCAATTGGGGGTAGGGCGCAACTCGGTCCGTGAGGCGATCAAATCGCTGGAATCGCTGGGCATCCTGGAAACGCGGCGCGGCATCGGCGTTTTCGTCAAAGAGTTTTCGTTCCAGCCGCTGCTCGACAATCTCGCCTATGGGCTTCGGGACTCGCTGCGCGAAGTCGAGGAACTGCGCGAGATCAGGCGCGTGCTCGAAACCGGACTCATCGACAAGACCATTGCGATGATCGGCGAGGAGGATCTTTCCGAACTGCGCGCCGTTACCGAGCGTATGCGGGAGCGGGCGGAGCGCAATGAGAGTTTCGCCGCGGAAGACCAATTGTTCCATCAATTGCTGTTCCGTTGTCAGAACAACCTGATGCTCAGCTCGCTGATCGACATCTTCTGGCTGGCCTTCAACAAGGCCTCCAATTTCAACAATCTCGAAAACCCGACGCCACTCGATACGTGGCGCGATCACCATGAAATCGTTGAAGCCATTGCCAAGAAGGACGTGGAGCAGGCCCGCCGCCGGCTCGACGACCACTACAGCGGCATTCAGCAGGTGATCGCCCGCAATCGCGTGACCGCGGACTAAAGCTACCAAGGGAGGTACATACCATGCGACTTAAAGCGACTGCCCACGCCCTGACCATTGCCGGTCTGCTGCTGGGGGCCACGGCCTTCACAATCCCTGCCTTTGCGCAGGAAAAGACCATTACCGGCGGCTTTGATGTCGGCCCGGGTGGCTTCCCCAAGAACTTCAACCCGCTGGCTGCGACCGGCGGCTTCACCTGGCTCAAGACCTATTTCGAGCCGCTGGTGATCTACAATGCCGATCTCTCCGCGCTCGAAGGCGACCTCGCGACCGAATACACGGTCAGCGACGACCAGTTGACCTATACGTTCAAGCTGGCCGAAGAGACCTGGCACGACGGCCAGCCGTTCACGTCCAAGGACGTCAAATTCACCATCGAGCTGGCCAGCAACCCGGCCTCCGGCAGCGTTTTTGCCGGTCGCCTCCAGTCGATCGCCAGCGTCGAAGCCCCCGATGATCGCACCGTGGTGCTCAAGCTCAGCCAGGCCGATGGCGGCCTGCTTTCGATCCTGGCCCAGCTCATGATCCTGCCCGAGCACGCCCTCGGCTCGATAGCCCCGGAGAGCCTGGCGACCAGCACCTGGTGGTCCACCACGCCGATCGGCACCGGCCCGTTCAAGTTTACCAAATACGTGACCGACCAGTATGTCGAGCTGGCCGCCGATGACGATTACCGCCTGGGCCGCCCGAAGGTCGACCATCTCATCAACCGCTACTTCGAGAACCCGGCGGCAGCCGTGGCCGCTCTGCGGGCAGGGGAGATCCAGTTCACCTATGTCGAGCCCGACGATGCCAAGACCTTCGACGGCAACGCCGATTTCCGCGTGATCGAAGGCGACTCCTTCGTCGTCAACTACATCGGCTTCAACCAGAAGGTCGACCTGTGGAAGGATGAGCGCGTCCGTCAGGCGGTCATGTACGCCATCGACCGCAACGCGATTATCGAGAGCCTCTATGGTGGTGCCGCCAAGGCTGCGCAGTGCGGCTATGTCGCGCCGCACCTGGTGCCGCAGGGCCTCAACGACTACGCCTATGATCCCGAAAAGGCCAAGGCGCTGCTCGCCGAAGCGGGCTGGGACAAGATCAACGGCGATAAGCCGATCACCTGGCTGACCTATTACGGCACTCCGCTTGCCGCCAACGTCATGGCCGCGATCCAGGCCATGCTGGCACAGGTCGGCATCAACGTGGTGCCTCGCGTGGTGGACGTACCGACCTATAACGGCATCGTCTATCAGGACAGCAACCCGGACTGGAACGAGTTCCCGCTGATCTATGCAGGCCTCCAGAACGGTCCGAACCCGGCAGGCATCAATGCCGGCCTCAACAAGTCGCAATTGCCGCCGAACGGCGCCAACATCATGCGCATCGAGTTCGACGACCTCAGCGCCGCCTTCGACGCCGCCCTGGGTGAAACCGACGCGACGCAGGTCGACGCCAAGTGGCAGGACGTCTGCCGCGTGATGAACAAGGACCTGCCGTGGGCGACCTTGTGGGTGGCCAATCGCTACGGCGTCGCCTCCAACAATCTCGTCGATTTCGTCTGGACCCCGGCACCTGCCGGCGGCCCGTACGCCGACCACCCCGAACTCTGGGACATCAAGTAAGCCCAGGTTCACCCTGAAACCGGCGGCGCGGGAGCTTTCCGCGTCGCCAGCCACCCGGAGCCGCCCGGCCGTTCGCCAGGGCAAGCTGCCACGTTTCGGAAACGGCCATGTTGACATATCTGCTTCGCCGCGTCGGCATTGGCCTGCTGATGCTTGTTGCCCTCACGGTGCTCGTCTTCATCCTGCTGCGTCTGGCGCCGGGTGATCCGGTCACCGCCTACATCAACCCCTCCGTGCCGATGTCGCCAGAGGCCGTTGAAGCCCTGCGGGTACGCCTCGGCCTCGATCAGCCGTTGCCCGTGCAGTATTTCGCCTGGCTGAGCTCTGCCGTGACGGGGGACTTCGGCTATTCGATCCAGCGCGGCGGTGCCCCCGTCCTGCCGCTGGTCTTCGACCGTATCGGGCCGACATTGCTGCTGATGGCCGCGGGCCTCGCGATCGCGATCGTCGTCGGCATCGCCACCGGCATCATCAGCGCTGTCCGTCGCAACTCGGCAACCGATGTCGGCCTTTCGGTCGTCGCCTCGCTCGGCATTTCCAGCCCGGCTTTCCTCACCGCTTTGCTGGGCCTCTATTTCTTCGCCGTGCAGCTTCGCATCGCCCCCTCGGGCGGCATGCTGACGCCGGGCGTGCCGTTCTCCATCGGCGACCTGCTGGCGCACCTGATCCTGCCGGCTAGCCTGCTGGCCATCGGCCACGCCGCCCTCATCATGCGCTACATGCGCTCATCGCTCCTCGAAGTCCTCAACCAGGACTACGTGCGCACGGCACGCGCCAAGGGCGTCAAGGAATTCTGGGTCATCATCAAGCACGCCACGCGTAATGCGCTGCTGCCGGTGATTACCCTGATCGGCTCGACCATCGGCGTTGCCATCGGCGGCGCGATCTTCCTCGAAAGCGTCTTCAACTGGCCGGGCATGGGCCTGTTGCTGGTCAACGCGGTCAATGCCCGCGACTACCCGGTCATCATGTGCGCCACGCTGGTCATCGGTGCCTGCGTGATCCTGGTGAACCTGCTGACCGACATCACATACGCCGCGGTCGATCCGCGCATTCAGGTGAGTTGAATGAGCGCGATCACGCAAACCTCCGTTGCAACGCGTGCGAAAGGCCCGCTCCGGCGTGCGCTCGACCGTTTCGTCACCAATCGCGCCGCCATGATCGGGCTGGTGATCTTCGTGCCGATCCTCGTCGCCGTCCTGACCTATCAATGGTGGTGGCCGCTCGGCCCCAATGCCATCGACCTGACGGCCCTCAACAAGGGCCCGTCGGCCAAGCACTGGATGGGAAGCGATGGAGTAGGGCGCGACGTCTTCGCGCGCCTGCTGCAGGGCGGGCGCACCTCGCTGCTGGTCGCCACGACCTCGGTAGTGATCTCGACCATCATCGGCTTCCTCGTCGGCGCCTTCGCCGCATTCGGCGGGCGGCTGGCCGACGGCACCTCGATGCGCCTTGTCGATCTGGCCATGACGCTGCCGCCGATCATCTTCCTGCTGGTGCTGGCCTCGATCGCGGGCACGGGCATCACGCCGACCATCTTCGTGATCTCGCTGCTCTCCTGGCCGGTCCTTGCCCGCATGGTGCGCGCCCGCCTGCTCGAGCTGCGCGAGCGCGATTTCGTTGTCGCAGCGCGCGGCATGGGCGCTGGCGTGCCGCATCTGCTGTTCCGGCACGGCCTGCCCAATTGCATCGACATCATCGTGGTCTACGCAACCCTGCAGATCGCCAACGCTATCCTGCTCGAGGCGGGCCTCTCCTTCCTCGGGTTGGGTATCGCGCCGCCGGAAGCGAGCTGGGGCAACATGCTCAACTCGGCCCGCTCCACCATCGTCCTCGAACAATATCCCTGGCAATGGATGTTCGCGGGCGGTGCCCTGGTCCTCACCGTTCTCGCCATCAATTTCATCGGTGACGGTCTGCGCGATGCGTTCGACCCCCGATCCGACCTCAACTAGCGAAAGTCTGCGCAAATGCCTCTTTATACCGGCGTCGTTCCTCCCGTCGTCACCCCGCTCAACCCGGACTTCACGGTCGATTACGACTCGTTCACCCGTGTGCTCGAGCACCTGATCGCGGGCGGCGTCCATGGCCTCTTCGTCCTCGGCTCGACCAGCGAGGTCGTGTTCCACGACGCCGAGACCCGCAAGGCGATCACCGAGCATGCGATCAAGGTCGCCAATGGCCGCGTGCCGGTTCTGGTCGGCACGATCGACCCGACGACCGACCGCGTCATCAACCACGTCAAGATCGCCGAGGCCGCAGGCGCCGACGCCGTGGTGGTGACCGCGCCGTTCTACACCCGCACCAACCAGGCCGAGACGATCGACCACTTCCGCTACATCAAGGACGCGACCAGCCTGCCGATCATCGCCTACGATATTCCGGTCTGCGTCAACATCAAGCTCGAGCGCAAGACGACGGTGACGCTGGCCAAGGAAGGCACCATTGCCGGCCTCAAGGATTCGAGCGGCGACGACGGCAACCTGCGCTACGTGCTGGCCGACATGAAGGACCACGAGAGCTTCTTCGGCATGACCGGCTCGGAAATCGTGGTCGATAGCTGCCTCGCCATGGGCGCGCAGGGCGTCGTCCCCGGCCTCGCCAATGTCGACCCGGCCGGCTACGTCAAGCTCTGGAACCTGATGCAGGCCGGCGACCACGCCGGTGCCCGCGCCGAGCAGGAGCGCCTCTGCAAGCTCTTCGAAATCGTCTGGGTCTCGACCGGCCGCACCAGCGCCGGCTCGGCCGGGGTGGGCGCTTTCAAGACGGCCATGCGCCGCCTGGGCGTTATCGCCAGCAACACGATGGCGCGCCCGCAGCGCACGCTCAACGACGAGGAAGCCGGCAAGATCGAGGCGATCCTCAAGTCCACCGGATTGCTCGGCTGATGAACGACCCGATCCTGAACATTTCCGGCCTGCAAGCGGTTTTCAGAATCGCCGGTAAAGACGTGCCTGCGGTTCAGGACCTCGACCTGACGATCGCGGCCGGCGAAACCGTTGCGCTTGTCGGTGAATCAGGGTCGGGCAAGTCGGTCACCAGCCTCGCCATCATGGGGCTGCTGCCCAAGAATGTCGGGCGCATTGCGGCCGGAACCGTCTCCCTGCGGCGCAAGTCGGGGGAGGTGGCCACGCTCAATGCGCTCGACCACGAACATCTGCGCCAGATCCGGGGCAACGATATCGGCATGGTGTTCCAGGAACCCATGACCAGCCTCAATCCGGTCTATACGGTAGGTGAGCAGATCGCCGAACCGATCCGCATCCATCTGGGCAAATCCCATAGGGAAGCGGCAGAAGAGGCCGTCAAGTTGCTGGCCGGTGTCGGCATTCCCGATCCGGCCCGCCGCGCTACGCAATATCCCCATGAATTGTCCGGCGGCATGCGCCAGCGCGCGACCATCGCCATGGCACTGGCCTGCAATCCGCAGCTTCTCATCGCCGACGAGCCGACGACGGCACTCGACGTGACCATCCAGGCCCAGATTCTGGAACTCCTTCAGGAACTCCAGCGCGAGCGTGGCATGGCGATCCTCTTCGTCACCCACAATCTGGGCGTCGTTGCGGAGATCGCCGACCGCGTGGCGGTGATGTATGCGGGCAGGGTGGTCGAGACCGGTCCGGTGGCCGAGGTCTTCGCCCATCCGCGCCATCCCTATACCAAGGGGCTGCTGCGCTCGGTGCCCAGGCTGGGCGAGGCGGTCAAGCTCAAGCAGGCGGGCACACCGCTGCCGACCATCGCGGGCTCCGTTCCCTCGCTGCACAACCGGCCCAAGGGCTGCGCCTTCGCCAACCGCTGCGAATATGCCATCGATGCCTGCCGCGCGCAGATGCCGCCACTTTTCGAGGTCGGACCCAACCGCGCCGCCCGCTGCATCCGATGGCAGGAGGTTTGACCGTGACCGCCCCCTATCTTTCCGTCCGCAACCTCTCCAAGCACTTCAAGGCCGCCGCCTTTTCCAGCGGCCCGAGCGTCAAGGCCTTGCAGGATATCTCCTTCGACATTCCGCGGGGACAGGTCGTCGGCCTCGTCGGAGAATCCGGCTCGGGCAAGACCACGATCGGCCGCTCAGTGCTGCGTCTCGTCGAGCCCACGGGCGGCGAGGTCATCGTTGATGGAACCGACATCACCAAGCTCTCGGCGTCGCAGATGCGCAAGCAGCGGCGCAAGATGCAGTATGTGTTCCAGGACCCCTTCGCGTCCTTGTCGCCGCGCATGACGGTGGGGCAGATCCTCACCGAGGGTCTCCAGATCCAGGGCATCGGCACCAAGAGCGAGCGCCGGGCCCGCGCCGAAAAGGCGCTCATGGCGGTGGACCTGCCCGCAGACGCCTTCGATCGCTACGCGCATGAGTTTTCCGGCGGGCAGCGTCAGCGCATCGGCATCGCCCGTGCCCTGGTGCTCGAGCCCGAGTTCATCGTCGCGGACGAACCGGTTTCGGCCCTCGATGTTTCCATTCAGGCCCAGGTCATCAACCTGATGCGCGACCTCCAGGTCCGGCTGGGGCTGACCATGCTCTTCATCTCGCACGACCTGGCCGTGGTCGAATATATCTGCGACACGGTGATCGTGCTCTATCTCGGGCGCATTATGGAAGTGGCCCCGGCGGCAGAGCTCTATGCCAACCCGACCCATCCCTATACGCGCGCATTGCTTTCGGCCATTCCCTCGCCGGACCCCGAAAAGCGGCAGCAGCGGCAGGTGCTGAAAGGCGATATCCCGAGCCCGGCCAATCCGCCATCGGGTTGCGTGTTCCGCACCCGCTGCCCCTACGCCATTGACGCCTGCGCTGCCGCCGTGCCTGAACTGCGGGAAACGGCGCCGGGACATCTCCGCGCCTGCATTCGTGACGATATACTCTAGGGCCTTTTAGCCGATGACTTCGAACGTCTCCCTGCTCGACCACCTCCAGGGTGGCCTCATCGTGTCCTGCCAGCCGGTCGATGACGGCCCCATGGACAGCATCTCAACCGTCGTTGCCATGGCATTGGCGGCTCGGGACGGCGGGGCGCGGGCGCTGCGCATCGAAGGAGCGGCAAAGGTCGCCGCGGTGGTCAAGGCGTGCGACCTGCCGGTCATCGCCATCATCAAGCGCGATTTCGACGACAGCCCCGTGCGCATCACGCCGCTGCTGGAAGATGTCGAGGCGCTGGCCGATGCCGGCGCGGCGATCATCGCCGTCGATGGCACCGACCGCAGGCGCCCGGTGCCGGTCAAGACGCTGCTGGACGCCATCCACGCCCGCGGGTGCCTGGCGATGGCCGACCTCTCCAACATCGAGGAAGCCAGGACTGCCAAGGCCATGGGATTCGATATCCTGGGCACCACGATGTCGGGCTATACGGGCGGGCCGATCCCCAGGGAACCCGATTTCGATTTCGTCGCCGCCTGCCGCGCGCTGGGCGGCACGGTGGTCGCCGAGGGGCGGTTCAACAGCCCGAAACTCGCCGGCGAAGCGATCCGCGCCGGTGCGAGCGCCGTCTGCGTGGGCTCCGCCATCACGCGCCAGGAGCATGTGACGGGCTGGTTCCTCGATGCTGTCAACCACGCTGCATCGTCCTTGACCGAGCCGGTGCTCGCCATTGATATCGGCGGCACCAAATCGATGCTGGCGCTGGTTCGAAACGCCGAAGTCATCGAGCATCGCATCGTTGCCACGCAGGGCGCCATCGCGACGCCGGAATGGTTCGCCCAGCTTGCGAGCGAGTGCCGGGACTGGGCCGGCCGCTACACCGCTATCGGTGCGGCGGTCACAGGCGTGGTCGACCAGGGACAGTGGAAGGCCCTCAACCCGGCGACGCTGGACATTCCGGCCGAGACGCCGATCATCGAACGCCTGCAGGATGCCTTTGCGTTGGATCGCGTCACGGCCGCCAACGACGCACAGGCGGCGGCCTGGGGTGAATACCGGTTCGGCGCCGGCCGCAGGCAGGACATGATGTTCGTCACCGTCTCCTCGGGCATCGGCGGAGGCGTGGTGCTGAACGGCAAGCTGCTGGCGGGAGCGCGCGGTCTCGCCGGAAGCCTCGGGCAGATCACCGATCTGGCCGGCGACCGGCTGGAAAAGAGCGCCTCCGGGTTCGGCATCGCCCGCCGCGCCGCCGAGACGGGTCATGCCGCCGATACACGGCTGGTGTTCGAAGCGCTGGCGGCCGGCGAGGCATGGGCCCAGAAGCTGGTTTCGTCCGTGGCGGAAGAACTCGCCAATGCACTGGTCAACACGCAAAAGCTGTTCGATGTCGAGCTTTTCGTGCTCGGCGGCGGAGTAGGGCTGCTTGAGCCGTTCCGCGCCCGGCTGAATGATGTGCTTGCATCCTATCCACCGCTTCTGCGTCCGATAGTACGGCCGGCAGCGCTTGGTACCTTTGCAGGCGCCATCGGCATTGCGGACCTCGCCACCCGTATCTGATCGTCCGACCTGTGCTGGGGCCGCTGGACCTCAGCCGCTTGCCGGAGTGAGGAGGAGGCCATCCAGGATGGCAGGCGAACTCTCATGACATTGAAGAGATTTGGCTTTCGGATCGGCCAGGTATAACAATCATCCTCGATTATAGTTTTGAGCGTGGTGACGTCGCTTTAGATTCCAACGATGGTATGAGGAGGATAACGTGAAGAGATCGGTCAATATTCGGACTCGGCAGGCAATGCTGGCCATTGCGATTACCGCGTCGGCAGCGCTCGTGGCGCCGGCCATCGGCCAGGCCCCTGCCATCGGTCAAGCTCCCGCTATTGGCCAGGCTCCCGCCATCGGACAAGCACCCGCCGAAACCACCGCCCCCGCAGCACCCGCCGAGATGGCGGCAGGCGACAAGCCGGTCAGCTATTCGGAAGACCAGGCCACACGCGGCCAAGCGACCTATACGCGCGTCTGCGCCGATTGCCATGGTGACGACCTGCGCGGCGGATTGATCGGCGGGCCGCCGCTGCGCGGCAACGCGTTCGACGACATGTTCGCCAACGGGTCGCCGGCCTCCTCGCTCTTCTCCTTCATCAGCACGCAGATGCCGCCGGATTCGCCGGGACAGTTCTCGCCGAGCGTCTATGCCGAACTCACGGCCTATATCCTCAAGCAGAACGGCTATCCGTCGGGCGCGGCGCTGCCGACCGACCTCGATGCGCTCGACCATCTGATCGTTCAGAAGTGAGGACAACGTCGCCCGGCCGGCCAGGCGAGGCGGCACTACGATGATCATTGCCGATTTCACCGTTCAGGCGGTGGTGACGCGACTGATCGCCGGCCTCATAATCGTGGCGCTCCAGGGGGCGGTGATCGCATCCGTCGCTGTGATACTGGGCGATGACGGCCCCCGTTACGACGGGCGACGCACGATATCGCCATGGCCGCATGTGGACCTGGTGGGCCTCGGCTCGCTGATGCTGACGGGTTTCGGCTGGGGACGCTCCGTCGACATCGACCCCGCCAGTCTTCGCCCGGGGCGGTGGGGGCTTGTCGTAGCGGTCTTGGCGGGAAGCGCGGCCCTGCTCGCGGTCGCGCCCCTGCTGCAATTGCTGACGGCCCCGCTTATCGAACGGCTGGACTTCACGACGGGCGTGACAGTAGCGGCCTTCCTGCTCGAGGCGGAACGGCTGTTCATTGTGATGGCACTGCTGGCGCTGCTGCCCATCCCGCCGCTGGCGGGGGCCCATTTCCTGACCGCCCTGGGCTTCTCGATCCCGAAACAGGCGGGCGCCTATCTCGCCTGGATATTGCTGATCGCCTCGTTCTTCGGGGTGACGCGGCTGGTGCTCAAGCCCACCTATGACGTGATTGCCCCGCTGTTGCTGAGGGCCGATAGCTTCCTATAGGGCTGGCGGCGTCAGTTGAGCGGCGCGCCTGCATAGCGGGCGAGGATTTCCGCTATGGTCCCGTCGGCGGCGAGATCGGCAAAGGCCTGGTCGATTGCGCGCTTAAGGGTCATATCCCCCTTCCATAGCCCGAAAACCAAGTTGTAGCGGAGCAGCTCGGGCGGCATCCACGCAACGTTCCACTTGTTGTCGCTGGCCAGATGCGAGGCCATCAGCGCTTCGGTGATGCCGACATCGAAACTTCGATCGGCGATGCCTGCGACCAGTTCTTCCGGCGTCCGCACGACCTGAAGGTGCGTTTCGCTGCGCCGCAGCAGGTTGGCCAGGCCGATGCGGTCGAGCCCGGAGACCAGCGTCAGCACCCCGACATCGAGCCCCTTGAGGTCGCCGACCGGTTGCGGCGAGAGCATCGCCCAGCCGGTTTTGGCATAGGGTGGACTGGTCTCCAGGAAAGAACGAGTAAGGGAGGAATCGACGACGCCACCCGCGATGACGAGGCAATTGCCACGCGTCAAAGCCCAGTTGCGCGGGTTGATGTCACGGCCAATGGCATCGTTGATGTTGAGCGACAGGCCCACGCCGAGGCGAGCGGTAACGGCCCGGAGCAATTCGATGTCTATGCCCGGCTTGTCGGGATCGCCAGTGACCAATGGGGGATAGGTGGCGGGTACGCAGGCGCTGATGGTGCCGGTGGCCCGCACTTCCTGGAGCGAATTGTCGGCGGGGAGAAAGGTCACGGCCAGCAGCAGGACGAGAACGACGCCGACGCCTCCGAAATTGCTCGCCAGGCGACGAAGATCGGGCATCGTCAGGCCCGATGGAAATCGTAGAGAGCGATGGCGAACAGGACAATCGCCGCGCCCACCATTACGGCAATGCCCATCCAGGGCACGAACTGATTGTAGTGGATCAGGACGCCGCGCAGGGCATCGACCGCATAGGTCAGGGGGTTGAGCCTGACGATGGTGACCAGCCAGTCCGGATAGGTGACGCGCGTCTGCGCCTGCGACAGAGCCGGATCCAGGGGAAAGATCGAGCTCGATGTAAAGTAAAGCGGCAGGATCACGGCGTTGGAGAACACGCCGAACCCCTCGAAAGTGCGGATGCGATTGGCGATCACCACGCCGAGGGAGGTCAATGCAAAGGCCAGGATGGCCATCAGGCCGATAGCCTTGAGCGCATCCACAAGCGTGAGCGGCACCGCCGCGAAGCGGGCAAGGATCAGCACCAGGCAACCATGCAGGACCGCGACAGTGGTGCCGCCCAGCACCTTGCCGAGCAGCACGGTGGTGCGCGACAGGGGCGAGACCAGAACCTCGCGCAGAAAGCCGAATTCCCGGTCCCAGATCACGGAAACCGCAGACTGCACGGACGTGTACATGACATTGAGCGCCACGACGGCCGGGAAGATGAACTGCAGATAGGTGAAGGGCACGACGAAGGTGGCTTCGCCATAGATCTCGCCCCGGAAATAGGGGTTGAGGCCAATACCCAGGATCAGCACCCAGAGGATCGGGCGGCTGGCACCGCCGATGAGCTGTCCGCGATCTCTTGCCGCCCGCTTCACTTCGCGCAGCCAGAGCCCATAGAGCCCGCCAAGCTGGATCAGGAGCCAGGGACGCCGCGCATAAGTGGCGCGGACAGGATTGAAGGCAACAGGTGGATTCTCCAGACTCATCGCGTGTGCTCCCCGCCGATACGCCCAAATGCCAGAGTGCGCTCGCGCGTATCGGCACCGCGGTCGCGCATTTCCCGCCCCGTGAGGGAGAGAAACACCGTTTCGAGACTTGGTACGTCTATGGAAAGCGAGCGGACGTGATTGCCGAACTGGTCGAGAAACATCTCGACGAAGGCATCATCCACCCTGAGCGCTATTTCGCCGTCACGCTCCTCCACCAGCCGATCCGGGAAGCGGCTGAGGATCGCCTCGCGGTCCGCCTCGGTGCGCGGCATGCATCGCAACACCTGCTGGCCATATCGGTGCTTGAGGGCCGATGGCGTATCGATGGCAAGGACCTTGCCATGATCGATGATGCAGACCTGGTCGCATGTCTCCACCTCCTCGATGTAATGGGTGGTGACGAGCACGGTGAGCTGGCGCTCCGCTTGCAGGCGCCTGACGTAGTCCCACATGCGGTTGCGGCTTTGCGCGTCCAGCCCGGCGGTCGGCTCATCGAGCAGCATCACCTCGGAATCGTGGATGAGGGCACGGGCGATTTCGAGCCGGCGTTTCATGCCGGAGGAGAAGCTGCGCGCCGGCTTGTCTGCCCATTCGGTCAACTCCACCAGCTCGAGGACCTCGGCGATGCGCTGCTTCCTGAGAGGTTGCGGCACACCGAATACCAACCCATGCAGATCGAGATTTTCGCGGGCAGTCAGCCGGTCATCGAGGCTTGGTTCCTGGAAAACGATCCCCAGCCGGCTGCGAGCCTCCAGCGGCTGGCGCACCACGTCGAAGCCAACGATACCGGCGGTACCGCTATCCGGCGCGAGGATGGTGCAAAGGATGTGCATCAATGTCGTCTTGCCGGCCCCGTTGGGCCCCAGCAGCGCGAAAATCTGGTTACGCGGAACATCGAAGCTGATGCCGTCGAGCGCCAGGGTGCGGCCGTAGCGTTTGGAAATGTCTGCAACGTGAATGGCCGGCGCGTCAGTGTTCACGGACTTTCCTTTGGGAGACGGGCACAGGAGGGCAGGGCACCGGCAGGGGAAAGCGCGAGGAAGCGCAGGGCCTGCACCATCAGGGTACGACCTTCGCCGGGTATTTGTGCTTGTCGAGGATGCCCTGAATCGTGCCATCGGCAATCAGGGCGGAGATGGCCTGGTCGACCTGGGTGCGCAGGAAGGCATTCTGCTTGAGCAGCAGGCCGCCAACCCCCAGCGTCGTAGCCGGCAGCGGCTTGGGATCGATGGTGTGGAATGTGGCAAAGGCCGGGTCGCTCTGCTGCCTGGCCCAGAAGCTCGGCCCCCAGACCAGCGCCACCTGGGTCGTACCATCGGCGAGGGCGGATAATGCCAGCTCGTCGGTTCCGAACGGAAAGACCGGCCAGCGCTTTTCCGCCGGCAGCGCCGCGACATAGAGGGAAAGCCTGATTGTCGCCGTGGTGCCTACCGTTCCGGCGATCGGTTGCCCGGCGGGCAGATCGGCAAGCGCATGCAGGTCCGGCTTGGAAGTGACGAAATCATAGCCTGCATCGTCATAGGGCCGGGTCAAGGTCAACCAATCGGGATAGCCATCAGGGATCAGCTTGAAACCCATATAGACGTCGCAGTCCTGCAGCAGGATCGCATAGACCCTCGTGAGGTCTTCGAGAACGAATTCGCTCGGAACGACATAGCGCTTCGGCTCGAGCAGGAGAGCCTGCGCGATGGCATCGGCGATTTCGCCGTCCACCTCCCAGGAAGGATCGCGCGGGTCCACGCAATAGCGAAATTCGGACTGGTTGAGCTGCCGGCCGATTTCCCACTGGCCGGGAGCGTAAGGCTGGTCGTCGTAGAAATCGGGCTCCTGCTGCGCCCATGCCGGCGACGCGCACAAGGCAACCGACAACACCGCCAGCATCAATACCGGGAGCAGGGCGGTCACGCGCCGAAATAGGAAAGCAAAGGCCAAGTTCAGTCCCCAAATCACGTCCGGGCAGATGGGAAATCCCCACTGCCCGGACGATTGGCGTTGCGTGACGACTTACTTGGTGTCGGGCAGCGCGAAGACGTAAACCGCATGCGGATTATCCGGAGGCAGTTGCACGTCCGGCGTGATCGACTTCAGACGGCCCAGGCCCGACGACCAATTGGTGACGACGGCCACGTATTGCTTGCCGTTCGCCGTATAGGTCACCGGGAAGGACTCGATCGAGTTGTCGAGCTTCGGGCTGGTCCACAGGATCTTGCCAGTGGTGTCATCGAACGCAATCAGCTTGCGGTCGAGCGTACCGACGAACACCAGGCCGCCACCGGTCGGCAGCGTCGAGGTGGTGACCGGAGCGTGCTGGCGATACATCCAGGCATCCGTCTGGTCGGCAAGATTGATGGCGCGCACCTGACCGATATTGCCATCGCTATCCGGCCGCGGCACGCGGTTGAAGGTCGCAAGACCGCCACCGGTATAGACCTGGCCCGGATCGAGCGGGTTGACGTCGGTATTCGAGCAGAACTCGACAGTGGGCATATACATCATTTGCGTCTTCGGGCTGAACGAAGTCGCCTGCCAGGCGCGGCCGCCCGGGTCGGCAGGGCAGTTGACCGTGGTCTTGCCCACCTGCGGGATCACATCGGGATTGATGGTCTTCTCGCCGGTGACCGGATCGATGGCCGACACCACGTTCTGCGGTACCGTTTCGTGCGCCCAGAGCCACTTGCCCGAGGTCCGGTCGAGCGACTCGATGATGGCGAGCTTGCCGGCAGTGATCACCTGCTTGGTCGCCTCGCCCTTGACGGGCAGATCGACGAGCAGACGCTCATACACATAGTCAAGGTCGAGCGTGTCGGTGGCCAGGTACTGATGATACCACTTCAGCGCGCCGGTCTTCGGCTCGATCGCCAGCGTGGAGTCGGTATAGGCCGCATTGTTGGTGTACTTCGAATCCGTGCTCTTCGGGAGAAGCCCGTTCAACACCGCCGGCCACGGATACGGTTGGCCGACGCCGGCGAAGACGATGTTCTGGTCGGGATCGTAGGAGCCGGTGATCCAGGCCGAAGCGCCATAGCGCGACATCTGCGGCAGGCCGTTCCAGCTATTGCCTTCGGGCGTGTCGCCGGACGCGATGGTGTTGAGCCGCCACAATTCCTTACCGGTCGCTGGGTCGTGGCCGGTGATGAAGCAGCCGCCGGGTTCGCCGTTGCCGCAATTGGTCATGCCCTGGATGATGGTGCCGTCGGCTACCAGCGGCCCCGAGGAATAGCCCCAGCCCTTCTTGTAGTCGGCGACCTGCTGGTCCCAGGCCAGCTTGCCGGTCTTGGCGTTGACGGCGACGATATGGGCATCGCGGGTCGCAAAGATCAGGTTGTCACCATAGAGCGCCTTGGAGCGCTGGCCGGCCGGATTGACGCCGGTGGGGAGGGAATACTGGTACTGCCACAGCAGTTCGCCAGTGCCCGCATCGAGCGCCTGAATGAGGTGGCTCGAATTCTGAACGAACATGACGCCATCATGAACGAGCGGCGTCTCCTGCGTCGTGCCGCCGGGTGACAGACCCCACGACCAAACGAGTTGAAGCTTGTCGACGTTGTCCTTGTTGATCTGATCGAGGGGGCTGTAGCCCCAGCCGTTATAAGTTCGGCGGGCCATCAGCCAGTCGCCATCGGCAGGGTTCTTGAGAACGTCGTCGGTGACGGGAGTGAGGTTGTCGAGAGCGTTGGTCGTCGGCGCCTGCTGGGCCCACACAGACGATGTGCAAAGCCCCAAGACGAGTGCTGACACGGTCAGCACACTGCCTTTCCTGTACATTATAGTCTCCTCCGTTGTGGAAACACTTTGGTTCCCACCCTCATGATGTTCGATCTAAGCGCACAGTAAGCACACATTAACGGGTAAAATTACGAACGCGTGTCAACGTGTATTAAGACGATAGCGCTTCCATCTGAGCTAGTCAAAAGGTACGGGTCGATGGTTGGAGGTCGCCGAAAATTCGCAATTTTTGAAACATTTAAGGGCATTGACGGCGGAAAGGGCGGCGCAGGAGACTGCACCGCCTGGAAGCGAGGACCCGAGCCGTGAATCTGAAAAGCGCCGCATGTGCGCCCCTCGTGCTCATGGGGCTGATATGGGGCCCCGCCAGTGCCCTGGGAGGCGACGACAGCGCCGCCGTCGCGATAGCCGTCTATAGGGGGCAGGCGGGTTGTGACGGCTGCTCGGAAGCCGTCAAAAGCGCTATCGAAAGCCTGGACGCACGGTATCGGGTCGACATTGTCGGCCCGAACGAGCCACTTCACATCCTGAACGAGACGCTCGCAAAGTACGACATCTACATCCAGCCCGGAGGCGGGCAGGACATCAACGGCGCGCTGACCAACCTCGGCGCCGACGGCGTCAAGGCTATCCGGGACTTCGTCGCGGATGGCGGCGGTTACCTCGGAATCTGCATGGGAGCTTATCTGGCGGGCGCGTCCAATATCGGCCTCATAGCATCCGACCTCGACTCCGAAGTCGGACGACCCGATTTTGCGGTTCGTACGGTCGAGGACGCGGCGATCGATGTCGTCTGGCAAGGGCGAGGGGAGAGCGTTTTCTTCCAGGATGGTCCTTATCTTCAATCGAATATTGCCGATCCTGCCTTCATGGCGATCGCCACCTATGGAAACGGCGACCTGGCCGCGGCTCGCTATTCGTTCGGCAAGGGGCTGGTCGTGCTGAGCGGACCGCACCCGGAAGCGCCTGAAGCCTGGTTCCATGATGCAGGAATTCCGCTGGACAGGATGCCGAGCCGAAACCTGCTGCAGGATCTGCTCGATCAGTTCGACAATCGATAAGCGACCAAGGGCAGGGCTGCACATGAAGGAAATCGAGCGGAAATTCCTGGTCAAAGGCCCGGTACCGGATGGCTTGCCGTCCGAACCCATCCGGCAAGGCTATCTGACCGTTGGTTCGGATTCCGTGGAGGTCCGCCTGCGGCAGAAAGGCGACCGTCACTTCCTGACGGTGAAATCCGAAGGCGGACTGGTCCGCGATGAATATGAGATCGTGATCGACGCCGCTCAGTTCGAGCTTTTGTGGCCCACAACGCAAGGACGCCGCATCGAGAAAAACCGCCATACCGGAACTCTGGCCAGCGGCCAGACTTTCGAACTCGACATCTTTACCGAACGCCTGGCGCCGCTGCGGCTGGTCGAAGTCGAGTTTCACTCCGAAGAGGCCGCCCACGCTTTCACGCCGCCCGAATGGTTCGGCGAGGAGGTGACGGAAGACAAGCGCTATAGGAACAGGGCACTGGCGCTGTCGAGGCCGTGAAAGATCGCAGATGATGACCGAGCGGGACTGTGCTTCATGCACACCAGTGTGATTCGCATAATATATATTATGGAACTTATTGATTATCCACTTGCGTGGCGAGGCGCCGCATTGCCATGAGCTTTGTGGCAAGGCAGCTAAGATGGTCGTTTCGGCCGAGCAGGAAAATTCCAAATGCAAGACTATGTGCGCCGCATCCTCAATTCGGCCGTCTATGAGGCCGCCGTCGAGACCCCGCTCGAACGCATGGGCGTGCTTTCGGACCGGATCGGTCGCCAGGTGCTGCTCAAGCGCGAGGACCTGCAACCGGTTTTTTCCTTCAAGCTTCGCGGCGCCTACAACAAGCTGGCGCGGCTGACCGAGGACGAAAAGCGGCGTGGTGTCATCTGCGCGTCTGCGGGCAATCATGCGCAAGGCGTGGCGTATTCGGCGCGCCGCATGGATGTTCGCGCCGTCATCGTCATGCCGACCACGACGCCCTCCATCAAGGTTGAGGCCGTTCGCCGCCTCGGCGGCGAAGTCGTCATCGCCGGCGATACGTTCGACGACGCCCGGTTGCATGCCATGGATCTCTGCGAGCGTGAGAACCTCGTCTTCGTGCATCCCTACGACGACCCCGAAGTCATTGCCGGCCAAGGTACGATCGGCATGGAAATCCTGCGCCAGCATGCAGGCCCGCTGGCAGCGATCTACCTGCCGATCGGCGGCGGCGGCCTGGCAGCTGGTGTCGCTGCCTATGTACGGTTCCTGCGGCCGGACGTGCGGCTGATCGGCGTCGAGCCGGAAGATGCCGCCTCGATGAAGGCCGCCCTGGCGGCCGGACGCCCGGTGCCGCTCAACGAGGTTGGAATCTTTGCCGACGGCGTGGCGGTGCGGCAGGCAGGCGACGAAACCTTCAGGCTGTGTAGCGAACTGCTGGATGAGGTGGTGACCGTCACCACGGACGAAATCTGCGCGGCCATCAAGGATATCTTCGATCACACTCGCGCCATCGCCGAACCGGCCGGCGCCGTTTCGCTGGCGGGACTGCGCCGGCATGTCGACAGCCTGGCGGCTCCGGGCGCAGTCGTGGCCATCGCCTCAGGCGCCAACATGAATTTCGATCGGCTGCGGCATGTGGCCGAGCGCGCCGAGATCGGCGAGCGTTCCGAGGCCCTGCTCGGCGTCACCATTCCCGAACGTCCAGGCGCCTACCGCGCTTTCATCCGGCTTCTGGGCGACCGCGCCATCACCGAGTTCAACTACCGCATCGCACCGGGCGACGGTGCAAGGATTTTCGTCGGCGTGGGATTGAAGCGTGGCGAAGCCGAGAAACAGGAAATCATCAGCCTGCTGCGCGAGAGCGGCCACGATGTCGTGGACATGACGGATAACGAACTCGCCAAGCTCCATGTGCGCTACATGGTCGGCGGACGTGTCGAAGGGCTGGCCGCGGAACTGCTCTACCGCTTCGAGTTTCCCGAGCGTCCGGGCGCCCTGCTCAAATTCCTCGAAGGCTTGCGCTCGGATTGGAACATTTCGCTGTTCCACTACCGCAACCACGGCTCCGATTTCGGGCGGGTCCTCGCGGGTATACAGGTCCCCCCCGACGAGCGTGCAGCCTTCGATGCGTTTCTCAACGACCTGGGCTATGCCCATTGGGAGGAAACGAAAAATCCGGCCTACGCCATGTTCCTCGGCACACGCTGACGCGGCTATTCAGCGGCCGCCGGTGGTGATGCCGGCGCTTTGGCGGCTTTGCCGTTGCGCTTGGCCGGTTGCCTGGCCTTCGCGGCCGCCGCCGGTTTCTGCTTAGCCTTTGGCGGAGGCGCGGCCTGCTCGACGGCGAAGCGCACGCCGCCGGACCTGTCGTAGCGACAGACGACCCGGCTGCCTTCGTTCACCTCGCCCTTGAGCATGGCCTTGGCCAATTGCGTCTCGATGGACTGGCGGATCTGGCGCTTGAGTTCGCGAGCCCCGAATTCGGGTCGGTAGCCTTCCTCGGCCAGGAAGTCGACGATGCTTTCATCGAACACGAGGTCGATATCCTGCGAGGCCGCCAGCTTGCGTACATGCTCGAGCTGCAGGTTGACGATCTGCTTGATCTCTTCGCGGTTGAGGGACTGGAAGACGATGATCTCGTCGATGCGGTTGAGGAATTCCGGTCGGAAATGCGACCGCAATATTCCCATTATGGTGTCTTTGGACGGCTGGCTTTCTTCCGTCCTGGCGCGGAAACCCGGCTGCTGCCGCTCGCCGCCCATGATGATCTCCGAACCGAGATTGCTCGTAGCGATGATGAGGGTGTTGGAGAAATCGACCACCCTGCCCTTACCATCCGTGAGGCGGCCATCATCGAAAACCTGCAGGAGGACATTGTAGACGTCCGGGTGCGCTTTCTCGATTTCATCAAGAAGTATAACGCAATACGGTCGTCTGCGCACCTTTTCCGTTAACTGTCCGCCTTCGTCATAGCCAACATAGCCGGGAGGCGCGCCGATAAGCCGGGCGACGGCGTGACGCTCCATGTATTCGCTCATGTCGATGCGGACGATAGCGTCTTCGTCCCCGAATACGACTTCGGCCAAGGCCTTGGCCAGTTCCGTCTTGCCGACGCCGGTCGGTCCGAGGAAGAGGAAATTGGCGATCGGCCTGTGGCCAGCCTGCAAGCCGGCGCGGGACAGCCGGACGGCATCGCTGACGGCCTGGATGGCCTCTTCCTGCCCGATCACGCGCTCGTGGAGGCGCTTTTCCATATCGAGAAGCTTGGTCTTTTCCTCCTCGGTCAACTCGGTGACCGGGATGCCCGTGAGTTTGGAGACGATCTCGGCCACATGCTCCATCGTGACCTCGGCGGTGCTGGTGCCGACGCGCTTCTGCCAGGCCTCGGTCGCCGTGGTAAGCGTCTTGTCCTTCTCGCCGATCTGCCGCTCATAATCCTTGGCGCGGTCATATTGCTTACGCGAACTCGCATAAGCCTGCTCGCGCTTGAGCTGGGAGATCTCCGATTCCAGTTCCTGGATGTCGGCGGGACGCGACGTCGTGGAGAGATGGACCCGCGCGGCGGCCTGATCGATGAGGTCGATGGCCTTGTCGGGCAGGAAACGGCCGGTGACATAGCGGTCCGAAAGTTCGGCCGCGGCAACGAGCGCCTGATCGTCGATCGTGACCTTGTGGTGAGCCTCCAGCCGATCGCGCAGGCCGCGAAGAATGGTGACGGTCTGGTCGACACTCGGCTCGGCAACGAAGACGGGCTGGAAGCGGCGCTCAAGCGCGGCATCCTTCTCGATGTATTTCTGATACTCGGCGAGGGTGGTGGCGCCGATCAGGTTCATCTCGCCGCGCGCCATTGCGGGCTTGAATGTGTTGGCGACGTCCAGGCCCCCTTCCCCGCCGCCCTGCCCGGCACCGACGATGGTATGCACCTCGTCGATGAACAGCAGCAATTCCTCGCGATGCGCGGCGATCTCATCCATGACCTGCTTGACGCGTTCCTCGAACTCGCCGCGGTATTTCGAGCCGGCCACCAGCGAATTGACGTTGAGTTCGACGAGGCGCTTGTCGCGCAGCACTTCGGGCACATCGTCATTGACGATGCGCTGGGCCAGTCCCTCCACGATCGCGGTCTTGCCGACACCTGGTTCGCCGATCAGCACGGGATTGTTCTTCTTGCGGCGGGCCAGGACCTCGATGGTGGTCTCAACCTCCTTGGAGCGCCCGATGACGGGATCGAGCTTGCCCTCGCGGGCGAGGCGCGTGAGGTCGCGGCTGTATTTGTCGATCTGGGGCGTGTTGGTGGGTGTCTCCACCCTGCCCTCCTCGGCGCCCTTGCCGACGATCTTCACCGTCTTCTGGCGCAGCGCCTGCGGCGAAAGCCCGTATTTGGCGAGCAGCGCGCCGGCGTGGCTGTCCGGCACTTCGGAGAGGCCGATGAGGATATGCTCGGGCCCGACATAGGAATGGCCCAGTTCGCGCGAGATGATGAAAGCACGATCGAGCGCACTCTTGACGCGCGGCGAGACATTGATGCGGCCGCTGCGCGGCGCTTCCCCGGCGCCTGCCGCAGGCGACGGTGCATCGGCATCGATGGCCTCCCGCAGATCGGCGACCGAAACCTTGAACTGCTTGAGCAGGGTCTGAACGACATCGCTTTCGGGGAGTTCGTAGAGCAGGTCTTCGGTGTCGACCACCTGCTTGCCGGCCTGCACCGCCCGTTCGGCGGCACGCTGGAGGATTTCCCGGGCCTGATCGCTGAACTGCTGCTCGAGGTTAACGCTCTCGCGGGCCCCGCTGCGCGGCTGCGGCAGCGAGCCGGACTGATCTCCCATGCCGCTGCGCAGCAAGTCATCGAAGAGGCCGCCGCGGAACAGCGATTCCAGCGGTGAAAGCGCCTGCTGATGGCGCATGAGCTGGGCGTAGTGGAAATCGCAGACATCGATCTGCCGCTCCTGCCCGTTCTGCAGGACGGGCACACGCACCGTTGCCGGCCGCACTCCGCAGATGTCGCACATGTATTGAGCCATGTCTCCCTCCCACTTTTTGCCCTGCCGCCAAAACGGCAGGCAAAAGGAAAGGTTCCTCCCGTTCGAGGAGGGATCAGGGCCGGCCGGCGCTCTCCATCACCGACTGTGCGACCCAGCGTTTGACCTCGGCGGGCGGGTCATTCACCGCATCGCAATGGCCGTGCCGCAGAAAGTCGCGGCGCTCGATATCGACATCGAGCACGAGGCCGCCGATTTCGGCGCGATAGCGGCGCTCGCGATCGCCGGCGACCAGCGCATGCAGCGCCGCCGGCTGATCGGCAATCCCCGCGGCTACAGCGAAGCGCCGGGCAGCAAGCTCGGCTACCTGCTCAGGCTCGGCCAGACCGATACGACCCATCGAGAGCGGCAGATAAGTCTCGCCGCGCCCGACCGCCGCAAGGAATTCCGGCACCTGCTCGGGCCGCAACCGGCCGTACCGCTCGACACGCGGCTGAACGCAGATCGAGGTGGCAAACCTGCATCCGCCCAGATGGTTGCACTGCACGATGTTGAAACGTGCCGGATCCGCCTGGGCAACCAAGGCCTTGTAGGTGGCAAAGCCGTAACGGGCGCAGCAGGCATCGGTGCGGCTGTCGGTGCAGACAAGAATGGAAATGCGCTCGTCGCGCGTGCCGCCAATCTCGCCGCCATCGGCCCAGCGCCGCATGGCCGCCGCCAGCGTTTCGTCGTCCACGCCGTCGAGCACCTGGTTTTCCGGGAAGGCCATGAGCTGGGGCACGGCATCGCGGCTTTCGACCTTATCCATGAAGAGCGCATAGGGGCTCTTGGAATAGGCATAGGCCTGGGCCTCGGCCAGCACGGGCGAGAGGCCGGCGGCCGAACGGCGCGGACGCCAATGTCCTCGCGGGACGGACAGCAGCAGCACGCGGCGCAAGTCGAGCGCGGTACCCTCCACGGGCTCCCCGCGCTGCATGGTCAGATCCGTGCAAAAGACGTGCGCTGACATGACGGCGGCTAAGCCTGAACAGCGAAGCGCGGAGATGTGTTGCGCATCGGAATGCACATCGGGCGGTTATGGACCGGGTCCTCAATCACGCGGCAGCGAATGCCGAAGACATCGCCGATCAACTCCTCCTGCATCAGTTCCTCGGGCATTCCCGACTGGACGACGCGCCCCTCCTTGAGAAAGACGAGCTGGTCGGCATAGCGGGCGGCAAGATTGAGATCGTGGAGAACGAGCACCACGGTGCGGCCACGCTCGCGATTGAGGCGGCTGACGAGATCGAGGCAATCGATCTGATGGGCCATGTCGAGATGATTGACCGGCTCGTCCAGGCAGATCACGTCGGTTTCCTGCGCCAGCACCATGGCAATCCAGACACGCTGGAGCTGGCCACCCGAGAGCGAACCGAGGCGGCGATCGCGCAATTCGGCGACACCGGTGCCAAACATGGCGGACTCGACGGCGTCGGCATCCTCCGGGCTCCATGGCTGCATCATGGACTGATGCGGATAGCGGCCCAGCCGCACGAGTTCTTCCACCCGCATGTCCTCGGGCGCCGACGGGCTCTGCGCCAGGAGGCCAATCTCGCGCGCCAGCTCCTTCTCCTTGAGGCGCGCAATATCGGTCTCGCCCAACAGCACACGGCCGGATTGGGCGGCGTGGAGGCGGCGCACGGCGCGCAACAGCGTGGACTTGCCGCAACCGTTCGGTCCCGCCAACACCGTGACCTGTCCTTTTGGAACGGCGAGCGAGACACCATCGACGGCAGCGTGTGCGCCGTAGGCAACGGTGAGGTTCTCCACCGAGACGCGATCAGCCATTGGTCCGGTCCTTTCGCATGAGGAGATAGAGGAAATAGGGCGTACCGATCACTGCCGTAACCGTGCCGGCCGGCACTTCCACCGGAGCGAACATCACACGCACGATGAAATCGGCACCAACGAGCATGATGGCACCAAGGAGAAAACTGACGATGAGGCCTGGAATGACCGGGCGCCCGACGATCATGCGTGCCATATGCGGCGCCATCAGCCCGATGAAACCCACGCCGCCCACGAAAGAAACGGCAAGCGCCGTGAGCGCGGCCGCCAGAGCGAAGATAGCCACGCGGAACACCGGCAGGTTGAGGCCGATGCTGCGTGCCGAGACCTCGTCCAGGTCGGTCGGCGGGAGTCTGCGCGCGACCAGCAGCGTAAGAAGGAGCACCGGAGCGAGGCCGAGCGCCGTCACCTGTATCTCACCCCAATTGACCTCGTTCACCGCGCCGGCGATCCAGCGGGCCGCCTGAGTTGTCCGGTAGATGGGACCAACGAGCATCAGGATCATGACGGCCGCCTTGGCCACGGCCGCCACGGCGATGCCGAAGAGCAGCAGGCGGATGGCGGACGAAGCCTGGCGGCCGGACAGCACAAATACGGCCGCGATGGCAATGATCGCACCCAGCATGGCCGCCACCGGCTGCCACGCGATCGAAGTGACCAGCGAATTGCTTTCATCCGAAAGCAACGCCAGGAACACGACGACGCCGAGCGCCGCTCCATCGATGACGCCCAGGACGCCGGGCGAAGCAAGATTATTGCGCGTGACTTTTTGCAAGAGATAGCCGGCCACCGCCATGGCGCCTCCAGCAAGGATGGCGATGACGACGCGCGGCATGCGCAATTGCAGGACGATCAGTCGTTCGGTTTTCTCCCCTGCCCCCATGATCACCGTCACGATGCGGTCGAAGCTGACCCATGACGAACCAAAGGCAATTCCCGCCAACGCCATCAGCACGGCGAGAATGAGGAAGAGGCCGACGAAGAAATAGGCCCGGCGATTCATCGCCGTGATCGCCTGGCTCATGCGGCCCTCCTGCGGAGAAGCACGACGAGAACGCAGCCGCCGACAACCGCCGTAATGGCCCCTACCGGCGCCTCGAGCGGATAGATCACGAAACGCGCCACGACATCGGCTGACGTGAGATAGGTCGCGCCGAACAGCGCAGCGGCGATGAATTGATGAACGTGCTTGAGCCCCACCATGGCACGCGCCGCATGCGGCACGACCAACCCGACAAAGCCAACGGGCCCGGCCATAGCTACCGACGCGCCGGTCAGCAGCGCGATGGAGGCGAAGGCCCCAACTCGAACCAGCGCGATGGGCACGCCGAGGCCTTTGGCAGTCTGGTCATCGGTTTGCAGAATATCGAGGGAGGGCGCAAGAAGAAATGCGATCAGGATGCCGACGATAATCACGGGGCCACCGGTCGACACCAGCGACAGCGGCCGGTCGACGACCGCTCCGGCCAGCCAGAACAGCAATTGATCGAGCATGGTTTCGCGCACGGTCAGCACCACCTCGACCAAAGCCGAAAAGAGGCCGGCAATGGTGACGCCGATCAGCACGATACGAATGGGAGAAAGGCCGCCCGACCCGGCAGCGATGGCAAAGACCAGCAGCGCGGTCAGCAGCGCGCCGAGCGCTGCGGCCGCCGAAAGACCGAGCATCGAGGAGACACCAAAGCCAACGCTGGCCACAACCACCGCAAAAGAGGCGCCGGCATTGAGCCCGAGCGTGTCGGGCGAAGCGATGCGGTTGCGCGAGAGCGTCTGCACGACCACGCCGGCAATGCCGAGCGCGGCGCCGACCAACGGCGCTATCACCACCCGCGGCACGCGATATTGCATGAGCACGATCTGTGCCTCGCCGGACGCGCCGGTCAGCAGGCCCCAGATATCGGCGGGCGTATAGAGTTTGTAGCCCAGCGTCAGGCTCGCATAGCCGACAATGCAAAGCAGGACGAGCAAGCCGCAATAGAGCAAGCCGCGCGGCAAACGCGTCATCGACACGGTGCTGGTTATGGTGGTGGTCGCGGACAGTTGGCGGCTCTTTGCTGATATTGACAGTCAGGAAAACATCTGACTTCTTGCCACAATCATTTTCTGATTACCGCTGTCAAGTTTGGAATGCAGATGTTCGGCAAAGACCTTCGGCATGGCGCTATTGCGCTGCTCGCATTGGCCTTTTTCAGCGGCGCCGTGGAGGCCCGCGAAATCACCCACGCCATGGGGACAACCGAAGTCCCCGACGAACCCAAACGCGTGGTCATCCTCACCAACGAGGGCACGGAAGCGCTGCTGCATCTGGGAGTGGTGCCGGTGGGCGCCGCTCAATCGTGGGACGGCGATCCCTGGTATGCGCACCTTGCCGACCAGCTCAAGGACACGGAATCGCTCGGCACGGAATCGGCGGTCAATCTCGAGCTTATCGCCGCGCTCGAGCCCGACCTCATCCTCGGCACCAAGGTGCGGCAGGAAAAGCTCTACGACCAGCTCAACGCCATCGCGCCGACAGTGTTTACCGAAACGATCGGCGGCGAGTGGCAGGAAAACTACCAGTTCTACGCCGATGTGCTCGGGCTGGGCGACAAGGCGAAGGCAAACCTCGCCGCGTTTGCGGACAAGACCCAGCGGCTGCGCGCCGCCCTCGGCGACCATGTCAACGACCAGATCTCGCTCGTGCGCTTCTCGCCGGGCCGCACCCGCATCTATTACCGCGATACTTTTGCGGGACTGATCCTCGACCAGATCGGGTTCAAGCGGCCGCCGGCGCAGGACAAGATGGACTTCGCCGAGCAGGTGACCAAGGAACGCATTCCCGAAATGGCCGGAGACCGCATTTTCTACTTCTCGGCCGACGACGACTACGATGAGGCCAAGATGAACCTCGCCGATTGGACGCAGGACCCGCTCTGGCTGAACCTCGACGCCGTCAGGGCCGGCCATGCCTACCGCGTGTCGGAACTGTTCTGGAATTCGGGCGGCGGCATCTATTGTGCCGAAGTCATGCTCGACCAGCTCGCCGCCAATTACGGCGTCACCTACTGACCTTTGAACTAGGGAAACAGATCATGCTTCGCAGAACCCTCCTGGCCGCCACCGCCGCTCTCGCCGTCAGCGCGGCTGCGCTGGGCGCTGCCTCGGCCGTTGAAATCAGCCATGCCATGGGCGTCACCGACGTTCCCGACCACCCGCAGCGGATCGTGGTGCTGACCAATGAAGGCACCGAGGCGCTGCTGGCCGTAGGCATCACGCCGGTCGGCGCCGTTCGCTCCTGGCTCGGCGACCCGTGGTACAATCACATTGCCGACCGCATGGCCGACGTGACTGTTGTGGGGGCTGAATCGGCGGTCAATCTCGAAGCCATCGCCGCACTCGAGCCCGACCTCATCATCGGCAACAAGACGCGCCAGGAAAAGATCTACGACCAGCTTTCCGCCATCGCCCCGACCGTCATGGCCGAGCGGCTGCGCGGGGACTGGAAGATCAACATGGAACTCTACACCCAAGCAGCCGGCAAGGGCGCCGAGGGCAAGGCAGCCCTCGAAGCCTTCACCGCTCGCGAAAAGGCACTGTCGGATGCGCTCGGCGACAAGAAGAACGAGGAAATCTCGCTTGTCCGCTTCATGTCCGGCCTTACCCGCATCTATTTCAACGATACGTTCCCCGGCCTCATCCTCAAGGAAGTCGGCTTCAAGCGCCCAGCCGTCCAGGACAAGCCGGAATTCGCCGATGACGTGACCAAGGAACGCATTCCCGAGATGGAAGGCGATCGCCTTTTCTATTTCGTCTATGAAACCGGCGACGGCGCCGCCGACAAGCAGGCCTCCGAATGGCTCGACGAGCCGCTCTGGCAAAATCTGGAAGTCGTGAAGGCGGGCAAGTCCTATCCGGTGGACGACGCCATCTGGAACACGGCCGGCGGTTATATCGCTGCCAACCTGCTGCTCGATGACATAGCCAAGGCCTATGGCGTAACCATCGCGCCCTGATCTCCTGGCGCCTCGCGCAAAGAACCCGGCGACTGCTGTCGCCGGGTTTTTGTCATTTGCGCTTGAAGGCTTCGGCCAATGCGGCGCCCAGGGCGCCTTGCTGCGGCGGCTGGCCCCTGCCCTTGTCACGCTCGCGCTGCGCGGGCTTGCCGGCGGGACGTCCTTTGTCGTTACGAGCCTGACCGCCGGCTTGCGGCTCGCCGCCATCGCGACGCATCGAGAGGGCGATGCGCTTGCGCTTGATATCGACCTCGACGACGCGTACTTTCACAACGTCGCCAGTCCTGACCACCTCATGGGCATCCTTGATGAAGCGGTCGGCCAATTGCGAGACGTGGACAAGCCCATCCTGATGGACGCCGATATCCACGAACGCGCCGAACGCCGCCACATTGGTGACTGTGCCCTCGAGCATCATGCCCGGCTTGAGGTCGCTGATCTGCTCGACCCCGTCGGCAAAGGTGGCCGTGCGGAAAGCCGGGCGCGGATCGCGGCCCGGCTTTTCGAGTTCGGCAATGATGTCCCGCACCGTGGGCAAACCGAACCGTTCGTCGGCAAAGACATGCGGGTCGAGCGCCTTGAGCGCTGCCGTATCGCCCATCAGGACCCGCACATCGCGCCCGCAGGAGGCAACGATCTTGCGGGCGACACCATAGGCTTCGGGGTGAACGGAGGAAGCATCCAACGGCTCGCTGCCGCCGACGATGCGCAGGAACCCGGCACATTGCTCGAACGTACGCTGGCCGAGCCGCGGCACCTTGAGCAGGTCCTGCCGGCTGGAGAATGCGCCGTTGGCGTCGCGATAGGAAACGATGGCGTCGGCCAGCGACGTACCCAATCCCGACACCCTGGCTAAAAGCGAGGGTGACGCCATGTTCAGATCGACGCCGACGACGTTCACCGCATCCTCGACCACGCCATCGAGGGCTCGCGCCAGACGGTACTGGTCGACGTCATGCTGGTATTGACCAACCCCGATCGACTTGGGCTCGATCTTGACGAGTTCGGCCAGCGGGTCCTGAAGACGCCGGGCGATGGACACCGCGCCGCGCAGGGAAACGTCGAGCCCGGGGAATTCCGCGGCAGCGAGTTCCGAGGCCGAATAGACCGAGGCGCCGGCTTCGGACACGATGACCTTGGTGGGCTTAGGCGCCGACATGGCGCCGAGCATGTCGGCCACGAGTTTTTCGGTTTCCCGGCTGCCGGTGCCATTGCCGATGGCGATGAGATCGACATTGTGGCGGCGCACGAGAGCGGCGAGTTCGGCCTGCGTGCCGGAAACGTCATTGCGCGGCGGGAAGGGATAGACAGTGGTGGTGGCAAGGAGCTTGCCCGTCGCATCGACCACCGCGACCTTGACGCCGGTACGGATGCCAGGATCAAGTCCCATGGTCGGACGCGCACCGGCGGGCGCCGCCAGCAGCAGGTCCTTGAGGTTGCGCGAGAACACCTGGATGGCTTCCTCGCCTGCCCGCTCGCGCAGTTCGCTCATCAGGTCGAGGCCGAGATGCAGAGACAGCTTGATGCGCCAGGTCCAGCCTGCCACATCGAGCAGCCAGCGGTCGCCCGGCAATTGCGCGCCGATGGCATAAGCCGCGGCGATCATGCGGACGGCAGGCTTTACGGGCGCAGTGTCGTCGGCATCGACCTCGATCTCCAGCGACAGCACGTCTTCATTACGGCCACGCAGCATGGCAAGCGCGCGGTGGCTCGGAACACCGGCCCATTTCTCGAAATGATCGAAATAGTCGGAGAATTTGGCGCCCGCCTCCTCCTTGCCCTCGACCACCCTGGAGCGCAGCACAGCACGTTCCTTCATATAGGTGCGCAGCCGGCCGACGAGATCAGCGTTCTCGGTAAAGAGTTCCGCCAGGATATCGCGCGCGCCCTCAAGCGCGGCCTTGGCGTCGGGCACGTCGTCGGTGAAATAGGCCGTGGCAAGTTCCGCCGGCACGGCGGCGCGGTCGGCGAGGATCGCCTCGGCCAACGGCCCCAGCCCGCGTTCACGCGCAATCTCGGCCTTGGTGCGGCGCTTGGGCTTGAACGGCAGATAGATATCCTCGAGCTCAGCCTTGGTCGCTGCGGCGCCAAGCTTCGCCTCTAGTTCGGCCGTCAGCTTGCCTTGCTCGCGAATGGAAGAAAGGATCGTATCGCGGCGGGCATCGAGTTCGCGCAGGTAGGACAGCCGCTCGGCCAGAACGCGCAACTGCGTATCATCGAGGCCGCCTGTCACTTCCTTGCGATAGCGAGCGATGAACGGAACGGTCGCCCCCTCGTCAAGCAGCGTGACGGCCGCGGCCGCCTGCTCGGGGCGGGCGCCGATCTCTGCGGCGATCAGTCCAGAGATACGTTTGATGTCGGTAGCCATACCTAACCCGGAATCATTGCCTAAAACGGCAACATAGTGGCGCAGTCCCGTTCCGGCCAACGGGCTCTCGCCTTCGTGCGGCCGATTGGCTGTGGGTTTCCCCGCCACACCCTCCAGGGTGTTGATTTCACGCCATTTGTCTCTAGGCTAGTTGCGACTACCTTGCGAGCGGGTCCTCCCTTGGCCGAACGATCATCGCCCCTGCAGCCGTTGCAGCACTCCACTTTCCGCTACATGTGGATGGCCAATCTCGCCGCCGGTTTCGGCTCCCTCATCCAAGGCGTGGGCGCCGCCTGGCTGATGACCTCGATCTCCAATTCGGTGGACATGGTGGCGTTGGTGCAGGCTTCGACCTCGCTGCCGATCATGCTGTTCTCGATGGTCGGCGGTGCCATCGCCGACAACTTCCACCGCCGCAAGGTCATGCTGTTCTCGCAGAGCTTTATGCTCATCGTCTCGGCCCTGCTGGTGGCGGTGACCTATCTCGGCCTCATCACCCCGTGGCTGCTGCTGGCCTTCACGTTCCTCATCGGGTGCGGCGCGGCGATCAACAATCCCTCGTGGCAGGCATCGGTCGGCGATCTCGTGCCCCGCTCGGACCTGCCGGGCGCGGTCGCGCTCAATTCCATCGGCTTCAATCTCTCGCGCAGCGTCGGCCCGGCCGTCGGCGGCGCCATCGTGGCGGCGGCGGGCGCGGCGGCAGCGTTCGGGGTGAATACGCTCAGTTATCTGCCGGTGCTGTTCGTGCTGTTCTTCTGGCGGCCGAACATGGTCGACAATCCTCTGCCGCGTGAAAGCATCGGCGGCGCCATCGGCTCGGGCTTCCGCTATGTCGCGATGTCGCCGGGCATCGGCAAGGTGCTGCTGCGCAGCTTTGTTTTCGGCTTTTCCGCCATCGTCATCCTGGCGCTCCTGCCAGTGGTCTCCGCAGATCTGCCGGGCGGCGGCCCGTTGGTCTATGGCCTGCTGCTGGGTTCCTTCGGCCTCGGCGCGGTAGGAGGGGCGCTGGCTTCCGCGCCTCTCCAGTCGCGCCTGGGCGGCGAGGTGCTGGTGCGTGTTTCTTTCCTGGGTTTTGCCATCTGCGCCCTGGTTACGGCCATGGGCATCTCTCCCTGGCTGACTGGTGCGGCTCTGCTCTTGGGAGGCGCATGCTGGGTGCTGGCGCTGTCGCTCTTCAACGTTTCGGTGCAGCTGGCTTCCCCACGCTGGGTGGTGGGCCGCGCCCTCTCGTTCTACCAGACCGCCACCTTCGGCGGCATGGCGCTGGGAAGCTGGGCCTGGGGCGTGGCGGCCGAATCCTATGGCTGGCCTGTGGCGCTGGCCGGTGCGGCAGCGGTGATGGTCATCGGCGCGGCCATCGGCCTGCGCCTGCCCCTGCCGCCGCGCGTGACCGCGGACCTCGACCCGCTGAACCGCTGGCAGGTTCCCCACCTCGAACTCGACCTGGAACCGCGCAGCGGCCCCATCGTCGTCGAGATCACCTACCTCATCCGTACGCAGGACATTCCGGAGTTCCTCAACACCATGACGGAGCGCCGCCGCATTCGCCGCCGCGACGGCGCGCGCAACTGGGCGTTGCTGCGTGATCTCAGCAACCCGGATCTCTGGATCGAGACCTATCAGAGCCCCACCTGGACGGATTATGTCCGCCACAACCTGCGCCTCACCAAAGCGGACGCTGACGTGTCCGAGCACCTGCGTGCCTTGCATTATGGCGACGGCGCGCCAGCCGTGCGCCGGTTCGTCGAACGGCCCACCGATTGGCTGACGGCTGTGGCAAAACCCAAGCCGACGATCGCGCCGCCCTGATCCGGGGTTCCGCAGGGGCAAGGCGTGATATAGGAATCCCGAACGATCCCTCCTTAGACCACGTGATCCCATGCAGCCCTCCCGCGACATCTCCCGGCTTCTCGAAATCATGGCCGCCCTGCGCGACCCGCAGACTGGCTGCCCCTGGGATATCGAGCAGGATTTCGACTCGATCAGGCACTACACGATCGAAGAAGCCTATGAGGTTTCCGACGCCATCGAGCGCGGGGACTACGAAGATTTGCGCGATGAACTGGGCGACCTGCTGCTCCAGCCCGTCTTCCACGCGCAGATGGCCTCCGAACGCGGTCTGTTCGATATGGGCGACGTGATCGAGGCCATCACGGCCAAGCTCATCCGCCGGCACCCTCATATCTTCGGAGACAAGGGCGCGGACGGCATCGAGGAAGCCAAGACCCAGTGGGACGAGATCAAGGCGCAGGAACGCGCGCGAAAGGCCGAGCGGCAGGCGAAGGAGACGAACTCCATCCTCGACGATGTGCCCAAGACGCTGCCCTCGCTCGCCCGCGCCGACAGGCTGGGCAAACGCGCCGCGTCCGTTGGCTTCGACTGGCCGGACGCGAACTCGGCCGCAGCCAAGGTGCGCGAAGAGCTTGAGGAGATCAGCGAGGCCATCACCTCGGGCGACAAGGCCGCGATCGCCGAGGAGGTAGGTGATCTCCTGCTCGCGGCCGCGAGCCTCGCTCGCCTCGCCGGCGTGGACCCGGAGGCAGCTTTGCGCGATGCCAACCACAAGTTCAGCAGGCGATTCGCCTATGTCGAGCAACGGGCCCGGGAAGATGGCATCGCGCTTGAAGCCGCCGGCCTCGAACGCCTCGACACCTATTGGGAAGAAATTCGCAAGGCCGACAAGTCGCGCTGATCAGGCCCCTTCGATCCGGCCGTTGAAGCGCTCCTGGAATTCGCGCAGGTGGCGCGGCTCGACGCGAACGACGAAATCCTGCCCCTTCTCATCGGGCTCGAAGCGCTCGATGATTTCGGCATGGTTGTAGAGCCAGCCGACATCATTGCCCGCAACATGCGGAACGTGAACGCGGAACGTTCGACTGCCAGCCGACAGCGCTGCCTCGATCGCTGCCTTGAGATCGGAGAGACCTTCACCGGTCTTGGCCGAGACCGGCACTGTCGCAGCGACGCGCCCAATGGGCGTGGCATTGGCCAGCGCAGGTACCGAACCGTCCTCGGCGCGCGGCAAGAGGTCGATCTTGTTCCAGACCTCTATCAACGGCACGGTTTCCGACGAAACGCCCAACTCGCCGAGCACTTCCAGAACATCGCGGCCCTGCGCCTGATGGTCGGGATTGGCGATGTCGCGCACATGCAGGATCACGTCGGCCTGCGTAACCTCTTCGAGCGTCGCGCGGAACGCGGCCACCAAATCGTGCGGCAGGTCAGCGACGAAGCCCACCGTATCGCTGACGATCACCTGACGACCGTGCGGCAGTTCCAGCTTGCGCACCGTCGTGTCGAGCGTGGCGAACAGCAGGTTCTCGGCGAACACCCCTGCCCCGGTCAGCGTATTGAAAAGGCTGGATTTGCCGGCGTTGGTGTAGCCCACAAGCGCAACGATCGGGTACGGCACTTCATCTCGATTGCGGCGCTGCTGCTGGCGCGTGCGGCGCACTTTCTCGATGCGGTCTTCAAGAACTGCGATGCGTTCCTGCAGCAGCCGCCGGTCGCTTTCGATCTGCGTTTCACCCGGACCACCGAGGAAGCCGAAACCGCCACGCTGCCGCTCAAGGTGCGTCCAGGACCGGACGAGCCGGCTCTTCTGGTAGTTGAGGTGAGCGAGCTCAACCTGCAACACGCCTTCGCGCGTGGCGGCGCGCTCGCCGAAAATCTCGAGGATGAGCGCAGTGCGGTCCAACACCTTGGCGCCCGTTTCCCGTTCGAGGTTGCGCTGCTGGATCGGCGTCAGCGAGGTGTCGACCAGCAGCAGCTCGATCTCCTCCTCCTTGACGCGCCCGGCTATGGCATCGACCTGCCCGCCGCCCAGAAAGGTGGCAGGACGGACTTCGCGCACGCGGATGACCTCCGAGAACACGATGTCCAGCCGAATGGCACCGGCCAGCCCTTCGAACTCGGCCTTGCGCGCCTCGATACTGTGATAGACGGAGGCGCCACGCACATCTGGAATAATCAGGCCAACGCGCGTCGGCGCCGCCCTCTGATCGATAAAGGCACGCGGACCGCGCAGGCGGTCGTCTTCGTCGTCGAACTCGTCCGACGGGTTATGCGGATCAGGCGTTGTCGCCTCCGGTGTGCTCGGGGTCGAAGAGCTGGATCGGCGCGCCCGGCATGATCGTGGAAATCGCATGCTTATAGACGAGCTGCGACTGCGCATCGCGACGGAGCAACAGGCAGAAATTGTCGAACCAGGTGATTATGCCCTGCAGCTTGACCCCGTTCACGAGGAAGATCGTGACCGGGACTTTCTGCTTACGCACGTGATTGAGGAAGGAGTCCTGTAGATTCTGTGCTTTTTCGGCGGGCATTTAGGCCTCTTCTCGCGGCATCTGTTTAGCGGGCGGGGTCTTCCCCCACCCTTCTTGGAGAGGAAACATCGGTCGCCGCAGACCCGTTCCTCCCGTAAAATTCACTTCAAATACTGTCTGACGCACTATGGCACATCTGAAAATCCGTGCCTACGGCTGATCATACCCACCTTCGCGGCGATGACCACCCCGGAATTTCAAATCCGTTCTATAGTCCTAGCGACTTGATCTTGCGATGCAAAGCGCTTCGTTCCATCCCGACGAATTCGGCAGTCTTGGAGATGTTGCCGCCGAAGCGCTCGATCTGGGCAAGGAGGTACTGACGCTCGAAAACTTCGCGCGCGTCGCGCAACGGCAAGCTCATCAGATGCGCCGAAGCATCGGTATCGCCCACGGTCGGCAATACCTCGCCGATGTCGGAGGGGAGCATGGAAGCAGTGATCACGCCGTCGTCGGGAGCCTGCCCCTTCATGAGGATCAGCAGCCGCTCGATGGAATTGCGCAACTGGCGGGCATTGCCCGGCCAATCCTGCGCTTGCAGCACCGCGATCGCATCGTCGCCGATCGTCACCCGCGGCAGGTTATGCATGCGGCAAACCTGCTCGATGAAAGTGCTGACCAGCGGCGGCACGTCCTCACGGCGCTCCTTGAGGGGCGTGAGCTGCAACGGCACGATCGAGAGGCGGTGATAGAGATCGGAGCGGAACTGGCCACCATCGACCAGCATCGGCACGCTCTGTGAAGTCGATGAGATGATGCGCACGTCAATGGGCACGGCCACCTGGCCGCCGACGCGGTTGAACTTGTTTTCGACCAGCGTGCGCAAAAGCGCCGCCTGGGCCGAGGGCGGCAAGGTCGTGACTTCGGAAAGATAGAGCGTGCCGCCATGGGCCCGTTCGAGAGCACCGACCTCGGTGCGCAGCAGGCCGGTCTTCTCGCGCGTCTCGCGCCCGAACAGCACCACCGGAACTTCGTCGGGCGCATAGAGGGAGGCATTGATCTCGATGAACGGGGCCCCGGCGCGCGGGCTGCGCTGATGGATCAACCGCGCTACGAGACCCTTGCCGGTGCCGGACGGCCCGGTGATGAAAATGCGGGAATTGGTAGGGGCCGATTTCTCGATCACGCCCTTGATCTGCTGCAATGCCGGGGACTGACCGACCATGTCGGTATTGGCATTGGCGCCGCGTTCCTTGAGCTCGGCGACCTCGTTACGCAGGCGCGTCGCCTCGACGGCGCGCTGGGTGATGAGCAGCAGGCGATCGATCTTGAACGGCTTTTCGATATAGTCATAGGCGCCGCGCTTGATGGCAGAGACAGCCGTTTCGACATTGCCGTGGCCGGAAATCATCACCACCGGCATATCGGGGTGCTGAGACTGCAATACGTCGAGCAATTGCAGGCCATCGAGGCGCGAGCCCTGCATCCAGATATCGAGGAAGACCAGGCTGGGACGGCGGCGCGCAATCTCGTTGAGTCCCGAATCGGCATCGTGCGCCTGGCGGGTCTCGTATCCTTCGTCTTCCAGAATGCCGGCGATGAGGTCGCGAATATCGTCCTCGTCGTCGATGATCAGGATGTCTAGAGCCATTACTTGTTTGCAACCGCGGCGATGCGCGGCTCCTCTTCTCTGGTGGCCGTTAGGTCCGTAGGCAGCGTCTGGTCGGCATCGTCGGCATCAGGCGGGGCCTGCAACGGCAGCGTGAAGCTGAAGCAGGCACCTACCCTGCCGTTGGCGTCGGGTTCGGCATCGATCAGTTCAACGTCGCCGCTGTGCTGTTCAATGATCTTTGCGACAATTGCGAGGCCAAGACCTGTGCCTTTCTCCCGCGTGGTCATATAGGGCTCGAGCAGCCGTTGGCGGTTATCCTTCGGCCAGCCCTTTCCGTTATCGGAAACCGAGATTCGGGCCATTTTGCCCTCGATCTCGCCCGAAACAATAATCTGTGGATTCGCAACCGCATCCAACCCGATCCCCTCGATGGCTTCGACCGCGTTCTTGAGCAGATTGGTCAGAACCTGGGAAATCAGGCGCGCATCGAAATAGGCTGTAATGGCCTCATCTGGCAAGTGCGTGACAATCTCGATCTCGGGCAGGCGCACGCTTTCGAGGAATACCGATTGGCGGATGGTATCGGAGAGATCACCCTTTTCCGGTTTGGCGGTGGGCATGCGCGCGAAGGCCGAGAATTCCTCGACCATCCGCCCGATGTCACCGACATGGCGGATGATGGTGTTGATGCCCTTGTCGAAAACTTCGAAATCGTCGGCCAGCTTGTTGGCATAGCGGCGGCGCAGGCGTTCGGCCGAAAGCTGGATCGGGGTCAGCGGGTTCTTGATCTCGTGCGCGATGCGCCGCGCCACGTCGGCCCAGGCGCTGGTGCGCTGCGCCGACTCGAGATCGGTGATGTCGTCGAGCGTGATGACGAAGCCCTTGCTCTCGGTCATCGTGCCTTCACGGGTGAGCTGGACCTGGAAGGTCCTGCGATCCTGCTCGTTGCCGATCTGGATCTGGTCGCGCACCTGGCCGCGGCGGGCGGAACGAGCCCTTTCGAGGATGGGAGCGAGTTGCGGAATGGCCTTTTCGGCATTCTCACCCATGAGGTCGACTTCCGTCGTGCCGAACATCTCCCCGGCCCGGCTGTTGACCAGCGTGATATTCCCCACCGGATCGAGACCGAGAATGCCTGCCGACACGCCCTCTACCACCGCTTCGGTGAACTGACGGCGCTTCTCGTTGGTTTCGTTGGCATGGACCAGCGCTTCATGCTGGGTCTTGAGCTGCCGCGTCATGGTGTTGAAACCGTTGGAGAGGTCCCCGAGATCGCCGCGATCTTCCACGGGCACACGCACATCCAGGTCGCCGCGGCTGACTCGGTTGGCGGCGATCATGAGATTTCGGATCGGGTCCACGAAGCGGTTGGCGAGCGCGATACCGATCCACAGGGCGGCAAGGAGAAGCACGACGGCAAGGCCCAGATACATGATGGTGAAGGTGATCTGAAACACCAGGCGGTTGGATGCATATTGCCGGTATTCGGTGACGTTGGCGTCCGTCAGCTTCATGTATTCGAGCACTTCCGGGTCAACCGGCCGCGCCACGAACAGATAGATGTTGTCATAGCCGCGCAGCTTGACGATCGAGCCCACCAGATTGGTCTTGCCCGGCGCGATCGGCGTGGGCGCGCCCTCGGTCACACCCTGCGTGATTCCCTCGGGCAGCTTGGGCGGCGTGCCCTGGGCCGTGATCTGCGCCTTCATCAAGGCATCGCCGGCCTGGTTGATGAGCTGCGTATAAGGCAGGGAACGCGTGACGGCGAGCGCGGTCAGGATGTGCTGGAAGCGCTCCTTGTCCGTCTCGAACGTGCCACGAGCCTGTTCGAGCTCGGAGGCAACCCAGATGATGTCGTCACGCAGCACCTGAGCATGTTCGAGCAGGTACGAGCGCGCCACCAGGCGGGAGCTCTCCACCATGGCGCGGTTGCGCTCGGAGAACCACTGATCAAGCCCCTGGTTGAGCGCGATGGTTGCCACGATCGCCACGAGGAAGGCCGGAATCGCAGTCAGCAGCGCGAACATAGTGACCATGCGGATCTGGAGCTTGGCCCCCGCCTCCTGGCGCGAACGCGCCTGCAGAAGCAGCACCGCCTCGGTCAGCACCAGCGCGATCACCACCAGAACCAGCAGTCCGTTGACGATCCAGATGACCGCCCACATTTCGGGCGACGGCTCGATACCGGTCACGCCGGAGAGACTCAGGAAGGCGAGGAAGGTCATGACGACCGAGGCAGACACGACGATGAGTCCGACAAAGCGGATCACCTGCTTGCTGCGGTCGCCCGAAAACAGCGCCTGCCGCGCCGCGGAGGTCAGCGGGGGTTGAGGCAGTGCTTGCGGCTGGCTCGGACCGGTGCCGTTAGTATCGTCCATATCATACGCCAGTCGGCGTCCCCAAATCGGGCGGCGAAATACAGCGCAAGGCTGTCTCAAATGTGGCGGGCGTGCAACTCAAATGTTGCAGAAGAGTAACACCATGCGCTTTGACCGCTTCGTCTTACCCGCGCCGCGAGTGTTTGACGATCTCGATGCTGTGCGCCCGGATTTTCTTGCGAAGCGTATTGCGATTCAGCCCAAGAAGCTCGGCAGCCTTGATTTGATTGCCGGAGCACGCATTGAGCGCCATGGCGATCAGCGGTGCCTCGACCCTGTCCAGCACGCGCTGATAGAGCCCGGCGGGCGGCAGCTTGGGCTCGTATTCGCGCAGTAGCTGCGCGACATGGGTTTCGACCGCGGTCGAAACATCCACCGGCCCTGCGGCGGCAGTAACGGCGGGCCGCTCTCCGATATTGAGCTCGTTCTGGACGATCTCGACGGAGATACTCTCATCGGCATAGAGCGCCACGAGGCGTCGCACCAGGTTTTCCAGCTCGCGGACATTGCCCGGCCAGGAATAGTTCTGCATCAGCCGGATGGCGTCGGGACCAATCGACTTGATCGGTTCACCGTCCCGCTGTGCCTGGTGCAGGAAGTGCGTGACGAGATCGCCGATGTCATCCACGCGCTCGCGCAGCGGGGGCAAACGAATCGGCACGACGTTGAGGCGGTAGTATAGATCCTCACGGAAAAGGCCTTGCCGGATCATCTGGCTGAGATCGCGATGCGTGGCCGCCACGATACGGACATTGGTCTTGATGGGCGTGCGCCCGCCCACCATCGTGTATTCGCCTTCCTGCAACACGCGCAGCAGCCGGGTTTGCGCATCCATCGGCATGTCGCCGATTTCGTCGAGGAACAGCGTGCCGCCCTCAGCCTGCTCGAACCGCCCCGAGGTGCGGGAGGTGGCGCCGGTAAAGGCCCCCTTCTCGTGGCCGAAAAGCTCCGCCTCGATCAGATCGCGCGGGATGGCGGCCATGTTGATCGCCACGAACGGACCGTTCCGGCGCTTGCCGAATTCGTGCAAAGCTCGCGCCACCAGCTCCTTGCCGGTGCCACTCTCGCCGGTGACCATCACGGTGAGATCGGTCTGCATCAAGCGCGCCAGAGCGCGGTAAATGTCCTGCATCGCCGGAGAGCGACCGACAAGCGGCATGGCCTCGCCGGGCTCCTCGGCATCCTTCCGGCGGGCCGTCGGCTTCCTGGCGTCGGCCAGGGCCCGCTGCACGACGGCCAGCACCTCGGCGATGTCGAAGGGTTTGGGCAGGTATTCATAAGCACCCACTTCGGACGCCCGAATGGCCGTCATGAACGTATTCTGAGCGCTCATGACGATCATCGGCATATCGGGCCGCAACTTCTTGACCTTCGGCATGATGTCGAAGGCGTTGCCATCGGGCATATGCACGTCGGTGATCAGCAGATCGCCTTCGCCGCGGCTGACCCAGTTCCACATCGTCGACATGTTGCCCGTCGGACGCACCTCGTAGCCGGCGCGCGTCAGAGCCTGGTTGAGGACCATGCGGATGGCAGCATCGTCATCGGCAAGCAGGATGGTGTGGCCGCTCATTCAGTCATTGCCTCTTGGAAGTCATAGGGTTTGCCGATCGTCGCTACCGGCAGGAGGATGCGGAACCGCGTCCGCCCGGGCCGGCTTTCGCAGTCGATCACGCCGCCATGATCGCCCACGATCTTCGCCACGAGCGCCAGCCCCAGGCCTGAGCCATTCGACTTGGTGGTAACGAACGGATCGAAGAGAAACGGCAGGATGTCCGCCGGCACGCCGGGGCCGTTATCCTCGATCACGATCTCAAGCGGCAACGAAATGCGCTCGGCAATGCCGGTAACGGCGATGCGGATACCCGGCCGGAAGGCCGTGGTGAAGCGTATCTCGGGTTTCGACGTGCGCTCCAGGGCCTCGGCCGCGTTCTTGACGAGGTTGAGAAACACCTGGATGAGCTGATCGCGGTTGCCGAAAACCGGCGGCAGCGAGGGATCGTACTCCTCCGAAAAGGTGATACCCCGCGCCACGCCGTTTTTCGCCAGGAGCTTCACGCGATCCAGAACGACGTGAATGTTGATGGGCTCGCGCTCCAACGGCCGGTCGTCGCCGAATACCTCGACGCGGTCGATGAGATCGACGATGCGGTCCGTTTCCTCGCGAATGAGGCGCGCCAGCGGCACCTCATCCTCCGTAACCGTCTGCTCGAGCAATTGTGCCGCGCCGCGAATGCCGGAAAGCGGGTTCTTGATCTCATGCGCCAGCATCGAGGCCAGACCGGTAACGGAGCGGGCAGCACCGCGCGAGACCAATTGCCGATCGATCTTGTCGGCCATGGTGCGCTCCTGGAAGAGCAGCGTCACCCGGCCATCGGTCTCGGAGATCGGACTGGCATAGACATCCACGACGCGTTCATCGCCAAACCGGGACGAGCCAACCAGCACGCGATATTCCGTCATGGGCGCGCGACGGGTGTTCACCGTCTCGACCAGATTGAGAATGGGCGACCCGAAGGCTATGAGATCGTTCAACTTCTGCCGCGCCAGAACATTGAGCGAAGCGCCGAAGAACGCCTCAGCGGCGTAGTTCACGAAGACGATCGTATTGTCGGTGTCACAAACGAGCACCGGCTGCGGCAGCGCCTGCAACACGGATGTGGCGATCCCTGCACTACCCTCGCTCATGCCGCCCGCCTCCAGTCGCCCGAGTAGATTTCGGGGATCATGGCCAGCACATCGGCGGGAGCCTCCGCGTTGAGCAATGTGCGGCGCGTATCCTTGTCGAGTTCGATACCGAGCGCTTCGAGATACCAATCCAGATGCTTGCGGGCGGCACGCACGCCGACATGCTCGCCGTACTCGCTCAGCATGTTTTCGTACTGCTCGGCAATAATCGCGGGCAATTCTTCGCCCTGGGGCGCCGGCGGCTTCTCCTGCCCCGATAGTTGTGCGCCGATCTGGCCGACGATCCAGGGCTGCCCCTGCGCACCACGCCCGAGCATGACGGCATCCGCTCCCGACAATTCGAGCGCTTCGCGGGCGGTGGCGTAGTCGACGATATCGCCGTTGACGACCACCGGGACCTCGACGGCTTCGACTACCGAGCGCACCGGTTCCCAGCGCGCCTTGCCCTTGTAGAACTGCTGCCGGGTGCGGCCATGGACCGTGATCATCTGCACGCCGGCATCGACGGCGCTGCGCGCGATCTCGGCGGCGTTGAGGCAATCGTCGTCCCAACCGAGGCGCATCTTGACCGTGACCGGCAAAGGCGTGGCAGAGACCACCGCTTCCACGAGCTTGAGTGCCTGATCAGGCACACGCATCAACGCGGATCCAGCAAAGCCGTTGGTCACGCGCTTGGATGGGCAGCCGAAATTGATATCGATGATATCAGCGCCGGCTTCATGGGCGATCTGGGCACCGCGCATCATCCATTCCGCTTCGCAGCCGGCAAGCTGCACGACATGCGGCAAACGACCCTCACGCTTGTTGAGGCGACGTACCATGTCGTTCTGCGCGGCGGCAAGCGCGGAACTGGCGATCATCTCGGATACGACCAGTCCCGCACCATAGCGCTCGGCTATCGTACGGAAGGGGCGATCTGTAATGCCGGCCATCGGCGCGAGGAATGCATTGTTGGGTAGCGTATGGCTACCAATGCTTATCCCGCAGGCAAACGAATTCAATAATCTGCCCCCAAACTGCTCATTTCGGTGGGAATGCCCAGACAATAATCAAATCTTGAGGCGGCGCAACAGCAATAGCGGCCTCGGGCTATGCCCTGAGTGCAAATCGGCCTTGCTGGCATGCGGGCCCGCCTTTAGATCAGCAACGATGTCACAATCAACAAGGTCTGCCGTGAATCGCCCCCGCACTACCGCCGTCATCATCGTTGCCGCCGGCAGGGGTGAGCGCGCCAGCACGAACGGGGAGACGCTGCCCAAGCAATACCGGCCAATCCTGGGCGTCCCGGTCTTGGCCCGCACGGTGAATGCATTCCTGACGCTGCCACAGGTGACCTATGTGCTGCCCGTCATCCACCCGGATCACGCAGACCTTTATGAGGCACTGCACCTCGCTAACGAGCGTCTGCTGCCGCCGACCATCGGCGGAGCTACCCGGCAGGCATCGGTGCTGGAAGGGCTCAAGGCGCTGGGCAAGCTGCGGCCGGACCTCGTGCTCATCCAGGATGCAGCGCGTCCTTTCATCGATGCGGAAATAGTCGATGGCGTCGTAACGGGCCTCGCAGATCACGAGGGCGCCCTGCCCGCCATTCCGGTCACCGATACGATCAAGAAAACGCTCGACGGCACCAATGTCGCGAGCACCGAAGACCGGCGCCTGCTCTTTGCGGCGCAGACGCCTCAGGGCTTCCGTTACCCCCAGATCTTTTCCGCCCATATGCGCGCCAGCACGCTTCCACGCGAATTCACCGATGATGCAGCAATCGCCGAATGGGCCGGGCTGCGCGTGGCGCTCACGCCGGGCAAATCCACCAACATCAAGATTACCCATCCTGAAGACTTCGCCCGCGCGGAGCGGATGATCGGAGGACATATGCTGATGGAAACCCGTATCGGCACCGGCTATGACGTGCACGAATTCGAGCCCGGCGACGCCGTGTGGCTTGGCGGGGTGCGCATTCCCCATACCCGCAAGCTCAAGGGGCATTCGGATGCGGACGTGGCACTTCACGCCTTGACGGACGCCATCTATGGGGCGCTGGGCGAAGGCGACATCGGCGTGCACTTCCCGCCGAGCGACCCGCAGTGGAAAGGCGCTGCCTCGGTGATCTTCCTCGAGCACGCCGCGCGCCTCGTGGCCGAGCGGCAGGGGCGGATCGTCAACCTCGACGCCACCATCGTCGCCGAATCTCCGCGCATCGCGGCGCATGTTCCCGCAATGAGGCAGGTGATTGCAACGGCTTGCGCGATCACGCCTTCCCGCGTCACTATCAAGGCAACCACCAGCGAAAAGCTGGGGTTCATCGGGCGTGAGGAGGGAATTGTAGCCATGGCCAGTGCAAGCATCGAATTGCCGCGGATCGACTGACATGGCGGGCAAGGCAGCAGCGCGCGATCCCGCCAAAGAGATCATAGACACCCTCGTCGCCCGCAAACTCACCATCGCCACGGCCGAAAGCTGCACCGCCGGCCTCGTCTCCGGGGCGCTCACTGCCGTGCCAGGCTCGTCGGATGCTTTTTACGGCGGCTTCGTCACCTATTCCAACACGGCCAAGTCCCGGATGATCGGCGTGCCTGCACGCATGATCCAGGACCACGGAGCCGTTTCGGCTCAGGTGGCCCGCGCCATGGCCGATGGCGCCCGCAACACGGCACGCACCGATATTGCGGTCAGCGTCACCGGAATTGCCGGACCATCGGGGGGCAGCGACCGCAAGCCGGTCGGGCTGGTCTATTTCGCGGTAGCGACGAAGGATGGCACCGACGTGCTCGAAAAGCGCTTCGGCGACATCGGACGCGACGAAATCCGCCAGGCCAGTGTCCAGGCTGCGCTCGACCTCGTGCTAGAAGTGCTCGGAAAGCCCGAAGAGGCCTAGCCACCGAACCTTCTGTCCGCCTCTTCGACAAAGGCATTGATGATCTCCTCCTGCTTGGCGGCAAAGGCGGGTTCCGCCACGGCCGCGATCAGCGAGTTGGAAATCTTGAAGTCGATGTCGAAGCGCACACGCGTACCCAGCCCCTCGGGTTCCAGCGTCCACTTGCTGTCCAGATAGGAAAACGGACCATCGACAGCCGTGGCCGCAATGGTGTGCGCCTCGCGATCCATCGTGACCCTGCTGGTATAGGACTGGGTGACCGGTCCGAACCGAATGGTCATCTTGGCATAGCGCACGTCGCCAGGCGTTCCCCGATCCTGCTTGACGATCATCTGCGAGCAGTTCGGGATGAACCGCGGATAGCTCTCAAGGTCCGACACCAGATCGAACATGCGATCGGGCAGATGCGGGACGTGCCGCTCCAGGTAGAGATCAGGCATGCTTAGCCAGTCTTGCAGCGCGCAGCTTGGCAAAATCCTCGCCGGCATGGTGCGACGACCGGGTCAGCGGGCTCGATGAAACCAGCAGGAAACCCTTGGTCTGCGCCACCGTGGCATAGGACTTGAACTCGTCCGGCGTCACGAACTTCATCACGGGATGATGCTTGCGTGTCGGTTGCAGGTACTGGCCGATGGTCAGGAAGTCGACATCGGCGCTGCGCAGGTCATCCATGAGCTGGAGCACTTCGTTGCGCTCCTCGCCCAGCCCCACCATGATCCCCGACTTGGTGAACATGGTCGGATCGAGTTCCTTGACCCGCTGCAGCAGCCGGATGGAGTGGAAATATCGCGCGCCCGGCCGCACCTTGAGATATTTGCTCGGCACGGTTTCGAGGTTGTGGTTGAAGACATCCGGCTTGGCCTTCACGACGACTTCCAGGGCGCCTTCCTTGCGCAGGAAGTCTGGCGTCAGGATTTCGATGGTCGTGGTCGGGTTCTTCTCGCGGATGGCGTAGATCACGTCGGCGAAGTGGTGCGCGCCGCCATCGGGAAGATCGTCGCGGTCGACCGAGGTAATGACGACGTGCTCGAGCCCGAGCTTCTGCACCGCCTTGGCCACGTTCTCCGGCTCCTGCGGATCGAGCGCCAGCGGCAGGCCCGTGCGCACGTTGCAGAAGGCGCAGGCGCGTGTGCAGATCTCGCCCATGATCATCATGGTGGCGTGCTTCTTGGACCAGCACTCACCGATATTGGGGCAACCGGCTTCCTCGCAGACGGTGACGAGATTGTTCTCGCGCACGATCTGCTGGGTTTCCTTGTAGACGGGCGAGCCCGGCGCGCGCACGCGAATCCAGTCCGGCTTGCGCAGCATGACGGTATCGGGCCGGTTGGCCTTTTCCGGGTGGCGGGGGCGTTCGATGCCAGTATTGTCGATCAGGGTAACCACACGTACCTCTTAAACTCTCCTCGCCAGCCCTCCCCAAGGGTTGGATCAGGCCCCGGCGATAAGCCGTGCCGCCAGAACCACGACAATGGCGCCCACTGTCGCAGTGATGATCTGGGTAACGATGGTATTCCTGATACCCAGATTGATATTGAGCGCCGTGAACAGATAGCCGCCCACGAACGCGCCGATAACGCCCTTGAGGAGCGATCCGAACAAACCGCCTGATCCACCGACAATCAGCCCGGCAAGCCAGCCGGCAATCAGCCCGATCGCCAGGAAGATCACGACTGCACGCGCATTGATGCTCATAGTCAAACCTTCCGGTCCAGTGTTCTGCCGCTGCGGAACAGCCATCTCAATCCCCCGACGAAATGCCTTGGCGCAAAATGCCACTGACATATCGCCTGTAGCAGTCCGCGCTTCAAGCCTCAGATGTTGAGCGCGCGCCCATAGGCGTCGAGCACGCTTTCCTTCATCGTCTCGCTCAGGGTCGGATGCGGGAAGATGGTGTGGATGAGTTCTTCCTCGGTGGTCTCGAGGTTCATCGAGATCACGAAGCCCTGGATGAGTTCGGTCACTTCCGTGCCGACCATATGGGCTCCGAGGAGCTCGCCGGTCTTGGCGTCGAAGATGGTCTTGACCAGGCCATCCGGCTCGCCCAGCGCAATGGCCTTGCCATTGCCGATGAACGGGAAGCGGCCGACCTTGATGTCGCGTCCGGCTTCCTTGGCCTTGGCCTCGGTCAGCCCCACGCTCGCCACCTGCGGCTCGCAATAGGTGCAGCCCGGCACCTTGCTCTTGTCGAGCCCATGGGTCTTGAGGCCGGCAATGGTCTCGACGGTGACGACAGCCTCGTGCTCGGCCTTGTGCGCCAGCATCGGCGGGCCGGCGACGTCGCCGATGGCCCAGACGCCCGGCACGTTCGTGCGGCCATAGCCGTCGATGACGATGGCGCCGCGGTCGATCTTGACGCCCACCTTCTCGAGCCCGAGGTTCTCGGTGTTGCACTGCACGCCGACGGCCGAGATCAGCTTGTCGGCCGCGACCGTGGTGGTCTTGCCGTCCTTGAACTCGACGCTGGCGACGATGCCGTCCTTGGTCTTTTCAACCTTGGACACCTTGGCGTCGGTCATGAACTTGATGCCGCGCTTTTCCATGCGCTTGCGCACATGGGCGGCGATCTCGGCATCTTCCACCGGCAGGATCTGCGGCAGCAGCTCGATCACCGTCACTTCGGCGCCGAGCGAGCGGTAGAACGAAGCGAACTCGATGCCGATGGCGCCCGAGCCCATGATGGCGAGCGACCTGGGCATTGCGGCCGGCTTCATCGCCTCGAAATAGGTCCAGATCTTATCGCCATCCGGTTCGATGCCCGGCAGCACACGTGGACGTGCGCCGGTGGCGATGATGATGTTCTTGGCCTTGTAGGTGCCCTCGCCCAGCGTGTTCTTGGGCGCCGGCCATTGCGGCTCCATCGGCCTCTTGGTGGTTTTGACCACCTTGATCTCGTTTGCCGAAGTCAGCGCGGCTTCGCCCCAGATGATGTCGACCTTGTTCTTCTTCATGAGGAACTGGACGCCGTTGTTCATCTGGCCGGCGATGGCGCGCGAGCGCTTGACGATGGCGCCGATGTCGAAGCCGAACTTCTCGGCGGTGAGGCCGTAATCCTTGGCGTGGCCCATGTGGCTGTAGATTTCGGCCGAGCGCAGCAGCGCCTTGGTCGGGATACAACCCCAGTTCGAGCAGATGCCGGCCATGTGCTCGCGCTCGACGATGGCGGTCTTCATGCCCAGCTGGGCCGCGCGGATGGCCGCGACGTAGCCGCCGGGACCGGCACCGATGACAATCAGATCGTATGAGTCAGCCATGGGCTCCTCTTGGAGTTGGCAGGCCTAGAGGCCGAGCAGTGATTTGACGACCGGCACGAGGCCGTCGCCGATAGCACGTGTGTTTTGCGCGTCGAGGTGGACGCCGTCAGCCGGGTCCGCCTTGGCGACCGTCGAGGCGTCGAAGAACGCCACGCCCAGCTCCGCCGCGCGCTTTGCATAATGGCTCGCGAAAGTCTGCGACTGCGCAATGCCGCTGGCGCCACCGAACCGCTCGATCACGTCGCTGTTGGCCGACGCCACGAGATGCGGCGGGGCTACGATCATGATCTGCGGGATCGGCTCGAGCAGCGCCCCGAAATGCCCACGGATGACCTGGATCAGCCGACGCATGCCAAACGAGGCCTGCAGCGCGCTGCCGTTGATGTAGGGCTTCAGGTCATTGGTGCCCAGGAACAGGATCACCAGGTCCAGCGGCGAATGCGTGGCCAGCATCACCGGGAGCGTCTTGGCGCCGTTGAGCTCGAAATTGGCCGCCCAGTCGTCGAAGACGGTCGTGCGGCCACCGAGCCCCTCGGCGAAGACGCGCGCCTTGCCCTCGAGTCCCGCCTCGAGCCGGCTGGCCCAACGGTCCTCATAGGCATGGCGCGGGCCGTTCGGAAGCGGGCTGGCGCCAAACGTCAGGCTGTCGCCATAGGCGAGAATATTCTTCATCGCCCTGCCCTTAAGCCAGCATCATGACGGGATTTTCGATCAGGCCCTTGAAGACGCCAAGCACTTCCGCGCCGAGCGCGCCATCGACGGCGCGGTGGTCGCAAGAGAGGGTCACGGTCATGAAGTTGCCGACCTTGACCTGGCCCTTGTCCGCATAGACGCGCTCTTCGCCGACGCCGACCGCGAGGATGGTGCCGTGCGGCGGGTTGATGACGGCGGCAAATTCGCGAATGCCGAACATGCCGAGGTTGGAAACCGAGGTCGAGCCGCCCTGGTATTCATGCGGGGCCAGCTTCTTGTTGCGGGCGCGACCGGCGAGGTCCTTCACTTCCTCGGAGATCTCGCGCAGCGACTTGGTGTCGGCCGACTTCACCACCGGGGTGAAGAGACCGCCCGGCACAGCCACGGCAACCGCCACGTCCGAGCGCTTGTGGTAGAGGATCGAGTCGCCCGCCCAGGTCGCATTGGCGGCCGGCACGCGCTGGAGTGCCACGGCCCATGCCTTCATGACGAAGTCGTTGACCGAGAGCTTGTACTCGGGCTTGCCGTCCTTGGATTTTGGCGCGGCCGCGTTGATCTGCTCGCGCGCTGCCAGCAGCGCATCGATCTTGCAGTCGAGCGTCAGGTAGAAATGCGGAACCGTCTGCTTGCTCTCGGTGAGGCGCGCGGCGACGGTCTTGCGCATGCCGTCGTTCGGCACGGCCTCGTAGCTGCCTTCCGGGTAGAGGGCCAGCACCTGAGCCTTGGTCATGCCACCAGCAACGGCAGCACCGGCCGGAACCGGGGCCGCGGCGGCAGCTGCCGGGGCCTTGAGCTGAGACTTGCCCGACTTCACGGCCTCTACGTCAGCCTTGACCACACGGCCATGCGGACCGGTGCCGGAAATGGCGGACACATCAATGCCGGCTTCCTTGGCAACGCGACGAGCGAGCGGCGAAGCGAAGACACGCGACCCGTTAGTAGCGGCAGCAGCCGGAGCCTTCGCCGGGGCAGCAGCCGCAGGAGCAACCGCTGCCGAACCACTGGCCGTCGATTGCACCGCAGGAGCAGGCGCAGCGGGTGCCGGCGCAGCGGCCTTGGGAGCCGGCGCTTCCGGCGCCTTAGCCACCGCGTCGGCGCTCTCGCCTTCCTGCAACAGGATGGCGATCACCGAATTGACCTTCACGCCCTCGGTGCCCTCGGCGACGACGATCTTGCCGATCTTGCCTTCGTCCACCGCCTCGACTTCCATCGTGGCCTTGTCGGTCTCGATTTCGGCGATCACGTCTCCGGAGGAAACGCTATCGCCTTCCTTGACGTGCCACTTGGCAAGCTTGCCCTCTTCCATCGTCGGAGAGAGCGCCGGCATGGTGATGTTGATGCTCATGAAAGCCTCTCTCAGTTCCGATAGGTCACGGCCTTGACGGCCGCGACGACCTCATCGACGTTCGGCAGGGCCAGCTTTTCGAGGTTGGCGGCGTAAGGCATCGGCACATCCTTGCCGGTGACACGGGTCACGGGGGCGTCCAGATAGTCGAACGCGCCTTCCATCACGCGGGCAGCCAACTCAGCGCCGATGCCGCCCTGCGGCCAGCCTTCCTCAACGGTGACGAGACGCCCGGTCTTCTTGACGGATTCGATAACGGCGGCGCTATCCATCGGACGCAGCGTACGCAGGTCGATGAGCTCGACGTCGATGCCCTCGGCAACCAGCTTCTCGGTGGCCTGCAGCGCGTAGCGCATGCCCATGGAGAAGGAGACGATGGTGGCGTCCTTGCCCTCGCGGACGATACGCGCCTTGCCGATCGGCAGCACGTAATCGTCGACCTTGGGTACGAGGCCGGTCGAGCCGTAGAGGATTTCGTTTTCAAGGAAGACGATCGGGTTGTTCGAGCGGATCGCCGCCTTGAGCAGGCCCTTGGCGTCGGCCGCGCTGAACGGAGCGACGACGGTCAGGCCCGGAATGTGCGAGTACCAGGCCGAATAGTCCTGGCTATGCTGGGCAGCGACGCGAGAGGCGACGCCGTTGGGGCCGCGGAAGACGATGGGTGCCGTCACCTGCCCGCCGGACATGTAGAGCTGCTTGGCGGCCGAGTTGATGATCTGGTCGATCGCCTGCATGGCGAAGTTCCAGGTCATGAATTCGACGATGGGCCTAAGGCCCGCGAAAGCCGCGCCGACGCCCAGGCCCGCAAAGCCGTGCTCAGTGATCGGCGTATCGATAACGCGCTTCTCGCCGAATTCGTCCAGCAGGCCTTGGGTCACTTTGTAGGCGCCCTGGTACTGAGCGACTTCCTCACCCATGATGAAGATGTCCGGGTCGCGGCGCATTTCCTCGGCCATGGCCTCGCGCAGCGCTTCGCGCACCGTCATCTCGACATATTCGACGTTCTCGGGCAGGTCCGGGTCGGCCGCGGGCACGAAGGCCGGTGCGCCAGCAGCGGGCGCAGCCGCCACCGTCGGAACCGTTTCGACCACCACTTCCGGCTTGGTCGCCGGCTCGGCCGGCTGCTCGTCGCCAACCTGCTCGCCTTCCGCCAGCACCAACGCGATGGGCGTGTTGACCTTGACGCCTTCCGTACCCTCGGCAACCAGCAGCTTCTTGACGGTGCCGCTATCGATGGATTCGACTTCCATCGTTGCCTTGTCGGTCTCGATCTCGGCCAATACGTCGCCGGGCGATACGGTATCGCCTTCCTTGACGAGCCACTTGGCCAGTTTGCCCTCTTCCATCGTCGGCGACAGGGCGGGCATCAAAATATTGGGCATTTAGGTCTCCTGCCGTATCGCCGCGCTTCCGAGCGCCGGCTTGCGGGGAATGTCTTGGGTCAGGCCGGCAGCGTGATATCGGTCCAGAGCTCGGACACATCCGGCTCGGGATCGTTGGTCGCAAAATCGGCGGCTTCCGTGACGATGGCGCGAACCTCGGCCTCGAGCGCCTTGAGGCTTTCCTCGGTGCCGTAGCGCTTTTCGAGGATGCGCTGCTTGCTTTGCTCGATCGCGTCATGCTCGGCGCGCATCGTCTGCACTTCTTCCTTGGACCGGTACTTGGCCGGGTCGGACATCGAGTGGCCGCGATAGCGATAGGTCAGCATTTCGAGGATATACGGCCCCTTACCGCTCCGCGCATGTTCGATGGCCCGCTTGGCGGCGTCATAGACCATGCGCACATCCATGCCGTCGACTTGCTCGCCCGGAATGTCGAACGAGCGGCCGCGCTGGGAAAGGTCCGTGGTCGAAGCGTGGCGCTCCACCGACGTACCCATGCCGTAGTGGTTATTCTCGATGATGTAGACGACCGGCAGGTTCCAGAGCTTGGCCATGTTGAAGCTCTCATAGACCTGGCCCTGGTTCGACGCACCGTCGCCGAAATATGTGAGGCTCACCGTGCCGTCGCCGCGATATTGGCTGGCGAAGGCAAGGCCCGTGCCCAGGCTCGCCTGCGCGCCCACGATGCCGTTGCCGCCATAGAAGCGGTGTTCGTTCGAGAACATGTGCATCGAGCCGCCCTTGCCTTTCGACAGGCCGCCCTGGCGTCCGGTGAGTTCGGCCATCACGCCTTTGGGGTCGAGCCCCATCACCAGCATATGGCCGTGATCGCGGTAACCCGTGATCTGGGCGTCTTCGCCCTTCTTGCTCGCCATGGTGATGCCGGTCACCACGGCTTCCTGGCCGATATAGAGATGGCAGAAACCACCGATCAGGCCCATGCCGTAAAGCTGACCGGCCTTCTCCTCGAAGCGCCTGATCAGAAGCATGTCGCGATAGGCGGAAAGTTCCTGTTCCTTGGTGAGTTCAGGGACGTTCGTTTGGGCTTTGGGGGCCACCGTCGCCTTGCGCGCCATGGGCTATGCTCCGAATAGAGTGGAATGCCGCTGTAACCGTGACCCCAGTAGGCCACAGCCGCGGACAATAGCGCAAGAGTGTCGCAGGGCGCAAATAGACTTTTGCGCGAAGAAACAACGCTAATTGTCTACGCCGTCTTCGATAATTCCAGTTAACTGACGTTCAGCTAATTCACTTGATGAACCGGTAATCGGTTTACCAGATTCATCGGTCATCACCACTATATCCGCCGGGCGCGACATGCCGAGAAGCGAGCGAGCCTGCTCGGTGAGAATGTCGGGATCAAGACGGGTGGGGTCGAACAGGCTGGCGCGGTGGCGGTAGGAATCGATTTCCGCCTGCAGCACGGAGGACTGAGCCTTGAGGTCCTCGATATCGGCCTTCATCTGCTCCTGGCTGAGCGTGCCGAACTGCCCGGTGATCGCGCTATAGCCGAGATAGCCCTGGAAACCCAGAAGCGCCACCGTAACGGCAAGCGGTCGCCAGAATGCGGGGCGTTTGAGTCTGGTGGGCATGAAAGCGCTGGCAGATAAAAGGGACGCTTCATCCTAGAGCGGTACGGTTAAGACCGGGTTAGCTCCCGGGAACGCCCTGCCCGTCTGCGCAGTTCTTTGGACATCAAGAGGTGAGTCCATGAACCTGCATGATGTCTTCAACCGCATGTCGCATGCGGTTTCCATGGCGACCGGCCAGCCGATCACCTTTGCGCTCGCCGCGTTTCTGGTCATCGTCTGGGCCATCACGGGACCGTTCTTCGGCTATTCGGAAACCTGGCAGCTCGTCATCAATACCGGCACGACCATCATCACCTTCCTGATGGTGTTCGTGCTGCAATCCTCCCAGAACCGGGACGGCCTGGCTTTGCAGCTCAAGCTCGACGAGTTGATCCTGGCCAGCCAGGCGGGCAACGAATTCGTGGGAGCCGAACGCCTCAGCGACAGCGAGATACGCCAGTTGCGGAAACTCTGCGACGAACAGAAGGTCGAGGCGCAGGAGCAACTCGAGGAGGAAAGCGAAGCCAACAAGGCTCCGAAAAAGCCAATCAAAAGAAAAGGGCCGGTTTCCCGGCCCGTTTCCCAAATGCGTTGAAGGAGCTTAGAGACCCTTGATGATGCTGCGGCCAGCATAGACAGCGGCATTGCCCAGCATCTCTTCGATACGGATGAGCTGATTGTACTTGGCCAGCCGATCCGAGCGCGAGAGCGACCCGGTCTTGATCTGCCCGCAATTGAGCGCGACGGCGAGGTCGGCAATCGTCGAGTCCTCGGTCTCGCCCGAGCGGTGCGACATCACCGAGGTGTAGCCGGCGCGGTGCGCGGTATCGACGGCATCGAGGGTTTCCGAGAGCGAGCCGATCTGGTTGACCTTGACCAGAATCGAATTGGCAACGCCCATCTTGATACCCGACTTGAGGCGCTCGGTATTGGTGACGAAAAGGTCGTCGCCGACGAGCTGCACCTTCTTGCCCAACACATCGGTCAGAGCCTTCCAGCCCTCCCAATCGTCCTCGGCCATGCCGTCTTCGATCGAAATGATCGGGAAGCGCGACACGAGGTTTTCGAGGAAGCGCACGTTCTCTTCCGAGGAGAACGACTTGCCCTCGCCGACCATCTCGTACTTGCCGTTCTTGAAATATTCGGTCGAAGCGCAATCGAGGCCGAGGAACACGTCTTCGCCCGGACGGTAGCCGGCCTTTTCGATCGACTTTACGATGTAGCTCAGAGCTTCCTCGGCCGACTTGAGGTTCGGCGCGAAGCCACCCTCGTCACCCACGTTGGTGTTATGGCCCTCGGCGTGAAGGCCCTTCTTGAGCGTGTGGAAGATTTCCGAACCGATCTGCACGGCATGGGCAATGCTCTCTGCCCCAACCGGCAGGATCATGAATTCCTGCATGTCGATCGGATTGTCGGCATGAGCGCCGCCATTGATGATGTTCATCATTGGGACCGGCAGCACGTGGGCGTTCGGGCCACCGATATAGCGGTAGAAGGGCAGAGCCGACGACTCCGCCGCCGCCTTGGCCGCCGCCAGCGACACGCCGAGAATGGCGTTGGCGCCGAGCCTGGACTTGTTGGGCGTGCCGTCGAGTTCGATCAGCGCGCGGTCCAGTTCGATCTGGTCGAGGGCGTCCAGGCCATCGATCTCGTCGGCGATGATGGTGTTGACATTCTCGACCGCCTTGGTCACGCCCTTGCCGAGGAACGCCGTACCGCCATCGCGCAGTTCGACAGCCTCGTGCGCGCCGGTCGAAGCGCCCGACGGCACCGCGGCGCGTCCGAAGCTTCCGTCATCGAGCAACACGTCCACTTCCACGGTGGGATTGCCGCGACTGTCAAAAATCTGCCGCGCGACGACGTCGATGATGGATGACATGAAAAGTCCCTTCCAGCGCTGGGTTTGCCCTTGTTCGGCCCCTCAATAGGCAAGGTTTGTGACACTGGAAAGAGGGCATCGCAAAAATACCTTGGAGGTGAGCGAAATCGATGCCATCCAGCCTATGCCTGCACGCGACATTCCCGCAGAGAGCGAGACATGACCATATCCGCCATCGGCTTCGATGCCGACGACACACTCTGGCAGAACGAGCAGTTCTACCGGCAGACCGAACTCCATTTCGTCGAACTGCTGCGCGACTACGCCGAACCCGACGCCATCTCGGCACGCCTGCTGGAAATCGAAAGGCAATCGGTGAGTGTCTACGGATTTGGTATAAAGAGCTTCACCCTTTCGATGATCGAAACCGCCATCGCCATAACGGGCAGCAAGGTGCCAGCCGATATCGTGGGCGAAATCATGGCTGCCGGGCGTGAAATGCACAGCCACCCCATCGAAACCCTACCTCATGCCCGCGAAACGCTTGAAAGCCTGGTGGGACGCTACCGCCTCATCCTCATCACCAAGGGCGACCTTTTCGACCAGGAGCGCAAACTGGCGCTGTCGGGGCTCGGCAAGTTCTTCGATGCCGTCGAGATTGTCAGCGACAAAACTCCCGCCACCTACGAGCGCATCTTCACCAGGCACGCCGACAGCGCCGAGCACTCGCTGATGGTGGGCAATTCCCTCAAATCCGACGTCGTCCCCGCCATCGCGGCCGGCTCATGGGGCATCTACGTGCCTCACGAACTCACCTGGGCCCTTGAGCATGCGGAGGCACCGGTCTCGCAGCCGCGGTTCCGTCAGATCGAGCATCTGGGACAGTTGCGGGATGTGCTCAAGAGCCTTCCAGCCCGGTAAGAAAAAGGCGGGGACCAGCCCCGCCTTTCCTTATTCCTCGGCTGGAGCCTCGGGCGCAGCGCCCTCATCACCTTCACCGTCTTCCTCGTCGTCTACCGGTTCGCTAATGCGCTCGACCGAAACCACGCGCTCGTCGTCAGCCGTGTTGAGCACGATGACGCCCTGGCTGCCGCGCGAGACGATGCGGATCGGCTTATCGCCCCCCACGGGAATACGGATGGTCTGGCCGGCATCTGTGATCAGCATCACCTGATCCTCGTCCTGCACCGGGAAGGAAGCCACCAGCTCGCCGTTGCGCTTGTTCACCGCCATGGCGACGATGCCTTTGCCGCCGCGGCCGGTGATCCGGTATTCGTGGCTGGAGGTCCGCTTGCCATAGCCATTTTCGGAGACGGTGAGAATGAACTGCTCGGCGGCGCTCATGGCCGCGTAGCGATCCTGGTTGAGCTCGCCGGCGACTGCCTCCTCGGCATCGTCGGACACGCCCTCTTCCGCTTCGCCCTCGCCACGAACCGCACGGCTCATCTTGAGATAGGCAGCGCGCTCGTCCGGCGTGGCCTCGAAGTGGTGCAGGATCGCCATGGAAATGACGTGATCCTCGCTCGCCAGCGCAATACCGCGCACACCGGTGGAGTCGCGACCCTTGAAGACGCGGACATCGTCAACGCGGAACCGGATGGCCTGGCCCTGCGCCGTGGTGAGCAGCACGTCGTCGTTGGCCGAGCAGGTCGCGACGTCCACGATGCTGTCGCCCTCATCGAGCTTCATCGCGATCTTGCCGTTCTGGCGCACCTCGACGAAGTCCGCCAGCGAGTTGCGGCGGACATTGCCGGTCGTCGTCGCGAACATGATGTCGAGCTGTTCCCAGCTCGCCTCATCCTCGGGCAGCGGCATGATGGTCGTGATGCGCTCGCCCTGCTCCAATGGCAGGATATTGATGAGCGCCTTGCCGCGTCCCTGCGGCGCCGCCACGGGCAAACGCCAGACCTTGAGCTTATAAACGATGCCACGCGAGGTGAAGAACAGCACCGGCGTATGCGTGTTGGTCACGAACAGGCGCGAGACGAAGTCCTCTTCGCGCGTCGCCATGCCCGAGCGGCCCTTGCCGCCGCGATGCTGCGCCCGATACTGGTTGAGCGGCACGCGCTTGATGTAGCCGCCATGGGTGACAGTCACCACCATGTCTTCCCGCGCGATCAGGTCTTCATCGTCGAGATCGCCGAAATTGTCCTCGATGACGGTCTTGCGGTCGACGCCGAACTGCTCGCGAACTTCCAGCAATTCCTCGCGGATAATCTGCCGGACGCGGTCGCGCGAGCGCAGGATGTCGAGGTATTCGGCAATGTCCTTGCCGAGCCCGTCGAGTTCGTTGCCGATTTCGTCGCGGCCGAGCGCGGTGAGACGCGACAGCGTCAAGGCAAGGATGGCGCGCGCCTGCTCGTCGGAGAGCTTGAACGTGCCATCTTCCTCGATCCGGTGACGCGGATCGTCGATAAGCGCGATGAGCGGCGCCACGTCGCGGGCCGGCCAATTCCGCGCCATCAGGCCCTCGCGAGCCGTCGCCGGATCGGGAGCGGCGCGGATAAGCGCGATGACCTCGTCCACATTGGCCACAGCCACGGCCAAGCCCACCAAGATATGCGCACGGTCACGCGCCTTGTTGAGCAGGAATTTCGCACGCCGTGTAACGACTTCCTCGCGGAAGCTGATGAAAGCGGTGAGGATCGACTGGACGTTCATCAATTCCGGCTTGCCGCCGTTGAGCGCCACGAAGTTGCAGCCGAACGAGGACTGGAGCGGCGTAAAGCGATAGAGTTGGTTGAGCACGACATCGGGCAGCGCATCGCGCTTGATCTCGATGACGACGCGCATGCCGTTACGGTCGGATTCGTCACGCAGGTCGGAGATGCCCTCGATGCGCTTCTCGCGCACCAGATCGGCAATCTTCTCGATCATCTGGGCCTTGTTCACCTGATAGGGAATCTCGGTGATGATGAGCGCTTCGCGTTCCTTGCGAACCTCTTCCACCGCCACCTTGCCGCGCATGAGCACCGAGCCGCGACCGGTCTCATAGGCCTGGCGGATGCCCGAGCGACCGAGAATAAGGCCTGCAGTCGGAAAATCAGGGCCCGGCATGACTTCGAGGATTTCTTCGACAGTCACGTGCGGCTTGTCCATCATCAACAGCGTGGCGTCGATGACTTCGCGCAGGTTGTGCGTCGGAATGTTGGTCGCCATACCCACGGCGATACCGCCGCCGCCATTGACCAGCAGGTTGGGGAACCGCGCCGGCAGCACCACCGGCTCACGTTCCGATGCGTCGTAATTGTCCTTGAAGTTGACGGTATCCTTGTCGAGGTCTTCGAGCAGGAAGCCGGTCACCTTCTCCATGCGCACTTCGGTGTAACGCATGGCCGCCGGCTCGTCGCCGTCCACGGAGCCGAAATTGCCCTGGCCATCGATCAGCGTCACGCCCATCGAGAAGTCCTGGGCCATGCGGACCAGCGACATGTAGACGGCAGCGTCGCCATGCGGGTGATACTTACCGATAACGTCGCCCACCACGCGCGCGGACTTCCTGTAGGGTCTGTTCCACTCGTAGCCCTGCTCGCTCATGGAGAACAGGATGCGCCGGTGCACAGGCTTGAGCCCGTCACGAACGTCGGGAAGCGCGCGGCTCACGATCACGCTCATGGCGTAATCGAGATAGGACTTGCGCATTTCTTCCGTGATGGAAACGGGAGCGATATCGGACGGCGTGGACGCGCCGTTCTCGTCGTCGGGGATATCTGTCACTGGGCTGATTCGAGGTTTGCCAACATGCCCATGATATAGGCGATTCCTGCCTCAAACCCAAATGCGCCAAAGGAGTTGTTAACGACCTCAGGCCGCATTCTGCTCGCTATAGGAGGACCGCGCCGCCGCGATCGTCTCCCAACTTGCATCCGCCCATTCGATCAGGACGCTGAAGGGGCGCAGGATCGATGTGCCAAGCGCCGTCAACTCATATTCCACTGCCGGCGGAACCGTCGGATAGACTTTTCGAGACACAAGCCCATCGCGCTGCAATTCCTTGAGCGTCTGCGTCAGCATCTTCTGGGAAATATCTGGAATCGCACGTCGAATCCGGTTGAACCGCAACGGACCATCGGCAAGTTCCAGCACGATCAGCATGCTCCACTTGTCGCTGATCTTGTCGAGGATGCCGCGAACCGGGCAATCGCCCAGCGCCCCGTTGACACCGGCCTCGCGAAAACGCGTGACCACGGCCTGGAGGCGGATTTCGTCGGTCGCCATGGAAAACTCCTTTTGCACGAGGTTACCTCGCGGTGCCCATAAGCGCCCAAGGTGCCTTCTTGCCGCTTTTAGGCACTCCCCCATATCTAGGCAATCTCTTTTAGAGACTTGGTAGATTTCGGAGAGCACAAGTCTCCGCGACTGAAAGCATGGAGTAACTCATGGCAGGTTATGAAAATTCGACTCTTCTCGTGACGGGCGCCAGCGGCCATCTCGGGCGCAAGGTGGTTGCCAATCTGCTGGCGCGCGGCGCCACGCGGATCATTGCGGTTACCCGCAATCCCGACAAGCTGAGTGATCTGGCAGCCAAGGGCGTCGACGTTCGCGCAGGCGATTTCGACGATCCCGCGTCGTTGGACAAGGCCTTCAAGGGCGCCGAACGTGTCCTGCTCATAAGCACGGATACGGTGGGCATTCCCGGCGGCCGCAAGGCCCAGCATATCCGCGCCATCGACGCGGCGGAACGCGCGGGCGCGAACTACATCGCCTATACCAGCCTCACCAGCCCCTACCCCAGCACCGATCCCGCAGCGGCAGTTCCCGATGACCATTTCTGGACGGAGGCACGGCTGGCGGCCGGGTCGACCGATTGGTCGTCCCTGCGTAACAACATCTATACTGAAGGGCTGCTCCAGGGCGTCGGCGCCGCGCTGAGCAGCGGCAAGCTCTTCCATGCCCAGGGCGAAGCCGGGCGCGCCTATGTTGCCCATGACGATGCCGCGGCGGCCGCCGCCGGTGCGCTCCTCACGGCCGAGGGTAAGCGCATCTATGATGTCGGCGGACCTCATGCCATCACGCAGCCGGAAGTCGCCGCGATCCTCAGCCGACTTTCCGGCAAGGCGATCGAAGCGGTCTCTCTTTCCGGTGCAGACTTGAGCCAGGGCCTCGCTTCGGCCGGCGTGCCTGCCGGATTCGCCGCCGTGCTGGCCCAGTTCGACGTCGACACGGCACAAGGCTACCACGGCATCGTCACCGATGCAGTCGAAGTGCTGACCGGCAACAAGCCTAAAAGTGTCGAAGAGATTCTGACCGCCAACAAGGCCAAGCTCGTCGGCTAAGCCCCCTGGGTCGCGTGGTCACGCCCCGCGGCCCATTCATCTGCGCAAACTCCTGCGTTCCCGCTGGACCGCGGCCTGCCGAACCCCTACTAAAGCCCACCGCTGGCGGTGCATTTCTGGGAGTCGCGTTCGGTGTCGATCGGCCAATCGTTGGTTCATTACTGGCGGACCCGATCAATCGGTTTTGGCCTCGAACATATCGGCTTCTTCACACTCAAGCGCCCGCGCATAGTGGCATTGGCCGTCATCGCGCTCACCATCCTTGCCGTCAGCCAATTGCCGCGCATCAATGTCGATGGCGACCTGATGCGCATTTTCGCCAATTCCGGGCCGGAATACGACGCCTACGAGAAGCTGGCGCATACTTTCGGCACCTTCGAGAACGATGTCTATGTGCTGGTCACCTCCCCCAGCCTGACCGATCCTGAAGTCCTCGAGCAATTGCGCAATCTTGGCTTCGAACTCGAGCTCAACGACTATGCGCTCGGTTCGATGTCACCCTTCACCCTGCGCAAGCCTGCCTTCAACGGTGGCTCGGTTCCGGCAGTACCCGAAGGCATGATGACATCCGAGGAGGTCGCGGCGGCGCTGGGCGACCTGCAGCAAAACGATCCTCTCATGCGTAACCTCATCACCCCGGATTTGACCGGCATGGTGATGATCATGTTCCCCGACCCCGACAAGATGCGCGACGGCGGCACGCGCGCCATGCTGGACGAAGTCAAGGAACTGGCGGCTCAATACAGTACCGGCGACATCCAGATCGAGCTGACCGGACCACCGCTCTGGACGTCGGAGATGCTGAACGCCGCCATCAACGACCAGTTGAAGTTCACCATCTATGGCTTCGCGCTGGGCGCTCTTATCGCGCTTATCAGCCTGCGATCCTTCTGGGGGGCGATCCTGGTTTCGTCCACGCCGTTCCTGGCCGTGATGTGGGTTACGGGCATCGTCCTGCTGTTCTTCGGCTCATTCTCTTTCCTCACCATCATCGTCACGACTCTGGTGCTGGTGATCGCCTTCGCCGAGAGCCTGTTCTTCATCTTCAACTGGATCGCCTTCTGGCGCGACGGCATGGACCCGTACAAGGCCGTGGATACGACCGTGCGCGTCGTAGGGCCGGCCAGCGCGCTCACCATGTTGACGACGCTGATCTCGTTCGCCTCGCTCTCCTTCACCGCCGGCCAGGGCATTCAGGAATTCGCCATCTCGGGCGCCATCGCCTCGTTCCTCAATTTCGTCTGCCTGATGACCTTCCTGCCGCTGGCTCTCAAGCTGGCCGTGCGGCTGGGCTTCAAGATCCCGCCCAGGTCTAGCTTCGTCCTGACGGCACCGATGCGCATTTCCTGGGCCCTGGCGAACCGCGCCGGTCGTCTCGTGGCTACCATCGCGGTAGCAATCACGGTGGCGCTCTTCGTCCCCTACTTCCTCATAGAGCCGCGCTTCGCCTTCGAGGATTTCGTGGCCAAGGATTCCGCTGCACTCTCGGCCGCCGTCGATATCGACCAGGGAACCGGCGGCGTGGCGCCAATCTACATTCGCGTGCCGCTCAAGGATGGCGTTTCGGACATTACCGACGCCGATTACCAGCGCATCGAAACCGTCCACCACATCCTCGAGCGCTATCTGGGGCAGAACAAGGTCATTTCGGCCGCCAGTTTCGGCCATTACGAGGATTCCGGTTTCTCCCGCGAAGAAATCCTGGATTCCATCGGCCCATTCCTCAAGCGCCGCTTCGTCACCGAGGACGGCACGCAGGCGCTGGTGACGGGTTTCATGCCCACCATCATCGATTCCGACGCCCTTCAGGTGATGGTCGACGACATCACGGCGGATCTCCAGACAGCGGGCATCGAGGGCGCCGAAATCGGCGGCTTCCGCATCCTCACGACTTTCGCCACCAACAACATCGTCAGCAACCTGCAGCTCGATTTCACCATGAGTGTGCTGGTCAACCTATTCCTCATCGGCTTCGCCTTCCGCTCCCTGCGCGTCGCGGCCGCCACCGCCATACCGAACCTCTTCCCGGTGCTCGGCGCCGAAGCCTTCCTCTGGTGGTCCGGCTCCGGCCTGCAACTGACCACCGTGCTCTCGCTCACCATCGCCTTCGGCATCGCCGTTGACGACACCACGCACTTCCTCTCGCACTACCTGCATGCGCGTCGCGAGGAAGGCCGCAGTCACAAAGACTCCGTCCACCACACAATGCAGCGCATCGGCGGAGCGATCGTAGCGACCACGCTCATCCTCTGCTCGGGCACCGGCATCGTTGCCACCTCAGATCTTCCACAGGTAGCGCTGTTCGGAACCCTCTTTGTCGTTACGCTCGCACTGGCGCTTGTCGGAGATGTGTTTATTCTCCCGGCGCTGCTCATGGCCGGCGGCAAGTTCTTTCATCCTCTTGGAGGCATCAGAAAATGAACAATGACGGACCCCTGTGGCGCTCGCTCGCGCTCGCTGGTCTGATATTCGCCGGAGCGGTCGCTCCGGCGGCGGCTGCGCAAGCCGATATCGATTTTCTGGGCAGCTATCTTGGCGACTGGAAAGGACGGGGACAGCTCCAGGGTGCCAACACCGAAACGGTGGTGTGCAAGCTCAACCTCTCGCCGGCCAACAACAACACCAAGATCAATTATTCGGGACGCTGTGCGGTCGCGGGCAACAACCTCGCCGTCAACGGCACCGTCGCCTATATCGATGCCAAACGCCGCTACGAGGCCGTGATGACCTCCAATGCCTCCTTCACCGGTACCGCCATCGGGCAGCGCAAGGGGAACGGCGTCATCTTCGACCTGCGCGAGAAGGAACGCGACGAGGCGGCGCAGCGCGACATGACGATCACCTCCTCGATCTCGCTTATCGGCAATTCGATCCTCGTCGAATTCCTGGTCATCGACGACGCCACCGGCGACAGCATCCGCGCTATCGTGCCCTTCTCTAAATAGGCTAACCGACACAGGCCAAAAGCAAAAAGCAAAAAGGGGCAGCGCACCCGCGCTGCCCCTTTTTGATGTCAGAATACTCAAGCGAGCTCAGAACGGAATGTCGTCGTCCATGCCACCGGATTCGAAGGCCGGCGTGCTTGACGGACGCCGGCTCTGGCCACCGCCACCCGCGGGAGCGCTGTAGCCGCCCTCACCGCCGCCGCGCACACCCGAGAAGCCGCCGTCACCTTCGCCACGGCCATCGAGCATGGTCAGGTTCGAGTTGAAATTCTGCAGCACGACTTCGGTGGAATACCGGTCCTGCCCGCTCTGATCCTGCCACTTGCGGGTCTGCAGCGCGCCTTCGATGTAAACCTTGCTGCCCTTGCGCAGGTATTGCTCGGCAACCTTGGTGAGGCCTTCGTTGAAGATCACCACGCGGTGCCACTCGGTACGTTCCTTGCGCTCGCCGGTATTGCGATCGCGCCAGGTATCGGTGGTCGCCACGCTCAGGTTCACGACCTTGCCGCCGCTCGGCAGCGAACGGACTTCCGGGTCGTTTCCGAGATTGCCGATCAAAATGACCTTGTTAACGCTGCCCGCCATCGCCTGTCCTTCCATACTCGTTGGCCGGAACCAAGGGCTCCGTCTTTTGGGCGCAGTTTAAGCCTTCGCGGCCTTCCGCGCGCCCTCTCATTTGCAGTCTTCAACAATGAAGATTTGTTCTCTCTATGTTCTATAATTGTCAGCCAATGTCAAGGAAACTCCGGCCTCTCCTGCTGGTTGCACGACAAATTCCGTCTTGACCGAATCCCACTTGTTCCACTTATGTTCTTGTAGTTAGATCGCTTGCGCGAGCGTGCCGGACCAGCCTGCGATACCGCAGCAACGGCTGGCACATTAGCGCCGCGTTAACATGTGTGGCTTGCGAAATTGCGCTGGCGCGCCTATCTCCCCGTCTTGGCCGCCAGCCAGCACAAGACCGCATTGTTATCCGTCCGCCCTCCCGCCTTCGGGATACACCAAGCCGTGGATTTGAATATGCCTGAGAGCAACAATCGAGAGATCGTCATTCGCGGCGCCAAGGAGCACAATCTCAAGTCGATCGACCTGAGGCTGCCGCGCGATAAGCTGATCGTGATGACGGGTCTGTCGGGCTCGGGCAAGTCCTCGCTCGCCTTCGACACCATCTATGCCGAAGGGCAGCGCCGCTACGTCGAAAGCCTGTCGGCCTATGCGCGCCAGTTCCTCGAAATGATGCAGAAGCCGGATGTCGAGCAGATCGACGGTCTCTCTCCCGCTATTTCGATCGAGCAGAAGACCACGTCGCGCAATCCGCGCTCGACGGTCGGCACGGTCACCGAAATCTACGACTACCTGCGCCTGCTCTATGCCCGCGTCGGCATTCCCTATTCCCCAGCCACCGGCCTGCCGATCGAAAGCCAGACCGTTTCGCAGATGGTGGACAAGGTCCTGGCACTTCCCGAAGGCACGCGCCTCTATCTTCTTGCGCCCATGATCCGCGGCCGCAAGGGCGAATATAAGCGAGAACTCAACGACCTGATGCGCAAGGGCTTCCAGCGCGTCAAGATCGACGGCGAGTTCTACGACATCGAGGACGCGCCCAGCCTCGACAAGAAGCTCAAGCACGACCTTGAAGTGGTGGTGGACCGCCTTGTCGTCTCCCCCGACATCGGCTCACGCCTCGCGGAGAGCTTCGAAACGGCATTGAAGCTGGCCGATGGCATCGCGCTCGTCGAATACGCCGATGAGCAGGAGGCCGATGGCTCGGCCAAGCGCGTCACTTTCTCGGAAAAGTTCGCCTGCCCGGTCTCGGGCTTCACCATTGCCGAGATCGAGCCGCGCCTGTTCTCGTTCAACAATCCCTTCGGTGCCTGTCCTGTCTGCGATGGCCTGGGTACCGAACAGAAGATCGATCCGAGCCTCGTCGTGCCCGACAGCTCGCTGTCGCTGCGCGATGGCGCCGTTCTGCCCTGGTCCAAGACCTCGGCCCCCTATTACCTGCAAACCTTGCAGGCCGTGGCCAAGCATTACGGCGCCTCGACCGGTACGGCCTGGGAGGATTTGCCCGAAGAGGTCAAGGACGCCGTTCTCTATGGCACCGGCAAGACGCCGATCAACTTCGTCTATGACGACGGCCTGCGCACTTATAAGACCACCAAGCCGTTCGAAGGCGTGATCGGCAATCTCGAGCGCCGCTACAAGGAAACCGAATCCGCCGGCATGCGCGAGGAGATCGAGCGCTACATGTCGTCGGCCCCCTGCGTCGCCTGTAACGGCTATCGCCTCAAACCCGAGGCGCTGGCCGTGAAGATCGATGGCCTCCATATCGGACAGGTCACGGAAAAGTCGATCCGCGAAGCCTCCAAGTGGTTCACAGACCTGCCTCGGCACCTCAACGACAACCAGAAGGCCATCGGCGAGCGCGTACTCAAGGAAATCCGCGAACGCCTCGATTTCCTCAACGATGTCGGTCTCGACTACCTGACGCTCGCCCGCAATTCGGGCACGCTGTCGGGCGGCGAGAGCCAGCGTATCCGTCTCGCCAGCCAGATCGGCTCCGGCCTCACCGGCGTATTGTACGTGCTCGATGAGCCCTCCATCGGCCTGCATCAGCGCGACAATGAACGCCTGCTCGAAACGCTCCGCCGCCTGCGCGACCTTGGCAATACTGTCATTGTGGTGGAGCACGACGAGGACGCCATCCTGACCGCCGACTACGTCGTCGATATCGGCCCGGGCGCCGGCGTCCATGGCGGCCATATTGTCGCCGAGGGCACTCCGCAGGACATCATCGACAACCCGAACAGCATCACGGGCGCCTATCTCTCTGGTCGCATGGGCATTCCGCTGCCGGCCGAACGCCGGGAGCCATCCAAGACGCGAAAGCTCTCGCTCAAGGGCGCGACCGGCAACAATCTCAAGAACGTCTCGGTAGATGTGCCGCTCGGTCTGTTCGTTGCGATCACTGGCGTTTCGGGTGGCGGCAAATCGACCCTGATGATCGACACCATGTATCAGGCAATCGCCCGGCGCCTCAACGGCGCGCGTGTCGTCCCTGCCCCACACGAGCACCTGACCGGCCTCGAATTCCTCGACAAGGTCATCGATATCGACCAGAGCCCTATCGGGCGCACGCCGCGTTCCAACCCGGCCACCTATACAGGCGCGTTCACGCCTCTGCGCGAATGGTTCGCCGGCCTGCCGGAAGCCAAGGCGCGCGGCTACGGCCCGGGTCGTTTCTCGTTCAACGTCAAGGGCGGCCGTTGCGAAAAGTGCGAGGGTGACGGCGTTCTCAAGATCGAGATGCACTTCCTGCCCGACGTTTACGTGACCTGCGATGTCTGCAAGGGCAAACGCTACAACCGTGAAACGCTCGAAGTGCAGTTCAAGGGCCAGTCCATCTCGGACGTGCTCGATATGACGATCGATGAAGGCGTGGAGTTCTTCGCGGCGGTTCCGGCCATTCGCGACAAACTGGTGACGCTCCAGCGCGTCGGCCTGGGCTATGTCAAGATCGGCCAGCCGGCGACCACGCTTTCGGGCGGCGAAGCCCAGCGCGTCAAGCTCTCCAAGGAACTCTCCAAGCGCGCCACCGGCCGCACGCTCTATATGCTGGACGAGCCGACGACCGGCCTCCACTTCCATGACGTCGCCAAGCTTCTCGAAGTTCTCCACGAACTCGTCGAGGGCGGCAATACGGTGGTGGTGATCGAACACAATCTCGAGGTCATCAAGACCGCCGACTGGATCATTGATATGGGCCCCGAGGGCGGCGATGGCGGCGGTGAAGTCGTGGGCGTCGGTACGCCGGAAGATATCGCGGCCAACCCAAGGTCCTATACTGGTGCGTTCCTCAAAGAGGTGATGGCGCGACGACCATTGCGCAGCGAAGCAGCGGAATAACCAAAGGGCGGAGAATTCTCCGCCCTTTCTTTTTGCCTTTACGGATTCCGCTCACACGATCCGCCGCAAGGATCGAGCATTTCCCGTCAATATGACGGGGGCATGAAATTGGCATGCGCGATACGCATGGCCAGTTTGAGAACAAGAGCATTCCAGGATGCCGCGATTCAGCACATTCTTATGGCCGGGGCGAACTCAGAAAGGAGCACGCAGGATGTTTGTACGTGCCGTCTGGCGCCTCAAGCGACTTGTGGACATCAAGCAGACTCTTCGGGAGCTGGATGTTCCGACCACCCGGGAGGCCGATGTGCTCGGCCTTTCCGGCCCGGATTTCTCCAAGATGACCCGCGGGCTGTTCGACAAGTAGCGACAGGCGCCCAACGCATCGACGTTTATCCGCCCGAACCTGTTCGGGCGAATGGCGACTATTGCCGGCCCTCCGGTTTGCGAGGTGCCGACCCCAAGAAGATATGCGCTAGTCGCATGTCAAATTTGACTAATACCCGTCTGCTCTTTGCGACGGACCGATACTAGATACAGCGCATAAGACGTAAGGAGACACCAAATGGACATTCGCAAGACGCTTCGCAAGTGGGCTGCCTACCAGCAGACCGTTCGTGAGCTCAACGCTCTCGACAACCGCCAGCTCAGCGACCTCGGCATCACCCGCGGCGACATCTCTCGCATCGCACGCGACCATGCCAGCACCCTCTAATCAGTCGCAGACTGCCGGCGCTCTAGCCAAGCACCGAACACCCGCCCTCTAGGAGCGGGTGTTCTTTTTTGTGCCTATGGCCGGCCGCACTAGAAGGCCAGCCGCCCCCATAGATCCTCATAGGATAGCGCCACGGCCGCCTGAAAGGCGCTGCGCGCCCGCAGCCGTTCATACCACGCCTCGAAGGCAGGCAATGACGGGCGGTCGACCGGCATGGTGAACCAGCGGAAGAGCGAAACGCCCGCCACGATATCGGCATAGGTCATCTGGTCGCCCGCAAGATAGGGCGCATGGCTCAGCCGCTCATCCAGCATGCGCTGCAGACGAACCGTTTCCGCGATCGCCTCGCGAATGCCTTTCGGGTCCTGCTGCTCGGGTGGCGTGCGTACCAGCCTCCAGAACACGCCGATCCAGGCCGGCTGATAGGTGGTAGCCGTCCAGTCGGTCCATTGATCGGCAATCGCCCGCTCCGCCGGATCGACCGGCCAGAGCAATCCAGAGGCATACGTCGCGCTTAGGTACCGGACAATGGCATGGCTCTCCCACAACGCCAGACTGCCATCCTGCAGGGCCGGCACCTTGCCATTGGGGTTGAGCGCTAGGTATTCGGCCGTATCGTTGCCGCCGTAACTGCCGCCGAGCGGGATATGCTCGTAAGGCAGCTCCAGCTCCGCCAACAACCACGCGACCTTCTGCACATTGGCGGAATTGGCCCTGCCCCAGAGCGTTATCGTCACCATGCTCTCCTCATCTTGAGTCGGCAGCGATGCTAGCGTGTTGCACCGCGGATGCGCGCTTGCTAAAGCCGCGCTATGTCGAAATCCTCTGTACAACCCATTCACATCATCGGCGGCGGTCTGGCCGGTTCCGAAGCCGCCTGGCAGGCCGCGCAGGCCGGCGCTCAGGTCATCCTGCATGAAATGCGCCCGTTCCAGAAAACGCCCGCGCACCTCACCGAGGGCCTGTCCGAACTGGTCTGCTCCAACAGCTTTCGCTCGGACGATTTCGAGCACAACGCCGTAGGCCTGCTGCACGAGGAACTGCGCCGCTGTGGCTCGCTGATCATGCAGATGGCCGATCGGCACAAGCTGCCCGCTGGCGGCGCGCTGGCCGTCGATCGCGTCGGCTTCTCCGATGCCGTGACCGACGCCATCGCCACCCACCCCAACATCACCATCGAGCGCGGTGAAGTCGCCGGATTGCCGCCGGCAGAATGGCAGAACGTCATTATCGCCACCGGCCCGCTGACATCGGAACCGCTGGCCAAGGCCATCCAGGGGCTGACGGGCGAAGATGCCCTCGCCTTTTTCGACGCTATCGCGCCCATCATTCACGGCGAGAGCATCAACCGCGACATCGTCTGGGCGCAGTCGCGCTACGACAAGGCCGGTCCGGGCGGCACCGGCGCCGATTACCTCAACTGCCCGATGACCGAGCAGCAATACAACGATTTCGTGGACGCGCTGCTCACGGGCGAAAAGCACGTCTATCACGAATGGGAAAACGTCCCCTATTTCGATGGCTGCCTGCCCGTCGAAGTCATGGCGGAGCGCGGCCGCGAAACCCTGCGACACGGCCCGCTCAAGCCGGTCGGCCTCACCAATCCGCGCGATCCCCTCAACAAGCCCTATGCCATCGTCCAGCTCCGCCAGGACAACGCCCTCGGCACGCTCTGGAACATGGTCGGCTTCCAGACCAAGCTGAAGTATCGCAAGCAGGCCGATATCTTCCGCATGATCCCCGGCCTCGAGCAGGCGCAGTTCGCGCGCCTGGGCGGCCTGCACCACAACACCTTCCTCAATTCGCCGAAGGTGCTCGGGCGCGATCTGCGCCTCAAGGCCGATCCCCGCCTGCGTTTTGCCGGCCAGATCACCGGCGTCGAGGGCTATGTGGAAAGCACCGCTATCGGCCTGGTTGCCGGCCGCATGGCCGCCGCCGACACCCGTGGCGTCGTGCTGATGGCCCCTCCGGCCACGACGGCACTTGGCGCGCTCATCAACCACATCACCGGCGGCCATATCGAGGATGAAACGCAGAAGCTGCGCAGCTTCCAGCCCATGAACATCAATTTCGGGCTCTTCCCCGAAATTAGCGTAAGCAAGCCTGAAGGGGCCAAGCGCTGGCGCGGTCCTGAAAAGGCCATGGCCAAGAAGAAGGCCATGAGCGACCGCGCGCTGCACGATCTCAAGAACTGGGCGTAGCCGTCAGCGGTTACGCCGGCTCCACCACCACATCATCGCGATCTTGCGCCACGCAGGCAATGCCGGCGGCGGCGCGAACGGCTGGGCTATGACGGCAGGTATCTGAGCCAGTTCCGCCCCTAGCACAGGTAGATAGGCAAAGGCCGGACGAAGTGCAGTCGGCAACGCCTTGATGGCAAGGTCCGCGCTATCCAGGTGGCCTCGTGCCAGATCAGCCGCCTGCCTGAGCAGCGCGCTCACCGCTTCGCTGGCCTCGCCAGAAAACACCTGCCGCTCGCTCACGCCATTGGCGGCCAGCAGCGGCGCCGGCAGGAAGATTCGGTGCTGGCTGGCATTGTAGCCGAAAGCGCGGACGTGGCCGATATAGGCATTGGCGACGCCCAGATGCCCGGCAGCATCGCCCTCATCGACCGGCACGCCCTCATTGAGGATCATGGCCGCGAACTGATAGAGCACGGAAACCGTCTCGCCGGCATAGCCCTCGAAACTCGTCACATCAGGCATCGGGTCCTGATAGAGATCGAAGCGTCGCGCCGCGATGAGCCTCTGCAGGGGCACGACCGACAGACCGTAATCTCCAATGGTCGTCAGCAACGCGTCCGCCACCGGGTTCTGCCGGACATTGCCACGCCCGCTCCCGGTCAGCGCATCATCCCACCATTGCAGCCGGATTTCGCCGGGTTCCGGCTCGGACACGCGCTGGCGCACGGAAGCCACGTCAGCGGCAAAGGCGTAGAGCGCCTGCACGGAAGCGCGCCGCCCCTCTGGAATGACGAGGCTTGCGTAATACCGGTCGGGATCGGTGGATTTCAGGAATTCGGCGACAAGCGCCGCGCTGTCCGGGCGCATCTCACTTCCCGCGTTCGACCGCCAGCAACGCCGCGGCCACCGCACGTTGCTCGGCAAGCAGCACGTTGTAAGTCCGCACGGCGCCGCCGGTCGCCACCGATTCGAGGATCACCTTGCGATCCCGGAATGCCTGCCGGATAGCTGGATCGAGGAAGACGATCTCGTCGCCCGTCCCCACCAACAGTACGTCGACCTGATCTGCGACGGCAAGAACCGGCGCCAGCGTCTCGAGGCTCAACTGCCCTGCCCGCTCCGGTTCCCACGCAAACATGCCGGTCGGCAGGCACAGCAGCGAGCCCTTGTGCGACATCTCCGCAAAGCGGAACCCACCGTTGCCATAAGCATCGATGGGCACCTGTTGGGGGTAGCGACCGCTATCTGCGTCCGCCAAGGCCCGACCTCACACCGAAGCGCGGTTGGAGCGCTTAGGCTTGTCCGCGTCTTCGGTTTCGGACCGCGACTTGAGCCCGAAATTGATCAGGATCGGACCGTTGATGATGATCGACGAATACATGCCGACCAGCGAGCCGAAGGTCATGGCGATGGTGAAGCTGCGAATGACCTCGCCACCGAACAGCACCAGCGGGATAAGCGCCAGCAACACCGTGAACTGCGTCAGCGACGTACGCACGATCGTCTGGTTGATCGAGAGATCGATCAGCTCCGGCAACGGCATCTTGCGATACTTGCGCAGGTTTTCACGAACACGGTCGGAGACGACCACGGTTTCGTTGAGCGACAGACCCACGAGTGTGAGTACCGCCGCGATCGATGTGAGGTTGAACTCCAGCCCCGTTATCGAGAAGAGGCCGATGGTCATGATGACGTCATGTGTGGTCGTCGTAACGGCCGCTAGCGCGAACTGCCATTCGAAGCGTAGCCAGATATAGAGCAGGATGGCCGCAAGCGCGATGATCACGGCGATCGTGCCCTTCCATGCCAGCTCACCCGACACGGTGCCGCTCACGGCCTCCGTACGGCGGATTTCGTAGTTCTGCGCAGCAAGGACTTCTCGAACTTTCGCAACGGCAGCCTGGTCGGCGTCCTGCCCACCCTCCTGCGCCTGCACGCGCACCAGCACGTCCTCCGGCGTACCGAAGCCTTGCACCTGCACCTCGCCCAGGTCGAGCCCGTCTAGCAGCGTGCGCACCTGGCCGACATCGGCCGGCCCGCCCACATGCTGCACCTCGATGGCGGTACCACCGACGAAGTCGATACCCAGGTTGAATCCCTTGAAATAGGCCGAGCCGATCGACAGCAGGCTAGCCACAATGGAGAACGCGATCACATACCGCGAGATCTTCATGAACGGGATCTTGGTTCCGTCCGGGATGAAGCGGAAATGCTGGATGCGCAGCGTCTTCGGACGGCGCAGGCGGTACCACAGGTTCACCTGGTAGGACGTGACCGTGTAGGAGGTGAAAAGCGAGGTGAGGATACCGAGCGCAAGCGTGACGGCGAAACCCTGCACCGGGCCCGAGCCCATGAAGTAGAGCACGATGGCCGCGATGAGCTGGGTCAGGTGCGAGTCGACGATCGTGCCCCAGGCTCGCTCGAAACCTGCAGTGATGGCCTGTAGCGGCGACTTGCCGGCACGCTGTTCCTCTCGCATGCGCTCGTAGATCAGCACGTTCGCATCCACGGCCATGCCGATCGTGAGCACGATACCCGCAATACCTGGCAGCGTCAGCGTGGCTCCGATCATGGAGAGCGCCGCGAAGATCAGGATGATGTTGAGGACCAGCGAAACGTCGGCAAACACACCCCAGACGCCATAGGCGACGATCATGAAGGTGACCACGAGGATGGCAGCCACGATACCGGCGGTGAGGCCCGAGCGGATCGAGTCCGCGCCAAGGCTGGCGTCGACCGTGCGCTCCTCGACCACATCGAGCGAAGCGGGCAGCGCACCGGCACGCAGCAGCACGGCGAGGTCATTGGCGCTCTGGGGAGTGAAGCTGCCGCTGATCTGGCCCGAGCCGCCGGTGATCGGCTGCTGGATGACCGGAGCGGTCAGCACCTGGTTGTCGAGCACGATGGCGAAGCGCTTGCCAACATTCTTGGAGGTGATGTCCGAGAAGGTCACGGCGCCGCGCGTGTCAAACTTGAAGGTCACGACCGAACGGCCCGTCTGCTGGTCGAAGCCGGGCTGGGCGTCGGTCAGCGACTCGCCGCCGAGCGCGACGTCTTCGTAAAGCAATTCATTGCCGCCATCCTGGCTTGGCAGGATCATGGTGCCGGCCGGCAGGCCCTGGGCCTCGGCCTGCGCGGCGGTCATGCCAGGATAGACCATATGGAAGGTCAGGCGCGCGGTCCGCGAAATGATGTCCTTGAGGCGCTGGGAATCACCGAAGCCCGGCACCTGCACCAGCACGCGATTGCTGCCCTGGCGCTGGATCTGCGGCTCGGTCGTACCCAGTTCGTCGACACGCTTGCGGATCACTTCGATGGACTGGGCGACGAGAGCCGACATGCGCTGCTCGATGCCTTCCGGCGTCAGCGTGATCGTCAGCTTGCCGTCAGGGGTTTCACCGAATGCGAGTTCGTTGACGCCGCCTACCGCCAGCAGGGAATTGCCGATCGTGTTCTGTAGCGCCTCAATCGCGGTACGGGCAGCTTCCTTCTGGCTCGGATCGGTCAGTTCGATGGCGATCGAATTGGTCGCCGGATCGGTCGTGACGATGTTGCCGATGCCGTTCTGGTTGGCCAGCGTGCTGCGGACGTCGCGGCGCAGGCTCTGCAAGCGCTCGGAAACGATGCCCTCCTGGTTCACCTGCAGCAGCAGGTGCGAGCCGCCCTGCAAGTCCAGGCCGAGAACGACCGTCTGCTTCGGCAGGAAGCTGGGCCAGGCATCGCGCACGTTTTCCGGCAGGAAACTGGGTACGGCAAAGAGCAGCCCCAATATTGTAACGACGGCGATGATAGCGGTACGGATCGGCGAGAACTGCATTTGCGAATGACGTCCTGGAGAAAGAAAACCGGAGTCTCATGGACTCCGGCGGCAGTCGGGCCGGGTTAGGCCGGCTTGTTGTCGTTGACCGGCTCGGCCTTCGAGCGCACGTCCGCGATCATGGTGCGAACCACCTTGATCTTGACGCCCTGGGCGATCTCGACCTCGAGGTCTTCGCCTTCCTGCGCCTTGGTCACCTTGCCGACGATGCCGCCAGTGGTCACCACGGTGTCGCCGCGGCGGATGGCCGAGAGCATGGACTGCTGTTCCTTCATGCGCTTCTGCTGCGGACGGAAGATCAGCAGCCAGAAGATGACGACCAGCAGCAGGATCGGCATGAGCGAGGTCAGAATATCCATCGCACCACCACCCGGCGCCCCGCCGGCTGCCTGCGCAAAGGCTGGGGTTACAAACATGTAGGCACTCCTATGGTTGTCGACTTGGCTGTCGGCTTGTCAAAAGTTCGTTGATAATTCCATATAGGAGACGAACTCGGCCAGGCGAGACTACCCGCCCGAAAATCGCGCGGACTATACAGGTGGCACCCTGCGATTGCAAAGCCAATCCGGGCGTTTCAGACCGGCCCTATACTTGAAGGAAAGCCCCGTGAACAGCGAAGAATCGCTCGCGCAGATTGCTGCGTCGCTGGCCCGTATTGCCGAACATTTGAACGTACTCGCGCCCCTGCCTTCCACCCGGAAATCCGGGCTCGATCTTGCCGATGCCTACCATTGGGATGCCCATGCCGGCCATCTCATCGCCGTCCCCAAAGTCAGCCGCGTCCCCTTCGAGCTTCTCAAGGGCGTCGACGACGTCGGCAACATCCTGCTGCAGAACACACTTCAATTCGCCAAAGGACTCGGCGCCAACAACGCCCTGCTCTGGGGCGCGCGCGGCATGGGCAAGAGCTCTCTGGTCAAGGCCGTCCATGCCCACATCAACGCGCTCAATGATTCCAATGTGCAGCGCCTGATCCTGATCGAGATCGCCCGTGAAGACATCGAGAGCTTGCCCACGCTCATGCGGATCATCCGCGACGAGCCGTCCCGCTTCATCATTTTCTGTGACGACCTCTCCTTCGACAAGGATGAGACCAGCTACAAGTCGCTCAAGACGATTCTGGATGGTGGCCTCGAAGGCCGCCCGGACAACGTACTGTTCTACGCCACGTCCAACCGCCGCCACCTCATGCCGCGTGACATGATCGAGAACGAGCGCGCCACCGCCATCAACCCGGGCGAAGCCGTAGAGGAAAAAGTCTCCCTCTCCGATCGCTTCGGCCTCTGGCTAGGCTTCCACAATTGCGATCAGCCGACCTATCTTGAAATGATCGACGCTTACGTTGCCTATTACGGCATCGAGATCGACAAAGACGACTTGCGGGCTCGTGCCATCGAATGGGCAGCGACACGCGGCGCGCGCTCCGGCCGCGTCGCCATGCAGTTCGTCCGCGACCTCGCGGGTGCCATGGGCAAGGCTGTCTGACCGAACCCCGATCCAAAAAGAAAAAGGCCCCGCAATGCGGGACCTTTTTCATATTCAGCACTCGGCTTAGCCGGCCAGCATCGGCACCGGATCGACAGGGGTAGCGCCCTTGCGCAGCTCGAAATGAAGCTGCGGCCGGCTGACCGAGCCGGTCATGCCGGCGGCACCGATGGTGTCGCCGCGATTGACCACGTCACCCTTGGCAACGCTCATTGTCTTGAGGTGAGCATAGGCCGAGACATAGCCGTTGGCATGGCGGATCAGCACGAGGTTGCCATAACCCTCCACGCCGGAGCCGACATAGATCACAGTGCCGTTCTCGGCAGCGCGGATCGCCGCGCCTTCCGGCGCCTCGATATTGATGCCGGTGCCCTTGGAGGCGGCGAAGTTGGTGATGATCTTGCCGGTGATCGGCCAGCGGAACTTGTCGGCGCCCGACATGGCGGGCTCCTGGAGCACCGGAGCGGGCTTGGACGGCTGCACGGCCGCGGTCTGCAACGTCTGCGCAGCATTAGCCTGGGTCTGGGCGGCAGGAGCAGCCGGACCGGACTTCAGCACGCCCGGATCGGTGATCGCGGCCACCTGCTTCTGCGGACTGGCGGCAGGCTGGGTAATGGCCGGCGCCGCCGGGTTCCCCAATGCCGCCACCTGCGTGGCCCCGCGCTGCGACAGCAGGTCCGGACGGCCCGGAATGACCAGCTTCTGGCCGACATAGAGCTTGTCCGGCGAGAACGAGCCGTTGGCGGTGAGGATGGCCTGTGCGGTCACGTCGTAACGGCGGGCGATCGTGTAGAGCGACTCGCCACCTTCCACGACGTGGACATAGGCATTCGAGGGAACCACGGCCAGATTGGGCTGGTTCGGGTTCGCGTTGGCGACAGCGGTCGGCTTGAGGGCCGGCGGCGCGGCGGGCGTGCTCGGAAGAGTGCCCAGCGTGGTCTTGGCCGGGGCAAGAGATTGCTGTGCAGGCATGGCAGTTTGCGATCCGCTAGAGTTGGATGTGAGAACAGGCAGGTCTTCGGTAGAGACTGAACCCAGCGGCGCCTGCGGTGCAGAAGCGAAGGTCGTCGGCTGGCTGGAAGAGACGAAGCCGCCACCGACCATTCCACCACCCCCACCGACATTCATCGGAGGAATGAACTGGTTCTCTGCGACTTGCATGGAAGCGCCCAGGGACTGGGGCATCGGTTGATTGAGATTGCTCGACCCGCTGTACGCCGTTGACCCCGTCACGGTGGGATCACGGAAGGCGCTGCCCATGGTCGAACAACCGGACAGTGCGGCGCTGGCAGCCACAACGGCCGCGAACGCAACGGCGCCCTTCAGCGCCCTACCGGATGCACGATTACTCATATGCTCAACTCGTACGCAGGTACTCAATGGAGTTGAGATTAGGGCGTTAAGGTAAAGACGAGTTTAAAAGCCTGCGATTTGCAGGAACTTGCGGCCCGGCAGTTAGCGACTGGGTAAGGTTACCGCCTGGGTGTGAACGCCAACTGCCCATCCATTTGCGCCGATGCATCGGCGTCCGTCTGCAACAGCGACAGCGGCGTTACAGTGATGGCGTCGCCGTGCGTAAGCAGGTGAAAATCGCTGCCTTCGTCCAGTGGCCGGGGCGTCTCGGGGATCGCCACGAAGAACTTTCCGGCATTGTCGCTCGGATAATACCGCATGGGCGAACGCGAGAATCGCTGGTGCGGCACAACCCGAATCCCTGCCACGTCCGCTGCCGGGCAGAACGGAAAGTTGACGTTGAAATAGCGGTCCCGGCTTTGCTCGCGTGCGATCAGCGCCCGCACGACATCGGCGCCGTACTTCTGGGCATTCTCCCACTCGATATCGAGGCCTTGGGCATAGTCCACGGCCTGGCTGAGGGCGATGCCGATCGCGCCTTGCAGCGCGCCCTCCCGGGCGCCGGCCACGGTACCCGAGCAATGGACGATATCGCCCAGGTTCTGCCCGTTATTGACCCCCGACAACACCAGGTCGGCGGGCTTCTCGCCCAGCACGAACGTCATCCCCGCCACCACGCAATCGGCCGGCGAGCCGCCACGCACAGCGAAGATGCGCTCGCCACGCTGGTCGAGCGAAAGCTCGCGCCCGAAGGTGAAGCGATGCCCAGCCCCGCTCTGATTGCCGTCGGGCGCCACGACCCAAACGTCATCGGAGAGCTGCCGGGCAATGCCCAGCAGCACCTGCAGACCCGGCGCATCCACGCCATCGTCGTTGGTCAGGAGAATACGCAGGCTCACGACCGCCCGCCAATGCTCGTCAACCCACCCATATAAGGCTTGAGCGCCTCAGGCACGGCAATCGAGCCGTCGGCTTGCTGGTAGTTCTCCATCACGGCGATCAGGCAACGCCCCACGGCCACGCCCGAACCATTGAGCGTATGCACAAAGCGCGGCTGCTGCTTTTCGCCGGCCGGACGATAGCGCGCATCCATGCGGCGGGACTGGAAGTCGCCGCACACGGAAACCGACGAAATCTCGCGATACGTATCCTGCCCCGGCAGCCAGGCTTCGATGTCATAGGTCTTCTGCGCGCCGAAGCCGATATCGCCCGTGCAAAGCGTCATCACGCGGTAATGCAGCCCAAGACGCTGCATCACGGCCTCCGCACAGGAAAGCATGCGCTCGTGCTCGTCGATCGAGGTTTCCGGCGTCGTGATCGAGACCATCTCGACCTTGTTGAACTGGTGCTGGCGCAACATGCCGCGCGTATCGCGCCCAGCCGAGCCGGCTTCGGAGCGGAAACACGGCGTCAGCGCCGTCAGGCGCAGCGGCAATTCTTCTTCCGAGAGAATCGATTCGCGCACCAGATTGGTCAGCGGCACCTCGGCGGTGGGAATCAGCGCCAGCCGGCTCTCGCCATGCGGCGTGAAGAACAAATCTTCCTCGAACTTGGGAAGCTGACCGGTGCCATAGAGTGCCTCGTCCCGCACCAGTAGCGGCGGCTGCACTTCAGTGTAGCCGTGTTCGGTCGTATGCAGGTCGAGCATGAACTGCCCCAGCGCGCGCTCGAGGCGGGCAAGTTGGCTCTTCACCACCACGAAGCGGCTGCCCGAAAGCCTCGCCGCCGCCTCGAAGTCCATCATGCCGAGCGCTTCGCCCAGGTCGTAATGCTCCTTGGGCGCGAAGCTCAGATTCGGCTTGGGTGGACGGGCCTGTGCCGCATGTTCGGCACTACCGTTGCGGCCAAAATATTCGACATTGTCGTGCTCGTCCTTGCCGACAGGCACGTCGTCCAGCGTGATATTGGGAATGACGGAGAGCGCCTGCCGCAGTTCGGCGTCGACCGCACGCTCCTCGGCCTCGCCCGACTGGATGACCTCCTTGAGGTCGGCGACCTCGGCCATCAGCGCCTGCGCCTTGGCCTCGTCCTTCTGGGCTTTGGCCTGGCCGATCAGCTTGGAGGCGCTGTTGCGCTTCTCCTGGGCTTCGTTGAGTCGCACGATGATGGCGCGGCGCTTGTCGTCGATGGCGACGAGGACGTCAGCCTGGGCCGCAAGCCCACGGCGCGCCAGCGCGGCGTCAAAGGCATCGGCGTTGGCGCGGATCCACTTGATATCGAACATTAAACGGTCAGGTCCTTTCCGGGACCGGCCTCTCGCATTGGGGCCGGCTCCGGGAGGATGCGCCGGCCTAGTTGGATTGCTCGGATGCTTCTGCTGCTAGCCGTTGCGCGCGCGAACGCTCAACCCAGCGCACCGATAGGATCGAGAGTTCGTAGAGCAGGTAAAGCGGGGTCGCAAGGCCGATCTGGGAGATCGGGTCCGGCGGCGTGAGCAGCGCGGCAACGATAAGGATGCCGACGATGGCGTAGCGCCGCCCCTTTTTGAGCAGTTCTACATTCACCAGGTCGATCCGCGCCAGCAGCGTCAGGATCACCGGCAACTGGAAGCAGATGCCGAACGCGATAATCAGCGTCATCGCCAGCCCGAGATATTCGCTCACGCTGGTGAGCATCCTGATCTCGCTCGTCTGCATGCCGGCAAAGAAATGCAGCGCCATCGGCAGCACGACGAAATAGACCATGGCCGCGCCCAGCACGAAGAATACCGGCGTCGCAACGAGATACGGCAGGAAGGCCCGCCGCTCGTTCTTGTAGAGCCCCGGCGCCACGAACATGTAAATCTGGCTGGCGATCACCGGGAATCCCAGGAACAGTGCGCCGAACAGCGCCAGGTTGAGCTGGGTGAAGAAATATTCCTGCGGCGCCGTGTAGATCAGCTCCAGCGACTCGGGGTTCGCCACCGCCCGGCGATAGGGAATGAGCAGCAGGTCAAAAATCTGGCCAGCGAAAAGGAAGCACAACAGCGTCAGCACCACCACGGCGATAGCGCAATAAATGAGGCGCTTGCGCAATTCGATAAGGTGATCGAGCAGCGGCATTTCGCTGCCGGCGAGCTCATCGGCTTCTTCTTCGGGTTTATTCTTGTCTTCGAGCTGCGGAGCGGGCGACGTCATGGCTTAGGAGGTCTCACCGGCCTTGGCGGGCGCCTTGCGCCGGGCACTTGTCTTGGGCTTGTCGGCGGCAGCGGCCTCAGGCGCCTCGGCCGGCGCAGCAACGACTTTCGCCTTGCTGGGAGCCTTGGGTCTGGCAGCCTTGGCCGCAGGTTCGGCCGCCGCCTTAACGGGGGCAGCTTTCTTGGCGGCGGGCTTCTTGGCAGCGGCAGCCTTTGCGGGGGCTGGCGCCGCGTCGGCAGCAGCCCCCTTCCTGGCGCGCGGCTTGGGCTTCGCCTTGGCCGGCACGCCCTCTGCCTTAAGCGCCACCAGATCCTTTGCTTCGACGTGAGACGTCGGCACGGGTGTCAGGCGTGCACCCTTGATGGGCTTGGCCGCTACCGGCTCGACGCTGGCAGCAGGGGGCGTCATGCCCGCGGCCTCATGGATTTCGTCCACAATGCTTTCGACCTTGGGATTTTTCGGCGCGATGACGCCGCTCGGCTTGACGGTACCATTGGACGCGGTCGCGTTGAACTCGCGGCGAATTTCGTCCGCCGTCTGCTTAAGCGGCGCCGTGATCGAGTCGCGCAGGTTGCGCACCTCGTTCAGGCCCGTGGTCTTGTTCAGTTCGCGTTGGAATTCCGTGCCCATGCGACGGATCATCCCGGCAAACCGGCCGATACGCTGCATGACGACCGGCAGGTCCTTGGGGCCGATAACGATCAGCGCCACGACGCCGATGACGAGCATCTCTGTCCAGCCGACACCGAGCATGGCCTACCTACCCCTGAATGCGAACCGAAGCTGACGACGCTCAGGCGTCCTTGCTCTTGTCGGTGTCCCGCGCTGCATTCACCTGCGCGTTGGCGTCAAGCTGCGCAGGCTTGGTTTCTTCGTCGCGCATGCCTTTCTGGAAGGCTTTGATGCCGGAGGCTACTTCTCCCATCATGCCGGAAATCTTGCCCCGGCCGAACAGCAACAGCACGACGACTGCCACAACGAGAATGCCCCAAATTCCTGGCGCGTGCATTTGCGTCTCCTAAGCGATCAGGCACGTAAAGGTGGACTGAGAAATATGGTCAAACGGCTACAAACACAAGGACGACCACCAACTCCGAGCGCAGGAAAGCAGCTTGGCGCGGTAAATTTTAGGCGTTCTCGCCGTGTATTCCACCCGCACTGCGCCACTTACTGTTCGTCAGCCCCCATATCGTCAGGCTCCAGTGGGTCCTCGTCCTCCCGCAAGGGACCATCGAAAGGCAGCGGAATTTGGGTGGACGGTGGCAGGCGGCCGGAAAGCAGCCCCGCCCCCTTCAACTCCTCGAGACCCGGCAGGTCCGAGAGCGCTTCGAGCCCGAAATGGTCGAGAAATGCATCCGTCGTGCCGTAGGTCACCGGCCGGCCCGGCGTTCGTCTCCGGCCACGCATCCTGATCCAACCGGCTTCCATCAGCAGGTCGAGCGTTCCCTTGCCCGTCGCCACCCCGCGCACTTCCTCAATCTCGGCGCGGGTCGTCGGCTGGTGATAGGCGATGATGGAGAGCGTCTCGAGCGCCGCGCGGGAAAGCTGACGGTTTTCCACTTCCTCGCGCCGGAGCAGGAAGCCCAGGTCTTCCGCCGTACGGAATGCCCATTTGTCTCCGCGCTGCACCAGATTCACGCCCCTGCCCGCATAACGCTGCACCAGTGTCCTGATCAGCGCCGGCGCATCCGCCTCTCCATCGAGATAAATGGCGATGTCGGCGGGAGAAAGCGGCTCGGAAGAAGCGAACAGCAACGCCTCGACGATGCGCAGATTACGCTCGGCCACTTCCCGGCGATCATCGTCATCGCTGCTTTCGGCGGCCACGTCGTTCATGTCTCGCTGTTGCCCTGCTGCCGTCGCCGCATGAACAGCGGACCAAAGGCAAGATTCTGCCGCAGTTCTACTTGTCCCTGGCGCACAAGTTCAAGGCTGGAGGCAAAGCTCGAGGCCAGCACGGTGGCGCGCTCTTCCGGCAGAGCGAGATATTGCGCGAGATAGGATTGCATCGACACCCAGTCCGAACTGTCCCCGATCAGCCGCTGCAGGATATCGCGGGCATCCTGCAACGCCCAGACCGTCCGTTGACGCGGCACATATTCCGCCGGCACGTTGCGCTCCCGCTGGTCGGAATAGGCCTTGAGCAGATCGTAAAGGCTCGCTTCCCACAGGCTGCGTCGCTCGATCAGGATGGGCTCGGGCATGCCGCGTGCATAAACCTGGAAGCCGAGACGCGGCCGGTTCATCAATTGCCTGGCCGCCTTGCGCATGCCTTCCAGCCGCTTGAGGCGGAACTGCAGCAGGGCCGCCAACATCTCGCCGCTCGGCTCATCATCGCTAGGCGCCTGCGGCACCATCAGCCGACTCTTGAGATAAGCTAGCCAGGCTGCCATCACGAGGTAGTCGGCAGCAATCTCGATGCGCTTCTCGCGCACCGTCTCGATGAATTTGAGATATTGCTCGGCAAGCGCCAGCACCGAGATCGTCGCCAGATCGACCTTCTGCCGGCGCGCAAGGTCAAGAAGCAGGTCGAGCGGCCCTTCATAGCCGGCGACGTCGACATAGAGAATTTCGTCGTCCGGCGTCGGCGGCGGGGTATCGAACCAGTCTGTCTGTCCGTCGCTCATCAATGCCTGCGCCGCTCCATGCCCCGGGGCTGGACCTTCGCCCCTCCCCGATAGAGCCGTCAAGCGGCACAGCCGTTTATCCAGACTCAGTTGGTGACGATGCAGTCGCCGCTCGCCGACTTGATCTGGTTGCAGAGATAGTTGGCGCTCTGCATGGAATCGGTCGGAACACGAACGCGGTAATAGATACCCTTCGCGCCCAGATCCACACGCTGCACTTCCGGCAGCACGCCGCCGAGGATGCGGCCGTAGCGCTGGTTGATATCGACCAGCGATTGCCGAGCCACGTTCTCGTCGCGCTGCGAGGACAATTGCACATAGGCCGCCGCCTGCGTGCCGGCACCGCTCGACGGCTGGGCGGTCACTGCGGGCGTCGGCGTCGTGTCGGCCTGCGCCGCAAGCGCGCCGATCGGATCGTTCACAATCGCATTGACGGCATTGCTGGCCGAAGCGGTCGGACCGATCGCCGTCGTCGGACGATTGGCGATGCGCGGACGCGGCACCGGCGCCACCGTGCCTGGCGGGGTAACATTAGCCGGGTCGATCGCGGTCGGCGTCTCTGCTGGAGTAAGAGCGGCCACGGCGCCGGGCTGTTCCGCCGGGTTGGTGGCGGCGGGCGCCAGCGGCGACGGAGCCGCGGCATTGGCGGTAGCCGCAGCAGCAAGCAAATCGCTGCCATCCACATTGCCGCTCGGTACGGCCGGAACGTTGGGACGCTCCACCGGCAATGCCTGGCCGCCGGCCAGGAGATCGTCGGCATTGACGATGGTGCCATCCGGGCGAACCGTCACGGTGCGAACCTTGCGGTTCGCCAGCCCCTCGTCGCCCGTTGTCGTTTCGGTCGGCGTCACGGCAGCGACTGCCGCGGTATCCGGCGCCTGGTCGCGCGACACCAATTGCTCGGGCACCTGTGTCTGGTTTCCGCCCGAAAGCTCATTGAGAACCACCGAAGCCGATTGCTCGCCCGAGGCGGGCACTTCCGGCGGCGGTTCCTTGGTTGGCGACGCGTCGGCCGTCAGCACCGGCGCTGCGCCGTCGCTGCCGCCCTGGCCATTGCCAAGTACCCAATAAAGCCCGGCGCCCGCTACGATGAGTAGCGCGGCGGCAACGCCGATTCCCACGAACGGGCGCAGCGATATGGACCCACGTTCGACACGCGGCGCCTTGGGCGGCTTCGCAGCCTTCTCCACCTTACGCGGCGCATCGAGCCGAACCTTATCGTCGGCTTGCGGCTGCCTGGCCTGCACGCGCCCCACGGTCTCGCCGCTGGCGGCGGCAGCCGCGAGGATAGCGGCCTCAGCGCCATGGTCATCGTGGATCGGACGCGGCGTGGCACGCGGAATTGGCGAAGCTTCGCGCGGCGCGGAAATCGGCGAAGCCGGTCCCCTGGTCTCGATCTTGCCGCCGAGATCGCCGCGGATGGAAGAGCCGATCAGGCTTTCGATTTCATCCATCGGATCGAGAGGCGCTGCGGGCGCCCCTGGCTTGGACGCGGGCGCCACAGCAGGTTCGGCAGCAATCGGTTCAGCCGCCTTGGGCTGCTGCCCGACACCGAATACCGGCGACACGTCGAAGCGATCGTTCTGCGGCTTGGAAGGCGCCGCGAAGTTTGCCGCACGCAGAAACGGCTTGGGAGCCTGCGCAGCCTCGACCTTGGGCGCGGGGGGCGCCACCTCTGGCTCGGGCTCGGGCTCTGGTTCGGCAATTCGCGCAGGCTGCGCGTCCGTCATCTCTGCCGCGATAAGGTCGGCAATCGCGTCGTGGTTCTCGACTGCAGCCGCCTTAGGTGGCGCAGCGGCCGAAGCCACGGGCTCGGAAATCTCGGCACGACCGAAACCGAAATCGAATTCGTGAGTTGTAAACGTCACCGGCTGCGCAGGCTCAGGCTGCGGCTGCGCGACGTTGGTTGTCTCCACAATCGCCGGTTCCGGCTGGCGGGCCGGGGCGATGAACGAAGCTGGCGGCTCGCTACGCGGAATTTCCGGCGCGGGCGGCGTGCTTTCTGCGAAAGCAGGCTCGTGCCGCTCGACAGGCTTGTTGATCCGATCCTGCCAGTTGACAAGCGGCGCGGGCCGCAAGGTTTCGGCCGGTTTCGGCGGCGCACCGAAATCGAAATTGAAACCGCCGGATTCCGCAGCCTCGGGCGGACCGGGAACGCGAACGGGAGGCGCCGGCGTGGCCGGCTGCTCCTCAACAGGCTCTACTGATGCCGTTTCGGCTGTCGGCTCTTGCGGCTGGGCATCGTTGGCCATCATACGCGCCAGTTCGGCAATCAAGTCGTCGGAACCGTCCGACTGACCAGACGATTGCTGCGGTTTGGCTGTGCTCATTAAGCAGCGCCCCTAGTATTTGTCTCGCGGAAACTCAGGCCCCCGCCGAGGTTTTCCGCTAGTCAGCACGCCAATGCGCCCGAATTATGAAAGCTCCTCTGGCGCTGACACACCCAATAGTGTCAGGCCATTGAGCAGTACCTGACGGACCGCATCGACCATAGCGAGTCGAGCAAGGGTGAGTTTCGATTGCTCAACGTTAACAAATCGTAATTGCGGCTCTTCCTTGCCCTTGGCCCAGAAGCCATGGAAGGCAGCCGCTACATCATGCAAGTAAAACGCAATACGGTGCGGCTCGTGTGCCACCGCTGCCGCAGCAACGGTACGCGGCCACGCCGCTAGTACTTTGATGAGATCAAGTTCGGCCGGATGCACCAAAAGGTCAAGGTCGGCGCCCTTGATCGCGCTATCGGAAAGATCGAGCGCCGGCAAATCCCGCTCGGCGGTACGGAATACCGAGAATGCCCGGGCATGGGCATACTGCACGTAGAACACGGGATTGTCGCGCGTCTGTTCCTTGACCAGCGCGAAGTCGAAATCCATGGCCGCGTCATTCCGGCGGAACAGCAGCATGAAGCGCGTCGCGTCCGGGCCGACCTCGTCCACCAGGTCCGCCAGCGTCACCAGGTCGCCGGAACGCTTGGACATCTTCACCGGCTCGCCGTTGCGCAGCAGCCGCACGAGCTGGCAGATGCGCACGTCGATTTCCGCCTCGCCCAGCGACACGGCCTTCACGGCCGCCTGCAGCCGCTTGATGTAGCCCGAATGGTCCGCGCCCAGCACATTGACCATGTGGTTGAAGCCGCGCAGATACTTGTTGCGGTGATAGGCGATGTCGGCGGCGAAATAGGTATAGGAGCCGTCCGACTTGATCAGCGCACGATCCGTGTCGTCGCCGTAATCCTTGGCGCGGAACAGCGTCTGCTCGCGGTCTTCCCAATCTTCGGGCGTCTTGCCCTTGGGCGCTTCGAGCCGCCCCTGATAGACCATGCCGCGATCACGCAGCCAGGCCAGCGTCAGGTCGATATCGCCTCCCTGCCCGTGTAGCGTCCGCTCCGAGAAGAACACGTCGTGCTTGATGCCGAGCTTGGCGAGGTCCGCCTTGATAAGGTCGAGCATCGCCGCCAGCACCCGCTCCTTGACGAGCGGCAGCACGGCCTCGTCACCGTCCTTGAGCAGGCGGTCGCCGAATTCCTCGGCTAGCGCCTTGCCCACCGGCACGAGATAGTCGCCCGGATAGAGTCCCGGCGGAATCTCGATCGTCTCGCCCAGCGCCTCGCGATAGCGCAGCAGCGCCGAGCGCGCCAGCACGTCCACCTGCCCGCCGGCATCGTTGATGTAATATTCGCGCGTGACGTCATAGCCCGTGAAGGCCATGAGCGAGGCCAGCGTGTCGCCATAGACGGCGCCGCGCGTATGGCCCACATGCATCGGCCCGGTCGGATTGGCCGAGACGTATTCGATATTCACCTTCTCGCCCGCGCCGACATTGGAACGGCCGAAATCGTTGCCATCGGCGCCGATCGACTTGAGCACCTGGTGCCACACGTGATCGGCAAGCCGGAAGTTGAGGAAGCCCGGTCCGGCCACCTCGACCGAGGCCACGTCGTGATCGTGCGTGAAATGCTCCGCCAGCGCCGTCGCCACCTCGCGCGGGTTCTTGCCCAGCGGCTTGGCCACGAGCATCGCGGCGTTGGTGGAGAGGTCGCCATGCCCGGCATCTCGCGGCGGCTCGACCACAAATCGGCTCAGCAGCGCCTTGTCGAGCTCAGGATAGAGCACGTGCAGCGCAGCGGCGATGCGGGTCGAGAATAACGCGAAGACGTCCATGACAAACCTGTTGTTGCTAAGGCAAGCGGGGTTAGCGGAATTCCGGGCGAGCGTCAAACAAACGGGCATACTCGTCGAGCGCATAAGGATCGGTCATGCCTGCCACGAAATCGGCCACCACCCGCGCCCTGCCCGCTTCGGTTTGCGCGGCGTCGGCCGCCCGTCCCCAGCGCCCCGGCATTCCGCCTTCGCTGAAATAGCGGTCGAACAGCGAGGCCACCACCTCCTCGCCCCTGCGTACGGGCTCCATGACGGCCTCGTGCCGGTAAACGTTCTCGAAGAGGAAGCGCTTGAGTCCCAGTTCGTCCTCCGCCACGCTCCCGGAAAAGCGGATCAGCGCCTGCCCGGCATGCCGAACGTCGTCCGAATTTCGCGGCTCGACCATGGCGATGGCGCTCGAACTGGTGACGATGACGTTCTCCACGCTGCGCGTGATGAGCCGCCGCTGCACTTCATGGGTCTGCCGGCTGGCTTCGAGATCGGGATACTCCGCCATCACCTCCTCGACCAGCGGGCCGACCAGCGGCACGTCGCGCAATTGCGGCAGCGTCAGCAGGCCGGCGCGCAGGGCATCGTCGATATCGTGCGCGTTATAGGCGATGTCGTCAGCGATCGCCGCCGTCTGCGCCTCCAGGCTCGCATAGCTCGACAGCTCCAGCGGCGCATTGACGGGTATCTCGTCGAGTCCCGGCGGCAGGCCCTCCTTGACGTACCGCCCCACCGGTTTGCCCTCCGCGTCGATCAGCGGCCCATTGTGCTTGAGAATGCCCTCGAGCGTTTCCCAGGTGAGATTGAGCCCGTCATGGAGCGCATAGCGATTCTCCAGCAGCGTCACGACGCGCAGCGCCTGTACGTTGTGGTCGAACCCGCCCCAGCGCTCCATCTTGTCATGCAGCACGCGCTCGCCGGCATGGCCGAACGGGGTATGCCCAAGGTCATGCGCCAGCGCCACCGCCTCGGCCAGATCCTCATTGAGCGCCAGCGCCCGTGCCATCGAGCGTGCCATCTGGCTCACTTCCAGCGTATGGGTCAGGCGCGTACGGAAATGGTGCCCCTCGTGGTGCAGGAACACCTGTGTCTTGTGCTGGAGGCGCCGGAACGCCGTCGAATGGATGATGCGATCGCGGTCGCGCTGGAATTCCGAGCGCGTCGGGCTGGGGCCAGGGCTGAACAGCCGGCCGCGGCTCTGCGAAGGATCGGAGGCATAGGGAGCAAGCTCACTCACGATTGACGACTGGCCCCTTTTCAAGTCCGTACAAGGTTCTTATTTTAAACTGCCCATCCGAAACGGGCTGGAAGATCAAAATGACCGAATCCGTAGCCGCCGTAAACGACGTCACCATGACCGACCGCGCCGCCAAGCGTATCGGGCGCATCCTTTCCAAGGAACCCGAGGGCACGGTGCTGCGAATCTCGGTGGCCGGTGGCGGCTGTTCGGGCTTTCAATACGAATACAACCTCGTGCAGGAAAGTCCCGCCATCGACGATCTCGTGCTGACCAAGGATGCGGCGACGGTCCTCATCGACTCCCTGAGCCTCGAATTCATGGCCGGCTCGCAGATCGACTTCGCCGATGATCTCATCGGTCAGGCCTTCCAGATCAACAATCCCAACGCCGTTGCGTCCTGCGGCTGCGGAACCAGCTTCGCCGTCTGATCTTCCGGCATTCGGCCAGTCCTGAGCTGGGAAGCCGTCGCTTCCAACCATTGCGGCAAGCGTGTGCTCCGACTACGTTTTCTCCCCTTGCTGATTTTGCCGGAGGAGCAGATGGACCTTGTTGCCCGACTCGATGCTGCCATGGACAAGGCCATCGCAGCCGACCGCATCGTTGGCTCAGTCCTCATCCTCGCTCAACACGGCCGAATCGTTCATCGCCGCGCAGCAGGCTATGCCGATCGGGAAGCGCGCGTGCCGATGCCGGCGGATGCGATCTTCCGCCTGGCCTCCGTTACCAAACCCATGATCGCCGCCACCGCTCTTGCTCAGGTGGAGCGTGGGCTACTCGGCCTCGACAACGCCGTTGCCGACTATCTTCCGTATTTCCGCCCCGGGCTGGCGAGCGGCATCCAACCAACGATCCGCATCCGCCATCTGCTTACGCATACGGCGGGGTTGACCTACGACTACGCCGCCGACCCGGAAATCAACACCGGCATGCTCAATACCAATCTTGATTTCGAGGCCAATTTCTCCCGGGTTGCCAGGCAGTCATTGCTGTTCGAGCCGGGCACGCGCTGGGAATACTCCATCGCCATCGACGTGCTCGGAGCCATCGTCGCCGGCGTTCACGGCGGCTCGCTCGATGATGCCTTGCGTCACTACGTGACCGGCCCTCTCGGCATGGCCGATACCGGTTTCTCCGTTTCGGACCTGGGACGTCTGGTACATCCTTACGCCGATGCCAGCCCGCGCCCGGTTGTCATGTCCGATCCGCACGTCGTCACCCGGAATGGCGAGAGCACCGGTTTCTCTCCTGGCCGCATCTTCAACCGGCACGCCTTTCAGTCCGGCGGTGCCGGGGCGGTCGGGACTGCCGACAATCTCCTGCTTTTCTTCGAGGCCCTTCGCACCGGTGGCTCGCCGATCCTGCGACCGGATACCGTGGCCCAGGCAGTGCAGAATCAGATCGGAGACGCGCCACGCGGCGAGGATGATGTTGGCCGCCGTTTCGGCTATTTCGGCTCGGTTCTGGTCGATCCAGCCGCCGCCGGCACGCCGCAGGGTGCTGGTACCATCGAATGGGGCGGCATTTACGGGCACAGCTGGTTTGTCGACCCGGTCGCGGGCTATACGATGGTGTCTCTGACCAATACGGCGGTGGAAGGTTGCACCGGCACCTATCCCGACGAACTGATAGATGCCATCTACGACCGCACGACTGACTGAACGCGAGGAGCCAAGGATGCGTATCGCCACCTGGAACATCAACGGCGTCAGGGCCCGCGAAGGCGCGCTCCATATGTTCCTCAAGCAATACCAGCCCGATATCCTGTGCCTTCAGGAGATCAAGACGGTCAATGAGGGCTTTCCCTCCGCCGAAGTTGAAGCGCTGGGCTACAACATCGCCACCCACGGGCAGAAGAGCTGGAATGGCGTCGCCATTCTCTCGAAAATGCCCGCCGACGAGATCACGCGCGGTCTTCCGGGTGACGACAGCGACGAGCAGGCCCGCCTCATCGAAGGCGTCTTCTCGGTGGAAGGCGGCGCCATCCGCGTCTGCAACATCTATCTGCCCAACGGCAATCCGGTGGACAGCGAGAAATTTCCCTACAAGCTCAAATGGATGGAGCGGCTCATCGCCTTCGTCGAAGAGCGTTTGGCTCTCGAGGAACCGTTCATTCTCCTCGGCGACTTCAACCTGATCCCTGCCCCTATCGACGCGCACGATCCAGACGCGTGGTGGGGCGATGCCCTCTATCGCCCGGAAAGTCTCGAGAAATTCCGCGCGCTCACCAATCTCGGCCTCACCGACGCACTGCGCGCCGTCACCGATGAAGCCGCCTATACGTTCTGGGATTTCCAGGCTGGTGCCTGGCGCCGCAATGCCGGCATCCGCATCGACCACCTGATGCTCTCGCCCCAGGCCGCCGACCGTCTGGAGAACGTTACGGTCCATAAGGACGTGCGCGGCTGGGACAAGCCAAGCGACCACGTCCCTGTCGAAGGCGAGTTCACCTTCTAGGACGGCAATCCCGTTTCATTGCTGCGCGGAACTCCGGCTAGTGGGCGATGAACTGCGGGCCGTATTTCTTGAGGAGCTTGCCGGCATCGGTGCGCTCCTGCGGCGTGGCCAGCGACATGGCGCTGGTCAGCAGGTCGTTGACCCAGCCCTCGTCCGACGTGCCGACAGTGCCGTTATGCGCCAGCGTCAGCCACATCAGGCCTTCGGCCGGCTGGGCCTGGATTCCCTCGCCGTTGAACAGCAGATCTCCGAGCCGCGCCTGCGCGGCCACGTGGCCCTTCCGTGCCGCCAGCGACAGCCAGCGCGCGCCCTGCAACGGGTTGATACCGACCTTGACGTCTTCCAGGTAAAGCTCGCCCACGCGATACTGCGCATCGGCATCGCCGAAATAGGTGGCCGCGTGCATGAGCAGCGCGTAGGAGCGGTCAGCATCGGCGGCGATCCCCGCCCCCGGCACACCCTCCTTGAGATATTCGCCGACCTTGACGAAAGATTGCGCCACGATATCGGCCTCGACGCCGCGCGGCGCCGCGTCGGCATGATCGTTGGCAATCTGCGAGAAGTAGCCGAACGCCTTGACCGGGTCCTTTTCGACGCCTTCGCCGTTCTCGTACATCATGCCGAGCCGGTAGAGGGCCATGGGCTGACCCGCATCGGCGGCGCCTTCGAGCGCGGAAATCAGATCATCGTTGGAAATGCCGCCCCCGGCGCCATCGAGCATGTTGGCCATGTTGAGCGCTGCGTCGGCCGCCGTCTGGCTGTTGTCAGCCAAGGCAGCAGGTGCGGGCGATACTGCCGCCGGAGCGATGCCCATGCCCGGCTGCACCGGAATCTCGGGAAGAACCGGCGTCACCGGTCCATGCATATCCAGCCCGCCCGGCCCACCAGGTCCGTGATGACCCGGCGCTTCCTGGGCCCAGGCCGGCAGCGTGGTGCCCGCGCCGGCGAGCACCGAAACAACCGCAACGGATATCAGGGCCCTTCTAACCCCAAATGTCCGCATGACACTCCTTCGAGCCCTTGTCACAGGAGCGGGGCGCTGCTTCGCGCACCGGATGCCCCTGCTGGGCAAACAACCAAAACGCCCCAGAACCGAACTGGGTCTCGCGCGGCGCCCAATCACGCTTACGCCGCTTCAACTGGTGTTCGCTGGCGACAGGCTGGCCGCGAGCCGGCCCGTCCGCCAGAGTGATCATGTCGTCCTCCCGTGGGAGAACGATGGAGGCATATGCAACCGCCTCGGGTCCAAGCCCGCTCCAGTCGCCCTGCATTACCCCCGAAAGAAATTCCGCGGCATTCCAGATTGGATCGCCACTATCACCTGCCGCCGTTTCGGCCGGCAGTTCAGCTGCTTGCGCATATCGGTCAAAACCGCCCATGCCACGCTGACTGGTGCTGTGGTACGCGCTCTTTGTGACCGGATTTAAGCAAACTTGCGCCTGAACCAAGCCATTTCCCGGCCGTCGAAGTGCCGGTGCGACAGGGATGCAGAAAGGCAACATGGATGGCGCGCCAACAGGCAAAGGCCGGCTCCCGCCGGCCGCGGCCGATCCCATCACCCCTTGAGCAGCGCTCATGCCCCAATCCCTTCGACCGCTCGCGAGGAGCGGCTTGATCAGCAATGAGGGGCGAGCAAATGCGCGGCGATAACGCCGCTGCACGGTACTGCCCCCAATACCGGTCTTCCGGCTGGTTTTAGGTGAGAATGTGACGGGCACCATCGCCAAAAGGTTGATGGCGCCCAAAGGGACGGCAATTCGCACCTTGTGTTGCAGAATCAGCACATCGCCGCGGCTAGAGCCACTTGCGCGCCCGCATCCACCAGATGCAGAGAGCGGCAACGCCGACCAGTAGCAGCATCACGATCCAGAAGGCATGCGGATCGTCGGCATAGGGGATCGGCACGTTCATGCCGAAAATACCCGAAAGCACCGTGAGCGGCGTGAACACGACCGTGACCGCCGCCAGCACGAGCATGGAGCGATTCATCTGCTCGGCGCGCGTATCCATGATCTGTTCATGTATCAGCACGGCTCGTTCAGAAAGGCCCTGCAATTCGTCCCCCAACCGCGCCGTTCGGCTGGAAGCCTCGCGCAGCCGGGCCCGATCGCGCGCCGAAAAGAACGAGAGATCCTCGATCTCCAGCGTATTGAGCACATCCCGCTGCGGCCAGAGCAGCTTGCGAAACCCGATCAAAGTCCTGCGCAAATGCGCCAGCTTGCCGCGCACATCATGCTCATCCTCGAGCATGAGCTGCTCCTCGATCGTATCGAGCGCATCGCCCAGATGCTCGATCAGCGGCTCCACCCGGTCACTCGCCCGCAACCCCAGCCGTGCCACCAGGTCGGCTGCCGAAACCGGCGCATGCTGGGAGTGCTCCCAGGCCGTAATTCCCAGGAATTCCGGGATGTTGAGCTCCGAGGCAATGATAACCCGCCCCTTCTCGATCCAGATGCCGAGAAGCTGCCGCCCGACATCATCGGGCTTAGCCCCCGGCCGCGCCACGCGCAGCACCAGCAACGCCTTGTCGTCCAGCACCGTGCAGCGCGAGCGCGTGCTCAGCACCGTCAACGCATCGGCATTGAATGACCCCAGTTCCTGCTTGAGCCAGACCTTGAAATCGGGTTGGCGGGAATTGCCCGAGATCAGAACGAAACCCTTCGGCGGCACGCCGACGCGGACGGCGTCGTCCCCCAAACGCCGCACGCCACCCTTTCCGTCGAAAACCAGTACCACTCCCGGCACCTGCGCAGCAGAAACCTTTGCTTCCACTACGCTTTTCTCCGGAACGGGTTCACCCATGGCGCTGGTCCTCTTTGGCTGGCGCTCAGCTTAGGCGTGCCAGCGCGTCCTTGATCTTGTCGCGACGCGACTGTGCCTCGGCCCGACGCGTCCGCTGCTCCTCGATGACTTCCTCAGGAGCCTTGGACACGAACTGCTCGTTGCCGAGCTTCTTGTCGATGCCAGAGATCTCGCCATCGAGCTTCCCAATCTCCTTGTCGAGACGCGCGCGCTCGACATCGAGATCGATGATGCCTTCAAGCGGCAAGGCCCAGGTCGCCTCGCCGATAACGAACTGTGCCGAACCCTTCGGCACAGCCGCGGTGGCCGCCGGCGCCTCCACGCGCGCCAGCCGGCTGATGAGAGCCGACCCCGACTCCATGCGGCGCGCCGTCTGGGCATCCCCGCCCGTGACCAGCAGCGGAATGCGCGCCGAAACCGGCACGTTCATATCCGTGCGGATCGAGCGAACGGCCGAGATGAGATCGATCAGCCAGCCGATTTCCGCATCGGCTTCGGCATCCTCCAGCCCCGAAAGATCAGGCCAGCGCGTAAGCACCAGCAAGTCCTCGCGCTTCGGCCCAACCTTGCCCGTCTCGCTCCAGAGTTCCTCGGTCACGAACGGCATCATCGGATGCAGGATCTTGAGGATCTGGTCCAGAGCCCAGGCAGCGGTCGCCCGCGTCTCGGCCTTCGCCGCAGCGTCTTCGCCCATGAATACCGGCTTGGCCAGTTCCACGTACCAGTCGCAGAACGTGCCCCAGACGAAATCATAGGCTTCGTTGGCCGCTTCGTTGAACTTGTAGTCCTCGATGGCCTTGGTCACCGCCGCAGCCGCGCGAGCCGTCGAACCGACGATCCAGCGGTTGAGCGCCACCTTGTTGGCCTTCGGATCATACCCGTCCACGCGGAAGCACTCGTTCATCTCGAGGAAGCGCGCCGCGTTCCAGAGCTTGGTCACGAAGTTCCGATAGCCCTCGACACGATTGATCGAGAGCCGCAGATCGCGCCCCTGCGCCGCCATGGCAGCCAGAGTGAAGCGCGTGGCATCGGCGCCATATTGATCAACAAGACTGAGAGGATCGATAACGTTCCCCTTGGTCTTGCTCATCTTTTGACCCTTCTCGTCACGGACGAGAGCGTGCATGTAGACAGTGTGGAACGGCTCCTCGTGAAGGAATTCCAGCCCCATCATCATCATGCGCGCGACCCAGAAGAAGATGATGTCGAACCCGGTCACCAGCACGCTGGTCGGATAATAGCGCTTGAGCTCGGCCGTTTCGTCGGGCCAACCCAAGGTCGAGAACGGCCAGAGCGCCGAGGAGAACCACGTGTCGAGCACGTCCGAGTCCCGACGCAGCTCCACCGGATTGCCGTAATGCGCGAGCGCCTTGGCCTGCGCCTCTTCCTCGCTCGACGCGACGAAGCAGGTGTTATCCGGGCCGTACCACGCCGGAATCTGATGCCCCCACCAGAGCTGGCGCGAGATACACCACGGCTTGATGTTCTCCAGCCAGGCAAAATAGGTGTTCTCGTATTGCTGCGGCACGAACTTGGTGCGGCCTTCGCGCACCGAAGCCAGCGCTGGCTGCGCCAGGATTTCGGCCTGCACGAACCACTGGTCGGTCAGATACGGCTCGATGACGATGAGCTTGGACTTCTCATCATGCGGCACCATGATCTTCTTGTCCTCGACATGGTCGAGCACGCCGATCGCTTCGAGATCGGCAAGTACCTGCTTGCGCGCCTCGAACCGGTCGAGCCCACGATACTTCTCCGGCGCGTTCTCGTTGATCGCGGCGCGGGTCGTGAAGATGTTGATGGCTTCCAGGTTATTGCGCTGGCCGACTTCAAAGTCGTTGAAGTCATGGGCCGGCGTAATCTTGACTGCGCCCGAGCCAAGCGCCGGATCGGCATAGTCGTCACCCACGATGGGAATACGACGCCCCACCAGAGGCAGGTCCACGAACTTGCCGATCAGCGACTTGTAGCGCTCGTCGTCCGGGTGCACGGCCACACCCGTGTCGCCGAGCATGGTCTCAGGCCGGGTCGTCGCCACCACGATATAGTCGCGCGTCTCGTATTCGGTCGGCTTGCCTTCCTCATCGAACGCGATCGGGAACTGATAGGTCACGCCATCCGCCAACGGATAGCGCAGGTGCCACATCTTGCCCTTGACCTCGATGTTCTCCACTTCGAGATCGGAGATTGCGGTTTCCAGACCTGGATGCCAGTTCACCAGGCGCTTGGCGCGATAGATCAGGCCACGCTCGTAGAGTTCCACGAACACCTTGATGACGGCGCGCACCATCTGGTCGTCGGGCTGACCGCGATCGCCCATGGTGAAGCGCTCGCGCGACCAGTCGGCCGACGCGCCGAGACGACGAAGCTGGTTGAGGATAGCGCCGCCACTTTCGGCCTTCCATTCCCAAACCCGCTCCAGGAACTTTTCGCGCCCCATCTCGCGGCGCCCCGGCTGCTGCCGCTCGGCAAGCTGCCGCTCCACGATCATCTGCGTGGCGATGCCGGCATGGTCGGTGCCAGGCTGCCAGAGCACGTCCTTGCCGAGCATGCGGTTGTAACGCACCAGGATGTCCTGGATGGTGTTGTTGAGCGCGTGGCCGATATGAAGCGAACCCGTCACGTTCGGTGGCGGGATGACGATCGTGAAGGTCTCGGCCCCAGGCTGGGCCCCTGCCCCTGCGGCGAATGCATTGGCGTCGAGCCAGGCCTGATAGATGCGGCCTTCGACGCTGCCCGGCTCGTAAGTCTTATCGATCATCGTGAGATTCCAACAGCAATGACCCGCCGAAATCCTCCTTTGGACTTCGGCAGGCCGAATTCGGTTCAGTCTTCAAGCAAAACGGTTGCGTCTATGTCAACTAGGCGCTCGCCGCCAATTATTCAACGCCGCGCGAAACCCGCGAGATTTCCTTCTCGACCATGCGCTCGACGATCGTGGGCAGGTTCTCGTCCAGCCATTCCTTGAGCATGGGACGCAGCATTTCGCGCATCATGGATTCGACAGTGGCGCCCTGGTTACCCAGCGGCAGAGGATTGAGGCGCGAAAAGGACGAGCGCACGACAGCTTCCGTTGTGGGTTCCAAGAGTTTTTCTGCGAGATGCGCCGAAAGGGTCGGATCGGGCAACTCAGCCGCCGCAGGAGGCTCGAAGGCCGGCGCGGCAGAAGCCGCAACGGGCTCGTCGAACGTCATGTCGTCCATATTGGCAACGGCAGCGTTGGTGACCATCTCTTCAGCTTCCTCTACAAAGGCCGCATCCGCGACACTCTCTGCTTCCTCCGCCTCGAAGGCGACATCCTCGGGATCGACCAGATTCGGCGTACCGAGCGGCTGGGCAGTCGCCTGCGCGGTCACTTCGGCCAACAGCGCATCGACCGAAAAGTCATTGGCCGCCGACGCTGCGCTCTCAGCCGGCTCATCATCCTGCGCAACGTCGATGGGCAGCATCTGCGCCATGGAGAGGGTCAGCGGTTCGGCCGCCGCCTCTTCCTCGTCGTCGGCCCCAGGAATGTCGAACGAAATCGGCTCGGCCGGAGCGCGGAGCGGGGTTACCACGTCATCATCGGACGGGATCGCCGCAGGCTTTGCCGCCATCGGCGCGGGCGTCGACTGAAAGGTGGGGCGACGCGCGGTTACCGAAGCATCGTCGTCAGCGATGATCTGCCGGATAGACGACAGAATTTCATCCATCGATGGTTCTTTGGGCGCTGGCTTGTTCATACTGGCCTCACTGCCGCCGGGCGCGACCGACAGTCGAAAGTGGTGATTCGTCTTTCAACATTACGCCGGCCTGTCTCGCATTTGAACTGAAGCCATTGGCACGAAAGCGTTCTTCCACGAAAAGTTGAGCCCGGCGCTTCTTTCGAAGCCCGGGCCCGGTACGCTTGCTGCAATAATGCCTTACTCAGGAATGGCGCGCAGATCCTGCCAGACGTCTTCCACCTTCGAGATATAGCCATCAGCCGACTTCACCCTGACCGGCAGGCCGAGGTCCTTTGCCGACAGGCGGCCGGTGGACGAGACGAGAGAGAAGGAGGCAATGACGCGGGTGGTCGTGGCACTGATCAGAGCTTCGCGCGCCGACGTCACCGAGGACTGAGCGTTGAGCACGTCAAGCGTCGTGCTCTGGCCGACATCGCGCGACTGGACGGTCGCGTCGAGGGCCAGGCTCGCCGCATTGAGCGCCTGCTGCGCGGCATCGATCTGCGCAACAGCATTCTGTACAGTGGCCCAGGAGGTTACAACCGCTTCCTGAATCTGCGCGCGAGTTGCCTGAGCGTCGACCTCGCTCTTCACCTGCCCGAGATTGGCAGAACGCAGGCTGGCGCCCAGGGCGCCACCGGAATAGAGCGGCAACGAAAGCGAAAGGCCCACCGAGCCTTTCATGGCGTTGGCGCCCACGCTATCGGTCCAGGACTCTGCAGTGCTGACGCTTCCGCTCAATCCGACGGTCGGGCCGAAGGAGGCGCGTGCGGCATCGGAGCCGGCCTGTGCGGCGCGGATCGCAGCTTTGGCGGCAAGGATCGCCGGATGATATTGGTCAGCGCGCGACAAGGCCTCTTCGATGGACCTGGGCAGCATGCTCTTGAAGCTGAAATCCTGCGTCAGACCGCGCGGCTTGTGACCAACCCAGCGCTCGTAGCTCGCCTGGCTCGTCTGCAGGTTGGCAAGCGCAGCCTGATAGGATGCCTCGCCATTGGCAAGGCTCGTCTGCGCCTGCGACACGTCGAGCTTGGTGCCTTCTCCGATGTCGAGGCGATCCTGCGCCGATTTCACCTGCGCTTGCAGGAACTTGACGTTGTCCGAACGAAGCTGGACGAGCTGGGTGTCGCGAATGACGCCCATATACGCCTGCACGACCGACAGCAGTAGCGTCTGCTCGGTATTGCGCATCGACTGCGAAGCAGACTCGGTGTTTGCGCGGGCCTGCTCGACCTTCGCATCGGTCTTGCCATTGTCGAAAAGCGTCTGGTCAAAAGACAGACCCAGGCTGGCTGAATCCCCCTGGGTCATGCCGCCCCCGGCAACGGTCCAGGAATGAGAAAGGCTACCGCCCAAACCAACGGTCGGCAGCTTACCGGCCTTGGCCGCTACGATACCTTCGGCGCTCGCCTTGGTCGCCAGCAACGCCGACGTCAATGTCGGGTTGTTGTTATAGGCGGCCGTCAGGGCGTCACGCAGCGATTCCGCATGCGCGCCTACCGGAGCAGCAGCAACAAAAAGCGCAAGCGCGCTCACATAAAGAGTACGAAAATTCATTACCGACGCCTCCAGCCCGCAGACACTATGCCGGGCACATGGGATTGCCAACCTGAATAGGCAATTCCTACAAAACATTAATGTCAAAAGTCCTACTTCCGTTGTGGCCGCGCAACACTGGTGGCCAGACGGTCAGTAAGCCGTATTGTTCTCTCGCTGGCTAAAAAACGAATTGTTCCGGCGCCTTAGCCAGTGGCAGCGGCGGAATTGACCCGTTGAAGGCCGAACGAGATGCGATTTCTTTTCCAACTTTTGCAAAAATGTGCGCGGAAGCGGTGAGCCCCTGCCCCTCGGCAACGAGCGCAATCAGCCGCCCGCCATCCTTGAGCGCACGGAACGCAGAGTCCGGAACCTCGAAAACCGTTCCCTCGATCAGCACCACATCGAACTCCCCCTCACCCTTGAGAGGAACATCGAACGGCGCCTGAACTACCTTTGCGTTGGTGATGCCGAGATCGGTCAGAATATGGTTGGCTTCTGCAGCCATATCGCCATCGGCTTCAATGCCGACGACTTCGCTGGCGAGACCGGCGAGAACCGCGGTCGAATAGCCAGAGCCTGCGCCCAGATCGAGTACGCGGTCGGTTTCGGCGATTTCCGCCAGTTGCACGAGCTTGCCGAACTGCGCGGCGGGAGCGAGGAAACGGTCGCCATCGGCGCCAGCCAGCGGGATAGCATCGTCGATATAGGCGAGGTTGCGCCAGTTCTCAGGCACGAAGCGTTCGCGCGGCACACTGCCGAGCACGGCCAGAAGCTGCCGATCGGTCACGTTATGCGTCCGAACCTGATGATCCACCATCACGGCTCGTGCCCGTTCGAAATCCACCATCGTCATCAACTCTCCGGCCAATTCGGACATCAAGGTGATTAACCTTGTGTCAACCACCGTTCAAGCCCGCCGGCAGGAGGAGGAACAGCTTTGGAGCCCTTGCACCCACCTTCGAGCCGCTTACCCACAGATGTCTGGAGCCGGCAGCAGCGACTGCCGATTTGCGGTTGACAGCCAAGGGCGAGACACTATGTTCCGCGCCGACGCGACACGGTGCCCAAACCGCTGTATCGTGGTCAGGTGTGTGCGCGTAGCTCAGTGGTAGAGCATCCGACTTTTAATCGGATGGTCGAGGGTTCGACCCCCTCCGCGCATACCATCCCCTCTCCCTCAGCCCGGCAGCGTCACAATCAGCGGTCCCCGCTTGGTGGCGACGATCGTGTGCTCGTATTGCACCGTCAGCGCCCGCGGCTCGCTTACCAGCGTCCAATCATCGTCGGCACTCTTTTCGACCGCATTGCGCCCGCCCAGGGACAGGAACGGCTCAACCGTGAAAACCAGCCCATTGGCGATCTGCCTACGCTCCGAGCGGTCCGGCCAGGTCGGTATCTCGCCCGGCTCGTCGTGAAGACTGTAGCCGATGCCGTGACTCGCCAGATTTCGGATCAGCGTATAGCCGTGCCGGTCGGCAAACTTGCCGATGGCATTGCCGATATCGGCAAGCGGCGCGCCGGGACGCGCGGCGCGGATGCCTGTCCACATGGCCTTGCGGCCGTCGCGGCAGAGATTCTCCACAGCCTTCGCCACAGGCGCCACCGCATAGGAAGCGCCCATATCGGCATAGAGCCCGTCTTTCTCGGCGGAAACGTCGAGATTGACGAGATCGCCCGGCTGGATCACGCGCGGTCCCGGAATGCCGTGGGCGACTTCCTCGTTGACGCTGATGCAGGTGCCACCCGGGAAGTCATAGGTGATGCGGGGCGCCGAGCGCGCACCCTCCTTGGTGAGGACTGCTTCGCCGATCTGGTCCAGCTCCAGCGTGGTGATGCCGGGCTGCAAGGCCGCCGCCATGGCCTCCAGCGCCTGCGCGCAGATGCGGCCGATGGCCTTGAGCTTGTCGAGTTCGTCCTCGGTCTTGATGATCATTGCGTCTTCAGCCGGTGATAATAGGCCAGCAAGCCGCGCGTAGAGGCATCGTGGCCATCGGAGGAGGCATCGCCCTCCACCTTCGGCAGCAGCGCCTTGGCAAGCTGCTTGCCCAGTTCCACACCCCACTGGTCGTAGGAGTTGATGTTCCAGATCGCGCCCTGCACGAACACCTTGTGCTCATAGAGCGCAATCAGTGCGCCCAGCGTCTCGGGGGTTAGCTGGGTGTACATGATGGTGTTGGAGGGTCGGTTGCCGGGGAACACCTTGTGCGGCGTCAGTTCCTTGATCCGTGCCTTGTCCAGCCCCTGCGCCTTGAGCTCGGCCACGACCTCATCCTCGGATTTTCCGAGCATGAGCGCCTCCGATTGCGCCAGCACGTTGGCGACCAGCTTGGCGTGATGCGGCGGCAGGTTCTCATGCGGCTTGGCCGCGATGAGGAAATCGCACGGGATAACATCCGTACCCTGGTGGATGAGCTGGTAGAAGGCATGCTGTCCGTTGGTGCCGGGCTCACCCCAGACGATGGGGCCGGTCGACCAATCCACCTTCTTGCCGTTGAGCGTCACCGACTTGCCATTGCTCTCCATGTCCTGCTGCTGCAGGTAGGCTGCAAAGCGCGAAAGGCGCTGGTCGTAGGGCAGCACCGCCTGCGTCGAGAATTCCCACACATTGCGATACCAGACCCCGATCATTCCCATGATGACCGGCAGGTTCTTCTCGAGCGGCGTGGTGAGGAAATGCGCATCCATCGCCGCCGCACCCTTGAGGAACTTCTCGAAGTTCTCAAAGCCCACGGCAATGGCGATCGGCAGGCCGATGGCCGACCAGACCGAATAGCGGCCGCCCACCCAGTCCCAGAAGCCGAAGATTCGATCCTGGCGAATGCCGAAGGCATCGCAGGCTGGGAGATTGGTGGAAAGCGCTGCGAAATGGTCGGCGATGCCGGCTTCGCCGACGCCTTCGGCGATCCATTTCCGCGCCGTATTGGCGTTGGTCATGGTTTCGTCGGTGGTGAAGGTCTTGGAGGCGACGATGAACATCGTGCGCTTGGGGTCCAGCCCCTTGAGCGTATCGTGGATATGCGCGCCGTCGACGTTGGAAACGTAGTGAACGCGCAGGTCCCGGCGGGTATAGGGCTCAAGCGCCAGCGTCACCATGGCCGGCCCGAGGTCGGAACCGCCGATGCCGATATTGATGACGTCGGTAAACTGCTCGCCGGTAGCGCCGCGAATGGTGCCGTCACGCACCTGGTCGGAAAACACCCTCATGCGCGCCAGCACGTCGCGCACGTCACCCATCACGTCGCGGCCATCCACGGTCACCGGCTTATCGCCCTGGTAGCGCAGCGCCATGTGCTCCACGGCGCGGTCTTCGGTGATGTTGATATGCGCTCCACCCCACATGGCGTCGCGGCGGCCTTCCAGATCGACCTCGCGCGCGAAGGCAAAGAGCGCAGCCATCACCTCTTCGTCGATCCGGTTCTTGGAATAGTCGAGCAGGATGTCTCCCGCCTGGGCCGAGAATTTGTCGAACCGGTCGGTATCGGCGGCGAACATCTCGCGCATGGACGTCTTGTTGATGCGCTTCTTATGCGACTCGAGCGCGGCGAATGCCGCCTTGCGTCCCGACTTGGCCATCTTTCCCAAAACCTCGTTTTTTAGAGTGGCGGCAGGTCGCCAGCGGCCCATCCGGCGCGCGTGGCCTGCACGAAATCAGAAAAGGTCCCGGCTTCGATAGCGGCCCGGGCGCCGGCAACAAGCTCTTGATAATAGGCGAGATTGATCTGCGAAAGGATCATCGCGCCCAAAATCTCCTCGGTCTTTACCAAGTGATGAAGGTAGGCCCGCGAGAAGCGGCGGCAATTGCGGTTAGGCGAGGCTTCATCGACCGGCCGCCCATCATCCTTGTGCCGCGCGTTCTTGAGGTTAATGACGCCGAAGCGCGTATAGATATGGCCATGCCGTCCGGCACGGGTCGGGTGCACGCAATCGAACATGTCGATGCCACGCTCGATGGCGCCGAGAATGTCATCCGGCTTGCCCACGCCCATGAGATAACGCGGCCGGTCGGTCGGCAGCAGCGGGCAGACGCCGGACAACACCTCGAACATCACTTCCTGCGGCTCGCCTACCGCGAGACCGCCCACGGCATAGCCGTCGAAACCGATCGATTGCAGGCCGGCTGCGGATTTGGCGCGCAGCCGCAGATCATCGCCGCCCTGCACGATGCCGAACAGCGCCCGGTTGTTCTGGCCGTTGAACGCCGTCTTGGAGCGATCCGCCCAGCGCAACGACAGTTCCATGGCCCGTTCCATCTCGCGCGTCTCGTTGGGCAGCGGGATGCATTCGTCCAGTTGCATGATGATGTCGCTGTCGAGCAGCGTCTGGATCTCGATCGAGCGCTCCGGCGTCAGCGAATAGGCTGACCCGTCGATGTGGGAGCGGAAGGTGACGCCCTTCTCATCGAGCTTGCGCAGCTTGGCCAGCGACATGACCTGAAAGCCGCCGCTGTCGGTAAGGATCGGGCGCTCCCAATCCATGAACGTGTGCAGCCCCCCGAGCGAAGCGACGCGCTCGGCGCCCGGCCGCAGCATCAGGTGATAGGTATTGCCCAGCAGGATATCGGCGCCAGTCTCGCGCACCTGCTCCGGATACATGGCCTTGACCGTGCCGGCCGTGCCGACGGGCATGAAAGCCGGTGTCTGGATGTCGCCGCGCGGCGTGTCGATGCGCCCGCGCCGGGCCTGGCCATCGGTAGCGAGAAGGGAAAAGGTGACCTGTTTCATGGCGGGCGTTCTAGCGGTTCGCAGCGCCTGCGACAACGGGTCACCACGCGGGCCAGCCCTGCCTCAGGCGACGCCACCGAACACGGCCATGCCAAGCTCGAACGCGCCGTAGAGCGCGGCAGCCGCCACCGCCAGCCCGAGAAGACAGACCACGAGCCCTGCCAGCATGCCCAGCCCGTCGCGATTGAGCATGGAAAAGCTCATTATGCAGAGTCCGACATTGGGAATCGCATTTATGAACGGAATTGGAATGGTCATCACGACGCTGATGAACATGACGAATATTCCATAGGGCAAGGTGGCCGCCGCGCCCGTCAGCCAGCGCAGGCGTGGCCGCGAAATGCGGGCAGCGTAGCCGGCGGCCCAGGCCGCGCGTTCGCTCAGCTTGAGCAGCAGATCGAGCGGCAGCTTTCGGTTCGCGATGAAACCTGGCAGCCGGATCGGCCAGTTCATCGCCATGGCCAGCGCAATTGCAAACGTCGTCCAGGCAATAGTGCCGCCGAAACCCGGCGGCCCGGGCAGCATGTTGAGCAGGCTGAACAGCAGGATCAGCAGCCGATGCGAATTGCGCCCAAGGCTGTCGATGAGGCGGGAAAAGGTGAGGTTCGGGTCATCGCTCGCTGCAAGCGCCTGCAGCGCACTCACCATGCGATTGGCATAGAGCGCAATCGGGCTGGGAACCGTGGCCTGCTCCCCGCCTTCGCTCATGAACCGCTCGTCGGCGGCTCCGCCCTGAAGAGAAGGGAGGAATCGCCATAGGAATAGAACCGGTAATGTTTCTCGATGGCGTGTCTGTAGGCGCCGTGCATGGTGTCGAAACCGGCAAAGGCCGAAACCAGCATGAACAGCGTCGAGCGCGGCAGGTGGAAATTGGTCATCAGCAGGTCCACCACCCGGAAACGATAGCCGGGCGTGATGAAGATATCGGTGTCGTCCGAGAACGGCTCCAACGCGCCCGTCGCGCGCGCCGCGCTCTCCAGCAGCCGCAGGCTCGTAGTTCCCACGGCGACGACGCGCCCGCCCTTGGCTTTGGCCGCCAGGATGCGCTCGACCGTGCCGGCATCGATCACGCCCCATTCGGCGTGCATCTTGTGGTCCTTGGTGTCGTCGACTTTTACCGGCAGGAACGTCCCCGCCCCCACATGCAGGGTCACGCGCTCGAAGCCCACGCCTTTGTCGGCCAGCCGCCGCAACAGATCGTCGGTGAAGTGCAGCCCTGCGGTCGGCGCGGCGACAGCACCGTCATGCCGGGCATAAACCGTCTGGTAGTCGGACTTGTCGCGCTCCTCGAGAGCCCGCTTCGCCCCGATATAGGGCGGCAGCGGCATCGCGCCGTGCGACTTGATCGCCTCATCGAGTTCGGCGCCGCCGAGATCAAAAACCAGCGCAACCTCGCCGCCCTCGCCTTTCTCCGCCAACCTCGCCAGCAGCGGCTCCTGCTCGCCATTGCCCAGTTCCAGGCGATCGCCGACGGCCAGGCGCTTGGCCGGCCGGGCAAAAGCCTTCCAGGTGCGCGCGTCTTCGCGCTTGTGGAGATTGAAGGAAACCGATGAGCGGTTCTCGCCCCGGATGCGCGTACCGCGAAGGTCCGCCGGCAACACCTTTGTGTCATTTACCACGAGCACGTCGCCCGGCTGCAGGATGTCGACGAGATCGGTCACCACGCGGTCGGCCAGTGCCTTGTCCTGCTCGACCACCAGCAGGCGCGCAGAATCGCGCGGCTCAGCCGGGTGCAGGGCGATCAGTTCGCCGGGCAACTCGAAATCGAAATCATCGACGCGCATAAGGCTTCCTAAAAGTTTCGGCGGCGAAGGCCCGAGCCTGCGCCGCCGATAAGGGGATACGGTCCGGGCCGATCAGAGATCGGCGGCAACCTTGACCGAGATCATCTTGTCGGGGTCGCTCACCGGCTCGCCGCGCTTGATCTGGTCGACATTTTCCATGCCTTCGATGACCTTGCCCCAGACGGTGTACTGGCGATCGAGGAAGCGGGCGTCGCCGAAGCAGATGAAGAACTGCGAATTGGCGCTGTTCGGGTTCTGCGCGCGCGCCATCGAGGCGGTGCCGCGGACATGCGGCTCGGCGTTGAACTCCTGCTTGAGGTCCGGGTAATCCGAACCGCCCATGCCGGTGCCGGTCGGATCGCCGGTTTGCGCCATAAAGCCGTCGATCACGCGGTGGAACACCACGCCATCGTAAAAGCCCTCGCGAGCCAGCTTCTTGATGTGCGCGACGTGGTTCGGTGCCAGGTCGGGACGCATCTGGATGACGACCTTGCCCTTGGTGGTTTCGATGACCAGCGTGTTTTCGGGATCGGCATATTCGGCCATGGGAGGCTCCTGGATTTCGTTACTTGTATTCGATCTTGGCGGAAACGATCTTGTCCGGGTCCGTGACAGTACCGCTGCCAGCGGCGCCCTTCTTGATCGCATCCACGAACTCCATCCCGGACACGACCTTGCCGAAAACGGTATACTGACCGTTGAGATGCGGCGCGTCGGCGAACATGATGAAGAACTGGGAATTGGCGCTGTTCGGGTCCTGAGTACGGGCTGCACCCACGACGCCACGCACGAACGGCTCGGCGGAGAACTCGGCCGGCAGGTCCGGGAGATCCGAGCCGCCCATGCCGGTGCCGGTCGGGTCACCGGTCTGCGCCATGAAACCATCGATCACGCGATGGAAGACGATGCCGTCATAAAAGCCCTTCTCCGTCAGCGTGACGATGCGCTCCACATGCTTGGGCGCAAGCTTGGGCAGCAGCTCGATATCGACAGTGCCATCCTTGAGCTGAAGCAGCAGGTGTGGCGTGCCGGTCTGCTGGGCCTGTGCCGCCTGCGGCAGCGCCAGGGCGCTGGCGACCATGGCGACGAAAGCGAAAGCCAGGGTGCCGATGATGCGATCGGCTCGCGAGAATACGGCGGCTGCACTCATTTGTTTTTCAATGCCTTGAGAACGATTGCGGGAACGAAGGCGGCAATGTCGCCGCCGAGTTCGGCGATTTGACGCACAAGTGTGGCGGAGATGTGCCGCACATGCGGGCTCGACGGCACGAAAACCGTCTGCAGGTCCGGGGCCATCTGGGCATTCATGCCCACCATCTGCATTTCGTAGTTGTAGTCAGTCGTGTCGCGCAATCCGCGGATCACGAGCTTGGCGCCGTTCTCCCGCGCCGCCACCACCATAAGTCCCTCGAACTCGACGACATCGATAACGGTGTCGGTACGCCGCCCGATCGGCTCGACGGTCTGGCGCAGGAGTTCCATGCGATCTTCATGGACGAAAAGCGGCGCCTTGGAATGGTGGGTGCCCACCGCGACGACCAGCCGGTCAACCAGTTTGCAGGCGCGCTCGATGACATCGAGGTGACCATTGGTCACCGGATCGAACGAGCCCGGATAGAAGCCGACCAGACGCGACATTTCCGCCCCTTGATTGAGGTTCCATTGGCCGCGGGTTGTGTCACGCCTGATGCTGCAAGGCAAGCCAGACGGCAGCCCCGATGAGGATCAGTCCCGCGGCTCGGTTGACATATTCCGCCAGTTTCCCGGTGAGCAGGTGCCGCGCTCGGGACGCAATGACGATATAGGCGGTGTCGGTAATGAGGGCCGCGCCCATCTCGATCGCCCCCAGGACCAGCACCTGCGGCCACGCGGGATGGGCCGGGTTGACGAATTGCGGCAGGAACGCCCCGAAGAACAGAAATGCCTTGGGATTGCTCCACAGCACGAAGAAGCCCGAGGCAATCTGCCGAAAGGCCGTGGGCTCAGTGCGCGCCTTGTCCACGCTCAATGAATGCCGCGAGGTCAAATAACCCCAGCCCATCCAGGCGAGATAGGCCGCGCCGATCAGCTTGATCCAAAAGAACGAGGCCGTGACTACCGCAGTGACGGCCTCGAGGGCGATCGCCACCAGAATCACCATGCTCAGCCGGCCGATCTGCGCGCCAAGCTCGATGAGCATGCCGCCCTTGAACCCTCGCGCCAACGCAGTGCTGACGATGGCCGAGACGGTGATGCCCGGCACGACGACGACGACGAAAGCCGCGATGATGAAGGCGGTGAGATTGGGAAGATCGAACACGGGCGAGGGTCAGAGTTGGTGCTGCATCCAGAGATTGGGCTCCACATAGACGGCCCTGTCGCCTTCAATATCCACGGCGAGCGGCGCCAGCCCTCCCGGAAACGCGTAGCTGCCGCTAGCAGGGAAACGCAGTCCCGTCCACTCCTGCCATTGCGCTATCGTGCCGGGAATGACCATCGATCGCGGCGCGATCTTCAATATCGCCGCCCCGCTCCGCCAATGCTTGCGCACCCACGGATCGAACGGCTCGCCAGCCGGCGTACGCCAGGTGCAATAGTCCTCGAACGATTGCAGCGGATAATCCGGCTTGCGCGTCGGTCGCACCGGCGCCACGAGCGCCCTGAGACCGCTTTCCCGCGCCGCAGCCTTCATTGCCTCGAGCAATTGGTCGGCAAGATCGGAGCCGCGATATTGCGGCGCAACCGCGATCGACAGCGCCGAGAGCGCGTTGGCGAGCCGAGACCCTTGAGAATCGGCAGCGCCGTCGCGCAGCACCGCATCCCAGCCGTCATCGGGCAGTTCATCGCCCTCCGCCCAATGGAACGGCACTGAATTGCCATAGCCGGCGACCTCGCCCGCTTCGTCGGTGGCGATGGTCTGGTAGCGGCTCAAATAATGGCCCAGCAGCACATCCCAGCAGTCGGTCGCGACCGCATCATGCTGCATATAGGGCTTGTACGCCCCATTCGTCAGCGCTTCGGCGGCGTCCAGCAGGTCGGGACGCTCGTTGAGGGACCAGAGCCTGAACGCCAAGGTCAGGCCCGCTTCTGCAAGGCCAGCCAGACCCCACCGGCCATCAGGATGACGCCCGAAACGCGATTGAGCAGCCGCACGCGCGCCACACTGAGAAGGCCGCGCGCCCGTCCTGCGATAATCGCATAGATAGAATCCGTCGAGCCGGCCACCAGCATGAAGAACAGGCCCAGCACCATGATCTGCGGAAACGTCGGCTGATCGAGCCGCACGAACTGCGGGATGAAGGCTCCAAAGAAGATGAGCGCCTTGGGGTTGGCCCAGATCACAAAGAAGCCCTCCATGACGATGGACAGGAACGACTTGTCCCTGACCGCCTCGGCGGTGCCGAGCTCACCCTTGCTGCGCAGCATCTTGAAGCCCAGCCAGATGAGATAGGCCGCGCCGATCAGCTTGATCCAGTCGAACGCCCAACCCATGAAGCTCACCAGGGCCTCCATGCCGCTGGCAACGACGATGATCATCGTCACCAGCCCCAATTGCGTTCCCAGCACGATGGCAAGGCCGGCCAGAGTGCCGCGCGCCAACGCATTGGCAATGATGACCGTCACGGTCGGACCGGGCACGATAGCGAGCACGAAGCAGGCGCCGAAATAGGCGATAAGCGTGGACAGATCGAACATGATGATTCCCCTGGGGCGGCCGCCCTGCGCAAAGGAATAACACGGCGCTTTAGCCACGCAAACGGGGCGCGAGCGCCAGCTTTATGGGAGCCGCGGGGCAAGCCACGCTTCCCCAACATCTCGCTCACCGCGGAGCTGCTCCGACGCAGGGCCCACGAATTTCTCCGCTCGGGCGAGAGGATGCAACGGCCTGGCCTGTGTCCGGCGCGTATTTCCGCCTAATTCAGCCGAACGTCCGTCACCCCCGCAAGCGACTTGATGCCCCCGGCAATCTCGGAACTCAGCTTGAACGATCCCGGCAGCTTGATCTCGTATTCGCGGGCGCCGCCGTCGCGGGACACGATGAGCGTCACCACGCCCTCGCCGCCCGGCTTGAGCTGCGCCTTGATCGAGGGGAGGCATTTGTCCGTGGCCGGAAATACAGTGAGCTGACGGCCGAGCTTTTCGGTAGCCCCATCGATCGACTCCGCCTTGATGAGGCGCAGGCTGATGCCGTCAGGCCGTTCATCGGCCTCGACCTCCAGAATGAGCGAACGACCGACTTCGAGCACTTTTCCGTACTGTGCGATCTGCTCGGAGAAGGCGATGCATTCATAGCCGCCGCTCTGGTCGGTGAACGACATGATGGCCATCGGCGTGCCCTTGCGGGTCCGCCGGTCGTTGCGGCTGGCCAGCGTGCCGGCGATGCGCCCTGCCCGCGCGCCGTCCTTCACTGCGCGCTCGAAATCGCCCCAGCGTTGCACGCGCAGCTTCTCGAAGAGATCCGTATAGGCGTCCAGAGGATGGGCCGAGAGGTGGAAGCCGATGGCAGAGAACTCGCGCTCCAGCCGTTCGGCCAGCGTCCAGGGTTCGAACATTTCGGGCAGGATGATCGGCTCGGGCTTATCAGAGGCGAACATGTCAACCGTGCCGTCATTGCGATCCGACGCCATGCGCTGCGCCGTACCCAGCACGGAATCGATAGCGGCGAAAGCCTGCTCGCGCCGTGACACCAGCGAGTCGAACGCCCCCGCATTGATGAGGGTTTCGAGCGTGCGGCGATTGAGCACCTTGGGGTCGATGCGCGAGGAAAAGTCGGCCAGATCCGTGAACGGCCGGTCGGCCCGGACTTCCGCAATGTGTTCGGCAACCTGGCGGCCAATGCCTTTCACGGCGGCCAACCCATAATGGACCTTGCTGTCCTTCACCGAGAAGACGGCTTCGGACTGGTTGACGCAAGGCGGCACGATGGTGATGCGGCGGCGGATGGCTTCGCGCCGGTAGTCGGCGAGCTTTTCGGTGACGCCCATATCGAGCGTCATCGAGGCCGCCAGGAATTCCTCGGGATAATGCGTCTTAAGGAAGGCCGTCTGATACGACACCCAGGCATAGGCGGCGGCGTGGCTCTTGTTGAAGCCGTAATTCGCGAACTTGGCCAGGAGGTCGAAAATCGTGTCGGACTGTGCCTCGGAAACCCCGTTCTTCATGGCGCCATCGCGGAAGCGGACGCGCTGGGCGTCCATCTCCGCCTTGATCTTCTTGCCCATGGCGCGGCGGAGCATGTCGGCTTCGCCCAGCGAATAGCCCGAGAGAAGCTGGGCGATCTGCATCACCTGCTCCTGATAGACGATGATGCCATAGGTCTCGTCGAGCACCGTCTTGAGCGCATCATGGGGATATTCCACCGGCTCGCGACCGTGCTTGCGGTCACAGAAACTGGGAATGTTGTCCATCGGACCGGGCCGATAGAGCGCGTTCATGGCGATGAGATCTTCGATACGGTCGGGCTTGAGGTCCGTCAGCGCGCGACGCATGCCCGGACTTTCAAACTGGAAGATGCCCGCTGTATCGCCTTGCGAATAAAGCTTGTAGGTCGCCGGATCATCGATCGGAATCTTGTCGATATCGAATTGCTCGTCCGCCGGCTTGCGCTTGTTGATCATCTTGACGGCGTAGTCGATCGTCGTGAGCGTCTTGAGGCCCAGGAAGTCGAACTTCACCAGCCCCGCCGGCTCCACCCATTTGAGGTTATATTCGGTAACCGGCATGTCCGAGCGCGGGTCTCGGTAGAGCGGCACCAGTTCCTGCAAGGGGCGGTCGCCGATCACGATACCGGCGGCGTGGGTCGAGGCGTGGCGGAAGAGCCCCTCGAGCGCCTGCCCGATTTCGAGAAGTTGGGCGACCGTTTCGTCCTCGTCGCGCATGGCACGAAGCTGCGGCACTTCGGCCAGCGCACGCTCCAGCGTCCAGGGGTCGGCGGGATTGGCGGGCACGAGCTTACAGATGCGGTCCACCTGTCCGTAGGGCATTTGCAGCACGCGGCCGACGTCGCGCAGCACGGCGCGTGCCTGGAGCGTACCGAAAGTGATGATCTGCGCCACCTGCTCGGAACCGTATTTCTGCTGCACGTAGCGGATCACCTCTTCGCGGCGATCCTGGCAGAAGTCGATGTCGAAGTCGGGCATCGACACGCGTTCCGGGTTGAGGAAGCGTTCGAAGAGCAGGTTGTAGCGCAGGGGGTCGAGGTCGGTGATCGTCGTTGCCCAGGCGACGAGCGAGCCGGCGCCCGAGCCGCGCCCCGGCCCCACCGGGATGCCCTGGCCCTTGGCCCATTGAATGAAGTCGGCCACGATGAGGAAATAGCCGGGAAACTTCATGCTCTGGATGATGCCGAGTTCGAACTCCAGGCGATCAAGGTATTCCTGCTCGGTCCGGCCGGGTGCAAGCCCCACGACGTCGAACCGCTTCTGCAGACCGTCGCGCGCCATCTTGGCCAGCGCCGCCGCCTCGGCCGCCACCGCCTCGTCTTCGCCGACGCCCGGCGCCGCCGCGAACTTGGGCAGGATGGGGCCGCGCGTGCGCGGCCGGAAACTGGTGCGCTGCGCGATCTCGATAGTGCTTTCGAGCGCCTCCGGCAGATCGGAAAACAGCTCCATCATCTCGGCGCGCGTCTTGAAATAATGCTGGTCGGAAAGCTTGCGCCGCTCGGTCTGGGCGAGAACAGTGCCGCCGGCAATGGCGAGCAGCGCGTCGTGGGCCTCGAAATCCTTGCGTGTCTTGAAGAACGGCTCGTTCGTCGCCACCAGCGGCACGCCGCGCTTGTAGGCGTAGTCGATCAGTTGCGGCTCGACCAGCGCTTCGCTGTTCCGGCCATGGCGCTGCAACTCGATATAGAGACGATTATCGAAAAGTTCGCGCAACCGGTCGAGGCGCGCATGGGCATGGGCTTCCAGGCCATTGGCGAAGAAGGGATCGACCGAGCCCTCCGGGCCGCCGGTCAGGCAGATGATTCCCTGCATGTTGTCGCGGTCGAGCCAGCCGATCTTGGCTGCGGCTCCACCGTTCTCACCTTCGAGGTAGGCGCGGCTTACGAGCCTGGAAAGATTGGAGAATCCCTCACTCGTCGCGGCCATGAGCACGACGCCGCCCTTGCCGAAATTGCCGCGCTCGGGGCCACGGTCGTCGGCGGTCCAGAAATCGAGGGCGAGTTCGCACCCGATCAGCGGCTGGATGCCCTTCCCCGTCGCTTTCTCGGAAAGTTCGAGCGCGCCGAACAGGTTATTGGTGTCGGCTATGCCGATAGCCGGCTGCTTGTCCTCCTTGGCCAGCTCCAGAATCTTGGCGAGCTGAATGGCGCCTTCGAGAAGCGAAAAGGCCGAATGGACGTGAAGATGAATGAAACCTGGACCGGACATGAACGTGTTTTGGCATCCCCGAGGCGCGGAGCCAACCGCGCCTCACGATCAATCCACACCCTCACACGAGTCGGGACAGCACATCCATCCACGTGAGCGCCGAGATGGTGAACGCGCCCAGGGCGAGAACGGCGAACAGATCCTTGAAGAAACCGATAATCATTTCCAAGCTCCATCGTTGCTGTTTTGTTCTTATATGTTCTCTCTCCGTTCGAGTCCAGGAACACCCGTGTTCGCAAGGTTAAAGGGGTAACGAATCGTTAAAATTTGAATCAAATTCGGAACATCTCCACGCTGTTCCGCAAGTTCACAGCGGGGAAGAGAGGCAGGCGAACGGAGGGCGCTAAAGACCCTATGCCACGCCCGGCTCGAATGCCGTAACAGCGCCCCCACCACGTAACTTCCTCGGCACTGCGGCCGGGAAAGTTACGCGGTGGAGGAAAAGTGAAGGGAAATTCTCAGAGCGTGTGCGGGAGCACGAGACCGTCCTTGAGCGTCACGATGCGATCGGCGCGGCGGGCGAGATCGTAATTGTGCGTCGCTATGAGCGCTGCGGCGCCCTCGTCCTGGATAAGCTTGCGGAGCGCCTCGAAGACTAGGTCGCTGGTGGCCGGATCGAGATTGCCGGTCGGTTCGTCCGCCAGGATCACGCGCGGATGGTTGGCGGCGGCGCGGGCAATGGCGATGCGCTGCTGCTCGCCGCCCGACAGTTCGGCCGGACGATGGGTGGCGCGGGATTCGACGCCGAGAATAGCGAGCAGTTCCATGCTGCGCTGATCGGCCTCGCGCTGGCTCTTGCCAGCGATGAGCTGCGGCATGCTGACATTTTCGAGCGCCGTGAACTCGGGCAGCAAATGGTGGAACTGATAGACGTAACCCACCGTGGTGCGGCGCAGCATGGTGCGGGCGCGATCGCCGAGATGGCTGGTCGGCACGCCGAGGATTTCCACCTCGCCCTGCTGCGGCCGTTCGAGCAGCCCCGAGATATGCAGCAAAGTCGATTTGCCGGCACCGGACGGCGCCACGAGGGCGACGAGTTCGCCGCCCTTGACCGTGAGGTCCGCCGCTTCGAGCACGCGCACCATGGTGTCGCCATCGCCGTAATGGCGATGGACGCCGCGCAGGACCAGTTGCGTATCACTCATAGCGCAGCGCCTCGACCGGGTCGTACTGGGCAGCCCGGAGGGCCGGATAAAGCGTGGCGAGGAAACTCAGGATCAGCGCCAGCCCAACCACGACCGTTACCTCGAAGGGATCGATCTTGGATGGCAGCGAGGAGAGGAAGAACACCTCGGGCGGGAACAGCCGCACGCCGATCAACTCGGAAATGCCGGCGCGCAAGGCTTCGGCATTGGAAGCGATGAGAAGGCCGAGCGCCAGCCCGACCAATGTGCCGATAACGCCGATCGCCGTGCCGGTGATCGAGAAGATGCGCATGATCGAGCCGCGCGTCGCGCCCATGGTACGCAGCACCGCGATATCGGCGCCCTTGTCCTTCACCAGCATCACGAGGCTCGAAATGATGTTGAAAGCGGCGACGAGCACGATCATCGAGAGAATGGTGAACATTACCACCCGCTCGACCTGCAGCGCCGAGAAGAAAGTCTCGTTGCGCTGCTGCCAATCGGTGAGGATCATCGGACGGATGCCCGGCGTCTGCTGCAACCGGTCGCGCATCGTGTTGATGTCGTCGGGGTTGTCGATGAAAATCTCGACGGCGCTGGCGCGGTACTGGCGCTCGTAGGCCGCGTCGATTTCCTCGTCGGTGGCCATCGGATCGGGCGGCGCGACGCCCGGCTTCAGGACATCGTCGTACATCTTGAAATAGTCCTGGGCCAGATGCATCGGCATATAGACATAGAAGCTGTCGAACTCGACCATGCCCACATTGAAGATGACGTTGACCGGGAAGGACCGGATCTGCGGCGTCGTGCCGAATGGCGTGGTGGCCCCGTTCGGATTGACGATGGTTATGGGGTCGCCCAGCGTCAGCCCGAGGCGTTCAGCCAAGCGATAGCCGATAGCAACGCCTTGCGATTGGTCCCACTGGTCCCAGCCGCCCTGCTGCGCACTCTGCGACAGGAGGCCCAGCTTTTCGATATCCTGCCATTCCATGCCGCGCACGGTGGCGCCGGTCGATTGGTTGGACTGGCTGGATACCAGAGCCTGCCCTTCGACATAGGCCACGGCATGGCGTACGCCGGGCACGCCCTCGATGAGCTGCACGGTCGGGCGGTAGTCGGTGAACTTCTCTTCGATGGGATAGGCCGAGAAATGGCCGTTGAGGCCGAGAATCTTGGTCAGCAGCTCATCGCGAAAGCCGTTCATCACCGACATGACGACGATGAGCGTCGCCACGCCGATGGCGACGCCGGCCATGGTGAGCCCCGCGATCACCGAGATGAAGGCATCCTTGCGGCGGGCGCGGAGGTAACGACCCGCCACCATCCACTCGAAGCGCGAGAAGGCGTTCGTGGACTGTTCGGCGATCTGCGGCGTTGGAGCGTTCAAACCTTGTCCCGCCTTTGCGGCTCGATGAGCCCGCGCAGCCGTTCGACCGCGGCCTCGAGCGGCAGCGTCTCGCGCTCGCCCGACTTGCGGTGCTTGATTTCGACTTCGCCCGATTTAAGCCCGCGCGGCCCGACGATGAGCTGGTACGGGATACCGATGAGGTCGGCCGTCGAGAACTTGGCGCCTGCCCCCTGCTCGGTATCGTCGAGCAGCGTATCGACGCCGGCATTCTGCAGTTCGTTATAGAGCTTTTCGCTCGCCGCGTCGGAATCGGCGTCGCCGGACTTGAGGTTGATCACCACAGCCTCGAAGGGCGCGACGCTGACCGGCCAGACAATGCCGGCCTCGTCATGGCTCGCCTCGATGATGGCGGGCACGACGCGCGTGGGGCCGATGCCGTAAGAACCCATATGCACAGTGACTTCCTTGCCGTCGGGACCGGTGACGGTCGCCTTCATCGGCGCGGAATACTTGGTTCCGAAGTAGAAAATATGGCCGACTTCGATACCGCGCGCAGAAAGTCGCTTGGCCTCGGGCACTTCGGCCTCGAACGCCGCCATATCGACCATTTCCTCGGTCGCGGCATAGAGCGAGGTCCAATCAGCGACGATCGGCGACAGGTCGCCACGATAATCGGTATCGATGGCCGGGATCGGCTTCTGCAACAGGTCGGCATGGCAGAACACGGCGCTTTCGCCAGTATCGGCCAGGATGATGAATTCGTGGCTGAGATTGCCGCCGATCGGGCCGGTATCGGCGCGCATCGGAATGGCGGTGACGCCCAGGCGATGGAAGGTGCGCAAGTAGGCCACGAACATACGGTTATAGGCACGCACGGCGCCAGCCTCGTCGAGGTCGAACGAATAGGCATCCTTCATCAGGAATTCGCGGCTGCGCATGGTGCCGAAGCGCGGACGGATCTCGTCGCGGAACTTCCACTGCACATGATAAAGATTGAGCGGCAGGTCCTTGTAGGACTTCACGAACGACCGGAAGATGTCCGTGATCATCTCTTCATTGGTCGGACCATAGAGCATGTCGCGCTCGTTGCGGTCCTTGATGCGCAGCATTTCCTTGCCATAGGCGTCGTAGCGCCCGCTTTCGCGCCAGAGGTCGGCGGACTGTAAAGTGGGCATCAGCAATTCGACGGCGCCGGACCGATCCTGCTCCTGCTCGATGATGGCCTTGACCTTCATCAGCACGCGATAGCCGATCGGCAGCCAGGAATACATGCCCGAAGCCTGCTGACGGATGAGACCGGCCCGCAGCATCAGCCGATGGGAGACGATTTCGGCTTCCTTGGGAACCTCGCGAAGCACGGGCAGGAAATAACGGGAAAGACGCATAACTACTCCGGATTCACGGCATCGATTCGAGGCTTTGGATGGTCCGTAGTCAAATCCTACAAATCATCGCGTTGCAAGCATACAAGCTATGCAGAATCTGCGTGACAGGGGTGTTTTGAGTTGTTAGGTTCCAGCCCTATAAAGACGAAGGCGGCTCGAAACCGCCGGACGCCGACAACGTCAAGGGAGGAGCGTTGGCCGCCGCTACGTGTGCGCATAAGACCAGCGTATTGTCGCGAAACTTTTCAAAAGCAGGGCTCCGTGCCCTGCTTTTTTTATTCCCTATCAGTCGATTATGGCGGGATTTTTACAGCGTGCTTGAGCTCATCTGTTCTCACGCGAGCGTGAACACGCCAGCACGCCGCGGCTCGGCCTCACCGAAATCCGGCACCTCATATTCGGCCGCAAGGACGAGCCGGGAGACCGGCAGGCTTCGCCGGAACGGATCGCCGATCACAACCACGATGTTGGCCTGTCGGCAGCGCTCGAGAAAGCCGTAGGTCCGGGCCGCCAGGCCCTCTTCGTAAAAGAGGTCGCCCACCAGCACGACATCGACATCGGGCGGCGCGCCGTCGAGCAGATTGCCCTCGATTATGGTGAGATCGACGCCATTGGCCTCGGCATTGAGCGCGAGCGCGGCGCAGCCGATGGGATCCAGTTCGGAGGCGAGAATGGAGGCGGCCCCTGCCCGCGCCGCCGCGATGGCGACGAGACCGGAGCCGGAACCCAGATCGAGCACCCTCTGGCCGGCGACGAGACCGGGTACGGTCTCCAGATGCCGGACCAGAGCGGCGCCGCCGCCCCAGACATAGGCCCAGTATGGCGGATGCGCCGCCATATCCTCCCCGACGAGCCGGCGCAGGCGGCTGCCGGGATGCGGCGTATAAAGCATGATGCCGGGAAAACCCGGCACCGGGGCGAGAACGAGATTATCGCGGATGAAAGCCCGCGGCTCGGGCGCGGGCACCCTGATGGATGCCACGCCGGTTCAGCTCATATAGGCCTGCAAAGCCGGGTTGGACCAACCCCAGGCGATCAGTGCGACGATGATGGCGGCCACCACGGAATTGATCAGCAGCTTCGGCCATAGCCGCAACACGGCCGGCGCGCCCGGATCGGTGCCCGGCACGATGACGCCGGCATCGACCTGATTGCGCACGCCGAAAGGCAGCACCACGAACAGGCACACCCACCACGTCACGAAATAGATGGCGATCACGCTGCCGATCTGCATCGGACCTCTCCTAGATCTTGTGGACGAACACCGTCACATTCGGTTTGCGGCCCCAATACGAATTCACCTCGGAGCGAATGCCGCGGTGAAGCGCATTGTTGAGCATGTCCACGTCCGCCCGCCGCTTGGGCGGCACGGAGCGCAGGACGCCCTGGATGGTCTTGTTGACGACATCGCTCATGCTCTCGTCGTCGTCCTCGACCTCCGGCAAACCTTCTATCACCACCTCGGGCCCGGACACCACCTGGCCGTTGGAGCTGACTGCCAGGCTCACGACTATATGACCGCCGAACGAAAGTCGCCTGCGGCCTTTCACCCCACTTTCCTCGGGCGTGCAGAGCACGAGGCCATCGAGGTAGAGTTCGCCGGTGCGCACTTCGCCCGGATAGGCCATGGCCTCGGGGAAGAGTTTTACCATATCGCCGTTGCGAGCCTCGATGACATTGGCGATGCCATGGTCGCGCCCGAGGCGGGCATGGGCCTGGAGATGGGCGGCTTCGCCGTGCACCGGCACCAGAACCTGCGGCTTGACGTAGCCATAGAGCCGCTTGAGTTCTTCGCGGCGCGGGTGGCCGGTGGTGTGGACCAGGCCATCGGACTGCGTGATGACATCGACGCCGCGGTCGATCAGCATGTTCTGGATATCGATGACTTCGCGCTCGTTGCCGGGGATAGCCCAGGACGAGAAGATCACCTGATCGCCGGCATTGAGATCGATGGCCGGATGATCGCCGCGCGCGATGCGGGCGATGGCCGCGCGTGCTTCGCCCTGCGAGCCGGTGCAGAGCAGCACCACCTTGTCGCGCGGCAGGGATTTGTAGGCGTCCTGATCGAGGAAGGGCGCGATGCCTTCCATCATGCCCAGCTCTCGGGCAATGCCGGTGATGCGGTGGAGCGCCCTGCCCGACAGCACGACTTGGCGGCCTGCCTTCTCGGCGGCGCGGGCGATCGAGATCACGCGCCCGACATTCGAAGCGAAGGTGGTGAGCGCCACGCGGTGGGGCGCAGCGGCGATGAGCGCGGCCAGCGTGTCGCCGACCTGCGTTTCGCTCGGGCTCTCGCCATCCTTCAAGGCATTGGTACTGTCGCAGATGAGCGCCAGCGGCGGCGCGCCTTCTTCGGCGCCGATCTGCTGGAGCCGCGCGATATCGGTCGGCGGGCTCCCCACGGGCGATGGGTCGAGCTTCCAGTCGCCGGTATGGAGGGCCCGGCCCACCGGCGTCGTAATCAGCAGCGCGCAGCTCTCGGGAATCGAGTGCGCCACGTTGATGGGCTCGATGGTGAAGGGCCCAACCGTGAACGGCTTGCCCACCTGCATCGGCCGCACCTCGACTTCATCGACAATCGCATCGGCAGCGCGCTTGGCGGCCAGCATCGCGGCGGTGAAGGCGGTGGCGTAGACCGGCTTCTCGAAACCCGGCCAGAGGTCGAGCACCGCGCCGTAATGGTCTTCATGGCTGTGGGTCAGGATGAGCGCCAGCACGTCGTCGGCGTTCTCTTCCAGGAATTCCGGGTTGGCCATGATGAGTTCGATACCCGGCAGGTCCGGGCCACCGAAGCTCACGCCGCAATCGACCACGATCCACTTGCGACGGTTGGCGGGGCCGAAACCATAGGCCCCCATGTTCATGCCGATTTCGCCGACGCCCCCCAGGGGGACGAAGACAAGTTCATCGGTCAAAGGCTTCTTCATTTTCTATCCAATCCAAACTCGGTCGGGGAGAATGCGGCTGTTCCGCTCCCCCGCCATCTACTTGCAATGTCAATTCCGTTACGGCGCGGCGCTTGCCGTCGTGCCGAAATGCACGTCTCCGGCGGTGATCGTGATGCGCGTGTCGTCATCCGCGCGCACGACCAGCCTGCCGGCGTCGTCAATGGTCTCGAAGATTCCGCGAACGATGTCGCCGTGGCGGTTGACTGCCACCGGCGCGCCGATTCCGGCCGCGAATTCGCGCCACAGGCGCAGGACTTCTGCAATGCCCCTGCCCTGGTCCCAGAGCGTATAAGTATCGACCCAGGCCTGCGTCAGCGCCTCGAACACGGCCTGCGCATCCACATCGGCGCCCAGGTCGCGAAGGCTCGTCGCGGGATAAGGGGTTCCCTCGGGCGCCGCAACGACGTTGACGCCGCACCCCATCACGATCGCGGTACGACCATCGGGAAGCGGCTGCGCCTCGAGCAGGATGCCGGAAAGCTTGGCGCCATCGGCGAGCACGTCGTTCGGCCATTTGAGCGCGATGCGGGCGCGCTTGCCGCCTTCCTCGCCATCGGCCCCGTCGAGGCCGGTCTTGAATTTTCCCTTGGGGAGCACCGTCGCAAGCGCGCGGTTGAGCGCCACGCCGGCCACGAAACCGAGCGTCGCCACTAAATTGGGGTCGGCATCGGGCACGATCAAGAGGCTGGCCGCCAGGTTCCCGTGCGGCGAAGACCACGGACGCCCGCGCCGGCCGCGTCCGGCGGTCTGCTGCAGGGCTGCGAACCAGATGGGGCCGCCATCGCCCGACTGGGCTGCCTTCATGGCCTCGGTATTGGTCGAGCCTACAGTGTCAAAACCCCGCAGGCGGTAACCTGCGAGGCTGGCTCTTGCACCGAGACTGAAGGGCCGGGACACCTTAGAACAGGCTTCCCGACGCCGTATGCGCCCACGACGCCAATGGCGAACCCAGGGTGAAATAGTAGGTGACGATGAAGAAGCCCGTCACCGCCATCACGGCGGTCAACTCATTGGGGACGCTGTCGAACTGGCGGACCGGTTCGTCGAAATACATGGTCTTGATCACGCGCAGGTAATAGAAGGCGCTGATCGCCGAGGCAAGCACGCCGATCACGGCGAGCACGAAGAGCTTGGCCTCGATCGCCGCCAGGAACACGTGCCACTTGGCGAAGAACCCCGCCAGCGGCGGCAGTCCGATGAGCGAGAACATCAGGATCGCCATGATGGCCGCGACGAACGGCCGCTTCTGGGCCAGCCCGGCGTAATCGGAAATGTCCTCCACCGACTGCCCATCAGCGCGGATCGACAGGATTGCGGCGAAGAGGCAGACGGTCATGATGACATAGATCGCCATGTAGATGGCGACGCCTTCCACGCCCACCTGCGTACCCGACGACAGGCCGACCAGCGCGAAGCCGACATGGCCGATCGAGGAATAGGCGATAAGGCGCTTCATGTTGCGCTGGCCGATAGCCGCGAATGCCGCCAGCACCATCGAGGCGATGGAGAGGAAGATCACGATCTGCTGCCAGTCATGCGAGATCGGCGCGAAGCTTTCGATCACGAGACGGATGAGCAGCGCCATGGCGGCAACCTTGGGCGCCGAGGCGAAGAACGCGGTGACCGGAGTCGGCGCGCCTTCATAGACGTCGGGCGTCCACATGTGGAACGGCACGGCCGAAATCTTGAAGGCGAGGCCAGCCAGCAGGAACGTCACGCCGAAGATCACGCCGATATTGCGCCCGCCCCCGGCGATTTCCGCCGTGATGAGGTCGAGCTGGGTGTGGCCGGTAAAGCCGTAGATCAGCGAGGCGCCATAGAGCAGCATGCCCGAGGAGAGCGCGCCGAGGACGAAATACTTGAGGCCCGCTTCGGTCGCCTTCTCGCTGTCGCGCTTGATGGCGGCGACGACGTAGAGCGCCAGGCTCTGGAGTTCGAGGCCGACATAGAGGCTCATCAGGTCGTTGGCCGAAACCATCATCATCATGCCGGCCGTGGCCAGCATGACGAGCACCGGATACTCGAACTTGTCGAGCCCGTTCTCGCGCTGCGTCGAGAACGAGAGGATGAGCGCGAAGGCGGAGCCGCCCAGCACCAGCACCTTCATGAAGCGCGCGAAGCCATCGAGCACGAACGTGCCCGAGAACAGGATGCCGCCGGTCGGCTGCCAGATGACGAGGCCCATCGCGATGACCAGCACCAGGATGGCGAGCCATGAGAGCGTCACCGTGTTCGGCTTCCTGGAGAAGACGCCGATGAGCAGCAGCACCAGGGCGCCAACCACCACCAGGATTTCCGGATAGGCCGGAGCGAGTGAGGCGAAGCTCGTGATATCGGAGTTCATCGAAAAGCCCCTAGTGCGCCACTACGGCGGGAACGGCCCCGACCGCGGCGGAATAGTTCGTGACAAGCAGATCGACTGCGCTGCGCGTCGCATCCAGGATCGGCGCCGGATAGATGCCGTAGAAGATGGTGAGGACAGCGAGCGGAATGAGGATCGCCGCCTCCTTCCAGTCCAGATCCATGATGCCCATCAGCGATTCCTTGGTGAGCGCACCAAAGATAATCCGGCGATAGAGATAGAGCGCATAGGCCGCCGAGAGGATGACGCCGGTGGCGGCAAGGGTCGTGACCCAGGTGTTGACCTGGAACGTGCCGAACATGGTGAGGAATTCACCGATGAACCCGGATGTACCCGGCAGGCCGACATTGGCCATGGTGAAGATCATGAACACCAGCGCGTAACGCGGCATGCGCTCGACGAGCCCGCCATAGGCGGAAATCTCGCGGGTATGCATGCGGTCATAGATGACGCCCACGCCGAAGAAGAGCGCGCCCGAGACGATACCGTGCGAGATCATCTGGAAGAGTGCGCCCTGCACGCCATAGACGTTGCCGGCGAAGATACCCATCGTCACGAAGCCCATATGCGCGACGGACGAATAAGCGATCAGCTTCTTCATGTCCGTCTGCACGAGCGCCACGAGCGAGGTCAGGATGATCGCCGCGATCGAGAGCACGAAGACGAAGTTCGCGAACTGGGCCGAGGCATCGGGGAACATCGGCAGCGAGAAGCGCAGGAAGCCGTAGCCGCCGAGCTTGAGCAGGATTGCCGCCAGGATCACCGAGCCAGCCGTCGGCGCTTCCACGTGCGCTTCAGGCAACCACCGGTGGAACGGCCACATCGGCATCTTGACTGCGAAGGACGCGAAGAAGGCGATCCACAGCCAGACCTGCACGTTCTTGTCGAACTTGAAGGTCAGGAGCTTGGAGATGTCGAGCGTGCCGGCCTGCCAGTAGATGGCCATGATGGCCAGCAGCATCAGCACCGAGCCGGTGAAGGTGTAGAAGAAGAACTTATAGGCAGCCTGAATGCGCCGCGCGCCGCCCCAGATGCCGATGATGAGGAACATCGGCAGCAGCGTGCCTTCGAAGAAGACATAGAACATGGCGCCGTCGAGCGTCGTGAAGACGCCGAGCATCAGCGTCTCGAGCACGAGGAAGACGATCAGGTATTCGCGGATACGCGAATGCACCGAATTCCAGCTCGCCAGTATGCACATCGGCATCAGCAGGCCCGTCAGCGGCACGAACAACACGGAGATACCGTCCACGCCCATGCGATAGCCGATGCTGTCGCCGATCCAGGGGATGTTGACCACCATCTGGAAGCCGGGATTGCTCGGATCAAACCGTGCCCAGACGAAGAGCGTCAGCACGAATGTCGCAAGCGTGGTGACGAGTGCCACCCAGCGCTGGACGTTGGCGGCCGCCTCGTCGCGCCCCGGGAAGAAGAGCAGCAGCAGCGCCCCGACCAGCGGCAGGAAAGTGACGATGGTCAGGATGGAGTTGTCGAACGTCATCCGAGGAGCCCCCCACTCGCGATGGCCCAGGTCAGCAGCGCGGCGACCCCGATGAGCATTGCGAAGGCATAGTGATAGAGATAGCCGGACTGCAGCTTGACGACGCGCGCCGTCACGTCCTTGACCCGGTTGCCAAGGCCTTCGACGATGGTCTTGTCGACCAGCCAGTCATCGAAGCCACGCCAGATCGCGTTGCCGAGCCAGAAGGCCGGGCGCACGAAGATGGCGTCGTAGAGTTCGTCGAAATACCACTTGTTGAGCAGGAACCGGTAAAGGCCAGGATTGGCCTTGGCCAGGTTCTTGGGGATGGCGGTATCGCGGATATACATCTGCCAGGCGGCAGCGAAGCCGAGCACCATGGCGATGGTCGCCGACCACTTGACCCAGAGCGGGCTTTCGTGAGCCGCCTCGAGCGCATGCTCGTTGACCGCGATCGAGCCCTGGAAGAAGTGGGTGATGTGTTCGACGTGCCCGAAGAACATGTCGTAAAACACCACGCCCGTCAGCACCGCACCCGCTGCCAGCACGTAAAGCGGAATCAGCATCACGTTCGGGCTTTCGTGGGCATTGTCATAGGCGCTGCCATGACCATGCCCGTGATCGTCCGCATGCGTGTCCGGCTCGGCGTCGTGCATGGCCGGTGCGTCGTGACGCGGCTGGCCGTGGAAGGTGAGGTGAATGAGGCGCCACGAATAGAAGCTCGTGAACATCGCAGCCACGACGAGCAGCCAGAAGGCCAGCGTGCCCACCGAACCACCGACGCCATAGGCCGCCTCGATGATGGAGTCCTTGGAGAAGAAGCCCGCAAAGCCGAGCGAGGTACCCGGAATGCCCACGCCGGTCAGCGCCAGCGTGCCGATGATCATCATCCAGTAGGTGATCGGGATCTTCTTGCGCAGGCCGCCCATGTTCCGCATGTCCTGCTCATGGTGCATGGCATGGATGACGGCGCCGGCACCGAGGAACAGCAGGGCCTTGAAGAAGGCGTGGGTGAAGAGGTGGAACATGCCGGCCGAATAGGCCCCTGCCCCAAGCGCCACGAACATGTAGCCGAGCTGCGAACAGGTCGAATAGGCGATGACGCGCTTGATGTCGTTCTGGACCAGGCCCACCGTCGCCGCGAAGAACGCGGTGATGGCGCCGATGACGAGCACCACGGTCATCGCAACAGTCGAGAGTTCGAAGAGCGGCGAGAGGCGCGCGACCATGAACACGCCGGCCGTCACCATCGTGGCGGCATGGATGAGCGCGGAAACCGGCGTCGGGCCTTCCATGGCGTCGGGCAACCAGGTGTGGAGCAGGAACTGCGCCGACTTGCCCATGGCGCCCAGGAACAGCAGCAGGCAGACCACGGTCATGGCGTGGAAATCCCACGACAGGAAGTGGAACTGCGCATCCTTCACGCCGTCGAGCGAATGGAAGACGGTGTCGAAGTCGAGCGAGCCGATGACCGCGAAGGCCGCGAAGATGCCGAGCAGGAACCCGAAGTCGCCAACGCGGTTGACGACGAAGGCCTTAATGGCGGCGGCGTTGGCCGAGGGACGCGTGTACCAGAAGCCGATGAGCAGGTACGAGGCCAACCCCACGCCCTCCCAGCCGAAGAACATCTGCGCGAAGTTGTCGGCGGTCACCAGCATGAGCATGGCGAAGGTGAAGAGCGAGAGATAGGCGAAGAAGCGCGCCCGGTGCGGATCGTCTTCCATGTAGCCGATGGAATAGACGTGGACGAGGCTCGAAACCGTGGTGACGACCACGAGCATGATGGCGGTGAGCGTATCCACGCGCAGCACCCAGCGCAGATCGAGCGTGCCGGACTGGATCCAGCGGAAGAGCTCGACCTTGGTGGCGGCGCCATGAGCGGCGGCCTCTGCTTCAGCCCCGCCGCCGAAGGCGTAAGGGATGAAGACGACCCACGACAGCAGCGCTGCGAGGATGAGCAGGCCCGTGGTGATGTATTCGGACGTCTTGTGTCCGATCACCCGGCCCAGGAGACCCGCGATCAGTGCGCCGATCAGCGGCAGGAAGACGATGGCCTGGATCATCGCAGGGTCAGCCCTTCATCACGTTGACATCGTCCACCGCGATGGAGCCGCGGTTACGATAGAAGATCACGAGGATCGCCAGGCCAATCGCAGCCTCCGCGGCCGCGACCGTCAGGATCAGCAGCGCGAAGACCTGGCCGGCGAGATCGCCCAGATGGGCCGAGAAGGCCACGAAATTCAGGTTCACCGCGAGGAGGATCAACTCGATCGACATCAGGATGATGATGATGTTCTTGCGGTTGAGGAAAATCCCGAAGACGCCCAGCGTAAACAGGATGGCCCCGACGGTCAGGTAGTGACCGAGCCCAATTGCGACAGCCATTTTCAGCCCTCTATAGCCCCTGACCTGATTTGACGGTGACGACCTTGACCGAGTCCTTGCCGCGCGCGATCTGCTTGGCCGCGCTCTGCCGCTTGGCATTGGTGCGGTGGCGCAGGGTGAGCACGATGGCGCCGATCATGGCGACCAGCAGCACGGCACCCGCCGCCTGGAAAAGGAACACGTAGCGCGTGTAGATCACCTGCCCCAGCGCACGGGTGTTCTCCACCGTGGCGTCAATCGGCACGACGCTGTTGCCCACGACGTCGGGCGAGATGAAGAAGGTGCCGGCCAGCAGCAGCAATTCGAGCAGGAAGATGATCCCCACGACCGCCGCGATCGGCGCGTATTGCAGCATGCCCTGGCGCATCTGCGCGAAATCGACGTCGAGCATCATGACGACAAAGAGGAAGAGCACCGCGACGGCGCCGACATAGACGACCACGAGGATCAGGGCGAGGAACTCGGCCCCCGCGAGCATGAACAGACCCGCCGCGTTCACGAACGTGAGGATCAAGAACAGCACCGAGTGCACGGGGTTGCGCGAGAAGATCACCATCGTGGCGGACGCCACCGCGATGATCGCGAAGATGTAAAAGAAGAAAAGCGGCAGGGTCATGCTATGGTCCTGTCCTTACCTGTAGGGCGCGTCGAGCGAGAGATTGCGCGCGATTTCGCGCTCCCACCGGTCGCCGTTGGCAAGGAGCTTTTCCTTGCTGAAATAGAGCTCTTCGCGCGTTTCGGTCGCGAACTCGAAGTTCGGGCCTTCCACGATCGCATCCACCGGGCAGGCTTCCTGGCAGAAGCCGCAATAGATGCACTTCACCATGTCGATGTCGTAGCGCACCGTGCGGCGCGTGCCGTCGTTCTGGCGCGGCCCGGCTTCGATGGTGATGGCCTGGGCCGGGCAGATGGCCTCGCACAGCTTGCAGGCGATGCAGCGCTCTTCTCCGTTGGGATAGCGGCGCAACGCGTGCTCGCCCCGGAAACGCGGGCTCACATGCCCCTTCTCGAAGGGATAGTTGATGGTGGGCTTGGGGCTGAAGAAGTAGCGCATCGCCAGCGTGAACGCCGACACGAACTCCTTGAGCAGCAGCGAATTCAGGAACTGGCGCATATCAGGCCACTCCTCCATGCCAACCCCAGCCGGTGAGCTGGAGAACGAAGGCGACGACGACGATCATCACCAGGGAAATGGGCAGGAACACCTTCCAGCCGAGCCGCATGAGTTGGTCGTAGCGGTAGCGGGGCACGAAGGCCTTGACCATGGCGAACATGAAGAACACCAGGCAGACTTTGATGACGAACCAGACGATGCCCGGGATCCAGGTGAACGGCGGCAGCTCGATGGGCGCCGACCAGCCTCCGAGGAAGAGGATCGAGGTCATGGCGCACATCAGAATGATCGAGACGTATTCGCCCAGCATGAACATCACGTAGGGCGTGGACGAATACTCGACCATGAAGCCGGCCACGAGTTCGGACTCGCCTTCCGGCAGGTCGAAGGGCGGGCGGTTCGTCTCGGCGAGCGCCGAAATGAAGAAGATGACGAACATCGGGAAGAGCGGCAGCCAGAACCAGTTGAGGAAGCTGAGCCACGGCACGCCGAGCATATGGGCCAGGCCCATTTCGCGCTGCGCGATCACGATGTCGCTGAGGTTGAGCGAGCCCACGCAGAGCAGCACGGTCACGATCACGAAGCCGATCGAGACTTCGTAGGAAACCATCTGCGCCGCCGAGCGGAGCGCGCCCAGGAAGGCGTATTTCGAGTTCGACGCCCAGCCGCCCATGATGACGCCGTAAACGCCGAGCGAGGAGATCGCCAGGATATAGAGGATGCCGACATTGATATCGGCCATCACCCAGCCCTGGTCGAGCGGGATCACCGCCCACGCCGAAAGCGCCAGCAGCACCGTAACGAACGGTGCTAGCAGGAACGGCACCTTGTCGGCGCCGGCCGGAACCATCGGCTCCTTGAAGACGAACTTCAGGAGGTCGGCAAAGCTCTGCAGCAGGCCGAACGCGCCAACGACGTTGGGGCCGCGACGGATCTGCACGGCGGCCCAGACCTTGCGGTCCGCCAGCAGGATGAAGGCGGTGAAAACCAGCAGCGCCACGAGCAGCAGCAGCGCCTTGTAGACGAAGCCGACCGTGTCACCCCATCCGAGGATCGGGATGCCGAGCAGGTAGTTCAGCGCTGAAACAACGAAGTCCATCTTGCTTCCTTATTCCGCCGCCTGCTTGAGACCGGCAGCCATCTGGGCGCATTCGCCCATCACGGCCGAAGCCCGCGCAATCGGATTGGTGAGGTAGAACTCGCTGACCGGCGAGGCGAACCTGGCCGACTTGGTCTTGATGCCGGCCTTGGCCAGCTTCCTGACGTCGTCCACGCTGCCGGCACGGATCTGGTCGATCCGGGCCAGGTGCGGGAATTCGGCATAGATCGCAGCGCGCAATTGCTGGAGCGAGTTGAACGGCAGCGGCTTGCCGATGACGGCCGAGAGCGCGCGGATGATGGCCCAGTCTTCCTTGGCCTCGCCGGGCGGGAACACCGCCCGGTTAGTCATCTGCACGCGGCCTTCCGTATTGACGTAGGTGCCGCTCTTTTCGGTATAGGTCGCCGCCGGCAGGATCACGTCGGCGCGGTGGGCGCCGGCATCGCCATGCGTGCCGACATAGACGACGAACGCCTTGCCCATGGCCGACATGTCGTATTCGTCGGCGCCGAGCAGGAACAGCACGTCGAGCTCGCCCTTGCCGGCAAGACCGATCTGGTCGGCCGAGCAGACGCCACCGTCATGCGGCACGAAGCCGATGTCGATGCCGCCGACGCGCGAGGCGGCGTTGTGGAGCAGCGCGAAGCCGTTCCAGCCTTCGGCCAGAGCCTCGCCCGAGGTGGCCAGCTTGGATGCCAGAGCGATCACGTCGCGGCCCGGCTGCTTGCCGAGCGAAGCGTGCGAAACGGCGCCCTCGCCCACGATGATGAGCGGCTTGGTCGCCTTCTTGAGCACTTCGGCGAAAGCGCCCTTCCCGGCTGCGAGATCAGCAAGGGTTTCAAAGCCTTCGCCCAGATACTCGTAGGGATAGGTCAGGTCGGCCTGCTCGCCGATAACGGCGATCGGGCTGCCCTTGGTCCGCCAGTTCTTGCGGATGCGGGCATTGAGTACGGCAGCTTCACGGCGCGGATTAGAGCCGATGATGAGAATGGCGTCGGCTTCTTCGATGCCCGCAATGGTCGGATTGAAGATATAGGCCGAACGCGGCATCGAGGGATCGATGCCCGACATGGCCGGACGCACATCGGTCATGCCCGAGCCGAGCGAAGCCAGCAGCGCCTTGAGCGCATACATTTCTTCGACGGCGGCGAGATCGCCGGCAATGGCGCCGACACGGCTGCCGGCCTTCTTGACCTGCGCGGCGACGGCGGCGAACGCCTCTTCCCACGACGCGGCCTTGAGCTTGCCGCCCTTGCGGACATAGGGACGATCCAGACGCTGGGATTTGAGGCCATCCCAGACGAACCGGGTCTTGTCCGAAATCCACTCCTCGTTGATCGCCTCGTTGATGCGCGGCAGGAAGCGCATGACTTCGCGGCCACGGCTGTCGACGCGGATGTTGGAGCCCACGGCGTCCATCACGTCGATGGATTCCGTCTTGGTCAGCTCCCACGGCCGGCCATGAAAGGCGTAAGGCTTGGAGGTCAGCGCGCCGACCGGGCAAAGGTCGATGATATTGCCCTGCAGCTCGCTGGTGAGCGCGCGCTCGAGATAGCTGGTGATCTCGGCGTCTTCACCGCGACCGACGAGGCCCATCTCGGAAATACCGGCGACTTCCGTGGTGAAACGGACGCAGCGCGTGCAGTGAATGCAGCGGTTCATCGAGGTCTTGACCAGGGGGCCAAGATACTTGTCCTCGACGGCGCGCTTGTTCTCGAAGAAGCGGCTCTTGTCCACGCCATAGGCCATGGCCTGGTCCTGGAGGTCGCACTCGCCGCCCTGGTCGCAGATCGGGCAATCGAGCGGGTGGTTGATGAGCAGGAACTCCATCACCCCTTCGCGCGCCTTCTTGACCATCGGCGTGTTGGTGAACATCTCGGGCGGCTCGCCGTTCGGGCCTGGGCGCAGGTCCTTGACCGACATGGCGCACGAAGCCTGCGGCTTCGGCGGCCCGCCCTTCACTTCAACCAGACACATGCGGCAATTGCCGGCCACCGAGAGGCGTTCGTGGTAGCAGAAGCGCGGGATTTCGGCACCGGCGGCCTCTGCGGCCTGCATCAGCGTGAAATAGTCCGGAACTTCTACGAGTTGGCCGTCGACTTTAATGCTTGCCATGACTTACCTGCCGCCTCCCAAACCGGAGCGTACGAGAAATGCCAGGGCAGTGCCCGGCGCCCGCAGCAGCCGCGCGAACGGTCCGCTGCCGGAAATGGCGTAAAATCCCGCCACGACGGCAATGCCGGCAATCAGCCAGGCATTGCTCGGGTCATTGGCGAGCACGACGAAGAAACCGATGGCGGCGATCACCAGCCAGGCAATGCCCGTGCAGACATTGTCCAACCCGCGCGCCATGATCTCAGCCTCGGATTTGTTGCGAGCCATCGCTTACTCCGAGAAACCGGGTGCAGGGCCGCCGGACAGATCCAGCCGCCGCTCAACGTGATCGAGACGGTCTTCCACGCGGTCAATACGCCGCTGGACGCCACTCAGCCCTTCTTCGAGGGACGTCATGCGAACCTTGATATCGTGCAGGTCACCAATGACGCGATCCAGCTTGGTGTCCATCCGCCGAAGCATGACCAGGACGATGCTGTCCGGTTCTTCCGCCATCGCCCTACTCCGCCGCGATCGAGGGCACCGCGCCCTCGGAGGTCGAATTGTAGGTATAGGCGTCGATCCGCTCTTCGATCACGTGACGGAAGTTGCGGATGAGGCCCTGGATCGGCCAGGCCGCCGCGTCGCCAAGGGCGCAGATGGTGTGGCCTTCGACCTGCTTGGTCACTTCGAACAGCATGTCGATCTCGCGCTTCTGGGCGCGGCCTTCGACCATGCGCTCCATGACGCGCATCATCCAGCCCGTGCCTTCGCGGCACGGCGTGCACTGGCCGCAGCTCTCGTGCTTGTAGAACGCCGAGAGACGCCAGATGGCCTTGATGATGTCGGTCTGCTTGTCCATGACGATGACGGCCGCGGTGCCGAGCGAGGAGCCGACTTCGCGCAGGCCATCGAAGTCCATGACGGCATTGCGGATTTTCTCGCCAGGCACGCACGGAACCGAAGCGCCGCCGGGGATCACGGCCAGCAGGTTATCCCAACCGCCGCGGATACCGCCGCAATGCTTCTCGATGATCTCTTCAAAGGTCACGCCCATGGCTTCTTCGAAAGTCGCCGGCTGGTTGACGTGGCCCGAGACGCACATGAGCTTGGTCCCGGTATTGTTGGCGCGCCCAATCGAGGCGAACCATGCACCCGAACGGCGCAGGATTTCCGGGACGACGGCAATCGATTCCACGTTATTGACCGTGGTCGGGTTGCCATAGACGCCCATGCCGGCCGGGAACGGCGGCTTGAGGCGCGGCTGGCCCTTCTTGCCTTCCAGCGATTCCATCAGCGCGGTTTCTTCGCCGCAGATGTAAGCGCCGGCGCCGTGGTGGACGATGATGTCCAGGTCCCAGCCGTGGATGTTGTTCTTGCCGATCAGCTTGGCGTCGTAGGCCTCCTGGACGGCGTGTTCCAGATGCTGCCGCTCGCGGATGAATTCGCCGCGCACATAGATGAAGGCGGTATGCGCATCCATGGCGCGGGCCGCCAGCAGGCAGCCCTCGACCAGATGGTGCGGATCGTGGCGCAGGATCTCGCGATCCTTGCAGGTGCCGGGCTCGGATTCGTCGGCATTGACCAGGAGGTAATGCGGACGACCGTCCGAGACCTTCGGCATGAAGGTCCACTTGAGCGCGGTCGGGAAACCGGCGCCACCGCGGCCGCGCAAGCCCGAGGCCTTGACCTCGTTGGTGATCCAGTCGCGGCCGGACTCGATGAACTCCTTGGTGCCCGACCAGGCGCCGCGCTTGCGCGCGCCTTCGAGCCGCCAGTCGCCCTGGCCGTAGAGGTTGGTGAAAATGCGGTCTTTATCTGCAAGCATCTCTCACACCCCCTAGCGCGGCTTCTTGCCGAAGACGCGGATGTATTCAGCCTCGCCGCCCTTCGCGAGCGCCTTGGCCTGCTTGATCCACTCGTCACGCTCCACCCGTCCGGGGAAAGCGAGATGGGATTCGAGCCTCGAGATATCGGCCTTCTTCATGGCCGCGACCTGGGCGAAGGTGATGATGCCGATGGCATTGAGCTTGCCTTCGAGCACCGGGCCAACGCCCGAAATCATCTTGAGATCGTCCCTGGCCGCGCCTTCCGGTGCCTTGAACAGCGGAACGGCAGCGCCGCCATCGAGCTTGCCGGCCTTGGATTCAGCCCCGGTCGCATCCTCGCGCATGGCGCGGGCAGGCTTGCCGTCGGCCTTGGCAGCCTTGTCGGCCGCCACGCGCTCGCCTTCGGCCTTCTCGACCGATACCTTCTTGGCGCGCGCGGGTGCCTTGAGCGCAGGCGCGGCTTCCTCGGAAACCTGGCGCTTGCGGCCCGGAGTGGTCGGCGCAGGGTCTTCCTTCTTGGCAGGTGCCGCAACGGCGGCGGTCGCAGGCGCAGCAGCGGCAGGCGCCTCGGGCGCCGGCGGCGGCACGAACTTCTCGCGCTTGGCGGTGGGTTCGATCAGCAGCGTCGTGCGGCCGGCCTCGGGCGCGGAGAACGAGCGCTTGATCTGCGGGCCGGTGGGAACCTGGTCGCCCCTGCCCGCCTGGAACTCGTCGATGATCTCTTCGAGCCGCTGCGGCGTCAGGTCTTCATAGGTGTCGTGGAAGATCGCGACCATCGGTGCATTGACGCAGGCGCCCAGGCACTCGACCTCTTCCCAGGACAGCGTGCCGTCTTCGCTCACCGTATGCGGATCATGATGAATCTTGCGCTGGCAGACTTCGCGCAGGTCTTCCGCACCGCGCAGCATGCAGGGCGTGGTGCCGCACACCTGGATATGGGCGCGCGAGCCGACCGGCGCGAGCTGGAACTGGGTGTAGAACGTCGCCACTTCCAGCACGCGGATATAGGCCATGCCCAGCATGGTCGCGACGTGCTCGATGGTGGCGCGGGAAATCCAGCCATCCTGATCCTGCGCGCGCATCAGCAGCGGAATGACCGCGGACTGCTGGCGACCGGCCGGATACTCGGCCATCTTGGCGCGAGCCCAGCTCTCGTTTTCCCTGGTGAAGGCGAAGGAGGCCGGCTGAACCGACTCGTCCGCTAGGCGCCGCACACTCATCAGCGATCCACCTCTCCGAACACGATATCGAGCGAACCGAGGATCGCGGCGACGTCGGCCAGCATGTGGCCGCGGCACAGGAAATCCATGGCCTGCAGGTGCGCAAAGCCCGGAGCACGGATCTTGCAGCGATAAGGACGGTTGGTGCCGTCCGAAACCAGATACACACCGAACTCGCCCTTGGGCGCCTCGACGGCGGCATAGACCTCGCCGGCCGGCACCTTGTAGCCTTCGGTATAGAGCTTGAAGTGATGGATCAGGGCTTCCATCGACTTCTTCATTTCGCCGCGCTTGGGCGGAACGACCTTGCCGTCCGTCGAGGCGACCGGCCCCTGCCCTTCGGGCGCATTCAGCTTCTCGATGCACTGCTGCATGATGCGATTGGACTGGCGCATCTCTTCCATGCGGATGAGGTAGCGGTCGTAGCAGTCGCCATGCGAGCCAACCGGAACGTCGAATTCCATCTCGTCGTAGCACTCGTAGGGCTGCGACTTGCGCAGGTCCCAGGCAGCGCCCGAACCGCGCACCATCACGCCCGAAAAGCCCCACGACCACGCATCGTCCAGTGACACGACGCCGATGTCGGCATTGCGCTGCTTGAAGATGCGGTTGCCGGTCAGCAGCCGGTCGATATCGGCAAGCGCGGCGGGAAATTCCTCGCAGAACGTGGCGATGTCATCCACGAGGTCCTGCGGCAGGTCCTGATGGACACCGCCGGGGCGGAAATAGGCGGCGTGCATGCGGGCACCCGAAGCGCGCTCGTAGAACACCATCAGCTTTTCGCGCTGCTCGAAGCCCCAGAGCGGCGGCGTCAGAGCGCCGATATCCATGGCCTGCGTTGTCACGTTCATCAGGTGCGACAAGAGGCGCCCGATTTCCGAGTAGAGCACGCGGATGAGCTGGCCACGGCGCGGCACTTCGAGCCCGAGCAGCTTTTCGACGGCCAGGGCAAAGGCATGCTCCTGGTTCATCGGCGCCACATAGTCGAGGCGATCGAAATAGGGCACGGCCTGCAGATACGTCTTGGCCTCGATCAGCTTCTCGGTGCCGCGATGCAGCAGCCCCACATGCGGATCGACGCGCTCGACCAGTTCGCCGTCGAGTTCGAGGATCAAACGCAGCACGCCGTGCGCGGACGGATGCACGGGGCCGAAGTTGATCGTGAAATTGCGGACTTCGACTTCGGCCATTACTGCTTCGCCTTTTCGTCGCCGGGCAGGACGTAGTCGGTGCCCTCCCACGGGGACAGGTAATCGAACGAGCGGAATTCCTGGGCCAGCTTCACCGGCTCATAGACCACGCGCTTGCGCTCTTCGTCGTAGCGAACCTCGACAAAGCCGGTCGTCGGGAAATCCTTGCGGAGCGGATGCCCGTCAAAACCGTAATCGGTCAGGATGCGGCGTAGGTCCGGGTGACCAGAAAACAGCACGCCGAAAAGATCGTAGGTCTCGCGCTCGAACCAGTTCGCACCGGGGAACACACCCGTGATGCTCGGCACCGGTTCGACATCGTCGGCCGCAACTTTGACACGAATGCGCTGATTAAGTGCGGGGCTGAGGAGGTGGTAGACCACATCGAATCGCGGATTGCGCTCGGGATAGTCCACGCCGCACACGTCAGTGATCGAAAAGAAGCGACATTTTGCGTCATCGCGCAGGAAGCGCACGACGTCTACTATCGCCGTCCTCTCCACTGCGATGGTGAGTTCGCCGAATGCGACATCGGCCGACAGGACCACCGCTCCCAATGTACGCGAAATGTAGTCGCCGAGATCCGCCAGAGGCTCGACTTGAGCTGATTCATCCATGACAGGCGCCCTATCTTTCGATCGTACCGTCCCGGCGAATCTTCTTCTGCAGAAGAAGAATACCGTAGAGCAGCGCTTCCGCGGTCGGGGGGCAACCGGGCACGTAGATGTCGACCGGCAGAACCCGGTCGCAACCGCGCACGACGGAATAGGAGTAGTGGTAGTACCCGCCCCCGTTGGCACAGCTACCCATGGAAATCACGTAACGCGGCTCGGGCATCTGGTCGTAGACCTTGCGCAGCGCGGGAGCCATCTTGTTGGTCAGCGTGCCAGCGACGATCAGAACGTCGGACTGGCGCGGCGAAGCGCGCGGCGCAGTGCCGAATCGCTCGATGTCGTAGCGCGGCATCGACATCTGCATCATCTCGACGGCGCAGCAGGCCAGGCCCGTCTGCATCCACATCAGGGAGCCGGTGCGCGCCCAGGTGATGAGCTGGGAAGCCGTGGTGACGAGAAAGCCCTTGTCCGCCAGCTCGTCCGAAACGCCCGCAAAGAACGGATCGTCGGAGCCAACCGGTTTGCCCGTGCGCGGATCGATCGCGCCGGTCGGACGCGGCGTAACGAGGGTGCCGCCCTGCCCGCTCAATCCCATTCCAAGGCTCCTTTCCGCCATTCGTAGATAAAGCCGACGGTCAGAACGCCCAGGAAGATCATCATGGACCAGAAGCCGAACCAGCCGACGTCCCGGAAGGCCACGGCCCACGGGAAGAGGAAGGCGACTTCAAGGTCGAAAATGATGAAGAGAATCGAGACCAGATAGAATCGGACATCGACCTTCATGCGCGCATCGTCGAAAGCGTCGAAACCGGCTTCGAAGGCCGAGACCTTCTCCGGATCGGGCTTCTTGAAGGCGACGATGAAGGGGGCCACGAGCAGCGCCAAACCAATGACGCCGGCAATGCCTATGAAGAGGACGATAGGCAGGTAGTTGCTGAGCAATTCGTTCATGCCAGGCCTGTTCTTCGATCCGGTCGGGCGACCGGGCTAGCGAGAGCTCTGCGGGCAATTGGGGCGCGCGAACCAACGCTTTCAAGATGGCTAGGGCTTATCGCTTCCCCTCCGGGGTTTCAAGCGAAACAAAACCAGACGAAATTACTCATAATAACTACGCAGACGCACTTTCCCAACATGCCAGCTCATCAGCGCATGAATTGAGTGAAACACGATCCTAATCGACTGGGAAAGAAGGCAAATTGCCTCACCCTTCACGCGGCCGCCGCCGCGCCCGGAAGCGCGCGCCTCACGGCTCAAGCTTTGGTGATTCTCTCCGGGCCGGCGCAGCGGGACCGAAAATGCAAAAGGCCCCGCCGAAGCGGGGCCTTTTGAATAACCAAAACGGCGAACCGGGCCCGGTTCGCCGAATTGGGTTTTTGCAAGACGCTACCCCGCCCGAGGAGCCCCCGGGTAGAGTCGAGCAGAGCGTATTAGAAGTGGAACAGGACGCCGATGGTCGCCTTGGCAGCGTTCTGGTTGACTGCATCCGGAATGTGCAGGCCGAGAACTTCGCCGCGGATCGACATGCTGTCGGTCACAGCCACTTCGACGCCACCGCCGTAAGCCCAGGCGCCATTGGTCGTGCCGCCGCCCTGGTTGTCGTGGACCCAGCCACCACCGAGCGAAGCGTAAACCAGGACCTGCGGCGAGGCGAGAACGCCGATCTTGCCGAGGATAAGAGCGTCGTAGCCGTTGAAGCCGCCATCATAGATGAGGCCGTCGAACTGACCTTCAACGCCGAGCAGGAACGGATCGGCGACGGTGAAGTTGGCACCAGCCACAACACCGAGCGAACCAGCCGAACCGCCACCCGAGACCCAGGCGCCGCCACCGGTGATACCAGCGTAGAAACCGTCGAACGAGAAGATCGAGGTGTCGACAACCGGAGCCGGCTGAGCCGGGAGGAGGAGGTCAGCGGCCTGAGCGCCGGAAACCATGAGCGCGGCAACGCCGACGCCAGCCAAAAGTGCAGAAATCTTCATCTTGCATTCCCCTAGGGTAGACAACAGTCACATGCATATGTCTCAGACCGTCTGGTCCGTGACAACCCCGTCAACCCCCTAATCGGGGCCTTCCGGGGGGATTCCGTGACTTTTCGCGGGCACCTGTTGCAAGAATGGTTCGCATTCGACCCACATGCAACACTTTTCAGGGCATCCCTGCCCCTGTGCGACCGCGAACCGGTCACGGATAAGGCAACGACGAGTCGTCCCTGCCTTAACTAAGATGCGCCGAAAAGGCTCCGGCGCACCCCATAGTTCCGAGCGTAGCTCTCGCCGGATTCGACCGGCCCTGCAACACCCGCTTGTCGCTTTGCCGGCGATTAGTTGAAATGAAACAACACACCGGCAGTCGCCTTGGCGGCCGAGGGCGCCTGCCCCCAGTTCGCCAGACCGAGAACTTCACCGCGAACGCTGACGGACTGCCAGGTCGCCACTTCGACGCCGCCGCCGAAGGAATAGACGCCGTTCCCGGCAACGCTGCCGAGACCGGCCGCGCCGTAAGCCATGACGCTGTCGGTGACCTGCACGCCGACTCGACCCAGGCCCATCATGTCCCACTTCCAGCCGCCATCGGGCCACATGGCCCCGCCCTGGAATTCGACGCCGGCCAGGAAGAGGTCGGTCAGCGCAAAGTTGACGCCCGCGACAAGATCGAGATTCCAGCCGGTGACTTCCGGGCCGTTGACCGTGCCCCAATAGCCGCCGCCCTGCGCACCCACATAGGCGCCTTCGAAATTGAACATCGGGCTCGAGTAGAGGCTCGTCGCCGGCGGGCCGGAATAGAGATCAGATGCGAGGGCACCCGTGGACAGGAGCGCCGCAGCAGCGACGCCGAGCAGAAGGGACCGTGCAATCATTGTCGTACTCCGCACTGAATTTCTCATTTGCGGCCATTCTCCCGCTCACGCGCCCGTGTAGCCATCCCCCCGGCCGGCGTTTTTGGGTAGTGCGGATAATGATTGGTGACGGTTTCCAGGCACTTCCGGGCCGATTGCTCCAATTTGATACAATTGCAAGCAATCGGCATACGCCGCGATGCGCGGCTAGAAGTGGTAATTGGCGCCGATGGTCACCTGGTTGGTGGAATTGGTGCCCTGGGCCTCGAAGCCATGCAGGTATTGTGCGCGCAAGGACACGCTGTCGGTAATGGCCATTTCCACCCCGGCGCCCACGAGCCAGTTGCTCTCCTCGGGCACACCGAGGTCGAGCCCGTAGCCGGCCGTCGCATAGACCGCCAGATCGTCGGTCACAAGAACGCCGCCCTTGGCCAGCACCTGACCGTAGGAGCTCTCGCCCTGCCCGGCCGCCAAGCCATGGGCGGCGACTTCGGCGCCGAGCAGATAGAAGTCGAAGGTGGCGTTGACGCCCAGATCGAGCCCGAGCCCGTATTGATTGCCGCGCTCGGGGCTGAACTGGGCTGCACCATAGACGCCGGCATAAAAGCCGTTCCAATCGAACGCATTATCCGCGACGGGAATCGCGACGCTCTGGCCGCTGGTCTCGTAAGTGATGGCGTCGGCAGCGAAAACAGGGCCGCTGGCCGCAAGTGCGGCGGCGATGACAAGAGGCCTGGCCAAGCTCATTCAACGTCTCCTCTCGCGAACTTCGTTCGAGGGAATGCGACTAACGCGGAGCTTTTCCGGCGGTTCCGACCTGGACCGCCTCACCAGCTTATGGATCTCCGCAAACTTCACCAATGCATCTTTCGGTGAAGTTTGCGGGAAATCAGGCCCACAGGGGGCCGAAACAAGGCATCGCGGCTCTGTGGCAGCAGAGCCACAGCCGGAGGAATGGGAATTGGATTGGCGTGGGTGGGGTGAAGCCGCGCACAATCCCCCCACCCTGAGAGAGAACAAATGGCGGAACGAAGGTCCCTGCAGAGCGAACCCCGCGCCGCCCTTTACGTTGCCGAGCCCTTCGGAACCGTCGTAGCCGCAGCCACGACATCGTCTGGGATGTCGTCGAACGAGGCGTAGTTCATGTTGTAGAGCTTGGAATAGAGTCCCTTGTGCGCCATGAGCTGGTCGTGGTTGCCGCTCTCGATCTTCTCGCCGTTCTGCAACACGATGATGCGGTCGGCGCCACGAATGGTGGCGAGGCGGTGAGCGATCACGAGGCCCGTGCGCCCCTCCAGCAGCTTCACCAGTGCCTTCTGGATCAGCATTTCCGTGTAGCTGTCGATATTGGCGGTTGCCTCGTCCAGCACCAGGATCTTGGCATCGGCCACCAGCGCACGGGCAAAGCTGATGAGCTGGCGCTGACCGAGCGACAGGTTGCCGCCGCGCTGGCCGAGCATGCTGTCATAGCCATCCGGCAGCCTGGTGATGAAGTCATGTGCGCCGACGGCCTTGGCCGCCTCGATGACCTGTTCCCGGCTCGCTTCGGTCTTGTGGTAACGGATGTTCTCGAGCACGGTGCCGGTGAACAGGAACGGCTCCTGCAAGACCATGGCGATCTGCTCACCGAGCGAATCCTGCGTCAGGTCGCGAACATCATGCCCGCCGACCAGAACCTGGCCGTCCCAGACGTCATAGAACCGGTGCACCAGCGCCATCGAGCTGGTCTTGCCCGAGCCGGTCGGCCCCACCAGGGCCACCGTCTCGCCCGGATTGACCTTGAAGCTCACATTCTTGAGCACCGGCAAGCCCTTGCGGTAGCCGAAGGTAACGTTCTTGAACTCCACCGAGCCGTCCATGCTCGGGCTGAGCACCTTGGCATCGGGCTTGTCGGTCACATCGACCGGCACGTCGAGCACTTCGGTGATGCGCTGGCCCGAGGCCATGGCGCGCTGCATCACCGAATACTGCATGGTGAGCGAGCGGATGGGGTCGAAGAAGCGCTGGATGTAGAACAGGAACGCCACCATGACGCCGATATCCAGCCCGCCGTTGAGCACCATGGAGCCGCCGACCACCACGACCGTGGCCATGGCGATGCCCGTCAGGCTGTCCACGATCGGCACCATGACCTGCGCGAACTTGGCCGCCGTCAGGTGACTCTTGAGGTTGGCATAGGCCTTCTCGTCATAGAGGTCGAAGTTGACCCGCTGGCGATCGAGGCTCTGCACCGTGCGCACGCCGTTAATGCCTTCGGCCAGCGCGCCATTGGCGACCGAGTTGGTCTCGTGCGCGGCCATGAAGGCCACCTTGGCCTTGGGCAGCCAGAAGAGGCGCACGATGAACAGCACCGGCATGGTCGAGAGCGTCAGCAGTCCCAGGCGGAAATCGAGCGCCAGCAGCACGAAGACGATGCCGAACAGGAGGGCGATATCGCCCACCGACATCACCGAGGTCTCGAGGAATTCCTGCATGGAATTGACGTCGCCCTGCAGGCGCGACATCAGCCGGCCCACCTCGGTCTTGTCCATGAACGAGAGCGAGACGCGCTGGAGCTGAGCGAACATGGCGCGGCGCATGTCGAAGAGCACATGCTCGGCGACCTTGCCCACCACGGTTTCCTGCACCCAGTTGGCGCCGAAATTGAGCAGGATAACGACGGCAAAGGCCAAGGCCGTCCAGACCAGCACCATCGGATCGGCCCCCGGCTTCATGCCGTTGTCGATCGCGTAGCGGATGACCAGCGGAATCAGGAGCTGGCTGGCGGTGAACACGAGCACGGCCGCCACCGATATGTAGATCTGAGCCTGATATGGCTTGACGAAACTCCAGATGCGCCGGGCGATCTTGGGATCGTAGGCCTTGCCGAAGATTTCCTCTTCCTCGCGATGCGAGCCGACGACGGCGCGTGGCGGCTTGCGAGTGCGATCTTCGCTTTCCTCGTCGCGGCTTTCCTGAACGGACATCAGACAGCTTCCTCGATATTGGGCGCCGTATCGTCCTCGGGCCTTACCTGCAGGTCGTAGAGGGCACGATAGCGCCCCCCCATCGCGAGCAATTCTTCATGGGTGCCGCGCTCGACGATGCGACCATCCTCGACGAAGAGAATCTGGTCGGCATGCATGAGCGAGGAAAGCCGGTGCGAGATGATCAGCGTCGCCCGGTCCTTGGCGAAGCGCTTCATGGCGCTGCGGATGCGCTGCTCGGTGCCGGCATCGATGGCGGCGGTCGAATCGTCGAACACCATCACGGCCGGCTTGAGGATGAGGCTGCGCGCAATGGAGAGGCGCTGGCGCTGCCCGCCCGAAAGCGACACGCCACGCTCGCCCACGACGGTATCGTAACCGGTCGGCAGGCCCACGATGTAGTTGTGCAGTTGCGCCGATTCCGCCGCCCGCTCGATCCGCTGCTCCTTGGCCCAGGGATCGCCATAGGCGATATTGTTCTCGATCGAGGTGGTGAACAGGAACGAATCCTGCTGCACCACGCCCACGGTGCGGCGCAGCGATTGCAGCGTGACCTTGGAAAGGTCCTGGCCATCGATGGTGATGCGGCCGCCCGACACGTCGTAGAAACGCGGGATCAGGTGGGCAATGGTGGACTTGCCGCTGCCCGGTGGGCCGACAATGCCGATGGTCTGCCCCTTGCGCGCCTCGAAGCTCACGCCGCGCAGCGTCGGCTCGGTATTGCCCGGATAGGTGAACCGCACATCCTCGAAACGCAGCGTGCCTTCGGTGACCACCAGGTCCTTGGCGCCCGGCTCGTCCTTGATCGCCAGATCCATGTCCAGCAGCGCGAAGAGGCGCGAGCCGCAGGTAGAGGCACGGGCGAAGGAATTCACCATCAGCCCAAGCTGGCGCACCGGCATCTGCAGGATGGTCATGAAGGTCAGGAACGAGGCCAGCGTACCGACGCTCAATTCGCCCGCACTCACCTTCATGCCGCCGGCGACCAGCACCAGCCCCATGGAAACAAAGAAGGAAAAGTTCATGGCGGCGGTATTGCCGACGCGCAGGTCGACGCGCTTGTGCGCCAATTCGAGCGCGTCGCTCGACGCAGCATCGTACTTGCCCAACTCGTGGTCCTGCGCGGCGAAGGCGCGGACGACACGGGTGCCGCCCAGATTCTCGTCCATGACGCGGGAGAGCACCTGCATCTTTTCCTGCAGGGTCAGCCAGGTGGCGCGGAGGCGAAGCTGCGTGGTTGAGGAGCGCCAGGCGACGAACGGCACGAAGCTGAGGGCCAGCAGGCCCAGCACCAGGTCGGTGCTCAACATGAGATAGGCACCCACACCGATCAGTGTCCCCAGCAGCACGACGCGCAGCAGACCGGTGGCGAAGAACATGCGCACGCCATCGATATCGATGATGCCCAGCATGATGAGATCGCCCGAATGCACGCGGTCGTGGAAGGAAAAGCTCAGCCTTTGCAGCTTCTCGTAGCAGGCCAGGCGCAGCTCATAGGCGGCGTGATGGCCAACGGCTTCGCCGAAATAATTGTGCATCATGGTGAAGATGCCGCGCAGCACGCTCACAAGGAGCAGGAGGCCCGCCGTCATCCACAGCGCCGATTCCGCGGCATCGCGCGCGGCGCTTGCGCCTGTCAGGCCCTGCGCCTGGTCGACGGCGTGCCCGAGCAATTGCGGAATTAGCAATTGCAACGACGAGGCGATAACCGTCGAGGCCAGGGTTATGGTCACCAGCCACGGGTGACGCAGGTTCATGCGGGTAATGCGCACGAGCGTGTTCAACCCTTGGCCCCACTGAGCCTCAGCCACGCGTGCGAACGAATTGCTGCGCCCCTCAGCGCTGCCAACCGTCTCGGTTTTCAAGGAACTGATCCAACGATGTAAGAATATTGCCCGGATAAGGGCTTTGGTAGGAAGACTCAGCCGGGAGAGCCATCTTCCATACCAACTTTGCGCCTTTTTTGTGCAGGTTCAAGGAAGGAAAATGCAATAAGCGAAGATAACTTATCCAAAACTGCGGTAAGGCCACGCTCCAGCAGGCCGATCACCGGCCAAAACCGTCAAATCACCTGTTAAATCTTACACTTCGTTCATCATGGATCGTGGCTCGGATTCCGGTCCGCAGCGAACGCGATTACCCATTGCCTGCCTCGGGCGCGTTTGTGACGGACCCGACCGAGGTCGCGCCAGCGGCCCGTGCCCCCAAACACCTTGACCGCTGGCGCGTTGGGGTCCGAGCGCCTCTGCTTTCACACTCGTGATTGGCCTTCCCAGATGGCGCTGAGCATGCTCAGCTCCTTTCCGATTCTGGAGCCGCTGGAGATCATTTGAGCGACGCGCCTGAACGTCCCCTCAGCGGACTCATCGACGCCATTGCCGAGCGCACTGCCGCAGGCGAGAGCATTTCGGTCCAGACCATCCAGGAAATAGCCGGCGAACGCATAGCGGGGCCCCTGCTCTTCTTTCCGGCCATGATCGTGGTTTCCCCGCTCAGCCTCATCCCCACCCTGCCCACGATCGTAGGCACGACGGTGATTCTCATCGCGGGCCAGCTCATCGCCGGCAGGAAAAGCGTCTGGCTGCCCCAAAAGCTCAGCGGCGCGTCGCTCTCGCCCGAGCGTACCGGGAAGGCCCTCGACTTCATCCGCCCTGCCGTGGGCTGGATCGAACGCCTGTGCAAACCGCGCCTCACCTTCCTCACCGACGGCATCGGCATGCGCGTGGCGGCAGCGATCTGCATTCTCGTGGCGCTCACCATGCCGCCGCTCGAACTGGTCCCCGGCGCCTCGACCTCCGCCGGCACCATCATCGCCACGTTCGGCCTGGCGCTCACGACACGGGACGGCCTGCTGCTGCTCGTCGCACTGGCACTGGTGTTCGGGGCGCTTTGGCTATTGGTGTTCTGGCTGTTCTAGCCTTTGCCGATTCGATCGCAATCGCACGGTTTTCGTTACCGGCGATTGACGATAGGCGGCTTGACCGGTTGCCCGGCACGGGCATGCAGCTAGTCTGGTTCGGCTCTGCCGGATTGTGACGATTCCGCCCAGGGCCGTGCTGGCGGTACCGAGCCCCCGAACTTTGGCCGCCAGCGCGTCTGTCCGGCGGGATGACATCGATAACACCGATTATCGATCCCAAGCGCAACCCCTGCAACTGCCTGGCATTTGAACCAAATTCCCGCGCGCCTTTCGCTAAAATCATGCCGGCGCCCTTCATCGGGTGTTTCATGCCGCACGAGATCGTCATCTCCGCCAAGGGAGATGGATGTCATGACGGACAAAATCTTTCGGGTGAGGCGCGTGCTCTGGGGCGACCCGGCGGCGCGCGTCGAAGCGGTTCCGGGAATCAACCTGGCGCCGGCGGAGAAGTCCCGGGTGGCGTTCCTGTCGTGGGCGCTCCTGGCGATGATCCTGCTGTCGCTGAGCATCATCGCCTACCGGCTCTGGTTCGAGTGAATCGCCGAAATCCAGCCTCCCCCCGAGAGGCGAAATGACGGAGCGGGCACCCAGCCCGCTCCGTTTTTGCTGCATAGGCGACTGGACAGGGCCGCACTCCCCCGCCAATTTCGACCGGAGAGGGGAAGACGTCATGGAAATCATCGAGCAGGACCAATGGGCCAATGCGCCCGGCCAATGGAGCGGCGTCTGGCAGGGCGGCAAGCACGGCGCCCCCATCACCGTCATCTTCCATAGCAGCGAAGGCGCCGGACACGGGCCGGACCTGCACACCCATCCCTATTCCGAAACCTTCATCATCCGGACGGGCAGCGCGCGCTTCACCATAGGCGAAGCGCAGTTCGACGCGGTGGCCGGGCAAATCCTCGTCTGCCCGGCAGACGTGCCCCACGGCTACAAGAATCTGGGCCCCGGACTGCTCGAGGCCATCAACATCCACGCCAATGGCGAAAGCATCACCAATTGGCTGCCGAACTCAGTACCGGAAGCGGCGACATCGCGTCCGCGCTAGGCGGGCAGCAACCGCCACTCTTCAATGCGATCAATGAGTTAAGGAGAAGAGTGGCGGGAGTGACGGGGCTCGAACCCGCGACCTTCGGCGTGACAGGCCGACGCTCTAACCAACTGAGCTACACCCCCGCAAGGCAGGTCGTCCCTGCAAGGTGGCGTGGATGTAACCGGCGCTTCGGACCAAGTCAAGCGCCGAAAACGCGCTTTTTGAAAAACTTTCCAGCACCTTGAAAAATAATGTGAATTCTCGCTCAAACATGGGGAAGACATTCCCGTCGCCGGTGGATTTTTAAGCCTTCGTCTGAAGCACGCGGTCACTACGCATGATTCACCGCCACCCGTGGCGCCGCACCCGATCCGGCAGGCAAGGAAACGCCGGGCTGGCGCGCGCGTCTATCACGCCGACGATCACACACGATGGAACAGAATTAAGGGAGACGCCGCAAAGCGAAGACTGCGAACGCCGCAAGAGCGTTGGAAATAGGGAAACTGGTGGGCGATGACGGACTCGAACCGCCGACATCCTCGGTGTAAGCGAGGCGCTCTACCAACTGAGCTAATCGCCCGGCGCGGGCCCTGCCCGCTTTCCAGCGCGCTCTAACTAGGGGGTCGCTCGATGGCCGTCAATATGGCGGCCCCGTTTTGCTCCCCAGGAGGCGAAAAAGCCCCAGAAAAGCAAATGGCCCCGGCACTTTCTGCGCGGGGCCAATCGGCAAATCCGAAGACGGACGATTAGTTGATCGCGTCCTTCAGGCCCTTGCCGGGCTTGAACTTGGCCTGATTGGAAGCCGGGATCTGGATCTCGGCGCCAGTGGCGGGATTGCGGCCCGTGGTGGCCTTGCGCTGGGAGACCGAGAAAGTACCAAACCCGACCAACCGAACTTCATCGTTCGCCTTGAGCGAAGCGGTGATAGCGTCGAAGACCGCGTCGACTGCAGCGGCAGCCTGAGCTTTGGTGATTTCGGCCTTCTCGGCGACAGCGCCGATCAGATCGTTTTTGTTCGACATAGCATTTCCTCACAGTGAAATTGCTCGCCTTCGCTGGCGAACCAAGACGCGGCCACATTTTTGCGATTCTGACCGAAACGCAAGGTTTTCCGGGCGTTTCAGCCCTGTTTGGCCCCGCAATCCTGTTAATGGAGCGGAAAATCCGGCCCTGCAAGCCGTTCATTGCGTTTGCCCACTGGCAATTGCCGCCCACGCAAGCCCGGAAATCAAGGCCTTCACGCCCTCTCCATCGCGTCCGCGAACCGAAAGCGCAGCATAGAAAGGCATGCCCGCAAGAGCAAAAAGCATGTCGGTGACATCGGCCTGCTTGTCGGCTGCCATCCGGCCTTCGGCCACCAGCCGCTGCGTGAGCGTGGCGAAGATATGCCGGCGCCGCTCGTTGCGCGCCTGCATGGCCTCGCGGAATTCCGGCTCGTTCGCCCCCGAAGCCACGAGCCCGCCCAGCCCGCGATGATCGGAAGCCCAAAACTCGCAAAAGAGTGCGACGGCCGCCAGAATCGCCTCTTCGGCATCGGGCGTAGCCATGATCTGCCCGATCCTGGCCAACCCGGCTTCGCGGGCGCGCGCATCGAACACCGCCTCTAGCAGGCCGCGGCGCGAACCGAAGCGGTTGTGGACCGTCAGCCGCGTCACCCCGGCCTCCCGCGCGACGGCTTCGAGCGAGAACGCCGATTTGCCCTCGACCACCCGACCGAGCACGGCGAAAGCGGCCTCGATGATCCGCGCGTCCGTCTCCTCCCCGGCAGCGGCGCGCTTCGGGCTCACATAGCGGCGCTTGGCTTCCTCACTTGACATGCAAATTACCTATACTACGTGTATATTCAATTCAAACGGCCTGGAGAGGAACCAGCCATGGACTACCTCGTCGCAATCGCCCTGGTCGCCCATATCGGCGCGACAGTTTTCTGGGCCGGCACCACCATGGTGCAGGCCCGCATCGGCAACGATCATGCCCTCGCACTGTTCCGCCCGCAAATGGGTGCTGCCGGCGTCGCCATTGTTTCCGGTGCAACCCTCTGGTGGGCCTATCATTCGGGCATCTTCTACGCGCCCGAACTGGCCCTCGCCCTCGGTGCCCTGGCGGCGATCCTGGCCGGCATCCTGCAGATCTTCGCCTTCCGCGCCGTGTCGGCTGGAGAGAAAGGCTTCTTCGGCGGGCTTGGCGTACGCCGCGCCGCAGCAGCGCTGATAGGAATCGCCATTCTGGGCATGGCCCTGTCGCGGGTGCTCTGATGTCGAACATTCCAACCCACATCACTGGCAGCAAGGTGATGCTCTAGGCCGCACTGACCTGCTCCCTGGGCACGCGTATGGACAGGATGATCGGCAGGCAGGCGAGATAGATCGCCACCGTCACCAGCCATACCGTGCCCGACCAGGATTGCTGGGTCGAAAAGTAGATGCCCGAATAAAAAAGCGGCCCGAAGATCGAGGCGATGCTCATCATGCTGGCCAGCACGCCCTGAAGTTGGCCCTGCCTGTCCTCGCTCACCTGTCGGGTCAGCAGCGATTGCAGCGCCGGAATGCCCACCCCGCCCAGCGCGAACAAAGGCGCCAGCGCAAAGAGTATCCAGCCATGGGTGGCAAAGGCGAGTATGAGGCAGGCGGTCGATTCGAACGCCATGCCGATGAGCAATGCCCGCCGCTCGCCGAACCGCGCCGCCACCGGCCCGGTAAGGAAGGCCTGCGCCCCGGCATGGAAGAGCCCATAGCTCGCCAGCGACGCCCCCACGAGGAACGGAGTGAAGGCAAAGCGATCTTCCGCATACAGCACCCAGACCGTGCCATAGACCTGGCCGAGGAAGTTGAAGGCCAGCCAGAGCCCGACCAGCGGCAGCAGCGTGCGGAAACTGAGCGCCCAATAGATCGACTTGAAGGGGTTGAGTTCGCGCAGGTTCAGCGGCCTGTGCTCGCCTGCCCGCGATTCGGGCAGCACGAACAAAGCCAAGGCGAAGTTGAGCCCGTTGAAGACAGCCGCCAGCAGGAACGGCGCGCGAATCCAGTATTCGCCCAAAAGGCCACCGATCACCGGCCCGAGAATGAAGCCGATGCCGAAGCAGGCATTGAGATAGCCGAAGCGCTGCGCCCGCGTCTCCTCGGGCGAGATGTCGGCGATATAGGCCGTCGCCACCGCGATGTTGGCACTGGTGATGCCCGCTATGGCGCGGCCGATGACCAGCATCCAGAGCTGGGGCGCAAAGGCCATGATCAGGTAATCGATCGCCGCTCCCGCCAGCGACACCAGCAGCACGGGCCGCCGCCCGAACCGGTCGCTGAGCATGCCCAGCACCGGAGCGAATACGAACTGCATCAGGGCATAGAGCGAAAGGAAGCCGCCATAGAGCACGGCGATATTGCTCTCATGAGCGACCTCGCGCAGCAGCTCGGGCAGGATCGGGAACACCAGGCCAATGCCCACCGAATCGAGGGTCACGGCCACGAGAATGACGATTAGTCCCTTAGGCATGATTGTCCTCGCGGGCGACAATGTTCCATCTTTGTTCCAAAACAGGTAGCAGCACGCCGCCTCTCCTGGCAACCCTTTGCGGCGATGTGGTGGATGGCCGGAGCCATCCACCCGATCGTCGAAAACGGCCTGCCGCCTCTTTTTCCTTGGCGCAGTTATTCGGCTGGTTGGAGAACGCCGCCACGGCGCCAATTGGTTGCCATCACCGGCACCACTGCCAGGTAGATGGCGGCTCCCACGATCCAGACCGCACCGATCCAGTGCTCGCGCGACAGGAAATAGACGCCGGTGCCGATCAGCGGGCCAACGATGGCGGTGAGACTGGTGAGGCTGGCAATCACGCCCTGCAATTGCCCCTGCCGATCCTCGGAAACCTGTCGCGACATCAGCGCCTGCGCCGCCGGCGCGGCGAGCCCGCCAAGGCTGAGCAGCGGGATGAGTGCCAGCGCCATCCATCCCTGCGTCGCCATCGCCATCAGCACATAGGCGATGACGTCGAGCAGGATGGACAAAGCGATGAGGCGGAATTCGCCCAGCCATTTCGTCAGCGGCCCGGTCAGCAGCGCCTGCGCCAACGCACCCGCAATGCCGACTAGCGCCAGCGACCCGCCGATGGCAACGCCGTCCCAGCCGAACTTGTCGCCAGCATAGAGTACCCAGACCGTGCCGGGAATGTTGCCGACGAAAGCCAGGATGAATGCGATGAACAACAGCGGCGACAATTGCTTGAAGCTGAATGCCCAGCGCAGCGGTGCCAGCGGGTTGAGCGCGGTGCGGTCGATGGCCCCACCATTGGGCTTGCGCGATTCCGGCAGGACGAACAGCGCCATCGCGAAGTTGATGCCGTTGAGCACCGCCGCCGCGAGGAATGGCGCATGCAGCCACCACTCACCGAGGAAACCACCCAGCACCGGCCCAATGATGAAGCCGACGCCGAAACATGCGCCCATCTGCCCGAACCGCTTGGCGCGATCCGCCTCTGGCGTGATGTCGGCGATATAGGCGCCGGCCACCGCCATGTTGGCGCTGGTGATGCCGGCCAGAACGCGGCCGAGCACCACCACCCAGAGCGAAGGCACCAGCGCCATCACCAGATAGTCGATCGTCGCCCCGCCGAGCGACAGCAGCAGCACCGGCCGCCGTCCGAACCTGTCGCTGATGACGCCAAGAAGCGGGGAGAACAGGAACTGCATGAGCGCATAGAGCGCCAGCACCACACCATAGAGTGTCGAGATTTCGCTTTGTCCGGTAAGCTCTTTGAGCAAAGCCGGGAGAATAGGCAGGATGAGACCGATGCCGGCGGCATCGAGCACCATCGCCGCCAGGATGACGACGAGAGATTTGTTCATTTGCTTGATCCAGAATGCCCGCAGGCCCCAACTTATCAGTGATAAATTCGTAACTTTATCGATGATAAATTACAAGTGGAATCGAAGCCCGACCCATGAAGCTTGAGCGTCAGAAGATCATCGATGAGGCCCTGGCCCTGCTGAACGAGGTGGGGATCGACCAGCTCACCACGCGTAAACTGGCGGAGCGACTGGGCGTGCAACAGCCGGCGCTCTACTGGCATTTCAAGAACAAGAACGCGCTGCTCGATGCGATGAACGAGGAAATGCTGGTGCGCGGCCATACCCGCCGCACGCCCCTGCCCGGCGAACCCTGGCCGGATTTCCTCCTCGAAAATGCCCGCAGCTTCCGTCGCGCCCTATTGGCCTATCGCGACGGCGCCCGCGTCCATGCCGGCAATGAACCCTCGGTGCAGACGCTTTCCGATTCGGAAGCGCAATATCACTACTTTCACGACGCAGGGTTTCCTGACCGGCTGACCTTCCACGCGCTGGTGGCCATCGGCAATTATGTCGTGGGCAGCGTGCTCGAACAGCAAGCCGCCACAGACCGGCCGATCCCCGATCCGCCACCGACCGACAAGCAGGCCGCGGCTCCCGCACTCTTCGCGCTTGTCGGCGAGATGATGGAGGCCGGCATGGACGAAAATTTCGACGGCACGTTCGAGACCGGCCTGCACCTCATCCTCGAGGGCCTCAAGCTGCGGCTCGCACAAACGAAAACGGCGCCCTGAGGCGCCGTTTCCTTATTCGCTTTTCGATTTGGCTCAGTGAAGGCCGGCTTCGGCCTCGCCCGCGCCGTCGGCGGCCTCTGCCGCGATCGGGGCTTCAACCTTCTCCTCGAAGGCCCACTCGATCGGCTCGGGCTCGCGCACCAGCGCGTGCTTGATGACCTGGTCCATGCGGCTGACCGGGATGATTTCCATGCCCTTGGTCACGATCTCCGGGATTTCCTGGAGGTCACGCACATTCTCTTCCGGGATCAGCACCGTCTTGATGCCGCCGCGCAGCGCCGCAAGGAGCTTCTCCTTGAGGCCGCCGATCGGCAGGACCCGGCCGCGCAGGGTGATTTCACCCGTCATGGCCACGTCGTGACGCACCGGAATACCGGTCATCACCGAGACGATGGCAGTCGCCATGCCGATACCGGCCGACGGACCATCCTTGGGCGTGGCGCCTTCCGGCACGTGCACGTGGATGTCGCGCTTGTCGAACATCGGCGGCTCGATGCCGAAGTCGATCGAACGCGAGCGGACATAAGCCATCGCGGCGGTGATGGATTCCTTCATCACTTCCTTGAGGTTGCCCGTCACCGTCATGCGGCCCTTGCCCGGGGTCATGACGCCTTCGATGGTCAGCAATTCGCCGCCCACCGGAGTCCATGCCAGGCCCGTGACCAGACCAATCGCCGGCTCGGCCTCGATCTCGCCATGACGGAAGATCTGCGGCCCGAGGTACTTTTCGAGCAACTCGTCGTCGACCACCACCTTCTTGGTGGTGCCCGTCAGGATATCGCGAACCGCCTTGCGCATCAGCTTGGAGATTTCGCGCTTGAGCGTCCGCACACCGGCTTCCCGCGTGTACTTCTGGATCAGCGCCGTCAGCTGGGCATCGGGGAGTTCGAACTCCTCGGGGCGCAGCCCGTTCTCGGCCAGCGTTTCGGGAATGAGGTGGTGAAGGGCGATTTCCTTCTTTTCCTCTTCCGTGTAGCCGGAGAGACGAATGATCTCCATGCGGTCCATCAGCGGACCCGGAATGTTGAGCGTGTTCGACGTGGTGACGAACATCACATCCGAAAGGTCGTAATCGACTTCGAGATAATGGTCGTTGAACGTCGCGTTCTGTTCCGGATCGAGCACTTCGAGCAAAGCCGAAGACGGATCGCCGCGGAAGTCCTGGCCCATCTTGTCGATTTCATCGAGCAGGAAGAGCGGATTGGACTTGCCGGCCTTGCGCAGCGACTGGATCACCTTGCCCGGCATGGAGCCGATATAGGTGCGCCGGTGGCCACGGATCTCGGCCTCGTCGCGGACGCCGCCGAGCGACATACGCACGAACTCGCGGCCCGTCGCCTTGGCGATCGACTTGCCCAGCGAGGTCTTGCCGACGCCCGGAGGACCGACGAGGCACAGGATCGGCCCCTTGAGCTTGCCCGTGCGGCTCTGCACCGCCAGGTACTCGAGGATGCGTTCCTTGACCTTTTCGAGGCCATAGTGATCCGCGTCCAGCACGTCCTGGGCGAGCTTGAGGTCGATCTTGACCCTGCTGCGCTTGCCCCACGGCAGGCTCAGCATCCAGTCCAGATAATTCCGAACGACCGTGGCTTCGGCCGACATCGGGCTCATCTGCTTGAGCTTCTTGACCTCGGCATTGGCCTTCTCACGCGCTTCCTTGGAGAGACGGGTCTTCTTGATCCGCTCTTCGAGCTCCGTGATCTCGTTGGAGCCCTCCTCGCCGTCGCCCAGCTCGCGCTGGATCGCCTTCATCTGCTCGTTGAGGTAATACTCGCGCTGGGTCTTCTCCATCTGGCGCTTGACGCGCGAGCGGATGCGCTTTTCGACCTGCAGCACGCCGATCTCGCCTTCCATGAGCCCCAGGATCTTCTGGAGCCGTTCGGCGACCGAAACCGTGGCGAGAAGGTCTTCCTTCTCGGCGATCTTGATCACCAGATGCGAGGCGATGGTGTCGGCCAGCTTGGAGTGGTTCTCAATCTGCCCGACGGCAGTGACCACTTCAGCGGAAATCTTCTTGTTGAGCTTGACGTAGTTCTCGAACTCCGTCTGGGCCGAGCGCGCCAGCGCTTCGACTTCCACGGGATCGGAAACCGGCTCGCTCAGCGAGGTCGCTTCGGCCTCGAAATAATCGACCGTCTGCAGATACCGGTCGATGGTGGCGCGGTTCAGGCCCTCAACGAGCACCTTCACGGTTCCGTCGGGCAGCTTGAGGAGCTGCAGCACGGAAGCGATGGTGCCGGTGGAATAGATCTGGTCCGGCGACGGATCGTCGTCCTGGGCATTCTTCTGCGTCACGACAAGAATGTGCTTGTCGTCGCGCATGACCTCTTCGAGGGCCTTCACCGATTTCTCGCGGCCCACGAAAAGCGGCACGATCATGCCAGGGAATACAACGATGTCGCGCAGGGGCAGCACCGGGTAAACCCGGTCGCGGCTGAACTCGGCGCCTGTGGTGACATCCGTCATCTTTTATCCTTTCCGGGGCGCGTTGAAAGGGAGGATTCTTGGCTTAACGCGCCCGTAGCAACCAGGCAAACGCTCCCAACTGAGCCGTTCGGCTGATTCTGCTACCTTAAATAGGGTGATCCGAACAGGAAGCAAGTCAACCGCAGGAGGAAGATAGTGATTAACACCCTTGCGGATTTGATCGGTCTGGGCCGATCAGCTCAAACCGCCGGCTCTTCGGCCTTCTGGCCGATGTAATGCGCGCGCGGGCGGATGAGTTCACCCCTTTCGATCTGCTCGAGCGCATGGGCCAGCCAGCCCACGCAGCGCGCCATGGCGAAGATGAGGATCGGCGCCCGCTCCGGCAGGCCATGGGCCGCCGTCAGCGCTGCCATCGCGAAATCCACATTGGGCTTCTCGCCCACGATCCGCTCTCCGGCCTCCCGTAACGCCGCGAAGGCTGGCGGCAGCTCGAACGCCGCCATCAGCGCAGCGGCGCGGATGTCGCCATCCGGGTAAAGCCGGTGCCCGAAGGTCGGCAGCGGCCGGCCCTGCCCCAGCCAGTTGCGCACGGCTGCGTCGGCCCCGTCCCGCTCGACCATCTCCATCAGCGCCACCGCGCCCGCCCAGGCGCCGCCATGCAGCGGCCCGGTCAATGCACCCAGCCCCGCCAAGGCCGCCGCAGACAGCGCCGATCCTGTCGAGATCACCACGCGCGCAGCGAAGGCGGAAGCGTTGAGTTCGTGGTCGGCCAGCAGCACCATGGCGCGCCGGATGGCATCGGCCGCCTCGGGCCGTCCCCATGCCGCCGCGGCCCGTTCGTGCACCGCCCCCTCCGAGCCGCCCACGATCGCAGAAATCATCGTCGCCGCCACCGATTGCGCCTCGCGCCGCAGCACTTGCGGACTGCGCCCCAGCGAGGGCAGATCACGCGCCGCGCGCCGCCCCAGGGCCACGAAAGCACGCTCCAGCGGCTCGCCATCGCCCGACGCCTCGCCCGCCAGCCGCACCGGCCCCGTCTGCCAGAGCAGCGCGGCAATGTCCTCAAGCGTCGCCGTCTCCGAAAGCCGCACGGCGTCCGCGCCGCGATAGAACAGCCGCCCGTTCCCGACTGTCGACAGCGTCGTCTTGAGGATCGGTTCGCCCCAGCGAATGGCATCGCTCGCGACGCTTTCCGCCTTGCGGCGCCCCGGCGATCGATCGGCCAGCTTCCGAACGTCATCGCCCGAATAGAGGCTGCGGCGCGGGTCGTCGGGGTCTTTCTTGGCCCGGATGCGGCCCCGGCTCACATTGGCATAGAGGGTCTGCGGCTGCGTGCCGAGTACGGCGAGAGCCTGTGCGGATGTGAGCCAGTCCAGCGCCAAGACATTGATCCTTTCGATCAAGATTGACGTCAATCTTAGCCGCCCTACCTTCCCTTGCAAAGCCAAGGAGAAGACCGATGAAAAGTGGTTTGGAAGACGTCGTCGCCGCCGAAACGATCCTGTCCGACGTCGAGGGCCTTGCCGGCCGCCTCGTCATCCGCGGCATCTCGCTCGATGATCTTGCCGGCACACCCTACGAGCAGGTGCTCGCATTGCTCTGGGGCGGATTCTTCGATCTGCCGCAGGACCTCACAGGTGCTCTAGCTCGCGCCCGCTCCGAGGTTTTCGCGCACGTGGCCAGCGCCGATCCGAGCCTGGAACCTGTCGATGCCATCCGCGCACTGATGGCGCTGATCCCCGATGGCAACGACCTCGAAACCGCTCTTCGCTTGGTCGCTGCCCCGGCAGTCTTCACCCCGGCCGTCCTGCGCCTCCAGGCTGGCCAGCAGCCCGTCGCACCGCGTCCCGGTCTCGGCCACGCGGCCGACATTCTCAACATGCTGACCGGCAAGGCGCCATCAGCCCAGCAGGCAGCGGCCCTAGACGCCTACCTCGTCACCGTGGCCGACCACGGCCTCAACGCCTCGACGTTCACCGCCCGCGTCGTCGCCTCCACCGGCGCCGGCCTCACTTCGTCGGTACTGGCGGCCCTCGGCGCCCTCAAGGGTCCGCTCCACGGCGGCGCCCCCGGTCCGGTGCTGGACATGCTCGACGGCGTCGGCACACCCGCCAACGCCGAGCCATGGCTCGAAGCCGCCCTTACTCGCGGCGACCGTCTCATGGGCTTCGGCCACCGCATCTACCGCGTCCGCGACCCACGCGCCGACGCGCTCAAGTTGGCCCTTCGCCCGCTCGTGGCTGCCGGCGAAGTGGACAGCGCGCGTGTGGCATTGGCCGAATCCGTCGAGGCGGCAGCATTGACCTTGCTCAAGCGCAAGAAACCCGACCGGCCTCTCGAAACCAATGTTGAGTTCTACACCGCGCTCCTGCTCGAAGCCCTCGGCTTCCCTCGCTCGGCCTTCACCTGTGTCTTCACCATGGGGCGCACGGGCGGCTGGATAGCCCACGCACGGGAGCAGGCCGCGACGGGGCGGCTGATCCGTCCGCAATCGCGATATGTGGGGCCGGCGCCGTTGCAGGCGGCCTAAGGCGCCATTGGTGAGGGAAGTTGGGGGGCGCGATTTCCCTCACCCCCAACTATCCCCCCATTCCACCTTCCTCGCCACGCGAAACGCTTCTCCGTTCCGCTTGAGCACTTCCTCGCGCCGCAATCCTCCCGGCGTGCACAGCTCCAGTACCGCCTCGAACTTGTTCCGCTCCACCGGCTTGATGATCCGAGCAGCGGCCGGCTCCGCCATCACCCCCGGCCGCGCCACGACGAGATAGCTGAACTTCTCGTCCTCATATCCCAGCGTGCCGCCCTTCATGCGCATATGGTCCCGGCTGCGTTGCAGGCGCACCGAGAAATGGCACCAGTCGCCTTCCGGCAAGGGGCATTCATCCCCATGCGGGCAAGGCGCCACCATGTGGGCGCCAGCCGCCAGCAGTGCCCTGCGCGCCTCCATCAGCCGGCCATAGTCGCGAGGCCGCCCGGGCTCGATAATGGCCATCATGCCCGTACAACGCTCCCAGAGGCCCAGGGCAGCCTTGGCCACCTCTCCGTCCGGCAGTTCCGTCAGTGAATAGCTCGCCACGACGAGGTCGAAGCGGCTCTCTTCGAGTCCTGGCCGCGCGATCTCCCCGTGCAGCACCTGAGCCGGAAGCTCGCCCTCGGCCAGTTCGCGGGCCAGTTCGAGAAACTCACCGCCGTGATCGAACATGGTGATGGTCTCGATACCCGGCCACTGCTCCGCCGCGGCCCAGCTCGCCGTTCCCGGTCCTGCCCCGGCATCCAGCATCGAGCGCGGCTCGAACCCCTCGGCTCGAACCGCAGCTTCTTCGAACACCCACTCAACGGCGGCAAAAGTCGCCGGCATGCGGCTCATCGCATAAGCCAGCACATCGTCGCCCCCGCCGATATGCCCGGACGACGCCTTGAACTCCCGATATTTTTCCGAAATCGAGCCCGATCGCTGCGCCAGGCCGGCGCGCGATTTGCCTTCGGCCAGCGCTGCCAGCCGCGCCTGCAATCTTTCCGGCAGCCCCATGCTCACGTCCCAAGAAAAAGCCGAGGGCAGCGCTAGGGCTGCCCTCGGCGAAAATCAATGCTTTTGCGTCACCGCATCAGGCGGGAAGCTCTTCCTTCTTGCGCTCTGCATAGATGTAGAGCGGGCGGGCGTCCTTGCCGTTCACCACTTCCTCGCTGATCACGACTTCTTCCACGCCTTCGAGCGAAGGCAGGTCGTACATCGTGTCGAGCAGGATCGCTTCCATGATCGAGCGCAGGCCACGGGCACCCGTCTTGCGTTCGATGGCATGCTTGGCGATGGCCTTGAGCGCGTCCTCGTGGAAGGTGAGTTCCACGTCTTCCATAGAGAACAGGCGCTGGTACTGGCGCACCAGGGCGTTCTTCGGCTGGGTCAGGATTTCGATCAGAGCCGCTTCATCGAGGTCGTCGAGCGTCGCCAGGATCGGCAGACGGCCGATGAATTCCGGGATGAGGCCGAACTTGACCAGGTCTTCCGGGGCCACGTCCTTGAGGAGGTCGCCGACGCGACGATCCTGCGGGTCCTTGACCACGGCGCCGAAGCCGATGCCCGAGCCTTCGCCGCGCGCCGCGATGATCTTTTCGAGACCGGCAAAGGCGCCGCCACAGACGAACAGGATATTCGTCGTGTCCACCTGCAGGAATTCCTGCTGCGGATGCTTGCGGCCGCCCTGCGGCGGAACCGAAGCCACGGTGCCTTCCATGATCTTGAGCAGGGCCTGCTGCACGCCCTCGCCCGACACGTCGCGGGTTATCGACGGATTGTCGGACTTGCGGGAAATCTTGTCGACTTCGTCGATATAGACGATGCCGCGTTGCGCCTTCTCCACGTTGTAGTCGGCGGCCTGCAGGAGCTTCAGGATGATGTTTTCCACGTCCTCGCCGACATAGCCGGCTTCGGTGAGCGTAGTGGCATCGGCCATCGTGAACGGCACATCGAGGATGCGCGCCAGCGTCTGGGCCAGAAGCGTCTTGCCGGTACCGGTTGGGCCGATCAGCAGGATGTTGGACTTGGAAAGCTCAACGTCCTGGTTCTTGGTCGCGTGGTGCAGGCGCTTGTAGTGGTTGTGGACAGCCACGGAGAGCACGCGCTTGGCGCGCGCCTGGCCGATCACGTAATCGTCCAGGATCTTGCAGATCTCGGCCGGAGTGGGAACGCCGTCCGCCGACTTGACCATCGACGTCTTGTTCTCTTCCCGGATGATGTCCATGCAGAGCTCGACGCACTCATCGCAGATGAATACGGTCGGGCCGGCGATCAGTTTACGAACCTCGTGCTGAGACTTGCCGCAGAACGAGCAGTACAGCGTGTTCTTCGAGGATTCGCCGTTCGTTGTCTCTTTGGACATCCTGTCACTCCCGGGGGCAGAGCGCCCCCAAAATCAGCGCTAGCGGTCAGGCTAGCGCATGGCGCTTAAACAAAATCTAAGCCAGACCGACCTTAAAGATCGATCCGGCCCTGCGCAATCACACCATTGTCACAGTCAACGGCTCTTGCGTATCGGCGTTAACGCCCCCGATCACGCCTGCTCCGGAACGGCGCGCTTTTCGAACACGCTGTCGATCAGGCCGAAGTCCTTGGCTTCTTCCGGGCTCAGGAAGCGATCGCGCTCGAGAGCGTTCTCGACTTCTTCATAAGTACGGCCCGTGTGCTTCTCATAGATTTGATTGAGGCGGCGCTTGAGGCCTTCGACCTCGCGGGCATGGATCAGGATGTCCGTCACCTGGCCCTGGTACCCGCCGGACGGCTGGTGGACCATGATGCGCGAATTGGGCAGCGAGGCGCGCATGCCGGCTTCGCCGGCCTGCAGCAGGAGCGAACCCATCGAAGCCGCCTGACCGAGGCAGAGCGTCGCCACGGGCGGGCGGATGAACTGCATGGTGTCGTAGATGGAAAGACCAGCCGTCACCACGCCGCCAGGCGAGTTGATATAGAGGCTGATTTCCTTCTTCGGGTTCTCGGACTCGAGGAAGAGGAGCTGTGCCGTGATCAGCGAAGCCATGTTGTCTTCGACGACGCCCGTCACGAAGATGATGCGTTCCTTGAGGAGCCGCGAATAGATGTCGAAGGCGCGTTCGCCGCGGTTGGTCTGCTCGACCACCATCGGAACGAGCGTATTCATATAGGTATCGACCGGATCTCTCATGGATGCCCTTCTGGTGCCTGGATAACGAATCAGCGCGATTGGCTGATTGCAGGGGATGGCGCCTTAATGCGCGGTAAAGCGAGACATAGGCAAGACTGGGGCGACCTTCAATAGAGCCGTCCTTCCGATGCACGCCGTTCCCGCCCGGCGGTTAATTCCGCGTTGCGCGCATGGGCGCAACCGCGCCTACTCGGCAAACACCACCGTCACGCCCTTCTTGCGGAAATAGGACTGCATCAGCTTGCGGCCCTGCCGGTTATTCTGCGCCAGCTTGGCGGGCTCGAACACCGCTTCCTTCACACCCGCCCGCGCCATCGCCGCCTTCAGCGCAGCGACATGGACGTCGAGCTCCGCATTGTCGTTGCGCAGGGACGTATAGATATTTTCCATGGCCTCGGCCAGGGTCAGCTCGCTCATGGCGGCACTCCAGAATTGCTCTGGCTTTCCACTAACGACTTTTCCGGCGAGGGCAAGGCGCGGGTTGCATTGGGCCGGCGACGATCTAATGTCCGAACAAGCTTCAACCACCGGTTTCCGATGATTTCCACACCCGACGCCATAGCCCCTGCCCGCCGCGCCTCCGCCGATCCCCGCGACCCGGTCTTCTACCAGAACCCCTACGCCTTCTACGACGGCATCCACGCCAGCTCGCCCACCTTCTTCTGGGATAATTACGGCCACTGGTGCTTCACCGGCTTCAAGGACGTGAACCTGCTCCTGCGCGACAAGCGCTTCGGGCGCGAAATCCTGCATGTGGCGACGCGCGAGGAACTGGGCTGGCCCGAGCGCAAGCCGCATGTCGCCGATTTCGACCTTGCCGAGAAATATTCGCTGCTCAACCTCGAGCCGCCCAGCCACACGCGCCTGCGCATGCTGGTCAACCGCGCCTTCGTCTCGCGCCAGGTCGAGCAGTTGCGCCCGCGCATCGCCGTGCTCGCCAACGAGCTCATCGACGGCTTCGAGAAGGACGGCCAGGTCGAGCTCATGCGCGCCTACGCCGCGCCGATCCCAGCCATCATCATCTCCGAAATGATCGGCGTTCCCACCGACATGGCCATGCAGCTCGTCGCCTGGTCCAACCGCATGGTCACCATGTACATGTTCGGCGTCACCGAGGAGACCGAGCGCGATGCCAACCAGGCCTCGGCCGATTTCATCGCCTATATCCGCACGCTGATCGCCGAGCGCCGCGTCAAGCCGGCCGAAGACCTGCTCACCCATATGATCACGGCCGAGCAGGATGGCCAGAAGCTGACCGACGACGAAATCGTCTCGACCGCCATCCTCCTCCTCAATGCGGGCCACGAAGCCACGGTCCACACCACCGGCAACGCGGTCAAATCCATCATCGAGAGCGGCGTCGACCGCAAGGCGATCTTCGCCAGCGACGAGCAGACCGCCGCCACGGTCGAGGAGTGCCTGCGCTTCGACGCCCCGCTCCACATGTTCACGCGCTATGCGCTTTCGGACATCGAATTGGACAACGGCATCTCGCTCAGGAAGGGCGAGGAAATCGGCCTCATGCTCGGCGCCGCCAACCGCGACCCTGCCCGCTTCGCCAACGCCAACACCTTCGATCCCTTCCGCACCGACGGCCAGAACGTCAGCTTCGGCGCCGGCATCCACTTCTGCATCGGCGCGCCCCTTGCGCGCATCGAGCTGCAGATTTCCCTCAAGACGCTGTTCGATCGCCTTCCCGGCCTGCACCTCGCCAGCGAGCCGCACTACAACAACGTGTACCACTTCCACGGGCTGGAGGAGTTACGGGTCGCCTGGTAGGCGCCTTTGGCTCCCCCTCCCGGCCTCCCCCGCAAGGAGGGAAGTGTTTCCGATCCAGTTGAGCACGGAACGCCCCACACCCTGGGTCAGCCACTAAGCCCCCAACCCGCGACCAGATCCCCGAGCACTACCGGTATCAGATCCGGCAAATCCTCGCTGATCAGGCCCGGCCCGCCGAACTGCCGGGCCGCGTCGCCGTGAATCCACACCGCCGCAGCCGCCGCCTCGAAGCCGGCCATGCCTTGCGCCAGCAGCCCGGCGACGATGCCGGCCAGCACGTCACCCGAGCCCGCCGTACCCAGCGACGGCGGGGCATTGGCATTGATGAAGGCCCGGCCGTCCGGGGACGCGATCACCGTATCGGCGCCCTTGAGAATCATCACCGCGCCCGAAATCTGCGCGGCGCGGCGCGCCACCTCCACTTTCGAGCCGTCGAGATCGCCGAAGAGCCGCGCGAATTCGCCTGCATGCGGAGTCAGCACCACCGGGCGCCCGGCATCGGCCTGGATGAGCTCGAAAAGCTCGCTCGGATTCTCGGCAAAGCTGCTCATCGCGTCGGCATCGATTACCGCTGCCGCACCGCTGCGCAGCACGGCCGCCGTATTCTCTGCGGTCGCCTGGCCGACTCCCGCCGCCGGACCGATGACCACGGATTTCGCCTTGGTCTGTCGCAAGACCTCTTCGAGCGCCGTCCATTGCGGCGCCTCGCGCAGCATGATCGAGGTCAGGTGGTTGGCATGGACCAGCAGCGCGTCGCGATTGCCGGCCAGCGTCACCAGCCCAGCCCCGGTCCGCAGCGCCGCCTGCGCCGCCAGCCGGGATGCGCCAGTCTGCAGCGGGCCGCCGCTCACCACCACGCAATGGCCGCGCGTATATTTGTGCCCGCCCGGATCGGCATGCGGCAATTGCCAGTTGCCGGGGTCATTTTCCCAAAGCGTCGAGCCTATCGTGCCCAGCACATCGGCGCTGATACCGATATTGCGAACGTCCGTCTCGCCGGCCAGCTCGCGCCCGGGCAGTAGCAGGTGGCCCGGCTTCTTACGAAAGAACGTTACGGTCATGCTGGCCCTGATCGCGGCGCCACGAATGGCTCCCGACGCGCCATCGACGCCGCTCGGAACGTCCACGGCGACGACGAGCTTGCCCTCGGCGGCGTTGACCGTGTCGATGATGGTCTTGAGATCTCCTTCGACATCGCGATCGAGCCCCGCGCCGAGCAAGGCATCCACCACCATGTCGGCATCGCGCACCAGATCTGGGCTGAACGCCTCGATGCGGCCGGTCCAGGCTTTGGCATTGGCCGCCGCTTCGCTCTTGAGGCGCGCGACATCGCCATGCATCACCAGATGCACCGGCCAGCCGCGATCCTTGAGCAGTCGCGCCACCACGAACCCGTCGCCGCCATTATTGCCCGGCCCGCACAGCACCAGCACCGGCATCTGGTAGTAGCGCTCGAGAATGGCATCGACGATGGCACGGCCGGCATTGTCCATCAGCCCCGCATAGGAAAGCCCGGATTCGGCGGCCAGCCTGTCGGCCTGCGACATCTGCTCGGGGGTAAGAAGAACCGTGTCGTCACGCTTGCTCATCGAACGCTCCGCAAACCAATCGCCCCCGTCCTCTTTTCCCATAAGCCCATGGCAAAGAAAAGCAAAAGGGCCGCCCCGAAGGACGGCCCTTTCAATTCGAACCACCAGTATCTTAGTGGTGGTGTTCTTCCGGCACGTCGTACTCGTCGTCCTGGATGAGCTTGCCGAGTTCCTCGGCGGTGACCTTCTTGTCGGTCTGCTCGGCCTGGTCGGCGATGAAGTCCACGACCTTGTTCTCGAAGATCGGCGCGCGCAGCGAAGCCAGCGCGGTCGGGTTCTTGCGATAGTAGTCGTAAACCTGCTGTTCCTGGCCCGGGAAGCGGCGGACTTCGGCGATCAGGGCCTGCTGGTGCTCGTCGTCGGTGACCTCGACCTTGTTCTCGTTGCCGATCTCGGCGACGACCAGGCCCAGGCGCACGCGGCGCTCGGCGATCTTGCGGTACTGTTCCTTGGCGGCTTCCTCGGTCGTGCCTTCGTCTTCGAAGGAACGGCCATGGTGCTCGACCTCATGGACGACGCGCTGCCAGATGGTGTTGAACTCGGCTTCCACGAGCTGCTCGGGCACGTCGAACTTGTGGCCGGCATCCAGAGCGTCGAGAATCTGGCGCTTCACGTGCTGGCGGGCCATCGAGTCGTTGGCGGAGTCCATCTGGGCCTTGATGGCGTCGCGCAGGGCCGCAACGTTCTCGAGGCCGAGCTTCTTGGCGAACTCGTCGTCGAGCTCCCCCTGGCGCGGTGCGTCGATGTGCAGGATCGTGGTCTTGAAGACGGCTTCCTTGCCGGCGAGCGACTTCTGGCCGTAATCGGCCGGGAAGGTCACCTTCACGTCCTTGGTGTCGCCCTTCTTGAGGCCGACGAGCTGCTCCTCGAAGCCGGGGATGAACTCGCCCGAACCGACGGTCAGGTGCGCATGGTCGGACGAGCCGCCATCGAATTCCTTGCCGTCGATGGTGCCGACGAAGGAAAGACCGAGATAGTCCCCCTGCTCGACGACGCCGTCATCGGCCTTCTGCTCGTAGCCCTTGTTCTGCTGGAAGAAGCGGTTGAGCTCCTTGTCGACTTCGGCGTCGGCGATCTCGACGACGGGCTTCTCGATCTTGATGCCCTTGAAGTCCATCAGCTTGACCGGCGGCAGCACTTCGTAGCTGACGCTGAACGCCAGGTCGGCATTGCCTTCGAGCACGTTGTTGATCTCGGCCTGGTCTTCCGGCAGGTCGACCTTGGGCTGGGCGGCAGCACGCTCGGAGCGCTTCTCCAGCGTCTCGGAGACGCCGGCATTGATCGCTTCTTCGAGCACTTCGGACATGGCCGAACGGCCATAGACCTTCTTGAGGTGCGCCACGGGAACCTTACCCGGACGGAAGCCCTTGATGACCGCCTTCTCCTTGAGGTCATCCAGCTTGGCGTCGAGCCGGGACACCAGGTCCTGGGCCGGAATCACAACGGCCAGCTTGCGCTTGAGGCCTTCGTTGAGGGTTTCTGTGACCTGCATTCGGTTCAATCCCGTATTCATTTCAATTGTTGCGGCCCTGGGGTCCGCCTGCGGAAGGCGATGGTGCGGGTAAGAGGACTCGAACCTCCACGCCTTGCGGCGGCGGAACCTAAATCCGCTGCGTCTACCAATTCCGCCATACCCGCAAACACGTGCCCTTGGCCCGGTTTGGGCGCAGGCTCTACCCTATGTTAGGAAGTCAGTCAAAGCCTCATTCCATGGGCTTTGCACAACAACCCCGGCATTTCCCGCCTATTTATGGCGCATTCGGTCACGCGCAAGGCGCGCACGATGCCCATTGCATGCGCAAACTGCACATTTTTTGGACAATCACCGAAATCCATACCTGACTCTATTTGCTCGAAAACTGATGCAAGCATCTGGTAATGCAACGCTTTGAGGACGATAGGCACACTTGGCATGCCCCCTGCATACGAGTGAGCGGCACCAAAGGCCGGTGCCAAGGGGTCGCCTCGGCGCCCCAGGACAGCTAAGACCGGACGACAACCTCGCGGAGACGTCCAAATTCTCCGCCGAACCGTCCCTTTGGAGGCGCACAAATGAAGAAAATCGAGGCGATCGTTAAGCCTTTCAAGCTCGACGAAGTCAAAGAGGCGCTGCAGGAAGTCGGCCTGCAAGGCATCACCGTCACCGAGGCGAAAGGCTTCGGCCGCCAGAAGGGCCATACCGAGCTCTATCGCGGCGCGGAATACGTGGTGGATTTCCTGCCCAAGGTGAAGATCGAGGTCGTGTGCCCGGATGATCTGGCCGAAAAGGCCATCGAAGCCATCCGCAACGCCGCCCAGACCGGCCGCATCGGCGACGGCAAGATCTTCGTCTATTCGATCGAACAGGCCATCCGTATCCGCACCGGCGAATCCGGCGACGACGCTCTCTGATCCTCCCGGATCGAGCCGTCGCCCCTACCCCATAACCACTGGTTCAGACTGAGGAAGAACAATGACCACTGGAAGCGACATCCTTAAGCGCATCAAGGAAGAGAACATCAAATACGTCGACCTGCGCTTTACCGACCTGCGCGGCAAGCTGCAGCACGTCACCATGGACCAGTCGGTCGTGGACGAGGACATGTTCGAAGAAGGCGTGATGTTCGACGGCTCCTCGATTGCGGGCTGGAAAGCCATCAACGAGTCCGACATGGTGCTCATGCCCGATCCGGCATCGGCCTATCTCGACCCCTTCTTCGGCGCCTCGACGCTCGCCCTCAACTGCGACATCCTCGAGCCCAACACCTACCAGCCCTATAACCGCGACCCGCGCTCGATGGCCAAGAAGGCCGAAGCCTATGTCAAGTCGTCGGGCATCGGTGACTCGGTGGTGTTCGGCCCCGAGCCCGAATTCTTCATCTTCGACGACGTCCGCTACTCGAACACCACCTACAAGGTGGGCTTCGAAGTCGATTCGAGCGAGCTGCCGACCAACAACGACGCCATCTACGAGACCGGCAACAATGGCCACCATATCGGCCTCAAGAAGGGCTATTTCCCGGTTCCGCCGCTGGATTCCGCCCAGGATATGCGCGGTGAGATGCTCGAGGCCATGGGCGCCATGGGCGTCGTCATCGAAAAGCACCACCACGAAGTGGCCTCGGCCCAGCACGAACTCGGCATCCGCTTCCAGCCGATGATCAAGTCGGCCGACGACGTGCTCATTTACAAGTATGTCATCCAGCAGGTCGCCAATGCCTATGGCAAGACCGCGACCTTCATGCCCAAGCCCGTCTATGGCGACAACGGCTCGGGCATGCACTGCCACCAGTCGATCTGGAAGGACGGCAAGCCGCTCTTCGCCGGCGATCAGTATGCGGGCCTTTCGATGGACGCCCTCTACTACATCGGCGGCGTCATCAAGCACGCCAAGGCCATCAACGCCTTCACCAACCCGACCACCAACAGCTACAAGCGCCTGGTCCCGGGCTTCGAGGCTCCGGTGCTGCTGGCCTATTCGGCCCGCAACCGCTCGGCCTCCTGCCGCATCCCCTTCGGCCAGTCGCCGAAGGCCAAGCGCGTGGAAGTCCGCTTCCCCGATCCGCTGGCGAACCCCTATCTCGCCTTCACGGCCCTTCTGATGGCCGGCCTCGACGGCATCAAGAACAAGATCCATCCGGGCGATGCCATGGACAAGGACCTCTACGAGCTGCCCAAGGCCGAACTCAAGGAGATCCCGACCGTGTCGGGCTCCCTGCGCGAAGCCCTCGACGAGCTCTCCAAGGACCGCGACTTCCTCAAGGTGGCCGGCGTCATGGATGACGACTTCATCGACGCCTATATCGAGCTCAAGATGCAGGAAGTGATCAAGCTCGAACACACCCCGCATCCGGTCGAGTACGAAATGTACTATTCGGCCTGAGCCGAAAACGCGAAAGGGGCCTTCTGGCCCCTTTCTTTTGCCTATCGCTCCGCCGCGACCGCATCGAAGAACGCGTCCGGCCCGTCGATCTCCCGCAGCCGCCTGCCGTCGATGAGCAGGTAGCGCGTGCCGATATTGCGCACGAAACTGCGGTCATGCGACACCAGCACGCTGGTCGCCTGGTGCTCCAGAATCTCCTCCTCCAGCCGCTCCTGCCCCACGATGTCGACATGGTTGGTCGGCTCGTCCATGAGGTAGAAATTGGGCTCGGCCAGCCGCAGCCCCAGCAATCCCAGCCGCGCCCGCTGCCCGAAGGACAGCTCGCTTATCGGCCTGCTTTGCTTCTCGATCGCGAAGCCCGCCCCCGCCAGCAGCGAGGTCGTGCGCTGGTCGCCCAGTCCGAACCCGCCGATATAGTCCGCTGGCGATCCCTTGACCGGCAATTGCGACATCGCCTGGTCGGTATAGCCCAGCCGCACCGATGGGCTCACCCGCACGCCCGCCACGGCCTCTCCGCACAGCGCCTTGTGCAGCAATCGCACCAATTGCGTCTTGCCCGCCCCGTTCCGACCCAGCAGCACGATGCGGTCGCCCTGGAAGATATGGAGCTTGGGCACCTTGAACAGCGCCCGTCCGTCCGGCGTCGCCACCTCGACATCCTCCACCGCCACCAGCACCTTGGCATGGGTGCCGCTATTGGTGAGCCGGATATCGCCCGCCCGCTCCTTGTGCAGCGATTGCACCGCCACTTCGATCTTCTCGGCCCGGTCGCGCAATTGCTTGGACTTCTTGACCAGCAGGTCCGAGCCGGAATTGATGCCGATATTGGTGAGCTTGGCCGCCTGCTTGCGCAGCCGCGACGCTTCCTTGAGATCGCGTTCCTGCTTCTGCGCCGCCGCCGCATCCGCTTCGTCCAGCGCCGCCCGCGCCCGGCTGAACGGCAAGGCGAAATAATGCGAATGCTCCGGCCGCAGGAACAGCGTGCGATTGGTCACCGCGTCGAGAAAGGCGCGGTCATGGCTGGCGATCACCACCGGCATGTTGCGTGTCGAGCGGTTGAGCCAGTCTTCCAGTTGCAGGATGCGGGCCAGGTCGAGATGGTTGGTCGGCTCGTCCAGCAGCAGCGCATCGGGCTCGGTCACCCAGACCCGGGCAATCAGCATCAGCCGCTGCCAGCCGCCGCTCAGCGCCTTGACCGGCCGCTCGCGCAGCTCAGCGGGTGTTTCGAGATCGTCGAGCACGACATCGACCCGCCATTCCTCACCTTCGCGCTGTTCCGGCGGCAGCGCCCGTCGCACCGCCTCCCACATCGAAAGCTCGAGCAGCGCCGCCGGCACGTCCTGCTCGACAAAGCCGATCTTCATGCCGCGCGACCGCACAATCTCGCCACCGCCCGGCTCGACCGAACCGGCGATAGCCTTGAGAAGCGAGGTCTTGCCCCGGCCGTTTCCGGCTACGAGCCCGACCCGGTCGCCATCGGCGATAACGAAGTCGAGCCCCTGGAAGAGCGGTTCATTGGCGGTGATGCTGACATTGCGGAGGCTGATGGAAGCCATTTTTCGTCTCACTGGAACGGCGCACGGCGCCGGAAAACCCGAAGTGGCAAACGCGAAGCGAAAGCCGTTAAGGGCGGACCAGATCGATCGAGACGAATGAATGTGCGTCAGGAACCGTGTCGGTCAGCCCTGCAAGGAAATGTCCCGCAGGGCAAAGACGGGGCCACGCTGACGATGGTGCTGAAACAACAGATGCACGCGGCCCTCCCGGTTCGTGTTGACGATGACGCTACGCTAGCGGCGCCTGACAGCAAGATCAAGTGCCCCGCTGCACTGCCGCGATGCCCGCGAGCAGCAGGTCGATGCCCGCCAGGAATTGCGCCCGGTCGTCGTGCTCGGGCAGGTGCGGCGCGACCTTGTGGATGAATGGAAACCTGGCCGGATCGAGCTGCGCCCAGCGTGCCGCGATCCCGGCCAGCGACGCGGAGCGATCTCCGCCTGCCAGGCTGAGGCGCGCATTGGCCGCGTTCTGCGCGGCGGCGCCCAGAATGTAATAGACCAGCGCCGAAGCCGCGTCGAACTGGGCCCCTTCCGCCACGCCGAGTGCCTGCAACCGCCCGCCCACGCTTTCGAATATCTGCATCATCGCCAGTTGCTGCGGCTCGCGCGAAAGCTGGGCGCCCACCCAGGGATGCGCGTCGATCGCGTCGAAAATGCCGATGGCGACGGCGCGAATGCCATCCTCGGGGCCGCCGTCGGCATCGAGCATGATCCGGCCGATGATGTGATCGGTTGCCGCCGTCAGCAGCTCGCTCTTATCCGCCACATGCCAGTAGATGGCCCCCGCCCCCGTCGCCAGGCGAGCCGCCAGGGCGCGGAACGTCAGCGCATTTTCCCCCTCCGCATCGAGAATTTCGATGGCCGCTTCGACGATCCGCTCCTTGGAAAGCGCATCCGAACGCCGCTCTGTTCGCTGGGTCTTTTTCGTCATGCCGCCATCTTGACATGAATGGAACGACGTTCCAATTACTATTCATGGAACAGCGTTCCACAATGAAGAAGGAGTTCCTGGATGACGAAACATGTCACAATCATTGGCGCCGGACTGGGCGGCCTCACGCTCGCGCGCGTCCTGCACGTCAATGGTATTCCGGCCACGGTCTATGAGGCCGAGTCCTCCGCTGGGGCCCGCACGCAAGGCGGCCAGCTCGATATTCATGAACACAATGGCCAGCTCGCGCTCGCCATGGCCGGCCTCACCGAGGAATTCCGTGCCATCATCCACAAGGGCGGCGAGGCTACACGCATGCTGGACCCACACGGCGCCGTCCTGCTCGACCAACCCGACGACGGCGACGGCGGGCGCCCCGAAGTATTGCGCGGCGATCTGCGGCGCATCCTCCTGCAATCCCTGCCCGAGGGCACTGTGCAATGGGGCATGAAGCTTGCCGGCGTCCGGGCACTGGGCGACGGCCGCCATGAACTGGCCTTCGCCGATGGCACCAGCGTGACCACCGAGGTCCTGGTTGGCGCCGATGGTGCGTGGTCGAAGGTCCGGCCTCTGCTCTCCGATGCGCTCCCTGAATATGCCGGCGCCACGTTCATCGAGACTTACCTCCACGATGCCGATACGCGCCACCCCGTCACCGCTGCGGCCGTTGGCGATGGCGCCATGTGTGCCCTTACCCCCGGCAAGGGCATCACCGCGCATCGCGAGGCGGGCGGCGTCCTCCATACCTATGTCCAGCTTCGACGTTCCCTCGATTGGGTCGCAGCAATCGACTTCTCCGATGCCGGTGCCGCGACAGCCCGGGTCGCAGCCGAATTCGAAGGCTGGGAGCCAGCCCTGACGGCGCTCATCACCGAGGGCGACACACCGCCCATGCCGCGCCTGATCCACGCCCTGCCCGATGGCATCCGTTGGGACCGCGTTCCCGGCGTGACGTTGATCGGCGATGCCGCGCATCTCATGCCCCCGGCCGGCGAAGGCGCAAACCTGGCAATGCTCGATGGCGCCGAACTCGGCAAGGCGATCGCCGCCCATCCCGACGACATCGAAACCGCGCTGGCCATCTATGAGGAGGCGATGTTCCCGCGCAGCGCGGCCGAAGCTGCCGATGCGCACCGGATCCTGGATCTGTGCATTGGCGACAGGGCGCCGTACGGCCTCATCGATTTTCTCAATGGCTCGCTGCAGGCCGGACAGGAATAACGGACGCAAGCCCGTTTATATTTGGCTAGAACAGGAAGAATACAACAGAAGCGCCAAATACAACCACGTGGCGCGGAACGCAAAGGTGGGCAAGCCGGTACGCGAGACTGAAAAATCCGGCCTGTACCCACCGATGGTTGTTTCGCGGATCGCGGGGCTTTTCGTACGCAGAACCATCACCCATTGCGATCGACATACGGCAACTCCATACACAAACCGTATGTCTGACTTTGTAGCGGAGTAGGCTTAAGAAAGTGCTGCCGAGAAGCAAACGGAAGGTAAATGGGGGGCCTGGGGCGTAAGTGCGGCCACCTTCACAATTTTGATCGCAATGTGAAAACGTGGCCCAGATGCCACGCCTGGGGCATTTTCCGTAGCGCCCTGCGTGACTTGTCTGAAATGGCGTCCTATAAAGTGACAACGCGGATCATGATTAGGAGCATCGTCTGATGGAAACTTTCGGCACTTTCGATCGCTGAACAGCGGTGCCGATAGCGGGCCGCCGCGGCGGTCCCCTCGCCTCACACGATCCTCTCATGCCTCGGATGGCATTCCATGCTTCGACGTTTCTTCGCCTACTATGCGCCCTACAAGGGCCTGTTCTTCCTTGATTTCGGCTGCGCCGTCATTGTCGGCATCCTCGAACTCGGCTTTCCGCTCGCCGTAAAGCTCTTCGTTGACCAGCTTCTCCCCAGCCAGAACTGGGGCCTGATCGCCGGCGTCGCGGCGCTGCTGCTCGTGGTCTATGTTCTCAACACCGCGCTCATGGGCGTGGTGAATTACTGGGGTCATGCCCTGGGCATTTCGATCGAAACCGACATGCGCCAGCAGGCTTTCGACCACATCCAGAAACTCTCGTTCCGCTATTTCGACAACACGCGCACGGGCGAGTTGATCACCCATGTCACCAAGGACCTCGAAGAGGTCGGCGAAGTGGCGCACCATGGGCCCGAGGACGTGTTCATCGCCATCATGACCTTCATCGGCGCCTTCGTGCTGATGTTCAGCGTGCAGTGGAAGCTGGCTCTGATGACCACCATCATCGTGCCGTTCATGACTTGGCTGGTCGGCCGCTACGGCGCGCGCATGACGGCGAACTGGCGGCACCTCTTCGGCAAGGTCAGCGATTTCAACACCCGCGTGCAGGAAAGCGTCGGCGGCATCCGCGTGGTCAAGGCCTTTGCCAACGAGGACTACGAGCGCCAGCTTTTCGCACGCAACAACGAAGGCTACCGCACCGCAAAGCTCAACGCTTACGCCATCATGACGGCCAGCATCGCGCTCAGCTATCTGAGCACGCGCCTGGTGCAGCTCATCATCATGGTGGCGGGCACCTGGTTCGTCGTGGCAGGCGAACTGACCTATGGCGGCTTCGTCGGCTTCCTGCTGCTCGTCAACGTCTTCTTCCGCCCGATCGACAAGATCACCCAGGTGCTCGAAATGTATCCGAAGGGCATGGCCGGCTTCCGCCGCTTCTGCACTCTCATCGATACCGAGCCCGATCTGGCCGACCGCCCCGGCGCCATTGCCGTGCATCGCCTGCGCGGTGATATCGCCTACAAGGACGTCAGCTTCGGCTATGCCGGACAGCCGGAAATGTTCAAGGGCCTCAACCTGGCGATAGCTGCGGGCGAAACCATCGCCCTCGTCGGCCCTTCGGGCACCGGCAAGACGACGCTGTGCTCGCTCCTGCCTCGCTTTTATGACGTTACCGGGGGCGCCATCACTATCGACGGCATCGACATCCGCGACATGGCCCAGTCCTCGCTGCGCAGCCAGATCGGCATCGTGCAGCAGGACGTGTTCCTGTTCGGCTCCACCATTCGCGAGAACATCGCCTATGGCCGGCTGGGCGCAAGCGACGAGGAAATCTGGGAAGCCCTGGAGCGGGCCTCACTCGCCGATTATGTGCGCGCCCTGCCCGCTGGCCTCGATACGCCCACCGGCGAGCGCGGCGTCAAACTCTCCGGCGGCCAGAAGCAGCGCATCGCCATTGCCCGGATCTTCCTCAAGAACCCGCCGATCCTCATCCTCGACGAGGCGACCTCGGCGCTGGACACGGCGACCGAACAGGCCATCCAGCAATCGCTACAGGCGCTTTCCACCGGCCGTACGTCGCTGGTCGTGGCCCACCGTCTGGCCACTATCCGCAATGCCGACCGCATCGTCGTGATGGGCCCGCACGGCATCGAGGAAATCGGCTCGCACGCCGAACTGCTGGCGCGGAAGGGCGCCTACGCCCGTCTGCACAACGCCCAGTTCGATACGGTGAGCTGACGAACGGAGGCGCTGCCGGAACCCGGCAATGCCTCGTTCTTCCCTAACCATAGAACGTCCCCGGCGCGGTCGAGGTCTATTGCACCGGGCCAGGGGAGCGGAGGCCTCCCTGGGGCCCGGCCTGCGCCCTCACAACGTCCTCGCCTATCAACGCGCCATGCGCAGCGGTTTGATGCTCACGATTTCCGGTCGGCAGAAGTTATAGTCGATGAGATAGACCCAACTGCCCTGCGTGGCGCGCACCTGGATGTGCCGGCCGATCGGGGCGTTGAGGTAGATATTGGTAAAGCCCTCCGCCGCGATGCGCTGGCGGATTTGGTAGTCGGTCTGGCAGATCACCGGCATCTGCATGCGCGGCCAGCCGAAAGCCGCCGGGCCGGCGGCCATGGATGGCATCGTGCCCGCGGCAAGCGCCAGGGCGGCGACGGCAATCCGGGTCAAGGCGAAGTATTTCATGGCATTTCTCCTGGCCACCGGGCATTGAACCGCTGCGGGCGGCGGCTTGCAAGCGGAACCGGCCCGGATCGCTCCGGACCGGCCCTCGGCAAGAGAAGCTGTTGCGGCGGTAGCCTCAGTTGCCGAAATCGAATTGGAACCCGAAGCCGCCGCCACGGGCCGGGCGGACCGGCTGCACGCGATCGACATAGCCGCTGCAGCGGTCGACCCGCATCGAATAGAGCCAACGTCCATAAACGCCCGTGACCTCGACCCGGCTGCGTCCCAGATCGCGCCGAATGCGCACATCGTCAAAACCCTGCCAGGAAATGCCGCGGCGAATCTGGCGGTCATCGAGGCAGAAGCGGTCGCGGCCGCCGCCCGGACGGTGGTTCCAGCCCGGCCCCTGGCCGAAACCCTGGTCAGGCACGATCACGCGCCCCTGCCCGCGCGGGCCGCCATCGAAGCCGCCGCCATTGCCGTTGCCCAGATCGAGCTGGAAGGTCATGGCCGGGCCGCCAGGCGACTGCGCCTGGGCCGGCATGGCCGCCGCCAGCGAGCCGCCGAGCGCGAGTGCGACGACGGCGGCGCGGCTTGCGTTCTTGACACTGTTGAGGATCGGGGCCATTTGCATTCTCCGTTGGCGAGGCATGTGCCCTGGATGTCGGGCTCGTTGTCCTCTTCTAGTTCAGGCCCCTTGAACCGAACCGTAATTCGCCGTTCATCTGACGTTCATCCGCCGGACAAAAGTGTGGCGAAGAGCCACGGCGCGCGCTGCGGTATGATAAGCAGGAAGCTTGTGATTCGCGGGGCCAGCCCGCTTTTCCGAAAGGTGAAGATGTCCCAGAGCGACGATCTTTTCGGCGATGTTCCGCCGCCGGCGCCCGCCGCCCCCCTCACGCCGCCGGCCGCCGCTCCGCGTCCGCAACCGGCCGCCGCGGGCAGCTATTCGGCGGCAGATATTGAGGTTCTGGAAGGACTTGAGCCCGTCCGTCGCCGGCCCGGCATGTATATCGGCGGCACCGACGCCAACGCCCTGCACCACCTTTTCGCCGAGGTGATCGACAATTGCATGGACGAGGCCATCGCCGGCCACGCCAGCCGCATCGAAGTGGAATTCGACGCCGAGGGCTTCGTCACCGTCATCGACAACGGCCGCGGTATCCCCGTGGAATCTCACCCGAAATTCCCAAACCGCTCCACCCTCGAAATCATCATGACCACCCTTCACGCGGGCGGCAAATTCGATTCCAAGGCCTACGAAACCTCCGGCGGCCTGCACGGCGTCGGCGTCTCGGTGGTCAATGCCCTCTCGGACGCGCTCATCATCGAAACCGTCCGCGACCAGCAGCTTTACCGCCAGTCTTTCTCCCGCGGGAAGCCGACGAGCGGCGTCGAAAATATCGGCCGCATCAACAATCGCCGCGGCACCTCGGTGCGTTTCCACCCCGACCCCGAAATCTTCGGCGGCCGCGCGCAGCTCTCGGCGCAGCGCCTTTTCAAGATGACCCGCGCCAAGGCCTATCTCTTCGGCGGCGTCGAACTGCGCTGGTCCTGCGACGAATCCCATGCAGGCGAGGACGTTCCGGCCAAGGCGACGTTCCACTATCCTGGCGGATTGCGGGACTTCATGGCCTCGCGCATCGAGGGCGAGACCCGCATCGTCGATGATATTTTCTCCGGCCAGGCCGGCAAGCCGGGCAACCACGGCGCCTGTGAATGGGCGATCGCCTGGTCGCTGGGTGACGGCTTCGTCTCTTCCTATTGCAACACCGTGCCCACCCCCGATGGCGGCACCCATGAAACCGGCCTGCGCACCGCCCTGCTGCGCGGCCTCAAGAACTATGCCGAACTGACCAACAACAAGCGCGCCGCCGTGCTGACGGCCGAAGACGTGCTGGCGCATTGCTCGGCCATGCTCTCGGTCTTCGTTCGCGAACCGGAATTCGTCGGCCAGACCAAGGACAAGCTGGCCTCGTCCGAGGCCACGCGCATTGTCGATAACGCCCTTCGCGACGCTTTCGACCACTGGCTCGCCGCCTCCCCCAACCAGGCCAGCAAGCTGCTGGATTGGGCGGTCGAACGCGCCGAGGAGCGACTGCGTCGCCGCAAGGAAAAGGAAATCGACCGCGCCAGCGCCACGCGCAAGCTGCGCCTGCCCGGCAAGCTGGCCGATTGCACGCAGGGCGCCGCACAGGGCGCGGAACTCTTCATCGTCGAAGGCGACAGCGCCGGCGGCTCCGCCAAGCAGGCCCGCAGCCGCGCCAGCCAGGCCGTATTGCCGCTGCGCGGAAAAATCCTCAACGTGGCCGGCGCCAGCCGCGACAAGCTGGCGGCCAACCAGCTCATCGCCGACATGATCCAGGCCTTGGGCTGCGGTACGCGTGACCGCTACCGCGAGGACGACCTGCGCTACGACAAGATCATCATCATGACCGATGCTGACGTCGACGGCGCCCACATCGCATCGCTCCTGATCACCTTCTTCTTCCAGGAAATGCCGCAACTGATCGACCACGGCCATCTCTATCTCGCCGTGCCGCCGCTCTATCGCATCACGCAGGGCGCCAAGACGCTCTACGCGCGCGATGACTTGCACAAGGAAGAATTGATCGCCAGCGAGTTCACCGGCAAAGGCAAGATCGAAATCACGCGCTTCAAAGGTCTGGGCGAAATGCCTTTTGCGCATCTGCGCGAAACAACCATGAGCCCGGCTACTCGAACTCTATTGCAGGTCAGGGTCTTGCAGGACCGGGATGACACCCGATCTTCAGTGGATCGGCTCATGGGCAACAAGCCCGAAAGCAGGTTCGATTTCATCCAGGCAAATGCCGAGTTCGTTACCGATCTCGATATCTAGTGCGCTCAATCGCGAGCATTAAGGCTTGGGCTTGAAATCCCGTTGACTCGCAAGGTCTTTGCGTTATGGTCCCCGCCGTCGAGGACCACTCCGTCGGCTTGCGGTTCTGCTCCCCGCCGACCTCCTTCCAACTTTTGAGTGGACTATAGAGATTTGACGCAAGACTTTTCCGGGCTTGGCCTGAGCAGCAAGGTGACCGACGCCGTTGCCGCTGCCGGTTACACCAAGCCGACCGAGATCCAGGCTCAGGCCATTCCGCATGTCCTTCAGAAGAAGGACCTGATCGGTATTGCGCAGACTGGCACCGGCAAGACGGCATCCTTCGTGCTGCCGATGCTCACGCTGCTCGAAAGCGGCCGCGCCCGCGCGCGCATGCCGCGCACGCTCATTCTCGAACCCACCCGCGAACTGGCAGCCCAGGTTCACGAGAATTTCGAGAAATACGGCAAGAACCATCGCCTATCGGTGGCCCTGCTGATTGGCGGCGTCTCCTTCGAAGAGCAGAACAAGAAACTTGATCGCGGCGCCGACGTCCTCATTGCGACGCCCGGCCGCCTGCTCGACCAGTTCGATCGCGGCCGCCTGCTGCTCACCGGTGTCGACATCCTCGTCATCGACGAAGCCGACCGCATGCTCGATATGGGCTTTATTCCCGATATCGAGCGCATCATCTCACTGCTGCCGCCGCGCCGCCAGACTCTGTTCTTCTCGGCGACCATGCCGCCGGAAATCCAGAAGCTCACCGCACGCTTCCTGCGCGATCCCGTAAAGGTCGAAGTGGCGCGCCAGAATTCGACGGCCGAAACCATCGATCAGCGGCTCGTGCGCACTGGCAACAAGCCGGAAGAGAAGCGCGACACGCTGCGCCGCCAGCTCCGCGCTGCCGAGAATCTGACCAACGCCATCATCTTCTCCAACCGCAAGCGCGACGTGGCCACCCTGGCCCGCTCGCTGCAGCGCCACGGCTTCTCCGTGGGCGCCCTGCACGGGGACATGGACCAGAAGAGCCGTATGGAAACGCTCGAGCAGTTCAAGAACAACAAGCTCACCCTGCTCGTTGCTTCGGACGTTGCCGCGCGCGGCCTCGATATTCCGGCGGTGAGCCACGTCTTCAACTTCGACGCGCCGACCCATGCCGAGGACTATGTCCACCGCATCGGCCGTACCGGCCGCGCCGGCCGTTCCGGCGTTGCCGTCACGCTAGTGGCACCATCCGACGCCAAGCATATCGACGCGATCACCAAGCTGATCCAGCGCGATATTCCCTATGTTGCCGATGAAAAGGCAGCGACGGCCAGTGAGGAAGAACGGGAAAGCAAGCCCGCACGCGGCCGCAGGACCAAGCCGGAGAGCAAGGAAAAGCCCGCGCCCAAGGCCGTCAGGGAAACCGCAAGCGAGACGCCCGCGGCTACACCGCGCAAACCTAAGTCCTTGCAGCCGGACAAAAATACCGGCATAGACGCCAACTCGCCCTTCGGCACCGAAGGGCCTGTTCCTGCGTTCTTGCTGCGCCCTACAGGTCGCTAGTTCGTAGTATTTCGCATATCGCGGACACCTTCATTTTAAGCAGGGCCGCTGAACTATTGAATTACAGCGTTTTGCGGGGCAAGTTTTTACGCCCCATTAAATAGATAGACAGGACAATGGACGCTCAAGAACTGAGAGCGTCCAGAAGGGCGGGGGGCCGTGTCTGAACAGGAATTCAAGCGCGCGTTTGGCTATGCCAACACTGCACTCGATCTCCTTCACCGAGGGAGGATTCCGCCCTATCCCCAATTCTATGAACTGCTTTTTACTTATGCCACGGGCGTAAATCCGCTGCTCAACGCGCGGATCAACGCGCTCTTCCAGGCCGGCGGCACGCCTGACCACGACCTGGCCGCAAAGCTCTATGACGAATTCCTCAAATCGCAGGACGCCAATGAGCGCATCAACAGCGTTTCCGAACGCATGTCGCACCGTATCGAGGCCGTCCACGACGCGATCGATGCCGCGATGGTGACGGCCAGTTCGTTCTCATCGACCTTGCAGACCGCAACGGGCGACCTCGAGGCCACGATTTCGGCGGAAGATATCCGCGCCATGGCGCAACGCCTCCTCAAGGAGACGCGGCGCATGCAGGATACCAACCGCAAGCTCGAGCAGAAACTGGAAGCAGCGCGCGACGATCTCTCGGCGCTGCAACGCGACCTCGATGAGGCGCGGCGCGAGTCCATGCTCGATCCTCTGACCAAGATTTTCAATCGCAAGTGCTTCGACGAAGGCCTGGTCAAGGCCATGACCGAGGCCTCAAACTATGGCGAGCCGCTCTCGCTGGTGATGATCGACATCGACGAGTTCAAGCAGTTCAACGACACCTATGGCCACCAGACCGGCGATCAGGTGCTGCGGCTGGTGGCGATGACGCTCAAATCCAACATCAAGGGCAAGGATCTGGCCGCCCGCTATGGCGGCGAGGAATTCGCGGCCATCCTGCCCTCGACGGATTATTCGGCCGCGCTGCACGTGGCCGAGAACGTCCGCAAGGCCCTGCAGGCCAAGGAACTGCTCAAACGCTCGACCAATGAAAAGCTGGGCCGGATCACCGCCTCGTTCGGCGTCGCCAGCTATCGCCCCGGCGACACGCCCACCAGCCTCGTGGAACGCGCCGACCGCTGCCTCTACGCCGCCAAGCATTCAGGCCGCAATTGCGTGGTCGGCGAGATCGGTCTCGCCGCCCCGACGCCGGGCGAATCCGGCCAGCGCGACCCCGCCGCCGCTTAGGCCGGGTCGACTTCCACCTTCAGCGACCGCAGCGCATCCCAATAGCCCGGATAGGTCTTGCCGACGCAATCCGGGTCCAAAATCGTGATGCCGTTGATCCTGAGGCCGGCCAGGGCAAAGCTCATGGCGATGCGGTGGTCGGCATAGGTTTCGATGTCGGCGGGCAGCGTCTGGCCGGCGAGTGACGGATCGGAGGCGACCACGAGATCATCCCCCTCCTCCGTACCCAGGCCCGGGCGGATGCGCGAGAGTTCGGTGGCGACGGCGGAGATGCGGTCGCATTCCTTGACGCGCAGGTTGGAGATGCCGACGAAGCGGACGGGCGTCTTGTTGAAGGCCGCGAGCACGGCGAGCGTCGGCACGGCGTCCTGCATCTGCGAGCCGTCGATGACGGGCGGCAGGTTCGGGAACATCGAGATGTAGCGGGCAGCCTCTGCGTCAGGCTGTGTGAACGCCTCCATGGGCACGCCCAGATCGATATCGCCGCCGGTGAGCGCGCTAGCCGCCCAGAGATAGGTGGCGGCAGAGGCATCGGGCTCGATGGCGAAGTCCGTGGCATGGTAGCCGGTCGGCAGGACGAACCAGGTGGCCTCGTCCTTCTGGTCGACTTCGGCGCCAAAGGCCTTCATGGCGGCGACCGTGAGGTTCACATAGCCACGGGCGCCGATATCGGGGCCGGTGAGCACGATCTCGATGGGGCCATCGCCGAGCGGCGCGGCCATCAGGAGTGCGGAAACGTACTGGCTGGAAAGGCCGGCATCGATCTCCACCCTGCCCGACCCGAAAGAGCCACGGCCCTGGATGGTGACGGGCGGACAATCCGTGGGCGCATTGGCGACGATACCGAGCGAGCGCAGGGCTGCAACCAGCGGCGCGATGGGACGCTTGCGCATGTGCTCGTCGCCATCGACGATCACGGCGCCATCGACGGTAGCGGCAGCGGCGGTGAGGAAACGCACGGCCGTGCCGGCATTGCCGAGGAAGAGCGGCTTGCCCGGCGCCTTGAGGCGGCCGGAGCTGATGACCTCGAACGTGGTTTCGTTGGGCTCGTTGACCTCGACGCCCATCTGCCGGAGCGCGGCGGACATCAGGATCGTGTCCTTGCTCTTGAGCGCGCCGGTGAGGACACTGCGGCCCTTGGCGAGCGCCGCCAGCAGCAGAGCACGATTGGTGATGGACTTGGAGCCCGGCGGGGTGACGCGCCCGTAGAGCGGGCCCTGCGGCGGAACAATGGTCACCGCTCGCAAGCTGTTCGTCGTCACGTCATTTCTCCCCGTTTCCATTCCAGTGTCGCGCCGGACTATTGGCACATTTCGCAGACGGCAAAAAGCCCCGGTGCTGGGCGCCGGGGCTCACTACTTCGTCTATGAGCAGTGATATCAGGCCTGCGCCCGCGCCTCGGCCAGGGCCTTGAGATCGGCGGGCTTGAGCTGGACGCTTTCGCCACAGCCGCATTCGCCTGTCTTGTTGGGATTGTCGAACGTGAAGCCGGAGCTCATCTTGCTCTCCTTGTAGTCCATCACCGTTCCGAGAAGGAACAGGGTGGCCTTGGGCTCCACATAGACATCCACGCCCTTCTCGGCGACGTGGTCGTCGCCGGGCACGGGTTCCTTGAGGTAGTTCAGCGTATAGGCCATGCCCGCGCAGCCGGCGTTCTTGACGCCGACGCGCACGCCGATGACCGGCTCATCGCTGTCTTCCATTATTTCGCGGATGCGCTCAGCGGCGGCATCGCTCAGGCTCATAATCTTGAAGGGCATATCTCACCATCCATCGTTAGATGACGATATAGCATGTCGCACCCAGTTTGCCTACCACCAGTTGAGCGCGACCTGGGCTTCCTCGCTCATGCGGTCGGGCGTCCACGGCGGATCGAAGACCATGTTGACGGTCACGTCCTGGATGCCTTCGACGGCGCTGGCGGCGTTCTGCACCCAGCCGGGCATCTCGCCGGCGACAGGGCAGCCAGGAGCGGTCAACGTCATGTCGATGGTGAGGTTCCGGTTGTCGTCCAGATCGACCTTGTAGACGAGGCCGAGTTCATAGATGTCGACGGGAATTTCCGGGTCGTAGACGGTCTTGAGCGCGCCGATGAGGTCGGCCGTGATACGGGCGACTTCGTCCTCGGGCAGCGAATTGCTCGTGTGCACCGTCTCGATGCGCACCGGCGCGTCGGGGGTAGCTGCCTCAACCTTGGTTTCTGCTTCTTCGGTCATATCCAGATCGCCTCAAGCGAAGAAAGTCTGCGCCTTCTCGATACCCTCGACCAGCGCATCAACGTCATCCTTGCCGTTATATAGGCCGAACGAGGCCCGGCATGTAGAGGTGACGCCGAAGCGATTGAGCAAGGGCATGGCGCAATGGGTGCCTGCCCGCACGGCAATGCCGTAGCGGTCGAGGATCGTGGCCACGTCATGGGCATGGGCGCCGTCGATGGCGAACGAGAAGATGCCGCCCTTGCCCGGCGCCGTGCCGATGAGGCGCAGCGAGTTGATTCTCTGCAAACGCTCCTGCGCGTAAGCCGTTAGTTCTGCTTCATGTTCCGCCACCGCATCGCGGCCCAGAGCATCGACATAATCGATGGCTGCACCAAGACCGATGGCCTGGACGATCGGCGGAGTGCCGGCCTCGAAACGGTGCGGCGGCTCGTTATAGGTGATGCCGTCCACGGTCACGATGTCGATCATCTCGCCGCCGCCCTGATAGGGCTGCATGTTCTTGAGCAGGTCGAACTTGCCATAAAGGACGCCGATGCCGGTGGGGCCGTAGAGCTTGTGGCCGGTGGCGACGTAGAAATCGACATCGAGGTCCTGCACGTCTACCTTGAGGTGTACGGCGCCCTGGCTGCCATCGACGAGCACCGGAATGCCACGGGCATGGGCGATCTCAATGATTTCCTTGATCGGCGTCACCGTGCCCAGCACGTTCGACATATGCGTGACCGCAACCATTTTGGTCTTAGGCGTCAGCGCTTTTTCGAAGGCGTCGATATCGAAACTGCCATCGTCGCGGACATCGACGAAATTGAGCACCGCGCCCTTGCGCTCCCGGTGGAAGTGCCACGGCACGATGTTGGAATGGTGCTCCATGATGGTGACGACGATCTCGTCACCCTCCGAAATACGTGGGCCGGCGAAGGAGGATGCAACGAGGTTGATCGCCTCGGTCGCGGACTTGGTGAAGATGATCTCTTCGACCTTCTTCGCGTTCAGCAGGCGGCGGGCAGCCTCGCGGCCGCCCTCATAGGCCTCGGTGGCCCGGTTCGCGAGCGTGTGCAGCCCGCGATGGACGTTGGCGTATTCGTGCCGATGGGCATAATCCATCCGGTCCAGCACCTGCACCGGCTTCTGCGCCGATGCACCGCTGTCGAGATAAACCAGCCTTTGCCCGTGTATCTTCTCCGAAAGGATCGGAAAGTCCGCCCGGACCTTTGCGAGGTCGAAGGTCATTTGCCCAGCAGCCAGCTATCCACGATCGCCTTGAGCGACTCGTTGAGGGCCTCGTCCTCGATCGGGTCGAGCAGTTCCTCGAGGAAGCCACGGACCAGCATGGTCTCGGCCTCTTCCTTGGGAATGCCGCGGCTGACGAGGTAGAACAGCCAATCTTCATCGAGCTTGCCGCAGGTCGAACCGTGACCGCAGACCACGTCGTCGGCATAGATTTCGAGTTCGGGCTTGGAGAGGATCTCGGCTTCGTCCGAGAGCATCAGGCCCTGCATCATCATCTTGGAATCGGTCTTCTGGGAATCCCGCTCCACCACGATCTTGCCCTGGAACACGGCGCGCGAACGCCCGCGGGCGATCTGCTTGTAGAGTTCCTTGCTGCCCGTATTGGGCACTTCGTGATTGACGTTGAGGGTGATGTCGCCGTGCTGCCCGTCATTGACGAGGTTGAGCCCGGTGAAATCGGCATAAGCCCCCTCGCCCGCAAAGCGCGAGAAGATCTGCGTGCGCTCGAGCGCGGCGCTGGCATGGATCACGAGCGAACGCAGCTTGGCGTTCTCGCCGATCTGGTACTCTACGGTGGCGAAATGGGTCGAGGCCTTGGCCGAGAGATCCACCGTGATGTGGGTCACGTTGGCGTTCGCGCCGACATCGACATAGGTCGCGTGGTTGGCAAGATGCGCTTCCTGGCTGCCCGAATAGGTCTCGATGATCGTCGCCGAGCCGTTGTCGGCCACGAAGATGCGAGCCGAACTCGACGCATGCGCGGCGGGCCCCTCAGTGCGGCGATCGATCTGGATGACCGGATCGACCGAGCCTTCGAGGTTGAGCACCAGGCTCTCCTTGGCGAAGGCGGTGTTGAGCCGCACGATCACGTCGTCGCGGGTGGTGAGCACCGAGCCCTCGGCCTTGCCGACGATGACGCCGGCCGGAGCCGTGCCATGCGCCTGGACGGCGCCGTTGGCGATCATGAGCTGGAAGGCGCCGGGGACTTCGAGCGCGGGAGCGCTGGCGGAAGTCGCGGCCCCGGCCAGCGGCGGAACGCTGCGCAGCAGGGTCTTGAGGTCGGTGTAGTGGTAGGTCTCAACGCGGCGCGTCGGCAAGCCTGCACCGGCCAGGCGCTCGGCCTGGTCAGCGGCGCCGGCAGCGTTGAGCTGCTCGATCAGTGTATTTTCAGCCGGCCCGAGCCGGACGGGGAAAGCTATTGCCATCTGGTTCAAGCCGCCGCGTTTTCGTCGAAATCGGCATAGCCCTTGGCTTCGAGCTCAAGCGCCAGTTCCTTGCCGCCGCTCTCAACGATCCTGCCGTCCGAGAAGACGTGCACGACATCGGGAACGATGTGGTTGAGCAGGCGCTGGTAGTGCGTGATGACGAGCATGGAACGCTCGGGCGAACGCAGCGCGTTGACGCCTTCCGACACCACCTTGAGCGCATCGATATCGAGGCCGGAATCGGTCTCGTCGAGGATGCACATCTTGGGCTGGAGCAGCGCCATCTGCAGGATTTCGGCGCGCTTCTTCTCGCCACCCGAGAAACCGACATTGAGCGCGCGCTTGAGCATGTCGCTGTCGATATGGAGCCGGCTGCCGGCTTCCTTGACGGCCTTCATGAACTCGGGCGTCGTAAGCTCGCCCTCGCCGCGCGCCTTGCGCTGGGCGTTCATGGCGGCCTTGAGGAAGGTCATGGTGGCGACGCCGGGGATTTCGATCGGGTACTGGAACGCGAGGAAAATGCCCGCGGCCGCGCGCTCGTCGGGCTCCATCTCGAGGATGTTCTCGCCATCGAGCAGGATTTCACCGCTCGTGACTTCGTAATCTTCCTTGCCGGCCAGCACATAGGAGAGCGTGGACTTGCCCGAGCCGTTACGGCCCATGATGGCATGCACTTCGCCCTTGGGCAGCACCAGGTTCACGCCCTTGAGGATTTCGCGCTCTTCGATGCGAACATGCAGATCGCGGATTTCAAGCATCGGGGTGGTCATCTGTCTATTCTCCGAAATCTGTCTGTTAGCCCACGCTGCCTTCGAGGCTGATCGAGATAAGCTTTTGCGTCTCGACCATGAATTCCATCGGCAGGTGCTGCAGCACGTCGCGGACGAAGCCGTTGACGATCAGCGCCACCGCCTCTTCTTCCGAAAGCCCGCGCTGCAGGCAGTAGAACATCTGGTCGTCCGAGATTTTCGAAGTGGTCGCCTCGTGCTCGAAGACCGTGGAAGCGTTCTTGCTCTCGATGTAAGGCACGGTATGCGCACCGCACCGGTCACCGATCAGCAGGCTGTCGCACTGCGTGAAGTTGCGGGCGTTCTTGGCCTTGGCATGTGCCGAGACCTGGCCGCGATAGGTATTGTCCGAGAATCCCGCCGCGATGCCCTTGGAAATGATCCGGCTCGTGGTGTTCTTGCCCAGGTGCAGCATCTTGGTGCCGCTGTCGACCTGCTGGTAGCCGTTCGAAATGGCGATCGAGTAGAACTCGCCGCTCGAACCGTCGCCACGCAGGATGCAGCTCGGATACTTCCAGGTGATGGCCGAGCCGGTCTCCACCTGCGTCCAGGAGATCTTGGAGCGGTCGCCACGGCAATCGCCGCGCTTGGTGACGAAGTTATAGATGCCCCCCTTGCCGTCCTTGTCGCCCGGATACCAGTTCTGGACCGTCGAATACTTGATCTCGGCATCGGTCTGGGCCACGAGCTCGACCACGGCGGCGTGCAACTGGTTCTCGTCGCGGGACGGAGCCGTGCAGCCTTCGAGATAGCTCACATAGGAGCCTTCATCGGCGATGATGAGCGTGCGCTCGAACTGGCCGGTATTGCGCTCGTTGATGCGAAAATAGGTCGACAGCTCCATCGGGCAACGGACGCCCTTGGGGATGTAGACGAACGAACCGTCGGTGAAGACCGCCGAATTGAGCGTGGCGTAGTAATTGTCGGTCACCGGCACGACCGAACCGAGATACTGCTTCACCAGCTCGGGATATTCGCGGATGGCTTCCGAGATCGAGCAGAAGATGATGCCCTGCTTGGCCAGTTCCTCGCGGAACGTGGTCACGACGGAAACCGAGTCGAACACGGCATCAACGGCCACGTTCGAGCCGAACGGAGTATCGCCCGCGCCTTCGACGCCGGCCAGGATCGCCTGTTCCTTGAGCGGGATGCCGAGCTTTTCGTAGGTGCGGAGGAGTTCCGGGTCCACTTCGCTGAGGCTCTTGGGGCCCTTCGTGCCCTTGGGAGCGGCGTAGTAGTGAATCTCCTGGAAGTCGATCTTGGGATAATGGACCTTGGCCCAGTTGGGCTCGGTCATGGTCAGCCAGCGACGATAGGCGTCGAGGCGCCATTCCAGCATCCATTCCGGCTCGTTCTTCTTGGCCGAGATCAGGCGAACGATTTCCTCGTTCAAGCCCTTCGGCGCAAGGTCGGATTCGATATCGGTCTCGAAGCCGTACTTGTACTTGTCCACGTCCAGGGCAAGCACCTTCTCCACGGTATCGTGGTCGATGTTCTCCTTGAGCGTCGGAATATCGAACGCAGCCATTGTTCTTCTCCTACTCGACAGCCGTCAGGCTGCCTGTCCATGCCGGCGCCGGTGCCGGTCGAGGACCTGTTCAAACCCCTGAAGGAACGCCGAGACATCCTCTTCAGTCGAATTCCAGCCCAGGCTCACGCGCAGGGCGCAGTCTGCCAGTTCAGGCGCTACACCCATCGCGGCCAGGACATGACTGGGCCCTACCTTGCCCGATGAACAGGCCGACCCGGAGGAAACCGAAATTCCCATGAGATCGAGGCCCATCATCGCCACGGCGTTCTTGAGGCCCGGCGCTGCGAAATCGACGACGTTACCCACTCGCTGAGACTTCTCGCCGAATACCACCACAGCATTATCCAGCTCACGCAGTCTATACATGAGTTGGAATGTCAGCTTTGCAACCCGTGCAGCATCGTAGTGCTGCGGGAAGGTCTCGGCGGCCGCGCCGAACCCAGCCGCCAGGCTCGCCGATTCCGTGCCGCCACGTCGTCCCTGCTCCTGCCCGCCGCCGGGAATGAGCCGGACGGTGTCGGCATGACTCTTGACCAGCAGCGCGCCGATGCCGACCGGCCCGCCAATCTTGTGGGCGCTCAACGCCATCATGTCGGCCGGTCGCGAGGCGAAATCGAGATCGAGCTTTCCGAGAGCCTGTACCGCATCAATGAAGAGATAATGCGGCGTCGGCCCGACAAGAGCCTCGATCTTTGCGAGCGGCTGGATGACTCCAGTCTCGTTGTTGACGGCATGGACGGCGACCAATGCGGTGCTATCCTGCTGCAAGGCAGCGGCGATCTCATCGGTGCGGATCACGCCTTCGGCGTCGAGGCCGACGACGGTAACCGGCAGTCCGGTCGCTTCGGCGGCCTTGCTGACGGCAGCATGCTCACCCGCGCTGATCACAATGCGATCAACCTTGAGTGCCCTGGCGCCGCCGACGATGGCCTGCGTGATGGCCTCCGTCGCCGAGCCGGTGAAAACCACCTGCTTGCGCTCGGCGCCGGCGAGTTTCGCCACCTGCCCGCGACCGGTTTCGATCAGCTCGCGCAGGGCCCGGCCATGGCCATGGACAGAGGACGGATTGCCCACCAGATCGAGCGCAGCAAGCATCGCCGCCCTCGCTTCCGGGAGAAGCGGAGCGGAGGCATTGTGGTCGAGGTAGATCGCCGATCGCGTCATCAAAGCCACATGTGGCGCCTTGGCGCCCGCTCCAGTCCGAAACAAAACTTGAAATCGGGCGCTCACTTTCACTACAAGGAGCGCTCGCATGCCCTATATGAAAGGGCGAAACCGAGTTTCGAACAATTCTAAACTGGTTTTTTCACGCATGTTTTAGGCAGCGCCATGCCATTCGTCAAGCGCGCAGCCGGACTGAGCGTGGAGAAGTCCGCACTAACATGAGCGCCAAAGCTCACGGGAAACGAACCACATGCCAGAAGTGATTTTCAACGGTCCGGAAGGGCGCATCGAAGGCCGTTACCAGCCGGGCAAGGAGCCCAATGCGCCTGTCGCCATCGTGCTGCATCCGCACCCCGAATTCGGGGGCACGATGAACAACCAGATCGTCTACAACCTCTTCTACATGTTCGCCCAGCGCGGCTTTTCCGTGCTGCGCTTCAATTCGCGCGGAGTCGGCCGCTCGCAGGGCGTGTTCGATCACGGCATCGGCGAACTCTCGGACGCCGCCGCCGCACTCGATTGGCTGCAAACCCTCAACCGCGAGAGCCGCGGCTGCTGGATCGCCGGCTTCTCGTTCGGCGCCTGGATCGGCATGCAACTGCTGATGCGCCGTCCGGAAGTGGAGGGCTTCATCTCCGTGGCTCCGCCGGAAAATCTCTATGATTTCTCGTTCCTCGCCCCCTGCCCGTCCTCGGGCCTGATCATCCATGGCGACAAGGATCGCGTGGCTCCGCCGCAATCGGTCCAGAAGCTGGTGGACAAACTCAAGACGCAGAAGGGCATCACGATCGAGCAGCAGATCGTCGAAGGCGCCAACCATTTCTTCGAGGGCAAGATCGACGAGTTGACCGAGCGCTCGGCCGAATATCTCGATCGCCGTCGCGCCGAAATCGCCGCAGGCAAGGGTCGCTAAGACCCTTCCTCTCCACACTTCTGAACCACCAGAGCCCGAACCATGGCCTTCAAGTCCGATTTCCTGAACGTCCTCGATGAGCGCGGATTCATCCACCAGATTTCCGATCCGGAAGGTCTGGATGCGCTTGCCGTCAAGGGGCCGATCACGGGCTATGTAGGCTATGACGCGACGGCGACAAGCCTGCATATCGGCAATCTCATCACCGCCACCATGCTCTACTGGATGCAGGCCACCGGCCACCGCCCCATCGCCCTGATGGGCGGCGGCACCTCTATGGTGGGCGACCCATCCTTCCGCGACGACCAGCGCAAGCTGCTGACGGTCGAGCAGATCGAGCAGAACATCGCCGGCATCAAGAAGATCTTCGCCAAGATCATGAAGTTCGGCGACGGCCCGAACGACGCCCTCATGGTCAACAATGCCGACTGGCTCCTGAAGCTCAACTATGTCGAGTTCCTGCGCGATGTCGGCCGCCACTTCTCGGTTAACCGCATGCTCAGCTTCGACAGCGTCAAGCTGCGCCTCGACCGCGAGCAATCGTTGAGCTTCCTCGAGTTCAACTACATGATCATGCAGGGCTACGACTTCACCGAGCTCAACCGTCGCTACGGCACCGTGCTGCAGATGGGCGGCTCGGACCAGTGGGGCAACATCATCAACGGCGTCGAGTTGAGCCACCGCATGGGTGGCCCGCAGCTCTACGCGCTGACCACCCCGCTCCTCACCAAGGCCTCGGGCGAAAAGATGGGCAAGTCCGCTTCGGGCGCCGTCTGGCTCAACCCCGAGAACTTCTCGCCCTATGACTTCTGGCAGTATTTCCGCAATACGGAAGACGCCGATGTCGGCCGCTTCCTCAAGATCTTCACCCGCCTGCCACTGAGCGAGATCGCAAGGCTCGCGGCGCTGGGCGGCAACGAGATCAACGAGGCCAAGAAGGTGCTGGCGACGGAAACGACCGCCATCGTCCACGGTCGCGAGGCAGCCGACGAGGCAGCCGAGACGGCGCGTGCGACCTTCGAGGCCGGTGCCATCGACCTGTCGCTGCCGACCGCCGAGGTTTCGCGCGGCGAACTCAATGCCGGGCTCGGCATCCAGGCCGCGCTGGTGGCCGCCGGCCTCGCAGCCTCGAACGGCGAAGCGCGTCGCCACATCACTTCGGGTGCCGTGCGCGTCAACGACGAGTTGGTCGAGGACGAACGGGCGACGCTGGGTGAAAACAAGGTTCTGCCCGAGGGCGTCATCAAGCTCTCGGTTGGCAAGAAGCGTCATGCGCTGATCAAGCCGGCCTGATCGAACGATAAGTCCGCAGACGAGCCCGGGAGAAATCCCGGGCTTTTTCATTTGCGCTATTCCTCGCGCGGCAACTCTCGGGCGCGGAACTCGAAGAGTGAGCGCAGTGCGCCCACCGCCAGGATCGAGGCTGGATTGACGCGGAAATCCGGCTGGTCGAGCGGGCCTCGAACGGCGAAGGTGACGCCGAACATGCCCGCGCCGTCCGGGCCAGCCAACAGCGGCCCGAACAACGGCACCTTCGCGAAGGCATTGTTGAGCCCGAAGAGCGGCACATAGGTGCCGGCAAGATCGTATTGCCGTTTGTCGGTGTAGATGAAGCCCTTGAGCGTGCCGCCGACGGTGGACCCCGCCAGCAGCGCGTCGGTTACCTCTATACGGTCCGTGCGGCGGATGAAGTCGAGCGCGGCACTGCGGAATTCGAGCTTGTTCTGCTTGGCGATCAGCTGGCGCGAGCCCTGGTGATTCTTGAGGATTTCGACGACCTTGTCTTCATCGATCAGCGCGAAATCGCGCAGCCGCAACTGGCCGTTGCCGACCTTGGTCTTGCGGTTGGTGGCAAGCACGACGCTGCCCTCGCCCCCCTCGACGCGCGGATAGACGCCCACAAGACGCAAGAGCGAGCCGAAATCATTGAAGGCAACCGATATGGTGTTACCGTCGGGCGTCGGGTTGGTCGTGATCGAAATGGCGCTGCCCTCGCCGGTCTGCGCCTGCATGGTCACTCGCTGCAGGTCGCTGCCGCGCAGCAGCAGATTGAGGTCGAGATTGTAGGCCGTCGTCATATAGAAACCGATGGCCCGCTTGAGCTGGACGTCGAGGGAGATGGCCTGATCGAAGCTGGTGGAGGCGACGCTGCCCAAAGACCCTTCGCCCAAGCCGAAGAAGCGTTGCAGCATGGGCTTGAGGTCCAACTGGTCGCCTCGGATCGAAACGGCATAGCCGCCGCCATCCATGGGCTTGAGCGATACCTGCGCCTGATCCCCGGCACTGAGCGCGAAGGTGGAGAATTCGGCCGAGGCCAATTGCTTCTTCTCGCCATCGAAAACCAGCTTGCCCGCCAGGTTCACGTCACCGAACTGCAGGGTAATGTCGCTAAGTTCGGTCAGCGAGCCATCCTGGCGAACGGTGGCGCGCAAGATGCCCTTGATGCCCTTGGCCTTGCGGATGCCGATATCGGCAATGCGCAGCTCTGCGTTTTCGAGGTCCACCCCCATGGAAATGGAGCCATCGGCCTGCGGCGAGGCGATGAAGCGCACCTGGCCCGAGAGGAACTGCGAGGCATCGAAGCCCATCGCCGCCAGTTCCTTGACGTCGAGCGTCGAGCCGAGCTGAAATACCGGATCGGTTGTCGGGGAGCCGTCGACGGCGAGATCGGCCGTCATGCCGTCGATCTGCGCGGAACCGGTGATATGATAGCCGCTCTGCGTGGCGCTGAACGCCAGTTGCCCGTTATTGATAACGCGGGATTGGATCGGTGCCGAACTGGCGAAATCGGCTACCGAGCCGTTGAGCACATAGTCGATCTTGTTGATGGCGTTGGTTTCCCCAACCTCGACGGTCGCAACGACATCGATCGACACGCCGCCATCGAGTGCGTTGAGATCGATCGGCAACTTGGCATTGGCCACGATCTCGGGTTGCTGGTCCTTGGCCAGCGCCAGCAGGGCCTTGATATCGCCCTTGATATCGCCGGAGATTTCAAGCGTGCGCACCTTGGGCACGCTGTTGTCGATCACCAGCGCGGCGTTCGACACGGCGATGTCCCCGCCTTCGGTCGGTATCTTGCCGCCATCGGCCGAAATGGTTACGTCGGCATCGCGGACATTGAGACGCGTATTGCCGTCGATGGCGACGGGCTGCATCGTATCGGTGGCTCGCATGACGACGCCGGTCCCCACCATGTCGATCGACATGGCGCCCGGCGGAACCGGCTTTTCCTCGTCGCCCATGGCCAGCGTGCCAACGGGGAAATCGAAGTGCATGGTGGCATTGGCGACAGTGCCCTCGGTGACGTTCTTGACGAACCAGGAGCGCGAATCCTCGGCCAGAAAATAGGGCCAGAGCCGCTTCACGTCATCGGCAGAGACCCCTTCGCCCGCCACCGTGAGATCGATGCCGATCCCCGAGCGCAGCATGTCGAGCCGCCCGGCGCTCGCCACCCGGCCATCGCCCTTGCGCGCGGCCAACTGGTCGATGCCGAGCGCCCCATAAAGGGGCGCGGACCAGCCGGTGAAGGAGATTTCATCGAACGGTACCGGTGCCTGTTCCACATCGTTCGGCCAGAGGCTCACATCTGTCGCCGACATGGAAATGCCCACCGTCGGCCCGTAGGTCTTGTCGAGACCGAGCACGAACATGCCGCCGATGCTGGCCGAACTCTTGCCGATCCGCAGTTCCGATTTGCCCAGTTCGAACTTGCCGGTCTGCGGCGTCCAGGTGACTTCCATGATCGAACTGGCGACCGGGAAGTAGTCCTTGCCGACGCGTAGATCGGTTCCCGTCATGTCGATATGGAAAGTACCGCCCCTGACCTTGCTAGTCTCGGCATCGAAATCCACGTCGATCGACAGCGCTCCGGCGCCTCGAATGGCCATGAGGCTTTCGGGATCATCGAGAAACGGCATGATCGAGGCGAAGTCGATATTGGCCACATCGGCATTGAGCCGCACCACGCCGTCATCGCCGACGACGCGCGAGATGCTGCCGGCCATCTTGCGGCCCCCGAGCGTAGCGCTGAAACTGCCTTCGGTCTCTCGGCCATTGGCCTTGGGCGCCACGTCGAGGCTGATGTTCTTGAACTGGCGGAAGAGCCCGTAGACGGAATCGTTCATGTCCAGAACGCCGTCCTTGATCACCAGCCGCGAAAACATGCCCTGGTCGGCCTGCTGCACGACGTCGCGCAGGCCAGCCTCGGCCCCTTCAAGGTTGTAGATCAGCCAGTCATTGTCCGACCGCAGCCCCCCGGAAACGGCATCGGGCAATTGCCCGCGCACATTGAGGCCCCCAGATGATATGGCGACCTGCGGATAGGCCTCGGTTCCCTCCAGCACCCGTACGGTGGCTTCCTCGCCGGCCACCTTGCCTTCCTGAATCTCAAAACTGCTCAGGCGTGGCCCCAGCAGATCCTGCACCATCTGGATATGCGGCCTGATCATGGTGATGCTGGCGCCCGGCTGGCCGAGCAGTGCGCGGAACGGGGAAAAGCCGACATCGAGAGCTTCCATGCTCACGCGCCCACCGCTTCGTGCATCCTTGAACGTCACCGGCGAAAACTTGAGGACGGGCACGACCGCATTCTCGAGCGCCAGCGACATCGCCCCCAGCTCCAGCTCGGCATCCGGCGGCAGGGAGTTGATGAGCGCAGCCCGGACAGAACTGCCAAAGGGCAGAGGAATCGGCGTGACCAGTAGCGTCAGATAGAGCAGGATGAACAGGCCTAGCGGAATCGCTATGATCCAGGCACAAATCCGGGCCGCCCTTTGCGGCGTGAACCGCGAGCGCTTGGGGCTAGCCTCACTGATTGCGTTCACTGGATTCAGATTCAATGCCCGGCCGCTAATGCGTGAGTGTGTGACCACCGCCGAGAATCAACCGGTGCAAGCTGCCACTTGCTCCATGATACTGGCTCGAATATGGCACCAACACCCTGTTTCGATTGTCTTCAAGGGTTTAAGGAAGATTTGACCATGGCCGCTATTGCTCCCGGCAATCAAGCTCCTGATTTCGAGATCGAAACCGATGGTGGCGCACCGTTCCGGCTTTCCGCCCAAAAGGGCCGCCCGGTAGTCCTATATTTTTACGGGACCGACGACACCGAAACCTGCACCAATGAAAACCGTGAGTTCACACGCCTCTACCCGGATTTCACGGCGCTGGGCGCGATAGTGGTCGGTATTTCCGAGGATTCCGTGAGCAGTCATGCCCGTTTCCGCGCAAAATACGACCTCAAGCCCATCCTCGGGGCCGATCCCGATCACAAGGCCATTGCCGCCTTCGATCTCTGGCAGCCCAAGAAGACGTTCGGGCGCGAATATCTCGGGCTCGTGCGCACAACCATTCTGGTGACCCCGGACGGCATGATCGCCAATATCTGGACGGTCAAGCGTGTCAAAGATCACGCGGAGGAAGTGCTGGCCGCGCTCAAGGCGCTGATGGCCTGATTTAGCATTCGCTAACCATACTTTGCGATCCTTGCTCCCGGGTTCGGTCATTGGGGGCAAGTCAGTGCGTTTTCGGGAAGACAGCCCAGCCAGCCAATTCGGCCGGTCCGGCAAGGCGCGCGATGAATCCGCCGTGCACCACGGCATACGCCCCGGCCTCTTCTATGGCATGTTCGCCGCGCTGCTCGTTACCAATGCGGCGACGCTGGTGGCTCTGTTCATGGGACCGGAAATCGGCGCCATCGTGAATGGGCAGAGCGCGCAGGTTATTGCGGCCTACGAAGATCGCGTTGCCCAATTGCGCCTCGAGGTCGATCGTCTGCATTCGCGCAACTACGCGCAGACCGGCGACATCAACCTCCAGCTTCAGGAAATCTCCCAGCAGCAGGAAGTGCTCACCGAGCAGCATCAATACGTCAAGGCTCTGGCCGAGAAGGCGAGCGAACTCGGCCTGGACGTCGCCGCCCTGCCCGCCTCCGCCTCTCCGATTGCTGCGTCGGATCCTGCCGCCAGCCCAGCAGATCAGGTCGCAGCCACCTCCGCCAACGTACAGCAGATGCTGACCGAGTCCCGCTCGGCCATGGCCTCGCTGTCACGCTCCGCGTCGCAATCGGCCGACGCCATCCTGGGTGAACTGAGAACCATCGGCATTCAGCCGGACATGCCCGCCAACGACGCCGCAGGCGGCCCGCTCCTGCCCCCGGTGGAAGGCGCGCAGAATGACGACCTGGTGGATGACGCCAATGTGGTGATGTCGGCCCTGCTCCGCTTCAAGGCAGCGCGCGAAGCCATAGATGCCGCGCCGGTCCATACACCCTATGACGGCACGCTCAGGATCAGTTCGACCTTCGGCAACCGCCGCGATCCTTTCACCGGGCGGGCAGCTTTCCACTCGGGCATCGACTTCCCCGCACCCTCGGGCACCTCCGTACTCAGCGCGGGCGCCGGCAAAGTATCCTTCGTTGGACAGCGTTCAGGTTACGGCAATGTTGTTGAAGTGGATCACGGCAATGGCCTGGTGACCCGGTACGGACATCTGTCGGCATTCCTGGTCAAGGAAGGTCAGATCGTCGCGACCGGCACGCCCATCGCCAAGGTCGGGTCGACCGGACGATCGACCGGCCCGCACCTGCACTTTGAAGTGCGGCGGGATGACAATGCCGTCAACCCGCAGCAATTCCTCAATGTCGGCAAGCGACTGCAGCAATTCGCTGCAGTCTGAGATTATGCCTGGGCCCCGCCTTCGAGCCGCGCCGCCAGCGACGCTTCCATGAAGGAATCCAGGTCGCCATCAAGCACCGCCGAAGGTTGGGTGCTTTCGACGTTGGTGCGCAGATCCTTCACGAGCTGATAGGGCTGGAGCACGTACGAGCGGATCTGGTGACCCCAGCCGATATCGGTCTTGCTGGCCGCCGCGGCATTGGCCGCTTCCTCGCGCTTCTGCAATTCCAGTTCATAGAGACGCGCCTTGAGCATGTTCATGGCCGTGGCGCGATTCTTGTGCTGGCTGCGTTCCTGCTGACAGGCCACGACGATGCCCGTGGGCACGTGCGTGATGCGGATAGCCGAGTCCGTGGTGTTCACGTGCTGGCCGCCCGCGCCCGAAGAACGATAGGTATCGACCTTGAGGTCGGATTCGTTGATCTGGATGTCGATCGTATCGTCGACAACCGGATAGACCCACGCGCTCGAAAAGCTCGTATGGCGCCGGGCCTGGGAATCGTAGGGCGAAATTCGGACCAGCCGGTGCACACCGCTTTCGGTCTTGAGCCAGCCATAGGCATTGTGGCCTGAAATCTTGAGCGTAGCAGACTTGATGCCGGCTTCTTCACCGGCATGGAATTCCATGGTTTCCACCTTGAACTTCCGGCGCTCCGCCCAGCGCGTATACATGCGCAGCAGCATGGAAGCCCAATCCTGGCTCTCGGTGCCGCCGGCGCCGGAGTGGATTTCGAGATAGGCATCGTTGGAATCGGCTTCGCCCGACAGCAGGGTTTCCACCTGCAGGCGGTGTGCCGTGTCGCGAAGCGCGAACAGCGCTTTCTCGGCTTCCTCGACGATACCGGCATCGCCTTCGGCGTCGCCGAGTTCGATCAGTTCGGAATTGTCGCGGATGCCGTTCTCGAGCTCCTTGACCGCCTTGATCTGGGCGTCGAGCTCGTCGCGCTGGCGCATGAGTTCGCGCGCTTTTTCAGGGTCGTTCCAGAAGTCCGGGGATTCGGACCGGGCATTCAGTTCGTCTAGGCGTGGCTGGGCAGTATCCCAGTCAAAGATGCCTCCTTAGCAGGGTCCCAACCTGCTCGATTTCGCCGACGACCTTTTCGATTTCCGCGCGCATTGCACTTTTCCGTTCATGAATTTCGAGCGTTCATCTAGGCGAGACTGCCGCCGCGATCAACCCGCCCGCTGGCGCTTGTGGAATTTCTTGAGCGCCATTTCACGCTTGAGCCGCGAGATGCGGTCGAGGAAAAACACTCCATCGACCTGATCGATCTCGTGCAACGCACAGCGGGCGACAAAGCCCTCGAACCGCTCGGAACGGACGACACCATCGGCATCCTGACAGGTGATCTCGGCCCAGACGGGCCGCTCCACTGCGACCTCGATGCCGGGCAACGACACGGAGCCTTCGACTCCGGCCTCTACCTCGTCAGCCACGCTGGCGACAGCCGGATTATAGAACAACCGATAATCGGCCTTCTCTGCCGGCGAGGCGACGTTGAGTACGACGACCGGCGCCACTTCGCCGATATGCGCCCCAGCCAGGCCATAGGCACGTGCCTCCATAGCCGCCTGTGCCAGCCGCTCCCCGATCGCGACGAGTTCGGCATCGACCGCGCGCGGCACCGCCCTGGCCTCCAGCGCGGGGTGAGGGAAGAGCACGAATCCCACGCTAGAACATCCCCGCTGCCGGCTGTCCCTGGATATCCTCGCCGAAGCCCGGGCCGTCATTGGTCTGCTGGTTGTAATCCATGCCGATGCCGATCACGGATGTCTGCAGGTTCGGGCCCGAACCGGGCTTGAACGCCTCCAGCACGCCACCGCCGCCCGATGTCTGCACGCCGGTCGCTTCGTTGATCCAGACCTCATGCATGCCCGGCGGCTCGTTGAACGGCGTCGGCGGCGTGCCCTTGAGGGCGTTTTCCATGAAATGGGTGAAGATCGGGGTCGCGACCTCGCCACCGGTGGAGGCGCCTCCCATCGAGCGCGGGCGGTCATAACCCATATAGACGCCCACGGCGAGTTCGGGCGTGAAACCGACGAACCAGGCATCCTTGTAGTCGTTGGTGGTGCCGGTCTTGCCGGCCACGGGCCGGTTGAGACGCTTGGCATAGGTACCGGTACCGCGCTGCACCACGCCCTCCATCATCGAGGTGATCTGGTAGGCCGTCATCGGGTCGAGTACCTGCTCGGCATTGTCGACGATCGCCGGCTCGGCCTGCCCGTGCCAATCCTCCGCCGAACAGCCGTCGCAAAGGCGCTGGTCGTGGCGATAGACGGTCTTGCCGTAGCGGTCCTGGATACGGTCGATGAGTGTCGGCACGATCCGCCTTCCGCCATTGGCGATAGTTGCATAGGCGGCCGTCATCCGCATATCGGTCGTCTCGCCCGCCCCCAGCGCCATGGCAAGAACCGGGGCAAGATGATCATAGACCCCGAAACGCTGCGCATATTCGACAATGAGCGGCATGCCGATTTCCTTGGCCAACCGCACCGTCATCACGTTACGGCTGTTTTCGAGGCCGCGCCGCAGGGTCTGCGGACCATAGAAGCGTTGCGCATAGTTCTCGGGCCGCCAGATCGTGCCGTCGCCGTTGACGATCTCGACCGGCGCATCGAGCACCACCGAGGCTGGCGTATAGCCGTTGTCGAGCGCGGCCGAATAGACCAGCGGCTTGAATGAGGAGCCAGGCTGTCGCAGCGCCTGCGTGGCGCGGTTGAACTCGGATTCGGCAAAGGAGAAGCCGCCCACCATGGCTAGGACGCGACCAGTGCGCGGGTCCATCGCCACCAGCGCACCTTCGATTTCGGGCACCTGCTCGATCTTGAAGCTGCCGCTCTTGCCGCTGACGGGCGAGACATAGACGACGTCGCCAACCTTGAGCACGCTGGAAAGCCGCTTGCTGATCCACTTCGTGTCACCGCCGTCCAGCGTCCCGGTCACCCGGTCGGCAAGCACGCCGCCATCGATATTGGTGCCCGGACGCAGCCCGATCGTGGCGCTGTTGTCCCCCATCTCCAGCACCACGGCGAGCTGCCATTCCGGCACGTCACGCAACGGCGCGATCTTGTAAACGTCCTGCCCCCAGTCGCTGCCCAGTTCGATGCTCGCCACCGGCCCCCGGAAGCCCTTGATGTGGTCGAAGCCGACCAGGCCATCCATCAGCGCCTTGCGGGCATATTCCTGGAGCTTGGGTACGAGCGTGGTGCGCACCGACAGGCCGCCGCCGTAAAGCTGTTCCTCGCCATACATCGAGGCGAGCTGCCGTCGGACCTCCTCGGTGAAATATTCGGCCGAATACACCTGGCTGCCCGAGACGCGTGGCACGACGGTCAGCGGATCGGTCTTGGCCTCCTCGGCCTGCTGAGGCGTGATGTAGCCATTCTCGGCCATACGATCGAGCACCCAATTGCGGCGCTCGACGGCCTGCTGCGGATGGCGAAACGGATGGTAATTGTTTGGCCCTTTCGGCAATGCAGCCAGATAGGCAACCTCCGACAGGGACAGGTCATAGAGAGCCTTGTCAAAATAGTTGAGCGCTGCCGCTGCTACGCCGTGGGAGTTGAGGCCGAGGAAGATTTCGTTGAGGTAAAGCTCTAGAATCTTGTCCTTGGAGAAGGTCGACTCGATTCTCAGGGCCAGCACGGCTTCCTGGATCTTTCGGTCCCAGGTCTGCTCGGAGGTCAGCAGGAAGTTCTTGGCGACCTGCTGGGTGATGGACGAACCACCGCCCTGAATGGCCGTGTTGCCTTCGGCGCGCGCCATCAGGTTGTCGCGCAGGGCGCGGATGATACCGTCGAGCGCGATGCCGTTATGCGTGTAAAAATTCTTGTCCTCGGCGGAGATGAAGGCCTGGATGACGATGGGCGGAATCGTCTCGATGGGCTGGAAGAGCCGGCGCTCGCGGGCATATTCGGCCAACAGCATGCCATCGGCGGCGTGGACGCGCGTCGTCACCGGCGGCTGGTAATCCTTGAGGATGGTATAGTCCGGCAGATCATCCGTGAGATTCTGCAAATAGACAAAGCCGACCACGACGGCGCCGAACAGGCAGAAGATCGCGAAACCGAACATCCAGCCGAGCAAGCGGAGCATATATTTTCTTACCCGATTAGAGGGCGACTCTGGACAGAGACACCCGATTTGACTTTGGAATCATAGCAGAAACCGCCCCCGCAACGCTGTGTCAAATGCGTGACGCCGACCTTTGCGACGACATCCGCGCGATCAATTTTGCGCGCTCGCTTCCTCGGTGCCCTGCTGCAATTCGTCGAAATAGGCGGAAATGCCCCGTGCGATGGCCTCGGCGGTGCGATCCTGCCAGCCCGGCCGCTTGAGGTTCGCGATGTCGTCGGCATTGGAAAGGAAACCGAGTTCGACGAGGATCGAAGGCACATCTGGGGCCTGCAACACCAGGAAATTGGCCTGCCTCACGGGGAACTTACGCAGGGCCACGCTCGGCTCGACCTGGTGAACGATGGACTGCGCGGCCTCGAACGACTGCCTGCGCATCTCCCGCCGCATCAGGTCGACGAGCAGATCCACCACGGAAGTCGCCATTTCGGGCGGCGCCAGACCGGCAATGATGTCGGATTTGTTCTCCTGATCGGCCAGCACCCGATCGAGTACGTCAGTCGCATTTTCGTCGCGCGTATAAACGCTCAACCCACGGATCTCCGCCTGCTGGAAGCTATCGGCGTGGATGGAAATGAAAAGATCGGCTTTGTTCTGCCGCGCCAGCGCCACGCGATCCTCGAGCTTCAGAAAGCTGTCGTCCTCGCGGGTCAGCGCCACGTCGAACCGCCCGGACTGGATGAGCAAGTCCTGGAGCTTGAGCGCGAAATCGAGCACCAGGTTCTTTTCCATGACACCATCGGCCCCGCGCGCGCCGCTGTCGACGCCGCCATGGCCCGGATCGATGACCACGAGCGGGCGCGTCTTGCTGGCAATGTTGGAGCCGCCCGGCTGCGTGGGCGTGGCCACGACCTGCTGCTTGGCCTGCGACGCCGCCAGGTCCGCCGCCACCTTGCCGGCAAAGCCCACGGCATCCATGGGGATGATATCGACCACGAGCCGCGCCGGCTGGTCGGCGAAGGGATCGAGAACATAGGCCTGCTGCACCTGGGCGGGCGCCGAGAGGGTGATGGTCGTGCGCGCCCTGCCCGACTCCGCCATCTCGACAGTGTAGCCGGCAACCAGCCCCTCGCCCGCCACCGGCGTCGTCTCGGTGAATTCGAGGCCTGAGGCCTTCACGTCGATGGCGATGCGGATGGGATTATCGAGCGAGACGATAGCAAACTGCGTAGGCGCAGCCAGATCGAGAACCAGCCGGGCGCGCTGCGGAGTCGTCGAGACGCGCGCATCGAGAACTTCCGGCAGCGGATTGGCGGGAGGCTCCTGCGCCATGACGGAGACGGCGGTGACCAGGTACGCGATTGCCGCGAACACAACCGATTTGAACACGTGGGCAACGCTCCCTATATGCAGGCGAGGACATCGCCCAAGGGAAAGGCGATTCTGCGGCGTTACGGGTTGTTAATCGTCTTTTTAGCGACGGCGCAACAGAATGGCCGGTGGAAAAGTCAAGGTTATCCGCTGTTTCGAGTTTCCTGTTGCCAATTGGTTGCAACACCCCTAAAGGCTAGTCTTTGAAGCGAGTGTTTCATCCGGCTGAACAATTCGGGCCGAATCGCCCGACCTGGTTTCCGGCAAGACACTGAAAAAGCGGCGGCTTTTGCTTCGTGGAATTTCGGTCCCAGCGGACCGGACGGCGGCCGGGACCCGTGACAGGTCCTTAGGCAAGCCCATTAGGAAGAGGTCAGATGGCCATAGGGCGGACAGCACGCGACGCAATCACCGGAAACGGTTGCGCACCTGTTACGCCTCTCTTTGCGGCACTGATCATCCGTCAAACCAACGGCGCCAGACTTGAAATGACTTTTGGCGCCACCCCCCAAAGACCATTCGCCTCGCACGGCGCTGCACGGAGGTTGCCGGCACACCGGTCCTTCGCTGTTGGCGCGCGAAGGCGCGGAGCTGCACTTTATGCCAACCAAGAGAATGCTGGTGGATGCCATCCACCCGGAAGAAACGCGCGTTGTAGTCACTAGCGGAAATCGCCTCGAAGAGTTCGATTTCGAGTCTGCCCAGCGGCAGCAGTTGCGAGGCAATATCTACCTCGCCAAGGTTACCAGAGTTGAGCCGTCCCTGCAGGCGGCATTCGTTGAATATGGCGGCAACCGTCACGGTTTCCTCGCTTTCAGCGAAATTCACCCTGACTACTACCAGATCCCCGTCGCCGATCGCGAAGCCCTGCTGCGCGAGGAAGAGCACGACGACGATCACCACGAGCACGAGACTTCGGCTGCAGCCGAGGCCGCGGCCGAGGATTCCATCAGTCTGCCGGCCGGCGTCACCGAACCTGACGCCGAATCCGATACGCAGGACATGGAAGGCGCCCATAGCCATATCGAGGAAGCGCCCGTTTCCAACGAGCCCGTCGAGAGCGTGGGCGGCGGCGACGCCGTCGAGGAAGAAGTGCCGCAGCGCCGCCGCAACAGCAGCGCGCGCAAGTACAAGATTCAGGAAGTTATCAAGCGCCGCCAGGTGATGCTGGTGCAGGTGGTCAAGGAAGAGCGCGGCAACAAGGGCGCGGCTCTCACCACCTACCTTTCGCTCGCCGGCCGCTATTCCGTGCTGATGCCCAATACCGCCCGCGGCGGCGGCATTTCGCGCAAGATCACCAATGCCGCCGACCGCAAGCGCCTCAAGGAAATCACCGCCGATCTCGACGTACCGCAGGGCATGGGCGTGATCCTGCGCACGGCAGGCGCCACCCGCACCAAGGCCGAGGTGAAGCGAGACTACGAATACCTGCTGCGGCTCTGGGAAAACGTGCGCAACCTCACCCTGCGCAGCCAAGCGCCCTGCCTCGTCTATGAGGAAGGCTCGCTCATCAAGCGGACCATTCGCGACCTCTACAACAAGGACATCGATGAAGTGCTGGTGGCGGGCGATAACGCCTACCGCGAAGCCAAGGACTTCATGCGCATGATCATGCCCTCGCACGCCAAGAACGTGCAGCAGTACCGGGAAGATCCGCCGCTGTTCTCCAAGTACAACGTGGAGAACCAGCTCGACGCCATGTTCTCCCCGCAGGTGACCCTGCCCTCGGGCGGCTATCTCGTGATCAACCCGACCGAAGCCCTGGTTTCGATCGACGTGAACTCGGGCCGCGCCACCAAGGAACACAATATCGAGGACACGGCGCTCCAGACGAACCTGGAAGCAGCCGAGGAAATCGCGCGCCAGTTGCGCCTGCGCGACCTGGCCGGGCTCATCGTCATCGACTTCATCGACATGGTCGAAAACCGCTCCAACCGGGCGGTGGAGCGCAAGCTCAAGGATTGCCTCAAGAACGACCGCGCGCGCATTCAGGTCGGCCGCATCAGCCATTTCGGCCTGATGGAAATGAGCCGCCAGCGCATCCGCTTCGGTGTCGTCGAAAGCTCGACCCACAAGTGCCCGCTCTGCGAGGGCACGGGCCTGATCCGCTCGGTGGAGAGCGTGGCCCTGATGGTCATGCGCCACGTGGAAGACACCGTGCTGCGCCGCCCCGGCCAGTCGATCAACGTGCGCGTGCCGATGGATGTGGCCCTCTACATCCTCAACACTAAGCGCGACACGCTGACCGCGCTCGAGGCCAAGTATCACCTTTCGATCACGATCACTGCCGACGCCAAGCTGACCGGCACGCAGTTCAACATCGAAAAGGGCGAAACCCGCGTCCACCACTACACCGAGCAGACTGCCAACGGCACCGACCACGTGCGCGTCGATACCGCCGCCATGGAAGAGCTCGATGAGGACGACGATATCGAGGAAACCGAAGAGGAAGAGGCCGAAACCTCTGCCCGTTCGCCTTCCTCCGACGAAGGCGAGCCCCGTCGTCGCCGCCGCCGTCGCCGCCGTGGCGGTGACCGCGCCGATGGCGAGCAGCGTCAGAACCAGCAGCGCGCCGCCGAAACGGAAGGCGATGCCGAGGGCGAGGATGACGAAGGTGAAGAGGCCGAGGCCTCGGAGGCTGCGGGCAATGGCGCGCACGACGACAATGGCGAGCCGCGCAAGCGCCGCCGCCGTGGTCGCCGTGGTGGCCGCCGCAACCGTCGCGAAGGCGAGAATGGCGAACGCGCCGAGCCGGTAGCAGCCGAAGGCGCTGAAGCCGGCACCGCGGAAGTCGAAACGGACGAAGTGGCCGTGGTCGAAGCCGTCGCGGCCGAAGCGCCGGTTGTCGAAGCGATTGAGGCCCCGGCCCCGGCCGTCGAGGAGCCGGTTGCCGAAAAGCCCAAGCGCACCCGCCGCAGGAAGGTTGCTACCGAGGAAGCACCGGCCGCCGAGGCTGCTCCCGCCGCCGCCAAGGAGGCTGCGCCGGTTGCTGAAGAGGCTCCTGCCGAAGCCAAGCCGAAGCGGACTCGTGCGCCGCGCAAGAAGCCGGCCGCTGCCGAAGAGGCTGCGTCCGCTCCTGCCGTCTCCGAGACCGCGGCCGCTCCTGCTCCGGCAGAGGAGGCTGCGCCGCAGTCGGAAGCAGCCGCCGAACCGGAAAAGAAGAGCCGCAAGAAGGTGTTGCCGCCCGACGAGATCATCGTCAGCTCTACCGCGCCGAACGAGCAGCCGGTTGCCGAAGAGCAGCCCAAGAAGAAAGCCGGCTGGTGGCAGCGCGGTTTCCTGGGTAGCTGAATCGGTAAAATTTGAAAACTTTTCGAGGGGTGGAACCGCACGGTTCCACCCCTCGATGCTTTGATGAACTATCCTCGCCAGACTATTTGGGAACGCTTTCGTGTCGCGCACCGAACGCCTGCTGGATCTGCTGCAAATCCTGCGCCGCCACCGCAGACCAGTGCCGGGTCACGCCCTGGCGGAGGAACTGGGCATTTCCATGCGCACGCTCTACCGCGACATCGCCACGTTGCAGGCGCAGGGCGCCGATATCGAAGGCGAACCCGGCCTGGGCTATGTCCTGCGCCCCGGCTTCACCCTGCCGCCACTGATGTTCTCGACCGAGGAACTGGAAGCCTTGGTGCTGGGATCGCGCTGGGTGGCACGACGCTCGGACGATACCAGCCTGAGCGTAGCGGCAGCCGACGCACTGGCCAAGATCGTCGCCGTGCTGCCCGGCCAACTCCGGCAGGAAGTCGAGGCGGCCACGCTCCTCGTTGGCCCGCGCTCCGACCCGACCGCAACGATCGACCCGAGCAGCATTCGCCTGGCCATGCGCAGCGAGCACAAGCTGACCATCGGCTATGGCGGCACGCTCCGCACCATCTGGCCCTTCGCCATCGGATTTTTCGACAATGCCCGGATCGTCGTAGCCTGGTGCGAGTTGCGCCAGGACTTTCGGCATTTCCGGCTCGACCGGATCGAGACGCTGGCCATGCTCGAAGAACGTTATCCCCGTCGCCGGGCCGCGCTGCTCAGGGAATGGCGCACCAGCCAGGGCATTCCGCCCGATGGCGGCTCCTGACCACTGCCGGAAATTGTCAGCGCATCGGCCTATGGTCCTGCCATCACCCAAGCGATGGAGACCTAAATGCCTGTTCTCAATTACATTTTGCTGGCCGTCACCAACCCCCGGGCCAGCGCCAGACTTTACAACCGCATCCTTGATGCCGAACCGGTCGAGAACTCCGAAACCTTCGTGCTCTACGTGCTGCCCAACGGCTTGAAGGTGGGACTATGGCTGGCTGACGAAATGCAGCCCGCGCCCAAACCCGCCGGCGGCAGCGAATTGTCGTTCTCCCTGCCCGACAAGGCAGCGGTACTCGCGACCTATGAGGCCTGGAAGCAGCTTGGGCTCGCGGTGGAGCAGGAGCCGGTCACGATGGACTTCGGCTTCACGTTCGTGGTCGCCGATCCCGACGGGCACCGGCTGCGGCCGTTCGCTCTTGGGGATAGTCCGCGGTAAAGATTGAGTGGGGCGCTCCTACCCCCGCCCCGCCAAAAATCCCCGCATCCGCTCCAGCGCTTCTTCGATGGTCTGCCGGGAGCCGGCATAGGAGAAGCGCAGGAAGCGGTTGCCGTTGACGCGGTCGAAATCGACGCCGGGGGTGGCTGCTACGGCGGCTGTGGCGAGCAGTTCCTTGCTGAAGGCCAGCGAATCGTTGGTGAAGCGACCGACATCGGCATAGGCGTAGAAGGCGCCCTCGGAGGGATGGCCGATGTCCAGACCCAGTTCGGTCAGTCCCTTGCCGAGCGCCAGCCGATTCTCGGCATAGCGCGCCTTCTGTTCCTCGGAATAGTCGCGCTCGCCCAGCGCGACCTGCGCGCCGATCTGACTGAGCGTGGGCGCCGAGATGAAGAAGTTCTGCTGGAGCATTTCGGCGCGACGCACCAGATCATCCGGCAGCACCATCCAGCCGACGCGCCAGCCGGTCATGCAGTAATATTTCGAGAAGCTGTTGATGACGATGGCGTCGCGGGTGAGTTCGAGAGCGCTGACCGAAGGGCCGCGATAATCCAGCCCGTGATAGATTTCGTCCGAGATCAGCCTGACGCCGAGCCGCGCGCAGGTGCGCACGATTTCGTCCAGCCCGGCGCGATCGACGGCGGCACCGGTCGGATTGGCGGGGCTGGCGAAGAGCAGACCCTCGAACGGCTCGCTGGCAAAGGCGGTTTCGATATCGGCACCACGCAATTGCCAGCCGGATTGTGCCGTCAGCGGGATTTCGACGGCGCGGAAGCCAAGGCCGTCGAGCGTATTGAGATAAGCCGGGTAGCCCGGCCGCGTCACGGCGATCTTCGCGCCGGGACGAAAGGCGGCATGAAAGGCAAGGATAAAGCCGGCGGAGGACCCCATGGTTACCATCATGGATTGAGGATCGGCGCTAACCCCGTGCTGGGACACGTAATATTCGCCCAGCCGCTCGCGCAGCCCGATCAATCCCTTGGACGCCGTATAGCGCTGCGGCTCCGGCAAAGCCTGCCGCACGGCCTCGAGCACGCGCGGCGCGGGCGGAGCGGCGGGTTCGCCGACCTCCAGGTGGCAGACCGTGCGCCCGGACGCTTCCACTTCCTGGGCAAGGGCAACCATCTCCATGGCATGGAAAGGCTTGAGGCCGATATCGGGCTGGCTGGTCATGGCGGGTCCTGTTGATACCCGCCTGCCCTAACCCGCTACCGGCGCCGCCTCAACAAGAATTGATGGCGCAGCAACCGGGCGGCGATCAACCGGGTGTTAGTCTGCGCGCAAGCTGCTAAGAACGGCCTGCCTGCGATTCACCGGAGTTGACCATGTCCCGTCTCACCCTCGTGCTCGTTGCCCTTGCCGGCATCCTGGGAGGTGGACTGGCCGTGTCCCTGCTCAAGACGGCACCCCCGGTCGATACGGCTTCGATCCGCTCGGTGGTGGAGAGCGTGCTCGATGAGCGCGACGCCGCCGCTCCGGCGCCGGTAGCGGCTGCCGCGCTCGATCAGGACAAGCTCAATCCGATGATCGAGAACTACCTGATGGGCAATCCCCGTATCCTGCAGCGCGTCTCGGAAGCCCTCGACACACAGATGCGGGCCGAACAGCGCGACAAGAGCAGGGCCCTCATCGCCCAGATGCAGGAAGCCATTTATACGGACCCCGACAACGTCGTGCTCGGCAATCCGGAGGGCGACGTCACGCTGGTGGAGCTCTTCGACTATAATTGCGGCTATTGCCGCAGCGCCCTGCCCGACCTGGCGACGCTGCTGGCGGAAGACCCCAAGCTGAAGGTCATCCTCAAGGAATTCCCGATCCTGTCTAAAGAATCCGTGGAAGCTGCGCGCGTGGCGGTGCTGGTCGGCAAGAACGAGAAGGTCGATTACTGGGCCTTCCATCAGGCCCTGTTCACCTCGCGGGGCCAGGTCACCGGAGACACTGCGCTCGATGAGGCGCAGAAGCTGGGCATGAGCAAGGTCGACCTCGCCCTCAGGATGGGAGACGAGGAGGTCAGCTCTGCAATCGAGAAGACCTATCGGCTGGCCAAGGCACTCAACATCACCGGCACCCCCACCTATATCATCGGCAACGAACTGATCCCGGGCGCCATCGGCATCGATGAACTGCGCGGCCGCATCGCCAACATGCGCGCATGCGGGGAAACCACCTGCACCAGCGGCTGATCGGCGCTCAACTGCTGCGACCGCCTTTGCCTTTTCCGTGCATTTCGTATAGTGCAGCTTGCGCTAGCGAGGCACACAAGGCAAAACCCGACAATCATGGCCAAACGCGTACTCGTCCTCAACGGGCCGAACCTCAATCTCCTGGGCACCCGTGAGCCGGGCACCTATGGCTCGCAGACCCTTGTCGACATCGAAAAGCTCTGCAGGGAAGACGCCAAGGCGCTTGGCCTGACCCTCGATTTTCGGCAGTCCAACCATGAGGGCGAGCTGGTGACCTGGATTCAGGACGCCCGCAAGACGGCCGACGGCATCGTCATCAACCCTGCCGCCTATTCCCATACCTCCGTGGCCATCCACGACGCCCTGCGCGCCGTTGGCCTTCCCACGATCGAGGTTCACTTAACCAACATCCACACGCGCGAGCCTTTCCGCCATCATTCCTACGTATCGTCGGTGGCGATCGGGGTGATCTGCGGGCTGGGTGCATCCGGTTACCGGTATGCCCTGTCCGCACTGGCCGAAAAACTCTGACAGTTACGCGTTGCCGAAGGAGAACAAGAACATGACCAAGGCATCCCAGGTGGATCAGGACCTGATCCGCACCATTGCCGAACTGCTCAACAAGGAAAATCTCGCCGAAATCGAGATCGAGCAGGATGATTTCCGCGTCCGCGTGACGCGCTCCTTCGCCAAGGAAGTGGTGCAGGTTGCCGCTCCCGCCTATGCGCCGGCTCCCATGGCTGCTCCGGCGCCGGCAGCCAGCGTGCCCGCCGGTTCCGTTCCGGCCGCTGCTCCTTCCGCCGAGGACCTCGCCTCCAACCCCGGCACCCTCACCTCGCCCATGGTCGGCACCGCCTACCGCGCGCCCGAACCGAGCGCCGCGCCCTTCGTCGAGATCGGCAGCAAGGTCTCCGAAGGCCAGACCGTCGTGATCATCGAAGCGATGAAGACCATGAACCAGATTCCGGCCCATCGCTCCGGCACCGTCACGCGCATTCTCGTGGATGACGCCCAGCCTGTCGAATATGGTCAGCCGCTGATCGTTATCGAGTAAGCGGGAGGACCCAGCGCAATGTTCTCCAAGGTCCTGATCGCCAATCGCGGCGAGATCGCGCTCCGTATCCTGCGCGCCTGCAAGGAACTGGGTATCCAGACCGTCGCGGTCCACTCTACCGCCGACTCCAACGCCATGCATGTGCGGCTTGCCGACGAGAGCGTCTGCATCGGGCCGCCGCCGGCCAAGGACAGTTACCTCAACATCCCCCAGATCATGGCGGCCTGCGAGATCACCGGCGCCGACGCCGTGCATCCGGGCTATGGCTTCCTGTCGGAGAACGCGCGCTTCGCCCAGATTCTGACCGAGCACAAGATCACCTTCATCGGCCCCTCGGCGCACCATATCGAAATCATGGGCGACAAGATCACGGCCAAGAAGACCGCGGTGGAGCTCGGCATTCCCGTGGTTCCCGGTTCGGAAGGCGAAATCCGCACCGAGGCCGAGGCCAAGGAACTGGCCAGCCGCATCGGCTACCCGGTCCTGATCAAGGCCACCGCCGGCGGCGGCGGGCGCGGCATGAAGGTCGCCCATACCGAACTCGATATCGGCATGGCGCTCTCGACCGCCCGCTCGGAAGCCAAGGCCGCCTTCGGCAACGATTCCGTCTATATCGAAAAATACCTCGCCAAGCCGCGCCACATCGAAGTGCAGGTGCTCGGCGACGGCCAGGGCAATGCCGTTCATCTGGGCACGCGCGACTGCTCCTTGCAGCGCCGCCACCAGAAGGTGTGGGAAGAGGCCAGCGCCCCCACGGTTCCGGCCGAAAAGCGCGAGGAAATCGGCGAAATCTGCGCCGCGGCCATGCGCAAGCTCAAATATTCGGGCGCAGGCACCATCGAATTCCTCTACGAGAACGGCGAGTTCTATTTCATCGAAATGAACACGCGCCTGCAGGTGGAGCACCCGGTCACCGAGCGCATCACGGGCGTGGACATCGTCTATGAGCAGATCCGCGTCGCTTCGGGCGAAAAGCTCTCGCTGCGCCAGAAGGACGTGCAGTTCTCCGGCCATTCCATCGAAGTGCGCATCAACGCCGAGGACCCGCAGACCTTTGCGCCCTCACCCGGCAAGATCAGCTTCTATCACCCGGCCGGCGGCATGGGTGTGCGCGTGGATTCGGCGGTCTATCAGGGCTATTCGATCCCGCCCTATTACGATAGCCTCATCGGCAAGCTCATCGTCCACGGCCGTACGCGCCATGAATGCCTGCAGCGCCTGAGCCGCGCCATCGACGAATTCGTCGTGGACGGCGTCAAGACCACATTGCCGCTGTTCCAGCGTCTCATCCGCGAGCCGGACATCATCGCGGGCGACTACGACATCCACTGGCTGGAAAAGTATCTCGGCATGAAGTGATCGGCGCAACCGATCCGCCTTTCGGCCTCTCCCACGGGAGGGGCCGCGCATCCCAATGGGGCCTCTCCGGCATTTTGTGCTAGCATCGCCTGGGAGAGAGCCATGTCCAAGCAACCCGATCCCTTCGACATCGACCTGACGCCCGAACTGATCGTGCGCGCCTACCAGGCCGGCATCTTCCCCATGGCGGAGGACGCGGATTCGCCCGATCTTTTCTGGGTCTCCCCCGAAATGCGCGGCGTTATCCCTCTCGACGGATTCAAGATATCAAAAAGCCTGCGCAAGACGCTGAAACACAATCCGTTTCAGGTGAAGGTCGATACCGACCTCAACGCCATTTTCGATGGCTGCGCCGAGCCGGCGCCCGAGCGCGAAACCACCTGGATCAACGGCACCATCCGCCGCCTCTACGGCGAGCTCTACCGGCGCGGTCTCGTCCATACGGTGGAGGTCTGGGATGGGTCCGAACTCGTGGGCGGCCTATACGGCGTGGCGCTGGGCGCGGCCTTCTTCGGCGAATCCATGTTCCACCGCCGCACCGATGCCAGCAAGATCGCGCTGGCGCATCTGGTGGAACGCCTCAATGCCGGCGGCTATCGCCTGCTCGACACCCAGTTCCTCACCCCGCACCTGCAATCGCTGGGCGCCATCGAGATACCGCGCGAAATCTACGAATTGCGGCTCGCCGACGCGCTCTCGCATGCCGGCGACTTCTTCGCCTGGGATCGCCGGGCGCAAGACTAATCGGCGATGCGGATCACCACATCGGTCAGCCATTTGGAGGAATCGGGCTCCTGGACCGGGTCGGTGCGATAGATCTCGAGGCGACAGCCGAAGCGATCGCCCTGTGGCGTTTCCTCCATGTCCCAGCGAATGCCCTCGCGCCGCCCCCAGTCGATGAGCGCGCCATTGGCCTCGATGAGCTTGTCAAAGCCGCCCTGCCAGGTGATCGAGCCATAGCGGCCGCCGGGGAGCGTGCCGGCGAGCACCCGGTCGTCGCCGGTAACAGGCGCAGAAACGGGCGCACCAAATTCCAGCTCGAGTTCGCCCGCCATGTCGATGAGGTTATATTTGATGATCGGGGCGCCGGCCATCGCGATGCCACGCTGCGTCAGCCAGCCGAAGAACTCGGAATAGACCCGATCGACAACCGAGCCGAACGGCATGGTGACGCGCTCGCGGATGGCGAGATAAGGCTGCGGAGTGCGTTCGATGATCCGGGGTTGCGACAGCATGGCTTCTCCTCCATGGGCCGGCAATCGGCATAAGGTTGGCCGCGCCGGCATTTCCGTCAAGACGCCTGCCTTGGATTTCGATGCTCGTACCCCATATGCTGGGGATTGGACGGGAGAGCCCTTTGGCCGACAAGAAGTATAACCGCATTCAACGCCTGTTCGACCAGATCGAAAGCAAGCTGCCTGCATTCGTGCAGCGGCCGCTGAACTGGATTCGCCAGCCGCAGGCGCGCGTGGCCCGGCTTCCGCTGGGCGTGCTGATGGTCCTGGGCGGCATTTTCAGCTTCCTGCCCGTGCTGGGTTTGTGGATGCTGCCTTTCGGCCTGCTGTTGCTGGCCGTGGACGTGCCCCCCCTGCAAGGACCGGTGGGCAGCGCCGTGATCAACGGCCGACGCAAATGGGCGACCTGGCGGCGCGAGCGCCAGGCGCGCAAAACGGAAAAATCCTGAATCCGGTCCCGCCCCCGTGCCTACCGGCCCGCGGGCGGCGGCACGTCGGTGCTGGTCTTGCAATCGGTCAGCCACACGTCATAGACCGGATGGTCGATGGCGCTGAGCGCCGGGGCATCGGCGAACATCCAGCCGGTGAAGATGCGCTTGACGGTACCGTCCAGGCTCACCTGATCCACTTCCACGAAAACCGAAGTCCGCTGGATTTCGCTGGCAGGCCGCGTGTAGCAGACGCGCGGCGTGATCTGCAGCGCGCCGAACTGCACGGTCTCGTTCATATAGACATCGAACGTGCTGATCCGCGCCGTGATCTTGTCCAGACCGGAGAAGGCGGCAACAGGGTTGGAAATGGTCGCTGCCGGCGCCGGCGTCGCAGCCAAAGCCGCAACCAGAGCCAGCGCTGCCGAATAGCGCTTCATGACGGCGTCTAGGAGCTTATTGCGGCGACCAGGCGTCGTAGTCGCCGGTAACGCGCGGGCGCTCGCCCTTGTTGAGCAGGCTGCCATCGGGACGATAAGCAGCCGCTGTGCCGGTCAGGTTGGGCTGGTGCGGCAATTCCCAGGAGCGGGCATTGTAGGCTTCGGCCGTCGGCGGCGTGTCGGTGCGGTGATGCATCCAGCCATGCCAGCCGGGCGGGATCGAGGACGCGTCGGCATAGCCGTTATAGGTCACCCAGCGGCGACCGCGCTTCTTGTCCTCGTAATAGCGATTCCCGAACTCGTCCGAGCCGACATACTTGAAGAACCGCTTCAAATAGAGCCGCGTGCCCCAGGTCTGCCCCTGCCACCAGACGAAGATTTCCGAGAGAAGCGCTTTCATGCCCGAACCCGTTCGTGAAGACGCCCTGCATTAGCACGCAGACCCGTCCAAGCCTAGGCCCGATGCGTGCAAATTCACCCGCCGGACGACAGCCGCCGACACCACATCTAGTGCCCCGGGGAGCGTCCCTTCCCTAAAATAATCGACTTGACAGGCCAAGGCGATTCTCAGGCCCGGCTACCCCTCCTCGCGCCGCAACGGAAGCGGGCCGAAATGTGGTCGAAAAGAGTCAGCGGCGAGGCCCGTTTAGCGGGCATTCTGAGTGCGGAATCGCAATTATGAACAGCGCAAGCCGGAGGGCATTCCGGGACATTTTACCCCTCTTGCGACCCTTGAGACTTATCCCCGTAGTTCACATATTATCTACTAGATTTAGCACAGGACACCCCGAGGCGGCACAACGGGTAGTCAGACATGCGACCAAAGCCAGTTGACGCGCATTTTGAATCGGCGCAACGTTTTGAGGCTGCGGCGACCGGAAACGACCGGCCCCTGGCAAGCGTTCGTGAACAAGCGTCGGCGCAAGACCGAAGCACTAGCGGACACAGGGCAAGAGTTTCAGCGAGTCGCTGCGGCGGGTCGCGGTTGGCAGCGTCAACACAGGCTTGGGTTTGGAACCGCTGACTGGCTCACGGTCGGTTACGTACGGTTACGACGGGGATTTGAATGCGGATTGAACGTCAGTTCATGCGTGCCGGCCGGACGGCCAGCGACAGCATCGCGTTCCAGCACAACGCATTGCGTGCGGCTGCCCTTCTCCAGTGTGACCGCGCCCGCACCGACGGCATTGGCAAATTCATGGCTTCGCTCGGCAAGGGCGTGGCCGGGGATAAGAGCGCCCGTGATCTCATGGTTGCGCCTGCCCCGGTGCCCGCCGAGCGCTTTCTATCCAACGGCCGCCCCGCGTCCGGCCATAACTGACGCACGAACGGAGGGCGCCCGGAACCGGACGCCTTCGCCAGAAAAACCTGAGAGAAAACAATTCCAAACCGACCCTGCGACTAGCCATACATCTTGACGAAATCGTAGCGTCATATACTATATATAGCGTTTGAGGTTCCGCCGAATCGCAAGATTTGGGAGCTGAATGGGAAATCGGTGTTAGCCGGTTCTTCCGGCAAACAAAGCCGAAGCAGCCCAGCAAAGTGCAAGCGGAACGCCGCCCTCCAGCGAAGCGTCCGAACCCTTCGGTTCGGCACGATGGACAGGCGGCGGGAAGACCCGCGAGCCACTGAGCGCCTCAAGCGAGACTGTCCACCGGTGGGGTACCGGAAGGCGAACGTCCAGGCGAGAAGTCGTCGGCCGTTCTTCGTTCGACGCCCCGCCACAGGGAAGCGCCAGGGATGATACCCGCCGCACTTCCCGTTGCATCAACGACCGCATAGCGACTAAACTTAGCGAGGAACCCATGAGCATGAGCATCACCGTTTACAGCAAGCCGGCTTGCGTGCAGTGCAGCGCCACCACCCGTGCGCTGGACAAGATGGGTGTCGACTACACGGTCGTCGATATTTCCGAGGATGCCGAGGCTTTCGCCCGCGTCCAGGGCATGGGCTATCGTCAGGTGCCGGTGGTCGTCGCCGGTGACCAGCATTGGGCCGGCTTCCGCCCCGACATGATCGGCAGCCTTTCCTGATTTTCCTTTCGGCGCAGCATTGGGCGGATTTGCAACCGCGGCACGGTAATGGGCAACATCGTCTATTATTCCAGCAGCTCGGAAAATACGCATCGCTTCGTGCAGAAGCTGGGCGTCGATAGCCTGCGCCTACCCGTTGAGGCCGGCGGCGAGCCGCCGGTGACCGATACGCCCTATGTGCTGGTCCTGCCGACCTATGGCGGGGGCGGCGGCAAGGGCGCGGTGCCCAAGCCGGTCATCCAGTTCCTCAACAATCCTGCCAATCGCAGCCTGATCCGCGGCGTGATCGCCGCGGGCAACACCAATTTCGGGTCGGCCTATGCGCTCGCGGGTGATATCGTCTCGCACAAATGCGCCGTACCCCTCCTCTACCGGTTCGAGCTGCTCGGCACCGCGGAGGACGTTGAAAACGTCAGACAAGGACTCGTACGGTTTTGGACACGCTCACACTAGAACGCCCCACGAAGATGCCAGACCAGACGCTGGACTTTCACGCCCTGAACGCGATGCTGAACCTGTATGACGGGGACGGCAAAATCCAGTTCGACAAGGACAAGCTGGCCGCGCGCCAGTATTTCCTGCAGCACGTCAACCAGAACACGGTCTTCTTCCATAACCTGCGCGAGAAGCTCGATTACCTGGTGACCGAGGGCTATTACGAGCAGGACGTCCTGGACCAGTATTCGTTCAACTTCGTCCGCGACCTGGTCGATTACGCCTACGAGAAGAAGTTCCGCTTCCCGACCTTCCTGGGCGCGTTCAAGTATTACACCAGCTACACCCTCAAGACCTTCGACGGTAAGCGCTATCTCGAGCGTTACGAAGATCGCGTCTGCATGGTGGCGCTGTCCCTGGCGCGTGGCAACGAGCAGCTTGCCCGCGACCTCGTCGACGAAATCATTTCGGGCCGCTTCCAGCCGGCCACCCCCACCTTCCTCAATGCCGGCAAGAAGCAGCGCGGCGAGCTCGTCTCGTGCTTCCTGCTGCGCGTGGAAGACAACATGGAGAGCATCGGGCGCGCCATCAATTCGGCGCTGCAGCTTTCCAAGCGCGGCGGCGGCGTAGCCTTGAGCCTCACCAATATCCGCGAGATGGGCGCCCCCATCAAGCAGATCGAGAACCAGTCGTCCGGCGTGCTGCCGGTGATGAAGCTCCTGGAGGATTCGTTCTCCTACGCCAACCAGCTCGGCGCGCGCCAAGGCGCGGGCGCGGTGTATCTGCACGCCCACCATCCCGACATCATGCGCTTCCTCGATACCAAGCGCGAGAATGCCGACGAGAAGATCCGCATCAAGACGCTCTCGCTGGGCGTGGTCATTCCCGACATCACGTTCGACCTGGCCAAGAACAACGAGGACATGTACCTGTTCTCGCCCTATGACGTGGAACGCGTCTATGGCGTGCCGTTCACCGAAATCTCGGTGAGCGAGAAGTACCGCGAGATGGTGGCCGACAGCCGCATCCGCAAGAAGAAGATCAAGGCGCGCGAATTCTTCCAGGTCATCGCCGAGATTCAGTTCGAGTCCGGCTATCCCTACATCATGTTCGAAGACACGGTGAACCGGGCCAACCCGATCGCCGGCCGCGTGACCATGAGCAATCTCTGCTCGGAAATCCTGCAGGTCAGCGAGGCCAGCACCTATGACGAGGACCTGTCCTATACCCATATGGGCAAGGACATCTCGTGCAACCTCGGCTCGCTCAACATCGCCGCCGCGATGGATTCGACCGATTTCGGCAAGACCATCGAGACCTCGATCCGCGCGCTGACCGCCGTGTCGGACATGAGCAACATCACCTCGGTGCCCTCCATCGCCAAGGGCAATGCCGATAGCCACGCCATCGGCCTGGGGCAGATGAACCTGCACGGCTACCTCGCCCGCGAGCACATCTTCTACGGCTCGGACGAAGGCGTCGATTTCACCAATATCTATTTCTACACGGTGGCCTACCACGCCGTGCGCACCTCGAACCTCATCGCTGCCGAGCGCGGCCAGAGCTTCAAGGGCTTCGAGAACTCGAAATATGCGAGCGGCGAATATTTCGACAAGTACACCGAGCAGGAATGGAAGCCCGCCACCGAGAAGGTGCAGGCGCTGTTCGACGAGGCCGGCATCCATATCCCGACCCAGGAAGACTGGCAGGAACTGAAGGCCAAGGTGATGAAGACCGGCCTTTACAACCAGAACCTGCAGGCCGTGCCGCCGACCGGCTCGATCTCCTACATCAATCACTCGACCTCCTCGATCCACCCGATCGTCTCCAAGATCGAGATCCGCAAGGAAGGCAAGATCGGCCGCGTCTATTATCCGGCCGCGTTCATGAACAACGACAACCTGGAATATTACCAGGATGCCTACGAGATCGGCCCCGAGAAGATCATCGACACCTATGCGGCGGCGACCCAGCACGTCGACCAGGGCCTGTCGCTGACGCTGTTCTTCCGCGACACCGCCACTACGCGCGACATCAACCGCGCCCAGATCTATGCTTGGAAGAAGGGCATCAAGACCATCTATTACATCCGCCTGCGCCAGATGGCGCTCGAGGGCACGGAGGTGCAGGGCTGCGTTTCCTGCGCGCTCTGAGATGAAGGCCAATAAGAAAATGAACGTACAATTCCGCCCTGCCGCCCGAGTCCGCGCCATCAACTGGAACCGCATCCAGGACGACAAGGATCTTGAAGTCTGGAACCGCCTGACCAGCAATTTCTGGCTGCCCGAGAAGGTGCCGCTGTCCAACGACATCCCCTCCTGGGCGACGCTGACCCCGGCCGAGCAGCAGCTCACCATCCGCGTATTCACCGGCCTGACGCTGCTCGATACCATCCAGAACGGCGTCGGCGCGGTGCGGCTGATGGCTGACGCGGCGACCCCGCACGAGGAAGCGGTGCTGTCCAACATCTCCTTCATGGAGGCTGTGCACGCCCGCTCCTATTCCTCGATCTTCTCCACGCTCTGCCTCACCCCGGACGTGGACGACGCCTATCGCTGGAGCGAGGAGAACGCCTTCCTCCAGCAGAAGGCGGCGCTGATCATGCAGCAATACGAGAGCGGCGATCCGCTAAAGAAGAAGGTCGCCTCGGTCTTCCTCGAAAGCTTCATGTTCTATTCGGGCTTCTATCTGCCCATGTACTGGTCCTCGCGCGCCAAGCTGACCAATACGGCCGACCTCATCCGCCTCATCATCCGCGACGAGGCCGTGCACGGCTATTACATCGGCTACAAGTACCAGAAGGAACTCGAAAAGCTCGACGAGACCCGCAAGCAGGAAATGAAGGATTTCGCCTTCGACCTGCTGCTCGAACTCTATGACGCCGAGACGCGCTACACCGAAGAGCTCTACGACGCCGTGGGCCTTTCCGAGGACGTCAAGAAGTTCCTGCATTACAACGCCAACAAGGCGCTGATGAACCTGGGCTACGAAGCCCTGTTCCCGCCCGAGGCCTGCACGGTCAACCCGGCGATCCTTTCGGCGCTCTCGCCCAATGCCGACGAGAACCACGACTTCTTCTCGGGCTCGGGCTCGTCCTACGTCATCGGCAAGGCCATCGCCACCGAGGACGAAGACTGGGATTTCTAAGCTGGCCGCGTAGCGTCCAGCAGCATCTGCAATCGCGCGACGCGCGTGCCGAACACTTCGAGCACGCGCGTCGTTTCATTTAGAAGACCCAGATCGTCATGTCGGATGACGGCCTTGAGGCGCTTGTCGACCCTGGCGCGTAGCTGCGGCAACTCGATGGTGACGGTAATATCGTCCGGCCGCCTGAGCGGAATGAAGACGATGAGGTCAAGCGCCGCCAGCGCCTTCTCGACCTGCCGCAATTGCCGCCCCGTCGGCGACCACTCGCTACCCTCCATTGCACTGACGACATCGAGATAAGCGATGAAATCGAGCGGACAGCGCTCGAAAATCAGGTCGGTCTCGGCCTTGTCCGAAAGGATCAGCAGGCTACTGCGCTCCAGTTGCGTTTCGAGATCGGCGACCGAAACACCATCGCCGAAGGCAGCGCCATCATCCTCGAGCCAATAGGGCTCGGGCACGCTTTCGTAGTCGCGGCGGGCAGAGACGAAGTCATCGATCAGCGTCGACTTGCCCACCCCATGGGTGCCGGTGACCGCAATGCGCATGGACACGTCCTCACTTGTTTCGCCGCCCAGCTTCTAGGCGCGATCCCATCATATAAAGAAATCTTTATATCTTTATTGACACCTGACCCAGCCTCGTCCATCCTGCAAATGTCCATGGTCCCCGCGAGGGGATAACAGGGAAATCGGTGCAGGTTATATGCCCCAGTCCGATGCTGCCCCCGCAACTGTAGGCGGAGACGGGTGCTCAATGGTCCACTGGCCGAGAGGCTGGGAAGGCGAGCGCCCGGTTCGATCCGCGAGCCAGGAGACCTACCATGGAAATTGTTTCCACCTTCGGGCCGATCGGGCGGATTGGCGAGAGGATCAGATAATGACGAGCACTCGTCCGCACTTCCGAATGCGACGCTGAATTGGAACCTGAAGCGTTCGCCCGAACGGCTTCAGGCAGCCCCGACTTCGACCACCATCAGCGCAAATTTTCGCCCGCGTCCGCCGACGCAGGGTGTTGCTTCGCATCGGACACGACATGACCCGTTCCACCAATCTCGGCTTTCCCCGCATCGGCCTGCATCGCGAATTGAAGAAGGCCCTTGAATCCTACTGGAAGGGCGATATCGACGCCGCTTCCCTGCACGCCACCGCCCGCGACCTACGCGCCCGCCACTGGCAGCTCCAGCGCGACGCCGGCATCGACGTGATTCCTTCCAACGATTTCTCGTTCTACGACCACATACTCGATACCAGCGTGCTGCTCGGCGCCATCCCGCCGCGCTTCGCCGGGATCGCGAACCCCGACCAGCTCTATTTCGGCATGGCGCGCGGCACCGCCGCTGCACCGGCCATGGAGATGACCAAGTGGTTCGACACCAATTACCACTTCATCGTGCCTGAACTGCATGCCGGCCAGACTTTCGCCCTCAACGCCGACAAGCCGCTTTCGCATTACCGCGAAGCCAAGGCGCTGGGAATCGACACCCGCCCGGTCATCGTCGGCCCGGTCACGTGGCTGAGCCTGGCCAAGGCCAAGGACGAAGGCCTCGATCCGCTCGACCTCCTCGAAGCCGTGCTGCCTGTCTATGCCGACCTGCTCCGCCAGCTGGCCGCCGAAGGAGCGCAATGGGTGCAGGTGGACGAGCCTGTGCTGGTGCTCGACCTCAGCGACAAGCAGCAGGCGGCGCTCAGGCGCGCCTATGAGGTGCTGGGCAAGGCCGGCCCGAACCTGCTGCTCACCACCTATTTCGGCGACCTGCGGGACAATACCGCCCTCGCCACTACCCTGCCCGTCGCCGGCCTCCATATCGACCTCGTTCGCGCGCCCGACCAGTTGACCGGCGTGCTGGCCGCCCTGCCCGCCGACAAGGTACTCTCGGTCGGCGTCGTCGATGGCCGCAACATCTGGCGCACCGATCTCGACGCCGCTTTCGGCCTGGTCGGCCGTGCCTGGGACAGCGTCGGGCCGGATCGGCTCGAAATTGCCCCCTCCTGCTCGCTGCTCCACGCGCCAGTCGACCTCGACGCCGAAACCGCGCTCGATGCCGAACTCAAATCCTGGTTGGCCTTCTCCAAGCAGAAGCTCGTCGAAATCGCGGCGCTGGCTCTGGCCATGAAGGCGGGCAAAGGCGCGGCCAAGGCAGCGTTCGAGGCGAGCGCCGCCGCCGTGGCAGCCCACAAGGCCTCCTCCCGCATCCACAAGCCGGAAGTGGAAGCGCGCGCGGCGCAGGCCATTGCGCTCGACCGCACCGGCACTTTCCCGGTGCGCCGCGACAAGCAGCGCGCCCGCTTCAAGCTGCCGGCCTACCCGACCACCACGATCGGCTCGTTCCCGCAGACCAAGGAAGTGCGCGAAGCGCGCGCCGCCTTCAAGAAGGGCCTGATCGACCAGGCCGCCTATGATGCCTTTCTCGAAGCGGAGACTGAGAAGACCGTCCGCATCCAGGAGGAAATCGGCCTAGACGTGCTGGTGCATGGCGAATTCGAACGCAACGACATGGTGGAATATTTCGGCGAGCAGCTCGACGGCTTCGCCTTCACCAGGAACGGCTGGGTGCAATCCTATGGCTCGCGCTGCGTCAAACCGCCGGTGATCTATGGCGATGTGTCGCGTCCCGAGCCGATGACGGTGCGCTGGTCGGCCTATGCCGCCTCGCTCACCAACCGCCCTATGAAGGGCATGCTGACGGGGCCCGTGACGATCCTGCAATGGTCGTTCGTCCGCGTCGACCAGCCGCGCTCGGCCACCTGCCGCCAGATCGCGCTCGCCATTCGCGACGAGGTGCTCAACCTCGAAAAGGCGGGCATCGGCATCATCCAGATCGACGAGCCGGCCCTGCGCGAGGGCCTGCCACTGCGCAAGGCCGATTGGGACGCCTATCTGCGCTGGGCCGTGGATTGCTTCCGCCTCTCCGCCTCGGGCGTCGCCGACGACACGCAGATCCACACCCATATGTGCTATGCCGAGTTCAACGACATCATGCCCGCCATCGCCGAGATGGATGCCGACGTGATCTCCATCGAGACCTCGCGCTCGGACATGGAGCTGCTCGAAGCCTTCCGCGACTTCCGCTACCCTAACGAGATCGGGCCGGGCGTCTGGGACATCCACTCCCCACGCGTGCCTGACCAGGCCGACATGGAAGCCCTGCTCCGCAAGGCCGCCGAGGGCATCCCTGCCGACCAGATCTGGGTCAACCCCGATTGCGGCCTCAAGACCCGCGGCTGGCCCGAGGTTAAGGCCTCGCTCACCCATCTCGTCAACGCCGCACAGTCGCTCCGCGGCTAATACCCGGCAGGAGCCCATTGGCTCCTGCCCTCCCTTGACCCACCATGCGATCCCATTAATCTGCATCGTGAAACGCGAGGGTGCAGATCAATGAGCGAGCCCGAAACCGATCAGGCCGAGGCCCGCGAGCGCGAGGACGGGAATATCGGCGTCCTCGTCAAGGCGTTCCACGTGCTCGAAGTGATGGCGGACATGGCCGAGCCTGCCCCGCTTCGGGCGCTGGCGCAAAAGACGGCGCTGCCCAAGGGCACGCTGTTCCGCATCCTCCAGACGCTGGTGAGCCTGGGCTATGTCAGCCAGCTCGCCAATAGCAGCGACTATTACCTGACCAGCCAGATCGCCCATCTCGGCCGCAATGCGCGGCACGAGGATATCAAGATGCTGGTGACGCCGCTGATGAACAATCTGCACGGGCGCTTCAACGAGACCATCAACCTGGGCGTGCTCGAAGGCCAGTTCGTCTATTACGTCGCGGTGATGGAAGCGCAGCGCGCACTCTCCTGGCGGGTGCCGGCCGGGACGCGCGATACGTTTCACTCGACCGCATTGGGCCGCGCCATCGTCGCACAACTGACGCCGGCGCATCGCGAGGCCCTGATCCGCCGCGCCAACCTCAAGGCGCGCACGGCCAAGACCGGCATGGCGCGGGAAACGCTGACCCAGCTCATCGAAGAAGTGCGCGACAGCCGCATCGCCTTCGACCTGGAAGAGAACGACGACGGCGTCGTCTGCATCGGCACGCCGGTCTTTATCGACGGGCGCGTGGTGGCGGCGGTAAGCGTATCGATCCCCGCCAGCCGCTACACCCCCGCGCTGGGCGAGGAAGTGCGGCAGGCGCTGGTGGACCTGGAGTTCGACTTCCGCACCAATGCCGGCGCACGGCGGGAGATTGCGGAGAAGTAGGGGAAGCGGCCAACACCGCGCCTACTCCGCAATCCCTCCCCACACGGAGGAGAGAAGCGATGGGCGCGATCGAGATGGCGGGGCTTCCCCCCAGAAGGGAAAGAACAAGGGTTGGGGATGAGCCGCAGGCCCAGCCCCTGCCCCAAGCCTCAACCCAGTTGCGGAGCCACTTCCCTCGCAGCTCCGCGGACCGCCTCGAGGGTCTGGTCGACCACATCGTCATTATGTTCGGACGAAACGAACCACGCGCCGCGTTCGAGCACGCGCACGCCGCGCTGCAGCAATGCCAGCGAGAACAGGCTGTAGCCCTTCTTGTCCGAACGGGCCATGTCGCGGTAGTTGCGCGCCGGCTCATCGAGACCGAAGGCGACGTGGAACATGAGCTCGAAGCCCGTCACCTGCGCCTTGATCCCGGCTTCCTTGAGGATGTCGCGGATACCGTCGCGCAGGCGCACGCCATAGACGGAGCTGCGCTCGTAGTGCTCAGGCGTCAGCGCGTTCTGCGTGCCGATCATCGCCGCCATGGCGACGGGCTGGGCATTGAACGTTCCGCCATGCAGAACGCCCCCGGTGGCGAAGAGATCGATGAGGTCGGCGCGACCGACAATGGCAGCGACCGGGAAGCCATTGGCGATAGCCTTGGCGAAAATCGAGATGTCGGGCGTGACGCCGAACCGCTCCTGCGCGCCGCCACGTCCGAGGCGGAAACCGGTGATGACTTCATCGAAGATCAGCAGCGCGCCATGCTTGCGGCAAGCTGCCTGCACGCCTTCGAGATAGCCCGGCGCCGGAGAGATCGCGCCCTGGTTGCACATGGCCGCTTCCATCAGCACCGCGGCCACGTCGCCCTTGGCAAGACGCGCTTCGACGGCGGCGAGATCGTTCCAGCCGAGGATCGACAGCCCGTCGGCCTCGCTCGGGTCCTGGCCCTTGCTACCGCCGACAGGCACCGGCGCATCTTCAGGGCCGCCGGCATTGAGTGCCGGAGCGGTCGACCACAGGATGTTGTCGAACCAGCCATGGTAATGGCCTTCGAACTTGACGATCTTGCGCCGGCCGGTAACTGCGCGGGCAAGGCGCATGGCAGCCTGCGCGACCTCCGATCCCGAGGAGCCGAAGCGGATACGCTCGGCCGAGGGAATGCGCTCGCAGATGATCCTGGCGGCTTCGAACTCGACCGGCGCCTGACCGGCAAAGAGAATGCCGCGATCGACCTGCTCCTTGACCGCCTGGCGCACGCCGGCCGGATTGTGGCCGAGCACCATGGCGCCCATTCCGCAATAATAATCGATGAGGCGGTTGCCATCGACGTCGAAGAGATAAGCGCCTTCGCCGCGCTCGAACACCAGCGGGCCCGGCTGCATGCCGAGGCGGAAGTTGGAATTGACGCCACCCGCCACGAAGCGGGAGTTTTCCGCGATGGTCCTGGCCGATTGCTCGAAATTCAGTTTGTCGCCCACGGGCGCGCCCTCCGTTTATTGGTTGCCCTCAGGGGAGCAAAAGCGGCGTTTAGTGTAAAGGAACGTTTGTCTCGGAATACGAAACACTGCAAGCCCTCTCCCGTGGCGGGAGAGGGCTTCGCGATTCAGAGCGAGAGGGTAAGCGGCTGGTCGAGGGCGAAGACCACGCCGTCATCGCCGGCGTCGGAGCGCCACATCTGCATACCGAACTCGGCGGGCCGGTCGAGTACGGTGAGGCCGGCATGCCAGGCATTGCGGGCGATGCAGATGGCATCTTCCGGCCCGGCGACAAACGCCCGGACATTCCCTAGATCGGGATCGCCCGAGGGCAAGGTCGGCGCCACGACCACCAGCCACCGCCCCGCCCGCAGTGGCAGGAAGCTCTGCGTGGAATGCGGATGGCGTTCGAGAAAGGTGATACTGATGGCATCGGCCGGGACCGGCTTGGGCGCGAGCACGGTGAAGGCGTGCCGCCCGGGCACGTCTCCGATCTCGGTGACCATCGGCACTTCCGTCATCTTGCCGTCGACCGCGCGGATCGCATAGGCGAAGGGTTCGGCGGCGCCCGGCGTCAGGGGTTGCAGCTTCATCGCATCCCTCAGATCGCATCGAGGAAGGCGACGCCTTCCAGCTTGCGCTCGGCCTTGAGCTGGCGGAACTCGGTCTTGAGCTTTTCTTCGCCCGCCTTGTCGAAATTGCCGAACGGGCTGCGGCAGAAGCCGGCATCGGCCCCCATCCAGGCCATGCCGCGCTTGATGGCGGCGATGGGGTTGCGGGGCAGCGAGAAGAAGATGATGGCGTTGGCCACTTCCTGATGGCGCTTGGCCGCTTCCATGTCGCCGGCCTTCACCGCCTCGTCGAGCGCGATGAAGACCTCGGGAATGAGGTTGTAGAATGAGCCGATAATCCCGTCGGCGCCGAAGCTCAGGCCCGACATGGCCATCTCGTCGGCACCCGAATAGACGATGAAATCCTGCGAGATTTCTTCCTTGATCCGCATGATCTCGAAATGCGTCGAGGCCGTATATTTGACGCCGGCGAGCCCCTTGATGGTCGAAAGGCGCTTGATCATGTCGAAGCCGAGAAGCCCGGCCAGCGGCACGTTGTAGGCGATCATGGGCAGGCTGGTGGAGGCCGTGACGTCCGCGTAGTAACTGAAGACCTGGTCCTGCGAAAATCCCCAGTAGAAGGGCGGCACCGAGGAGATGGCATCGACGCCGGCCTGCTCGGCGTGCTGGGCCAGTTCCACGGTCAGCTTGGTGCTGATGGCGCCGATATGGGCGATGAGCGGGATGCGGCCAGCAGTTTCATCGACCACGATTTCGACCACGCGCTTGCGCTCTTCGGGCGACATCATGAAGCTTTCGCCGGTGCTGCCGGTGAGGTAGAGGCCATGCACCTTCTTGTCGATGAGGAAGCGCACGGCCGCGCGCATGCGGGCCTCGTCGAAATTCTCGTTCTCATCGAACGTGGTCACCATCGCCGGGATCACACCGGTGATGTTCTTGATATCGAAGGCAGGCATCTATGGCTCCAGGAAAAGAAGCTCACGCCGCGTTGGGCGCGGCCTCGGGAAGGTCGATGAGGTGGCAGGCGGCGTAGTGGTCGCGCCCGTCGATTTCGTAGCGCTTGAGCTTGGGTTCGACCTGCGAGCACACGTCCTTGCGTAACTGGCAGCGCGGGTGGAACGGGCAGCCGCTGGGCGGATTGACCGGGCTGGGCACGTCGCCTTCGAGCACGATGCGCTTGGTCTGCTTGTCGAGGTCGGCCACCGGAATGGCCGAGAGCAGCGCCTGCGTATAGGGATGGAGGCGCCGGGCGTAGAGATCCTCGGACGCACACAGCTCCACGATCCGGCCCAGATACATCACCGCGATGCGGTCGCAGATGTATTCGGTGACCGACAGGTCGTGAGTGATGAAGATGTAGGTGAGGTTCTTTTCCTGCTTGAGCTTCATCAGAAGCTGCAGGACCTGCGCCTGGATCGAGACGTCGAGCGCGCTCACCGCCTCGTCACAGATGATCAGCTCCGGCTCGATGGAGAGCGCGCGGGCAATGCCGATACGCTGGCGCTGGCCGCCCGAAAACTCGTGCGGGTAGCGATCCATGTATTCGCGCCGCATGTTCACCGCCTCGAGCAGGTCGCCGATGATCTTGCGGCGCTCCTCGCGCGACTTGATGCCGTATTTCTTGAGCGGGTCCTCGAGCGAGCCGAAGATGGTGAAGGCCGGATTCAGCGAGGAATGCGGGTCCTGGAACACGATCTGCAGGCGCTTGCGATACGGGAAGAGCTCGTGGTCCTTGAGCTTGGTGAGATCGGTCTCCTGCTCGTCGGTCGAGCGATAGGTGATCTCGCCATTGGTGGAATGGATGAGCTGGAGGATGGTCTTGCCGAGCGTGGTCTTGCCGCAGCCGCTCTCGCCCACCAGCCCCAGCACCTCGCCGCGATAAACATCGAGGTTGACGCCGTCGATGGCCTTCACGTGCGCTGTGGTCTTCTGCATGAAGCCGCCCTTGAGCGGAAAGTGAACCTTCACGTCCCGCAGGCGCAGGATTACGTCGTCTTCATTGTGCTGCTGCTGCATGAGCGAACTCCTCGTAGCGCCAGCACATGACGCGGTGGGTATCGGTAACATGAGTTTCGTCCGGCATGACGTTGCAGGCCTCGGTCGCGAAGGCGCAGCGAGGCGCGAACTGGCAGCCTGACGGACGGTCGAACGGATCGGGCGTCGAGCCGGGAATGGCGTGGATGTCCTGGTTCTTGCCACGCCCCAGCACGGGGATCGAGGCCAGGAGGGCGCGCGTATAGGGGTGGACTGGATTGCGCAGCACCTCATCGACAGTGCCCGCTTCCACGATATTGCCCATGTACATGACGGCCACGTCGTCGGCCAATTCGGCCACGGCGCCCATGTCGTGGGTGATGAGCATGATGGCGGTGCCGTGCTCCTTCTTGAGCCGGTCCATCAGCTCGAAGATCTGGGCCTGGATGGTGACATCGAGCGCCGTGGTCGGCTCGTCCGCGATCAGGATCTTGGGGTTGCAGGCCATGGCCATGGCGATCATGGCGCGCTGGCGCATGCCGCCCGAATAGCGATGCGGGAATTCGTCGACGCGCCGCTCGGGCAAGGGAATGCCCATCGACCGCAGGAGGTCGATGGCCTTGTCCTTGAGCTGCCGGCCCTTGAGCGCGGTGTGGTATTTGAGGTTCTCGATGATCTGGAAACCGACAGTATAGACCGGGTTGAGCGCGGTCATCGGGTCCTGGAAGATCATCGCCATCTCGGCGCCGCGGATGGCGCGCATCTGGCGGCCGTTGCGGGCGAGCTGGTCGATGCGGATGTCGCCGCGATCGGAGTGATAGATGATCTCGCCCTCTTCGATGCGCGAGAGCGTCGGCAGCAGTTGCATCACCGCCGAGGCCGTGACGCTCTTGCCGCATCCGCTTTCGCCCACGATGCAGAGGGTCTTGCCCTTCTTGATCTGGAACGAGACACCGTTCACCGCCTTGTTGCAGCGCTTGTTGGTGTACATGAAGGTTTTCAGCCCGCTTACCGTCAGGGCGACGTCGTGGTTCTGAGCCATGAGCGTTATCCCTGCTGGGTCGGGTCGGTGGCGTCGCGCAGGCCGTCGCCGATGAAGTTGACCGAGAGCACGAAGAGCGAGATCACCGTGCCCACCGGCAGCCACATCCACCAGTTGTTCTGGAGCACGCGCAGGTCCTGCGCCACGTTGAGGATGTTGCCCCAGGTCGGGATGCCCATCGGCACGCCAAGGCCGAGGAAACTCAGGCCAGCTTCCTGCAGGATGAAGGCCGCCGTGCTCAGCGTCACGTTGACCATGATGGGGCCGAGCGCATTGGGCAGGATGTGCTTGAAGGCGATGAGTGGGGTCGAGAGGCCGAAGCTGCGCAGCGCCTGCACGTATTCTTCTTCGCGCAGCGACAGCATGCGGGCTCGCGCCAGGCGATAGATGCCGCCCCAGCCGGTGAGGATGAAGATGATCATGAGGTTGGCGAGCGACTGGCCGGTAATGGCCACCAGCAGCAGCACCAGGATGATCTGCGGGAACGACATGAAAATCTCGGAGACGCGCATGGCGATCGTATCGAGCCAACCGCCGACATAGGCGGTGTAGCAGCCGATGACGACGCCGATGATCGCCGAGGCTACGGCGCTGCCGAGGCCGACCAGGATCGATATCTGCCCGCCATAGAGGACGCGCGCGAAGACGTCGCGTCCCGTCTTGTCGGTGCCGAGCCAATGCTCCCAGGAGGGAGGCTTGAGGATGGCGCGCAGGTTGATCTTCTGCGGGTCCCAGGGCGTCAGGAACGGCGCCAGCACCGAGGCCAGGACGATGACCGTGAAGACGATGAGCCCGAATACGGCCAGCTTGTTGTTGAGGAACTTGCGCACGAAGCGCGAGCCCTTGGCGTGGCTGTTGAGCCCCGCCTCCTCCCGGGCGCGAATCTGGTCGAACTGGCGGTCGAGCCGGGTGCGGCGGCGTTGGGTGGTGATATCAGTCATGGGAACCTCACCGGCCCAGCCGGACGCGCGGATCGATCAGCGCGGTCAGGACGTCGACGATCAGGCTGGCGAGCAGCACGGCGACCACGGAGAGCAGCGCGATCATCATCACCAGCGGGTAATCCTGTGAACGCACGGCGGCGACGAACTCGTTGCCGATGCCTGGCCACTGGAACACCTGCTCGATGACCACCGAGCCGCCGATCAGCACGGGCAGGCGGAAGCCGATGAGCACGATCACGGGGGTGAGCGCCACGCGAAAACCGTGCAGCAGGTTGACGCGCCATTCGGGCAGGCCCTTGGAGCGCGCGGTGCGGATGAATTCCTTATTGAGCGAATCCAGCATCGAGGAGCGTGCATAGCGCATGACGCCGGCCGTCATGGTCACCGAAAGCACCAGCGCCGGCATGACGAGATGCGGCAGCCGGTCCCAGAAAGTGACGTAACCGGGCAGCGTGCGGCCGCCGACCGGCAGCCATTGCAGGTTGAGCGCGAAGATCAGGATAGCGACGAGGCCGAAGAAGAATTCGGGGATCGACACGCCCAGCATGCCGACGACCGTAAGGCTGTTGTCCGTGGCCGAGCCGCGCCGAAGCGCGCTGATGGTGCCGAGTACGCAGCCGATAAGGGTCGAAAGCACGAGCGCTATGCCGGAGAGCTCAAGCGTCGCCGGGAGCCGGTCCCCCACGATATTGATGATGGGCACGCCGCCCGACATCGAATATCCGAAATTGCCGTGAAGAACGCCCCAGAGCCAGATGCCGTAGCGCACGATGAAGGGCTGGCCCAGGCCGAGGGATTCACGCAGCGCCTGCAGCCGCTCCGGGTCCATGCTGCCATACATGTCCGGCGGGATCATGTAGGAAACCGGATCGCCGGGAGTAAGCTCCAGCCCCAGATAGACCAGGAAACTGATCACCAGGGCCATGGGAATGAGCAGCAGCACGCGCCTTAGGATATAGCTGAGCAATATGAACGCCTCGCCTCGATAGAAGAGGTGTCGCGGAGGGAGTGCCGCGACACCGGCCAGTCAGGGGGCTGGCTATTGCTTGGGATACTGGTTGATCCAGAGCATGCGGGTGTAAGGAATGTCCGCGGGCGTGACCTTCATGAAGTCCATGCCTTCGAGCGCGGCCACGTCACCGGTATTCTTGGTGTAGCCGAAGTCCAGGCGATGGGCCGAGGCGTTCTTGACCAGGTTCGGGTCGTTGTCGTCGCTCGGCAGGGCCACGATCTGATCGATCTGCGCAACGCCACCGTAATACTTGTCGTACGGCACGAAGGTCACGTAGTCGTTCATCTTGACGTCTTCGATCTTGAACGGACCGGACCCGATCGGCTTCTGCCAGAACTGGGATTGCTGGATCTGGAGCGGATCGACGCCTTCGAAATACTTGGCCGGAAGCGGCGCGAACTGGCTAAAGGTCAGCAGCACGTTCGGATCGGCCTTGGTGAAGGTGAGCGTGATGGTCTTGCCATCGGTCTTGATGCCCGAAATGTCCTGGGCCTTGCCATCCACGTAGTCCTTGGCGCCTTCGATGGCGAGGAACGTGGCCGACACGACCGGGTGGATATTCGGGATCTTGGCCGCCGTCCTGATGCTCCAGGCAACGTCATCGACGGTGATCGGCTCGCCGTCGTGCCAGGTGATGCCGTCGCGCAGCGTGAAGGAAACGGTCTTGCCGTCCTCGCTCACATTGTAGCTCTCGGCGAGTTGGCCCGCCTGCGGGGTCAGGTTGCCGTCGGCGGAGATCAGCTTGTCGAAGACGATCTTGTTATGGATGAACTTGCCGAGATTGAGCCAGGGTTGTTCGAAGAACTGGGCCGGTCCGGTATTGGTGTAGATCACCTTCTTGCCGTTGGCGTCCGGCTTCACCGTCCAGTTGGTGATGCCCCAGTCGTAGCTGTACTGCTCGTTGCCGTACTGGCCGCCATTTCGGTCGACACGGTCGCTCTGGTAGATGAAGAGCTGCTGGTAATAGAGCGGCACGAGGTCGACGCGCTCGTTCTCGAACTTCTCGATGGCATGGAAGGCCGGCATCTGCACGGCTGGATCGGCGCTCGCGTTGATGTCGGCGATCAGCTTGTCCATTTCCGGTGTACCCGGCAGATAGGCCGACTTACCGGTCTCATAGCGGTTGTAATATTCCTGGAGCGCCAGGGCGGCCAGGGCGCCATAGGCCAGGTCCCACTTGACGGCGGACGGGCCGTTCACAGGGTCCTGGGGCACGGTGCTCAACTGCGCCGGCACGTCGCCTTCCAGCAGACGGTAGTTCACCTTGATGCCGACATCGGCGAGATAGGCCTGGAATGCCGCCATCATGTCGGCCGTGACCTGGTCGCCATAGTAATAGACGAGGTCCAGCTCGCGGTTGGAATCCCAACCGGCTTCCTTGAGGAGCTCCTTGGCCTTTTCCGGGTCGTACTTGTACGGGTTGAGGTCGTTCGGCTTGTAGGGGCCGTTCGGCAGCAGCCCGACGGCGGCGATGGCCTTACCTTCGAGCAGCGTGTCGACGATGGTGTCCATGTCGATGGCGTAGGCGATCGCCTGACGCACGCGAACATCCGACAGCGGATTGCTGTTGGTGGCCTGTGCGAGAACCGGCGCAATGGCCACGGTCTGCATCAGGATTGCGGCCGCGACCGCGAGAATTTTCTTCATTCCCTATCCCTTTTTAGTCTGTTTGACGTGTCGTGATGGGCAACTCCGCGCGTTGCCCCTCGGCGTGGCGGAGTGACGGTCGCTTCCCTGCGAACCGCCCGTTCGGCCCTCCTTCTGCTTGCTGCCCCTCGTCCCCCTCTTCTCAGTTCGTCTTGAGCGCGCCGGCCCGCCCCAGCGCGTGCTGGAAATAGACGCCGTAATTGCGCGTCAGATGGCGGGTCATGATCTCTACGGCCTTGTCGCTGTCCTTGCTCAGGATCGCCGACACGACCTCCTTGTGTTCGTTGTTGGAGCGCCGGTTATGCGCTTCCACGTCGTCCTTCACCGGCCGATCCCTCATCAGCCGCTCGACGAATGTGTCGTGGAGCGAAACGAAGATCGGGTTGCCCGGCACCTCGGACAGCGCGCGGTGAAAGCGCGAGTCCGCGTCTCGGAAGGCCTCGCCGTCCGCGAGCACGGCATCGGCCTCTTCGATGGCGCCGACCATCTTGGCGATCTGCGCATTGGTCGCGTGCGCGACGGCGTAGCGGACCATGCTCGTTTCGAGGAACAGCCGCGCCTGCTCGAGATGCGCCTTGCCCTCGTTATCCAGGAAGAAAAAGCGCGCCGCCTCGCCAGCGCCATCCATCACCTGGGTCAGCGTCGGCGACACCACCCGCGGACGCTTGCCCTTGGAATGGTCGACCAGCTTCATCCCCTGCAGGATGGTCATGGCTTCGCGCACGACGGTGCGCCCCACACCGAACCGCACGCAGAGCTCACGTTCCGACTGGAACATGTCCCCTGCCCTCAACTGTCCGTCGTGAATGTCGGCAGCCAACGCCTTGGCGATGCCCGACGCGGTCAGAACTGTCGTCACCGATAGCCCTCATGTTTTCCCCACGCCTTTCACGCAACCACAGATTCCTTTTGGTGTCTAGTTAAGCATTTTTTGTCGACCAAACTGTGCATATCGGTCGACAATATCACCACTTAACGCCAGAATGCCCTTTGTCGAAAACTGCACGAAGACGCGAGCCAAATCCCCATAACCAACTGTAAGTTCTATGCTAATTCCCCGACCGCTTTATGACGGACATGCGCTGAACCAACGTTGACACCACAAGCTATATCATTAACATAACAACATGTTCTTTTGCCGAGTCAAGCAGCAATCGGTAACCACACCGGACTGCCCGGCATGGATTGCGAGGGAAATGCATGCGCAGGGTTCTGATCGTCGGCTCCGGAGGGATCGGCCGACGACACATCAAGGGATTTCTCAAGACCGGCCGCGCCGCGCTGGCCATCATCGAGCCCGATGAAGGCCGCCGGCGGAGCGTGATCGACGAATTCGGCATCACCGAAGCCTATGACCGGCTCGACGACGCCGACCTCAGGAGCTTCGACTTGGCGGTCATCTGCTCGCCCGCGCATACGCATGTGGCGATCATGAAGATCTGCGCCGAAGCCGACCTGCCCTTCCTCGTGGAAAAGCCGCTATCTGTGACCATGGACGGCGTCGATGAAGTCTGCGCCCTGGTCGAGCGGAAAGGCCTTTTCGCCCGTGTGGGCTATATCCGTCGCGTGGCGGAGGAATTCCGGTCGCTGCACGATCAGATCGCCCAGGGCAAGATCGGCAGGCTCAGGCTTGCCTATCTCAATACCTCGCAGGAATTCCCGAAATATCGGCCGGATTTCCAGCGCACCTATTACGCCCGCCCCGAAATGGGCGGCGGCGCCATCCTCGATGCAGCCAGCCACCTCTTCGACCTGCTGATCTGGCTGATGGGCCGACCGACCGACGTGACCTGCATGTATGATCGCATGGTCCTTGAAGGTACCGATACCGAGGACACGTGCCTCGTCACCATCCGCTTCGAGAGCGGCGCGATGGCGAACGTCACCATCAACCAGTTTCAGAAGCGCAATGCCGCGACCTTCGAGTTCATCGGTACGGACGGCAACCTGCTGATCGATCATTCGGTGCTGAAATTCACCGACGACGACAGCGGAAAATGGTCCGAGGAGCACGACTTCATGGCCGGGCTTGTGCCGGTCGAAGCCCATCAGGAGCGCTTCGCCATGCAGGCCAATGTCCTGCTCGACGCGCTTGACGGCAAACCCTGCGGCCTCGCCACCCTGGAGGACGCCCGCCTCAACCTTCTCGTCGCGCTCGCAGCCAAGCAATCCTGGCTCGAAAAGCGCATCATCGCCATCCCGAGGTAGTTCGATGTTCGATCTCAAGGACAAGACCATCCTGGTTGCGGGCGGCGCCGGCTATCTCGGCACCCCGATCTGCGAACTGGCGGCGCGTTCCGGCGCCCGTGTCTGCATCGCCGACATCAACGCCGACCGCACGGAGCAGGCCGTTGCCGAGGTTTCGGCAGCGACCGGCGCCGATGCCTGGAGCCACCCGATCGATATCGGGGACGAGGACTCCATCCTCGCCTGCGTCCGCTCCTGCGCCGAACGCGGTGGCGGACTCTGGGGCGTCGTCAACGCCACCTTCGGCTCGACAGGCAAGCGGTTCGATGACCTGACCGCGGCCGATTTCGACCGCACCAACCGGCTCAACCTCACCGGCTCCTTCGTACTGGCGCGAGAAGCCGCCAGGCATATGCCCGATGGCGGAGCCATGGTTATGTTCGCCTCGATGTACGGGCTTGTCGCACCTAAACCGGCCAATTACCCGCATCCGATGGCGCCCAACCCGATCGAATACGGCGCCGGCAAGGCCGGGCTCGTGCAGATGGTGCGCTACATGGCCAGCCATTTCGGCCCGCGCGGCATTCGCATCAACGCCGTGGCGCCCGGCCCCTTCCCGCATCCGCGCACGGTCACCGAAGCGCCGGGCTTCGCCCAGGTACTGGCCAGTTCCACCATGCTCGGCCGCATCGGCCGGCAGCCGGAGACGGCGGGCCCGACCATTTTCCTTCTCTCCGAAGCCGCCAGCTACGTCACCGGCCAGGTCCTGCCTGTCGATGGCGGCTGGACGGCATGGTGACCGCGATGAGCCTCAAACCCTTCGGCGACAAGCCCCTGCGCCTCGGCATGCTCGGAATGGTGGAGGGCAATGGCCATCCCTATTCCTGGAGCATTATCATCAACGGCCGTTACGACGCCGAAGCCCTGTCGCGCTGCCCCTATCCGGCCATCCGTGACTATATCGGCAAGCAGCCCGTTTCGACCCTCGGCATCCCCGGCGCCGAAGTCACCCATGTGTGGACCGACAAGCCCGAGGAAGCGCCGATAGTGGCGCAGGTGGCAGGCATCAGCAACGTCGTGGCGCGCCCCGAGGACGTCATCGGCCATGTCGATGCCGTCTTCGTCGCCACCGACAAGGGCGAGGAGCATGTCGAGCGCTGCCGGCCGTTCGTTGAAGCCGGCATTCCGATCTTCGTGGACAAGCCGCTCTGCATCGGCCGCGAGGACCTGGCCACTTTCGATCGCTGGATCGCCGAGGGCAAGCCGATTATCTCCTCATCCGCCATGCGCTTCTGCAAGGAGTTCCAACCCTATCATCGCTCGACCTACGAGTTCGGCGACCTGCGTCTACTCAGCGTCACCATGGCCAAGACTTGGGAGGCTTATGGCATCCATGCTCTCGAAGCCATGTATCCGATCCTGGGACCCGGTTTCGAATCCGTTCAGAATATCGGCGGAGAGGGCTCGAACATCGTTCATATTCGCCACCGCTCGGGCACCGATGTGGTGCTCACCGTAATCTCGGACCTCTATGGCGGCTTCGGGCTGATGACGCTGGCCGGCACCAGGGCCAGCGCGCAGATCAGGTTCTTCGACAATTATTACTCATTCAAAACCCAGCTCGAATCCTTCATCAACTACCTGCGCACCGGCCAGCCGCCCGTGCCCTGGGCCGAGACGCGCGAACTGATGCAACTGGTCATCGCCGGTATCGAAAGCCGCCAGCAAGGCGGCCGCAAAGTCCTCCTCACTGAACTGGAGTCGGCACCATGACGGTCATGGATGCATTTTCGCTCAAGGGCAAAACCGCCCTCGTCACTGGTGGCGCCGGGCTCTATGGCCGGCAGATCGTAGCGGCGCTCGCCGAGGCAGGCGCCAAAACCTACATCGCCGCCCGCGACCGCACCAAGCTGCAAGCCGTGGCTGACGAGGAACTTGCCCGCGGCAACCAGGTGATCGCCAAGTCGCTCGACCTGTCCGAGGACGCCTCGATCGAGGCGCTGCACCGGGAGATCATCGAGGAAAACGGCCGCTGCGACGTGCTGGTCAACAACGCGGTGACGCGTTCGGCCACCTCCGGCTGGGGTCATGATCTCGCCGAATACGACAAGAGCCTGCGCGTCAACGCCTCGGCGCTCTTCAAGATCACTTATCTCTTCGGCCAGACCATGCGCCAGCACAAGACCGGGTCGGTGATCAATATCGGCTCGATGATGGGCATGGTCGGGGTCGAGATGGCCAATTACGCCGGCACCGACATGAACGTCGACCCGTCCCCGATCTACTTCTACGAGAAGGGCGGCATGCTCAACTTCACGCGCTGGGCGGCGAGCATCCTGGGCGCCGACAACGTGCGGGTGAACTGCCTCTCGCCGGGCGGTTTCCTCAGCGGCCAGCCCGAGCCGTTCGTCAAGGCCTACAGCGCCCGCACCCAGCTCGGCCGCATGGCCAACGACACCGACCTCAAGGGGGCCATCGTCTTCCTGGCTTCCGATGCCTCGGCCTACATCACCGGCACTAACATTCCGGTCGATGGCGGCTACACCGCCAAGTAACCTCATTCGCGAGCAAAAATCGTGACCGACAAGCAGCAATACTCCGCCGGCCCTGCAACCACCTTCCGCATGCGCCCCAGCCGCGTCCTCCGCGCCGTGCGCGAAGGGCGCGTCGCCCGCATGCTCAAGCTCAACATCTCCGATGCCAAGATCACCGAGATCTTCGCGGCGGCGCAGCCCGACGCGCTGTGGCTGTGCATGGAGCATACAAGCGCCACCCATGAGCAGATCGAGAACCAGATCCGCGCTGCCAAGCTCTACGATGTCGATACGCTCGTCCGCGTGCCGCGCGGCAGCTACAGCGACTATGCGCGCCCGCTCGAAGCCGACGCCACCGGCCTTATCGTTCCACACGTACTCGACATCGACGATGCCCGCCGCGTGCGCGACATGACCAAGTTCGCGCCCCTCGGCCGCCGTGCCGTCGATGGCGGCAACAATGACGCCCAGTTCACGCGCGTCGCTTTCCTCGACTACCTCAAGACCGCCAATACCGAGCGCTTCGTCTGCCACCAGATCGAAGACCCCGAAGCCCTCGATCACCTCGAAGCCATTGCCGAACTCGACGGCGTGGATTGCCTGTTCTTCGGCCCCGGCGATTTCTCGGTGGCGCTCGGCATGCCGGGCGAACTGCAGGCGCCCGAGGTCAAGGCGGCCCGCCAGCGCGTGGCCGAGGTAGCCCGCAAGCACGGCAAGATCGCTGCGACGGTATGCGGCAAGGGCCAGATTCGAGATTACGCCGACATGGGCTATAATTTCCTCAGCGTCGGCGCGGACGTTGTGGCGCTCGCCCAATATGCCGACGACCTTATGGCGGCTTTCGAGGGACTCTGATGAACACCGATTCCATCCGCGCGACGATCCTGGACGATCGCACCAAAGGCATTCCAGGCGGCACGATGCCCTTCGCGCTGGCGGACATTGCCCTGAAAGGCTGGAACGTGCTGCGCGAAGACCTGCCGCTGCCGCTCATGGTGCTCAAGCGCTCGGCGCTCGATCATAATGCGGCGGTCTTCGGCGCCTATCTCAAGGACAACAACCTGTCGCTGGCCCCGCACGGCAAGACGACGATGGCGCCGCAGATCTTCGCCGAGCAATTGGCGAACGGCGCCTGGGGCATAACGGCGGCCACCGCCAATCAGGTGCAGGTGATGCGCGCCTATGGCGTCCAGCGCATCATCCTCGCCAACCAGTTGGTGGGTCGCGCCAATACGCTCGCCATCGCCCACCAGATCAATGCCGATCCGACCTTCGACTTCCTGTGCTTCATCGACTCGGTGGCGCAACTGGAGAACATGGCCGGGCACCTGGGCGAAACGCGCCTAGACCACCCCATCCGCTTCCTGATCGAAGTCGGCGTTCCGGGCGGTCGCACCGGCGTGCGCAACGCTGCCGAAGCCGTGGCGCTCTCCAACGCCATCGCCTCGGCCGACCCCGAAAAGTTCCGCTTCGCCGGCCTTGCGACCTTCGAAGGCGTGGCGCCGGGGCTCGACAAGAGCACGCAGCCGGTCGCCGAGCTCGCCGACACCATGCTCGACATCGCCCGCGCCCTGCCCAAGGCGCACTATGCGGGGCTGACCGAATTCGTGCTCAGCGGCGGCGGCTCGTCCTATTTCGACATCATCGCCGACCGCTTCACGACGCTCACGCTCGACGTGCCAGTGCGCGTTCTGCTTCGCTCGGGCTGCTACGTCACCAACGATTCCGGCGGCTACAGGGACGCCCAGGATGCGGCGCGGCACGATCCGCACCGGCATTGGAAAAGCGAACTCAAGCCGGCGCTCGAAGCCTGGTCCTATGTGCAATCCCTGCCAGAACCCGGCCTCGCCTTCCTCACCATGGGCAAGCGCGACATCCCCTACGATGCGGGCCTGCCCAAGCCGTTCAAGCTCTACCGGCCGGGCGTGGGTTTCCTCGATGTCGGCCAATGCGAAATCTTCGCCACCAACGACCAGCATGCCTATGTCCGGCTCGGCCCCGGCGCCGACTGGCAGGTCGGCGACATGATCGCCTCCGGCATCTCCCACCCCTGCACCGCCTTCGACAAATGGCGCTTCCTGCCGGTGGTGAACGATGAGTATGACGTCATCGACGGCGTGCTGACGTTTTTCTGAGGGGCGGAAGGCGGGTACCAGCTCCGCGCGGGAACGGGCGCCGGGCGGCACAGACTGCCCCCTTTCCCCGGACCTGATCCGGGGCCTATTGCACCGCACGAGTGGAGCGACCCGTGGGCCCCGGCTCTGCGGCCGGGGAAGTTCGGTGGTGGGGCGGGAATTTCGGAACAGTGGGCGAACCGCCAGACCGAAGCCCGTGGCCCCCTCACCCGCCGCTACGCGGCGACCTCTCCCCGACGGGGCGAGGTGGTAGGGTTGCTGGCGCGATCGTGCCAACGCTACCTTCGCCCCCTCGGGGAGAAGGTGGCCCGAAGGGCCGGATGAGGGGCGGCCCCGGACGCTGGCGAACCCCTTATCGCATCGCCTGCTGCCGCGTGGCCTTCGTGTACGCGAAGCAATCCAGTTCGAATTTCAGCTTCGTGCCGAGCACGCCGACGATGGTGCTGCGGGTGGGGGCCGGTTGGGCGAAGTATTCAGGATAGATCTGGTTGTAGAGCGCCAGGTCGTTCTCGTCGGCGACATAGGCGCGGACGTTGACGACGTGGTCGAGGCTGAGGCCGCCGGCTTCGAGGATCGCCTTGAGGTTGGCGATGGAGCGGCGCATTTCTTCCTCGAATGTGCCGGCAATGATCTTGCCGGTTTCCGCATCGACGGAGGCCTGGCCGGAGACGAACATGATGTCTCCCGCGATGAATCCAGGGCTGAAGGGCAGGCTCGACCTGGCCCCCTCGTTCACGAGCTTGAGCATGCTTCTACCAGTGGTCAGGGCCGGAAAGTGGCCGGAAAATTATAGATCTGCGCCGGCAATTGCCGGTCATCGAGATGCGCATAGAGCGAGGACAGCGCCTGCCGCATCCAGTCGCCCGAATTGATGACGAAGCCGGCCCGGTCGACATCGAGGCCGAAGGGATAGACTTTTACTTGCTTCTCGCTCCATTGCTGGATCCTGGCGTGCCAGCTCATATGCATGTAGCCGCAGACGAAATCGGGCTTGAACCGCTCGACCGCGTCATGGAGGGCAATCGTATCGTCGGCGCCGGTTTCCTGGTTGACCGAAATGACCTTGAGTTCCTGCGCCACCGGCGCGGCAGCGGCGGCGGCCTTGAAGGCTTCCAGGCGCGCCACCTGCTCGCTCGAGGCGATCGAGGAGTTGAGGTAGAGGTAGCGACGCGGCTCTGTCCCGAAGCGGGTGAACATGTCGGCGAAAGCCGGCGCGAAATCGATGCGATAGGTGCTGTAGGGCAGCCCCTCGAGCGTCATGTCGATGACGGCGATCTGGCTGGAGGTCAGAGCCAGGTCATCGAGCCGCGTATCGGGCGTGAGACCGGTCAGCACCACGCCATCGAGCCGGTCCCACATTTCCACGGGCATCTTGTCGTTGGTGAACGAGCCCATGATGAATTCATGGCCATCGGACACCACGCGCTTTTCGAACGCCACGACGAGCTTGGTATAGAACTCGTTGTTGAAGATGCCGCCGCCGACGATGTCGCGGTTATAGAAGAAGCCGATGCGATGGTGCGCCTCGGTCCACGGTGTCTTGACCAGGAACGAGCCCTTGCCGACCTGCCGGCGAATAACACCTTCCGCTTCAAGGTCCTTGAGGGTCTTGATGACAGTAATCAGTGAGAAATCGCAGAACTTGATGATTTCGTTCTGGGATTCGATCTTGTCACCGACTTTGGCGCCATTGGTCTTCCAGCGCCGGAACAGCATCTCGCGAAGCTGCAGGTGGCGTGGAGAGAGGTCCATGTTCACTGTTGTTCTTCCCAAGACATCTGGTTGGCGAGAATTCCGCCATCGATATACAGCATCTGGCCGGTGATATACCGCGCGCCGCTGGACGCAAGGAAAACGGCGGCCTCCCCGATATCGTCGGGCTCACCGATCCGGCCCATCGGAATCTGAGCGCGCAGGATGCGGCGCGTGTCGCCGCTATCGAGGCCCTTCTGCGTCAGCGGCGTCTCGACGATCCCCGGCCCGATGCCGTTGACGCGAATGCCGCGCCGCGCCAGCGTGACGGCCATGGAGCGGACCATCATCAGCACGGCGCCCTTGGAGGTGTCGTAGATGACGCTGTTCTTCTCGGCCGCCAGCGAGTTGGTGGAACCAACGCAGATAATGCTCGGATTCTCCTGTCCCGGCTGTACCGCCTTGGCAAAAGCCTGCGAAGCGAAAAGATAGCCGCGGACGTTGAGATTGAAGGTGCGCTCGAAATTTTCGGACTCGAGATCCTCGAAATCGACATCGCGGAAGGTGCCGGCATTGTTGACCAGCGTATCGAGCCGCCCGAGCAGGCGGACAGCCTCATCCACCAGCCCGCGCGCGCCCTCGACGCTCGACAGGTCGGCCTGGACGAAATGGCATTCGGTGAGCGCGGAGAGCTTTTCCAGCGCGCCGTTGTCCGGCAGGTGCGAATTGATGACGAGCCGCGCTCCCGCCCGAGCGAACGCCTCCGCCATGGCGTAGCCGATGCCATGGGTCGAGCCCGTTACGCAGACGCAGCGACCTTGCGCACTTCTCTCTTGCACAGCCAACTTACTCCGTTAATATGATAACATGTTAACATGAGTCATGAGATGCAAGTCAAGCAGAGGTGGACCAATGTCTCCGTCGTTACACCGGAGGGCGTTGAACACAAAGACCTTTTGATCGACGGCGACCGCTTCGCCGACTTGCTGGCACGTGACGGACGGACCAGCGAGGACTGGCAGGTTATCGACGGCAAGGGCGCCGTGCTCTTTCCAGGCATGCTCGACCTCCTCCAACATGGCTTCGACGCCCATCTCTACTGCGATACCGCGCCGGGCGCCGTTGCCGCCAATTCCGAACTGCTGCTGGCGCGGGGCGTGACGGGCTTCCTGCCCTCCATCCCCTGCCTGCCGCCGGGCGAGATGGAAGGTGTGTTGAGCCGGCTCACCAGCGAATGCCGGACGGCCCGCGGCGCCCGCGCCATCGGCGTCCATAGCGAGGGCCCCTGCTTCGGCCTGCCGGGCGCGCACAACCTGGCCAATATCCAGATGCCATCGGCGGCGCTCGCCGAGCGGATGCTGGCGGCCACCGACGGCACGCTGGCCGCCGTGACCGTTTCTCCCGAACTCCCGGGCGCCGAGGACTTCATCAGGACGATGAAGCGCGCCGGAGTCTCGATCCATCTGGGGCATACCCGCGCCTTGCCGCAGGATGTGCCCCGCTACGTCTCCTGGGGTATCGACGCCGTGACGCATATGTACAACGTCATGCCGACGCTTCCCGCCGATGCCTCAGGAGTCCATGTCATGTCGCTGACCGATGCCCTGCTGGCCGAACCCAGCGTGGCGCTCGGCGTCATCTGCGACGGTATCCACGTGCATCCACAGCTCATCCGCCTGCTCACGCAGCTACCGCCCGACCGCGTTTTCCTGGAAACCGACGCCAACAAATATGCCGGCGGCGAGGACAACGAGTTCGAGTTCTATCCCGGCTACTGGGTGCGCAGCCAGCGCGGCAACGCCGTGCGCGACCGCAATGGCGGGCTGTGCGGCTCCTCGCTCACATCCGATGAAGCCTTGCGCAATTTCGTCGCGTTCAGCAGCAAGGATTTGTCCCGCGCAGCGCATGCGACCAGTCTGGTGCCGGCGCGCGTCATTGGACGTGAGGCGGACCTGGGCAGCATCGAAGCCGGCAAACTGGCCGACTTCCTCGTCCTCGATCCCGAGACGCTGACCGTCAGTCAGACCTTTATCGGCGGGCAAAGACTTTACGGAGAAGCGGCATGAGCGCCGAAAAGCCCCTGCGCTACAACGAAGACGCCAATGTCCACCTCGACTTCCACGGCGCCACCAACACCACGATCGACTTCATCGTGCGCAAGTTCGGGGTGGAGGCGCTGCATGAGATTTTCGCGCGCGTCGGGCGGGACGTCTACCGCGACCTGCACGACCACCTCGCCTCCGGCGATCCCGAGGAGTTGGTACGGCACTGGCGGCACTTCTTCGACCGCGAGGATGCCGAATATGACATCGCCGTCGAAGGCGGCAACATCGTGCTGACGGTGCGCCACTGCACGGCCTGGCACCACGTCAAGAAGATCGCCCCCAGCGTCTCCCCGCATTTTTGCGACCAAACCAGCAAGACCAACGAAGCCCTGGCCGAAGGCACGCCCTTCGCCATCACCACCGAGATTACCGGCCCCGGCTCGTGCCGCCAGATCATCAGGAGGGTTGCATGATCCCCAGCGATCATTTCCCGCGCTTCTACAACGAGGTCTTCAAGTTCCTCGAGGCGCAGGGCGAAGAGATTTTGGAGCAATACTGGCTCGAAATCAGCAAGAACCAGGAGCGCCATACGCTCGAACTGTTCCAGACCAAGGGCCTGGAGGGCATGTACGAATACTGGGAGCACATCCGCATCGAGGAGAATTGCGACCTCGACCTCGAACTGCACGAGGACCGGCTCGAATTGAGCATGCACAAATGCCCCAGCCTCACCAAGGTCATGGACAACGACGCCGAGCCCATGGCCCGCTATTGCGACCACTGCGCCGGCTGGATCGGCCCGATCATGGACAAGGTCGGCTACCACCTCGTTTATGACGTGATCGACCGCACCAAGCCGCAATGCAAGATGAAGGTCTTCAAGGACGCGGCAGCGGCCAAGGCAGCGGAAGCAGATGCCAAGCTGCTGATGGGCTGGCCGGGGCGGAAGGCGTAGGGTCGGGAGAGCGCTCCGCGGAAGGCCGCCCTTTCCGCGGAACGATCAGGCAATCACTCAGCCAACACATATCCCTTGATCACGTGCTGGCAGTTCTCCACCTGCCAGCACGCCGCCAGAATCTCGCCTTCCGGCAAGCGCAGGAGGGAGGGTTGGCCGAATTTGAGCGACCCGAACTGGCGCGAGATATCGGCGCTGTTGGACGACATGCGATCATCGGCGAAGAGATCGAACTCATCCTCGACCACCACGGCGCCCGCATCGAGCCTCAGATGCCGGACGACCAGCCCGGCAGGCGCCTCACGGTGGGCATGGATGGTCAGCAGCCTGTCGCCGTCGAGCGGCAGTAGGTTAGAGGCCTGCCCGCGAACGCCCGTGTCGATGGCCGGACCGAACGAGCGCCCGCCATCCTCGGAAATCGCGATGTGGTTGTTGAGGTTCTGCCCGCGCTCATTGTCATAGGCCCAGAAGAGCACCGCGACCCGGCCGGGCACCATTTCGCAAAGCCGGCATTCCCAGGGCGATACCTCGCCGCCGGCTGAACGATAGAACTCGCTGAGCTTGTGCCAGTTCTCTCCGCCGTCATCGCTGGCGACGATCCAGCCGGCATGACCCCTCTTGCCCAGATGGAACGGCGGCGCGGCCCCGACTATGCGGCCGGAGGCAAGCTGGATGCATGGGCCCGACAATTCGAGCGGCGCGCCCTCGACCGAGAAAACTCGCGGCACGCTCCAGGTGCGGCCGCCATCGACCGAGTGGCTGACCTTGTTACGCATCGGCAGGACAGCGAAGGTTTCGGGGTCGACAATGGGTGCCAGCGGATGTGGACGTTCGAAGACATAGCCGGTGGCCAGCAACCGCCCATCGGCCAACAGTAAGGGCTTGAAGGTTTCGCTTTCCTCCGGTGCCGCCTCAGCCGCGTTGAGCCGTGTTGGCGCCGACCAGGTGCGGCCGCGATCCCGGCTGCGACTGACGACAGCCCGCTGGTCCGCGGAGTCGAACGCCTGACCGATGGAGAACACGGCGACCAGTTCGCCACCCGGCAGGGCAACGATGCCGGGAAACACCGCCTGGCGGCTGACGAGGAGCGGATCAGGATTGGCGTAGATGGTGACGGTCTTGACGAGGCGCATCAGAGAGCCAGCCGCTTTCCGCTGAGCTTGCGGAACGGCAAGCGGTTGAGGTTGCTGGTGCAAAGCCCTGCCGTATCGACATAAAAGCTCGCCCGCGCGATGGGGTCATAGGCGTCCTTGTGCGAGACGGCGGCCTTGACGATGACGTAACGGGCATCCTCCGGCCGCACCCCCTGCGAATGCACCTGCCCCAGATCCATGGGCGGGGTCTTCTTGGTGGTGAGCAGGATGACGGCCTGATCGTTCCCGACGACGGCGGAGGGCCCCATATCGGCCGAAGTGCCGATCATCGACGCCAAATGCGAGTTCTTGAGCTCAAGCTCGAACCGTCCATCCGTGAGGTTGAGCACCTTGCCCTTGAACGGCACTGGCTCGCCGTGGTGGCGGTCGACCTTGGCGCCCACCATCAGCGACACATCCGCACCGAGGCCGGCACCCACGCAGGCAGCGACAGACTGGGGATCGTTGATGACGGCGACGATGCCCCTGCGTCCGGTGCGCAGCAACGGGCCAAGGAGGTCGGTGGCGTCTCCCGGGGTGCCGCCACCGATATTGTCGGCGGGCTCGATCAGCAGGATCGGCCCCTCACCCTCCGGCAGCGCGTCGGCCTTGGCCAAAGCTTCGTCGAGCGTGTTTTCGGCGGGATAGCCGGCTGCCAGCCTGGACTTCAGCACGCCGGCAAGCTGATCGAGATAACCCTCGGCTTTTTCGAGCGAACCGCTGGTCGCGCAATTGAGGCTGAAGCCGCAATCGGGAATGTCCGAATAGGCGTAGCCGGCCATGACGTTGATGCAGACCATTTCCGGGTCTGACGCCTCGATGGCGCGTGCGGCGGCCAGCACGCTCTTCATGGGATCGTTCATCGAACCCACCCCGGTGGGCGGCAGCACATAGGGGGTCGGACGGTGAAGCTGCCGCACCTCGAGGCCGTTCATCAGCCGGTCGAGGAGTTCGGCGGCGCGCACGGCCGTGGCGCGGGCATCCGTATGAGGGTTCTCGCGATAAGCGACAAGCAGCGTACTGTTGTCGACCATGGCCTGCGAGACATTGGCATGCAGGTCGAGCACGCCGACCACCGGGATATCGAGCCCCCTCGCCTCCAGCACCTTGCGGATGCGCGCCAGCAATTGCCCTTCGACGTCATCGCTGCTCTGGCTCACCATCGCCCCGTGCAGGACGAGGAAAATGCCGTCGAGATTGGCGGCCTCCCGCTCCAGCACCGGAAAGAATGCGTCGTCGAAGAAGCGGATCGCGGCATCCTCGACCGGCCCGCTCGGCATCGCGGCCATCTGCACCGTAGGGATGACCCGCCAGTTCTTTTCCCGCGCCGTGGTGAGGAAGCCGTCGGAGGGCGAGCCGTTGCCCAGGTTCCGGCTGATTGCGGCCTCGCCTAGATTGAGCGCAGTGGCCCGGAAGGCGGAGAGACCGGTCGGATCGGCCAGGAACGTATGGGTTTCGTGGTAGAGCCCGGCAAAGAGAACTGTCTTCAAGGTATCAACCTATCATAATATCATGATAGGTTTAGCAACGCCGATCGGGCTTGTAAATCATCCATACCAGCACCCGCAGCGCGCCTCGGCGTTGCGCCAGCGCATATGTGATCAGAAAAGCAGGGGCGTTAACCTTACTGATTACCGGCTCGTTAATTTGTTCGGTCGATTTTGCACGAAATCTTACGGCAAGACCGACCACGAGGACCAAATGAAGCGCTCCGCCATCCTGCTTTCCGCATCTCTGCTGCTCTGCGCCTCCGCGCAGGCGGCCGACCTGAGTTGGAATAGCGGCGCCAGCAGCCCGTCGCTCTATTCCGCAGCTCCCGTTTCCAACTGGTCCGGCTTCTATGCCGGTATCAACGGCGGCTATGGCTGGGGCACGACCGGCACCAGCCCCGGCGTGACCGGCGGCTCCACGAGCAATAACAGCAATGGCTGGTCGCTGGGCGTGCAGGCCGGCTACAACGCCGACATGGGCGGCTTCGTCCTAGGCGGCGAAGGCGACATCCAGTGGGCCAATATCGGCTACGGCCAGGACCTGGCCGGCGGCGACAAGTTCGAAGCCAAGACCGATATGTACGGTACCGTGCGGGCTCGCGCCGGCATGCCCTTCGGCCAGGTGCTGCCCTATGTCACCGCCGGTCTCGCTTTCGGCCATGGCACGGACAGCATCACCAATTCGGCCACCAAGGCGACCACCTCGCAATCGGCCACGCATTTCGGCTGGACCGCCGGCGTGGGTATCGAAGCGCAGGCAACCGACAACATCACCGTCAAGGCCGAATACCTTTATGTCGACCTCGGCAGCCAGAACTATAACGGCCTGCCGGCGCCCGCCGGCAACCAGGAGATCACGCAGCGCTTCAGCGTCGTGCGCGCCGGCCTCAACTACAAGTTCTAACCTATTGCGGGGCGATCCTTTTTCGGATCGCCCCGTTTACCATAGGGCCCGTCCGCCAGGCATAATGGGACATCCCGCCAAGCTTTTGGACGCCCAGCCCATCTCCTCCTCCACCCATCCCGATATGGTTTTCGTTCCGGCAGGATCGAAACGCGCTGCACCCCACCGCAGGCGCGTATGGCGGCGTCGAGGAGGCCAATCATGCAGACGAGTTCCGAGTTCAGGATCGCACGGCGTAATCTCATCCTGAGTTCGCTGGCCACGGCCGGCGCCTTCCCGCTTGCCATGGCGGCCGCACCCGCGCTCGCCCAGGCCGACATTGCCGCAGGCGGCGCCAGCCCGCCCGCAACGCCGCCGGCTCCGCCCGCTTCTGCCAAGGCAGCCCAGGACGCCGTGAAGAAGCGCCAGACCGAAATCCTGCGCATTTCCCGGGAAGTCTGGGAAACGCCCGAACTTTCGCTGCACGAGGAATTCTCCTCCAAGATACACATCCGGGAACTGACCGCGGCCGGCTTCTCCATCATCAGCAACGGCACCTCGGGCATCCCTACCGCCTTCGTCGCCGAATGGTCGCAGGGAAGCGGCGGGCCCAAGATCGGCTTCCTGCCCGAATATGACGCACTGCCCGGCCTCGGCAACGCTGCCGAGCCCCGGCGCACGCCCGGCCCGACAGGCGCCGAAGTCGGCCATGGCTGCGGCCACAACATGCTCGGCGCCGGCTGCAGCGGCGCAGGCATAGCGCTCAAGGACATGATGATCGCCGAGGGCATTCCCGGCACCATCCGCGTCTTCGGTTGCGCCGCCGAGGAAACCGAGGGCGCCAAGGTCTATATGGCGCGCGACGGGCTCTTCAACGACCTGGACGCCTGCCTGGCCTGGCATCCTGCCCCGCTCAACGGCGTGGGCCTGCTGCGCACCGCCGCCATAGACATGATCAACATCTCCTTCAAGGGCCGCTCCGCCCATGCCGGCGTCGATCCCTGGGAAGGCCGCAGTGCTCTCAAGGCGGCGGAAATGTTCGGCATCGGCATCCAGTTCATGCGCGAGCACGTGCCCACCACCACGCGCCTGCACTACGTCTATACCGCTGCCGGCGAGACGCCCAACGTAGTGCCGGACTTCGCCCAGGTCTTCATCATGATCCGCGACGCCGACCGTGGGCAGGTCCGGGCTATTACCGATTGGGTGCGGCAGGTGGCGCAGGGCGCGGCCCTCGCCACGCAGACGCAGGTGGATCTTGACCTCTTCTTCGGCCTCCACGATCTGCTTCCCAACGCGCCGATGGTGCAGCACCTTCACCGGCACATCCTCGCCACCCCCATCGAATGGACCGATGAGGAGCAGGAATTCGCGCGCGCCTGCCAGCGCGAAATGTCACTGGCCGAGGCGGGCCTGAGCGATGCCGTGCTGCCTATCCTGCCCGAAATCCCGATGGGCGGCGGCACCGATGTCGGCGACGTCAGCTACAATACGCCCGTGGGCGTCTTTGCGCTCGCCACCATGCCCATCGGCATCGGACTGCACACCTGGCCGGTCACGGCCTGCGGCGGCATGTCCATCGGCGACAAGGGTTCGCTCTACTCTGCCATGGTGATGACCGGTATGGGCTACGACCTGATGACCAATGCGGAACTGCGCGCCGAAGTCCGCGCCGATTTCGAAAAGCGCAAGGGCGATAAGACGTTCATCTCCGCCCTCCCCGAAGGCAAGCTGCGCCCCAGCGGTATTCCGCCCCATCTGCTCCTGCGTGACGGCAGCGGCGAGATCATCGAGGAAGTCATGGAGATCGAGGAACGCTGATAGATCGAGGCGGCGCCGTTCGGGCGCCGCCACCGCTTCTATCGTCATAATCCTCGTTTAGGCTGGCAGCCCTACCTGAGGAGGAACCCATGCCTGCACGTCTCAATCCCTATCTCAGCTTTCGCGACAACGCCCGCGAGGCAATGACCTTCTACCAGTCGGTCTTCGGCGGAAAACTCGACGTGATGCCCTTCGACCAGATGGCGCATGACCCATCCGAAAAGGACAAGGTGATGCATGCCATGCTCGAAGCCCCCAACGGCATGGTGCTGATGGGCTCGGACACCCCCGCCGCCATGTCCCGCACGCCGGGCGACACCGTGAGCGTGTCGCTCAGCGGCGACGACGAATCCGAGCTGCGCGGCTATTGGGACAAGCTCGGCCAGGGCGGCAAGATAACGGTACCGCTGGAGAAAGCTCCCTGGGGCGATTCCTTCGGCATGCTGACCGACAAGTACGGCACTCACTGGATGGTCAATATCGCCGGCCGGCACTGACGGCATCCCGCGAACCGGCCTTCTCCGGAAGGCCGGTTACAATTTTGTGCCGGATTGACGCCCGTTCCAAACGGTGATGAACCCTTTGCCATCGCGTCAGCTGGAGGCCACGACCCCATGAAAAAGATCGGTTTTCTCTCGTTCGGCCACTGGACACCCTCGCCGCATTCGCAGACGCAGACCGGTGCCGACGCCCTGCTGCAATCGATCGACCTGGCGGTCGCCGCCGAGGAACTCGGCGCGGATGGCGCCTATTTCCGCGTGCATCACTTCGCCCGCCAGCTCGCCTCGCCCTTCCCGCTGCTGGCGGCGGTCGGCGCACGCACCAGCCGCATCGAGATCGGCACGGCCGTGATCGACATGCGCTACGAGAACCCGATGTACATGGCCGAGGATGCCGGCGCCGCTGACCTCATCTCGAAAGGCCGTCTGCAACTGGGCATCAGCCGCGGCTCGCCCGAGCAGGTCATCGATGGCTGGCGCTATTTCGGCTATGAGCCCGAAGAGGGTAAGACCGACGCCGACATGGCTCGTCGTCATGCCGAAGTGTTTTTGGACGTCATCCGTGGTTACGGCTTCGCCCAGCCCAATCCCCGCCCCATGTTCCCCAATCCGCCGGGCCTGCTGCGGATCGAACCGCATTCCGAAGGCCTGCGCGATCGCATCTGGTGGGGCGCCAGCTCGAACGCCACCGCCGTCTGGGCCGCCAAGCTGGGCGTGAACCTGCAGAGTTCGACGCTCAAGGATGACGAAACCGGCCAGCCCTTCCACGTACAGCAGGCCGAGCAGATCCGCGCCTATCGCGATGCCTGGAAGGCCGAAGGCCATGCCCGCGAACCGCGCGTCTCGGTATCCCGCTCGATCTTCGCGCTGGTGAGCGACCTCGATCGCGCTTATTTCGGCCGCGATGGCGAAAGCCAGGACCAGATCGGCTTCATCGACGCCAGGACCCGCGCCGTCTTCGGCCGCTCCTACGCCGCCGAGCCCGATGTTCTCATCAAGCAACTGGCCGAGGATCAGGCGATCGCCGAAGCCGACACGCTTCTGCTCACCGTACCCAACCAGCTTGGCGTCGAATACAACGCCCACGTCATCGAGGCCATCCTCAAGCATGTCGCGCCGGCGCTCGGCTGGCGTTGAGGTTTAGAGGACGTTCAGCGGCACCTTGAGAAAGGTCTTGCCGTCCTTGTCCTTGGGCGGCAACTGGCCGGCACGCATGTTGACCTGGAGCGAGGGGATGATGAGCCGTGGCATGGCCAGGGTCTTGTCCCGCGCCTCGCGCATGGCCACGAAAGCATCCTCACTGGTGCCTCCGCCAACATGGATATTGTGGTCGATCTCTTCGCCCACGCTGGTTTCCCACTGGATATCGCGGCCGTTCGGCCCGTAATCGTGGCACATGAAAAGCCGCATCTCGCGCGGTAGCGACAGCACGCGCCGGATCGAGCGGTAGAGCGTACGCGCATTCCCGCCGGGGAAATCGGCGCGTGCCGAGCCGCCATCGGGCATGAACAGCGTGTCACCGATGAACGCCGCGTCGCCGATCACATGCGTCATGCAGGCCGGCGTATGGCCCGGCGTATGCATGGCATAAGCGGTCATGCTGCCGATCCTGTAGCTGTCGCCATCCTTGAACAGCCGGTCGAACTGGGAACCGTCGCGTCGGAACTCGCTACCTTCGTTGAAGACCTTGCCGAAGGTCTCCTGCACGATAGTGACATTCTCGCCGATCCCCAGCCTGCCGCCGAGCTTGGCCTGGATATAGGGCGCGGCGGAAAGATGATCGGCATGGACATGCGTCTCGATCAGCCATTGCAGGTCGAGCCCGCGTTCGCGGATATGGGCGATGATCGCGTCGGCGCCGTGATAGGTGATCCGCCCCGCCGCATAGTCGATGTCCATCACGGAATCGACGACCGCGCAGGCATTGGAATGCGGGTCCTTGACCACGTAGCTGATCGTGTTGGTCGGCTCGTCGAAGAACGCCGCCACCTCGGGCTTGACCGAAAGGTCCGGCGTGAAGGGCAAGTCAGCCATGGCAATCTCCTGGCTCGTCTGACGTCCGGCAGCGGGGCAAGACCGTAGTCCTACCCTTGCGACAGATGGAAATTATAGCAGGTCGTGCGCCAATCCATCTCATCCAGAGGTCGTATTTGACAGCCGTTGGCGCTGGTGAAATGCTGTTCGTGAGCTGATTGAGTCAGCGCAAGTGTTTGTCCGGTCCCCGGCTCAGCCGCCCGGGCGCACCGACCGAACGGGTGTAACTAGCCGCCATGACGGCGAAAAAACCACCCGCAGGTCCGTACGGCCAGTTTCATAGATTTCGTCACCAACGCTCTTGGTGGGGGATTGAAAGAGATGCCGCTTGCGCTGGTTTTGGTCCTGATCGTCGTTGGCTCGGTGGTTTTCCACTTCCTGAGCCCATGGTGGATGACCCCGCTGGCCTCGAACTGGGGCTATATTGACAGTACCATCATCATCACCTTCGTCATGACGGGCGCGGTCTTTGCCGCGGTCATCCTGTTCGTCGCCTATTGTCTTTATCGCTTCCGGCACGTCGAGGGCCGCAAGGCCGCATTCGAGCCGGAGAACCGCCGGCTTGAAGGATGGCTCACCATCGTGACGGCCATCGGCGTAATGGGCCTGCTGACGCCCGGTCTCTTCGTCTGGGCGCAATTCGTCAGCGTACCCCCCGGCACCACCGAGGCCGAAGTCGTCGGCCGCCAGTGGCAATGGGGCTTCCGCCTGCCTGGCGCCGACGGCAGGCTCGGCTCGACCGATGCGCGCTTCGTCACCGACGACAATACTTTCGGCATCAACCCCGACGACCCTGCCGGCCGCGACGATATTCTCATCGATGGCGACTACCTGCATCTGGAGCAGGACAAGCCGGTCAAGATGCTGCTGCGCGCCCTCGACACCGTCCATAACTTCAACGTGCCCGAGTTCCGCGCCAAGATGGACATGATCCCGGGCAGCGTCACCTATTACTGGTTCACCCCCACCCGCACCGGGCAGTTCGAGGTACTCTGTGCCGAGCTGTGCGGCATCGGCCACCCCTATATGCGCGGCGGCGTGGTCGTGGACAGCCCCGAGGACTATCAGACCTGGCTCGCCCAGCAGACCACCTTCGAACAGCAATCCGCAAAGGCACAAGACCCGGAAACGGGCACAAGACTGGCCAGCCGTTGAGGAGAAAAGTATGGCCGAGATCACTGGCGACCCTGGCCGGGCCATACCGCCCGCCGAAGTCGAGGACATCGAGCTTCCGCATCCGCATAGCTGGTGGACGAAATACGTCTTCTCCCAGGATGCCAAGGTCATCGCGCTTCAATATGCCGGCACGGCCTCGGCCATAGGCCTGGTGGCGCTGATCCTTTCCTGGCTGATGCGCCTGCAACTGGCCTTTCCCGGCGCGTTGCCCTTCATCGACGCCGACGCCTATTACCAGTTCATCACCATGCACGGCATGATCATGGTGATTTACCTCATCACCGCGATTTTCCTCGGCGGCTTCGGCAATTACCTCATCCCGCTCATGCTGGGCGCGCGCGACATGGTCTTCCCCTATGTCAATATGCTCAGCTACTGGACCTATCTGCTCGCGGTGCTGATCCTCGCCGCCAGCTTCTTCGCTCCCGGCGGCCCGACCGGCGCCGGCTGGACGCTCTATCCGCCGCAAGCCATCCTCGACAACACGCCCGGCCAGGAGGCGGGGCTGGTGATGATGCTGGTTTCGCTCATCGTCTTTGTCATCGGCTTCACCATGGGCGGTCTCAATTACGTGGTGACGGTGCTGCAGGGCCGCACGCGCGGCATGACGCTCATGCGCATGCCCCTCACCGTCTGGGGCATCTTCATCGCCACCGTCATGGCAATGCTCGCCTTCCCCTCGCTTTTCGTCGCCTGCGTCATGCTGCTGTTCGACAAGCTCCTGGGCACCAGCTTCTTCATGCCCTCGCTGGTGGAAATGGGCACCCAGCTCAATTACGGCGGCGGCAGCCCGATCCTCTTCCAGCACCTTTTCTGGTTCTTCGGGCATCCCGAGGTCTATATCGTCGCCCTGCCCGCCTTCGGCATCGTCTCGGACCTCATCTCCACCCACGCACGCAAGAACATCTTCGGCTACCGCATGATGGTCTGGGCCATCGTCGCCATCGGCGCATTGAGCTTCCTCGTCTGGGCGCACCATATGTATGTGAGCGGCATGAACCCCTATTTCGGGTTCCTCTTCGCCACCACCACGCTCATCATCGCCATCCCCACGGCCATCAAGGTCTATAACTGGGTGCTCACGCTCTGGCGGGGCGACATCCACTTCACTCCACCCATGCTGTTTGCCCTGGGCTTCATCGTCACCTTCCTCAATGGCGGGCTCACCGGCCTGTTCCTCGGCAATGTCGTGGTGGACGTGCCGCTCTCGGAGACCCTCTTCGTCGTCGCGCATTTCCATATGGTCATGGGTGTGGCGCCCATCCTCGTGATCTTCGGCGCCATCTATCAATGGTATCCGAAGGCAACGGGCCGCATGCTCGACGACACGATGGCGCGCATCCACTTCTGGGTCACCTTCGTGGGCGCCTATCTCATCTTCTTCCCGATGCACTATCTCGGGCTGCTGGGCGTGCCGCGGCGCTATTTCGAGCTGGGCGACATGAGCTTCGTTACGCCCTCGGTGCACGACCTCAATATCTTCATCACCATCGTCGCCTGGATCGTAGGCGCGGTGCAATTGCTGTTCATCTTCAATATTTTCTGGAGCCTGCGCCACGGCAAGCCGTCCGGCCCCAACCCCTGGCGCGCCACCACGCTCGAATGGCAGACGCCCCAGACACCCCCCGCGCACGGCAATTGGGGCAAGGACCTCCCGGTCGTCTATCGCTGGGCCTATGACTACAGCGTACCCGGCGCCCCGGAGGACTTCATTCCGCAGAACCAGCCGGGACAATTTGGCGCCGAGGCTCACCGGAGATGACCGTCACCATCGCCTTCCTCGCCATTCTCGCCGCCATCGCCTTCGCCTGGCTCGCCCGCCAGCGGCTCTTCGCCCGTCCCTGGCTCGAACAGGGCATCCTCGATGAGGGCACGGCCACGCCCCGGCCCGACATGACGCCGAAAGTGGGGCTCGGGCTACTGCTGGCGGTCATCGGCTCGCTGTTCGCGCTTTTCATCGGCGCCTATGTCATACGCGCCGATTCCCTCGACTGGCGTCCGGTGCCCGTGCCGCCGGTGATCTGGTTCAACACCGCCCTGCTGGTCTTGGCCAGTATCTGCCTCGAATGGGCGCTCGACGCCTCCCGGCGTGACCGTTCGCCGATCGCGCGGCGCGCGCTGCTCCTCGCCACGGCCTTTGGCCTTGCCTTCCTCGTCGGCCAGTTGCTCGCCTGGCAGCAACTTTCTGAGAGCGGCTATTTCGTTGCCGGCAACCCGTCCAACTCGTTCTTCTACCTGCTGACCGGGTTGCATGGCCTTCACATCATCGGCGGCCTCGTCGCCCTGTCGATCGTCACGCGCCGCGCCTATGCTTCCGTGGCGAGCGGCAAGCTGGCGCTCAACGTCGAGCTTTGCGCCACCTACTGGCTGTTCCTGCTGTTCGTCTGGGTAGCGCTGCTGGCGCTGCTCTCGGGCGGCGCTGCCCAATTCATCGACCTCTGCCGGCAATTGTTCACCTGAAGGGGAACCCCATGAGCGATCACGCGGCAATCTCGCCTCATAGCGAAGACGTCACCCGCCAGGGCGGCCGACGCGGTTTCCTCGCCGACTGGTCCTCCGACCAGCGCGCCTTCAAATCGGCCTCCTGGAAAAAGGCGATGATCTGGGTGTTCCTGCTCAGCGATACCTTCATCTTCGGCTGCTTCCTGCTCAGCTACATGACGGCGCGCATGTCCACGACCGTGCCCTGGCCCAATCCCGCCGAAATCTTCGCGCTCGAAATCGGCGGCCAGTCGATCCCTCTCATCCTCATCGCCATCATGACCTTCGTGCTCATCTCGAGCAGCGGCACGATGGCGATGGCCGTCAATTTCGCCTACCGGCAGGATCGCCGCCGCACCACCGCCCTGCTCCTCGCCACGGCCTTCTTCGGCGCCCTCTTCGTCTCGATGCAGGCCTTCGAGTGGACCAACCTCATCACCGAAGGCGTGCGCCCCTGGGGCAATCCATGGGGCGCGGCGCAGTTCGGCGCATCCTTCTTCCTGATTACAGGTTTTCACGGCACCCACGTCACCATCGGCGTCATCTTCCTGCTGGTGACGGCACGAAAAGTATGGCGCGGTGATTTCGACACCGGCCGGAAGGGCAGCCTGACGGGACGCCCCGGCACCTACGAGAATGTCGAGATCCTCGGCCTTTACTGGCATTTCGTGGACCTCGTCTGGGTCTTCATTTTCGCACTCTTTTATCTCTGGTGAGGATTGGCCATGGCACAGATCCAGGCAACCACAACCGAACCCGCCATTGCCACGCCGCCTCAGGCACGGGCGGACAGCCATCAGCAGCATCCCATCAAGCTTTACTTGCTCGTCTGGGGCCTGCTCTTCGTCTTCAGCGTCGGCTCCTACATGGTCGACTACCTGGCGCTGCAGGGCATGCTGCGCTGGTCGCTCATCATCATTCTCATGCTGCTCAAGGCCGGGCTCATCATCGCGGTCTTCATGCATATGGCCTGGGAACGGCTGGCCCTAGTCTATGCCATCCTGACCCCACCCCTGCTCGTGCTGGCCTTCGCCGTCACCATGGCCTTCGAGTCCCGCTATACCGAGTGGATGCGGCTCTTCTTCTTCGGCGGCAACTAGGATTTCCTCTTCACGCTCCTAGCCGGAGATCGCCTTCCAGATCGCCCATTCCCTTCGCGCATCGGCAACGGCGCGATGGGCGACCGTCTCGCTCTCCACGCAGGATCGCGCCTGCCCCACCAGAGCGGCAATCGCCGCAGAATCGTCGCTGCCCAGGCGTTTGCGCGCCGCTTCGATAAACGCCTCCTCGCAGGCATGGAGTCTCAGGAGATGGCGGGGATGCCCGGCAGCGCGCAGCAGCATGCTCAACCAGTGGCCATCCCAGGTCGGCGCGCTGGCGCAGGCCGTGTGCCCTTCGAACGCCGCGACGAGACGCGCGCAGACCGCCTCGTGCGGCTCGCCTTCCGCCACCAGCATGTCGCGCGAGAGGCCGTGGATGGCTTCGGCGCTCGCGTCCCAGTCATCCCATCCCGGCGCCGGCCGGATGAGATGACCTTCGCTGCTGCCATCTTCGAGCACCCACCCGACTTCGATCGGGTAGCTCTGCTTGTTGAGCGAGGACGCCTCGAAATCGATGAACAGCAGCAAGCTAGAGCACCGTCACCTGATAAAGCCGCGCCAGAATCTGCTCCTGCTCGAACTCGGCCTCCAGTTGATGGCGATAATCGCGCCACCAATTGGTGTCGATATCCTGCACCATGGTCTCGAACACCACGATCCGGTCATGCACCACACCGGCCGCACGCGGCTTCCAGGCGCCGACGGCCGGCGATTGCAGGAACGCCGTCACGCCGCCAAAACGTTCGGTGAGTTCCTGCTGGATGCGCTCGAAAGTCGGCGCGGGAATGGGCGTGCCGTCAGGCTTTTCGACAGGCAGGAACAGCTCGACGACGAACATGCCGGTCACATCCCCTGCACGAAACCGAGAATATTGCCTTCCGAATCCTTGGCCCAGGCATTCTTGACCGGCCCGAACTCAGCCAGCCCATTGACCGTCTTGAGGCCGGGCAGATCGTAGTCCTCGAACGTCACGCCGCGCTGGCGCAGCGTCTCCATGTCCACCACGAGATCGCTGGAGTCGAACGACAGCAGCGTGTGCCTGGCCGTACCGGCGAACTCCGTGACGTAGAGAAACACATCGGTGCCGCCGATCCGATAGGTCGCCCCGTAATCCTCCTGCCGCTCCGGCCGCAGGCCCAGCTTTTCCTCATACCAGCGCACCGCTCGACCGAGATCGGCGGCGGGCAACATGGTGGTAACGTGTTTTATCTCGAACATGACACCCCTCCTCTGGCTCTGCCCTAACAACGGCCGCACAAGGCAACCGGTTCAAATTGAAACCAAAAACGCCGTCGTGCATTGTTATTGGCGACTACAACATTCAAGGGCGCAACCTGGAAGGGGCAGACTATGGATTTGACTTCACTTCTGATCGTATTGGTCGTCGGCGGCATTGCAGGCTGGATCGCCGGCCTGATCGTCAAGGGCTCGGGCTTCGGCATCATCGGCGACATCGTCATCGGCATTATCGGCGGTATCCTTGCCGGCTGGCTGCTGCCCATGCTGGGCATCAACTTCGGCGGCATCGTCGGCTCGATCATTGCCTCGATCATCGGCGCGGTGATCCTGTTGCTGATCATCCGCGTGATACGTCGCGCCGCCTAGCGCAGCGCGCACCAGAAACGACAAGGGCCGGAGCATTCGCTCCGGCCCTTTCATTTTCAGATCCCGTAGACCTCTTTGGCCCGCTCGGGCGTGATGAACCCGTTCTTAAGGTCCTCGGCGACTGCCGCCTTGTCGCGCAGCTTCGGATCGCCAAGACCGCCGCCGGTTCCGGTGACGATGCGGATCACATCGCCCTTGTTGACCGTGAGGCCCGAGACGAACGCATAGCGCTCGGAGGTGCCGTCCTTGCGGAAGACGCGGACATAATTGGGCGAACCCTCGTTGCCACCATCCAGCGCCCAGGGCAGGATCTTGGATCGCGTATAGCCGGCCGTCAGGAACGAGCCGTCGGCGCGCACGCGGTAGTCCATGACGATGCCATGGCCGCCAACCCACTGCCCCTCGCCACCCGGTTCGGTATTGAGTTCCATGCGGTCCACGAAGAGACCGTTGCGGGCCTCCGAGATTTCCGCCGGGCAATTGTAGGTTTCGCCGTGGAAGCCGGAGAAGATCGCCGAATTGCCATCGCGGCCGCGACTGGCGCCCCAGCCGCCAAGCTCGGGCTCGACGATAGTGTAGTGACGTCCGGTATCGGGGTGCGGGCCGCCGATGAAAGTGCCGCAGATCGATGAGAAGTGCCCGGCAGGCAGGCGCTCCGGGATGACGTTGGCCAGGCACCGCCAGATGAGGTCGTAAACGCGAACCTCGGTCTCAAAGTAGAACCCGATCGGCGAAGGCTCCTTAGCGTGGAACACCGAACCTTCGCGGGTCAGCACCTTGATCGGACGGAACGAGCCTTCATTGGCCGGAGATTCAGGGTCCGTCAGCGACTTGAAGATGATCTGCGCACAGATGATCGCACCGTCGCGGCTGGTATTGGTCGGGCCGACATCCTGGTCCGGGTTGTCGCGCAGGTCGACAAGGAACTCGGTGTCCGAGATCGTCACCTTGACGTTGTAGAACCGGCCGTCGTCCTGTTCTTCGGTCAATTCGAACGTGCCGTGCGGAAGCTTGGCCAGCTCGCGCAGCGAAACCTTTTCGCCGAAATCCATGAACGAGCGCATGGCCTTCTCGAACGTGCCGACGCCATATTTGTTGGCGAGATCGGTCAGGCGCTTGGCCCCGATGCGCACCGAGGCGATGGCCGCCCAGATGTCGCCTTCGAGGAAATCGGGCGTGCGCGAATTGACCGTCATGATGTCGAAGACCGCTGCGATCGGCTCGCCCTTGGAGACCATCTTGATGGCCGGCAGGCGCAGGCCCTCCTGGAAGATCTCGGTGGC